>ENA-UONV01000002-UONV01000002.1-human-gut-metagenome-genome-assembly--contig:-CS4-NODE-2-length-427704-cov-25.062042_pt1 | contig 427704 bp, 328 predicted proteins | sample MGYA00242461_ERZ724008 | MGnify/ENA metagenome assembly ERZ724008 | reverse complement strand
CTATCAGCTAATTCGCTACGTTTTGCCCAAATTTACTTTTTCGCTATGTGTTTATTTTATACTATCCAGATATAATTATTTCGACCAGTTGCTTACGGTTGTCATTCCCACCTCAGGGGCGGCTCAGTTTTCCGGAGGGCCGGGGGTAATGTCGTCGAGTTTGGCCGGTGCGGAATTCTTCTGACACTGCTTTTCAAACGCCTTCGGAGTGACACCGAACTGCTTGAAGAATAGCTTGCTGAAATAACTTGACGAATTGATGCCTACCATGAAGCAAACGTCGCCGATGCGGTATTTCCCCTCCTGGATGAGCTCGGCGGCCTTCTTCAGCTTGATAAGGCGGATAAGTTCCACCGGCGAGAGATTGAAGAGCGTCTTGATACGGCGCAGCAGCGAACTGCGGCTCATGCAGAATGCTTCGGCCATCGCCTCCACCGAGAAATTCTCGTCGGCGATGTTGTCGGTGACGATTTTCACGACCTTGTTCATGAATTCCTCGTCGGCCTTATTGAGCTTCATGCTGTCGATGGTGAAGAAGGGCTTCTTGAGGAAGGCCTTGCGCTCGTGCTGACGGTTGTCGAGCAGCGACATGATCTGCTGGCGGAAATACTTGATGGAGAATGGTTTCTCTATATATGCCTCGCCGCCGCATTTCAGCGCTTTGAGCTTGCTGTCGAGATCGTTTTTGGCCGTCAGGAACACTACGGGGATATTGCTCGAATCCACGTTCTCCTTAATGTGCGAGCAGAGTTCGTAGCCATCCATTTCAGGCATCATTATGTCTGTTACCACAATGTCGAAGCGTCGTTCAGCCAGCAGTTTGAGGGCTTCGGCTCCGTTCACGGCCGTCTCGATGTTGAACGACCGGCTGAGCTGGTCGTAGAGGAAATCGCGCATGTCGGCATTGTCCTCCACGAAGAGCATGGAATAGGCGCGGTCGGCCGCCGATACGGCATTGTCTTCCTCCATTACAAATTCAGCCATCACTGGATTTGAATCGTTGTCGACGTCAACATTCTCCTGATGGAGAGGAATCTCGAGCACAAACGTATTTGCCAGCGTGCTCGTGTCGGCCAGCGTGAGCGATCCGCTGTGGAGCTTGGCGAGCGACGCTGCAAGCGGCAGCCCGATTCCTACACCCCCGGCATGGGATGTTTCGGAGTCAATCTGATAGAACGGTTCGAAGATGCGCAGGCGGTGTTCCCCCTCGATGCGCGCGCCGTCGCTGGCTACGGCGAGGGTGAACTTTCCGGCGTCGGCCGTAAGAGTTATCTCGATGGACGAGTCGGAGTATTTCAGCGCGTTGTTGAAAAGGTTGCTTATTATCTTGGTAATGGCCTCCGGGTCGATGGTAGCGAAAATGCTCTTGTCGGGGAGGGAAGCTGTAACGGTTTTGTTTTTCAGCGACATGGTCAGCTCGAAACGGCTGAAAATCTTCTGCACCAGCGCCGTGACGTCGACGTTCTCGAAATTGAGCGACGGTTGGTTGCCGTCGATTTTCTGGAAATCAAGCAGATGGGTCGTCAGGTCGAGCAGGCGGTTGGCATTCAGGCGTATAATCTTGAGGTAGCGCTCCACCCGCTCGTCGCGTACGCCTATTTCGTCGATCGCCTCAAGAGGCGAGCCGATCAGCGAGAGCGGCGTGCGGATTTCGTGAGCAATCTCGGTAAAGAATTGTATCTTGTTCTTATACAAGTCTTTCTCCTTGCGTATGCTCATTTCGTTGGCCATCTTGATCATCTCGCGCTCCTGACGGTAGCGGTAGTAGCGCCAGCCCGTAAGGAGCAGGCCGCCGAAAATCGAGGCATAGATGAGATATGCCCACCATGATTCATACCACGACGGCAGAACCGACAGTTTATATGTGTTTACCGACTGGTTTGTGCCGTTTTCAGCGCGGAGCTCAAGGTCGTAGTCGCCAGGGGCGAGTCCTACAAAAGAGAGATTTCGCGGATTGGTAATATCAATCCACGCCTTGTCGTTGGGCAACAGACGATAGCTGTAGACCACCGTCTGATTGTCTGCATAATATGGGAGTGCCACGCTGAAACTTATCGTTCCGGCGGCATGCGGCACCTCGATGGTGCGGGTGAACAGAAGATTCTCCTTCAGCGGAGAGTCGTCGCCGGGCGCCACCTCCTCGTTGCCGATACGCATGCGGGTCAGATAAAGCGGCGGCAGGCTGTCGGTATCCACATCTTTCAGAGGGTCGAAACGTACCACTCCGCCAAGGCCGCCGAAATAGAAGTATCCATCTTCGTCGGCTACGGCGCTGTTGTAGCTGAATCCACGCGGCATCGTACCTCGGGGCGAAGAGAATGTCTTGATTTTCTGCGTGGCGGGATCCATTTTCACAAGCCCGCTGTTTGTGCCGAACCAGAGGTTGCCGAGCTTATCCTCGAGCACGTTATAGACCACATTGTCGGGCAGCCCCTCCTCGGAACTGTATGTTGTGAATTTCTGTGTGTCAGGGTTGAAAAGGCTCAGACCGCCACGATCGGTGGTAAGCCAGATGCGCCCCTTCGAGTCCTCGAACACCGAACTTACGGAGTTGCTGCGCAATCCGTTGGAATATTGTTCGTCGAAGCCGTAGTGAAAGAATTTGCGTTTGAGGGGATCGAACATCCAGGCGCCGTTGCCCATGGTGGTTATCCAGATGCGTCCGTCGCGGGTCTCATGGATGTTTGAAATCCAGTCGTAGCCCAGTTCGGTCACATTTGAAAACTCCCCGTTCCCATTCGGGCGGATGTACAGGCCCCATTCCAGACCCACCCAGAGATTCCCCTTGGAATCCTCGAGCATGGCGTATACACTGTTGTCCGAGCCGTGGAGATTACTGCACATATTGCTGACGGCACGGCTGTCGGCATCAAACACCGAAAGACCATGTCGTACGCTTCCAGCCAACACGGTGTTGCCTATGCTTTGCAGGTTGAGGACGCTTTTTGAAGTAAGCCGGTCGGTCATGCTGCGATCGATGGTGCATGTGGCCACATCCATCGCGTCGAGACCGCCGTCCTCATATCCCATCCACACTTTTCCGGGGGTATAGGCCATGCCGCGAAGCAGGTTGCCCGAAAGCGACCGCTGCGAGCTGCCTTTGGTGAAATATTCGAATACCAGGCCTGTACGCTGGAAGTAGTTAACGCCGCCGAAGAGAGTGCCGATCCATAGATTCCCTTTGTCGTCGGGATAGAAGGTGTAAATAACATTGTCGGTGAAAGCGCTTTCGCCCATCGTCTCAGTGGTTACGCGCGTCTCGCTGCCGTCGTTCAGGTCGAGTATGCATATGCCTCCCTGGGTACCGATCCACAGTTCATCGCCGAGACGACACACCTTGCGGAGGTAGACATGTCCGGCCGCGGAGAAAGGGATTTCGCGCAAGTCGCCGGAATGAATGTCGAGACAGAGGAGATTGCCGTTGGTGTCACCCAGAAGAATGTCGTGGTCGGTCATCGGCGCGAGGGCGGATATGAGCATGCCGGAGAATCGCTGCCGTACATCCGGCGCGCCAGCCTGCTTGAAGCGGTTGGAACTCCTGTCGTATTTAAATAGTCCCTGATAGGATGTTCCGACGAAAATCTCCTCGCCCACAGCCGTGATGCACTGGGGCAGCTTCCCCTTATCGCCACGGTGGTCAGTGACGCTGTAGTAGTCCATAGCCTTTCCGTTGATTCGGAACACTCCCTGATTGGGGATAAGCACCCAGATATTACCATCGCTGTCGCCGAATATTGTCTCCACCCAGTCGTCGGCGGCGATACCCTCGCGCGAACGCAAGCCCATATGGGTAAACACCTCGCGACGCATATCGTATATGTATACACCGCGGTCTGTACCAACCCATAGCGAATCGTTGCGCTCGAAAATGGAACTGATGTTGTTGTTGCCACGCCGCGTTGTCGGGTCGTAGCAATTGAAGCGGCGCACGCTCAAGCCGTCGTAGCGGTTGAGGCCGTTCTTGGTGCCGAACCACATGAAACCGAAGCGGTCCTGATGGATGGCTTTAACATTGTTCGACGAAAGGCCGTCGGAATTGTCTATTTTCGAGATGGAGAATCTCATGGGAGCCGCAGCGGCGGCTACAGCCGTCAGCACGAGCATTCCCGCAATGAGAATCTTTATGATGTTCGTATGGCGCATATGTTCAGATGAATGGAGATTTTACGAACGCCATTGCCCGCGACCGTGGCGCCTTAACGGCGCGCGGCCTTGACTACAGCAATTGTTCCGTCGGCCATCACGGCCTTTACGATAGCGATACGGGGCGAACCGGCGAGGCTTACCGATATGCCTGCGGCGCCGTCGGGGCGGCTGGCCTGGCCGAGCAGACGGCCGTCGGAGCCATATACAGCCACTTCCGTCATCTTTTTGGCCGCAGCAATCTGACAGCGGCCTTCGCCGTCGAGGGCCACGTTGAGCCGGGCATCTTCCGTTCCTCCGTCGACCGCGAGATCCTCGATGCCCGAGGAGGTATTGTAGAGTTTATAGATATGAGCGTCTTTCGGACCGATTTCGTAGGAGAAGCCGTTGTTGCCACTGTTCATCGAAACGAAGTCGCCGCTCCAGAGCTCCTGAATCTTGTTGTATTTTCCCACAGGGATGCCGAGGGTGGTGAATTTCAGGTCGCCGCGCTTGGTAGCTGATGAACTGAAATTGAACACGGCTACATAGGTTGCATTGTCGTCGTGGCGCACGAAAACGGTCTCCGAACGGTAGGGGGAATTATATTCGTTGCCGGGAACCGGGGTAAAGGCGCCGGTATGTGTTCGGACGTATTCATTCACGCGCTCGTTGCCCATTATGAGGCGGGCGCGCTCTTTCGATTCCACGGGATGTCCCACTATATTGCCGTTATCGTCCTTCGGAGCGGTCTCGCAATAGTTGTCGCCGAATATGTAGGCACCGGTTACTACGCCTGTAGTGGCGCGGGCTCGGTTCTCACCCTCAGTTTCCTTCAGGCCGCTGTCGTTCTTGTAGAAAACGAGCTGGTCGGGATCGAGCACCTTGTAGAGACGGTCCATCCAGAAACCATAGGAAATGGAGTTCATCACGAATTCGCTTTCACCGATTTCGCTGAAGCGGTCGCAGCACGTGCGCCGCCCCTGGGTATACTGGTATGGGAAAGCGGGCGACATGGCCAGCACGACATACATCCCGTATTTCTCTGCCTCCTCACGAATCATCTTCATACCATAGTTGTAGGCCTGTACGCCTGTAGTGATTTCAGGATTGTAATAGCTGTCGCCCTGCACGATACCGCTGTTCATGAAGTCGATTTTCACATATTTCGCTCCAAGGTCGTTATATTTTTTGAATACAGCCTTGATAAGCTTTTCCATAGCGGGATGGGTCGGATCGCTGGCGATATAATGGCAGCCGGAGTTATTATACCATACGGGCTGGATTTGTCCATTGACTTTCAGCGCCATATCACGGTTTGTGTATTCGGGAGCGCCATATACCTGCGAGTCGAGTGTCCAGTCCCAGATTACAAACGGACCGCCGTAAAGGCCGAGAATCTGATTTGTACCTGTGTATTTCTGGCCGCCATAGTTATAGGATTTGTTCTCAGGCGCAAAATACTGAGTGGCCAGACGCTTGAGGTTGCTCGCGCTGATATTGTCTTCGCCGAAGGCGTCGAGGCTGATAGCCGTCTGGCCGTTGGCGTTGTGGAATCCCTTGTCGAAAAGTTCATCCTTGAGGAAACGGGCGCAGCCGTGAACGCCCTCAAGGTTCACTTTCGCCTGATGGGAGCCGTAGGAGCTCCAGCCGATGGGATTCCCGTCTTTCCATTCCATCGGAGGCACAACGGTAGCATTGGCGTCGGCGAAGGCATAGAGACCCTCGCGCCAGTCGTCGAACGCTCCGAACATGAAGCGTGCCGAGCTGACCTTCTGGCCGTGGAGTTTGCCATGGGGAATCTGGTCGTGGGTCAGCTCGCTGGAGAGACCCGAAAGGCATTCGAATTTCAGGATGCGGCGCCCGTAGTTACCCGTGACGGTAACGCCGTTTTTCCAGTTGTCGTGGTCGACCGATCCGGCCACGAGGCCGAAACGGCTGTCGATGTTGAACGTGCAGCCTACCTCGTGGGATACGGAGGTATACTCTCTGCTGGTGCTGATGGTCTGGCAACCGTATGCCTGATGGCCGTCGTTTTCAAAGGGTACCCACAGTATGCGGTTGTTGTTCGCCTCAGGGAGGTCGGTGTTCTCACCGACGGTCATCGGCACGAGGCAGTTGGAGTAGATGGTCTTGCCGTTGGTTGAAACCACGCTCGCCTGGGCGATAACGTAGGAAAGTCCGGGATACATGGCATAGGTGCGCACGAACTGCATGCCGTCGCCGGTGTGGACGAATTTCAGCACCTGGCCCTCGCCGAATTCGTTCTGGTCGCCGAACTCCTTAAGTGCGGTGGTCACGGTCACCATCGGGGCGTAGTCTTTACTCGAGATGCTTTTTGTCTCTTCACCCTCGAAATTGTAGGTGGCAGTGGAATATATATCATTGAATGCGGCGAAGCCGTTATGGTAAAGAGTGAGTTTGCCGTTATCGTAGTCAAGTTTCAGGTTGCCTTCGGAGATGGAGGTAGCCGAAACGTGGATCATCCCCATGGCGAAGATGGCGGCTGTCAGGCTGGCGGCAATTCTATTGGTTATCATAATCTGCGGTTATGGAGTATTAAATCTTATTGTCTGGTTTTATATGTTCAGTCTATGTTGGCCGATGCCTCAGAGGGCTATGCGGTAGACTTTCACATCTTTGGCAGGCACTTCGGTGTCGATGGCGCCGCGGAGTGTCGAAGGGTCGTGCGACCATAGCTCCACGGCCTGATAATCGGCGCCGTCGCTCAGGCCGAGGCGGTGGAGCGGCAGGTGCTTGCGCTCGGAGCGGTCGGAGAAGTTGAAGATGGCCACATACATCGTGTCGCCGTCGCGGCCTACGAACATATCGGCCGCGCGGTCGCCCTTGCCGGGTTCAACCGGGCGGAACGACTTGCATGCGCGGGCTATAGCGTTGATGTCGGGGTTGGTTGCAGTGCGGAGAACTTTTGCGCGCGTCTCCGGCTTGCCGCTCACCTCCGAAAGGTCGTCGCCCAGCAGGAAGAGACCCGTGATGGCCGAGGAGGTGAGGCGTGCGCGGTTCTCTCCGTCGGTCACACCCTCCATCACGATATGGTCGGCGTCGTTGTAGTGGTATACATGGTCGAGCCACCATCCGTAGGTCAGCGCGTTGAGCGAATATTCGGTATTGTTGATGTCAGCCCATGCGTCGCAGCCTATGCGGCGGCTGTGAGCATAGTTGGCGGGGAAAAGCGGCGCAATCGAGAGGTTGATCCAGAGCTTGCCCTGAGCCACGGAGTCGATGAATGCCATTCCGCTGTTGTAGGCCTGCACACCGGTGGTCACCGATGGATCGTAGTGGGAGTCGGCCTCGTAGGCGCCGTGGGTCATGAAGTCGATTTTCATGAAGTCGTAGCCCCAGTCGATGAACTGCTGTACCTGTCGGGCGATGCGTGCGCGCGTGGCGGGATGGGTAGGATCGATGGCATAGGCACCGTCGAATTCCAGAATCTTGTCGCCGTGGCGCAGATAGATGTCTTTGTATTTGTATTCGGGAGCCTCGGCCACGGTTGCCTCGGGATTCTTACCCCAGTCGGTAAACGGGCAGAAATAGATGCCTGCCTTCTGGCCGCGGTCGTGACAGGCTTTGGCGAAGTCTATGCGCTGCTGCTCGGTCAGTCCGAAATCCCAGAAAGCGTCGAGGCCGATGTATACGGTGCTGTCGGCGTTGACAAACGACTCAGGCTCCAGCTTCTCGGCGATGAACTCGCCCACCTGATTGGCGTTCTCGAAGTTCACGCGGGTCTGAAGTTTGCCCCAGCTGTTCCAACCGAACGGCCGCGGGCCGGCCGACTGGATGCGCGGCGCCTCGATAGCGCAGAGGTCGGCATAGGTCTCCATGCCGTCGCGCCAGTCGTCGAAACGCCCGAGCATTATGGCGGGCGATTTCACGCTTTTTCCTTTCACGGCTCCGTTGGGACGGATGTCTCGGGTCAGGCTGGTGGCCACGCCGCCGAAGGCATAAAGCGAGTCGATGGCCGTGGCTCCTTTGGCCACGGTGCGCACGCCGGTTTTCCATACGTCGTGCTCCACCGACCCGACCACGATGGCCTCGCGGGTATCGGCGTTGAGGATGGCCGATACCTCGTAGCTCACCGGCATGGACTCTCCGAAGGGCGTTATGCTGTAGCGCACCCAGGCGTCATTGTCGTATGGCACGAACACCGTGCTGTTGCCCGGACGGCTGAATGCCTCGAAGGTCGATGCGCATGCCACCGGAGCCATATAGTTGGCCTCCACACCGGCCGGATCGGCTACGGTGAGATCTGCGATGGCATAAGGCTTCCCTTCATAGAGCCGGAAGGTGCGCGTGGCCGTAAGTTTGCCGTCGCGGCCGGCAACGGCAACTTTCATTCCCTTGCCGAATTTATCGGCGAAGGGGCGCGAGCTGGCAATGATGTTCTTCATCCCCTTCATGGTGGCAACCACGGAGTCGAGCCCCCATTCCGCTCCGGCGCCGACCGCTACCGGCCGGTTGTCGAGACTGAGGGTGGCACTGCCGTCGGCGGTATCAACCGTCAGGCTCCATTGGCCGCATTCAAATGTTTTAAGAGCCGCCTCCGCCCGGGGAGTCGCGGCAATCATGGCTGTAAGCAGAGAGGTCGTAACAAAAAAAGCAAGAGCTGCTGTCTTCATCGCTGAAATTTTTCGGTATTTAGATTGGTGTCAGTTGTACTTAGCAGTTACAAAATTAGATGCTAAAATAAAAAAAAATCGTCAAATTCAGTTCAAATAATGCCACATCTGCTTCACAGACCTCAAAAATGAGAATTTAGGCCTCATTCAGCCGCACCTGATGCCATTGGAGAGTAAACGCTCTAACCACACACAACCATTGCTGCCGAGAACTTTCTATCGTGCCCATCTGTTATTATTAGACAGCAAAAAAGGAAAATACAATTCAACAACCCAACAGTTATGGACAAGAAAAGCATAAAAGGCACACGCACCGAAGTCAATCTTCTGAAATCCTTCGCAGGCGAATCGCAGGCCCGCGGCCGCTATACTATTTTCGCCGAAGTGGCCCGTGAGGAGGGTTACGAACAGATCGCTGCCATCTTCATGGAGACTGCCGAACAGGAATTCGCACATGCCAAAAACTTCTTCAGCTACCTCGACGAAGGTATGCTTGAGATTCAGGCATCATATCCCGCAGGCCCGGTAGGCGACACCGCACGGAACCTTGCCGAAGCAGCCGCCGGCGAGCATGAGGAATGGGCCGACATGTATGTGGAATTCGCACGTGTGGCCCGCGAGGAAGGATTCACCGCAATCGCCAAACTTTTCGAAAATGTCGCCGTGGTGGAGCAGGGCCATGAGGCCCGATACCTCAAACTTCTCGCCCGCATGGAAGCAGGCGAAGTCTTCTCCGATCCCGACGCCAACACCCAGTGGCAATGCCGCTACTGCGGATATATCGCAACCGGAAAGAACGCGCCGAAGACCTGCCACGTATGCCGCAAGCCCCAGGCCTACTTCCAGCGCCGCCAGGAAAACTATTGAAATATCCCGAAGGCTTTTTAAAGTATTAAAAGTCTCTAAGGCATTTAAAGTCTCTAAGGTCCCTAAGGTCTCTAAAGTCCTTAGGGACCTTAAATTATTTAGTTCTTTTTCGGGGTAATGCCGATGCCCGGGAGATCAGAAACCTCCACTCGGCCGTCTACAATCTTCATGCCGTCGAAAAGGTCGTTGGCGATAAGAAGATTGCCGTCGAGGTCAACCCAGTCGGCAAGCCCCGCAAGCTGCGCGGCAGCCGAGACGGCACACGACGTCTCGGTCATGCACCCGATCATCACTTTCATACCCAGGCCGCGCGCCAGGACAGCCATGCGGTAGGCGTCGTGCAGGCCGCCACACTTCATCAGCTTGATGTTGATGCCGTCGTAGGCGCGGGCGAGCGCCGGAACGTCGGCCGAAGTCTGCACGGCCTCGTCGGCCACGATCGGAATCGGCGAGCGCTCCTTGAGCCATGCGTGCCCCTCCATATCGTGCTTGTCGAGTGGCTGCTCCACGAATATCACACCCCTGTCGGTAAGCCAGAGGATGTTGTCCAACGCCTCTTGGGGAGTTTTCCACCCCTGATTCACGTCGACGCAAATCGGGCGGTCGGTATGGCGCCGGATGGTCTCGATCAGCTGGCGGTCGCCCGGCACTCCCATCTTCACCTTTATGACCTTATAAGGTGCCGACTCGGCTATTTTCTGCTCGAGCACTTCTGGAGTGTCGTTCGAGATGGTGTAGCTCGTGCATGGAGCGTTGCGCTCGTCGATTCCCCAGATACGGTGCCAGGGTTGCCCCATGAGTTTCCCCGTAAGGTCGTGGAGAGCAATATCTATTGCCGCTTTTGCCGCCATGTTGCCCGGTGCGAGCGAATCGGGGTAAGCGTGGATAGCGTCGATGGCGAAGGGGTCGGAAAGTCGCGAGGCGTCCACACGGCTCAGAAACTCAGTCACGGATGCGACCGACTCGCCCAGATAGGGAGGCATCGAGGCCTCGCCGTAGCCGATAAGGGGAGCACCGCCCACGCCGACGGAATCCATCGAGATTTCCACCTGCACGCCAGGAGTCGTCGTACGCGACATTGACGCAAGATTAAATGCATGCCTGAGCTGCAGTTCGTAAGGATAATAGCGGAGCGATACTCTCGCGTCGCCCTGCGCGAACAGGCCGATAAGAGCCATACAAAGAATTATATATCGTTTCATATTCCAGGCCGTGAATGCGGATTCAAAGTTAGCGAATCCATCAGACGAAAACAAGCGGCGTGTCAATCACGACACACCGCCTGTATGTTCAACCTATCTTTTTTACCTTTGGAAATCGCACCTCATCGGATGCAGTTTACAATCATTGAATTCTTAGAATCTAACTTGCCTAAATATATCTATCGGGTTATTTCACAATCTTGGCAGTTTCGGTGCCGCGGGCTACGATAAGCACACCCTTGGCGGAAGTCGGGATGAACTTGCCGGCAACTCCGGCAGCCACTTTCTGACCCATGGCGTTGTAGACCTCAACGGCTTCGCCGGTACCGGCTACGTAGATACCGTTGTCGGTTACGTTGATGTCCATCTTCATGCTTTCGAAGTCAGCACCCACGCCGTTGATACCGGAAAGGTCGGCGGTTGTGAAGGGCGAGGAGGTCTCGTTGAGCAGCGATACGGTCTGAACGCCGACCTTGTAGTTGCCTTCGGGAACTGTGATGGAGTATGAGGTCTGGTTCGGACGGAGGGCAGCGACACGCTCGGAAGCGCTTACCTTAACGAAACCGGTAGCGGGATCGGCGGGAACCAGAGCGTAGGTCTTGCCGACGGCGTCGGTAACGAATACGTTGTAGGCTTCTGCGTCGGCAACTTCATCCCAGGTGATGTTCAGTTTGCCGTCGACATACTCAACCTGTACGTTTGCGGGAGCTTCGGCAGCGACGGGCTTTTCACCCTTGTTGTAGAATACACCTGCTTTCTGGCCGTAACCGCCGCAGAAGTAATCGCTGAGGCCGTCGCCGTCGAAGTCGGCAACCATGCCGCGGCCGGCGTCGCCGATTTTGCCGAGATCCTCATATTCGGTGCGGTCGAAGGTATCCATACCTGTGTTGTAGCAAACAGTGAGGTACTCCATGTCGCGGCTCGATTCGCCGGGGAAGTCCGTATATTCCTTGCCGGAGATGACAACGTCGGGGGTGCCGTCGCCATCCATATCGCGAACGAAGAAGCGGGCCTGGCAGTGAGGAAGATTGGTGTCGTCCGAAGTCAGAGGCATATCGTCGAAGGGAGCCTCGGCATCCTGAGTATTCATAAAGAGGTATGCACCACGCTGGTTACCGTCCCAGCCGTAGTTCAGCATGTCGAGGTAACCGTCGCCGTTCATGTCGGCCAACGCGGTAGCGGCGTCGCCGCAGGTAACGTAAGCCGCGCTTTCGGGAGTTACGTCAACGAATTTCTTGCCCTCCTGGCTGAGGTATATGCGGCTCTTGTAGCCACCACCTGTGTGGTTGGGATCCCAGCAGTCGCTTACATAGCCTACGAGGACGATGTCGAGCCAGCCGTCGTTGTTGACGTCGGCGAGAATGGCATTGCCGGAAATCTGAAGGAATGCACCTTCGATTTTCTCAGAGGGAGTAACAACATTATTCTGGTCGTCACGTACCTCCTTGGTCCATACGCCGCCTTTTGTTTCAGCGATGTCGTTGATGCGCTTGAATTCACCTGTACCGTTCATATTCTTGTAGAGACCTACGAAACGGCCCATACCGTTGTTGAATTCAGCTTTCTCGTCGTCGATGTCGAGGCAGTAGCTTACCAGGAAGTCAACATATCCGTCGCGGTCGAAGTCGCCGGTCGAGATATTGAAACCCTTGGCATCATTGTCGGGAGAACCGACTGGGAATACGGCCTCGGGGACCATAGTGAAAGTGCCGTCGCCGTTGTTCTTATAAAGGCAGAGGTGGTTCTTTTTCAGTTCGCCGTCGTAAGGCAGCCAGTCGTCGCCGTTGGATTTGCCATTGAAAATGAGGTCAACGAGACCGTCGTTATTGTAGTCGATGGCGGCGTAGTTGGCATAGCAGTTGCCACGAAGTCCATGTTTTGCAGGTTCTACATGATATTTCTGAACCTGCTGGCCATCTTTCTCCTCAAATTCGCCTTCCGAAATCGCAGACGTGTATTTGTCCTGCTTCCAGCTGTCGCTGCCGAGGTTGTAATATATGCCCTGCTGCTGCGACCAGCCCCAGATACCGGGAAGACCGCTTTCGCCGTTAAGTTCGCTGTCGAGCTGACCACCGTAGATAATGTCCATACGGCCGCTGTTGTTCAGGTCGGCTGCGAAAGCATTATAGCGGTGTGTATTGGAGAAAACACCACCTTCGGGGAAAGTGCCTTCCGATTTGGTGAAAGTGACCTGGGCGTTGGCTGCTAAACCAAAGCCGACTGCACTTGCTGCAAGAATTAATCGGGTAGATTTTTTCATTGGTTAGAAATTAAAGTTTAGAATTCATAGTTGAGATTTTCGGAGTGTCGCGGCCGGCATTTCCGCCGCTGGGTCCGCCGCCTCCCGACCGGAGATGAAAATCGTGTGTTTGCCGGGAGGTTTTCGGTGGCAAAATTATATCCGGATGCAAAATTTTTGTAAAAAAATTACGCCAAATTTTAGAAACTTTTGCTTCAAGGCGTTTCTACAGCCGCTTTTTAGCAATTTCGGCTACATTTCAGCACCCCGGCCACAATATTTTACCAAAGCCTTCTAAATCGTTCAGATCGTTAGGGTCCTTAAGGTCGTTATGGCCTTTAAAGTCCTTAAAGTCTTTGAGGTCTCTGCTTTTGTGGAGATGCTAAAGAGGCGTATCGCCCGAAAAGATGTACGATACGCCTCTTTGCTAAAATTCTGAGCGGTGGAACCGAGGTTTATTTCACCCACCAGTTCTCGCGGTCGAGCAGACGGGCGCGGATGGCGGCAGGATTGGCGAAGCGCCGGCTCACGCAGTCGGCGAAATATTCCGTTCCGCCGCGGTGGCGCGATATGCGCATCAGGTCGAAGAAGCGGTTGCCCTCGAACTGGGTCTCGGCGGCAAGCTCATAGAGAATCTGGTCTTCCACCCATTCAGTGAGTTCGAGAGTAGTATCAAATTCGGGCATCACATACGAGCAACCCGGGAGCTTGACGCCACGGCCGCAGCCGCGCGCGGTTATGCCGATGTTACTGTCGAAGGTCGTGGCTGAAAAATTGGTCCAGTATACCTCGTCCTCAAGCTCCAAGGGGTTGACCTTGGTTTCGTCGGCCAAAGTCTCGGAACTCAGACCATAGCGCAGCACGGCGAAAGCGAGCGAGGGCTTGCCCAGGCGATTGAGAGCCTCGGCATAGCGGAGATACACATGCGGAATGCTGTAGAGAGGCACCTCGCGGGTGTAAAACCCGGCGGCAATCGTGTTGTCGGGGTTGTGCAGGGTACTCTCGTAGGTGGCAGTGTTGTAGAACTTGGTGATCAGCACCTGATTGTCGGGCATGCCGGCCACCGAGCCGAACGATACCGGAATCTGGGCGCCCGTGGCGGGCATGAGGAAGCGGCCGCGGAGGTCGCCTTCGAGCACACCGGTGATTGCCACCGCCTGAGCGTTGTCGGTATGGTAATGGGTGCGCAGCCCCATCTCATCGACAAACCACGGAGCTACTACCAGAGTGGGCTTGCGATTGTAGGTCATGTAGACCAGATTCGGGTGAATTTTCTTGACGTCTGAAGCGTAGGGAATCTCCGAGAGCGTCTCGATACTGAAGGAGTTGAGGAAATCCTGAGTGGAGGGAGCCGTAGCCTGGTTGGTTATCCAGGTGTTGAGGTAGGAGCCGACGGTGAGCGAGTGCTCGCGGATGTAGTCGTAGTAGAAACGGGCGGCATCCTCATACTGGCCGCGGTAGAGGTAGAGGTCGGCCAGAAGCAGGCGAGGCTCGATGAAGAAGCGGCGCGTATCGAGGCCGTCGTTCGAGCCGTAGTCGGGCGTGCGGTTGCCGGCGTAGCGCTCGAGGTCGGCCACGAGGCGGTCGATGAGCGCGTCAAGTTCAACTACCGGGTAGTTCATCTCCGTCTCCTCGAGCGAGAGAAGCGGAGTCTCCACATAGCGCACGCGGCCGTAGGTAAGACCCATCTGGAGATAGGTCCAAGCGCGGAGAGTGCGGATAGCCACATATTCGGGCACCATCACGCGGTTTTCATGCTCGGTGATAGTAGTGTCCATGTGGGCCAGAGCGTAGTTGCAGTTGTTGATCACGCTATAGTAGTCGCGTCGGCCGGAGAAGTCGTTGCCCTCCGAAGTGGCAAAATTCGACACCTGCTGAATCGAGAGCGGAGCGTCGGCCGTAACGTCGACCAGATCGCCGCGCAACTCGCCGAGGAGTACGTAGCGTTCGCCGAGCTTCTGCATCTGGGTGAGGATACCCATGGCCGAGTATAGCGAGTCGTTGGCCGAATTGAGCGGATTGTCGCCGGCGTAGACGTAATCGTCCGATTTGAGGTCGAGCATGTCGGAGCACGCCGTCAGCGCCATGGCCGCCAGTGCAATCGAGGCCGGAATTATATGTCTGAGTTTCATCGTTGTGATGCTGAAATATTGATGCTGATGTATTAGTGGAAGGTGTTTTGGAAATCCTGCGGAAACATGTCGTCGCGGATCAGAGGTGAATCTTAACTCCGAAATTGAATTCGCGCGAGGCGCCCGTCAGTCCGTTGTCGATACCCATCGACAATGGAGTCAGGCCGCTGTAGAATTCTGGATCTGGGCCGAGATATTTGGTCCAGGTGCAGAGGTTGTTGACAGCCACCCATACCGATACGCCCTGCAGGAAAGTCGAGCGGATAGGAATATCGTAGGTGAGCTGGATAGATTTCCACTTCAGATAGCTGCCGTCTTCAATCCAGCGGTCGGAGAAGCGGGCGTTGCCCATCGGGTCGCCGTAGGTGGCGCGGGGGATGGATGTCTGCTGCCCTTCGGCCACCCAGCGGTTCATAAGCGCCGTGCTCTGGTTGTGGATTTCCGAGCCGGATTCGAGGTTGGCGCGCAGGGCGTTGTATACGTCGTTGCAAACCGAATAGGTGAAGAGCGAGCTCAGCGCGAAGCGCTTCCACTGCAGGCGGAAGTTGAAGTTGCCGTAAACGTCGGGGTTGGGGTCGCCGATAATGGTGCGGTCGGCTTCGTCGATTATGCCGTCGCCGTTGTCGGCGAAACGCATGTCGCCGGCAGCGAAGGGAGTAAGCGTGCCGTTGGCGTTGCGCACGGCCAGATTGGCGGCGCGGGCTTCGGCCGATGTGGAGAATACTCCCTCGGTGCGGTAGCCGTAGAATACGCCCAGCGGATTGCCCTCGGAGGTGAGCACCTGGGCGCCGTCGATTGTGGTGATGAACGAGCCGTCGTCGAGCTTATGCACGCGGTTGCGGTAGTGGCCGATCGAGGCACCGAGGTCGAGCTTCCAGTCGCGGAGGTCGAGGGCACGCACTGTGGTCGAGAAGTTCACGCCCGTGTTGTCAAGCGAGCCGCCGTTGGTCCAATACCAGTCGAGACCGGCGATTTCGTTGAGCTGCTTGCGAACGAGCAGATTGCTTGTGCGCGACTTGAAGAAGTCGAGGGCGAAGCTCCAGCGGTTGTGGAAGAGCGACGCGTCGAGACCGGCGCGGAAAGTGGATGTCTGCTCCCATTTAAGGCCGTCGTTGCCGATATTGTCGAGCACGAGGCCGAAGGCGTTGCCCAGAAGGCCGGCCGATGTGAAGTAGGATTCTGTGGCGTAGTCGGGGAGATTATAGTTGCCGGTGAGCTCCCAGCCCAGACGCAGGCGTCCGTAGTCGAGCCAAGTGAGATTTTTCATCCATCCTTCGGAGCTGAACACCCACGAGGCGTTCACCGCGGGGAAGAAGGCCCAGCTTACGCCGGCCATATGCAGGGCACCTTTGGCCTCCTTGCCGAAGCGGTTGGATGTTTCCATCGAAGCATCGACAGCCAGGAAGTAGCGGTTCATCCACGAATACTCTCCGCTGAAGAACCAGGCGAGGTTGCGCTGCTTGGAATCGACGCCAACCGACGTGCGGAGCGACGCCGTGGTGTTGCCCATCGAGTTCATATAGTCGGAGCTGGTGTTGAGGCCGCGTCCGTAGGCCAGATTGTAGGAGTCGTTGCGGAAGCGCCAGCCGAGCTTAAGGTCAAGCTTGTGGTAGATGCCGCGCAGCGGGGTGTACTGGCCGTAGATGTTGGCAATGAAGGTGGTGTGGCGGTTCATCATGTTCTCCACACGGTTTTTCATCGTGGCGTAGACTTCGCCGTTGGCGTTGAGAAGGTCTATGTCGGCCACGCCGTAGTCCGGGAGGAAGGCGTTTTCCTTCACCTTGTCGAAGGTATAGCCCACGAGCCCGCGAATAGCCCAGGTGTCGTTGAAGCGGTATTCGGGCGAGGCATTGAGGTTGAAGCGGTAGTTGCGGCTGTCGCCCTGGCCGAGGTCGAGAATCGAGAGGGGGTTGCCCACGCCCAGTTCGTCGACGTCGGAGAATTTCACGGTGACTTCACCCTTGTTGGAGATCACGTTCTGATGGTAAAGCGGCGACTTGATCATCGACAGGTAGGCCGGCGAGCCCACAGCGTCGATGCCGTCGTTGAAAAGCTTCCATGTAGCCTGGGCGAAAGCTACGTCGAAGCGCAACTTGAGGCCTTTCCAGAGGTTGATGTCGGAGTTGAAGCGCACGTTGATACGGTCGAACGAGGTCTTGTCGACGGCGCCGTCGTTTTTGGTGTAACCGAGCGAGAAACCATAGAGGGCGCGGTCGTCGCCGCCGCGCACGCTCACGCCGTAGTTCATCATAAGACCGTTGCGCATGGCCAGATCGAGCCAGTCGGTATCGTTGTGGGTCGAGGCATAGCTTGCCGCGGTGGGGTCGTCGTTGAGGAAGTTGTAGCGGTTTACGGCCGTGGAGTTCTCAAACATGCCACCCATCACGTCGGAAACATAGAGGCGATACTGGCGGGCGTCCATCACGGGAATCGATTTGGGCTTCTGGCGCACACCGAGCTGCGCCCATGCCTCAATTTCGGTGGCTTCGGAGCGTGCGCGCCTGGTATTGATTACTACCACGCCGTTGGCGGCTTTCGCGCCGTAGATGGCAGAGCCGTTGCGCATCACGTAGATGCGGTCGATGTCCTTGGGGTCGATAAGAGCCAGCGGATTGTTGTAATGTCCGCCGAGGAGCTGAACGTCGCTCTCGGTAACGCTCCACTCCACGCCGTCGACCACGTAGAGCGGCTGCGAACCGGCGTTGATGGAGTGCAGACCTTCTACGAACACGGCGTGGCCGGCACCAGGCATGCCCGAGCGGGCTATGCTGTAAAGCTGACCCTGGAGATCCTCGACGCTCTGGTCGCCGGTGGTCTCGCCGACGCCGAACTGAGTGAATCCCTCGCCGGCTTTGGCCGAGAGTCGGGGCGAAGTATAGAAGTTGTCGCCGGTCTGGCCGGTGAGCTTGATGTCGATAGTAGATTTATTCTGTACGGGCACTAGAATCACGTTGTAGCCGGGAGCTTCAACGCGGAGTGTAACGTCGGCGGAGGGAACGGTGATGGAGAAACCTCCCTCGGCACCGGTCATGGCCGTAGCCTGGCCGTCGACCACCATGACGCGTGCGCCAGGCAGACTGTTGCCCGTAGCGGCATCGGTTATGGAGCCGCTCACCTGGTGATCGGCCGCCAGAGCGGGAATCATGCCGAAGCAAACCGCTGCCAGAGCCGCTGCCGCCGGCTTGAGATTTCGGGCTGCAAGGGTGGTTATGATATTCTTTTTCATAAGTAACTGTTCAAAATTATTTTATACTTTCCTGATCTAATTATTTCAATATTTCCGCGGTAAAATTTTCGAATCTTTTCCTCTCTTCATCAGTCGTGTAGACATCTACACTCCTTCTTCATCGAGAAAAATCTCCTGAAAATTTTCCTCCCGGAAATATTAAAATAATTTCGACCAGTTACTTAAAAAGCAAAATTACTGGGTTGGCGGTTTATAGTTCGGAAGGTACGAGATATATGCGGTCGATGCGGAACCGGCGCACGAATTTATTGCTGTTGAATTCGGAATTGGATACGTTGGTCTGCACGAAAAGCGTGGTAGTGCACGTTTTGGCCGACTCATCGTTTGCATCGTCCATCAGCCAGAGCGAATCGTAGAAATTGCTCACGGGGAACTGAAATCCGGAGGCCACCTTTATGGTGGTCATTTCGGTGGGCGAGGTTGTGAAGTCGTTGCTTGTGTAGGTCTGACGCGCAGTGCGTCCGTTGGCGCCCATATAGCTGAGCACGAAGCGCAGCTTGGTCGACTCGCCGGTTACGGTGGCGTCCTCGATCGATGCAGGAGCGAACACGGCGTAGATGTCGTATTTACCGGAAAGCACGTCGGGGAGATTGAACGTAACGGAAGGCTGCGTGGAGGGCGACGTGCCCGACAACTCGATATAGCCGCCTTCGCTTACCTCGGCGAAGAGAGGATTGGAAGTACCTACGGTGCGTGTGGTGATAATCGTGTTGGCACCGCGCACACGGCCGTTGGCGTTCTCGGCCTCGACCTCTACGGGCTTGAAGTAGGTCTGTTCACGCGGATAGTCGATTGAACCCGAGAGATAGATCATGCCGTTGGAAGCCTGAATCTGCTCGGAGCCGCGGAAGAGGCCCAGCGTGTCGAAAATCTTACTGCCCGAGGTGGCGGTCAGGGTGCCGAGGGCGAGCGGGTCGGTGATACGCTGGCGGAAAACCAGGTCGCGCACTATGGCCAGGCAGGTCTGGATCTGCTGGATGGAGTCGGCCACGGCCTGGTCTGCATTATATACCTTGAAGAGCGGGGAAATCTCGCTGTAGGCCTTTGTCCATGCGTTGTCGTCGGGAATCACCATGGTAAACACCGAGTCCTCGGCCAGGATATTGCCCAGGCCATAGACCGGATGCTCGAACAAGCGGTTGTATACCACTTTTACCGAGTCGTAGACGGTATTGCCGTTCTCGTCGATGTCGATGGGAGCCGACGAGGCCTCGTCGAAACGCTCCTCGTCGAAACGGCTGAGGAACTCGCGTATCATCGTGGTGTTGGAGTGCGTGTCGATATACTCACGGATGTTGTAGCTGTAGGGGATGCGCTCTCCAAGGATGTGGACCACGCCGTTGTTGAGCACGATGTCGGAACGGGTGATGCGCGCCCCGCCGAAGGAGGCGCCATCGAAGTAGAGCACCTTGCCGTTGTACATTCTCACGCCACGGGAGGCGCCGTTGGCAGTGGAGATATTGAAACGGGCCATGTGGTTTGCCACGATGCGTTTCACCTCGGCCACGTCGGTGAGGTCGACGTCGGCCAGCGCCCGGTTGTCGGGCACCCAGAGGGTAAACGTCTGAGAAGTGTTTAGAAGGTCGGCGTAGCCTGCCACCTCAATCATCTTGCCGAACTGCGAGAGCGCGGGGTCGGACTTCACCATTTCGTAGACGGTCTGGTCGGCAGCCACCAGCGAGGGGTCCGGATCGTAGTGGTCGTCCCACTTGTCGGAGCAGGCGCCGAGAAGGGCCAGCGCGGAGGCCGCAGCGAGGAAACGGTGGATATGTGCGGTTATTTTCAGCATTGTATTATCTGATATTCGGATTTACAGGTTTTATTGTCGGATAGGCGGAGGCTCAATAGATGTCCTCGCGCTCAATCTGGCTTACGGGGATAATCTCGATGTAGTCGCCGTGGAACTCCTGATTGGGGTCGTAGACGTTCTTGCCGCGGAGGGTATGGGCACCATATTCCTGCCAGGTGAACTGACCAACAATCACGCGCAGGCACGTATTGACCGCGCGGAGCGATACACCGCCGCTCTGGGGCGTATAGATCGATGCGGGAGCTTTCATATACCCGCGGTTTCGCATGGCCTTGTCGTTTTCGGAGTCGGCAGGGCTGTCGGTGTCGGGAAGCCAGCCTACCTGCGGATCGGTGCCGGCGATACGGAGGTCGCGGGGAATACCCTGGATTTCGCCATCGACGAAAAGCTGGGCGATGCCGCGCCACGACTCCTGGCGGTAGCCGATGCGCACTTCGTAGGAGCCCGGAGGCATCGGAAGCATTCTCAGGGTGAAGTCATACCAGCCGTTGAGTTTGAGCTCGTCGGCCTCGAAGTTTGTCCAGCCGTTGGAGGCCCACATGGTGATTTCCGTCTCGTCGGAGAAGCTGAGATGCTTGGAACAGAAATCGTTGGGTATCACGTAGCCGTTCTCGCCCTGGATGTCGGCGAGCTGCCAGCGGATGTTGTTGTTGGTAAGTTCGGGGGGAACGTTGTAGAAGTCGAAGCGGATGCGCTTGTTGAGCACGTCGTTCACCATGTTGTTCTCATCGTAGACGAGCATCGACGTAAGCGAGTGGGCGAAACCATTGATTGCGCTGATGTTGGAGAGCTGCTCGTCGAGACCCACACAACGGCCGTCGCTCAGAGTATTGATGCGGTTGCCGGCCTTGATTTCCATCAGGCGGTAGGTGAGCATAGTCTCATAGTATTCGGTGCGCTCGTTCATGCGCGAGCTTACGGTGCATGGGCCGTTGTAGAGGAAGGAGTTGGTCGACATCTGACGGTCGAGGATATGGTATGCCACGAACTTATGGAGCGCATTGGCCTCGGAGGTGTAGTCGCCGCGGTCGTCGGTGCCGTAATACTGCTCGGCGTAGGCCACGAGTTCATCGAGGGTGTGGATGCCGTAGAGGCCCATGATGTTGTCAGGCTCGGCGAAGAGAGTGTAGCCGTAGCGTTTCACGGTGGGAACACGGAAAGAATTCTCGCCGCGCACCACCACGCCCGACGGATAGGGCGACACATAGCTCTCGTCGCGAATGGGCTCCATGGCGCGGTTGAGCCCTGTGGCGCGAAGAGCCTGGGCAAAGATTGTGAAACGGCCCTCCTGCTCGATTACGTCGACGATGAAATCTTTCGAGGGCACGATTACGTTGCCGACCACGTGGACGACGCCGTTGTGCACTTCGATGTCCTTCTCGATGATGGGCACATTTTTGTTGAGGTATATTACCAGACCCGAACCGGTGGCATCGGTGGCGAACGACACGGTGATATAGTTGTCGCTCATCGACGACTCAGGCAGGGCGCCCTCTTCAAACTGATCGGAGGTATAGTCGATTCCTTTGGAGTTGACGATGTGGTTGTAGACCAGCTCGCGCTTCTCGTCGAGGGTTAGGTCGCCCAGTCGCAGACCGTTGTCTGACAGATAGCGGCGTATGCTTTCGTCGGTGGGAGCGAAGAGCGTATAGTGGCCGTAGGTGGAGAGCAGGCCCCCGATGCCCGTCTCGTCGAGTAGCGAGGCGAAAATGGAGAATCGGGCGTCCTCGTGGATGTAGGAGGAGACAGTGTGGCCGGTGAAGGTGTAGAAAGCCTCGTCGTCAACGTCGTCGGAACACCCGGTGAGCACCGTGGCTCCCACTGCCGGCACCAGAAAGAGCGCGGTGGCAGCCATGCGGCTGAATATGTTTCTTATGTTGGTCATATTGCGGAGTGATGTTGTGTTGCTTTTGCTATGGTATCGTAATTCAGGATATGCCGATGCCCGGCAATCAGTTCGTTATGTCGGTCGACTGCTTATAGAAGGGATTCTGCACGAGCAGGCTGTTGGCACGCATTTCTGTTGCGTTGATCGGCATATAAAGCGCGTCGTAGCTGCTGAGTTTGCTCGATACGGTGCTCTGGTCGAGATTGTCGTATTTCACGGCGAGATAAGTGCTCACAAGATTGCGGAACTGGTCGCGGTGATGCGTAATTCGGCGCAGCAGGTCGAAATATCGCTTGCCCTCGTAGAGGAACTCGCGCTGGCGCTCGTCGTAGATAAAGTTCAGCATCAGCTCGGTGGAGTTATAGTTGTCGAAGCTGAGCGAGCCGGCTCCGGCCTCTGGATTGGCGCGGTCGTAGCTGATGCAGGCCAGGCGGAACGCCTCCTGAAGGTCGCCTCCGCTCTCTACGATGGCCTCGGCCTTCATGAGATAGATTTCAGGCAGGCGGTATACAATCCATTTGGTCTCGTAGGGCGATACGCGGATATAGTCGCCCGACGATACGCTGGAGGCAGTAAGTGCGGTGCCCTCCAGATAGCTCACATATTTGCGGATGATGGCTCCTCCGCCGGAGTTGGAATAATAGGAGGTGCGCTCACGCAGGTCGGTCTCGCCGAAGATCTGACGTACCCCCGTCTTGAAGTCGTAGGGAATGATCTGCTGGGCGTAGCCCTGACTCTGCTCGCCGTAGAAGTCGGCCACGGCATAGTTCCAGTAGTTGACCGTGTTGTAGTTCAGCTCGAAAATTGTCTCGGAGCTGAGGCCGGTGGTGAACACCTCGCGGCTGTAGCTCATCGAAGGCACGAGGGTGAAGACGTTGTTAGCGTCGCGGAGAAGGCGGTCGCAGTATTCGATACACTCGCCGTAGCGGCCGCGCCAGAGACACATGTCGGCGATAAGGGCGCGGATAGCAGCCTGCGTCATGCGGCTCTTTGTGTAGGTCTTGTTGCTGTAGGTGGCGGCCGCACGAGGCTCAACAGCCTTGAGGTCGTCGATCAGGAAGTCGATTATATGGTCGGGATCGGCCTGCGGAGCCTCGAAGGTGTCGGTATCGTCGATTACCGGCTCGGTGACGAAAGGAACGTCGCGGAAGGCACGCACCAGAGTGAAATAGCAGTACGCGCGGATACCCTTCACCTCAGCCAGATATGCGTTGAGCTGCGACTGGGTGAAATTGGGGTCCTCGTCGCGAACCCCGGGGGCGAAGTGCTCCACGGTATTGCAGAGGTTGATTACGTTATAGAAATTGCCCCACGAAGTATAGCCGTTGGAGGGCAACAGGTTGAGGTTGGCTATGTAGCGGAGGTTGTCGTCGCCGTTGGAGGGGCTCAGCAGCATGTTGTCGCTGCGGAACTCTCCCCATACGATTACGCGCTTGAGGAAGTCGCTCTCCTGCATATTGCGGTAGCAGGAGCCGGTTACGGCCTTGACGTCGTCCTCCGACTTCCAGAAGTCGTCGAGCACCATTTCGTTGGTGGGCTGCAGGTCGAAAAAGTCGTTGCAGCCGGCAAGCGACACGCCGACGGCGACGGCCGCCAGGACCCTGCCGACTGATTTTATCATTGTATTTAGGGATTTCATAGTTTGGAACTGCTTTTGAAGGATTTTGAGAATCAGAAGCCTACGGTGATGCCGAGGGTGAAGTACTGCGAGCGCGGCGTGTTGCTGCGGTCCTCGGCTATGCCATACTGGTTAGGCGAAATCTCAGGATCCACACCGGAATATTTGGTCCAGGTGCAGAGGTTGTTGAGCGTCAGATAGGTATTGATCTGGCTGAGCTTTATCTTCTCGCAGAAAGTCTTGGGGAACTCATAATTGAAGGTAAGATACTTGAAGCGCAGGAACGAGCCGTCTTCCACGAAGCGGTCGCTTCCCAGCCAGTTGTAGCCGTACTGATAGAGGGCGCGCGGCATATCGGTGAGGTCGCCTTCCTTACGCCAGCGCCAGTTCACGGCGATGCTCTGGTTGTTGTTGGTATACATGTTCTCCGACCACATACGGGCGTAGTTCACGATCTTGTTACCCGTGCGGAAGTTGAAGAAGGCATTGACCGATAGATTCTTCCAGCGTACGGTAAAACCGAAGCCGCCGTAGAATTTAGGGTTACAGTTGCCCAGGTATACGATGTCGAGCTCGTCGATGGTGCCGTCATGGTTCACGTCCTCATAGATGGCGTCGCCGCCGCGGAAGCGGTAGTTGGCCGTGCCGTAGCCGAAGGTCATGTAGAGCGGATTGCCGTTGGCGTCGCGTACTACGTTGCCGGCCTCGTCGCGTACCACGGGCGAAGTGCCGTTCTCATTGTAGTCGGAGTACTGGTATACGCCTTTATAGCGGAAGCCGTAGACCGAACCGTAGGCGTTGCCTACCTGGAAGCGAGAGAGATAAGAGCCGTTCTGACCGTTGAACTCGCCCTTGTTCATTTCGGCGATGGCGGGGAGCAGCTCGGTGATTTTGCTGGTATAGTTGGCGAGGTTGAAATTCACGTCGAAACTCCAGTCGCCAACTTTCACCAGGTTGTTGGTGTAGAAATTGAGTTCCCAGCCGTTTTTCTCCATGGCGCCGCCGTTGATATAGCTCAGCGAGCCGAATCCGGTGCTCGACGGGATGGTGAAGTCCTTGAAAAGGAGGTCCTGGTTCTTCTCGTGGAAGAGGTTAAAGTCAAGGTTGTACTTGTAGTTGAAGAGGTTGAGGTCCACGCCGAAGTTATAGCTCGTGTTCGTCTCCCATTTCAGGTTGGAGAGGCGGATTGTGGAGGGCTTCATGGTGGAGATGTCGATGTAGTTGCCTCCGCCGGTGTAGCGCGAGTAGTGGAGATATTCGTAGTCGGGCATGCGGCCGGTCTTGCCGTAGCCCAGTCGGATGCCCAGCAGATTGAGCCAGTCGTTGCTCCAGTCCATCCAATGCTCGTCGGAGATGTTCCATTTCACCGATACGGCGGGGAAAGTACCCCAGCGGTTGTCGGGGCCGAAGCGGGTGGAGCCGTCGCGGCGTATGGTGGCGTCGAGAATGTAGCGGTTGTCGAAGGCGTAGTGGATTCGGCCCATATAGGCCATCGAGCGCCATTCCGACTTGATGCTCTCCTGAGTGTCGGCATATCCTTCGGCTGTGGGACTGTGGATGCCGTTGGGGAGGTCATATTTGCGGAATTCCTGATACTGGGAGTTACCGGTGGTGAGCTCCCATGCGGCGTAGAGCAACAGGGAGTGTTTCTCGGGAAGTTTCGGTACGAAAAGGAGGTCGTGCTTGGTCTGGATATTCAGACTCTCCGCCTCACGGCCGTACACGCGGTTGATGGCCCAGTTGGTCCATGGCTGCGAGGATATTTCGCGCGGAAGGATTTTGTCCTCCTTCTTGTTCTCGATGTCGAACTGCACATAGCCTGTGTAGCGCAGGCGGTGTTTAGCCGGGTCGAGAATCTCGTAGTTGAGGCGCAGCGTGGGGATGATGCGCATGTTGGTCTCGTCGTATTTGGCCTTGTGGGCCAGAGCCACGGGGTTCACCAGGTTCTTCTGGTTGTCGTCGAGCTGCGAGGTGATGGGGATATTGTAGAACTCATCGGTCTCGTTGCCCTGCGCGTCGTGGCGGTATATGCCCACATTGGGCATCTTGCGGTAGGCGATGTCGAGCAGGCCTTCGGAGTCCCAGTTCTCCTTATAGTTCTGCTTGTTTTTGGAGTGGGTAAGCGAGAATTCGGTCGAGAAGCGCAGACGGTCCGATACCTGGTAGTCGAGGTTCATCAGCGAGGAGATTCGGTCGAGATGCTGCTTGATGATTGTGCCTGACTGATTGAGATAGCCCACCGAAACGCGGTAGCGGGCCTTATCGCCGCCGCCGGTAATGTTTACGGTATTATCGTAGGTGTAGCCGTATTGCGTCACGGCGTCGACCCAGTCGGTGTTGTTGTTGAATTCGTAGTATTCCGAGAATGTCGGGTCGTAGTTGAATTCGGGGATATCGGCGGCGTTCACATCCTGACGGGGATTGAAGTAAGCCTGCTTCATGAGCATGGTGTAGTCGTCGCCGCTAAGCATCTTGCGGCCGCGGGGCTGCTTGTGGGCGGAGAACTTGAAGAGATACTGCACCTTGGGCGGACCCTTGACGCCGCGCTTGGTCTTGATCATTATCACGCCGTTGGCGCCGCGCGAGCCGTAGATGGCAGCCGAGGCGCCGTCCTTCAGCACGGTGATTTCTTCGATGTCCTCGGGATTGATGCTGAGAAGGTTGGCAAACTGCTCGGAAGTGGCGTTGGCATAGTCGAACGAGCCGTCGACATGGCTTTCGTAAGGGATGTCGTTGAGAACGATCAGCGGGGTGGAGTTGGAGTTGATTGAGCCGGAGCCGCGGATACGCATGGCCGAGCCCGAACCGAGGTCGCCCGAAGCGTTCACGATGTCGAGACCCGCCAGACGGCCCTGCAGGGCGTCGTCGATCGACGATACGCTCACGCCCTCGAATGCCTTGGTGTTGATGGTCTGCATGGCGCCGGAGATTTCGCGGATGGGAATCGGCATCGTGCCGTCGTTCATCACTTTCTGGGCCGTCACGACCACCTCGGCCAGTGTCGAGGAGTCTTCGAGCTTCACGTTCATCACAGGCTCAATGGGGAGCATCTGCGCCGTGAAGCCAACGAACGAAATTTTCAGCTTGTTGGCCGGATTCTTCACCTGAAGCGAGAATTCGCCGTTGATGTCGGTCACCGTCATGCTGTGCACTCGGTTGGTCTTGTCGATTTCATGCACGGTGGCACCGATAATCGGTTCGTTGTCGCCGTCGACAACGGTTCCCCGCACCATATTGGCCGACTGAGCTGCCGCAAGAGCCGGGAGCACCGTCAGCAATAGCGTGAGGAATATATGTTTCACTTTTCCCATTTGAGAATATCGGTTTCGGTTAAAGATATTTGGTTGGCCCGGCGTTCCCGCGCAGGGGCGCCTTCTATATATGTTACTCAAACTTCAGGGCCTTATCAATAAGGTGAATCACAGCACGGCTCGATGCCGAGATGCCGGTGGCGCTGTTGAGGTCCGAATTGTCGACGATAATGTCGCGGGCCATGATGTTGTAGAGCCCGGTCGAGGTAATCACGTGTGCCTCGTTGTCGACAGGATTGTCCACGCCACGGATGGTCATCCCCATGCCGTCGCTCGAGATGGATATCTTGTGGAACTTGTCGAAAGCATTGCGTGCAGCCGTCTCATAGATCATCGGGCCATAGGCCGTGCCGTCGATATAAGCGGAATTGTCCACAAAATGGTAACGCAGGAAGCGCAGCAGATATATGGTCTTGGTGCGTTTGGACTCGAGGTTGGAGTCGGAAGCGATCTGCTCCCAGGTGTAGAGTTTCGGATCGGAGGCGAAAGCGCGGTCGAGCGCTTCGGCCGTGGGCACGAGTATCGTGTAACGGTAGTTGTTGAAGAAACTTACGATGCTTCCCACGCTTGTGGTGCCGGTAGTGGTCTTCACGGAGAAAATCTCCTCGATTTCCTTGTCGTTGGCGAAGATGTTGAACACCTGGTCGTGACCGCGGCAGAGGTCGAAGAACGCCTTGAACTCAGGCGATTCTCCCAGGCGGTTGTATACGCTTGTGGTGGCGTCGTGGATGATGTGGTCGATGAAGAAGGTGCGGCCGTTGTCCGACGAATAGCGGCAAATGTCACCGTTGGAGCCTGTGACAATCCCGGCCGGCGCCTGGTTGAGTTCCATGTCGCCTCCGCCGTTTACGGTCAGGCCATTGTCGCGGCCCGACAGAGCAATCGTGCCTCCACCCTTGGTGAGGGCGAAGCGGCGGCGCCCGTCGTCGATATAACCGCTGAGCGTGCTGCCGTCGTTGTCGCCGACTACGATATGGAGGTCGAGAATATCGCGCATGCGGTTGCGGATGATGCTCTTGGAGGTTACGTTGCGCTTGAACTCTCCTTTGTTGCCGTTTGCATCGGCGGCGTAGACAGCTGCGCGCACCGAATTCGTGGCCTTGTCGTAGCTGAAGCTCCAGATTTCGCGGTTGCTGCCTCCGCGCGCCCAGCTGATGGGTTCGCGGTAGTTCTGCAGAGCCTCGTCGGTGGGCACGAGCAGGTTGTACATGTTCTCCATCGAGCGCAGATACATATAGTAGCGCATGGCCTGTTTGTCGTCAAGGTTGCTCCAGTCGTCGGTTATCGCCCATTTCATAATGGTGGTATTATCGGCTGTGAGCACAGAGCCGTAAACGCCCTGATAGTCGATGGGAGGGAACACCGTGTTGATAAAGTATACCGTGCCGTTGCCCGTGATTTCCGTGCGCACCACATTGGCCGGGGTAATGTCGATCGGATAGGAGGTCTCGTCGGTCAGTGTGGGCCACAGGTGTGGCAGCGACGCTGTGAACGAACGCTTCTGATGATTCTTGAGGAAGGAAGCGAGAATGTCCGACGGCACGTTGTCCCACGAACCGTAGGCATCGCGCAGATACACGCCCTTGCCGCTGTTGAAGAACTCGTTCATCGCTTCGTCGGTAGGCACGAACATGGTGCCCATATCCTGTTCCGACGACGACTGCGAATAGGCAGCCTCCGAAGGATCGTAATAAAGCAGACCGTTGCCCGACACATCTTCGCCAAGCGGACCGCGGGTGCAGTTGCGCTCGTTGAAGAAGCGCTTGCGGAATATCGAGTCGACCCCGCCCAGCGACGGACGCATAGCCGACGAGCCGTTGTAATATTCCTTCACAGCGGCGTCGGTGGCTTTGTCGAAATAGGGGGCGCTGAATTTATTGAGCAGACGATTGAAAATTTTCGCTTCGGAAGCCGAGGCGATAGCGTCGGCCATCGTGCCTACGGGCACCATCACATCGGCCAGCACATGGATATAGCCGTTTTTGCATATGATATCCTGCTGCACCACGCGGATGCCGTTGATATATATGCCCGAGGTGGATACGCTCTTTCCGTTGAGAATCACCGAGAAGTCGTCGGCCGTCATCCCCATGGTCTGCATCTGCGCCGGGGTGAAATTCACCATCATCGGCGCGTCGGCCACCATATATAGAGGCTTTTCGGCGAAACGGGCCCACTGAGGATTCTCAAACAGTTCGGGATCGTTCACGCGCGCCACCGTATCGAGCTGCGTTGCCGACGTGAACCGTCGTATGGCCAGACCCTCCACGGCGCCGTCTGTTCCCGCAACGTTCGAGAGCATCTCGGCAAGATATGCCATGTTGATCATGCTTGAGTTCATGATTGCCTTTTTCTGGGCGGCTGTGAGTTTCTCATAGCTTCGTACGCCGTAGGGGTTGTTCCTGAAAAAGCGTTCGAAAGCATCGTCCCGGGCCGGAAAGAGCGTCTTGCTTCCTGTGCGCTGCAGTGTCTCGCCGTATCCCAGGTCGTCGATCAGGCGCAGGAAATAAGTAAATCCTCCGTCCTCCCGCAGATAGTCGTAGATACTTGCGCCAAGCAGCTCGGCCGACGGCTCCTCGTCGTCGAGGACGTAGTCGTCCTTGCAGCCCGTCAGCGTGAGCCCTCCGGCCAGTGCAGCCGACAGCACGAGGAGTTTCACGCTCGAGGTGTAGAATCTGAAATGCATTTTATGATTAGTTTAGATTTGAGGCTTTTTTCGTCAAGAGTTTCTCCGGAGCGCAATCCGCAGCGGAACTCTCGGTTTTTCAAAGCAAAATTACATCGTGCGCACCCCATTTTTGCGCAATTAATTCTCCTAATTTTAATACATATGCCTAATTTTTCATGGTTGCTATATCCTCCTGGCGCAAACGCGCGAATTTGTGACGAATTTATGATAAAACCGCCCTACAGCGTCTTATTCTCGTATGATGGCGCCTCCTTCGACAGTTCAACATCGCCGCGAATTTAAACAATTTTTTGGTTTCAATGAAGAGTTAAGGCTATATTTTGGTTCATCCGGTGGATTTTGGAATTTACCCTGATTGTAACTTTGCATACACAGAATTTTCATCTTCTGCGCTTCCGTTCACCGACGTTTCCAATTCTTATATATTTCCAACTCGCGCCGGACGAAGAGCCGGCACTCCTTAACCAAAAACCATATCATGAGATTCGCAACCTTGCATTTTGCTAAATCCGTCGCCGCAGCCACCGCTGTATTTGCAGCAGCTTGGAGCGCCTCTGCCACCGACACCGACAAACTGTGGTATCAGGCGCCCGCACGAGAATGGATGGAAGGCGTACCCCTGGGTAATGGCCGATTGGGCGCCATTGTCTACGGTGGCATCGACCGAGAGAAAATAGCACTCAACGAAATCACCCTATGGGCCGGTCAGCCCGACACCATCCAGAACACAATCTGCGGTCCTGAAAAGCTTGCCGAAATTCGCTCGCTTTTCTTCGCCGGCAACCTTGCGAAAGCAAACGAAGAAACCATAAAGCATCTGTCGGGCACCCGCCGCGACTTCGGCACTCACCTCCCGCTGGGCGACCTCCTTATCAACTCAGCATACCCGGCCGGCGAGGTGCGCGGATTCCGCCGCGAACTCGACATGCAGAGCGCAGTTGCCACCACCACGTTCGAGAAAGGGGGCGTGCGCTTCTCGCGCGAAGTGATTTGCGACTATCCCGACGACGTGCTCGCACTGCGTCTTACAGCCTCCAAACCCGGCCAGATTACCTCCGACTTCCTTTTCTCCCTTCTACGCGACGCCAAAATAGAATCCACTCCCGAGGGGGTTCTGCAATTTTCGGGCAAAGTGGACTTTCCCAAACAGGGCAAAGGAGGAGTGGCATTCGCCGGGACTCTGAAACTCAACGTATATGGTGGTACTGTCGCTGCCGAAGGCTCTGCCGTTAAAGTCAGAAATGCAGACTCCGTCGAAGCATACTTCGACGTTCGCACCGACATGTTCGAGGCAGACCCCGCCGCGAAATACTCCGAAACGGTGGCCAAGGCTGCCGCAAAAGGATTCGACAAAGCTCTGGCCGCTCACACGGCCGACCATTCCGCGCTATACAACCGTATGAGCATCTCGCTCGGCACTCCCGGCGAGATGGCATCCCTTCCCACCGACGTACGCCTCCACCTGGTCAAGAACGGCGCGGTCGACCCTGCTTTCGACGCTCTGTTCTTCCGCTACGGCCGATACATGCAGATCGCGTCCTCGCGCCCCAATTCCCCGCTCTGCTCGAATCTCCAGGGAATATGGAATGATAACCTCGCATGCCAGATGGCCTGGACATGCGACTACCATCTTGACATCAACATCCAGCAGAACTACTGGAGTGCCAACAAAGCGAATCTCGCCGAGACCAACGTGCCAGTGTTCACCTTCCTGAAACATATCGAGAAACCCGGCCGCGAGACCGCCGAAAAAATTTACGGTGCAAAAGGCTGGGTGGCACACACCTGCGTAAACCCCTGGGGCTACACCTCGCCCGACGGCGCCATCTACTGGGGGCTAAACGTATCGGCAGGCGCATGGCTCGCCACACATCTCTGGAGCCACTACAAGTACACGCAGGATAAGGATTATCTCGCCTCGACCGGCTACCCGCTGCTCAAGGGGTGTGCCGAATTCTTCCACTCCTACATGACCGAGGACCCCAACACCGGATACCTCCTCACAGGGCCCTCCATTTCGCCCGAAAACGGCTTCGTAACCCCTGATGGCCAGGGACTCTCCGCCTCGATGATGCCTACAATCGACCGCGGAATCGTAGCCGACATTTTCAACGCCGTGATTGAGAGCTCGCGCATCCTCGGAGTCGACAAGCCTTTCGCGCGCCAGCTGCAGAAAGATCTCGCCAAGCTTCCTCCCATTAAGGTCGACGACCGCGGCGAAGTGCAGGAATGGCTCCACGGCTTCCCTCGCCAGGATCCGGCCCACCGCCACACTTCCCATCTGCTCACTCTCTATCCGCTCGGCCAGCTCACCTACACCAAGACACCCGAACTCATGGAAGCAGCCAAGCGTACCATCGCCAACCAGACAACCGCCAACGGCTGGGAAGATACCGAATGGAGCGCCGCCAATATGCTTGGATTCAATGCATTTCTTAAGGACGGTGAAAAAGCCCACTACTGGCTTCAGGACCTCTTTCGCTTCTTCACCCGCGAGAACCTCATGACCGTATCGCCCGCAGGCATCGCCGGAGCCGAGCGCGACATCTTCAGTTTCGACGCTACCGAGGCCTCGGTAGCCGCCATGTGCGACATGCTCCTCCAGAGCCACGACGGCTTCATAGATTTCCTTCCCGCACTCCCCCAGGCCTGGGCTGAAGGCTCCGTGAAAGGAATCTGCGCCGAAGGCGGTATCACAGCCGACCTCTCCTGGGCCGACGGCAAAATGCAGAAAGCCACGCTCCTCGCATCGGCCGAAACCCCTTGCCGCATCGCCCTTCCCGAAGGCTCTGTGGCCGAATTCTCGCTCAACGGCACTCCACTAAAGACCAAGACCGACGCCGACGGACGCGTATCGCTCAAGGTGAAACCCGCCGACCGCATCGAAATATCTTTCAAAAACAGCTAACACAGCCTCCCGACATCTTAAAACCTGTCTTTATCATGAACCATAAGTTTATAGCCATCGCCGCGCTCGCAATGACGGTTCTCGGCTGCGACGCCGCAGTCTCATCACGCGCCCTCAACGACGGCTGGCGTTTTCGCCAGGGACGCGGCGAGAACTGGTATCCGGCCACAGTGCCCGGAACAGTTCATACCGACCTGATGGCCAACGATCTCATCGAGGATCCGTTCTATCGGCTCAACGAGCGCTCCGTGCAGTGGGTCGACAAGGAGGACTGGATGTACGAGACCAATCTCCGCGCCACCGCCGATGAAGTAGCTCAGACCAATCAGCAGCTCGTTTTCTACGGTCTCGACACCTATGCCGACGTATATCTCAACCACCACTGCATACTCCGCGCCGACAATATGCACCGCACATGGCGCATCGACGTAAAGGGTATTCTCCAGGATGGCGACAATCTGCTCGAAGTCTACTTCAACTCGCCTATCAAGGTCGACCTTCCCAAATTCGACAAATACGACTACGCTTTCAACACCGGTCCCGACCAGAGCCAGAACGGCGGAATCTTCCATAAGACCCTCAGCGTGTTCGCCCGCAAAGCCGGCTACCACTATGGCTGGGACTGGGGGCCGCGTCTGGTAACTTCCGGCATCTGGCGCCCGATCGAGCTCCAGACCTGGAGCGGCCAGCGCATCTCCGACGTGCAGTATGTGCAGGGCGACGTCAACGCCCGCTCCGCATCGCTGACGGCCTTCGTTGAAGTGGAGGCCGACGAATCTGTGGCCGACGCCACCGTCTCGGTCAGCGCCGACGGCAAGCTCCTCGCATCGAAGAAAACCGCTCTGCAGAAGGGCGTGAACCGTATCGAAGTTCCATGCAAGGTGTCGAAACCGCGCCTGTGGTGGTCCAACGGTCTCGGCGAGCCCAACCTCTATAATTTCACCGCCGCACTCGACGTCGACGGCAACCGCGTGGAAGCCACCGACACCGAAATCGGCCTACGCTCGCTCAAGCTGATCCACAAGCCCGACCCCGACGGCCACTGCTTCTATTTCGAGCTCAACGGCAAGCCCGTATTTGCCAAAGGCGTCGATATGGTACCGCTCGACAATTTCCTTCCTCGTATCACCCCCGAACGCTACGAGAAGCATGTGCTCGACGCCAAGGCCGTCAACATGAACATGATTCGCGTATGGGGTGGCGGCGTCTACGAGGACGACTATTTCTACCAGCTCTGCGACCGAAACGGCATGCTCGTCTGGCAGGACTTCATGTTTGCCTGCTCCACCTACCCCGCCGACTCCATATTCCTGGCCAATATCCGCCAGGAGGCCATCGACAATGTGAAGCGACTGCGCAACCACAGCTCAATCGCCCTGTGGTGCGGCAACAACGAGTGTCAGGACGTGTACTACGGCTGGGGTGGCAAATACAACTATTATAAGGAGAAAGGCGTCGAGGAGCTTACCACCCGCCAGTTCAAGGATATGTATTTCCGAGTTCTCCCCGAAGTCGTCAATGAATACGGCGGCGGGATAGCCTATTGGCCTTCCTCCCCCTTCGCCTTCGAGGACACCCCATCCGACGGCCGCAACGGCGACGCCCACTACTGGGGGGTATGGCACGGCCGCGACTCCATCGGTCACTACAACATAGAGAAAGCCCGCTTCTTCTCTGAATACGGCTTCCAGTCGTTCCCCGAATTTGAATCGGTGAAAATCTACGCTCCACAGGAGCGCGACTGGCATATCACCTCCGACGTGATGATGTGCCATCAGCGCGCCGGCTCCTACGCCAACAATCTCATCAAGGAGTACATGGACAATGAGTTCCGCACTCCCGCCGACTTCCCCACATTCCTCTACGTAGGTTCCGTGCTCCAGGGCGACGCCATCAAGACAGCCGTCGAGGCCCACCGCCGCGACATGCCCCACTGTATGGGAACACTCGTATGGCAACACAACGACTGCTGGCCGGTGGCCTCCTGGGCCGGCCGCGACTACTATGGCCGCTGGAAGGCCCAGCAATACTACTCCCGCCAGGCCTACGACGACATCCTTGTCTCTCCCGTGGTTCTCGGCGACTCGCTCCACGTCAACGTGGTAACCGACCGGCGTACCCCGGCCAAAGGTGTAGTAACCCTCCGCGCGATGCGCCTCGACGGCACCCCCGTATGGGAGAAGCATCTCCCCTACTCCGCCGCCCCGCTCACTTCTGTGGAGGTATTTGCCGACGATATCCGCAATCTGCTTGCCGACAACAAACGCGGCGACGTGATTTTCACAGCGGATTTCGCTGTGAAGGGCGACCGCACCTATTCCAACGTGGCCTATCCCTGCAAGCAGAAATTCATGAACTACACCGTGCCTCAGCTCTCAGTCGATGTCGCTCTGGCTGAAGGTGGGTACGACGTCACGCTCGAATCCGACGTATTCGCACGCGCCGTATTCCTCTCGCTCGACGGAATCGACAACTTTTTCTCCGACAATTATTTCGACATCCTTCCGGGCGGGAAACGCACCATCCGCGTAACCACCGCGCTCTCACCCGACGATTTCCGCCGCCAGCTGAAAGTCACCTCCATGGGCCACGCCTATGCAGCCGCCACAATCTCGACCGACGGCGGCTCCATCGGAACCGCCTCCACCTTCAAGCCCCTCGGGGGCGACTGACCCTCCCCATCCCTCGCGGTAGCACTTCGGGGTTAATCCCGCTTAATCCAGTTTATCCCGATAAATCAGGTTTAAACCCTAAAACCTAAACTAACCCTCCGGGCTTCCATCCTCATCACCGTGCTGAGGGCGGAAGCCCGATGCCATTCCTCACTCGCCGGAATTTCCGAAAAAATAGCTAAATTTGCGGCGAAAATACCAACCGAAACCACACCATGCACTACGACTACAAAACCTGCGGCACCTGCTCGCGCGCAATTCATTTCGACATAACCGACGGCCGCATCTCCGGCATCAGCTTCGACGGCGGCTGCCACGGCAACCTCCAGGGCATCGCCGCCCTCGCCGAGGGCCAGGATGCGGCAGAAGTGGCCGCCACCGTCGCCGGCATACGATGCGGCAACAAGCCGACCTCGTGTCCCGACCAGCTCGCACGCGCAATCGCCGAAGCATTGGCCGGCTAACAGCGCCCATGAGGCCAAATAAGGTTAAATATCCGCCTCGGAAAGCGCCGTTTGAGAAAAAATATTGTACCTTTGCATGTTGGGTGAAAGGCCATGCCTCAATCGTATCTATTCCACGGGAAGCCAGGCTTCCACACCCGATTCAGAAAACAATAAAAGCTACATAAAAATCAAAACAATTCTTTATGAGTAAAGAAAAGAAATTCCTAACCTGTGATGGCAACCAGGCCGCCGCACATATCTCGTATATGTTCAGCGAAGTGGCCGCCATCTATCCCATCACGCCTTCGTCCACAATGGCCGAATACGTGGATGAATGGGCTGCCGCAGGCCGCAAGAACATTTTCGGCGAAACCGTTCTCGTGCAGGAGATGCAGTCGGAAGGCGGCGCAGCCGGTGCCGTTCACGGTTCTCTTCAGGCCGGTGCGCTCACTACCACCTACACTGCTTCGCAGGGCCTTCTGCTCATGATTCCCAACATGTATAAAATCGCGGGCGAGCAGCTTCCCTGCGTTTTCCATGTTTCGGCCCGCACACTCGCCTCGCATGCCCTGAGCATCTTCGGCGACCATCAGGATGTGATGTCCGTTCGTCAGACGGGCTTCGCCATGCTCTGCGAAGGCTCCGTTCAGGAAGTCATGGACCTTTCCGGCGTCGCCCACCTGGCCGCCATTAAATCGTCGATTCCCTTCGTAAACTTCTTCGACGGGTTCCGTACATCCCACGAAATCCAGAAAATCGAGATGCTCGAGCAGGATCAGCTCGAACCGCTGCTCGACCGCGAGGCTCTCGCCCGCTTCCGCCAGCGCGGCCTTACACCTCAGGCTCCCGTGAGTCGCGGCATGGCCGAGAACGGCGATGTATTCTTCCAGCACCGCGAAGCCTGCAACACGGCCTACGACGCCGTGCCCGAGGTGGTCGAGGAATACATGAACAAAATCTCCGAAATCACCGGACGTAAATACGGCCTGTTCAACTACTACGGCGCTCCCGACGCCGAGCGTGTGATTATCGCCATGGGTTCAGTAACCCAGGCCGCCCAGGAAGCCATCGACTCGCTCGTTGAGAAAGGCGAGAAAGTAGGCCTCGTGGCCGTTCACCTCTACCGCCCCTTCTCGGCCAAGCACTTCCTCGCCGCCGTTCCCGCTACGGCCAAGCGCATCGCAGTGCTCGACCGCACCAAAGAGCCCGGCGCATCCGGCGAACCGCTCTTCCTCGACGTCAAGGAATGCTTCTACGGCAAGGAGAACGCCCCCCTCATCGTTGGCGGCCGCTACGGTCTGGCCTCGAAGGACACCACTCCCGCCCAGATCATCGGCGTGTTCGAGAACCTCGCCCTACCCATGCCCAAGGACCACTTCACAGTGGGCATCGTCGACGACGTGACTTTCACCTCGCTCCCCCTCCCCGAAGAGGTTGCTCTCGGCGACAAGTCGACTACCGAACTTAAGTTCTACGGCCTCGGCGCCGATGGTACCGTAGGTGCCAACAAGAACTCCATCAAGATTATTGGCGAGAACACCGACAAATACTGTCAGGCATACTTCGCCTACGACTCCAAGAAGTCGGGCGGCTTCACCTGCTCCCACCTCCGCTTCGGCGACGCTCCCATCCGCTCCACATATCTTGTCAACACGCCCAACTTCGTGGCTTGCCACGTTCAGGCCTACCTGCATATGTACGACGTGACCCGCGGCCTGCGCGACAACGGCACCTTCCTGCTCAACACCATCTGGGAAGGCGACGAACTCGCCAAGAACCTCCCCGCCAAGGTCAAGAAATACTTCGCCGACCACAACATCACCGTCTACTACATCAACGCCACCAAGATCGCTCAGGAAATCGGTCTGGGCAACCGCACCAACACCATCCTCCAGAGCGCATTCTTCCGTATCACCGAGGTAATCCCCGTTGACCTTGCCGTTGAGCAGATGAAGAAATTCATCGTCAAGAGCTACGGCAAGAAGGGGCAGGACGTTGTCGACAAGAACTATGCGGCCGTAGACCGCGGCGGCGAATACCACCGTCTCGACGTAGACCCCGCATGGAAGAATCTCACCGTAGATGCCTGCGAGGCCAACGATGATCCCGAATTCATCAACCGCATCGTGCGCCCCATCAATGCCCAGGACGGCGACCTCCTGAAAGTTTCCGACTTCAAGGACATCGCCGACGGCACATGGCAGAACGGCACCGCCGCCTACGAGAAGCGCGGTGTAGCAGCCTTCGTGCCCGAATGGCTTGAGGAAAACTGCATCCAGTGCAACAAGTGCGCCTATGTCTGCCCCCACGCCGCCATCCGTCCCTTCGTGCTTGACCAGGCCGAGATGGCTACCGCTCCCTTCGGCGAGGATGCCACAATCCCCGCAATCGGCAAGACATTCACCGGCATGCGCTTCATTCAAAGCGTCGACGTGCTCGACTGCCTCGGATGCGGCAACTGCGTTGACGTCTGCCCCGGCAAGAAGGGCGTGAAGGCTCTGCAGATGAAGCCCCTCGAAACCCAGCTCGACAAGCAGAAGCAGTGGGACTACTGCACCAAGGACGTAGCCTCCAAGCAGGACCTCGTCGACATCAAGGCCAACGTGAAGAACTCTCAGTTCGCCACTCCGCTCTTCGAATTCTCCGGCGCATGCTCGGGTTGCGGCGAGACTCCCTACGTGAAGCTCATATCCCAGCTCTTCGGCGACCACGAGATGGTTGCCAACGCCACCGGATGCTCCTCGATCTACTCCGGCTCCGTGCCCTCCACCCCCTATACCACCAACTTCCGCGGTCACGGCCCCGCATGGGCCAACTCGCTCTTCGAGGACTTCGCCGAGTTCGGTCTGGGCATGACCATCGCCAATGAGAAGATGCAACTCCGCCTCGAAGGCCTCATGAAGCAGGCCCTCACCTGCGACTGCTGCTCCGCTGAAATCAAAGAGCAGGCTCAGAAATGGCTCGACAACCGCGACAGCGCAGAAGCCACCCGCGAGGTATTCGAAACCATCGTTCCGCTCTGCGAGGCATGCAGCTGCGACGTATGCAACGGCATCGTGGCCCTGAAGAACTTCATCGTGAAGCGCTCGCAATGGATTATCGCCGGCGACGGCGCCGCCTACGACATCGGTTTCGGCGGTCTCGACCACGTACTCGCCTCCGGCAAGAACATCAACATTCTCGTGCTCGACACCGAGGTTTACTCCAACACCGGCGGCCAGGCGTCGAAAGCCACCCCGATCGGCGCTATCGCCAAATTCGCCGCAGCCGGCAAGCGCGTGCGCAAAAAAGACCTCGGTCTCATCGCCACCACCTACGGCTACGTATACGCCGCCCAGGTGGCTATGGGTGCCGACCAGGCCCAGACCCTCAAGGCCATCCGCGAGGCCGAGGCCTACGACGGTCCTTCGATCATTATCGCCTACTCCCCCTGTATCAACCACGGCCTCAAAGCCGGCATGGGTCACTCGCAGGAAGAAGAATCCCGCGCCGTGGCCTGCGGCTACTGGCACCTCTGGCGCTACAACCCCGCCCTCGAAGCCGAGAACAAGAACCCCTTCACGCTCGACAGCAAAGAGCCTGACTGGGCCGAGTTCGAGAACTTCCTCAAAGGCGAAGTGCGCTACGCTTCCGTAGCCAAGCAGTATCCCGCAGAGGCTGCCGAACTTTTCGCAGCAGCAAAGAGCAACGCGCAGTGGCGCTATAACAACTATGTGCGCCTCAGCAAAGAGCCCTGGGGCTACGGCGACGGCACTCCCGAAGTGAAGTAACCCCCTCCATACAATTCCATAAAAAGGCGGAGCGCCCCCGGGCGCCCCGCCTTTTTATGTCTCCCCCTATCCCATATGGCCTATGCGGGCTATTGGGCCTATTGAAATTTTGTAAATAATGTTGCGCTCCTGCCTCAAACGCGCTAAAAAGCGCATGCGCGCCCCAAAATTATCCTTTATTGACGTTTTTAGCCCCAGTTTCGCATATTTCACAAAATTATATTTGCATACCCAAAACGCGATTTATCCAAAGAATAATAAACCTAACAACAATAACTTTTAACCAGTACTTTATCTTTATGACCTTAAATGCTACACAATTCATGAAGGCCGCGGCCGTGCTGTGTGCCTCGTTGGTATGCTCGCAGGCCACCATAGCCCGCGACTACGCCAACTGGATGGCCGAGCTCCCCGACGGAGCATTTTTATACACGCTCTCGATTCCGGGTTCGCACGACACCATGACCGGAGAAGGCTTCATTACGGCAAGCAATGCCTATAACTCCCAGACACAGACACTGACTCTTGCTGATCAAATATCCAAAGGCGTGCGTGGCCTTGATTTACGCCCGGCCATCCGCAACAACCAGCTTTGGTGTAACCATGGTCCTCACGAGACCAACAAGAGTTTCAACGATGCCTTCAACACACTCTGCGATTATCTTGACCAGCACCCGACTGAGTTCTTCATCATGCATCTTCTGCCGGGTAGCAAGGGCGTTCTCTCAGATGATTATACCGCCGCAGAACTCTCGGATTATCTTAACACACTTGTTTCCAACGAGCGCTTCAAAAATTATCTGATTCCTTTTCAGCCAAATCTTCAGGTCGGCCATCTACGTGGCAAAATCTGCCTTCTGCCCCGATATGATTTAGTCGATTGGAAAAACGATATGAATTCCGTAATTCTGCACAACTGGAATGACAATAACAGCAACGTCTATAGCTTCCCGAACTCCAAGACAGCAACGGAATACAACAACTACAAGGAATTCATGATTGGCGTTCAAGACCTTGCCCACACAAACGGCAACGCACTCAATCAGAAAGTAACGGCAATGAAAGGCCTTGTGGACTACACCAGTTCCAAATGCTTCACACCCAATATTAAAAACCTGACATGGGGTATCAACTTCCTTTCTGCATACACTAACACCAGTATTTCCACTGCCGACGGCTACGCAGAAAACGCAGAGCGCTGCAACAAGGAGTTTATCGACTATATCGAACGTGCAGATTACAACCCCGGTCCGCTAGGGTTGGTTCTTGCAGACTTCGTCGGCGCAGAATCTCACACTTATAGAAATTCCTCGGTTTCAAATACAACTAAGACCCGTACCACCTATGGTGAACAGTTGGTAAATGCCATCATAGACAACAATTTCAGCTACATAAGCACAATCTCGCCCTCCGTTGTCGCTCCGCTCTTCCGCAAAGTGAAAAACGACGCATTCCATTATAATGGCTTCCGTGGCAATCTCGAATTTGTTGACGTGAACAACAATGGCAAACTCGATCTTATCCACAAGCATCGCAATACCGCCGACAGCTGGAATTTGGAAATCAATCTCTACAACAACGACGGCAACACCCTTTCATCTCGGAGCAGCATTCCCTGCGCCCATCCTACCGACCCATGGGGCAACGATTCAAAAGGCTACAACCGCATCCTCGTTCCCATCGACTACAACCGCAACGGAAAGGTTGATTTTCTCAATTTCGGACAACACACCTGGCAATATAACGGCTCCGATTGGACATGGGGCGGAACTTTTATACTTGACAACAAAGGAGGCTCATACGAAGTGAGAAAAGACATCACATCTGCCCTCTATTCTCAGGAGCTCCACATGCACGACAAAGATATCGAACAGCGAGTGCAGGGGCTGATGATAACAGCCGACTTCGACATGAACGGACGCCCCGAGATAGTTGTATTCAAACGCGGTAACGACACAAAAGAAGGAGCGGACGACGTAACAAGAAATGCCTATCCCACTCTGTTTAAAAACGAGGGAGGCACATTCTACGGAGCCAATATTACACTTCCCGAGGTGGCTGACGGCACAATGGCAGTAGGCGATTTCAACAACGACGGACGCCCCGACTTCGTTATCACCGGTCGCACATCCGAGGGCGTACGCCAGATATGGCTCTGCCTCAACACCACAGTGTCTGAACATCAGTATTCTTTTAACTGCCAGCAACTGACTGGTCTCAGCCAATACGCCACCATATTCGGCGCCATCGCAGCTGCCGACCTGAACAACGACGGGCTGCTCGACCTCGTCATTACCGGCGAAACAGCCACGTCCGACCATACTTTCAACATCCTCCTCAACCAGGGCGGAAATAACTTCACAGCTGTTGACAACAGCAATTTCCCTGGTCTGCATTGCAGCGGCCTCGACATCTGCGACCTTAACGGCGACGGCTATGCTGACATCGCCTATCAGGGAGCTTCGGATGGCGACCGCAAGGACGGCGCAGCCACAGGCGTCCTGATGAATCAGGGCGACGGCACTTTCTCCAGTTTCGACTTCGATTTCATTCAGTTGCGCGGCGGAGGTACAATCCGTTTGGCCGACTACAACCGTAACGGCAATGTTTCGCTTGCTGTGATGGGCTATGGCGAAGACGGCTTCGCAGTTTACGACCAGATGCCTATCGCTCCCAGCCCCGCTGCTGCCAAGAAAGCTCCTGCCCGCGTGAACTTCGCTGACGGCGCCGATGAGAGTTCGTTCAAGAGCAATCCTTATCAGAAACTCGATTGCACCAAGACAGACTTAAACGACAATCAGGTTAAACTTTCCTGGGAAAGTCTGGGGGACGAATACTCCTACAATTACATCGTGAAACTCAAAGACGGCTCGATGGTTTATGCCGTCCCCGCCGTGACGAGCGAAAGCTCCGACGTAACAGCCGGTCCACGCGCCCTGCTCACCGGAACTACCGATCAGGCCATACGTTCCACCTCGGTTACTCTCAACGTGAAGCCCTCCGACGTGAAAGCATGGGGTGTACACGCCATCGCCCCCGACCGCACAACTTCACTTATCTACCTCGACAGCAACGACGTAGTAACCGGCATCGATGGCATCAACCTAGACGAGAACGATGCCGATGCACCCGTGGAATTCTACAACCTGCAGGGCCAGCGCGTGGTTAATCCCTCCAACGGCATCTACATCCGCCGTCAGGGCAGCAACGTAACCAAGGTTCGCATCTGATAGCCACCAGATAACGTAATCTGCCGCAAACTGCGGCTCCCCCAACAGCGAGGGCGACGGCCGAATGGCCGCCGCCCTCGCCACATTCCCCCCAGGCCCTAATCATTTTAGAGGCTTTGGGGCTTTTAGAGCCTTAAAGTCCTTAGAGACCTTAAAGTCCTTAGGGGCCTTAGAGATCTTAGGGGCCTTAGGGTAATGTCAATCAGGCGGAGCGCCCGAGAGGGGGGCACCCCGCCTGATTGGGATTCGGGAACCTCAGAGTGCCCTTTTGAGGGCTTCTGGGGCGTTATTTCGTTGCCTTGGTGGTTTTCTTTGCCTTGGGCTCGGCGGCTTTGGAGGCCGCTTTAGGGGCTTTCTCAGCCTTCACAGTGGCTTTGGGTGCCTTCTCGGTTTTCGCTTTCGGAGTCTTCTCGGCCTTGGGTTCGGGCTTGGCCTCGGCGCGCTGACGCAGCAGATGCTCCTCATTGAGGTGCTCCTCGTTGAGGCGCAGGGTCTCAACCTCCTTGTTTAGGGTCTCGATCTCTCGGGCCTGGTTTCGGATGGTGGTAAGCAGCGAGTTGAGTTCCTCGTTCTCGATGCTCATGGGATACTGCTCCTCAACGCGCACGATGAAGTCGGAAAGCACATTCATATAGTTGGTGAACGCCTGATAGGGTGTCTCGTAGGGAGAGAACATCGAGTGGCTGGCTCCATCGGCGAAATGCTTGGTCGACATATAGAAAAGATGGTCGGAAGCCTGGAGGCGACCCCAGTCCTGCTTGAGCACGCGGTTGTCGGAGAGGCGCACGCGCTCGGCCACGGAGTAGAGTTTGCTGAATGCCTCATTCTGTAGCTTGTTGCCGAGCCATGCCGAGGTATCGCGGGCTTCGTCGGCCCAGCTGATGGGGTGAACAATCGAGAGCGTATCCACGGGTTTGAGCGTCTTCACAGCCTCGGTCGGCGTCATGAACTGCACTCCACGGTCGGCGGCGAAGCGCGGCAGCGCCTCAAGGAACTGGAATATGCCGGTGTCGGCGTGGTGGAATTCGCCGAACGTCTCCAGATTCATGAACAGATTGAAAATCTGCTCTTCCTGAGGGGTGTCGGCAATCCATCCGATATATTTGTCGGCGGTAAGAGGATATTCGCTCCAGCTGGTGTCGGCGAAGCGGCGGGTGATGTCGTCGCTGAGCTTGTCGTTTTTCAGAAGAAGCTTGAGCTTTGGCTGCGAGGCGGCGGAATAGACGTAGTCGGGCGATTTCCAGCCGAGGATGTGCTTGGCGCCCTCGGTGATGCACCCCTTGAAGCCCATTTCGTAGATCTGCGGCGCCATCTCGTCGCAATAAATCAGCTCGGCGTTGCGGAACACCTTTGGTGTCTGGCCAAAAAGTTCCTTGATCTTCTGCGAGTGGAGCTTCACCTGAATGGCGAACTCCTCGGGATCGGCAAGCGAAGCGAGCGAATGGTCGTAGGTCTCGGCGAGAAACTCCACGCGCCCGGTGTCGGCGAGCTTCTTGAGCAGGTCGACGAATTCGGGCACATACTGCTCGCACTGCTCCAGAGCCACGCCTGTGATGGAGATCGCGCAGCGGAAAGCCCCTTTGGTATCTTCGATCATGCGCAGAAGGCTCTGGGCGGCGGGGATGTAGCTGCGGTGGGCAATGCGGGTTATGATGTCGTCGTTGGCGAAGTCATCGTAGTAATAATGGTCGTTGCCTATATCGAAGAAGCGGTAGCGTTTCAGGCGGAACGGCTGGTGAATCTGGAAATAGAAGCAGATTGCTTTCATATCGGTTGTCGTTTTTATGATTTTTACGGTTGGGATGAAAATATAGCGGAGAGAGCCGATGATGCTCCGGATTTACCAGCCGAGCACTTTATGATATATGTCGATTACTTTGCGTCCGGCCTTGTCCCAGGTAATCTGGGCAACCTCGGCGAGGCCGTCCTCGCGGAGCTGATTGTACATGGCCGGATAGGTTATGATCGAGTAGATGGCATCGGCCATGGCGTCGATATCCCAGTAGTCGGTCTTGATTACGTTGGTGAGGATTTCGGCGCAGCCGCTCTGCTTTGAGATGATGGAAGGCACGCCCATCTGCATAGCCTCGAGCGGCGAGATTCCGAATGGCTCGCTTACCGAAGGCATTATGTAGACGTCAGAGGCCTTGAGCATCTCGTAGACCTGCTTCCCCTTCTGGAATCCGGGGAAATGGAAGCGGTCGGCGATACCGCGCTCGGCGGCCAGGGAAATCATCTTGTCCATCATGTCGCCCGAGCCGGCCATCACGAAACGCACGTTGTGGTCGAGCTTTAGCACCTTGGCGGCAGCCTCCACAAAGTATTCCGGCCCCTTCTGCATGGTGATTCGGCCGAGGAAGGTCACGATCTTGTCCTTCGGCTTGGTAACCTGCACGTCGAGCAGTTCCTGGCTCAGGGGCACCACGGCGTTGTGTACGGTGGTCACCTTGGCGGGGTCGATGCCGTATTTCTCGATTACGGTCTGGCGCGTGAGGTTTGATACGGTGATGATATGGTCGGCGTTGAGCATGCCGTCGCGCTCGATGTTGAACACTGTGGGATTGACGTTGCCGCGCGAGCGGTCATAGTCGGTGGCGTGCACATGGATTACCAGCGGCTTGCCCGTCACCTGCTTGGCGTGGATGCCGGCGGGATAGGTGAGCCAGTCGTGGGAATGGATTATGTCGCAGTCGACGGTGCGGGCGATCACACCTGCCACAATCGAGTAGTTGTTGATCTCCTCAAGCAGGTTGTCGGGATAGCGGCCCGAGAACTCGATGCAGCCCAGGTCGTTGGTGCGCATGTAGTTGAAATCGGCGTAGATGTTGTCGCGCAGGCGGAAATAGAGGTCGGGATCCATGAGCTTTCCGATGCGGCTCTCCACGTAGTCGCGGTTCACGTCGCGCCAGGCCACGGGCACCTGCGAGCAGCCGATTATATGGGCGAATTCACGGTCTTCGTCGCCCCATGGCTTGGGGATTACGAAAGTGATGTCCATGTCGCCGCACTCCCACATGCCCTTGGTGAGGCCGTAGCTGGCAGTGCCTAATCCGCCGAGGATATGAGGTGGAAACTCCCACCCGAACATTAAAGCTTTCATCTTGTTGGTTTACAGTTGGTTAGAGTGGGATTAATCGTGGTCGAAACGGCGGAGTGTGCGCAGAGTGCGCAGTACCTCGGCGATGTTGGTGCCGTGGGATATGGCTCCGCGGCCGGAGAATGGCGGGTTGCCGTCGTAGAGCTGGCTCAGCGAGCCTATGCATCCCTGGCTCATCTCCTCCTCGAAGCCTATGAGCATGCGGTCGATGTAGCTCACGCCGCTGCGTCCGAACACCTTGAGGTAGGCGTCGGCGTAGAAGCCCATGAGCCACGGACGCGAGGGGCCGTTGTGCATGGCCATCTCGCGGTCGTAAGGCGAACCGAGATAGAATGGACGGTAGCCGTAGCTCTTGGGCGAGAGCGTGCGCAGGCCCTTGGGGGTAAGCAGTTCGCGCGTCACCACGTCGAGCACACCCTTGCGCTGGCGGCGGTCGAGCGGCGAGTAGTCAAGGCCGATGGCGATTGCCATGCTCGGACGCACCGAGGGGTCGGCGTAAGAACCGTTAACATAGTCGTAAAGGTAGCCGTAGTCGTTGAGGAATGTGTCGATGAAGGTCTGCTTCATCTTCTCGGCCGTGGCGATGTAGGCCTCGCGGCGCTCCGCCAGGTCGGGATTCCCCTCCAGAAGGTCGGCGGCGAAGAGCAGAGCATTGTACCAGAGCGCATTTAGCTCAACGAGCAGCCCGGTGCGCGGCACTACCGGGCGGCCGTCCCACGTGGAGTTCATCCATGAAGCCGGCTGCATGGTGCCGTCGGTGGAGAGCATTCCGCTCTCCTGCAGTTGCAGGCGCGGATGGCGCCCGGCAAGCGTGAAGTCGATAAGGTCGGTCACAATCTGGCTGTAGCGCCCGGCGGCAGCCTCGCGGCCGTAGTTTTTGGCATATTGCTGGATGGCCCATATGGCCCACCAGGGGATGTCGGGAAGGTCGATGCCATGGATTGTGCGCGATATATGGCCGTCGGCCATGAAGCGGTCGAGCGCCATTACGGCGGTGCCCATGATTTCCTCGAAATCGTCGCGGTGGTCGATGGCTATAGTGTTGCCCGGAAGCGACATGAATGTGTTGCGGGCCAGGATAGTGCCCCAGGGATAGCCAGAGAGCATATATTCGTGGTCGCCGCGCTTCAGATAGAGCTGCTTGGCCGAGTTCTTCAGGCAGTTGAAGAAGCTGGTGCGCGCCGTGCGCGAGGCTATTTCGTTTTCATACATCTTATGGAGCGAGCGCGTGCTGACCTCGCTCAGGCCGGCAGAGAAGATAATCGACTCGCCTTTCTTGATGTTCACCTGGAAATAGCCGGGCACCCAGAGGTCCTCGCAGTAGGGCACCCCGCGCTCAAGATCCTTCACATACTCCACGTTGCGGTACCAGTCGGGCTGACTTACCCATTCGGGCTTGCGCGTGAGCTGCATGTAGAGCGTCGGATACCCCTCGTAAAGGCAGCAGGCCATACCGTTGGGCACCGGTGTCATCTCCGTGTTGATGCGGTCGTTGGCTATACAGAGCGAGTTGACCTCGCGGAACGCCAGGAAGGGGCGGAACTGCAGAGTCGTGGGCGAGTGGGCCTCGACAAGGGTGTAGCGGATAAGGATGCGGTTTTCCTTGGAGATGAAGATTTTCTCTTTGGTAAGAATCACGCCGCCCACGCGATACGTAACGCGCGGCACGCTCTCGCAGTCGAACTCGCGGATATACTTGTGGCCGTTGGGACTGTAGACTCCACCCTGATAGCGGTGGAGCCCCAGATTGAAGGGGGCGCCATGCTGTATCACCGTCTCGTCGAGAGTCGACAGCAATACGTGGGGCTTGTACTCCTCATCGCCGATGGGCACCACAAGCAGTCCGTGCTGCTTGCGCGTGTTGCACCCCACAATCGAGGTGCAGTGATAAGCGCCGGCCTGGTTTGTACGCAGCATCTCCTTCGGAAGACTCTGGTCGAGATTGATCAGCAGGTGCTTATCAAATTTAAGATAGCTCATTGAGATAGGTTTGGAAGTTGTTAGAATTGTCAAGGTTTAAAGCCGGGCGCAGACCCGGTGGAAAATGTGTGCGGACTCGTCCGCACCAAAGCCGAAGCAGGCCGAAATTGTCCCACAACATAGCTTTGCAGCAGTTTTCCATTGGTACTTATCAATATTAGCCTCGTGGCTGATATTCAACAACGAATTTAGCCCATTTGCACTGATTTTACAAATATTTGCCACGATTTTTAATTTTCTTTAGAGGCACCGCAGGTTTTCTGCAAAGACATACGCGCCAGCGGCCTTTCACCCCTAAGCTGCGGCGGATTGACCGGCAACGCCTCAGCCGTCCGGACATAATCCAAAGCGGTGTGTCAGAACTCGAAATTCTGACACACCGCCTGTACGTAGCCCGACCAGAAGCCGGACGTCCCGTCGGAGGGAAGAATTATTCCATGAACATCTTTACGCGGTTCCAGCGGCCGTCGAGAGCATCGGGCACGCAGTCCACAGACTCAGGCTGCTTCATGTCGGCAAACTGGCTCTGGCTCCAGATAAACGGGAGCTGATTCACATGGGCCGTGCCGAATTTCATCCAGAAGGATGTGCGCGTGCCGTTGATTGAAGGCTTGCGGGTGAGACCAGCCAACGTCTCCTTTATCAGGTTGCGCGAGAAAGCCTTGGCGTCGACCGAGCCGTCGGGACGCACGCGCGGCATCTCGGTCGTGCCGTAGCCCAGATCCCAGCGCCCGTAAATCGAGAGCGGCTCGCGGTCTTCGGTATAAGTAATCAGGTCTTTGGCAGTCTCGATGTCGCTGACGGTGTCGAGACGCGTCCACAGCTGGTTGCGGCGCATCGGGCGGAGATTCATGCTCTCGAGTTCATAGCCCACCCACCAGGACACGGGCTGATTGACACCGAAAATATGGCTGGGCGAGATAAGGTGATGGTCGTAGTCGAGATGGTTCGGCACGTAGCCAGTGGAGTCGGTGAGTTTCACCTCCTTGCCGTCGCAGCGGAAGAGGACGAACCGGTTGTAGCTCATGTCGAGCAGACCGATTTCTCCAGTATTGGCATCGACGATGTGGTAGCCGTTGAGGTAGGTTCCCGTATTATCGAGCGAGCAGTATTCGTAGAACTCTGTGATATTGCGGGCGAACTGCTCTGCGGCGGCCGAGCGATAGGTCAGCCATATGCCGGCCACACGCGTCTTGTCGTAAAGGTCGACATGCGTTGTCTCATTGAAGCCGATGCCGTTGCCGTTGAATCCGAAGTCGGTGTTGGAGCCGAACTGGCCCGGGCAGTTGGCGTTCTGCGTCACGAAATCCTCACCGATGCAGTACGTAACGGCACACGACTGCGCCCAGAAGCAGCACCAGGAATTGTGGGTCCAGAACACCTCGCCGTCGGGCATCATTTTGGTGAACGCCGTGCAGTGGTCCGGGCGGTCTTTCGAAGAGGTCTTGTGTGCGGTTCCGTATCCCATCACGAGTCCGAGCTGGTCGCCCAGGCAATCGAAAAGATCGTATTGGGAATTGATGAACACCACATCGAGAAAAGTAAGCGGCGTATCGCCATAGCCGAGCGCAGCCTGCGCGGGGGCCATGGAGGAAAGCTGGAGGTCGGCGAGTTCCACGCCGGTGCGCGGAGCGTTGCCGGCGGCGCCGTCGTAGATGCCGAGCTGACGGAACATCAGGCGTATTATCTTCTGCACCTTATCGTCGGAACTTCGGGCCGAAACCCATTGGTAAAGATAATTGTAGTTCTCGACCAGCACCTTTGCCGACACCGTGAGATATTCGGGCTTCACCTCGATGGAGAGCGCATTCTGTGGCGTCGCCCCGATAAGGAAGTTACGCCAGGAGTTGTTGCGGGTGGCAAGTATGGTTGCACCGGTCTGCACCTTCCCCTGCACGTAGCCGGCGTTGTATTCGTTCTGATAGATGCTCACGTCGGGATTCTGGGCATAAATGGCATAATTCCAGTTGTTGTCGACACACTGGGCGAAGCCACACGTATATTCGTCGAGAACGAACTGCGTGGGTTCCGTATTCCTGAAGGCGGGTTTATATGTAGCCATAGTATTCAATTGATTTTAAAGCGGGTTATTCCATAAACATTTTCACCTTGTTCCAGGCGCCATCGATTGCGTCGGGAATACAGTCGACCTCCTCGGGAAGCTTGAAGCGGGCCCAGCGGCTCGCGCTCCACACGAAAGGCGTACCGTCGATATACGGGCTGCCGAACTTCATCCAGAATGAGGTCTTGGCACCATCAATCGAGGGCTTCATGCTGAGCGACGAAAGTACGGCTTTGATTTCCTCGGAGCCGAATACCTTGGCGTCAATTGAGCCGTGAGGCTGATAGCGCAGGAATTCCGACGTACCCATATTCTTGTCCCAGCGGCCGGCTATAGAAATCGGCTCGAGGCTTTCGTTGTAAGTTATCAGAGCCTTGGCGCTGTCGATGTCGTGTACGTTGGCTATATTGCGCCACAGTTGATAGCGGCGTTTGGGAGCGCCGTCGATGGTCTGGAGCTCACGCCATATACGCTTGTAGCTCGGGATGTTGCAGCCGAGCACGTGGCGCTCCGTGACCATATGGTGGTCCCAGTCGAGGAAATTCGGCTCGTAGCCGGTGGAATCGACCACCGTAAGCTTCTCGCCGTCGCTCTTGAAGAGCGCGAAGCGAGCATAGCTCATGTCGATCATGCCGAACTCTCCGCGATAGGCATCCACGAGCATATACGCGTTCAGATAGGTGCCCGTATTGTCGAGCCGACAATAGTCATAGAATTCATCGATGGAGCGCGCGAAATTCTCGGCTGCCGCCGCGCGCCATGTGAGCCATACACCGAGCGTCTTCGATTCGTTGTAGAAATACGTTTCGGTAGTCTCGTTGAAGCCGATGCCGTGGCCATTGAAACCGAAGTCTGTATTCGAGCCGAACTGGCCGGGGCAGAAAGCGTTCTGCGTGAGGAAATCGGATCCTATCACGTAGGTTATGGCACACGTCTGGGCAAACAGGCAGCACCAGCTTGTGTGGGCCCAGTAGATTTCTCCGTTGTCCATCTTCTTTACGAATCCGGAGCAGCGGCCGGGCTTCAGCCGGTCGGCTGGGCCGTTGAGTTTGTCGAGTTTCTTGGCCTCGTCGTCTTTCGCGACCTTGTTGAAGGCCACCCCGATTTCCTTCGAAGCGGCGTCCCAGAGGTCCATCTGGCCGTTGAGGAAATAAATGTCGATAAATGTGAGCGGCTCGTCGGCCGAATGCATTGTTGAATCCTCGGCATCCATGTTGGCGAGCTTGAGGTCGTCGAAAGTCACAGCCTTCAGGGGCTCCTTGTCGGCTGCGCCGTGATAGATTCCGAGCATTCGGTACATCAGGCGGATTATGCCCTGCACCTTTTCGTCGCCGCTGTTCTTTTCCGCCCAGTGGGTCAGATAGTTGTAGTTGTCGACCAAGGTCTTCACGGCGGCTTCCACGGCGCCTTCGGGAGGAGTGACCGAATCGGCACCCGGCCCTTCGTCGAGCACATACCACCGCCACGTATTATTGCGGGTGGCTTTGATTACGCGGTTGGTCTGAACCTTGCCCTGCACGTAGCCGGCATTGTATTCGTTCTGATAGATGCTGACCGACGGATCCTGGGCGTAGACGGCATAATTCCAGTTGTTGTCGATACACTGGGCGAAGCCGCGGGTATACTCGTTGAGCACGAACTCGCGTGGTGCGGTGTTCTTGAAATTGGGTTGATACATAGTGGTAGATTGTTAAAGGAAAATCCTGATATGGATTTTATGTAGTAGGGAGATTATTTGGTGGATGAGGCGGAATCGGCCTGGCTGTCGGGAGCCGCTTCAGGTGCCGATGCGGGATGCACCTCCGCCTGCAGGGTAGCGTCGAGCGCCTGGGCGGCCTTGCGGGCCGCTTCGGCGGCATGTATGGCGTCGGCCGATGCCGTCTGGGCTGCCTGAGCGGCTACTTCCGCTGCCTGGTCGGCAGCCTTGGCGGCGTTCACAGCGTTTTTGGCCGCTATACCGACCATCTCGTCGGTGCTGACCTTCTTGATAGGCACGTCGGCCGGTATCGGGTTGGCCGACTGAGCGGTGGTTGCCGTCGGGCCCTCGTCTCCGTGCTGCACGGCAACCGCAACGGGAGCGTGGCTGGCGGAGTTGCGGCGTGCGCTTACGATAAGCTTACGCACAACCACTACAGCAAGCGATACGAAGGCAATCCACATGCAAACCTTGAAGGCCACCAGCGGATGGGCCGAAGTCGATGTTCCGGCCACCTTGGCTATACCGTCGATGATAAACGGGGCCACCACATTGCCGATAGAGTCCATCGAAGCGAACCATGCCAGCGTGAGGGTAAGAGCCACACGCGTAGACGCTACGGAAAGGCGATCGTAGTAGTACGGCTGAGCTATGCCATAGAAGTAGGCGGAGATAAGAATGCCTATGCCCACAATCACGGCCGCGTCGGAGACGACCATAAGCACGAAGCCCAAAGCGATAAGCGCCATAACCACGATGGCCACCCTGTTCTTTAAAATGCGCAGACACCAGTTGAGCGAGAAGCCCGACGCCATGATGCCCAGGAACAGAATCGAGGTGAGATTGCCGGCGGTCGACGAATTGGTATAACGGAAGGGGATGTAAAGACTTATGGCCGCTATTACCAGAGTAATCACGAAATAATAGACGCAATACCGGATTAGCATCGGCATATTCACCTGCTCGGAGAATTTATAATGCACCTTGGGCACACCGACCTTGCTGGCGTCGCTCTTTCGGATATCCTGCGGCTCCTTGATATACTTCTTGAACTTCGCGGCAAAAAACAGCGGAACGAACGGAAGAAGATAGATTATGAAGGGCAGGCGCCACCAGATTTTGGCAAGGTAGCCGGTGGCGATTACAGAAATCATCAGGACGCCATTGAGCACGGCCGAAGTGTAGCCGTACTGCTCGGTACGCTTCGAGCCTCCGAAAAGGTCGGCGATAAAGGCGGTGGAAAGCGGCGACACGATACCCGCTGTAATTCCGATGAGGAAACTGAGCAAAATGAGGGTAATCATGTTGGGCGCCACAAAAAACAATGCTCCGCCTATGCCATAAAGCAGACACGACCAGTTGAGGAGCTTCATGTTGTTGAACTTCGTGCCGATCCAGCCTCCGATAAACACAAAGGGGATAGCCGCGATATTGGGGCCGAGCGTAAGAAACTGTGTTTCGAGCTGGCTTGTGCCCGGGAAGATCTTCTGCAGGTCGCCCATAATCGGCGATATGGCGAGCCCGGGGAGCGACGTGATTATAAAAATCACGTAGAGATTGAAAACGGCCCATAGTGGCAACGTATTATTGCCGTAGCCGGATTTTATGCCTATCATAATATTATGGTTTTAATAAGTTGAAGTTGAAATAACTAAGATAAAGGCTGGAGGATAGGCCGCTCCCGGTTCAGAATGTGAATGCCAGCTGAGTCTGGATTCGGCTGTCGGAAGCGCCCCCGTGGTTCCAGGTGGTGCGTCGGCCGTAAAGGTATTCTATTCCTGCCTGGAGATAGGAAGTAATGTTGTAGAAACAGTTTACCGCCCCATAGAGCGCATATTTGTAGTTCTGGCTCTCGGGGAGCGCATTGCAATAGTCCTCCACATCCCAGATGCGCGATTCGGAGAACATTGCATTTATCTGCCATTTGGCCGACGGATTGATACTCACACCGATATTGGCGCCCATCATGGGCGAAGCCTTCATCTTGCCGGGGCACTCATTGTCGGGAACGAATGAAATAGGCTTGCCGGCGATATCCTGAAGGTAGGCGCCTATCCCTTTGCCGTAGGCAAACTGATAGTAGAACGTAACCGGCCGTGCAGGCTGCAGATTGCCCGACAGCATTACACCCCATCCCATCACTCCGCGCCGCTTGTCGGCCACAAGATCGCGATAGGAATAATGACGCAGTATACCCGACACACGCACGCGGTTCCACTCCGACCATGAATATTCTATCCAAGCGGGGAAATCGGGCACCATCTCCTCGGCGTCGGCGTTCAGCACCTGATGGCCATCGAACGAGGGATAATCCTTCCCCATGTAGTAACCTTTGGAGGTATAATAGGAAGGCATGTCGGCAGCCACGGCGAATCGGAAACCATTGTATGAACGAGATGTGTACCCTATTTCATAAGCCACTGTCGACACGCATCCCGACGGACCCTCCGGGTCGATGGTGGGAGGCTGGCAGGCGTAGGCATCCTGAAAGAGCGTAAGCTTCATCCCGGCGGTAAACCCGCGCCAGGACACATAGGCACGCTGGAGCATTATATCCGAGTCAATACCGTTGGTACCCGCCTTGACATAGCCGGTAATCTGATTGGGCGTACCGGCGAAGCCCACAACCTGCAGGTCCAGAAAACCATTGATCGGATTGATGTAATAATCGCCCTTATGGCCCTCCGAGGCCGGCACCGGGATATCTGCCGTCACGAAACTGATGCCGGCACCCGACTGCTTGTAGAGATTATTGCCGATGTCCCAGCCGAGTATGGGATTTATCTCACCGCCTATAGTCATCACAAAATCGCTGTTGGCAGTCTTGACTACAAAAACCGATGCGGGAGCCTTGCCGGGTTCATCCACCCGGGCTGCTTTCAACACCGCGCGGTCAGCATCGGTGGCACGGGCGAATTTTATCGGATTATCGGCATCGGGAATGGAATCGCCTCCCGACGCGGCAAGCGTGCAGAGCGCCCACAGCCATAAAGCCGCTGTTATTCTTGAGAAGTTCATGTTGATGTTTCTTTAATTTACCAGAATAGTTGAATTCACGTTTTTGATTCCGAAAAAATACACGATTTAGCTCTTTATCGATAATTTATAAACATCCGGCCAACGGTTTTGTTTCCACTATGGCAACATTTTATCCCGGGGTCAAAACCTTTTCAATCATGCCCGCGTTTATTAGAGTGTGATTCCCTTGATTTACCCGTATTCAGCGCATTGTCTCTTACTGACACTCCCCCACTTCACCAATTATATGTATATGTCATGAAATACATAGAAACCGGCTATGGTAAAATTCCATACATCTCACTGATTGCGATACTTTCGATATCGCTCGTGGTAAATCTTCCGGGACTGGCCATATCTCCCATCATGGGCAAACTCGACCAGATTTTTAAAAACGTCACCGAACTTGAGATTCAACTCCTTACGGTGCTTCCCAATCTGGTGACGATTCCATTTATTCTCTGCTCGGGCAAAATCTGCACACCCAAAAACCAGATGGCGATACTCGCCACGGGGCTGGGCATATACACCCTTACCGGCGTACTCTATTTCTTCGCCACTTCGATGATACAGCTCATTCTGCTGAGCTGTCTGCTCGGAGTGGGTTGCGGATTGGTCATACCGCTCGCCGCCAGCCTGATCTCGCAGCATTTCGTAGGGAAGGCGCGTACAAAGCAACTCGGCATGAAATCGAGCCTTTCCAACTTCTCCGTGATTTTCGCTACGCTCTTCGTCGGCTGGATGGCCTCCATCAACTGGCACCTGGCCTTTGTCGTCTACATGATTCCCATTATACCGATGCTGCTCATCCCGTTTATGACCGACACTTATATCGACTCCCACAAAGCGGTGCGCCCCGGACCTCCCTACGAGCCTAAAGCAGAACCGGCGCGTCCCTCCGACGCCGATATCAAGAAGACCATAGCAACCCACAAACCAGCAAGCCCGAACTTCCACTTCCAGGGGCGCCGGGCTCTTGTGCTGCTCTTCGGAGTGATGGCACTATATTTCATCATGACCTATGCCACCGAGGTCGTTTCCTACTACCTTCCCTTCGATATGGAGCACTACGGCCTATCCACCGGCGATGTCGGTGTAGCCACGGCAATGTTTTTCGCTGCGGCCACCGTGGCGGGCTTCTTTCTTACACGAATCATATCGGTATTCAACAGCTCCACTGTTCAGGCCGCTATAGTGCTATGCATTCTCGGGCTGTTCATCACCGGGCTGTTCCACCACACGGCATGCTACATCGCCGGCGTCTTCATAATGGGCCTCGGTTACGGCGTAATCCAGCCGATTATCTACGACAAGACATCCTACATCGCCCCCACAGCGGCCAAGTCGACCGAATACTTCGCCTATCTGCTCACATGCAACTACATAGGCATCTCCTGCGTACCCTTCATTGTCAGCGCCATGAAGCGGCTATTCGACGCCCAGTCGGACCCGAACTTCTCCTTCATATTCAACGGATTCCTATGTGTAGCGGTACTCGTGCTGGCCATCGTGAAACGCAAATCGTTTGTTTTCCGTGCTGATGCCACCTCCTACGAACACCCCGCGCCCACGGCATCTACCACAACCTCTACCTCTTCCCGCCCTCAGACATAAGCCCACCCGCCAAGCGGGGCTTCAAAAGCCCTCTTATTTCCAAATTTTCCGTATTTTTGCAGAATCGAACAATCTTTCAGGCTGTCGGCCTCCTCATATAACGGTATCGGCCGGCAGCCTGTCCCCTGAATTCAAACCATGAAAGTATTATTGGTAAGCGCAAGCCCGCGTATAGGCGGCAACACATTCACTGCACTCACGGAAGCGGCCCGAATTCTGGAGCAGGAAGGGATAGCTACCGAAACTATAGAAATCGGCACGAAGCCCATACGCGGCTGCATCGCATGCCAGTGGTGTAAGAACCATCCAGAAGAGCAACGCTGCGTATTCTCCGACGACATCGCCAACCGCATCTCGGCCATCGCCTCCGAAGCCGACGGCTTCATATTCGGAACGCCCGTATACTACGGGCAACCCAATGGCTCCGTCCTCTGCCTTATCCAGCGCATGCTCTACAGCAACGGCACGGCGTTCCACTACAAACCCGTGGCAAACGTCTGCATCTGCCGCCGTGGAGGCGCCACATCGGCATTGCAGACTATGAACTCTATGTTCGAGATGTGCAACATGCCCATCGTAACCTCGCAATACTGGAACATAGCCTACGGCCGCGAAAAAGGCGAAGTAAGCCGCGATCTGGAAGGCATGCAGACAATGCGCACCATGGCCCGCAACATGGCCTGGATACTCAAGAAATTCCACGGCATAGCGACCATCCCCGCTCCCGACCGCGAATTCCCCTGGCAGCCAATGCACTTCATAAGATAGCCCAGGCCTGAACGTCCGCACAACATTCTCATGCCGCGGAACGCCGCGGAGATTGCAACTGTCTACAGACGCAAAAGCCAAACCGGCCCTGAAAAAGTGTTATTGTGCCGCTTCGGGCAACTCGGCCGGTTTGATTGGCGTGCCGGCATAAGCCATTCCCGATACTGCTGTCGCGATGGCAATCACTGTCAGTCTGAAAATTCTTTTCATTTCTTATTGGCGTTGTTAAGTCTGAAAATATTGTAGAGGTTATTGAATGTGGCGATATATTTTCTGCCTACCGGAATTGCCTTGTCGTAATTACGGATATAGATTTTCCGGTTTGAGAACTTGTCTATCGCGTCAAGAGATACGATATACGACCTGTGGACACGATTAAACCTGTCGGCAGGCAGCATCGCCTCCATCTCCTTCATCGTTATCTGCGATAACACCATGGGCAAGCCGCGTCGGAACACCTTCACGTAGTTCTCCATCGCCTCGATAAATATAATGTCTTCACTGTCGACGACAACATTCTTATGCTCTGCCTTTAAGGTTATTGTCTCACGATGCGGGCTGCCGTCCTTTTTGCCAAGCCATTTCAGCGCCTTCTCCATGGCGCGCTCAAACCGGGGATAAAAAATCGGCTTATGCAGAAAATCTATGGCATCGACATTGAACCCGTCGAGCGCATACTCCGAATAGGCAGTGGTGAAGATCAGGCAGACACCATCCGGCAGCTCACGGGCGAGTGCCATCCCGTTGTGAGAGTTCATCTCGATGTCAAGAAACACGATATCGGGACATACCGACATGACGCGTTCCATACCTACCACAGGCGATGTGTAGGTTTCTAGATCGATATCACCGTATTTCCTGCAATACTCCTGGATTATACTGAGGGCAATCGGTTCATCGTCGATTGCTATACACTTTATCATGCCGTCAGATCAATTTGAAGTTCCACCACAAAAAAGGTCCCCGTGTTCAAGGTGTTCAATTCATGCCTGCCGGGATAAAGCAGTTCAAGCCTTCTCCGGCAGTTGTCAATTCCCATATGTTCGCCGATCCGCCTTACCGGAAATATGCGGTTGCTTGTCAGAAATCTCATCCACCCACCTCGCTCGTGCATCGATATTTTAATCTGGCTTTTCTCAACAGGCGATACGCCATGCTTAAAGCAGTTCTCGACGAATGTTACAAGCAGCATAGGCGGAATCATCAGCGATGTATCCTCGATATCTATCTCGAGTTCCACGGAAGTCTCTCCGTTCAGACGCAGCTTCTGTAGCCCGACATACTGATTGATATAATCCACCTCATCGACTAAAGGCACCATACTGCACATCGATGTTGTGTGGATATATCTCATCATTGAAATGAATTTTTCCAACGATGAAAGAGCGTTCTCATTTTTTGTAAGAAACAGCCCATACAGGGAATTCAATGTATTGAACATGAAATGAGGCTTTATCTGCGCCTTATAAAGCTCAATTTCCGCCTTATCTCTTTCCGCCTCCACAGCTCGCCGGCGGGTGCGCTGTATGTTTGCCTCCGTAAGAAGCCCGACAGCAAAGCTGAACGCCTCGACTATCATAAACAGCGACCACACCGCCTGCTGGTATTGCAGAATGGATGGGAGCACCCGCTCGATTCCTAAATCGTGGATATTCGGTTTCGGGGTATAGAGCGTAACTCTGGAGAGTCCATAGGTTATCAATATTGAAACAACAATGGCAACCACGCCCACGCCGGAGTATTTCTTCCCCTTGAATAGAAACGGTACGGTGACCACCCTGTTCAGAAAGTAAAGGCAATAGAGCCATATACCAACAGATATCACATACCATTGGAAATTATGAAACCATCGCTCTATCGGAAAAATCATCATCATTATCGGCAGGACAATGATGCAGAAAGCGATGTCGATATATACGGATATATTTTTCATGCCGGTAGTTTCCGATGCAAAGTTAGCTGTTTCCAATCTACTGCCGGCATCGGTTGGTCACCATAGTGTTGTCGTTAGTCATTTATTTATCAGACCCATAGGATTCCGTAAAGTTTAATCCCCTAAATTTGTTCAAATTTTCAGAATGTATGACCGTAAAGACATTTATCGACCGGCCGATTCTGGCCGGAGTGATTTCAGTATTGATAATGATTCTGGGGATATTGGGATTGCTGCAGTTGCCTATCGAGCAATTTCCCAATATTGCGCCTCCTACAGTAAGAGTATCAGCCACATATACAGGCGCCAACGCGGAAACAGTCATGAAAAGTGTGATTGTGCCGCTGGAGGAATCCCTCAATGGTGTGGAGGACATGATGTATATGACCTCCACCGCTACAAATACCGGCACCGCGTCAATAACCATATATTTTAAATCCGGCACAGATGCCGATATGGCCGTGGTCAACGTACAGAACAGGGTGGCCTCGGCGCAGGGGCTTCTCCCCGCCGAGGTCACCAAAAGCGGAGTGACGGTCAGAAAGCGACAGAACAGCACCCTTAAATCCATAACTCTATATAGCCCCGACGATACCTACGATGCAAAATTCCTGACCAACTATATGAAAATCAATATAGAGCCTCAGATTTCCCGCATCGCCGGCGTAGGAGAGGTAAACATATTCAGTGCTGAATATGCCATGCGTATCTGGCTTGATCCGGCCAGAATGTCGCAATACGGCCTCGTCCCGGCCGACATCGACAAGGTGCTCGCCGACCAGAACCTCGAGTCTCCCACTGGAACACTCGGAGCCGAATCCACTAATACCTTTCAGTATGTCCTCAAATACCGCGGCCGATATGAAGACGTCAGCGAATATGAGAATCTTGTGGTCAGGGCTCTCCCCGACGGAAACGTCCTGAGGCTAAAGGATATCGCAACCGTCGAGCTGGGTGCCCAGAATTATGCCATGCTCAGCCAGACCGCCGGACATCCCGGCGCAAACGCCATGATAGCCCAGACCGCCGGCTCAAACGCCAACGAAGTGATTCTGGAAATCGACAGAACGCTTGAAGAAATCAGGCAGAATCTTCCACCCGGAATGATTCTGACCGACATACAGAGTTCCAAGGACTTTCTCGACGCATCAATCCATAAAGTAATTGAAACTCTACTGATTGCACTGGTTCTCGTAATACTTATAGTGTATCTTTTTCTCCACGACTGGAGGGCAACCCTGATTCCATCCATCTCCATCATCGTATCTCTGGTGGGAACTTTTGCATTCCTGTATGCCGTCGGATTTACGCTGAATATGCTCACACTGTTTGCCATCGTACTTGTAATCGGCACGGTGGTCGACGACTCAGTTGTGGTGGTGGAAGCCGTCCAGGCCCGATTCGATAGCGGACAAAAGAATCCTTATATCGCCACCGTGTCGGCCATGGGTGGGCTCTCCGCGGCGCTGATCACAACTACCGTTGTCTTTATGGCGGTATTCATACCAGTTTGTTTCCTTGGGGGAACTTCCGGCACATTCTATAAGCAATTCGGTCTTACAATGGCGGTGGCCGTCGGAATATCGCTTATAAATGCCATGACCCTCTGTCCCGCTCTCAGCGCGTTGCTGATGCGTCCCGCCGAAACTGCCGGAAAACAAACGAATTATATTCAGCGCTTCCATTGTGCATTCGATGCCTCCCTCAACAGTATTGTCGGTCAATACCGTACCGGAATAACCTTTCTGTTCAAGCGGAAATGGATTGTTCTGCTCCTGTTCGTAATGGCTGCCGGAGGCTTATGGTGGCTTATGTCCACTACAAAGACCGGCCTGGTGCCACAGGAAGATATGGGCGTTATCAGCCTTAACGTGCAGACTGCCCCCGGATCAAGCCTTGCAGAAACCGATGCTGTGATGGATGAGATTGAAGCCGCCATCAGTGATATACCCGAAATAAGCATCTATTCAAGAGTGTCTGGCAAGGATGCCCGACACAACCAGTCGGCATCGGCCGGTTCTTTCAATATCAAACTCACCGACTGGAACGAACGTAAAGGCGCCGGACACGATATCAACGCCGTAATCCGGGAAATTTACCGCAAGACGGCCCGGATTACCTCCGCGCAGGTGCGTGCATCGCAGCAGCCTATGATTTCTGGCTACGGCACAGGCAGCGGCTTCGAGTTATATGTGCAGGACCGTAAAGGCGCTACGACCGATGAATTGCTTGATGTTACCCACGCCTTTATCGATGCGCTCAACAAGCGTCCGGAAATCTCGCGTGCTTATACTACTTTCGACACCAAATATCCTCAGTATATTGTACAAATCCGTGTACTGTCCCGCCGCCGAAATGCGTACATAGACCTTGTGGTCTGTGTAGCCTTCTGCTCTTGGCTTTCTTGTGAAGAAAGTCAGGGTGAAATAATAATTTGTGGTCATGTTCTTGAAAGTGGGTTTAATGGTTACTTAAAGATACTCATTTTAACCCGGATTTCAAAATACACGCAAAATACATGAATCTCTGTCAAGCGTCGAAGATGCAGACCTGCTAATTTTAGCCGAATTGTACACAAGATTACCGGTCTGGACGGTGGCATAACGGGGTAAACCTCGGCAACGATGACCACAAGTGTTAAAATTCAGGATAAATCACCTTTAAATCTTAATTGTTGTTAAAATCGAAGGGCGAAAGCCTGATTTTTGGGCTGAAGGTTCCGACCCCACACGCTCGGCCCCTCGAATTTGAGGTTGATTTCGTGCAATGACCGTTATTTCAGCGGCTTGTGAGCCGTCCCGTGTATTTATGTACAAAACTGTACATAAATTGGCTTGTACATATTACGCACACGTCCGTAGGTAATATTATGCGCCATTCTGCAATTTCACCAAAAAGAAAAAGCACTGAAAATCAACTGATTTCAGTGCTTAGCGGCGTTTTGCCATTTTGTCTTGTGACCCCGGTGGGGCTTTATATCTTATATTTAAACACCTAATTATCAAACATTTTAGTCTGCGACAAAATAGGCTGTTCCCTATTTGTACTCCGTCAGATTTCAATGTTCTTCGCCATACTGGATGACGGGAACAAAATTAATAAATAATTCTCAGTCTGTCAAGCGCCTATGTGTTAAATCATCCTAACATGAGTCTTTTGGTGGGAATTTAACCTCCCATAGGAGGCTCCTTTTTGAGGATTCTATTGATTGTTACAGCAACCGAATCATTAAGGAAAAGTGCTGTTTCCTTATCATCCTTGACATATATATGGAACTCGTCAAGCAACGTGTCGAGGGCACATTTGCGGAGTTGCTTCAAATCTCCGGCAACCGGAATCTGTCTATGCGCCTCCCAATACTCAGTCACGGCATGACTCATATATTCCCGAAGAACATTCCTCATGCTTTTCGAGAGTTTTCCCAGACGCTGTCTTGGAACAAACTCTGTTTCGCCGGGTATGACTGGACAATCATTGACGGTATCATATTGGGGACCATATTGAAAGTAGTCCTCAAAAATGCCATGATTGACTTTCACTTCGGCATACTCGGTCGGAGCAGTTCCTTTATTCTTTCCCTTCTTTGCCATATCTCTATTTAATGATCACAATGACAGGAATCCTCCAACTGGTAATATTTTCGCGGGAAACATCCATCTCTATCGGTTATTGAATATCCTTGAAAAATACCCAATGGCCGGTTTTGGGATGACCAAGCCATGCAATATTCCACTCTTTCATCCGTCGTTTGATTGTACTCTCTGAGCATCCGGCAATTCGAGCCAACTCAGCGCGACTGATTCCATTGTTTTCTTTGATTGCTCGGATGACAGCATGTTTTTGAGGGTCATCTTCCACTATTTGAAGTTCATTTTGACCCTCTAAATCGGTTTGCGGGTCATTTTGCGGGTCAACTTTTACTCTTTGCAGGTCATTTTGAACATCATTTTCGTTATTGAGACGTTCATAATACAACGCTTTGCCTTTCAAAGTCAATCCGTATCTCTGGTTTGGAGCATTCGTGCTATCCGGATTTTCAAGTGCAACTAAACCTGCCGATATCGCAGGTTTTAGATAAGTTTTTGTAAATGAAAACCTTGACGTGAACCTCATGATTCCAAGCATATCCTGTAGGGATAACCAATCTTCTCCTATTATCCCAATTAGTTTCAATATAGACATTTTGATTGTCCTACCCTCTTTGGTCAAGCTTGCAGCAGCTGAACCTCTACTTGTACCATCACTTGCACTATTACTTGCACTATTACTTGCACTATTACTTGTACTATCGCTTGTACTACTATTTGCGCTACTACTTACGTCCACTGTGTTCTTGGGACGCATAAAAGTAATTTTGACAACAGTACCGTCACAATAGAATTCCGGAGCAGGCAATCCAGCACCTTCACATTGTCTTGCCATCATTGACAATCCACGCCCCCAATGTTCGATGAGGCCGGCAAGATACATGACATTGGCAATTACCGGATTCGGAGGCATTGAGGTATTTTTACGATCTTCTTCCTCCTTACGCATCAGAGTGTTTGGCGAGATTCTGACCGGGAAGCGACCGGCATTCTCAATTACTATACAGTCATCGTAAATCGCAATACCCACAGTAGCGATCTCATATCCCCATCGCATATGACAGTATGCATTGACAACTGCTTCACGCAAAGCATCATACGGAACCTCAAGATTATCCTCTCTGTAAAGACGATTATGCGTCGTACCCGAAAGGTTGAGATGCTTGAAGAAGAAAGCCATAGCCGCATCCACCAACTCAAAGATATTGCCTTCATGTTGTTGGTTGTCGATGAAATATTGCTTGCTGGCCCCTTTGAATCGCGCAAGGCGTAACCTGCATTGTGGATAATCAGAAAAAACTTTCCCGAACAATACAGCCGCTGAATTGCACACAGCTCCGTCTTTAGTCAGATTTAGTCGTGACAAAGCGATGGGCACAGTATCATTAAGGGCATCGTTTGATAGTCGGCCTCGCCTTACAGCGCTCTGGATTACATTGTGTATGAGCTGTTCATTAAGATCATTAATGGTCAGATTATGATTCACTTCATTTTCCCATTTGTATTTCAATCCGTGCTGAAGGGTTGAGATGTCGGCGAAAGCCAAACCAGTGAAGCAACAGAAGATGAACGTGTCCCGCACCTGGTCAAGGCGGGGCAGTTCCGTGAAGTCCAGAGCCATGATGCGTTTTACCTCATCTTCGGTCAGGAAACCGCGATTCGTTGTGGTACGGGAATAATGCTTGTCGATGAAAGGGTCTTCTTCAAGCCATTTGTTAGCCAGCGCCACGCGGGTCACTTTCTTCAGAAAGCGGACATAACGAATGGCGGTGTTGTTGCTGTTTCCCTTATTTACACGCAGGAAATGCTCGAAGTCATCAATCATGCCACTTGTCAGCTTTTTGATTGGAACATCCTCCCGTCCCTCTCTCTTCTGAAGAAACTCAGAGAGGTACTCGGCACAGCGCTTCCAGCGGAGATATGTACCGTCGCAGATGTCGCCTCGGTCGAAACGCTCCTTGTGCTGGTCATTGACATAGTTGAATACCTCGACAAGCATCTTTGGTCCTTCGGCATTGCCGAGGAAATGCTGCTTGATGACATTGGGGTTTATGACTTCCTCCTCCTTCACGAGCATAGTGTGAATCTCGCTGATGCGGACACGGATGGAGTCGAGGTATTTGTTCAGTTCGAGATCCCGTTTTGATTTCCCTTTGGAGAGACCTTTGGCGGCATTCCAGTTGTCGGGATCGACACTGCGGTTGATGTTGAACTCTGCCCGTTGCCCTGAAATAGTCAGCCGCGCAAAGATCGGCGCCTCGCCTGAGCGGGACATCCTTGCCTTCCTTATCATGAAGGTCAAGGTGAAATAATTGTGCTGGGTCATAAGAGTAAATTTTTCTGACACAAAGTTAATAATCACGTGTCATACCCTTATGGCGCAGGAAATTGAAAATCAGCGAAATATCGACATTGAAGGTGTACAAATCGGGAACAGACCTACGTTGTTCACCATCTGTACACCGCGACCAATCCGCCTTATGGAGGCGGGAAAAGTGGGGTCTGTACTTTTATAACCATAGATTTCAATGATTTACCGAATTATGAAGGTGGGTCTGAACCCATTTTCGGAAAATCACCGAAAAACAGCCTGTTTTAGGGCAAGTTGCAACACAGTATCGTTCCGTGTATCAAACACTTACCTCTTCAATCGGGAACAAAATTGATTTTTCTCGGACTGTTCCCGATTTGTACACCGCAGACTGCTATATTTTGCCGATTTCTGGAGTTTCGGACAAAATAAAAATCACTGAAAATGCTTGATTTTCAGTGATTTTCCACTTTTTGTGGTCTTGATAAGTGACCCCGGAGAGGCTCGAACTCTCGACCCACTGATTAAGAGTCAGTTGCTCTACCAACTGAGCTACGGAGTCATCGTTGACGCTTCGGCGAATTCTGTCTTTGCGACGCCTTTTCGCTTTTGCGATGCAAAGTTAGAGAGTTTTTTTGAAACGACAAAGAGTTTTGAAATATTTTTTAATGACTATCTACATTTTCCCATCTCCACTAATCAATTTTATACTCGAGGCCCGGAGGGCCGAGATTGTCTGCAACCCCAGGTGAAGGCCGTAGGCCGAGCCTGGGGTTGATAGGTTCCTCAGCATCTAAGCCTCGCAGAGGCGATGTCGTGGTGCCGGATCTACGAAGGTGAGGAGTTCAGTAAATAGTCATATATTTTTCGTTCGGGTGCCGGAGGGCGTCACCGGAACCAGTACGACTGAAAACCGACAAACAGAAATCACGTCCTCACGCGGTTGCGGTAAGCCTGAGGAGACATTCCCATTATACGCGTGAACAAACGAGAGAGGTAATACGGGTCGGAGATACCCACTTTATGACATATCTGGTTGACGCGCATCGATGTCCCATCGAGCAGGCGGCATGCCTCAGTTACTTTCAGCATATTGAAATATGCCATCGGGGCGTGGCCGGTGCGCCGGCGGAAAGCCGCCGCAAGATACGACGGAGAGATTCCGGCGTAGTCCGCAACCGAACCGAGTGTGAGCGTCCGCTCAATGTTTTCGGTCATGAAATGAAGTGCCGCATCGACCGGATCAACTGCCGAAACCGGAGCCGGACGAATCGCACGGCGATACTGGCTTATAAACCGCAGCGACCCCAGATAGTGGTGGAGCAGCGACGTGGCGAACCCGAGGTTTTCGATGGAAAAACCGGCCGACAGCGTGTTGAAAATCTCCTCAAAGAGATTGATGCGAGTATGGATGCGCGAGTCGGCGTTGAGATCCACTTCGCGCGGTGTAGACGCACCCTCGGCATAAAGCGGCGCAAGCGATCCGCTGAAATGAATCCAATAGATTGTCCAGGGATCGGAGTCGGCAGCAGCATAGGAGTGGGGCTCGCCGGGCGGCAAAATGAAATAGCTGTTCGGGCCGACCTCATACGTACGTCCACGAAGCACCATGCGCCCGTGCCCCTCCACACAATAGATGAACACATATTGCCCGATAGGGTCCAGCCGTTCGCGGAAATGGTGCGACGCACGCGGGTAATACCCTATATCGGTAATGTATAGCGCGGCCAGCAGCGGGTCGTCGACCGCCTGATCGATAATAATCTTGGGGAGAACGAGCGTACGCTCGCCCACGAATCCGTCCTTCAGTTTCATGAGCAAAACAAAGATGTGGCGTTGATAGTGCTAAGTTACGGATAAAATAATAAAATCGTCCATCTATTTCGTCGAATAATACATTTCCATTAGTGGAAAAGCGCCGTAACTTTGCGGTGAAAAGAAAACCATCAGGTATTTAACCTATTTCATGCCATGAAAAATCTCAACAGTAAATTTGTCTATTTCATATGCTCGGTCTCGGCCATGGGCGGACTGCTCTTCGGCTACGACTGGGTGGTAATCGGTGGCGCCAAACCCTTCTACGAGGTGTTTTTCGGCATCGAGAATTCCCCCTCGCTCCAGGGTCTGGCAATGAGCATCGCCATAGCCGGCTGCCTCGTGGGCGCCATGACCGCCGGATGGCTCGCCGACCGCGCCGGCCGCAAGCCCATGCTGATAATGGCTGCGATACTGTTTCTGGTGTCGGCCTACGCCACCGGAGCCGTCGACGGCTTCACACCCTTCCTGATAGCGCGCCTCATCGGCGGCGTGGCCATCGGCATCGCCTCCGGCCTCTCGCCGATGTATATCGCCGAGGTATCCCCCTCGGCCATACGCGGACGTCTCGTTTCGCTCAACCAGCTTACGATAGTGCTCGGCATCCTCTCTGCACAGATTGCCAACCTGCTGATTGCCGACCCCATCCCCGCCGGACTTATCGCCCCTCCCGCCGATTCGTGGAATGTGGCCATGGGGTGGCGCTGGATGTTCTGGGGCGAGGTCGTTCCGGCCGCGGCATTCATGATAATGGTGTTCTTCATCCCCGAAAGTCCGCGCTGGCTGGCCATGAAGGGTCGCCACGGCGAAGCTCACGCCGTACTGAAGAATGTAGGCGGCGCCGCATATGCCGCCACCGAGCTCGCCACCATCGAGGCTACTGCCGCTCCCGCCGGCGAGTCGGGCGGCCTGAAGACGCTTTTCAGCCGCGGGATGCGCCCCGTGCTTCTGCTGGGCGTAATCGCCGCCGTGTTCCAGCAGTGGTGCGGCACCAACGTAATCTTCAACTACGCGCAGGAGATATTCGCCAACGCCGGCTTCGATCTGGGCGACATGCTCTTCAACATCGTTCTCACGGGCATCACCAACGTAGTATTCACCTTCGTGGCTATCTATACGGTCGACCGCATCGGGCGGCGCGCCCTGATGCTCGCCGGAGCGGGCGGTCTCGCCGCCATCTATGCCGTGCTCGGCACGTGCTACTACTTCCACGTCACCGGCTTCTTCATGGTGGTCCTCGTGGTGGCCGCCATCGCCTGCTACGCCATGACGCTCGGACCCGTCACCTGGGTGCTCCTCGCCGAAATATTCCCCAACCGTGTGCGCGGCATCGCAATGGCCGTCTGCACCTTCGCCCTCTGGGCCGGATGCTTCAGTCTCACCTATTCCTTCCCGCTTCTCAATGCCGGTCTCGGCAGCTACGGCACCTTCTGGATCTACGCCGCCATCTGCGCCGTATGCCTGTTCTATTTCGTGGCACGTCTCCCCGAAACCAAGGGGAAGACCCTCGAGCAGATTGAGCGCGAACTCGTGAAATAACAAATCGAAAAAAACATAACAAACCCATCTACAGATTCTTAAGTAACTGGTCGAAATTATTTTAATATTTCCGGGAGGAAAATTTTCAGGAGATTTTTCTCGATGAAGAAGGAGTGTAGATGTCTACACGACTGATGAAGAGAGGAAAAGATGCGAAAATTTTACCGCGGAAATGTTGAAATAATTAGATCAGGATAGTATAAAATAATTTTGAACAGTTACTTACCAATGGCAAAAGCATGGAAAGAGCAAGTGGTGATTCCCACCTACGAGGCCGGAACACCCGAAAAGAATCCTATTTTCCTTGAAAAGCGCGTCTATCAGGGTTCGAGCGGCGTGGTCTACCCCTACCCCGTAATCGAGAAAATCGCCGATGAAAAGACCGACCATACCTACAACGCCGTTTTTCTGGAAAACGAATATATTAAGGTAATGATACTCCCCGAACTGGGAGGCCGCGTGCAGATGGCCTATGACAAAATCAAGCAGCGCCATTTCGTATACTACAACCATGTGGTGAAGCCCGCGCTCGTCGGTCTCGCAGGCCCCTGGATTTCGGGCGGCATAGAGTTCAACTGGCCCCAGCACCACCGCCCCAGCACGTTCATGCCCGTCGACACCACAATCGAGGAGCATGCCGACGGCTCCGTCACGGTGTGGGTCAACGAAATGGAGCGCATGTTCCACCAGAAGGGTATGGCCGGCTTCACGCTGCGCCCAGGCTGCGCATACCTTGAAATCAAGGGAGTGCTCTACAACCGCACCGACCTGCCGCAGACGTTCCTCTGGTGGGCCAACCCCGCCGTGGCCGTCAACGACTACTACCAGAGCGTCTTCCCGCCCGACGTCAACGCCGTGTTCGACCACGGTAAACGTGCCGTAAGTTCCTTCCCCATCGCCACCGGCACATACTACAAGATGGACTACTCGGCCGGAATCGACATCTCCAACTACAAGAACATCAAGGTGCCCACCTCGTATATGGGAGTCAACTCTCGCTACGATTTCGAGGGCGGCTATGAGAACGATACCCAGGCCGGAATGCTCCACGTGGCCTCCCACCATGTGTCGCCCGGCAAGAAGCAGTGGACCTGGGGCAACGGCGACTTCGGCCGCGCCTGGGACCGCAACCTCACCGACGAAGACGGCCCCTACATCGAGCTGATGGCCGGCGTCTACACCGAAAACCAGCCCGACTTCACCTGGCTGATGCCCTACGAGGAGAAATCCTTCACGCAGTATTTCCTCCCCTACCGCGAGCTGGGCATCGTGAAGAACGCCAGCAAGGACTTCCTGATGAACATCGACCTCACCGCCGACGGCAAAATCACGCTGAAGGTATTCGCCACCTCGCGCAAGCAGGCAAAGATTACGCTCGCCGCCACTGACGGTGCCGTTCTCCTCAGCGAGACCGTCGAGGCATCCCCCGAGACCGTTATCGAGCGTACTGTCGAGGCAGGAGGCCACAGTCTGGCCGATATTAAGCTGACGATTGAAGCCGACGGCCGCACAGCTCTCACATGGGAGGCCGAGCCCGACGAAATCCGCCCGATTCCCGACGCCGCCGAGGCCGCTCTCGAGCCTCAGCAGATCAAGACCGTGGAGCAGCTCTACCTCACCGGACTTCATCTCGAGCAGTACCGCCACGCTACCTACAACCCCGTGGAATACTACGAGGAGGGTCTGCGCCGCGACCCCGACGATGTGCGCTGCAACAACGCCCTCGGCCTGTGGTACATCCGCAAAGGCCGCTTCGACCGCGCCGAGCGCTATCTCGCCAAGGGCGTGCGAATCCTCCAGAAGCGCAATCCCAACCCCTACGACGGCGAACCGATTTTCAATCTCGGCGTGGCCCTGCGTTATCAGGGCCGCTTCGACGAGGCTTACGCCCGCTTTTACAAGGCCACCTGGAATGGAGCCTGGCAGGAGGCCGGTTATTTCGAGTGTGCTCGCATCTCGCTGATGCAGGGGCGCCTCGACGACGCTCTCTACGAAATCGACCGCTGCCTGATTCGCAACACCCACAACCACAAGGCGCGCGCGCTCCGCGCAACCATCCTCCGCCATATGGGCCGCGGCGCTGAAGCCCTCCCCTTCATCGAGGAATCGCTTTCAATCGACCTCTTCAACTACGGCGCGCTCTACGAGAAATATCTCATCGCCGGCGACTCAGAAACGCTCAATACGCTCACGTCGCTGATGCGCGGAGAATGCCACAACTACGACGAGACAGCCCTCGACTACGTAGCCGCAGGCTGCCACGACGAGGCAGCCGCCCTCTGGGCGCTCGCCGAAAAGGAGGGTGCCATATCGCCGATGACCTACTATTACCTCGGCTGGAGCCGTCTCGCCGCAGGCGACAAGGCAGGCGCGAAAGCCGCATTCGAGAAGGCTGCCGCCACACCCGCCGACTGCTGTTTCCCCAACCGTCCTGAAGCCATTCTGGCTCTGCGCGCCGCCATGGAGGTAAACGAATCCGACGCCCTCGCGCCGCTGATGCTCGGCAACCTCTACTACGACAAGCGTCAGTACGACCTTGCCGTGGAGGCTTGGGAGCGCTCGGCGCGCCTCAACCCCGGCTCGCCGATGGTATGGCGCAACCTTGCACTGGCATATTTCAACAAACTCGACCGCCACGACCAGGCGCTCGAACTGATGAAGCGGGCCTTCCTACTCGATACCACCGACTCGCGCATATTCATGGAGCTGATTCAGCTGCTTAAGCGCATGGAGACCGACGCCGAAGGCCGTCTTGAGCTGATGAAACGCCACGCCGACCTCGTCGAGGTGCGCGACGACCTCGTGCTCGAAAAGGCTACGGCCCTCAACCTCACCGGCGCCTACACCGAAGCCATCGACGTTATCGACAACCGCATCTTCCACCCGTGGGAAGGCGGCGAGGGCAAGGTGTCGGGCCAGTATCAGTTCGCCCGCGTGGAGCTTGCAAAGCAGGCCCTTGCCAAGGGCGACAACGCCGAGGCAATCCGTCTGCTCGAGGAGTGTCTTGTATTCCCCCACAACCTCGGCGAGGGGAAACTCGAGGGTGCGCAGGACAACGATTTCCACTTCCTCCTCGGCGAGGCTTATGCCGCCGCAGGCAATGCTGAGAAGGCCCGCGAGCACTATGAGGCTGCCACACTCGGCCCCGTGGAGCCTGCCCCGGCCCTCTACTATAATGATGCAAAGCCCGACAAGATTTTCTATCAGGGTATGGCGCTTCTGCGCCTCGGACGCACCGACGAAGCCCGCGGCCGCTTCCATCGCCTGGTGAATTTCGGCGAAAAACATATCTTCGACGATACGAAAATGGATTATTTCGCCGTATCTTTGCCCGACCTCCTTATCTGGGAGGAAGACCTCAACGTGCTCAACCGCATCCACTGCAACTACATGATGGCTCTCGGCCACTACGGTCTCGGCGACATGGCCCACTGCCGCCGCTACATCGACCGCGCCGCCGAGATTGCACCCGAGCATGCGGGAATCCGCGCCTTCGAGTCGTTCATAAAGCTTGATTCAGGAAAATGAAACATCTGCTCTCTCTTGCAATAGCAGCGTTTCTGCTCCGGCCATTTGCCGCGGCCGGAGCGGAAACGCTCGACCTTTCAGGCCGCTGGACCGTGGCTCTCGACTCGCTCGACCGCGGAATGGCCGAAGGATACACCTCCACCGATTTCGCCAACGCAATCAATCTTCCCGGCACCACCGATATGGCCGGCCTCGGCACTCCTAACACGCTCAAGCCGGAACTCACCAAGCCGCAGCTGCTGCGCCTCACGCGTCGCCACAGCTACATCGGTCCGGCGTGGTATACGCGCACGGTCCTCATCCCCGCTTCTATGGCCGGGCGTCCGCTCGATATAGAGCTGGAGCGCGTACTATGGTCGAGCGAGCTGTGGGTCGACGGCAAGAAGGTGAATGGCTTCAACGAAAGCCTCACCACGCCCCACCGCTTCACCATCCCCGAAGGACTCACCGCCGGGAGTCACCGCCTCACGCTGCGCATCGACAACCGCAAGCGCTACGACATCTCAGTCAAGGATCTGGCCCACGCCTATACCGACGACACCCAGACCAAATGGAACGGCGTGCTCGGCCGCATGGAGCTCTCGGCCCGCGAGGCCGCGACCATCACCGACCTCCAGGTATATCCCGACATCGCCCGTCCGGCCGTAAGGATCGTGGCTGAAATTGCCAACAACGGCCGTCGCGACGTATCGAAGAAACTGAAGCTTGCCGTGATTGGCCCCGACGGCACAGTGGTAGCCTCAACCGAAAAGAAAGTGAAGCTCCGTCCCGGTTCCAACCGGATGGAATTCGACCTGCCGATGCCGGCCGACACAAAACTATGGAGCGAGTTCAACCCGGCGCTTTATACCCTCAGTGCCTCTACCGGCGACGATTCGGCCGATGCAACTTTCGGCATGCGCGAGATAGCCTCCCAAGGGAAGCAGATTAACGTCAACAGCCGTCCGGTGTTCCTGCGCGGCACTCTCGAATGCTGCGTGTTCCCCCTCACAGGCTTTCCACCTACCGACGAGGCCGGGTGGGAGAAAGAGTTCACCACGGCCCGCGAGTGGGGTATGAACCATCTGCGTTTCCACTCCTGGTGTCCGCCCGAGGCCGCATTTCGCGTGGCCGACCGCATGGGTTTCTACCTCCAGGTGGAACTCCCCTTCTGGAGCGAATCGCTCGATCCGGAGGACACCGACGTGAAGAATTTCCTGCGTTCCGAGTCAGAGCGCATCCTCCGCGAATATGGCAACCACCCCTCGCTCTGCCTGCTCACCGTGGGCAACGAGATTCGCCACGACTTCAAGTGGCTCAACGAGCAGACTGCCTATATGAAAAGCCTCGACCCACGCCATATCTACGCCACGACATCGTTTACCTTCGAGCCCGACCATGGCGTTCGCCCCGAGCCTGAGGACGACTTCCTGGTGACACAGTGGACGGCCGACGGCTGGGTGCGCGGCCAGGGCGTATTCGACGCCGAGCCGCCTGCCTTCGACCGCAACTACGCCAAGGCGATGGTGCACGTCGACAAGCCTCTCATTCAGCACGAATCCGGCCAGTACGCCGTATATCCGCGTATGTCGGAGACCGAAAAATATACCGGCACGCTCGACCCGCTAAACTTCAAGGCCATACGCCGCGACCTTGAGCGCAAGGGGCTGCTGCACCTCGCCGACACCTTTACGCTCGCCTCCGGCCGCTTCGCCGCCCTGCTTTATAAAGAGGAGATCGAGCGCTCGATGAAGACTCCCGGATTCTCCGGCTACCAGCTTCTGGGCCTCCAGGACTTCCCCGGCCAGGGAACGGCGCTCGTGGGCCTCGTGGATGCCTTCTGGGATTCCAAAGGGCTGATTGAGCCTGCTCGCTTCAGTCAGTTCAACGGCGCGGTGATGCCTCTGGCAAGCTTTCCCAAAGCCGTATACTCGGCCGGAGAGCCCTTTGAGGCCGACATCGATCTGATAAACTACTCGGCTTCCGACATTTCCGACGGCCGGCTGTCGTGGACGCTCCGTGCCGCCGACGGCATAGCCGTGGCTTCCGGTACCCTTCCGCTTGCCAAGGCCGCTATGGGAGAGCTTTCGCGCGCCGGACACCTCAGTGCCCACTTCGGCAATACTGCAAAACCTGAGAAATACACCCTGGAGGTAGCTCTCGAGGGGACTCCTTACGCCAACAGCTGGTCTGTATGGTATTATCCCGAGATTCAGGCTCCGGAATCGGCTTCGGTGGTTCAGACCGCTTCAGTGGCCGAGGCCGTCGCAGCCCTTGAGCAGGGGAAGAAGGTGCTCCTCTCACCGCGGCCCGATTCCGTGGCCGGGCTGGAGTGCAAGTTCCTCCCCGTGTTCTGGAGCCCGGTGCACTTCCCGAAGCAGGCCGCCGGAATGGGCATCTACACCAATCCGAACCACCGGGCCCTGGCGTCGTTCCCCACCGACATGCACACCGACTGGCAGTGGTGGCATCTGCTCAAACGCGCACGCACGCTGCAGCTCGACTCACTCGCTGCAGCCGCCTCTCAGCGCCTTATGCCGATTGTCGGGATGGTCGACAACTTCGTCAACAACCGCAATCTCGGCCTTATAGCCGAGGCGCGCTGCGGCAACGGCACGCTGATAATCAGTTCAATCGACCTCCTCTCGCCCGACGCGGTGATGCGGCCGGAAATACTATGGATGCGTCGCAGCCTGCTCGACTACATGGATAGCCCCGCCTTCGCTCCAAAGGCCACTGTCGACCCCTCGAAGCTTGCTTCTCTCGCCATATCGGCCGAAGGCTCAAAAGCCACCGGCACGATGTCGATCTACGAATAAGTTCTCATCTTAATAGTAGTCAAGGCGATGTGTCTGAGACCTTCCGGTCAGCGACACATCGCCTTGATTTATGTACTTATGCGAATTTACGCTTTATAACAGGATTTCAGCGTTTGCGGGGCGCCACTGCGCGGCGCAGCAGGATTTCCGTGGGGAAGTGGTCGGAGTAGCCGTTGAGGAACACACCGGCCGAGAATGTGCGGCGGGGGTAGCCTACGCGGTTCCCTTCCTTGTCTTTAAGGAATTCGAAGTTGTGGACCATAGGCTGGAAGAAGTGCAGCTGCGATTCGCCGGTGTTGTCCTTCAGCAGCGTGCCGCTCACTATAATCTGGTCGAAGAGGTTCCACGACGAGTTGTAGGCCAGCGTGCCGATGCCGCGGTCGAGCATCTCCCAGAAGGGGTTGTAGAATCCGTGAGGCTCTACGCCGGCAGGTTTCTTTTTGGCGCCGAGCACTTTGGCGCACGATTTATCCTGCGGGTCGTCGTTGAGGTCGCCCATGATGATTATGCCGTCGTTGGGACGAAGTTTCCAGATTGAGTCGGCAGTGTGCTTACATAGGGCTGCTGCAGCCTCGCGCAGGGGCGACGACTGCTCCTGGCCGCCCAGACGCGAAGGCCAGTGGTTCACTATGATGTCGACCGTGTCGTTGCCCATGCGGCCGGTTACGCACATCTGGTCGCGGGTGCGGAATTCAGGTTTTCCCTCCACGCGGAGTGTGCTGTTGACCACGTTCATGAACTTGAAGTAGCGCGGATTGTAGAGCGCGCCCACGTCGACACCGCGGCGGTCGGGCGAGTCGTGGTGCACTATGGCGAGATTCCAGGGCGCGCGGCCCTCGGATTTCAGGCGCTCGTCGATGGCTTTCACGAGGTCTTCGAGCACGCTGCGGTTCTCGATTTCAGATACGCCGATAAATGCCGGCCCGTTGGGGGTGGTAGGTGTGTTGAAAGCCGTGATGGCGCGGGCGAGGTTGGAAATTTTCGACCAGTATTTGCGGCCGTTCCACTGGCGGGCGCCGTCGGGCGAGAACTCGGCGTCGTATTTGCCGTTGTTGTTGATGGTGTCGAACAGGTTTTCAAGGTTGTAGAAAGCTACGCCGAACACCTGGAACTGGCGCTTGGCGCCGTCGGGGGTGGCGTTTTTCTGCGCGCTTGCTCCGAAGGCCATGGCCAGAGCCAGGACGGGAAGCAAAAGAATTCGTTTCATCGGTCTTTATGTTATGGTTTTATCAGATTACGCAGGTAAGTGCAGGCGATTCTCCGGTGGCACGACGCTCCCGGCTCGGGAATCTCTCCAAATTTACGACTTTTACATTTAAACAACGCCTCATGCGGTCAAAAATCTTCATTTTCTTCCACAACGAGCGAAATATCTCCGGCAAATCCGGCAAATTCCACAGGGCGGAAGCTGAACCGCCTTCCCCGGAACTCCATTTCCACCCCGCGGCGTCCCTCTCCAAGTGTCGGCCAGACAACGGCAGGCGGGAGCGGGATGTCGGCCAGCGAAAGTCCGGGAATGCGGGCAGCCTTGTAGAATGCCTCCTTGAGCGTCCAGGCTCGCAGAAGATGTTTTTCGTCGGTGCCCCACGCAAGTGATTGGGCCGGCGAAAGGAATTTCGCGGCCACGCGCCCGAGCTGGGCGCCTCGGCTGGAGGTCTCGCAGTCGATGCCGATATTGCGTCTGAGACGGTCTGCCGCCAGCACCACGAGCGTCTGGCAATGGGATACGGATATGCTTGCTCCGGAACCTGGGATAAACGGCGAACCGTCCGCGCGATGGCATAGCTCCAGCGGGCCGAACACTTCGGCCACAATCGCCATCTTGGCGGCCTGCTCGATTTCATGGCGCGTGCCGGCAGCCGCAAAGCGGGCGGTGGCAGCGGCGTAGACCGCTATGCTTCCTTGTCTATAGATTTCCGATACCATCGGCATTTTCAGGGGGTGTGTTTAACGTGTAGGTCAGGCCGTCTGAAGGTCGGGCATTACCTTGACACGCACCGAGGCGATGCGGTGGTGCTCCACATGAAGAATCAGGAAGCGGCATCGGCCGTAGACCAGGGGCTCCTTCTCCTTGGGGAAATCCCCCTTTATGGCGAGCATCATTCCGGCAAGCGTCTCGCAGTCGCCGGCAACCTCGGCATAGTCGGCCTCGTCGAGCCCCGTCACGCGGAAAAAGTCGGTCAGGAGCGTTTTGCCCTCGAAGATATATGTATCGTCGGGAAGACGTTTGTAGGTCACTTCCTCTTCATCGTACTCGTCGTTGATGTCGCCCACAATCTCTTCGAGCACGTCCTCAAGCGTTACTACTCCCTGCGTGCCTCCGAATTCGTCGACCACAATCGCCATATGGATTTTCAGGCGACGGAAATCCTCCATGAGGTCGTCGATCATTCTCGACTCGGGCACAAAATACGGCTTGCGTACGAGCGTCTGCCACTGGAAAGCGCGGTCGGTCTCACCGTCGATACCCGTCGAGATGTGCGGCAGCAGGTCGCGCGAGTAGAGCACGCCGCGGATATCGTCCTGACTGTCGCCGTAGACGGGCATACGCGAGTAGCCCTTCTCCACCACTACCTGCATCACTTCGTCGAAACTCATGTCGTAGTCGAGACCGACCATGTCGACTCGGGGCGTCATGATTTCCGAGGCGGTGGTGTCGCCGAATTTCAGGATGCCCTCAAGCATCTCCTTGTCCTGCCCTGCCTTTACGTCGGTTATTTCGAGCGCCTGGCCGAGCTCATCCGTGGTTATGGTACGGCTCTGCTTCGTCACCACGCGGTTCACTATCTTGGTGGAATGCACAAGCAGCGACGACAGAGGGTAGAACAGCTTGACCATAAAGTCAATGCCACTTACAGCAAAGCGAGCCCAGCGCATGGGCGACGTATTGGCCACGAGTTTCGGCAGAATCTCGCCGAAAAGCAGAATCAGGAAAGTGAGTATTACCGTCTGGAGCAGGAAGTCGAGCCATCCCGGCATCTGCGCGAAGAAATCGCTCAAGGCGAAACTCATCAGCACGACTATGGTGACGTTCACCAGATTGTTGGCAATCAGAATAGTGGCGAGCAACCTCTCCGGAATCTGAAGCAGACCGGCTATCGCACGCGAGCGCGGCGACTCGTCGAGCTCCTCGGCCTGTTGCGGCGTCATTGAGAAAAACGCTATCTCCGAACCGCTTACAAAGCCTGAAATAAAAAGCGCCACCACAGCCAGACAGAGCGCCACAATCTGGGCCACACCGAAATCGGTATTGACCATTGCGGGCGCCGCCTGAACCAGCGGCATTACAGCGAGTCGGGAAAAATCAAGCCCGGAAAGGGCGGAATGGGTGTCGAAAGCGCTGAAGGCATCAAGCAAGCCTTCTATGGCTGGTAAAGGGTCAGTATCCAAAATATTTACGTAAATGTTTCTGTCTGCAAATATAGCAAATATTTCCCAATTCGCCACAAACACTACGCCCCTGCCGCAATCATATATGGATCGAATGTGATTGCGGCGGGGGCGTCGTGTTATCGGGGGTAGCTTCGCTTTCGGGCCGGGGAATCAGGATTCGGTGAGCTCGGTGAAGGCGAAAGGGAGGGTGGAGACGATAGATGGGAGGCGGTAGATTTTATCGCGGCCGGCGAGGAGGAGTTCAACGGGGTGGCCGGCAAGCATTTCATACTCAAGGAGTGCCTGACGGCATGCACCGCAGGGGGCGGTGGGCTCGGAAGTGAATTCGCCGTCAAGACCGCGGGCGGCTATGGCAATTGCCTCGAATTTAGCCTCCGGATAGCGGGCATGGGCGTAGTAGCAGGCGGAACGCTCGGCGCAGGTGCCCGAGGGGAAAGCTACATTCTCCTGGTTGGAGCCGACTACGGTCTCGCCGTTGCTCGGGGCGATGGCCGCTCCCACACGAAAATGAGAGTATGGGGCGTAGCTGCGCTCGGTGGCTTCGCGGGCAAGGCGCACGAGTTCGGCCTCGCGCTGGTCGAGTTCACCGTAGGTGAGCTCTTCGTATGGTATGGTAATTGTCAGGGATTTCATCGGTTCGTGCTGTAATAAGGTTTGAGATCGGAAGGTTGTTCATCAAAGTTAAATCATTATTTTCAAAAAAAAGCCAAATCGGGCCGATTTTTTTTGACCTTTCGCCTTAATTCACTAATTTTGCGCCTTGAACGCCCGTATGCCGCCCGGCCTCGGGGCTATCACATTTCCGCATAACAATAAAATACGATACAACACCCCATGTCAAAAGAAAAACAGCCTGCCACCGAAACCGGTCTGGACAATCTCAACGACTCGCTCACCCAAACCGTACAGAAAGTGCAGGACAACAAGAAAATCATCACCATCTGCAGCCTTGCAGTGGTTGCAATCGCCGCAATCATCCTCGCCTACGTCTATTTCTTCCGTCAGCCCGGCATCCAGAAGGCCAACGACGCCATCGGAGCGGCCGACCTCGAGCTCGCCCTGGGCAACGACTCCACCGCAATGGCAAAATACATGGACCTTGCCGACAACGGCAGCTACGAGGCGTCGAACCGCGCCGCCCTGCAGAGCGCCATTCTCCTCTATGAAAAAGGAGACTATGAGAAGGCTTTGAAATACGTCGACAGCTACTCCCCCACCGAGGAAATCATCGGCGCCGGAGCCAAATCGCTCAAAGGCGACTGCCTGGTGAACCTCGACCGTCTGGACGAAGCTGTAAAGGCATACAAGGACGCCGTATCGCGCTCCGACAACAACCCCGCCTACACCCCCTTCTTCCTCATGAAGCTCGCACGCGTCTACGCCGCCCAGGGCAACCACAAGGATGAGGCAGACACGTACCAGACCATCCTTACCGACTATCCGCTCTACGGTCAGGCCCACAACATCGACGTGGAGAAACTCCTGAACCGCGCACGCCTCCAGGCTAAATAACGCGCTCGCCCCATAAGGGCCGCCATGCGCGACCGTACATAGACACTACAACAGAAAGGCTCTCCCCGGGTTTCATCCAAGCCGGCGGATAGCCTTTCTTGCAAACAATGAAGTCTTTTAAACTTTTTTCACCAGCCACTTAAAATCAGAAAACACTATGTCGACAAATACAGTAGACCAGCCTAAGAAAGTAACCACCTCGACGGTGGCCCGCATGAAGCAGGCAGGCGAAAAAATCGCCATGATCACCGCCTACGACTACACAATGGCCCAGCTCGTAGACGCCGCCGGCGTAGACCTTATCCTTGTGGGCGACTCGGCCGCCAACGTGATGACAGGCTACAGCTCCACCCTCCCCATCACCCTCGACGAAATGATATACCACGGCAAATGCGTAGCCAACGGCACCCGGCGCGCCATGGTGATAGTCGACATGCCTTTCGGCACCTATCAGGGCGACGAGCAAACAGCGGTCCGTTCGGCCGTGCGCATCCTCAAGGAGAGCGGCGCATCAGCCGTGAAGCTTGAGGGCGGAAGCGAAATCCGCGGGTCGATCGAGCGTATACTCTCGGCCGGTATCCCCGTGATGGGACATCTCGGGCTTACCCCACAGTCGGTAAATAAATTCGGCGGCTACGGCATCCGCGCCAAAGAGGAGGCTGAGGCACAGCGCCTCATCGACGACGCCCTGATGCTTCAGGAGCTCGGATGCTTCGCTCTGGTGCTTGAAAAGGTGCCTGCGGAACTTGCCGCGCGCGTGGCCGGCATGCTGCGCATCCCCGTAATCGGCATCGGCGCCGGCGCCAGCGTTGACGGCCAGGTGCTCGTGCTGCAGGACATGCTGGGAATGAACCGCGGATTCCGTCCGAAATTCCTCCGCACCTACGCCTCGCTGGCCGACACCATCGAGCAGGCCGTGGGCAGCTACGTGACCGACGTAAAATCCGTAGCCTTCCCCACGCCAGACGAAAGCTATTGAGCCGTGGAGAGTGCTTCAGAACCACCGAAATGCGCGACCGCACTGGCTGTGCATTTCGTTGGTTCAAATAAGTCGTCCTCATAACTGCAAGAGATAACCCCCAAAAATAAGGCGTTGTGTCGAAATTCGACACAACGCCTTAAGCACTATGTGGGTGTTCCGGATAGTCTCACGGACTGAACCTCCGGAGGGCACGTATCAGTCGGCGAACTTGGCTTTGATGAATTCGCGGTTGAGGCGCGCGATGTTGCTCAGCGAAATGTTCTTGGGGCATTCGGCGGCGCAGGCACCGGTGTTGGTGCAGTTGCCGAAACCTACCTCGTCCATCTTGGCGACCATGGCGCGTGCGCGGCGTGCGGCCTCTACCTTACCCTGGGGAAGGAGGGCGAACTGGCTCACCTTGGCTGCCACGAAGAGCATTGCGGAACCGTTTTTGCAGGCTGCCACGCAGGCGCCGCAGCCGATGCAGGTAGCGGAGTCCATAGCCTCGTCGGCGATCTCCTTCGAAATGGGGATATTGTTGGCATCGGGAGCGCCCCCGCAGTTGAACGATACATAGCCTCCGGCCTGCTGAATCTGGTCGAAAGCATTGCGGTTCACCATAAGGTCGCGGATTACGGGGAAGCCGGCCGAGCGCCAGGGCTCGATGGTGATTTCCTCCTCGTCATGGAATTTGCGCATATGGAGCTGGCAGGTGGTTATGCCCTGCACGGGGCCGTGGGGATGGCCGTTGACATAGAGCGAGCACATGCCGCAGATTCCCTCGCGGCAGTCGTTGTCGAACACCACGGGTTCCTCGCCCTTGTCGACGAGCTGCTGGTTGAGCATATCGAGCATTTCCAGGAATGAACTTCCCGTAGAAACGTTCTCCACGCGATATTTGACGAACTTGCCGGGTTCCTTCGGACCACGCTGACGCCAAATCTTCAAATTTACATTTATCGTATGTTCCATAATTGTGTTTGTGATGGGGTGGGCCGGATGCGGACCGCCGGCGCAGGGCGCCGCACCGCATCGGCCGACGTGGTTGAAGTTTATGACTTGTAGTTACGGGTCTGCACCTGAATTGCCTCGTATTTGAGCGGCTCCTTGAGCAGCACGGGACGCTCTTCGTCGCCCATGTACTTCCAGCAGCCTACATACATGTAGTCCTTATCGTTGCGGGCGGCTTCACCGTCGGCGGTCTGATACTCCTCGCGGAAGTGTGCGCCACACGATTCATTGCGGTGGAGTGCGTCGATAGCCATCATTTTTGCGATAACGAGGAAGTCCTCAAGGCGGAGGGCTTTTTCAAGCTCGGTGTTGAGGTCGTCGGCCGAGCCTACGATGCGGAGGTCGGAATAGAACTCCTTGCGCACTTCGGCGATTTCGTCGACTGCCTTCACGAGGCTCTGGAGCGTGCGGCCCATGCCCACGAGATTCCACATCACGTGGCCGAGCTTCTTGTGAAGCTGGTCGGGCGATTTGGTACCCTTGATTGCCATAAGGCGGGCGATACGGTCGCGAACGCCCTTTTCAGCTTCGTCGAATTCCTTGGTGTCGGTCGAGAAGCGCGGAACCTTGATCTGGTCGCTCAGATAGTTCTGCATCGTGTAGGGAAGCACGAAATATCCGTCGGCGAGGCCCTGCATCAGAGCGGAAGCTCCCAGGCGGTTTGCGCCATGATCCGAGAAGTTGCACTCTCCGATGGCGAAGAGGCCATTGATCGAGGTCTGGAGTTCGTAGTCCACCCATATGCCGCCCATGGTGTAGTGGCTGGCAGGGAAGATCATCATCGGAGTCTCGTAGGGATTATCGTCGGAGATCATCTGATACATGTCGAAGAGGTTGCCGTAGCGGTCGCGGACCACGTCGGCGCCCAGGCGCTGGATGGCGTATTTGAAGTCAAGGTATACGGCATTGCCGGTACCTACGCCGTAGCCAGCGTCGCAGCGCTCCTTGGCGGCACGCGAGGCGATGTCGCGCGGGCAGAGGTTGCCGAAGGCCGGATAGCGGCGCTCCAGATAGAAGTCGCGGTCCTCGTCGGGGATGTCGGTGGGTTTCTTCTTGCCGGCGCGGATGGCCTCGGCGTCTTCCTTCTTTTTGGGCACCCAGATGCGGCCGTCGTTACGCAGCGATTCGCTCATGAGGGTGAGTTTCGACTGGTCTTCGCCGTGAACGGGGATACAGGTAGGGTGAATCTGGGTGAAGGCGAGGTTTGCAAGGTAGGCGCCTTTCTTGAATGCCTGGACTGCGGCGGAGCCGTTGCAGCCCATGGCGTTTGTGCTCAGGAAGAATGCACGTCCGTAGCCGCCGGTGGCGAGAACCACAGCGTGGGCGGCGTAGCGCTCGAGTTCGCCGGTGACGAGATTGCGCATAATCACGCCGCGTGCGCGGCCGTCGATCATCACGATGTCGAGCATTTCGCGACGGTTGAAGCTCTTCACGGTGCCCTTCTTGATCTGGCGGTTGAGCGATGCGTAGGCGCCGAGCAGCAGTTGCTGGCCGGTCTGGCCCTTGGCGTAGAATGTACGGCTTACCTGTGCGCCGCCAAAGGAGCGGTTGGCCAGAAGGCCGCCGTACTCGCGGGCGAAGGGAACACCCTGAGCCACACACTGGTCGATGATGTTGTTCGACACCTCGGCCAGGCGGTATACGTTGGCCTCGCGCGAGCGGAAGTCGCCGCCTTTCACCGTGTCGTAGAAGAGACGGTAAACCGAGTCGCCGTCGTTCTGATAGTCCTTGGCGGCGTTGATACCGCCCTGGGCTGCGATGGAGTGGGCGCGGCGCGGGCTGTCCTGGATGCAGAAGTTGAACACGTTGAAACCGAGCTCGCCGAGAGTGGAGGCAGCCGAAGCGCCTGCCAGACCCGTACCGACCACGATTATATCGAGGTGGCGCTTGTTGGCGGGGTTCACGAGTTTCTGATGTGCCTTATAGTTGGTCCATTTTTCAGCTACGGGACCTTCGGGAATTTTTGAATCGATTTGGAATTCAGGAAGCTTCGACGATTCGATGTCGGCATATTCGCTCATTATGGGCGTGGAGTCGATCATGCCTTCGATTTTCTTATAATCGGCCATATCTGAAAAATATCAATTATTCGTTAGTGTTTTCGTTTACACTCTCGGCGACTTTGCCACACTGGGTGGCGGCGCAGTCGGCATTATTGCAGGCGTCGCCGGTGCATGCGCCGTTAGCGCAATTGCCGGGAGCGCAGCCCTCTTCGGCGCAGCCTTTCGAAGCGCAGTTGGCTTCGGCGCAGGCAGCCTTTTCGCAGGGAGCATCGGCGCAGGCGGCATCCTGGCAGAGCTGAGCGCAGGGCTGCTCCTGAATCGATACGGCGCTACCCTCGGCTGCCATTTCCTGATACTGCTCGATCAGAGCCGGGCATGAGGTATAGACACCGCGATGGGCCTGAACAGTGAACACGATGGCCTCGGCGATGAAAAGAGCGATAACCACGGTGGTCCAGATATTGCCGATACATTTTACGCGGTCCATCCACACCTTGCCGTTCCAGCCTACGGTCTGGAACATCGACCAGAAACCATGGGTCATGTGGAACCACAGGGCGATGAAGCCGATCAGATACACGATGAGTGTAATGGGCTGACGGAAGGCGATCGCCAGAAACCATGTGCCGGCGGCGGGGGGTACGCTCTCACCGGTGGCGCAGTCGACCACGTCGTAGTGGCAGATTTCAGCCAGCTGCATCTTGCTCCAGAACTGGATAAGGTGAACTACCAGGAAGGCAAGCACCACGATGCCGAGCACAAACATGTTTTTCGACGACCATTCCACCTGCTTCGGGCGCGACTCAACGGCGTAGCGCTGGTTGCCGCGGGCACGGCGGTTCTGGATGGTGAGCCACGTTGCATACACGATGTGAAGCACGAAGCCCAGGGCGAGCACCAGAGTGCCGATCAGGGCATACCAGTTGGCGCCGAGAAACAGACACACCTCGTTGTAGGCGGTGGGCCAGAACAGTGCCACTCCGTTCATCAATGCGTGAAACGTCACGAATAGGATAAGGAAGGCGCCCGTAAGCGACATGACGGACTTCCTACCTATGGATGAGGATGTTAACCACATAAATGTTTTGATTTAGAGTTTATTGTTAAATGTTTTGGATTTTGTTTCCGATTGGTTGGACGTCTGTAGTTTCGGAGCAGCTGCCTGGCGCGTCAACCCGCAAACTGCACATCACGACATAATTTATGCAAAATTAGCAATTCGGCGGAAGCTTCACAAATATTAAGGAAAAAATTCTCTATTGCCCCCCTCGCACGGCGCGTCCGCAGAGCAACCGCATCAAAAAAATGGAGAAAACACGACGCCCCGCTACGGCAGCATGGATGCTAAACGAGCTTCCCTACGGGAGCTCTTTCAGGCGGCTTGTGATAGCGGCGTATCTGCACCACTCTGACAAGCCGCCTCGCCATCCGGATGGCCTAAAACACAACGCCCCGCTACGGTAGCATGGATCCTGAACATGCTTCCACAGCGGGGCGTCTGTTCTTTTCGCAGGCCGAAAAGAACCAAAAGACCCAGAGGCGCGGAGAAAAGCTTTACGGCGAGGACGGCCGCGCTGCGGCTGAGCGGCAGAACTCGCTGCGCTCAGACACTGCCGCTCCGAGACGCCGCAGCTATGCAGCCGCTCTCGCCTGCTTTTCTCAGGGCGCCCGCCATCCGGACGAGACTTAAGGAGATTAGAGAGGTTAGGGACTTTAAGGATCTTAAGGACTCTAAGGCCCCTAAAGACGGGGCTACCGAATTTCCGGATGGCGGAGGTGCGACGGGTTGCGCCATTGACCGATAGGGACCTGGCAACAGCCCGCGCAACGTAAGTTTCGTATCTTCCTCGGTGGGGGCGGCACGCTCGCGGCGCGAGGTGTTGGTCTCGTTGCAGACCCACGGAGGACGCGTGCAGAGGAAGTGGAGGATGAAGAGGCGGCCGGGAGAGAGCTGGGGGATGAAGACGCGCGTGCAGCGGTCGTAGCGGTCGCGGTGGAGGGTGAAGCGGCAGCGGGTGAAGACGATGTGGTCGAAGTTGCAGCCGCGGTAGGAGTCGGGGTGTTCGGGGGGTGGCTCGAAGAGGATTTCGGGGTAGTCGACGCCGGTGTAGTCGATGACCCACTGGAGGTATTTGCGCAGGAGCGGGAGCGAGCCGGGGCGGTCGGGATGGTCGTGGACAATCCAGGGGGAGCAGCGGCCCAGGCGGCGGTGGCGCTCGATGGGGCCCAGCAGCTCGATGTCGGCGAGTGAGAGGCGGCGGCCGAGGGAGCGCTGGAACTCAAACAGATATTTTCTTAATTCAGAGGTTCTCGTAATCATATTGGATGTTTTAAACTCGGGCTGAAGCCCGAAGCGCAAACAAATTTGATGGAGGGGCTATGAGGGGACTTCGGGCTTACGCCCTCAGCACGGTGTTGAGGATGGGAACGAGGAGAGGTTTCGAAAAGGACGGCTTTCGATGGAAGGCCTTGGAAATGATTGCGATGCAAAGATACAACCGGAAGGAGGGGGGTGCGAGTCCAAAAAATCCGCTTAACTTTTGTTAACACAGGAAAGGGCTGGGGATGAGGAGGATGAATGAGAATTTTTTTTCAAAAAAAATTTTTGATTATATGATTCGCTACCACAACCTCGGCTCTCCGAGCCTCCGTTGGTTATCTTTCTTTTTGACCCCACGCTCGGCTGACGCCTTCGCGTGGGGATAAAAACGACCTCGGCTCTCCGAGCCTCCGAAGGGAAAGGATCACCGCGACGAGACAAAAAAATGAGGCGCTTATCCAAATGGAATAAACGCCTCGGGGGGGAAGGGGATGCGCTTCAGGATGGGCTTGAACCAACGACCCCCTGATTAACAGTCAGGTGCTCTAACCAACTGAGCTACTGAAGCATTGAGCCTCGCCCCGCATTCCGGGGCATCGGCTTTCGGCAGGCGACTGCACAACGGCAAAGACCGCACTACCTGTTTTTAACCCTTCAATTCAATAAAACGTTGCGCTTCAGGATGGGCTTGAACCAACGACCCCCTGATTAACAGTCAGGTGCTCTAACCAACTGAGCTACTGAAGCATAACTGAAACCAACGCGACGCGCTCCCGCGCCTTTCCGGTTTTGCGATGCAAAATTACGTCGTTTTTTTCAATTACGCAATAGTTCTCTGAATTTTTATAGCCACTTTTTGCCGATTGCATTTCCGAAGAAGCCTTTTTAACACACCGGAGAGAAACCTTCCTCGCTCCTCCGGCGTTATACTTCTGAAACAGCGGGACCAGGAGCCGTTCAGAGTGGAACTTAAGCTCTCCCGACCGGGCTGGCCAGCGGCCGAGGATGCGCGGTCCTCGACGCAATCAACCGCCACCCCTGCCGCCGCGGCGTTGGAAGCGACGCCGACTCATCAGAACGCCCCGCCTGCCCGAGTCCTGTTTCACACTGTGTTGCTAAAAGCTAAATACTATCGTGGCGTCCGAACAAGAGTCCGCAAAGGCGCCGAAAAACACACAATGACGACGACGGCATCGAAACATCCCTACTCGGGAGATTTCGATGCCGTCGGCTTTTCGTTACGCGCCGTTGGCGCCGGTACGGACTATAAGGTTATGCCTCGCCGGCAGGCTGCACGTTGATGAAACGGCGGCCTTCCTTGCCGGTGGTGAACACAACCACGCCATCCACGAGGGCGTAAATCGTGTGGTCCTTGCCCATACCTACGTTAAGACCGGGATGGTGAACCGTGCCACGCTGACGCTTGATGATATTGCCTGCTTTGGCGTGCTGACCGCCAAAAATCTTCACTCCGAGTCGTTTGCTTTCCGACTCACGGCCGTTCTTCGAACTACCGACACCTTTTTTATGTGCCATTTCTTCTTAGAGTTTATTTTGGGGGTTAAGCAATTACGTCCTTGATCACAATCTGGCTGAAATACTGGCGATGACCGTTCTTGCGAACATAGTCGTTGCGACGTTTCTTCTTGAAAACAATCACTTTGTCGCCTTTCACGAGGGGACGTTTCACCTCGCATACCACTTTTGCCCCTTCCACGGTGGGCGCGCCTACTTTAACGGCACCGTCGGCATCAACGAGAAGAACGCGGTCGAATTCAATGGTCTCGCCTTCTTTTTTTTCGTCGCCGAGATAGTGAACATACAGGAATTTGCCGGCTTCGGCTTTAAACTGCTGTCCCTGGATTTCTACAATTGCGTACATTGCAACTAATTGTAATTAAATAGATTATAACCGGCGGGCGGGTCTATCCGACCGCTTATCCGAGCCCGATACGGCCTAAAAAGCCCACAAAATTACCACTTTCCCCTCTCATTTCCAAATTTTTCCGCCTCACGCCCGCAAAAAAATCTCTACAAACAATATATAAATCAGCAAACGACTTCATCCGAACAAAATTACCTCCAAACCTTCTGCAGACTTCTCATTTATCCGAATTTCATTAACTTTGCGCTATGCTTGAAAAATTTCCGACTTCTGCCGGCTACCGCGCCGGAATCCTGCTTATATACGGTTGTTTCGTCGCCATCTATTGGGTTACACCGCTTTACGGCGACGACCTCTGCTTCATAAAGGACTACGCAGCGCATACTGGCAGTAGCCAGCTTACATTCCGCGGCGTATGCGATTTCTTCGTCTACAACTGGCATACGGAGAACGGCCGCTTACCCAACCTACTGTTTGTCACGCCATTTGTGATGGCGTTCGGACGCGTCGCCGGAGCGTTCATCCTCGCCCTTTTCGCTACGGGAATGGTGGCCGAGACAGCTCTGCTCTCGGCCCGCATAGCCGGAAGGCCGCGCGTATCGGCTGCACATCTCGCCTTCGTGTGGGCGGTATCGACCGCCACCATTTCCTGGTTCAACAATTGTTTCCTTGCCTCGCACACATTGAATTATATACTGCCCACCTGGATGATGCTCTGGTTCGTACGACTTGTGATACTGACGTCCGAACGTCGGCTCGTCGGTTGGCGCCTGGCGTTGACCGCCGTTTTCGCCATACTTTGCGGATGGATGCACGAGGGGTGCTCGGCTATGCTCCTTGGCGGCCTCGGGCTATGGATTATATCGCGGAAGTTCAGGGTACCGGCGGCCACATGGCTTGTCGTGGCGACGTTTTTCATTGGCTTCGTGCTTACAATGTCGTCGCCGATGATCTGGATGCGCGTTTCGCTCGAAAACCGCGCCCTCGTAGAGGCATCGGCAGCCACGCCGCCCGTGGCAACGATTCCGCTGACATCCAACCCTGTTCCGGCCCACCTACGTATCTGGCGCCTTTTATGGCGCGTCATGCCTCTGCTAATTTTTCTTGCGGCATCGACCGGAGTGGCATTATGTTTCAGGCGTGGCCGTGATGCTGTGAAGGTGCTGTGGCAGAATCCCTACACGCGTATTGCGGCGTTCTCGGTGCTTACCGGCGTAGCCATGTGGACGGTGCTTGCGCGCCATAACCCCGGCGTCACCTGGTATCCGCAGGCTTTAGGACTTGTGCTGTTCTCATCGCTCGCTTTCCGTCTCGCCGGAGGCAGGATTCCTGCTAAAGTGCTGAAACCGGCTACGGTCCTGACTTTTGTGGCCATCGGAACGGTATTCGTCAATGCGACTGTGTGGATGTCGAAAAAGAACATAGAGTTTCAGGAAATTATGGCCGAGGCGCAGGCTTCGCCGACCGGAACCGTATTCCGAGACCTCCTGCCAAAGCCACACACGCCGACTTTACGTCTGCTCCCCGAAGAGGCATGGCGGAGCAACATGCATCTCTTTGCAATCAACAGTCATGAAACCAAGGTTATAAATGCAGTGCCAGCGGCTCTTCGCGATTTTTCTCCGGCCAAGGCGCGCCACCTCCCTGGAAACGCCAGCCTAATGACATACAAGGGAATGATTGTCGCGCCATATTCCAAACTAAAGTACGACCGCATCGAACTTCCCTGCGAGGTGCCGACCGACTACTTCGACTATATCCTTGCTTTCGACGGCGACGAGGGCGGATTCCCGCAACTTACTACACGCTACGTCTTCACCGCAACCGACGGCACCCGCTGGCTCTACCTCGAGCCCGTATTCGGCTTCGACCCCTCGCGCGTCATCGCCGCCGACATCTCTCCCACCAACTTCTAATGTCAATAAAATAAAGTTATGTCCGGATTCTTAAGACTCGCAAGCGATTATACCAACTGGAATGTCTACCGCAAATCGGTTATCATCTGCGACGTCACGGAGTTGTTCATAAATCGGGCGCTCCCACATGGGTCGCGCACCATCGACCAGATGAGGCAGGCGGCCCGTTCGTGTAAGCAAAACATCGTTGAGGGTATCAGCGACGGAACCGTCTCGGCAGAGATGTGTATAAAACTCCTTGGTGTGGCCCGAGGCTCTGCAAGGGAGTTGCTCGAAGACTAAGGCGATTTCCTGCGCCAGCACGACCTTGAAATCTGGGATAAAGACGACCCGCGAACACGCGCAACCCGCTCATACTGTATGAGGCACGATGAACCACGCGATTTTACGGCAAAATGCCGAGAGCGCAGCGATGAAACCGTTGCCAACGTGATGCTTACTCAGATACGGCAAATAGACTCCATGCTCGCGAGGGTTATAGCTAAAGTCGAGGAAGATTTCATTCGCAACGGAGGCGTCAGGGAGGCCATGTCGCGGGCTCGACGCAACGCCCGCGGCTACTGAATCCTCTCAAAGCAACTAAATCTTATATATCTTATATATCTTATAAATCTTATAAACCTTATAATAAATTTCGGGTATGGGGGGCAATTTCACTATTTATTTGCCAATACTGGGATTTTTGCTTAAATTTGCAGGCGAAGAGTTGAGGCTCCCGAAGGGGCGCCGGATGCTCCGAAGAGTATTTATGTAATTCAGACCCAGCGAGTAGCGTCTCCCTCGGCCATGAGGCCGGAGAGGCACTATATCTTTTTTGTCGTCTAATATCAAAACTGATTTATCAACCTTCAGGCAGCCCCGCGCGCTTAAAACACACCCTTTCCGCGCCATCGGGCCGCCACTCAAAAAGAAATATCATTATGGCACTTACCTACATGACTAAAGAAGGCTATAAGAAAAAAATGGAAGAGATAGCCTTCCTCGAAAGCGTGGAACGCCCGCGCATATCCGCCGCCATCGCCGAAGCCCGCGATAAGGGCGACCTCTCCGAAAACTCTGAATACGACGCCGCCAAAGAGGCACAGGGAATGCTTGAGATGAAAATAGCGAAGCTCAAAGACCTCGTGGCCAACGCCCGCATTATCGACGAGAGCAAGCTCAATGCCGACGAGGTTAACATCCTATCGCGCGTTAAAATCAAAAACCAGGCCAACGGCATGAGCGTGGAATACACCATCGTAGCCGACTCCGAGGCCAACCTGCGCGAGAAAAAAATCGGTGCGTCAACCCCCATCGCCAAAGGGCTGCTCGGCCATAAGGTCGGCGACGTGGTTGAAATCCGCGTGCCTGCCGGTCTGATGAAATTCGAAATCGAAAGCATCGAGATCTGACAAGACTACCGCGCGCCACGACCACACATTAATAATATATAATACCGCTTAGACTCTAATAATATATAATACCGCTTAGACTCTCATTGAGATGGCAACATTATTCTCACGTATCGCCGCAGGCGAGATTCCATCGTATAAAGTGGCCGAAGACGACCACTATTTCGCATTTCTCGACATTAGCCCCGTCCATCCGGGCCATGTGCTCGTTATCCCCAAAAAGGAGGTCGACTATATTTTCGACATGGCCGACGACGACTACACCGGCCTGATGCTCTTCGCAAAGCGCGTGGCCAAGGCTATCAAAAAAGCCATTCCCTGCACCAAAGTAGGTGTGACGGTCATCGGCCTCGACGTGCCCCACACCCATGTCCACCTCGTGCCGATGGATAAGGGTGCCGACATGAATTTCTGCGCTCCCAAGCTCTCTCTCCCCGAGGAGGAGATGAAATCCATCGCCGCCTCCATTGCCGCGCAGTTCGAATGAGCCGCCGCTAACCGATACCAATGCGAGTAAACGCCTAAGCTAAGTAACTGGTCAAAATTATTTTAATATTTCCAGGAGGAAAATTTTCAGGAGATTTTCCTCGATGAAGAAGGAGTGTAGATGTCTACACGACTGATGAAGAGAGGAAAAGATGCGGAAATTTTACCGTGGAAATGTTGAAATAATCAGATCAGTAAAATATAAAATAATTTGGAACAGTTACGTCCAATACAATGAATCGTTATTTTGCATCGCTCATAGCCGGAGTCGCCGCAATGGCTGCGCTCACCGGATGTTCCGAGAAAAAATGGCATGCCGAGGGCACCGTGGAAGGCGCGGAGAGCGCCTCGCTCATCGTCGAGGCCCCCAACGGCCGCGGCGGATGGTATGCCCTCGATACCGTGACAACCGACAAGAAAGGCCACTTCAAAGTAGCCGGCGCCCCAGCAGGCCATTCCGAGGTATTCCGTCTCACGCTCGACGGCAAGAGCATCTATTTCCCCATCGACTCGCTCGAAAGTGTCGACATCCGGGCCAACGCCGCCACATTTGCCACCGACTACACCGTAAGCGGATCCGAATCTGCCGATAAGCTCCAGCATATCAACGACCTCATCAACAAAACCATTAAGGAGAAGGGCGCGGAAGCCGCCGCTTTCGACCCCGACCTCAAGCGCCAGCTCGCCGAAGCCGTGCTCCGCGACCCCGCCGGTGCCGTAGCCTACTACACGATTTTCCGCAAAGTCGCCGACCTGCCACTGTTCGACCCCACTCAGAAAAGCGACCTCCGCATCGTCGGCGCAGTAGCGAATGCCTTCAACACGCAGCGTCCGGCCGACCCGCGTACAAAATTTCTCGAGACCTACTATCTCTCCGGCCGCCGCAACATCGGTGCCTCCGTGCCGACCGACACGCTCGTGGCCATGGAAATCAAGCTCCCGGAAATATCCTTGCTGGACAACAAAGGCAAGCGCCGCAGCATCTCCGATGTCGCTTCGGAAGGTAAAGTGGTAGTGCTCAACTTCACCACCTATGCCGCGGAAGCCTCGCCCGCTTTCAACGTGGAGCTCGCCAAAGTCTACAACGCCCACCACGCCGAGGGCCTGGAAGTCTACCAGATTGCCTTCGACGACGATGAATTCCAGTGGCGTCAGGCCGCAGCCAATCTCCCATGGATTACGGTATACAACGCTCCCGCCGACGGCGACCAGGTGCTCCGCGACTACAACGTGGGCTCGCTGCCGGCCACTTTCGTAATCAACCGTCAGGGCGAACTCGTGGAGCGTGTGCCCGACATAAGCCATCTCGCCGCCACCGTAGCCCGTTATCTCTGACCGCACCGCGAAATGGACGACGACGCCCGGGCCGCGATGCCCAAAGTATCCGTGCTCGTAGTCACCTACAACCAAGAGGACTACATAGCCCGCGCGCTCGATTCCGTGCTCGCGCAGCAGACCGACTTCCCGTTTGAAATCGAGATAGCCGACGATTGCTCGACCGACCGCACCTCCGACATCTGCCGGGCCTATGCGGCGCAATTTCCCGGACGCATACACTACACGCGCAACAGAGAGAACCTCGGAGTACGTGAAAACTATTTTCGCGCGCTCCGCCGCTGCCGTGCCGAATATATCGCCGACTGCGCCGGCGACGACTTCTGGGTCGACGAGCGCAAACTTCAGAAGCAGGCCGACCTGCTCGACGCAAACCCTGAAGTAGGGCTCGTTCACACCGACTGGCGCTACTACAGCAACATATCCGGGTCCATCACCACATCGGACCCCGACGGCTCAAAGAAGCCCTTTCGCAAGCCTCTGGCGAAGCCGGGGGAACTCGACGTGGCCGTGCAGACGCTCGGCATCCTGATTCATTTCTGCAGCGCCCTGTTCCGCAAAAGCATCTTCCTTGCCGAAGCCGTGGCCGATCCGTGGCCTTTCGAAAGCCCCGAAATCTGCTATGAGGACCAGCAGCTCGCCGCCATCTACGCCCACAAAGCCGCCGTGGCCTACATTCCCGACGTAACGCTCTACTACACCGTCGGACAGGACTCTTTTTCCCATACGCCCGATCTCGAAAAGGATTTCCGCTTCAATTTCTCGCTCATAAAGCTGAAGCAGCACTATACGGAGCGGTATCACCTTGAAAAGTGGCGGATACGCCCGTCGGCAGTACGCGTGGCAAGGTTTCTCTACAGCGCAGCCATAATCCTTCGCGACCCCGACCGACTGCACGATGTCGACACATTTCTGCGCGAGAGCGGTATGCCGCGTCCGTGGCGTTGCCGCGTCGCCATGTTCATTTTCAAGCTCCCCGCTGTCGGGCCTCTCTATTCGCGCCTGAAAAAGTTCCACCACTACTGGCGCCTTAAAAAATGGACCTGACCGCCACGAATTCCGCTATGACAGCAGACTACGCCCATCCACCCCGTGCAATCCTCGAACCCGGCATCACGGTAGTCGTACCCGTCTACAATCGCGAGCTGATGGCACGCGCCACGCTCCGCAGCATAGCCGGGCAGACCTATCGCCCGATGCGCGTCGTGCTGGTCGACAATGACTCAACCGACGGCACTCTCGGGATGCTGCGCCAATGGGCCGACTCGGTAAAGGCTCCCGATTTCAGTGTGGATATTCTTTCGGAAAGCATACGCACCGCAGCAGCCGCGCGACGCAAGGGCACTGAAGCCGTCCGCACGGAATATATAATGTTTTTCGACAGCGACGACATGATGCAACCCGACCATGTGGCCCGAGCCATGCGCGGGTTCGCCGCTCACCCGGAGGCTGACATTATCGGCTGGGACTTCCCGCTCTGCGACCCGCAGGGCCGCAAACTTCATCGCTGCCGCTTCTTCGCACGCTCGCTGATGTATCACAACCTCATCAACGGATCGCTCTCCACCCAGCGCTACGCCATGCGCACTTCCCTTCTCCTGGCTGCCGGCGGATGGAATCCGGCCATAAAACGCTGGAACGACCTCGAACTGGGCGTAAGGCTCGCTTTGCAGCGCCCTGTCGCCGTCAAGGCCGGGGGAAAGCCCACGCTCCACACCGTCGGCCACCCCGACTCCATAACCGGACCATCGGCAACGGAAGCCGCCCCCGACCGCATTGCCACGCTCGACGCCGTCGAGCCACTGCTCACCTCGCGCCGCCACCGCCGCATCCTTCTGCTAAAGCGGGCCATCCTCGCAGGGGAATGCCATCGGGAAGGCTCGCGCGGGTATGCCCACACTCAGATGCAAAACCTGCTCGGGAAGGAAAAATGCCCCTTTTACCGGCAGATTTACCGTGCCGCATCGGCATGGGTTGCCTGCGGCATCCCGGGGGTGAGCGTAGCCTTCCGGCCGTTTTTCTGAGCCACTTACACTTCGAGATTTCCCTTTGAGCGGATTTTTTTGTAAATTTGTGGGAGACAAATCCTATCCGGGCGATTCAGCGCCCCTATCTCCGTAAAGCACCGCGCAAAATGGACGAATATACCGACACCAATACCGAAAATATCTCCGACGAACCGGCCCTCGATTTCGATGAGCGCCCCGAAAAGCCCGTGGAATATATCGAGGACGACATCAAGACCCTCGACTGGCGCGAGCACATCCGCCTGCGTCCGGGCATGTATATCGGCAAACTCGGCGACGGCTCGTATAACGACGACGGCATCTATGTGCTTCTCAAAGAGGTAATCGACAATGCAATCGACGAATACAGCATGGGCTACGGCCGCCAGATAAGCGTGTCGCTCGAAGAATCGACCGTAACCGTGCGCGACCACGGCCGCGGCATCCCGCTGGGCAAACTCGTCGACGTAGCCTCGAAGATGAACACCGGCGCAAAATACGATTCCAAGGCCTTCAAGAAGGTAGTCGGCCTCAACGGTGTGGGTATCAAGGCCGTGAATGCGCTCAGCGACTCGTTTGAAATCCGGAGCTACCGCGACGGCATGATGCGCGCCGCCCGCTTCGAGCGAGGCCAGCTCATCGACGAAACCGGCGAAACGCCCACCGACGAGCCCAACGGAACCTACGTGCGCTTCACCCCGGACAACACCATTTTCCGCGACTTCCGGTTCAACGACGAGTTCATCGTCACACTTCTGCGAAACTACACTTACCTCAATACAGGGCTGGCGATTCTCTTCAACGGCAAGCGCTACATATCGCGCAACGGCCTGCTCGACCTGCTCAAATCCAATCTCACCAAAGATCCGCTCTACCCCATAATCCATCTCAAGGGCGACGACATAGAGATAGCCCTAACTCATGCCAACCAGTATGGAGAGGAATACTACTCGTTTGTCAACGGTCAGCACACCACCCAGGGTGGCACGCACCTCACAGCACTCAAAGAGAGTGTTTCGCGCACCATCAAGGAGTATTTCGGCAAGAACTTCGAATACACCGACATCCGCAACGGCATGATTGCAGCCGTATCGATCAAGGTTGAGGAGCCCGTATTCGAATCGCAGACAAAAACCAAACTCGGCAGCCGCGACATGGGTCCCGAAGGACCCACAATCGCCAAATTCATAAGCGACTTCCTCAAGAAGGAGCTCGACAACTTCCTCCACAAGAATCTCGAGACCGCTGAGGTGATGCTCAAAAAGATTCAGGACAGCGAACGCGAGCGCAAGGCCATGGCCGGAGTGACAAAACTGGCCCGCGAGCGCGCCAAGAAGGTGAATCTCCACAACAGCAAGCTGCGCGACTGCCGCGTGCACCTCAACGACACCCGAGGCGACGAAGAGCGCAAGCTCGCATCTTCCATTTTCCTCACCGAGGGCGACTCCGCCTCAGGCTCCATTACCAAGATCCGCGATGTGGAGACCCAGGCCGTGTTCTCGCTGCGCGGCAAGCCGCTCAACTCTTTCGGCCTGACACGCAAGGTTGTCTACGAAAACGAGGAGTTCAATCTTCTGCAGGCCGCGCTCAACATCGAGGACGGCCTCGACGGGCTGCGCTACAACAACGTGATCATCGCCACCGATGCCGACGTCGACGGCATGCACATACGCCTGCTGCTGCTCACTTTCTTCCTCCAGTTCTTCCCCGACCTGGTAAAGCAGGGCCATGTCTACGTGCTGCAGACGCCGCTCTTCCGCGTGCGCGACAAAAACGCCACCAAGCGCACCGGCAAGACGAAAAAGAAACAGGACGCCTCAGAAACGCCCGACGAGCGCTCCACCGTCTACTGCTACTCCGACGAGGAGCGCGTGGAAGCCATCCGCCGCTTCGGCGCCAATGCCGAGATAACCCGATTCAAAGGTCTCGGCGAGATTTCGCCCGACGAGTTCCGCGGATTCATCGGCCCCGACATGCGTCTCGACCGCGTGACGCTCCGCAAGGACGACGGCGTATCCAAGCTCCTCGAATTCTATATGGGCAAAAATACCTCCGACCGTCAGGGCTTCATCATCAATAACCTTGTGGTGGAGGACGATTCGCAGATTTCCTGAGCGGCATGCCACATCCTTCCCACCCTTCCAAGCATGAAATGAAAACCGCACTTTTCGCCGGGTCGTTCGACCCCTTTACGCTCGGCCACAAATCAATAGCCGACCGCGGGCTGGAGATTTTCGACCGCCTCGTGATCGGCGTGGGCGTGAATCCCTCCAAGCAGGGATGGCTCCCCGTGGAGGAGCGCCTGGCGCGCATACGCCGCGTCTATGCCTCAGACCCGCGCGTCGAGGTAATAAGCTTCACGGGCCTGACCGTAGAGGCCGCACGCTCCTGCGGCGCCCGCTTCCTTCTGCGCGGGGTGCGCAGCGTGGCCGATTTCGAGTTCGAACGGCAGCTGGCCGACATAAACCGCAACATTTCAGGCCTGGAATCCGTTCTGATATATGCGCTTCCGGAGTACGCGTCGCTTAGTTCGTCGGCCGTCCGCGAGCTGGCATCCTACGGCGTCGACATAGCGCCGTATATCCCCTAACCGATTAGACATGAAATTTCCACAACGAATAAATCTCCGCTCTCTCCGCGTTCTTCCCTTAGTTGCCGTCGCCGCATCCGCAGCCGCATGGCTTGCCCCCGCGCGCTCCGACGCGCAGGAATTCCGGCTCACGCCCGACCGCAAGCTGCTCATGTCGGAGCAGATTATCGAACGCTTCTACGTAGATTCCGTCAACTCCGACAAGATGGTGCAGGAAGCCATCGTGGCCATGCTCAAGACCCTCGACCCGCATTCCACCTACTCCGACCCCGAGGAGACCAAGGAACTCACCACCCCGCTCACCGGCAATTTCAGCGGCATAGGCGTGCAGTTCAATATGCTCAACGATACGCTATTCGTGATTCAGACCACTTCCGGCGGCCCGTCGGAGAAAGTCGGCATCCTCCCCGGCGACCGCATCATCCAGGCCGGCGATTCGGTGATTGCCGGACGTAAGCTTCCCAACTCGCGCATTATAAAGATTCTGCGCGGCGAAAAGGGTTCGCAGGTACTTCTTAAAGTGCTCCGCAAGGGCTCGCCCGAGCCGATAGCCTTCCTCGTGACGCGCGACGACATCCCGGTCTACAGCGTCGATGCCGCCTATATGGCCGACCCGACTACCGGCTACATCCGCATCTCGCGCTTCGGCGAGGAGACCGAAAAGGAATTTGAGAAAGCCCTCTCAGACCTCCGCGCCAAGGGGATGCAGAATCTTATCATCGACCTTGAGGACAACGGCGGCGGTTATCTCCAGGCGGCCCATCAACTTGCCTCGCATTTCCTTGAGAAGGGCGACATGGTTGTCTATACCGACGCGCCGAAAATGGGTCGCTCCGACTTCCGCGTGGAGCGTGCCGGCGACTTCCGCAAGGGGCGGCTGGTAATCATGGCCAACCAATATTCTGCCTCCGCAGCAGAAATCCTTTCAGGAGCCGTGCAGGACAACGACCGCGGCCTCATCGTAGGGCGTCGCACCTTCGGCAAAGGTCTTGTTCAGCGACCTTTCCCCTTCCCCGACGGCTCCATGATACGTCTTACCGTGTCGCGCTATTACACCCCTTCGGGCCGCTCAATCCAGAAGCCCTATGCCCCCGGCGACGAGGAGGCATACCGCAAGGATATGCTCAACCGCTATGAAGCGGGCGAATTCTCAAGCGCCGACTCCATCCATCTGCCCGACTCGCTGCGTTACTCCACGCTGCGCAACCGGCGCCCGGTCTACGGCGGCGGAGGCATTATGCCCGACCTCTTCGTGCCCATCGACACCACGATGTACTCCACATACTACCGCGACCTCGTGGCCAAAGGCGTAATCAACCGCTTCGCCATAACCTATGTCGACGCCCACCGCAAGAGTCTCCGCGCCGAGTATCCCGACGGCGAGGCCTTCGACCGCGGGTTCACCTTCACGCCGGAGATGCTCGACGAAGTCGTGGCTCTGGGCCGCGCCGACAGCGTGATGCCCGATTCAGCCATGCTCGAGAAATCGCGTCCGCTCATCGCCACAATCGTAAAAGGTCTCATAGCCCGCGACCTATTCGAGAGCACCGACTACTTCCGTGTTGTAAATCCGGCGCTCAGCCCGAGCTATCGCGCCGCTCTCGACCTCATCAACGACGAGGAACGCTACAACCGGCTGCTCCGCGAAGGAGCCGTGCCAAGTAAATAAGCGACACCAGGCAGTTAAGCCATATCGCGCCGCCCCATCGGAGAAATGAGTAAAGACAGCAGAGAAACTGCACACTTATAGGCCAAATGTGCCAATTTTAAGCCAAAAGGGTGTGCAATTTGCAAATAAACGTTAACCAACCGCCACTTTCAGCGCCCAATCTTGGGTGCCTTATGGGTGAAAAAGCTAACTTTGCACAGCAAAAGCTCTCCGTCCGCCCCGAACTACCTCTCCCCACTTCATTGCGCCGGATTTTCCGGCATCCTTTCGGTGCGGTCTGATTCTCAACTAAAAACTAAGTCTTTTGGCAAACATACTGACAACGCTTGTCGACCGACAGGCCACACGCTACGGCGACCGGGCAGCCGTCTACTACCGCACATCGCATGGCGAATGGCGCCCCTACAGCTGGCTCGAAATGCAGGAAATGGTCCGCAAGGCAGCCGCCGCACTCGAAATTCTCGACATAAAGGAGGGAAGTAAAATCGCCGTATTCTCGGCCAACGACCCATATATTCTCATCACTGATTTCGCCGCTTTCGCCAACCGCGCCGTGCCGGTCAGCATCTACGCAACCTCGTCGGCCGAGCAGGTCGATTATATCGTGGGGGATGCCCAGGCCGAAATTCTGTTTGTCGGAAGCCGCGAGCAGTATGCCATAGCCCGACGCGTGGCTGCCGAACAAAATTGCCTGCGCCGCATCGTGGCCTACACCGATTTCACGCTCGACGCCGACGACTCTACCACTCTGACTTTCAGCCAGCTCCTCAAGCTGGGCGAAGCGGCTTCTGCCGAGTGTCTGGCCGAGGTAGACCGGCGCACCCGCAGTGCGGCAGCCGACGACATCGCCACTCTGCTCTACACTTCCGGCACCACCGGCGACCCCAAGGGTGCGATTCTCCCCCACAGCTGCTTCACCGCCGCCATCGAAGCCCACCACATACGCCTTTCCTCGCTCTCCGACAAGGATACGGCTATGTGTTTCCTCCCCCTGAGCCATATTTTCGAGAAGGCGTGGACATATTTTGCCCTCGACTGCGGTATCCGAGTGTACGTAAACCGCGACCCGCGCGAAATCCAGACCACCATCCGCGAGGTTCACCCCACGTGCATGTGCGCCGTGCCACGCTTCTGGGAGAAAGCCTACGCAGCAATCAACGACAAGATGCAGCGCATGAAACCGCTGAGCCGCTGGATGTGCCGCCGCGCCCTGAAGGTGGGCTCGCGCCGCAACCTCGACTATGTGCGCCTGGGGCGCCCCGTGCCGCGTATGCTCGAACTGCAGTACCGCTTCTTCAATAAGCGCGTATTCAAGAAAGTGCAGCGCATAATGGGTATCGAGCACGGCAACATCTTCCCCACCGCCGGTGCGCCGCTGAGCAACTCCATAACGGCCTTCTTCCGCTCCATGGGTGTCCCCATCGTGATCGGCTACGGACTTTCGGAAACCACGGCCACCGTATCGTGCTTCCCCTATGTGGATTATGAAATAGGAACCGTCGGGACCCCTCTTGATATTATCGACGTGAAGATTGGCCCCGACAACGAAATACTGGTAAAGGGTCCGACCGTGATGCGCGGCTACTACAACAAACCGGCCGATACAGAGGCTGCTTTCACCGCCGACGGCTATTTCCGCACCGGCGATGCCGGATACTTCGACGGCAGCGGAGCCCTGGTGCTCACCGAGCGCATCAAGGACCTCTTCAAGACCTCCAACGGCAAATATATCGCTCCCCAGGCCATCGAAAGCCGTCTGGGCGAGGATAAATATATCGAGCAAGTGGCCGTAATCGGTGACAACCGCAAGTTTGTCACAGCAATCATCGTGCCAGCCATCGAAGCCATCAAGGAATACGCCTCGTCGAAGAAAATTTCCTACCGCTCGCTCGAGGACCTCGTGGACAACCAGCGCATCAAGGAGCTGATTGCCGACAGGATAGAAGCCCTACAGGAAGGTCTCGCCTCATTCGAAAAAATCAAGCGCTTCACACTCCTTCCAAAGGAATTCACCATGGAGTCAGGCGAGCTTACCAACACCCTGAAAATCCGGCGCCCGGTAATCAACCGCCACTACGCCTCCCAGATAGAAGCCATGTACGCCTACTGACGCTCCTGCGGAAGGAGCCGGAGAGGCGATGCCGTCTTCATAGACACGCAAGCCCGTAAATCATATTTGATAATTCAAAAAATTAGTCGTAATTTTGCGTTAGGCATTCGGGCGACCCAAAGCCCGATATACATTTGTATATTCCCGATTGAAATCGTCAATCCATGCGTAGACTATTGATTGTCATAGCGTTTGTTGCAGCTCTGGCCATTGGCCGGGGGTGGGCTAACACGCCCGTGTGGGAGGAGGTTGCAGCTCCGGCACCTGCCACCACCCAGACAATCGACATGGATGCCGACACCCAGATAGCCGTGGCCAACGGATATATTTACCTTTGGACAGAGAAGCCCGTAACCGTAAAACTCTTCTCCATCCTCGGCCAGCTCATCTCGCAGGAAACCATCAAACCGGGCCTCCACCGCATCAAACTCTCCGCCCGAGGCATCTACATCGTCCGCGCCGGCACCGCCACCCGCCGCGTAACCCTCTGACCGACCTACATTTCATCCATTCCACCCTAATATTTGGTAGCCACAACTATTTGGCCACCAACCAGTAGGGATGCACCCCGGTGCATCCTGCTACAGCACACCCATCCAACCTCATACACCACTGATTTATTGGAATTTGCGGATGCACCAGGGTGCATCCCTACCGGTGCATCCCTGCATCCTTACGGCTGCGAATTTATGGGCTGATTATTTGGAGATTAAGGAACGGTTATGTAAATTTGCAGTGGCATTGCAAATTTACATAACCAACACAAGGAATGGAAGGCAACTATATCGAGCGTACGATGGCCAAGGCGATTAAAGACGCTGCAAAGTATTTCCCGGTGATTACGCTGACAGGTCCACGCCAGTCGGGCAAGTCCACCCTCCTGCGCCACCTTTTCAGCGACGCTCCATATTTTTCGATGGAGGACGTCGCTTTCCGCGAAGTCGCGCTGGAGGACCCGAAGGGTTTCCTGTCGCAGTTCCCTGAAAGCGTTATAATCGACGAAGTTCAGCGGGCTCCGGATCTGCTGTCGTATATTCAGGGGATTGTCGACGAGCATCCCGACCGCCGATTCTACCTCACGGGCAGTTCAAATTTCGCTCTGCTGCAGTCGGTGACGCAGTCGCTTGCCGGACGAGCCGCCATTTTCGAGCTTCTGCCGCTCTCGCTGGAGGAGGTCGCCGAGCCGCTCGAACAGTTCACCCTCGACAAGGTACTATACAGAGGCTTCTATCCGGCGATTTGGGGAGGCTGCAACATCGCAGAATACCTGTATCCCAACTATGTCAAGACCTATGTAGAGCGCGACGTGCGCAACATACTCGCCGTCAAGGACCTCGACACTTTCCAGCGCTTCATACGTCTGTGCGCCGGCCGGATAGGAAGCATATTCAATGCTTCGGAGCTGTCGAACGAGCTCGGAGTGGCTGTGAATACCATCAATTCCTGGCTCTCAGTGCTTCAGGCTTCATATCTAATCCACCTCCTTCCGCCATTCTACACAAACACGCGCAAACGCCTGACCAAGAGTCCGAAACTATATTTTACCGACTGCGGACTGGCCGCATACCTTCTCGACATCGACTCACCCGCCACAATGAGCCGCGACAAAATGCGCGGTCACCTGTTTGAGAATATGGTCGTAACAGACTGGCTGAAAAAAGGATATAATACGGGGCGCAACGGAGGGCTGTATTTCTATCGCGATTCTAACGGCAACGAAGTCGACCTGCTGGTGAAAAACGGCAGCGCATACGATTGTTACGAAATCAAGTCGTCGGCCACCTTCCACCCTGATTTCGCCAAAGGACTCAACAGCTTTGAAAACGCCTTCCCCGACCTCGTAAAATCCAAAAACATAATCTACGCCGGCGACACCCTCCCCGCCGTCAACGGCATCTCCATCCAAAGCTTCCGCCCGAAAATCTGACAGGCCATCCCACACTCCTACTCATCAGCCCATTGCGGCAGCTTTATGTAAATTTGCAGTAGCACTGCAAATTTACATAAACAACACTCATTAAACGCTTAGTTTACTTTATGCCAATAAGTTATATAGGATATTCATTACTTTAAAAGTTTCCTGACGTTGTCGCCACTTTCCAGCACGCTCATCTGATGGATTGCTATCTGGTTCAGTTTAACAAGCCGCTCGCCTTGCGAGATGCCCTGCTCGATGAAAACCGCATTGAGATTTTCCATATTCGACAGGCAGAGAAGCTCATTGATTGTGGCGTAGTCGCGTATGTTGCCCTTAAGCTCAGGATTGGCTTCACGCCATTGTTTTGCAGTCACACCAAACATCGCCACATTCAGCACATCGGCTTCATTAGCATAGATGATGCTTGCCTGCAGCGGTATAACCTCCGCAGGGACAAGGTTCTGCTTTATGGCATCGGTATGTATGCGGTAGTTGATTTTCGAAAGCTCACGTTTCGCCGACCAACCAAACAGCCGCTGTTCCTCCGTCTTTAACCGCTGAAATTCCTTGACGATGTAAAGTTCAAACTCAACGGAAATCCAGCTTGCAAACTTCATTGCAATATCTTTATGCGCATATGTTCCGCCATAACGTCCTGATTTAGCGATTATACCAATGGCATTTGTCGCATCCGTCCATTTCTTTGGCGAAAGTGTAAAGGCGTTCAGCCCGGCCTGTCGTCTAAACCCCTCGAATTCGGTGGGTTTAAAATTCGGGTTGTAAAGCTGTTCCCAAATGCCTAAGTATTCTATTGTATTGCGGTTGCGCAACCAGTTTGCAATCACGGCATTAGGCTCATCGCTTTTATAGCGTGCCAAATCGGTCAATGAAATATAATCATCACCATTGACAGCGATAATTGTAATAATGGTATTTTGAACTGTAATCTTTGCCATTGTTTCAGAATTTGGTTAGCGGCGCTGGCGGAAGAAGGATTGGAGGAGGGAGGCGCACTCGGCGGCGAGAACGCCCTGGGTTACGGTGGCGCGGGGATGGAAGGGTTTGCGGCTGACGTAGGTGGCGTAGCCGCGCTTCTCGTCGGCGGCTCCGATAACTATGCGCGGTATCTGCGCCCAGCCGATTGCTCCGGCACACATAAGGCATGGCTCGACGGTGACGTATAGCGTGCAATCCGTAAGATATTTGCCTCCGAGGGTCTGGGCGGCAGCGGTGATGGCCTGCATCTCGGCATGGGCCGTGACATCGCCGAGTGTTTCCGTGAGGTTATGGCCACGGCCCACAACCGTATTGCTGGCCACAACAACGGCACCGATGGGAATTTCCCCCTGTTCATAAGCTTTGCGGGCTTCCCCCAGAGCGAGCCGCATATAATATTCGTCGGGATTCGTAAGCATATTCGTTCAAAATCAGTTGAAAAAGAATAAAGTAAGTAATTTCATACTTTACTGATTTAATTTCAGTCGTCGACACTGATAATCCGGCCCTCGCGAGGGAACCACAGAAAGCCTCTGGCGCCGGGATAGCCGCACTCGGCCAGCAGGGCGCAATAGTCGCGCAACTGCCTGCGATAGCCGGAATGCATTCCAGCGCCGAATTTGTAATCCACCACGGCTATTGAGCCGTCGGCAGTCCAGACGACGCGGTCGGGTCGGCGCACCGAGGTGCCTCCGGCCGTAATCGGCCGCTCCATAATCACACGCCGGAAACCTTCGAACCACGGGTGCACACGCACATCGGCCAATGCATTACTCAGCAAAGTGCGGCACTCTTCGGTATGCTCGGTCGAAAGATGATAGCGGCGCGCACGCGAGTTGAGAGCCAGATCAAGGTCGTCGATATGGCGGACCCGACTCAGAACGCTGTGGAGGAAAGTTCCGTAATCGCGCTCGTCGTTGAAATCAAAATGCGACACAGGCTCCAGTTCCATCTCCGACACAACTCTCGGGGCGCGGTTCACGCAATAGTCTGCCGTAAACGCCGGCGTACGGTCGGCGGGAACGTCGGATGGCCCTCCCGTTGTCTCGGACTGAGCATCCTCCTGTGCACATTTCTCTCTACGAACCGGAACTACGGGTGCCCCAAGCCTGAACACGGCCTCCCCCTCGCCGTCAAGTGCCGTTTTGCCCTCCAGGGGGAGCGTCCACGGCTGCTTCGACTCATCAAGGGACGCAATCATGGAGGGGGTGGCACATTCTATCGCTTTCTTGATACAGTCGCCCCAACCCGACCGCTCGGCCGGTTTATCCTTCTTCTCACGCTCATCACGGGCGCTGTCGAGCTTATCGACGTAGATTATAAGCTCGTTGACCGCACGGGTGAACGCAACATAGGCCACATTCAGGGAGTCGACCATCTGCTCGGCCTCCCACGCCTCGGCCTGAGGAGCAAGACACTCGAACGATTTGTTGCTGAATTTATTGGGAAGCAACATATACGGCGGAACATCGCCGGGAGCAGCCCAGGGAACAGCCTCGCTCCCCACGCGATACCATCCGTAGCTGTGGCGGTACATATTGTCCTCGCCCACAACGGCATCGGAGAAGAAGGGCACGTGCACACACTTGAAATCCAGTCCCTTCGACTTATGAATGGTCATGACATTTATACCGGCCAGCTCGGCGGGCGCCTCCACGTTGGAGAAACGTCCGCGCAGATTCCACCACTCCATGAAGTCGCGCACGCTGTTGTTGCCGTTTTCGGAAAACTCCGCCACGAGATCCTGCAGCGCGGTGATGAAAGCGATGTCGGAGCGACGCGATTCCGGCGGCAGAAAATCGTGGATTATGCTTTCGGTGAGATGCAGGAGCGTGGGAGTGGTAATATTGCTCAGGCGTGCGAGGCCGGCATCAATTCCGGCCTGCCGCTCGTCGTAGCCGGGGTCGCCCGGTTCGCTTATGGTGGCCGCAACTGCCTTTGCAAGGGCCTCGGAATCGGTGAGCCGCCTGCGCACGGCATTCCCCTCTGCGTCTACATCGTCGATTTCGGTGAAGCGCTCGATTTCGAAGCGGTGAACCAGGCGGTTGCGCTGATATACGGGATTCACCTCCATCGGTCGGTTGCCGTCGGCGTCGGGGCGTCTGTGGGGACTCACAATCCTGGATGGCTCGCCGGTAAGGGTGAGGATGCTGATCACCATTCTTACTGCCGGCGACATCCCCACGGGAATGGAGTCGGCCGATACAACCGGCACATGCCCGTGGTGCCACCCTGAATCGGGATTCTCCATCACAGCCATAAGATGCCGTATCACCTTCTTGCTCTGATACCCCTTGCGCACCAGTACAGCAATATCCGACGGGCGGAATCCGGCGTCGAGCTGCCGGGAAATCTCGCGGGTGAGGCGGTCGAGCTCGCGGGCTTCCGTGCGCGCCGAAATATCGTCTGCATCGTCGGAGGAGGCGTCGACTGTCTCAGCCGCCTCGGCATCGTCGGGGAGGAAGTGCACGCACACGTAGCCGGGGATACCGGCGTGGCGGTCGTCGACCTGCTGCACCAGTCCGCTATAGGTTTCGCGGATGCCGCGTGAGCCGTCGGGATCAAAAAGCTGCGCCAGCGAGCTGAAGAGCGTGTTGTTGAACCTCACCACCAGCGGAGAGCTGCGCCAGTTGGAGTTCTCGCTGACGTCGACGCCCCGGATGTCGACACTGCCGGGGAAACGACTTTCCACCGATGTTTCGACTCCCGAACCGAGCAGGTCTGGGCTGGAGTTGCGGAAGCGGTATATACATTGCTTCTCGTCGCCGATAATCAGATTGTCGTATCCCTCCGAAAGGCTCTGGAGCACCAGGGGCTCAAGATTTCGCCACTGCAGTTGCGACGTATCCTGAAACTCGTCGATAAGAAAATGATGGATGGACGATCCCATACGCTCATAAATAAACGGCGCCTCCTCCTCGCTGATTATGCTGCCGAGAAGATCTCCCGTATCGGAAAGGAGCATAGAGTCGTTGTCGCGCCTGTAGCTGTCGAGATAGCGGTTCACCTGGCCGAAAAGCCCAAGCTGGTAGAGCTGGGTGGAGAGCAATGCCGCGAACCGCCGCCGGAGATTATACTCAAGCACTGCGGTGCTGAGCGCTCCTACCTCCGTCAGAATGCTTTCAGGCGGGTTCTGACCCTTATTGAAAGCGGCGCTGGGATTTTCGGCCCATTTCGGCACGGATTTATTCTCCTTCTTCACCTCAAGAGCGCCCCCGGCCCACGCTTCGAGATACTTCCGGAGGGTGGAACTGCCCGTTGCTCCCAAGGCCTGCATCAGACTGCCGCTGCGGGCCGCGAGGTCTGCACCCTCGCGCGCGAAATAGCCCTTCTCGGAAAGCGCTGCGGCAAAACGTTCGAGCCTCGACGGGTCGCGGAAATACTCGTCGATTTCCGCGCGGTGAAGCTTGTATTTCTCGTTGTGGAAGCTCGCAATCTCCCTGAAGAGATCGCGCTGCAGCCCCGACGACTGCGAGAAAAGATTGGCCGACGCGCCGCTCTCCACTTTCGCCCGCATGAAGCGCATAAGCCAGTGCTCCATATAGCGGCGGTGGGTTTTCTCGGCCTCCGAGGCCTCCGACGGCTCCGGCATATTGATACTTTGAAGCATCTTGCCCACGGCCACAGCTATGGCGTAGGTCTCGTCGATTTCCACGGTGCGCGTGGGCGACAGCTCAAGTTCGCGCGTAAACGTGTTGAGCACACGCTGGAAGAAGGCATCGATCGTGCTGACGTTGAACCACGAGAAATTGAACAGGAGGTCTTCGAGGGCCGCTCCGGCATGGCGTGCAAGAGTCTCGCCGTCGGTGCGGAACTCCTTCAGGAAATAATCGAAATGAGCGCCGCGGTCGGCGTCGGGACGCGGATCGGCCAGACGCGCGAGTTCGCTGATGATGCGTTCGGTCATTTCCTGGGTGGCCTTGTTGGTAAAGGTAACAGCCAGAATCTCGCTGTGGGCCATCGGCTTGCGACGTCCGGCCGCAGGAAGCTCACGCAGATGGTAGCGGCCGTCGGCTTCGCTTTTTCTGCCGAGAAGATGTTTGAGATAGCGACGGGTGAGCTGAAACGTCTTGCCCGAGCCCGCCGAGGCTTTGTGGATTGTCAGCATACCCACAAATATAATGTTTTTTCATCAAACCGCCGAACCACCAACCTTCCATTTGTGTGCATTGTTAATAAAACAGAGGGATTGCCACGCGCGCCGGAAGTCCGCACGGCGAGGCGACGCGCCGGAATTCCGGATTTCCATACACAACGCCGCCATAGGCATTGCCGAAAAACCTTGATTTGACTTTTTTTTAGTAAATTTGCAACTGAATTATTCCGACTGATGATAGAACGTATTGTAATTATCGACAGCGCCGATCCCGTCAGCTTCTACGGGGTCAACAACTCCAACATGCAGCTGATCCGCAACCTTTTCCCCAAGCTGCGCATGGCGGCCCGCGGGTCGGTGATAAAAGTGATAGGCGACGATGCCGAGACCGAGGAATTCGAAAAGAAAATCAAGGAACTCGAAGCCTACTGCGCCAAATTCAACAAACTCACCGAGGATGTGATCCTCGATATAATGAAGGGCGAGACACCCCACGACTCGCGTGCCGACGGAGTGATAATCTACGGCGTGAACGGCAAACCCATCGCCGCGCGTACCCCCAACCAGCAGAAACTCGCCGACAGCTTCCGCCACAACGACCTGACGTTCGCCCTCGGACCGGCCGGTACCGGCAAGACATATGTGGCCATCGCGCTGGCCGTCAAAGCCTTGAAAAACCGCGAAGTAAAGAAGATTATCCTGTCGCGCCCCGCAGTGGAGGCCGGCGAAAAGCTCGGCTTCCTTCCCGGCGATATGAAGGACAAAATCGACCCCTATCTTCAGCCGCTCTACGATGCGCTCGAGGATATGATTCCGGCCGTCAAGCTCAAGGAATACATGGAGACAAAGGTGATTCAGATCGCGCCTCTGGCATTCATGCGCGGGCGCACGCTCAACGACGCTGTAATCGTGCTCGACGAAGCGCAGAACACCACCACCCACCAAATCAAGATGTTCCTCACACGTCTGGGAGTCAACGCCAAGATGATAATCACCGGCGACGTAACCCAGATCGACCTGCCGCGCACGGCCACCTCCGGCCTCGTTCAGGCCCTGCGTATACTACGCGACATTCCCGGCATCGGGAAGGTGGAGTTCGGCAAGAAGGACATAGTGCGCCATCAGCTGGTGCAGCGCATCGTGGAAGCCTACCAGGCTTTCGACGAGGAGCAGAAGAAGCAGGCGCCCCAAGGCAATGAGGACGCTGACGCCGAAGCCCCGGCATGACAAAACCAATTTATCACCCAATATTCCCCCAATCCAACCCACAATGGCTACACTTACCAAAACCGACTTTCATTTCCCCGGCCAGACCAACGTGTATCATGGCAAAGTGCGCGACGTCTATTCCGTGGCCGACGACCTCCTCGTAATGGTGGCTACCGACCGCATCTCGGCATTCGACGTAATCCTCCCGAAAGGCATCCCCTACAAGGGCCAGGTACTCAATCAGATAGCCACCTACTTCCTTGAGGCTACCGCCGACCTCGTGCCCAACTGGCGCCTGGCCACGCCCGACTCGATGGTCACCGTAGGCTACCGCTGCGAGGGCTTCCCCGTCGAGATGATTATCCGCGGCTACCTCACCGGAAGCGCATGGCGCGAATACGCAGCCGGCAAGCGCGAGCTATGCGGCGTGAAGCTTCCCGACGGGATGCGCGAGAACGAGCGCTTCCCCGAGCCCATCATTACCCCCACCACCAAAGCTGCCGAGGGCCACGACGAGAATATCTCGCGCGAGGAAATCATCGCCCAGGGTCTGGTAAGCGAGGAAGACTACGCAGTGATGGAGCAGTATACGCGCCAGCTCTTCGCCCGCGGCACCGAGATGGCAGCCGAAAAAGGCCTGATTCTTGTCGACACAAAATATGAATTCGGCAAACGCGCCGGCCGCGTTATTCTCATCGACGAAATCCACACCCCCGACTCCAGCCGCTACTTCTATGCCGACGGCTTCGAGGAGCGCTTCGAAAAAGGGGAAGCCCAGCGCCAGCTCTCGAAGGAATTCGTGCGTCAGTGGCTCATCGACAATGGATTCATGGGCAAGGAGGGGCAGTCTGTACCCGAAATGACCGATGCTTTCTGCCAGGAGGTATCCGAGCGCTATATCGAGCTGTACGAACTTATTACCGGACAGAAATTCGTCAAAGCCCCCGAAGAGCATCTTGAAAGCCGCATTGCCGACAACGTGCTCTCCTGCCTCAACATGCTGCGCGACTGATGGCCACCACACCCGAAACGATAACCCCCTACGACTCAGCCGACTCGAAGACCGAGCAGGTGGAGCGCATGTTCGACTCCATTGCCCCGGCCTACGATTTCATGAACCGCGCCATGACCCTCGGCATCGACCGCCGATGGCGCCGCAAGGCCGTGGAGATGGTGGCGGCAACATGCCCGAAGGCGATTCTCGACGTAGCTACCGGAACAGCCGACTTCGCCCTGCAACTCGCCCGCTCCATGCCGGAAGCCACAATCACCGGAATAGACCTGAGCGAAGAAATGCTCGCGTTCGGACGCCGCAAGGTAGAGCAGGCCGGGCTCACCGACCGCATCGAGCTTCGTAAGGCCGACTGCCTTGCCCTCCCCTATGCCGACGCGTCGTTCGACGCCATCACCGTGGCTTTCGGCGTGCGCAATTTCGAGCAGCTTGCCAAAGGCTACGCCGAAATGGCCCGGGTGCTTCGCCCCGGAGGGATACTCTGCGTGGTCGAGCTTGCCGTGCCAGGGTCGAAACTCGTGCGCCCGTTCTATAATCTGTATACCCGCGCCGTGATTCCGGCAGTGGGTCGCATCGTGAGCTCCGACAGCCGCGCCTACACCTACCTGCCGCAGTCGATAGCCGCGATGCCTGGAGGCAGCCGGATGCTCGATATTATGCGGGAAGCCGGCCTGACCGACGCACGCCTGACCCCTCTTACCTTCGGAGTGTGCGCCATCTACACAGCCAGGAAACCGCAATAGCCGATATTCGGGCCATTTTTGTGGCGCATATGGCATCACAAAATCCCGGTCGAGCCAATTTTTGGTGAATTTTGCTAATTTTTTAGCGAATAAGTGTTAAAAACACACCCGCGCTATTGCACAGTTTCTAAAAACTTGTTTCCTTTGCATGTGTGTTTTTCATAGTATTAGATTAAGATAAAGGTTTAAAGGAAAAAGGTCGTCGGGATGACGACCTTTTTTTAGTTAAAATCACTTCCCCCACAACCGCATTCACCGAGCAGACGCAATCACGATTCACCTCGATTTAACAAAAAAATTTCATCACCGCCGCAGCATTCTTCGCGATGCTTTCGGCGCTTTTTTGTATTGAGGTGTTATTTTAGTATATTTGCACAATAACTAAAGGCAATAATATTCATGCCGGCCACTAAAAAATAGTAAGGGTGTTGCACTACCCCCCGCACGGACGCACGAGCCGTGCGTCCCTACAATATGGGTGAATTCTGTTGGTTCTGCAACACCATCCGACTATCAATAATCAGGCCTTCGAAGATGACGGATGCACCAGGGTGCATCCCTACAATCTCACGACGAGGTTTTAGACAGCACAAACGGCCGACATGCATATTATCCTTCTATTGAATATACGCGCTCTATGGAAAATCAATCCTTCAGGCAGCCCGAGCATATCCCCGAAATTCCGCGGCCACACTACAGGCCGCCTTACAACCCCTATATGCCCCCGCCTCCCAGCAATTCCACCAACACTATGGGCATATTGGGCTTCATATTCTCGCTGTTGAGCCTTTTCATCGGGTTCATTCCGATTTTCGGCTGGATAATATGGGTGCTCGGCCTTGTATTCTCATGCATAGGGCTGGGAAGGCGTCCGCGCGCCCTGGCCGTGGCCGGACTGATTATATCCGTGGCAGTAGTGGCCATGCTCGTTGTTTTCGCAGCCATCTTTGGCGAAGCTTTCAGCGAGGCCATGGATGCATTCAATACCTCGGTCTCCGACTTCGACTGACAGCAAACAGAGTAGCTACAATAGCTATTTTAGCTAACACGGCTACCTTAGCTACCTCCGCTAAAAAGCAATATAACAACTCATAATAACCTTCTAACAACTATGTCGTTTGTAAAAGAATTCAAAGAGTTTGCCATGAAAGGCAACGTAGTCGACATGGCAGTCGGTGTAATCATCGGCGCAGCCTTCGGCAAGATCGTAAGCTCGCTCGTCGACGATATAATCATGCCTCTGGTCGGCGTGGCTACCGGCGGCATCAACTTCACCGACTACAAATGGGTGATTCAGAAAGCGGTGGCCGACGGCCAGGAAGTGCTCAAGCCCGAAGTTACGATGAACTGGGGCGCATGGGTGCAGACCATCGTCGATTTCCTCATCGTGGCCTTCTGTATCTTCGTGATGATCAAATTCATCAATAATCTGCGCAAACGGTCTGAAAAGGCTGAGGCCGAAGCAGCCGCAGCTCCGACTCCCGCAGAGCCTACGAAGGAAGAGCAGCTTCTTACCGAAATCCGCGACCTTCTCAAGGAGCAGCAGGCTAAAAAGTAAGCATCGCTCAGGCAGCCTGAAACCGATATTCCTCATAGGATTCATGGGCTCAGGGAAAACCACCCTGGGCCGGGCGCTCCACGGGGCCATCGGCCCGGGTGGAGTGCGCCTGCGTTTTGTCGACCTCGACGAGGCAGTAGAACAGGCCGAGGACACCACCGTGGCCGAAATCTTCAGCCGAAAGGGAGAGGCGTACTTCCGTCGCCTCGAATCAGATACGCTACGGAAACTGGCTGCCACATCGGGTACCGTGGTGGCATGCGGAGGCGGGACACCCTGCCAGCCGGGGAATATGGAGTGGATGAACGCCAACGGTCTGACCGTCCTGCTCCGGGCCTCCGACGAAGCACTGCTGCGCCGCCTCTCGGAGGGAGCAGCCAGGCGCCCTCTCATAGCCGGGCTGTCACACGACGAACTTAGACGCTTCATCGCCGCCAAACAGGCCGAACGCCAACCCTTCTACTCGCAGGCGGCGCTCACCTTCCCCTCCGACCTGCTTGAGACCGCCGACGAGATTGCGGCCTCACGCCAACGATTCCTTAAACTTATCGAATGCCACATGAAATGACTTCTGCCGAAACACAGTCGACTCCCGACGTAAAGGAGGCTATGGTCGAAACAGCCACTCCGCGCCGACGCGCCACTATCGGTCTGCCCAAGTGCCTCAACCACGCCGAAAAGCGCTTCCCGCTTACACCCGAGGCCGTGGGCACGCTCACGCGTATGGGCTTCGCCGTAAGGATGGAGGCCGATGCCGCCTCCTATATCCACTACAGCGACCGCGCCTACGTGCGCGCCGGGGCGCAGATATGTCCGCGCTCGCAGGCCCTCGGCGCCGACATCGTGATACATCTGGCTCCGCTGGAGATTTCCGACATCCGTCAGCTCCACCGCGGCGCCATGCTCCTGAGTCTGGCGAACTTCAACCGCAAGAGTGCCCCGGAGGTAATCAAGGAGTTGCTATCGCGGCGCATAATCAATATCGCAATCGACCTGGTGCGCGATCCGCAGGGCAACCGCCCGTTCGGCGACATCCTCTCGGAAATCGACGGACGCAGCGCCATGACCATAGCGGCATCGATGCTCGCCGACCCCGTAAACGGCAAGGGAATACTTCTGGGCGGCATCGCCGGGGTGATACCCTGCGAAGTAACAATCATAGGGTCCTGCCTGGCCGCGGCTGCGGCCGCCCGCTCGGCCATGGGCCTTGGAGCCATAGTGCGCCTCTTCGACGACGATGTTTACCGGCTGCGCACGGCCCTGCGCCAGCTGGGAGGGGGAGTGATCGGTTCGTCGCTCCATCCGCGTGTGCTTGAGAGCGCACTGCGCACGGCCGATATCGTGGTAGTCACCGAGCGCACCAGCGCCCTGCCCGTCGACGGCGACCCCACGGCAATTCTCAAGCGCAACGCTCTGGTATTCGACCTATCGGAATGCCCCGGCAGGGCATTTACGTCGCTACGGCCCATCGACCTGGGCGAACTCGACACCCTGAAATGCACCCAGGCCACAGGCTTCTCGATGGTCAACGACCTCAACGACGAAGCCACCTACCGCCGCTACTGCTTCATCAACCCCGGAAGCACCGTGCCGCGCACTGCCGCCATGGCTCTAAGCGACACCTTCATAACTCTTCTCAACCAGATTGCCGACTGCGAAAGGGGCGGCGCCGGCGCGCGCCTGCCGCTGTCGGCGGGGTTGCAGCAGGCCGTTCTGACCTTCATGGGCAAAGCCGTCAACCCAAAAGTGGCATCGCTCGCTGGACTTCGCTATACCGACATTGCCATTCTCCTGTCACTCAGCTGAGCAGAGCCGGAACGTTAACCGAACCAATCACACCTCAAGCCAATGGCCAAACGAAAATACTACGTGGTATGGGTAGGGCGCGAGCCCGGAATCTACGAAGACTGGGACGACTGCCTCGAACAGGTCGACGGCTTTCCCGGCGCCCGCTACAAGGCTTTCGACAGCTCTACAGCCGCCGCCATCGCATTCCGCGGCGATCCCAACGACCAGGCCTCGATTATCGAGGCCATCGCTGCCCACAACGCCGAAAAGGCCCGCGCACACCAGGCTCAGCTTTTCGAGATTCCCGAAATCAATCCCGACTCCATAGCCGTTGACGGCGCCTGCGCCGGCAATCCCGGCATGATGGAATACCGGGGAGTGGACGTGCGCTCCGGCATAGAACTTTTCCATGTGGGACCTTATCCGGAAGGGACGAACAATATAGCCGAGTATCTCGCCTTAGTACATGCACTTGCGTATCTCTGGAAAAAGGGAGACTCCACCACCCCGATTTATTCCGACTCGCGCACGGCGCGCAGCTGGCTGAAAAACCGTGGATGCCGCACCAAACTGCAGCCTTCGGCCGCCAACAGGAAGATTTTCGAGCTGCTTGCCCGCGCCGACCTCTGGGTGCGCACACATCAGACGAAAAACCCCGTGCTGCGCTGGGACACCGACGCATGGGGCGAGATTCCCGCCGATTTCGGCCGAAAATAAATCATTCTACATCACTGCCTATCATTAATTTCTGAATCTATACGATACCTAAACGTTTTACCATGACCACAGCCTCAATTGCCGCCACCGCCAGGAAGACAAACTGGAGATGGGTAATCTGCTCTCTGCTATTCTTCGCCACAACAATCAACTATCTCGACCGCCAGGTACTCTCGCTTACCTGGAAGGATTTCATAGCGCCGGAATTCCACTGGACCGACGCCGACTACGGCCACATAACCGGATTCTTCTCGCTCTTCTATGCCGCCGTGAGCCTCGTGGCCGGTAAGTTCATCGACTGGATGGGCTCGCGCAAAGGCTACCTATGGGCGATCTTCATATGGTCGTTGGCCGCCGTGATGCATGCCGGTTGTGGCTGGGTGACAATGAAATACGAAGGGATAGCCTCTGTCGAGGCGCTTCGCGCCGTTGAGTCGGGCTCGGCTCTGGCGCTCTCGATAGCTTCGGTGAGCGTCTGGCTCTTCCTCGGCTGCCGCGCCCTGCTCGCCATCGGCGAGTCGGGCAACTTCCCCGCCGCCATCAAGGTGACGGCCCAGTACTTCCCGAAGATGGACCGCGCTTTCGCTACCTCGATATTCAATGCCGGAGCCTCGGTGGGCGCGCTGGCCGCCCCGCTGTGCATCCCCGTGCTGGCCAAGCAGTTCGGCTGGGAGATGGCCTTCGTGATTATCGGCGCGCTCGGCTTCGTGTGGATGGGTTTCTGGAGCGGATGCTATACTCTCCCCGAGAAATCGAAACACGTCAACGCCGCCGAGCTTGCCTACATCCGTCAGGACGAGGCCAACGAGTCGAAGGCTGAAATCAAGGCCGAGGAGACAAAGACCATTTCGTTCTGGCGCTGCTTCACATTCCGCCAGACGTGGGCATTTGTGGCCGGCAAGGCTCTGACCGACGGCGTATGGTGGTTCTTCCTCTTCTGGGCTCCCGCCTATTTCTCCGACCAGTTCGGCTACGCGAGCTATACCCCCATGGGGCAGGCGCTGATATTCGTGCTCTACTTCATCGTAACGGTTCTCTCCATCGGCGGCGGCTATCTGCCGAAGCTCTTCGTTGAGAAACGCGGCATGAACCCCTATGCCGGACGCATGCGTGCTATGCTGATGTTTGCCTTCGTTCCCATTCTGGCTCTGTTCGCCCAGCCGCTGGGCGTCCATTCCCCCTGGTGGCCGGCGGTAATCATCGGTCTTGCCGGAGCGGCCCATCAGGCCTGGAGCGCTAACCTCTATTCCACGATTGGCGACATGTTCCCATCGTCGACGGTAGCCTCAATCGTTGGCATCGGCACCATGGCCGGCGGCATAAGCTCGTATCTGATCAACGCAGGTGCCGGCGAACTCTTCTACTACGCCGGAGAGCAGGGTGCGGCATTTACCTTCCTCGACTTCGAGGGGAAGCCGGCCGGCTACATGATTGTGTTCTGCATCTGCGCCGTAAGCTATCTGCTGGCGTGGGGAGCCATCAAGCTGCTCGTGCCACGCTACAAGAAAATCGAAATAGACTGATATGCTTAAAAAGACCATCTGGGAAATGGGGCGCGACAGCCTCGAAGAGTATCGCACGAAAGGCAAACTTCCGCTGATAGTCGTGCTCGACAACGTGCGATCACTCAACAATATCGGCTCGATATTCCGCACCTCCGACGCCTTCCGCGTGGCCGAGTTATGGCTCTGCGGCATCAGCGCCACACCCCCATCGCCTGAAATCCACAAGACCGCTCTGGGCGCAGAGGAGTCGGTGGCCTGGCGATATTTCCCCTCTACACTCGATGCGGTAGAAGAACTTCACGACCAAGGATTTACAGTCTGCGCTCTTGAGCAGGTGAACGGCAGCGTGGCGCTCGACGAGTTCCGCCCCGACCGCTCGCGCCGCTACGCCGTGGTGGCCGGACACGAGGTGAACGGCGTGGACCAGGCCGTGGTCGACCGCGCCGACCTCTGTCTGGAAATCCCTCAGGAAGGCACGAAGCATTCCCTCAACGTAGCCGTCAGCACCGCCCTGGCCATCTGGCAGTTCTACCTCCACCTCCGGTAGTTCGCCTACAGCGCCACAAAATAAAGCATCCGCAAACAATGTCACGGCATTGTTTGCGGATGTTATTATATTGGCTTCAGTGTATTACCGGGCGATTTTGGCCGTTGCGCGGGCGCCGGTGGCATCAGTGGCGACTACCACGTAGACACCTGCGGGAAGGGCTTCCACAGAGGCGGTGCGACCGTCCATATCGACGGCGATCGCCTTGCCGTCGGCGCTGTAGACCTCAAGCGAGCTGACGGGCGAAGAGCCGCCGAGCACTACGGTGTGCATTCCGCGGTCGTAGAAAATCTTCAGCGAATCAGCCTCAGCCACAGCGTCGGCCACGCCACCCGACTTCAGCAGCGTGAACCTGGTTGGGGTTTGTGAAAGCGGTTGATAGTTAAAGGCATTGAAAGCCATTACATAATACGTGCCGCGGTCACGGAGATTCTCGGGAATGCTGAATTCTACGGTCGCATCATTCTGGCCGTTCTCCTCTACGAATATCGGTTTCGACGTATTGCATATCTCGAGATAGTTGGCCTGATTGGCGTTATTCGGGTCTTGTCCATAGAGCTGAAAACGTATCGAGTTGGCGAATAGTCCCTTGGAGCAGGCTACCTTTGCCGTTACGGTGAATCCGTCAGGGTTTACCACGTTCGAGCTTCCGTCGTCGAAAATGATGCCGCCCGACGTTAAGGTGAATTCATCCGGAAGCGCTGCGAGCGTTACGCCACACGAGGAGTGCATAAGGTAATCGTTCTGTACCAGAATGAGCGTGGTGGATTCTCCGTCCTTGCCCAGCGAGCAGTTTACCGTAAACTCCTTCTCGACGACTTCGTTGGGTGCTAAATCAACCAGAATGCCGTCGCCTACCGGATAATATGTGTTATTATAGTTGACATATGGCTTGAAGTGTGTGCAGACCGGGAAATCCCAGCGGTTGGTAATCTGCGCTTTGATGGTATGTAGTCCGTTGATATAAATCGTGGCGGGAACTTCCATCCACACCCCTACAGGATTATAGTTGTATCTTCCCACGACTTTATATGTGGAGCCCTCAACGGTGATGATGAATTCGTGGTCGGAAGTGGGCTGATGGAGGACCTCATACCATGGACCTGAACCGTCGTAGGCACGGCTTACCACGCGCACTGCATATCTGGTTCCTTCGACCATACCGAACTGTGATACGTCAACCGAAATTGAATTCCAGCCCATGCCAATTCCAACCCCCAGCATTTTGGCGTTGAGGGGGTAATACTTTTCGGTGTTGTCAGTCATATTGCGTACACATACTCCCAGCTGCATGTCGATTGAGTTATGGCTTTCATTATAAAAACCGCCGTCGAGAGTCAGCATTGAACCTTCCATATTGCCGTAAAGGTCACTGTACTGGCAGATTATCGGTTTGACAACTGACGCAGAGCCTGAAGCGGGCTTCATATTCAGCACGGCAAACTGACCCTCCGAGAAGCCATTCATTTCAGTGCCTGTATACACCTGGTAGGGATTGAGTGCAGAAACCTTGAAGAAACCGTCCATCTGGCCGCTCCAGCCCCAGTTGAAGTGGAAATAGCCGTCGGAAGCGTAGCCGTCGCATACGAAGATGTGGCCGCCCTGCCACGCACCATAGCCACGGTATACAATCGGGCATCCTTCCTGCAGGCTGCCGTAGAGTAGGCCTTCCCACTCGGCTACTGTATGATATTTCAGCTGGTCGAGCGTCGTTGCAGGGTCGTAACCGAAATTGTTGACCACTGCGGTGGTGATTCCGAACATATCCGACTCCGACCACTGCAGTCCGTAATTCATATGGATGGCATAGCCGCAGATTTTCATCAGCTGGGCCACGGCCGCATTCTGAGCCGCCGTCTGGGGAACTACTTCAGGCATATTCGCCCAGTCGATGGGCTCGCCGAGGTCCATTCTGTCAGTTTGCTCCACATTATTAACGGAATAGGTGCAATACCCTTCGCCGGAGGCCTGAGCGGGGAAGCGGTGATAGGCGAGTACCTGGGCGAGCGCGGTTGCGCCGCATCCGGTCAGGCAGTGCTGTCCGTCGATAGTCGGTGTCTGGTCGTTGTAGGGCGTTCCCTGGTCCCATTTTGTCTTGATCATCGGGGCGATTGGAGCGCGCTCGGTCGTGGATGCCTTCGAGGGGAGAGTCTGGCGAACGTTCCCTGCGCGAAGTGCCTCGATTTCGAGGGCGTAGTAGTCGAGCATCCCCTGCATCTGGGGCGGGATGGTGCCTTCGGCGGCAATCGGGGCGTCGGAGTAGCCGAGAACCGCGTCGACACCGTCGTCGGCCGCAAGAACCACGTAGCCCTTTTGGCCCTCCTTCTCGAAGAGGTAGGCTGCCGGCTCGGCGGCGGAGGTGTTTACGGTGGTGCGCAGCTTCAGCGTGGCGGGAGCGCCCGCGGCGGGAGCTTTCGCGCGGTCGGAGCCAAGGCGAGCGAGCGCCTGCTCAGGTGTCAGCACGTCGGCCCATGCGCCCGTCGACAGGAGAGCCGCAGCCAGTGCAAACAGAGTAAAGCGATGTTTCATGAAAAAAAATGTGTGTTGGTTTATAATGTAAAATTTTGTTGGCCAGTCTGAGAGGGAATCGGGGTAGCCTGCTGATAAAATGTATGCCTTAGATGCATAGCAACGTGGGATTCCGTATGCAATTCCGATTGTCTATCAGTTTAAGAATCAAAATTTAAAATCGCATGGGAATATGCACATATATTTTGCAAATATACTCTATGCATTTCCCGCACTTACATTCTTTACAGTTAAAAATGCTTAAATTTCTCTTCTTTACCCCCAAAGGGCTCCACATCGCCCGGAGGAGACGGCTCAGGAGACTGTTAGGGTCCTTAAGGTCTTTAAGGTCCTTAAGGTCTCTAAGCCGCCTACAAATATCGCCAGCGCGGCCCATCAGAACTTTTTTATATTATTAAGGCGTTGTTCCCGGGGAATTTCGTAATTTTGCACCCGAATTTCCAAATGATTACCAGTTGAAGGCGCGCCGTCCCCATCCGGGCGGAGCTTGCTTCGAATCACAAACAATAAGCTCAGATGGCAAAAAACCTCGTCATAGTCGAGTCGCCGGCCAAGGCAAAGACCATAGGAAAATTCCTTGGTCCGGACTACACAGTAACCTCCTCCTACGGCCACATCCGCGACCTCAAAAAGAAAAATTTCGGCATCGACATGGCCAACGGCTTCGAGCCGGAATATGAGATTCCCGACGACAAGAAGGCGCTGGTGGCCGACCTGCGCAAGAAAGCCAAGGAGGCCGAGATGGTATGGCTCGCATCTGATGAAGACCGCGAGGGAGAGGCCATCGCCTGGCATCTGTTTGAGGTGCTCGGGCTGAAGGCGGAGACCACGCGGCGCATCGTATTCCATGAAATCACCAAGGATGCCATTCTCAATGCCATAAAGAATCCGCGCCATATCGACCTGAATCTGGTCGACGCTCAGCAGGCGCGCCGCGTGCTCGACCGCATCGTGGGGTTTGAGCTGTCGCCGGTGCTCTGGAAGAAAATCAAGCCGGCTCTATCGGCCGGCCGCGTACAGAGCGTGGTGGTGCGTCTGATTATGGAGCGCGAGCACGAAATCAAGAACTTCCGCCCCGAGCAGTTCTACCGCGTGAACGCCCGATTCGCCACGGCCGACGGCACAGCTGTAGGAGCCGAGCTGTCGAAGCGTCTGGCCGACGACGCCCAGGCCCGCGAGCTGCTGGCTGACTGCAGCGGCACTACCTTCAAGGTGTCGGCCGTCAACGTGCGTCCGGTGAAGAAATCTCCGGCCCCACCGTTCACCACCTCCACTCTCCAGCAGGAGGCCGCCCGCAAGCTCGGCTTCACCGTATCGCAGACCATGATGGTGGCACAGCGCCTGTATGAGGCCGGTCACATCACGTATATGCGTACCGACTCGCTCAACCTCTCGCAGCTGGCGCTCAACGCCCTGGCCAAGGAAATCCGCGGAAATCTGGGCGAGCAATACCTCCACACGCGCCAGTATCACACCCACAGCAAGGGCGCGCAGGAGGCCCACGAAGCCATCCGTCCGACCTACGTCGACAAGCAGACCATCGAGGGCACTGCCCAGGAGAAGCGGCTATATTCGCTTATCTGGAAGCGCACACTGGCCTCGCAGATGGCCGACGCCGAAATCGAAAAGACCACCGTGGAGATTCAACCGGCCTCGCGCCAGGAGCATTTCACGGCCACGGGCGAGGTAGTGCGCTTCGACGGCTTCCTGAAGGTATATCTCGAAAGCACCGACGACGAGACCGACGAGCAGACCTCCGGCATTCTCCCCGCCATGCACGAGGGAGAAACGCTATCGCTCACCGAAATGACCGCAACACAGCGCTTCACACAGCAGCCGCCGCGCTACTCCGAAGGTTCGCTGGTGAAGAAACTCGAGGAGCTCGGCATCGGCCGCCCCTCCACCTACGCCACATTCATCTCCACCATCCTGCAGCGCGAATATGTGGAGCGCGGCGAGAAGGAGGGAACTCCGCGCGAATACGAGATTCTCACGGTTCATCCCGACGGCAAGATCTCGCGCTCGACGCGCACGGAGACCGTCGGCTCGGAGCGCGGCAAGCTCGTGCCCACCGACATCGGCGAGGTCGTAAACGAATACCTCACCGAGAATTTCCCCGACATCCTCGACTATAATTTCACCGCCCAGACCGAGGAGCGCTTCGACGACATCGCCCGTGGCAAACTCGGCTGGCACCAGGAGATACAGACCTTCTACGACGATTTCCACCCCGGGGTGGACCGCGCGCTCAACACGCGCACGGAGCACCGCGTGGGCGAACGCATCCTCGGCACCGATCCTGCCACCGGGCGCCCGGTGTCGGTGAAAATCGGCCGCTTCGGCCCGATGATTCAGCTCGGCGACGGCGAAGGCGACGAGAAGCCCCAGTTCGCATCGCTGCTCAAGGGTCAGAGCGTAAGCACCATAACGCTTGAAGAAGCCCTGAAGCTCTTCGAGTTCCCACGTCTGATAGGCTCATTCGAGGATCAGGACGTAACGGTGGCCATCGGCCGATTCGGCCCCTACGTGAAGCATGCAGGCAAGTTTGTATCCATCCCCAAGGAACTCTCGCCCGCCCACATCACCCTCGACGAGGCCGTGGAGCTTATCGAAAAGAAGCGCGCCGCCGACGCCAACAAGACGCTCAAGACCTTCGACGAAGATGCCGACATGCAGATTCTCAACGGCCGCTACGGCCCATACATAAAGTATAAAGGCGATAACTTCAAGATTCCCAAGACCGTGGCCGAGCCGGCCGCGCTCACCCTCGACGAATGCCGCAAGATTGTGGCCGAAGCCGAGGCCAAACCCGCTTCACCGCGCGCACGCGGCCGCCGCAAAAGCTGAAAATCTACCGATAAGCCGACCCTATGAACAGGAAGACAGCCATATCCGTACGCAAAACCATGAAACCCGGCGCCGAGCGCGCTCCGCTCCGCCCCGACTCCATCGCCTCCTTCACGGCCACGGAGCCGGCGAAGCTCATGGAGTTTCTCGCCACCAGCATGCCCGAGCGCAAGCGCACGGCCATCAAGCAGATGCTTAAATACGGCCAGGTGAAGCTCGCCGGGACGGTCACCTCGCAGTTCGACGCCGAAGTTGCCGCCGGAGCCCGAGTGGAGGTGAACTTCACGCGTCCGTTCGTCACGTTCCGCAACCGCCGCATGCAGCTCGTCTACGAGGACGAGCATATCATCGTGGTCAACAAGGGCTACGGACTGCTCTCCATGGGTAACGACAAGGTGAAGGAGGGAACGGCCTACTCCATTCTCCGCGACTACGTGAAAGACGTCGACCCGCGCCAGAAAATCTTCATCGTTCACCGCCTCGACCAGCATACCTCCGGCCTGATGGTCTTCGCAAAGACCATGGCCGCCAAGGAGGGACTTCAGCACAACTGGAACAATATGGTGCGCCGCCGCCAGTATGTCTGTGTGGTCGAGGGGAAACTCGACCCGCCCGACGGCGAAGTGCGCAGCTACCTGGCCGAGAACTCAAAATATCAGGTATATTCCACCGACAACCCCGAAGAGGGGAAGCCCGCGCTGACGCGCTACCGCACCCTCCAGTGCGCCAACGGATTCACCCTCGCCGAAGTCGAGCTTGAGACCGGCCGCAAGAACCAGATCCGCGTCCACATGTCGGATCTCGGCCACCCCATAAGCGGCGACCGCCGCTACGGCGCCAAGTCGGCACCTATCCACCGCCTGGCCCTCCATGCGCGCACGCTCGTGTTCATCCATCCCGCCACCCGGCAGCTGATGACGTTCGAGACGCCGGTTCCGGCCCCCTTCCTCTCGATGGTGAAACAGTGCTGAACCGACCCATATCTCCCCAATCACCTCAATCCCCATCAAATCCTATAGTCAAACTTTCCATTTCCCACATATGATTACCCTGGAGCAACTTAAAGATACCGCCACACGCCGCGACGCCCTTCACCGCTATCTCGACATCGACAACAAGAAAATCCAGATCGAGGAGGAGGAACTCCGCACCCACGTGCCCGATTTCTGGGAACACCCCAAGGAAGCGCAGGCCCAGATGAAGAAAATCAAGGACCTCCAGGCGTGGGTCAACGGCTACCACGAAGTGGAGGTGGCCGTCGACGAGCTCCAGAGCGGCTGGGACTTCCTCAAGGAAGGCTTGCTCGAAGAGGCTGAACTCGACCAGATGTATGCCCGTACCGTCGAGCTCATCGAGGGGCTCGAACTTCGCAACATGCTCCGCCGCGAGGAAGACCACATGGGCGTCGTGCTCAAGATCAACTCCGGCGCCGGAGGCACCGAGAGCCAGGACTGGGCCTCCATGCTCATGCGCATGTATCTGCGCTACTGCGAGAAACACGGCTACCGCACCTCTATTGCCAACCTCCTCGAAGGCGACGAAGCCGGCATAAAGAGCTGCACCATCAACGTAGAGGGCGACTTCGCCTACGGCTACCTCAAGAGCGAGAACGGAGTGCACCGCCTGGTGCGCGTGTCGCCCTACAACGCTCAGGGCAAGCGCATGACCTCGTTCGCCTCCGTATTCGTCACCCCGCTGGTCGACGACTCCATCGAGGTGAAGATCGAGCCCGCCCTCATGTCGTGGGATACTTTCCGCTCGGGCGGTGCCGGCGGCCAGAACGTCAATAAGGTGGAATCCGGCGTGCGCCTGCGCTATCAGTACACCGACCCCTACACCGGCGAAAAAGAGGAAATCCTTATCGAGAACACCGAGACCCGCGACCAGCCCAAAAACCGCGAGAACGCCCTGCGCCACCTGCGCTCCATACTCTACGAGAAGGAGATGAACCACCGCCTTGAGGAGCAGGCCAAAATCGAAGCCGGCAAAATGAAAATCGAGTGGGGCTCGCAGATCCGCAGCTACGTATTCGACGACCGCCGCGTAAAAGACCACCGCACCGGCTATCAGACCTCCGACGTCAACGGCGTGATGGACGGCGACCTCGACGGCTTCATCAAAGCCTACCTCATGGAATTCGCCCAGACCGAGGAGTAAAGCCCCGGGGGCTCGGCTCCACCCTTTCCGGCGATTCTCGCCGGAAGCGGCAAACCGCACCTTCGATACCCGCTTTCTCTTTGCTGCTTTTCGGCTGCCTCTCAGCTTCCCTTCTATTCCGCCCCCTTTCGCTTGCCTCTCCATTCCCTCCGCTCTTTCCCGGCTCCGCTTCTGAAGCCAAGGCGCGGAAAACCGGATACTCCAGTCTATGGCCAATACATATTCCCAAATATTCCTCCAGCTTGTATTTTCGGTAAAATATCGCGAGGCGATGCTTTTGCCGACAATCAGGAGCGATGTCTATGCCTATATCGCCGCAATCCTGCGGGATATGGGGCATATGCCCATTGAAATCGGCGGTACAGACGACCATATTCATATCCTGCTGTCCTACAATATCAATCAGCCCATTCCTGATTTAGTAAGGCAAGTCAAGGCTTCCTCCTCCAAAATGATAAAACGGAAAATCCCCTTCAACCGGCCATTTGCATGGCAAACAGGCTATGGTGTTTTTTCCTATTCCAAATCGCAACTTCCGGATGTTCGAGCCTACATCTCAAATCAGGTAATACATCATAAAAAAATGACGATGGAAGAGGAGTTCGAACGTTTTCTACAGAAATTCGGCACACCCTACCAACGTGAATATCTGTTTAAAGCTCCGGAATAAGGCCCGCGTTCCCCGGAAAATCTCCGTCGCCCCTACGGGGCTATACGACTTTGGGGGCATTCACCAGGAGTTACACCCCTGGCTACATTTAAATCACCGCTACGCGGTTACCCCAAATTATCACCCTTTTACATCGTAGAGATGAAGGGTGCAACCCTGGGGCAACAAGAACCATTGAGCCCCACGTATAGCCCCGTAGGGGCGGCCATTTCGTAGCCGGGGGGCAACCCCCGGGGCAACAATAACCATTAAACCCCACACATAGCCCCGTAGGGGCGACCCTTTCGTAGCCCGGGGGCAACCCCCGGGGCAACAAGAACCATTAAACCCCACGCATAGCCCCGTAGGGGCGACCCTTTCGTAGCCGGGGGGTGCAACCCCCGGGGCAACAAGCACCATTAAACCCCACGTATAGCCCCGTAGGGGCGACCCTTTTGTAGCCGGGGGTGCAACCCCCGGGGCCGCAATAACCATTGAATCCCACGCATAGCCCCGTAGGGGCGACCCTTTTGTAGCCGGGGGCAACCCCCGGGGCCACAATAACCATTGAACCCCACACATAACCCCGTAGGAGCGACCCTTTCGTAGCCGGGGGGCACCCCACGGGATCTCCCATTAATGTTTTTTAACGTATTGCCACGGGATTTTACACAATATTCCCCACCGCAATGAGGAAAAATGTACGTATCTTTGCGCCATAAAGGGTATGCTATATCCCAATCGCATCCCATCTTTAAGTCCAACACACAAAGCAACTTTCTTATCAATAACTTAAATACTTTCTCTATGAAGAAACTTTTACTCGCTTCTCTCGCCCTCGTGGCAAGTGTCTCCATGGCTTCGGCAGCAGACATCACCGAAACTTTCGTAAATTCAGCCGAAAATGGCTTCCCCTTGAAGTGGGATAAAACCAACACGACACCCACTACAATCACATCGGCTTCGACCGGCCTTAAATGGACCGTTCTAGGCAGTTATGTGGCCACTAACACATATGTTTCGCCTCAGTATGATTACCTTATGGTCAATGGCAAGAATGTTAAGGGTGCATATGTTTCCACCTCACTTTCTCAAGCCTGCAAAGAAATCAGCATTGCAATCGGTAGCGGTTCAAGCACCAATGCAAAATCCAAAATCAACATCTATGGCGGCGAGACTCTGATTGAAACAATTACGGCTATCCCCGCAAACTCGCCCATCAAAGTATCCATTCCAGAAGCTCTTCGTGCAGCCGGAACGGTCTATAAGATTGAGTCCGCCACAACATCCTACAACCAGCAGATTACCTCCATTAAATTCATTGAACCCACAGCTGACGCAACCCTCGATACCGACGTTAAAACTCTTGATGTTGCTGTTCCTCTGAATGCTTCCATCACAAAATCCGTAAAGGTTCTCGCAGAAAATATTACCGGTAGCATTACCGCAACCTGCCAGAACGCAGACGTTAAAATCACACCCGCTACATTTACAGCCGAGGAAGGTGCTGAAGGCGTTGAAATCACCTATACCGGCTCCGAAGCCGACGAAGTATCGGCCACAATCACATTTGCAGCCGGCGAGGTTAAAACAGACGTAACTCTTTCAGTTCTTGTGGTAGCCAATGAAGGAACCGAGGCGAACCCGCTTACCGTAAACGATGTCATTGCCATCAATAGCAAATACGACGCCACCAAACCTGTATGCGTAACCGGCGTCATTGGCGCCAAAACTGCCGCCAACGCCACCAATGGAGTTCTCGGAGAAGCCGATAAAGCTGCTGCAACCAACATCATCCTGACTCAGGGTGAAGCAAAGATTGGTGTAGCTCTCCCCGCAGGCGATGCCCGCACAAAACTCAACATCGTCGACAATGAAGGCAATATTGGCAAGACGGTAGTTGTAAAGGGTACCCTCGAACCTTACTTCGGCGCTCCCGGCGTGAAGAACACCGAATATGTCAGCGGTCTCAGCGGTGTTGAGAACGTAGGTGTTGATGCCGAGCAGGGTGTAGTTAAGTACTACAACCTTCAGGGTGTTGAGGTAGCTAACCCCGATAGCGGTCTCTATATCCGCGTTCAGGGCGACAAGGCCACCAAGGTTATCCTCTAAACCGACGATAAAATCAGTAAGATACTCGTTAAATAATAAACTAACGTAACTTACTTTGCTCCCGGCCGCCCCGCCTCACCGCGGGGCGGCCTTATATATATAGGTGTAGGGCCATACGCTTGTAGGGATGCACCCCGGTGCATCCGCCCGTCTGAAAAAAAAGGATATGGCTGATTTTCAGATGCACCAGGGTGCATCCCTACAATTTGGGGGGCATGGACATCGTTATCAAACACCCTGCGACTATATGTTGTGACTATATTGCATCTATATGCCGCGACAAATATGTTGTAGAACATATAGCGAAATTTTCGGCTTTTAGATATTTTAAATAAATTTGCGAGTGATTATCTAAAACCGTGTAGACGTTACCTGAAAGCTACCTTGAATTTTCCATGAAAACAGCACCGCTCCGGCCTCGGCCGCGAGGGATGGCAAACGCGCCTTACATTCAGATACCACACTGACACTCAGAGATAAATCTTACGAAATACTTCATTAACATCAAATTTGTCCTAAATGAAACATTTACAAACAGGAATCGCCAGGAAATTCTTTTTCCTGATGGTTGGTCTGCTGTTCTCCGTGGGATTGAACGCGCAGACAATCACCGTTTCGGGCGTTGTATCCGATCCGTCGGGTGAGCCCCTGATCGGTGCAAGTATCCATGCCCAGGGCACTACGGTGGGCACCTCGACCAACATCGACGGTGAGTACACCATCAACGTGGCCCCCGACGCCACCCTCGTGGTGAGCTATGTGGGCTACGACACACAGAACGTGCCCGTCGACGGCCGCACTTCGATCAACGTCACCATGCAGGAAAACTCGGTGATGCTCAACGAAGTCGTAGCCATCGGTTACGGTACGGTGAAGAAATCCGACGCTACCGGTTCGGTAGCCGTGATCAAACCCGACGAAATCGAAGCCGGTCTGGCTACTTCGGTGCAGGACATGCTCGTAGGTCAGACCCCTGGCGTTGTCGTAACGCAGGCCGGCGGCCCTGAAGGCGGAGGTACAATCCGTATCCGCGGCGGCTCCTCGCTGAATGCTTCCAACGACCCTCTGATCGTGGTCGACGGTGTGCCCCTGAGCAACGCCGGCATGGGCGGTCTGGGCAACTCGCTTGGCATGATCTCGCCTGAGAACATCGAAAGCATGACCATCCTTAAAGATGCTTCCGCAACCGCCATCTACGGTTCGCGCGCATCCAACGGTGTGATCATCATCACCACCAAGAAAGGAAAGTCGGGCAAACCGACCGTAAACTTCGCAGCCAACCTCTATGTAAACACCGCCCGCAAGACCTGGAAGGTGCTCGACGCCAACCAGTTCCGCAGCCTTCTCGAATCGCGCGGCATGGACGCTGCCCTCGCAGCCACAGGCGATGCCAACACCGACTGGCAGGACGAGGTGCTCCGCACCACCGTCAGCTCCGACTACTCTCTGAGCGTAGGCGGCACGGCCGGCTGGCTCCCCTACCACGCTGAAATCAGCTATACCAACAACAACGGTATCATCAAGACCTCGAAGATGGATCGCGTGACCATGGGCTTCAACCTCTCGCCTAAATTCTTCGACAACCACCTGAGCGTAAACGCAAACGTAAAGGGCTACTATATCCGCAACAACTTCGGCGACGCCGGCGCCCTCTCCAGCGCCATCAGCTTCGACCCGACTCATCCGGTGCACAGCAACGAGCCCATCGTAAGCGGCAACTCCGGCTTCCAGTATCTCTACAACGGCTACTATGAAGTGCACAACAACGGCACTCTCAACGACAACGCCGCCCTCAACCCCATGGGTCTGCTCGAGCAGCGCGACAACCATGCCAACGTTTACCGCAGCAACGGTAACCTGCAGCTCGACTACTCGCTCCACTTCCTCCCCGACCTGCACCTGAACCTCAATCTCGGCTACGACGTGATGAAGTCCAACCTGGTCGACAACTGGGCTGCCAACTCGGCTACCGCCTACAAGAACCACGAGCACTACGGCGGCGCATACAACTTCGACCAGTATCAGTTCCGCAGCAACACTCTGCTTAACTTCTACCTCAACTATAAGAAGGAAGTCGAGTCGATCTACTCCAACTTCGACGTAACCGCCGGCTACGACTGGCAGCGCTTCTACAACGACGGCCACTACACCGGCGCAAACGGCAACTCCGGTTACCGCGTGAGCCCGGGTCTGAACACCCCCACTTATCTCGGCAAGAACGAGGCAGGCCAGCAGACCTACGGTGTGACCATCAATGAATCCACCATCCCCCTGCTGGGTCAGAACTTCCAGAACGACGGCGTAAGCCCCGACGGCGACTACCACTGGGCCGACCGCTACCAGCTCCTCTCGTTCTTCGGTCGTCTGAACTACACGTTCAAGGACCGCTACCTGCTCACCGTAACCGTCCGCGGCGACGCCACCTCGCGCTTCGCCAAAGATAAGCGCTGGGGCGTATTCCCCGCCGTGGCCCTCGGCTGGAAAATCAACCAGGAGGTATGGATGCAGGGAGCAGCCGGATGGCTGAGCGACCTCAAGCTCCGTCTGGGCTGGGGTAAGACCGGTCAGCAGGAAATCGGCGAAACCATCAACTACATGGCCCTCTACGCCATCGCATCGCCTTCGGTAAGCTATCCCAACGGCACCAACGGCTGGTATCTCCCCGTCTACGCACGCGGCTACAACCCCGACCTGACATGGGAAACCACCACCAGCTGGAACGCCGGCCTTGACTTCGGTTTCCTCAACAACCGCATCACCGGTAGCATCGAATACTACAAGCGCAAGACCACCGACCTTCTGGCCTACGTGGCAGTGCCCGCAGGCTCCTCGACCACCAACATGCTCAACCGCAACATCGGCTCGCTCGAAAACTACGGCGTTGAGTTCAACATCGCAGCAAAACCCATCGTGACCAACGACTTCACATGGACCCTGAGCTACAACGTAGGCTGGAACCACAACGAAATCACCGAGCTCACCACCGGCGCATCGCAGCTGAAGACCGGCGGTATCTCCGGCGGTAACGGCAACACCGTGCAGATCCACGCCGAAGGCCACCCCGCCAGTTCTTTCTACCTCTTCCAGCAGGTTTACGACGAAAGCGGCGCACCTCTCGAAGGCGTTTACGTAGACCAGAACGGCGACGGCCAGATCGACGACTCCGACAAAATCATCAACAAATCGCCCGATCCCAAGGTTACGATGACATTCGGCTCGCAGTTCCGCTACAAGAAGTGGGACCTCGGATTCAACATCCGCGCCTCCATCGGCAACTACGTATACAACAACGTGCTCTCGACCAAGGCCGTCTACAACGACCTCTTCACCTATGGTCTGAACAACGTGGTTGAGAACGACTACTATTTCGAGCAGCCGCGCTACATGAGCGACTACTACCTGCGCAACGCATCGTTCGTTCGCTGCGACAACATCACCCTGGGCTATACCTGGGACAACCTCCTCAACGACAAGCTCCGCCTCCGCCTCTTCGGCGCCGTGCAGAACCCCTTCGTGATTACCAAATACAAGGGTGTCGACCCCGAAGTGTTCGGCGGCATCGACAACAGCGTATATCCGCGCGCTACAACCTACTCGCTTGGTCTCGTAGCCACTTTCTAATCACTCCAACTTCCCCTTTAATTACATCGACACAATGAATATCAAGAAATATCTGATGCTTGGCGGAGTGGCTCTGAGTCTGGGTCTGTCGACCGCCTCGTGTGTTGGCGACCTCGACCTCGATCCCATCGATCCGAACCTGGACCCCAACCCAAGCACCGAGCGACTCATCAAAGAAGCCATGGAATGCTACCAGGGTCTGGCCACTTCGGGCAACGAAGGCCCCGGCTCCACCATCATCTCCGGCCTCGACAACGGCCGCGGCCAATACACCCGCGCCATCTTCATGATGAACGAGTTCCCCACCGACGAGTGCATCTGGATCTGGAAGGACGACGGCATCTACGACCTGGTGACCAACACCTACAACAGCGATAACGGCAACATCTACGGCACATACTCGCGTCTGTATGCCCACATCGCCGTCTGCAACAAGTTCATCGCCGACGCCGCAGGCAACAGCGACGCCGAAGTGCTCAAACTCGTCGACGAGGTGCGCGCACTCCGCGCCCTGAGCTACTACTGGGTATGCGACATCTTCGGCCGCGCAACCTTCACCCTCGAGGAGCCTGTAGGCAATGATCCCGAGCAGATTGAGCGCGTTGCGCTCTACAAATGGCTAGTAGGCGAACTCACCGACCTCGTTGAGCACGGCAAGCTCGATCGCACCCCCGTCTACGGCCGTGTAGGCCTCGACGGCGCCGAGGCTCTTCTCGCCCGCCTCTACCTCAACGCACAGGTTTACGCCGCTGCCGATCCCGCATATCTGGCAGCCACCGACACCTGGGCTCTCTGCTCGCAGCACTGCGAAAACATCATCGCACGCCACCAGGGCGGCGGCTACCAGGGTTCCGGCCTTGCCAACCACTATCTGAACGTGTTCTCGCGCAACAACGACCAGTACATGCCCGGCGGCGGCAACACTGCCGAAAACGAAATCCTCTGGGGCATACCCTTCGACAGCGACCGTCTGCAGAGCTACGGCGGCACGATGTTCCTCATCAACGGCGCGGTTGCCGACGAACTCGGCATGAAAGCCGCCGACTACGGCTGCTCCAACGCCTGGAAATGTATGAAGGCCACCAAAGAATTCTCCGAGCACTTCACCGCCGAGACTCAGGACGCCCGCTGGCAGCTCTGGGTACGCGGCAAGAAACCCTACATCAACTCCAACGGCGACCCCGCCGAGCATGAGTACAAGATTGCCAACGAAGAGTTCGGCAGCTGGGGCGACGGCTACGTCTGCATCAAATGGAACGGCCTTGTGGCCGACAACAACGGCAACCTGACCACCGGCGGACTTGATCCCCTGCAGTTCCCCTCGACCGATCTCGGCCTGATTCGTCTGAGCGACGTCTACCTGATGTATGTGGAAGCATTCGTACAGGGCCGCGCAGGTACTTCAGCAAACGCCGTGAAGTATGTAAACTTCGTTCGTGGCCGTGCAGGCGTCTCCACCTGGACCACCGGCGACCTCACTCCCGACAACATCCTGGCCGAACGCTGCCGCGAGCTCTACTGGGAGCTCACCCGCCGCTCCGACCTCGTGCGCTTCGGCAAATTCACCGGCCCCGACCAGATGCTGTGGTCGTGGAAGGGCAACGCCCTCGAAGGCAACACCATCGGCGACCGCTACAACGTGATGCCCATCCCCGCCAACATCCTCTCGGCTTCGCCCAGCTACAAACAGAACCCCGGATATCCCGGCGGCGTGGCTTACTAAACCATATCAAAGGCTTTTCGACCGCCCGGACGCTCCCGGGCCTCCGGGCGGCCGATAAAACAACTGAAAAAATTTTTCAAACAGAACCACAACGATGAAAAAAATAACATATTTGTTTGCCGCCATGGTTGCCGCCCTCGGATTCTCCAGCTGCAACGAGACATGGGACGACAACCCCACACTCGCCACCCACGAAGGCGACCCCGTTGGGAACTTCCTCAACACCCCCGTGGAGGCCAATACCGCCCTCTTCATCACCGAGGACGAGAATAAAGGCACACTCCACCTCACCGGCTCGCAGCCCACTCAGTATGGCTACGCCGCCACCGTGGCCTATCAGGTTGAAATGGCCCTCAACGAGGACTTCACAACCCCAGCCGTCGATGCCGAAGGCGTGCCCGCTTCGGTTATGATCGGCACCTTCTACGATATGAGCAATATCGCTCCTACGCTGCGCTCCGTGGCCGAAGGTATCTGCAAGATGCTCGACATCAAAGATGCAGCTGCCATCCCGACCGACTATATGCCCGTCTACATGCGTCTGCGCGCCAACGTTGTAAACGAAAACAACCAGGCCCTCGAAGGCACGGCCATCACCTCCAACACTATCTGCTACAAATCCGTAGCCGTAGGCTATCTCGCAGTGGCTATCCCCGACCTGCCCACCGGCATCTATATCCGCGGCGCACTCAACGAATGGCTCAACGGCCCGCTCAACGAGGGTGTGAACACCGAAATCCTGCCGCAGTATGAGTTCATGACCACCACCGAGGCCAATACCTACGAACTGGCCTACGTGGAGATTCCCGCAAACAGCGAATTCAAGATTGCCGACAAGAACTGGGGTGCTCCCAACATTTCGACAGGCGGCCCCATCACCCAGATGAACACCTGGATTGACTGCCAGTGGAACATCCAGACAAACAGCACGGTTAGCACGCCCTTCAAGGGAGCCATTCAGCTCCAGGGTGCAGACCAGAGCTGGAAGGTTATGCTTATCCCCGCAGAACCCGACACCCCCGACCAGCCCAGCGGAATCTTCGTTACCGGCGACTTCGCAGGATGGGGCTTCGGCGACGCCCAGTATCAGTTCTACACCACCGACGTGAAGAACACCTGGCAGACAAAGGTTCTCACCATCCCCGCAGGCACCTTCAAGGTGGCCGACTCCTCATGGAGCAACCCCAACCTCGGCTCCAACGGCGAGGCCATCGTTCCCGGCGTGAAATATCAGGCCATCTTCGGTTCCAACGACAACATTCCTCTGGCCGAGGAGTTCACCGGCACGATCACCCGTCTGAAGAAGAGCGGCAAATGGTATATCACCCTTAATCCCGCATCCTAACATCAACGCACCCCTCGGCGGCTCCCCGAAGATGCCGTCCCGGTACTCCGGGAGCACGCAAGGGAAATCCTAAATTATAATTCACAAAAAGACCAATGAAAAAATTCAGCTTTTTCCTGATGGGTGCGCTCGCAATGGCTTTCGCAGCCTGCGAGGATGCTCCCGAAACCGCTCCCATGCAGCAGAATCCGCAGGAGCCGGTGCTGGAAGGTTCCAACGTCGCCGTGACGGCCGCCGGTGCACTCGCCGACCCAGCAACAGTGGTGAATCTTGAAACCCTCAAGAGCGAACCCGTCGAGATTTTCACCGAAACCGCTCTGGCCAACATTCCCGCCGGCGCCACGATGAGCTACGACTTCTATCTCTCGAAGTCGGAAGATCTGGCCGACGCCCAGGTGCTCCCCGTAGCGCTTAACGGCAAAGAAGGCTTCGTAAGCCCCGTAGAATGGAACGACGCCCACGTGGCTCTCTTCGGCAAATCGCCCAAGGTGAAGACCGCATACTATGGCATCGCGGCCTACGCCACGCTCAACGGCGTGAAATACCGCGTCGGCGGCCAGGATTACTTCGTGGCCCGCGGCGAGGTTAAGGAATCCTGCTTCGACCTCGGATTCACAATCTCCGACAGCTATTATCTGATCGGCGGCATGCAGGACTGGCAGCTCACAGCCGACGGACTTGCACCCTATAAGTTCAACCACAGCGACGCCGACGTATACGACGATCCCGTATTCACTCTGGTGGTCGAGATACCCACTGCCGACTGCTACTGGAAGATCGTTCCCCAGGAAGCCATCGCCGACCAGAACTGGGCTATCCTCTACGGTGCCGCCACCGACGGCGCTACCGACTTCGAAGGAATGCTTATCGGCGGCGCCGACAACCTTGCCCAGGCCGGCAAGATTGTGGATCCCGGCAAATACCGCTTCACCATCAACATGGAGGAGATGACCTACAAGATCGAGCCTATCACACGTCCCGAATTTGTCGCCGTTCCGAGCAATGCCAACGGCTGGAACCAGAGCGGTCCCCAGCTGTGGTGGTCGAACAAGGACGACAAGCCCTACTTCTGCGGCGCAGCAGTTGTCAACAATAACGACGGCGGCTTCAAATTCATCTGGGACAACAACTGGTATGGCGGCGCCGACGGCACCATCGATCCTGCAGGCGGCAACATCAAGGCTCCCGAGGATGGCAACCAGCTCTACTGGTTCATCGTCAGCACCGAAAACATGACCTATGAAATGACCCCCGTCACCTCGGTAGGCGTTGTAGGCGGCCTGAACGGGTGGAGCGACTCCGCTCCCATCGAGCTCACCCCCGACGCAAGTCTGCTCAAGTGGAGCGCCGATGTGGCTCTCACCGGCGAATGGAAGATTATCATCAACCACAGCTGGAACTCCAGCTATGGCGGCCCCAACCTCAGCGAGGCCACCTTCGACGGACCCAACATCAGCGGCTACGAAGGCAACTACACCGTTACGATGGACTTCAGCAACGCCAAGCCAGCAATCGTCGTCACCCCCAAGTGATGCTTCTTCATTAAGTAACCCCTTCCCCCTCGCCGGAGAAATCCCACACCAACATAGTCTCCGGCGAATATTTCCCCGGCAGCTGCGGACCCACCTCCGCAGCTGCCACTTTTTTCAGCTGCTACCGACGCAGAAACAGCGCCGCCGGGCTCTTCGGCAGAGTCCGGCGGCTTGTGGTTGAAAACATTTGAGATTGCTGCCTTACCCCCATTTTAGGTTTGCTTGACTGGCTGGCAGATACCGGAAGGTGGAGGTGTTTTGAAGCTTCTTCCGGCGGGGCAGCGGGCGGCTATATTGATCTATTGTTTTATTATCTTATGTAATTAAGACGCCGGCGCCCGAAAATAGTTTAATCGCCCCCGAAAAATTTTTCAAAATTTTTCGGAGGCGATTAAAATTAAGGTTAGAACGGATCAGAGACGGGCCTTGATGGCTGCTGTCTCGGCCTCGTAGCCGGGCTTCTCGAGCAGGGCGAACATATTGCGCTTGTAGGCTTCCACACCGGGCTGGTTGAAGGGGTTCACGTCGAGCAGGTAGCCGGAGATGCCGCAGGCTTTCTCGAAGAAGTAGATGAGCTCGCCGAGCCATTCCTCCTCGAGGGCGGGGATGGTAACGCGGATGTTGGGCACACCGCCGTCAACGTGGGCGATGCGTGTGCCGAGTTCGGCCATCTTGTTTACCTCGTCGACGCGCTTGCCGGCCAAGTAGTTGAGGCCGTCGAGGTTGGCTGCATCGGTGGGGATTACTGTCTTGTGGGCAGGAGCCTCAACAGAGACAACGGTCTCGAAGATGGTGCGCTCACCTTCCTGAATCCACTGACCCATGGAGTGGAGGTCGGTGGTGAAGTCGACGGCTGCGGGGAAGATACCCTTGTGGTCCTTACCCTCGGATTCGCCGTAGAGCTGTTTCCACCATTCGCCGAAGAAGTGGAGTTTGGGATTGTAGTTCACCAGAATCTCAGTCTTTTTGCCGGCGCGGTAGAGGGCGTTGCGCGTGGTGGCATAGAGCAGCGAGGGATTGAGGTCGTTGGCCTCGGCGGTAGCGGCCTGCATGCGGCGTGCGCCCTCAAGGAGCTTGCGGATATCGAAACCGGCCACGGCGATGGGGAGCAGACCTACGGGGGTGAGCACCGAGAAGCGGCCGCCTACGTTGTCGGCGATTACAAATGTCTTGTAGCCTTCTTCGGTGGCGAGCTGGCGGAGGGCGCCCTTCCTGGCGTCGGTGATGGCAACGATGCGCTTCGAAGCCTCCTCCTTGCCCATCTGGGCCTCAAGCTGCTCCTTGAGCAGACGGAAGGCGATGGCGGGTTCGGTGGTAGTGCCCGATTTGGAGATTACGATGATGCCGAATTTCTTGTCCTTGAGGAGGTCCTGAAGCTCGTAGAGGTAGTCCTCGCCGATATTCTGGCCGGCGAATAGCACGCGGGTGCGGCGCTCGTCGCCGGCTCCGCGCAGTGAGGCGAAGGAGTCGCTGAGGGCCTCGATCACGGCCTTTGCGCCGAGATAGCTGCCGCCAATGCCTACTGCTACCACTACGTCGCAGAGCTCGCGCATCTTGGCGGCTGTAGCCTCGATGTCGGCCACGAGAGCGTCGGAAGTCTCCTCGGGGAGCTTCACCCAGCCGAGGAAGTCGGAGCCGAGACCGGTTCCTTTATAAAGTTTGTCGATGGCGGCAGCGGCCTCGGGGTTGAGGGCCTGGATCTGCTCGCCTGTCACGGTGTTGAGAACGTTTTTAACGTCGACAGTAAGTTTAGCCATGTCAGTTGTATATATTAGGTTGTTGTATTTTGATTCAGGGTGGAGTCGGGATTCTTGACGGTCCATTTATATAGTTTGTCGCTGGGGCGAATTCGTGCGGGCACGGCAATGGAGAAGCTCTCGCCCTTTCGGGCGCGCTCCACCGGCCGCAGACCCACACGGATCTCCTCTACGGTAAATATGAGCGCCCCGGTGGTGGGTCCGGTGACAACCACCTCGTCGCCCACGGCGAGCTCGCCGTTTTCCATATAAAATTCGCCCACGCCGATTTTCGGGAAATAGCGCACACCCTTGGCGCGGTACTCCTTGACGCGCGTGGCCGACGACCCGTATTTGGAAGACCACTCGCCCAGGCGCTGGCCCAGGTAGTAGCCGTCCCAGAAGCCGCGGTTGAAGATGCGCGACAGGCGCTCGTCCCATCCGGCCACCTTCTCCTCCGAGAAAGTGCCGTCGCAAATGGCGTTGAGAGCCTCGTTGTAGCACTCCACAGCCATCCGCACGTACTCCGGACCACGTGCGCGCCCCTCGATTTTGAAGACCCTTACCCCGGCGTCGGCCATTTTGTTGAGGAAGTGGATGGTCTTCAGGTCTTTGGGCGACATTATGTATTTATTGTCGATACGGAGCCGGTCGCCCGTCTCGAGGTCGGTAACCTCGTAGCCCCGGCGGCAGATCTGGGTGCAGGCGCCGCGATTGGCCGAGGAGTTCATCTGATGCAGGCTCAGATAGCACTTGCCGGATACGGCCATGCAGAGGGCGCCGTGGCAGAACATCTCTATGCGCACCAGCTCGCCCCGCGGACCGCGGATATCCTGCTCGACGATGGCGCGGTGGATGGCCGCCACCTGGTCGAGGTTCAGCTCGCGCGCAAGCACCACCACATCGGCCCACTGCGCGTAGAAGCGCACGGCCTCGGTATTGCTGATGCTCAGCTGCGTGGAGATATGCACCTCCACGCCTACGCTGCGCGCGTAGAGGATCGCCGCGATGTCGCTGGCGATAATGGCTGAAATGCCGCTGCGGGCCACGGCGTCGATAATGGCGTGACACTTCTCCACATCGTCGTCATACATTATCGTATTGACGGTGAGATAGGATTTCACGCCGGCGGCGTCGCAGATCCCAGCAATCCGGCGCAGATCGTCGAGCGTAAAGTTAACGCTCGAGCGGGCACGCATGTTCAGCCCCTCAACGCCGAAATATATGGCGTCGGCGCCGGCAGCAATCGCCGCATGAAGGCTTTCGTAGCTCCCCACGGGAGCCATAATCTCAAAATCCTTGCGTTTCATTTGCGCAAAGTTACGCAAATTTTCGCTATTTTTGCGTGCTTTTAACTCAACTTCGGGAGCATCGCGGCGACACCGCCGCAACGTCCCGCCAAAATGCTGAAAATCATGAGAATTGCTGTATACTGCTCCGCCCGCACCGCCATAGCCCCCGAATGCTTTGAAGACGCCCGCACGCTGGGCTGGTGGATAGGCAGCGGAGGCCATACGCTCGTCTACGGCGGCCTACAGATGGGCCTGATGGATGCCGTTGCCTCGGCCACCGCCGAGGCCGGAGGCCGCGTGATGGGAGTCGTGCCCCAGTCGCGCGCACAGCGGCAGCACCCCGACAACAGCGTGAGCATCGCTGTAAGCTCGCTCCACGAGCGCAAACAGACCATGGAAGAGAACGCCGACGCCTTCGTAGCCCTCGACGGCGGCTACGGCACGCTCGACGAAGTAATGTCGGCCCTGGCCTCCATGTCGTTCTTCTCGGAGCCCAAACCGCTGATTTTGCTCAACCGCGGCGCCCTCTACGACCCGCTGATGGCCATGTTTGCCGAAATGGAGCGCCGCGGACTGATGTACCCCGAAGTCGCCCGGCAGATTACGCTCTGCCCCGACATCGACTCCCTGATTCACACCCTCGAACAACTTTAGCGTGCAGAGCGTATCTATTATGACGCCGAGCGCGTCTGTGTCAGCATCTGTTCTAAACCTTTAAATCACTGCAAAAAAAATGAAAATCTACACCCGCACCGGCGACGCCGGCACCACTTCTCTCGTAGGGGGAACGCGCGTAAGCAAAGCCTCCCTCCGCCTCGACGCATACGGAACCACCGACGAACTCAACTCCTTCATCGGGTTCCTGCTCACATACCCCGACCTCACAGCCAACGACCGCGAAACGCTCCTGATGGTCCAGAACAAAATCTTCAACGCCGGCGCATATCTGGCGACAGACACCGCCACGCGCCCCGACGCCATCCCCGACGGCCTCGACACCATCCACATCCGCCGCCTCGAGCAGCAGATCGACGCCCTCACCGAGACTCTTCCGCCGCTCAACTGCTTCATTCTCCCCGGAGGCACCCCTTCGGCTGCTATGGCCAACGTTTGCCGCACCGTGTGCCGCCGCGCCGAGCGCCGCGTGGTCGCCCTCTCCGAAGCCGCCACACTCGATCCCATCGTGGGTCGCTTCCTCAACCGCCTCAGCGACTACCTTTTCACCCTCGGGCGTGCCCTCAACCACCGCGCCGGCTGCCCCGAAACCGCCTGGCAGAAATAGCCGTCAGCGCAATCTGGCGTGCCGGGCTGGAAAACGCGTAAATCAATGGATTGCCACGCGCAATAAAATGCGCTGGCCCTCGTTATAGCAATACGACCGCCCGCAGGGCGTAATTTGCCGCCGCGTCAGCACCCTGACAGTCAGGTACGCGCCGTTGCCCGGCAGGGCTTTCGGCGCCGGGCAGATGACCCGCCGTCAGGCAGTCGCCAACCATCGTATAATCAACTCCTTAAACCATACACACAGCTATGTATTGGACACTTGAACTTGCCTCGAAACTCGAGGACGCACCCTGGCCCGCAACCCGCGAGGAACTCATCGACTACGCCCAGCGCTCCGGCGCCCCGCTCGAAGTGATAGAAAACCTTCAGGAAATCGAAGACGAAGGCGACACTTACGAATCCATCGAAGACATCTGGCCCGACTACCCCTCCAAAGAAGACTTCTTCTTCAATGAGGACGAGTATTAAGCCGTAAAATTTTCATAAACACCTGATAATCAATGGTCAAGCAAAATATAATTTGTTTGGCCATTGGTGTTTTATAGCCTCAAACGGTGTAGTTTGTTTGGCTAAAATCCGCATTTTTGGAGGAAATATTGAGTTTGTTTGGCTAAAATTCATTACCTTTGCAGAGGTTTGTGAGTATTGCATAAACCGGGATTTTTAACCTCAAAAACACTCTCCGCTATGGGAAGACCAAAAAGACTATACCCTTTGGGGAAATACAGACTCCGCATCCGCGGAACCGTGGACAACAACAAGCCTTATCTTGTCGAGCTGGAATACACTTGGAATCGCCAGATTGTAAGAAAAGGCATGAACATATTTGTCAAGGTTGGGGACTGGAACGAAAAGCTCAATAAAGGACGTGGTGGAGTAAAATCATCTTACGGCCCGGAGGCTAATCGTATAAATGGCGTTCTACTTAACCGTGTCGATAAGATTGATGGACTGTTAGCTGAATACTCCCAAAAGTATCCGGGGCAGATTACCGCTCAACTAATAAATGACTTTCTTGCTGACAAGCCTGTCATCCGCGAGGATAAAGGTAAGGATTTCGTCGAGTTTGCCATTGAAAGGCTAAATTCCGATTATTCCCGCAACAGAATCGGACGCAGCCGATATATGAATGGCAAAAGCGGAATGAATATGTTTCAGGAATTTCTACGCTCTACTAAGCGTGGCACCTACAAGCCTGACAGCATATATGTAGGGGAAATTTCTGTTGAACTCGTGGACGAGTATATTACTTGGCGTAGAGAAATTAAGAAAAATAGCGACGCAACAATCAATCACTCCCTAACTCCTATTCTCAAAGCCTGTGCGTATGCAACCGAGCTACGAATGATTGACGTAGCTATCAATGCTCGAATACAGGATATGAGAATAGCACCTAAAGTATCCTTGTCTATTGACGAGAACGAGTTTGATGGCAAGAGCCTGACGCAAGATGAATTCTTAAAGCTCTTGGAATTTTATAAAAAAGATACTGAGCCACGTCGCAAAGAGTTTATCGAAATGTTCTTATTCGCATTTCACGCCTGTGGACTGCGTGTTGTTGATGTAATGACACTTCAATGGGGACATTTGGACTTTGAGAAGAAGGAACTTCGCAAAGTAATGGTAAAGACAAACAAACGTCACGTGATTCCTCTTTCTGATTCAGCCATAGAGATACTGAGAAAGTGGAAGGAGAAACGTCCGGATTCCAAATATGTATTTGATTTAGTCAAAGATGATTTGGACATAGATGATGAGGAAGAACTCTATCGTGCCAGAAATAGCGCTACAAAGTGCATCAATCAATCTCTTAATGTTGTAGGAGAGAAACTTGAATTAAAATTCAGCCTGACGATGCACGTTGCGCGCCATACTTTTGCAGTACTTGCACTTAACAAAGGCTTATCAATGACAGTGGTAAGCCGACTTCTCGGCCATGCAAGTACAGATGTTACAGAAAAGGTCTATGCAAAATTCCTCCCGGAGACCCTTTCTGCCGAAATGGGTCGTCTCAGTCCTGATTTAGTAATATTCAAAATGCCAACAGCGTAATTTTTTTATCAACAAAAAATGAATGCGGAGAATAATCCAATGTTTCAAGGATTATTCTCCGCATTTGCTTTATTATAAAGCGGTGAGAGGCGGGGCGGTCTTGCAGTGCTGGCGGCGTTATGCCGTCGATAGGTGACGGTGGACGAGCCACTGACACCTATTGACCGCAACACGCCTATGGGCAATGCTGAACACCGATAGCCGGCATCGCCTTATGGAATGGCATCGGGGACGCTGCCTGCACCATAAGACTTAATGCCGCCTGTCCGTGTTCCGGGACGCATTGCCTTGTATGGAATTTTTCGACCACTCCGCCACTCACCGCTTGAACAGCAGCCACCTAAAAGAACAGTGTCGCAATGCCGGGTCTTGCAGATCCTCGTCATTGCGGCACACTTCTTTTTTATCGGGGCTGCCACGGTTTTCTTTTTCAGTGTTTAAGTCCATCGCCGCCACAGCAGAGGCGGCAAAGATTTATGTTTTCATGGCCTTTCATCCGGGGGAGCCATTTCAATCAGTGCGTACCATCAACAAGTGGGTCAGTACGAGTTGCTTGCCATAACCTAACGTGTGGCGAAGGGATATTCTTCTGGCTTTGGCATAAAAAATCTCCAGACCTCCTGCGTCGGCTTGTATTTTTTCCACCAAGGCCCGAACATCCCTCTTTTGCCGCCACACGCCTTTCAGGTGTCAAGCAACTCATACAACCACACTGTCTTTGGACGCATGAGGTTAAAAAAAAAGCTCCCACCGATATGAAAGCCACAAGAAAACATAAAGATAATAGGTCAAGGCAAGCTCGCCAATCCTCCTATCATTACCGCATAAGTAAGGCGGTCAAGGCGGTGGCAATCATCATCGGAGCGGTCATAGGGATAGCGTTGTGGGCGATAGCGAAACCCATACTTAGGGGCATCGGCTGGCTCATATCAATCCTCTCCGCAATAGGAGCAATCTATTGGCTACTTACACTCTAAACATTTATGACTATGGCAACGAACTCAATGAAAGGAACACAAGCGTTCCAAGACACAATCGCCCAATACCTTATGGCAAGGGCTGAAAAAGACCCCATGTTTGCGGTCAAGTTGGCGAACCCCTCAAAGACGATGACGCAGTGTTGCGCCTTTATCATCGGGGAGGTCAAGAAAAGCGGTTGTTGCGGTTTTACCGATGATGAAATCTTCGGTTGGGCAATGCACTTTTGGGATGAGCCGGAAATCGAGGTAAGCGACAACATACCCAACTGTCAGGTGGTGGTTAATCACGTTGTGGAACTCACCGAGGAGGAAAAGGAGAAGGCACGGCAGGACGCCATCAACAAACTCCGTGACGAAGAAATGGCTAAAATGCGCCGACCCAAGACCACCGAGAAGAAAGCAACCGAAGTTCAACCCAGTCTTTTTGACTGCTAAAAGATAAGTCTATGAAACCGAGAACGAAATTTGAACAAGCGGTAATCGCACAGAGTGGGCATCTTCGCCCACTCGCCACCGCACCCCGCCGTTGGGCGTTCCGAAATACAATCAATCACTATGCTTTCCGACTGCCGAAAGGTCGCACCACTTGTATGGACTGCGGACACTCGTGGCTGATGTCGGAGGCATCCGAGAACTGCACCTGCCCCAACTGCAAGGCAAAACTTGAGGTCAAGGAAACTTATGTACGCAAATGTCAGCTGTCACGGCGTAGCCGTTGCCGAGGTAGTAGCCTTCATGCTTTTCGTTTGCGCCGATGGCTCTGGCGATTGTGTCCGCTGTGATCTGATGGTCGGTCACGACGGTTATGAGATTTTTCTGTTTCATTTTTGCTTTTTTATTTGGGTGGATATTTTCGGATTAGTGGTTTTTGAAATGGCGCCGGAGATTCCGGACTCTCCGGGTTGCCGTTTCGGGATGCAGGGTCTTATCCCTGTTTTTGAAGATTACATCTTCGGGCCTTTCGGCTTGCGCTGCTGGCGCATCTGGTTCTCGTTCTTGGAAGCCGTCTGGTATTTCTGGAGGGGTTCGGCGACGTGCTTTGTCGCCTCATTGGTCAGCCCGTCGTTGTTGACGGCCTTCTGTGTTCTGGATTCCTCGGCTACCTGCACGCGGGGGTCGTTGAGCGATGTGTTCGGACGCTGTTTCTCAGGGTTGAACCAGAGATACACCGTGCATGGCTGCCCCTTGTCGTCGAGGCGGTTGGTAAGTTCCGCCACGCGGCCCTCGGCGTAGTCCTTCTGCTGCTGTTCGGTAAGAGGGATTTTCGCCCATTTGGTCAGGGGCTTTATCTTGCCGTCCTTCGTGAGCCACGACGACTGCTGCTGATTCGTGGTGCCGCTTTGCGTCTGTGTCTGCGACTGCGCCTGTTCCTGCTTTCTGACCGCGCCGGGGACGAACTCGATGCCCTTGCGGTCTGCCGACACCTGAAGCACCACGTTGTAGGTCTTGCCGTTCTTGTCGGTTATCTCTTTCGGAGGAAGTGCCTTACCTTCCTTGAGCTGCATGACCTCGGCGACCGTCAGTTTGGTCTGGCCCACGGTGTCGCGGACAAAAACATCCTTGACTGGCACGGAGACGATTTCGTTGGTATAGCGGTCGATACTGACATATGACGGCACCTTCTCGCCGTTCTTGCCGGTCAGTTCAACGACTTTGCCGAGATTGCCTGTCTCGCGGAGAGCCGCCTTGTCCTCCTTGCTGAACTCGTAGCCCTCGAATTTCTGGTCGAGTTTCGGCTCACGATGGATGAAGTGCGGCACCACCTTGACATTGCCGTCTGCATCGGTTCGGAATGACAGTCGCGCGTCGATGGGGAATTTCTCTCCAGCGAATGTCGGGGTGACGGTGACAACCCTTGACTTGCGGTTGTAGAGCATTTCGCGGAGGTCTCCGGACTTTTCCAGTTCATTGCGGTCGATGCCCCATTTCTCCTTGAGGTTCGCCCAGTCGATTTTGCTCTCGTCGATGGCGGAGTGTCTGGTATCCTTTGCGGACGCCTGAGCGTTGGATTGTGCCTGCTGTTCCTCCTGCGGTGAGCCTGCCGGCGACTGCTTGGGCTGTTTAGCCGTCTGCGTCGCCTCCTGCTTGTTGTCCTGCGCAGCCTGCGGAAGCTCGACCTTGTTGTTCTTCAGCATCTCGGCGTTTGCCACGGGGTCTTTTGCGAGGTCTCCGATTACGGTGCCTACCGTATCGTAGCGGTCGGCCGGTACTCGAAAGAATCCGAAGGTCGTCGGGTTCTTGCACTGGCGGACGAAGTTGGAGAGGAAAGCCTCCAGCGGGTTCTGGCCTTTGGAAAATTTCACGAGGTCAGAGAGTCTAGCCGACTTGACATCGGTCATCTTTGGCGTGCCGTCATCGTTGAGACCGGTCACTGCGCCTACCTGCCCGGTGTCGTTGTTGCGGGCGATAAGCACTTCTTCTAAGTTCTGGTCTTTTGCCATAAATTAAAAAGTGTTTTGGGGGTTGATACTTGCGCCACCGAAATGGCGCGGGATTATTTGTTTGTTGTAGGTGTGTCATGCGTTCTGCAAAGAGAAGAACTCTATCACATCAGCCTTCCGGTATAGGATCTTGGAGTTCTTCCCGCTGCCGTTCCTTATGAATGGTATCCGGCCGTTGATACGATGCTCGTACATCGTGCGTCTTGAAACGTGGTATCTTTCGCAGACCTGCTGCTCTGTCCAAGTTTCTTCGTCCGGGTCAAGGATGCCGAAGCCTTGAAAAGCCTCCGTTACCTTCTTCGCCACATGGTCGATCTTGCTGTCAAGACCTGTCTTGATATTCCTGACCTCCGATGCCAGCTCCCTGATAAGCCCGACAAGTGTCCTGTATTCCTCAGTCCTCATCGGCTATGATTCTTAAATAAGTGGTGCATCAATCGGAAGACGATGGCCATTGTCACCATTTCCTTGTATTCGCGTATCGTATCGGCGAAGTCTGTGAGCATTTTTGTTTTCATATTTTTTTCGGATTTAGTGTTATGCCGCAAAGTTCGCCATTAGCCGGAACCCTGCTGAGGTATTCCTCAGGTAGTTCCCTGTTTTTTTAAGACACATTAAGATTTGGCGCAGCCTCCATATTTATCCTGCAAAAAGGCATAGAGGTCAGCCTGCCAGTCCGTTACAGCGGATTGGCATAATGGTCGGTGCCGCTAAAAAATAGGGATAAATCCGATATGGCAGGATTTAGGGAATAGCAGGATATGTCATGACCTGTATCCTGATAATGCCCTGTCGGTTGTCGGATAAATAGCTCCGTACCGTTGCGGATTCGATATAGAAACAACCGGAATATAGCTGTTTGTTTCCTGCAAATTTCCAAGTTGGGAAATGTCGGGAAACCTTATGGAAAAGTTGGGAAAGTGCTGACAGACAGCAATCTTTTTCAGTTCATAAATGGTTACACGTTCAAAGCCTAAGATAGCCGAGTGCCTCATACGCTTTCACAAAATCCCAGCCGAAATATAGATACCGGCGACCCGCAGTCCGGAATGCGGGCCACCCTCTCTGTATTCGGTCAAATCACCCACTAATCCCGTTAAAATATGAAACATCAAATTAGACACTTATCATCTGCGCCTACGCAGACTATCAGTTGGATTGTCCCGACAACTGTCTATTTCCTTCCACGCAACAAGATACTTGTAACAAATGGATAGTAATCCAAAAGAACTGAATGACAGGGAACTCTTGACCAGAATCCTCAGCATTTTAGAGGGTAAGCACAAGTGTAACAGCTGCTATGAAAAGGAATCGGAGCTACGAGTGTATGATAATAAATCCATTATGACCCTTCTTAATATCAAAGACAAATATCTAAAGAAACTTCGGGACAATGGATATTTAGGATATTCAAGAGAGGGAGATAAATATTGGTACACTCAGGAAGATGTGGATCTCTTTCTAAGACGATTCCATTATGAACCCTATGCCTCCGCAGGTATTCTCCCCATGTGATAAACTTCCAATCGGCACAATATGAGTGCTGATTGGAAGTTATTGCTCATATATAGCCTTATATTTCAGAAATATTAGGTACCTTTGCATATGGAATCTACACAAGAAAACAATTCATCAATACAAAATACAGCGAACAAGGAACCGGTCACATATTGTGGCCAGTTAGCAATGCCAATAGAAAACCGTATCCTTACCCTGAGAGGCAAACAGGTAATGATTGACCGGGATTTGGCAGAATTATATGGTGTTGAAACCAAACGTCTTAATGAGCAGGTAAGAAGAAATGTTGAGCGTTTCCCGGAACATTTTAGATTTCAACTCTCAAATCAAGAGAAAGATGAACTGGTCGCAAATTGCGACCGGTTTAATGGCCTCAAACACTCATCTGTTAATCCTTTCGCATTTACCGAGCAGGGAGTCGCTATGCTTTCTGCAGTATTGAAGAGCGAAACTGCCGTCCATACAAGCATCCGTATAATAGATGCTTTCGTGGCTATGCGAAACTTCCTGATGAATAATGCCTCAATTTTCCAAAGGATGGAACGTATTGAGATGAAGCAGTTGAAGACTGATGAAAAGGTCGATGCAATTCTTGATCGCCTTAATGAACCCAAAGAACCCGAACAGGGTGTATTTTTCAATGGTCAGATTTTCGATGCGTATGCTTTCATTGCCAAACTTATCAGAAAGGCAAAAAAACGGATAGTCGTCATTGACAGCTATGTTGACGATTCGGTGCTTGTGCAACTGTCAAAACGGAATCCCGGTGTGACTGTTGATATTTACGACGGTAAAATTTCACAGCAACTTCGTCAGGATGTTGCGCGACACAATGCCCAGTATCCGGGCGTGACCTTACACGCTTACAATAAGGCTCACGATCGTTTTCTGATAATTGATGAGGAAGTCTATCATATCGGACACTCGCTTAAAGACCTTGGAAAGAAGTTGTTTGCGTTCTCAAAGATGGATGTGATGACTGGCACGGAGCTTATTTCTCAACTTTGAACTGGAGATGCCAATCGTATGCCTCAATCGTTAATAAATGTTATAAACTTGCCAAAGGGATATTTTTCACAAAGCAAAATTGCTCATCTCCCGATACTTACAGTGAAACACCTCGAAAATAAACTTGCCGAGGATAGAGGAAATCCTCCAGAGGAAGATGAATACTGCGATTTTATGAATTTGTTTGGCCAATGTTTAGCCAATGTTTGGCCATTTGCCTGCAAATCGCTTCAGACCGCCTCAGATGGCGTGGTTTGTTTTGCCAAATGCAAACCCGCAGTATTTAATTGGTTGAATATCAATGTATTTGCCGTTCTTCAATGAGGACGAGTATTAAGCCGCTCTGAACGATATAAATCACTGATAACCAGTCATATAAACTACGATAATTTGTTTGTATGGCTGGTGTTTTATTGCCCCAAATTGCCTTATTTGTTTGTATAAAATGCAATATTTACCCCGATTTTTCCGTTTTGTTTGTATATAATTCACTACCTTTGCAGACATGTGGGAATATCGTAAAAATACAAACAAATAAAGGTCTATGGGAAGGACAAAGAGATTATACCCATTAGGGAAATATCGTCTGAGGACGCCAAAAAATCAGGATAAGAACAAAGCTTATCCGGTAGACATAGAATATACTTGGAACCGTAAGGTAATACGGCGTACCACCAATATTTTCGTGAAGATTGCGGACTGGAACCAAAACCTTCATGCAGGACGCGGCGGTGTCCGCCCATCCTATGGCTCGGAGTCCAAGCGCATCAACAGTGTATTACTGGCAAGGGTTGAAAGGACGGATTCACTTCTGGCGGAATTTGCTCAGAACAATCCACATCAGATAACCGATGAGGTTATAGATGGTTTCCTTCTTGAGAAGCCGGTGGCCGTAAGAAAGGACAACGGCAAGGACTTCGTTGAGTTCGTGACTGACAGGTTGGATTCCGAATACTCGCGCAACCGAATCGGGCGCAGCCGTTACGAGAATGGCAAAAGCGGCATGAATATGTTTAAGGAGTTCCTGCGCTCAACTTGATTTCCTTTCGGTGGCTTGCGATAGCCTTTTCTATGCGCTCCTGATATGCACATTCCTTGTTGCAGGCGGCACGGCACTGTATCACTTTGAGCGTTTTGAGGTCTATCTCCACGGTAGCCACAATTCTTCCGTCTATCCGTGCGGAGAACACAAGGCTCTCGGCTTTGAGATAATATTGGGCAGTGCCAACGCAGATATGCTGTGTCCTGCCTTCCGTATAGTATTCGTCAACGCTGTCAAGGGTCTTGATTTCCAACTCGTTGTCCACGAATACAAGTCCGATGAAACGACCTTTGAGTTCCTTGAATTTTGTTTCGTTCTCCATAGCCTTTATGCGGTCAGCCTCCCTGCGCTCCCTCTCCCTTTGGATATTGACTTTCCGCACATATTCATCGTGTGCGTCAAAGAGATTGTCGGGAGCAATCAGTTTCGGAGAGCGGGTATCACGTCCGAAGCGTTCCAGCATACGCAGATAGTCATACCACGTTGAGAGATTTGGGATTTCATATCCGTGTCGCCTGGCGATGATGTATGATGCCCAAAAGTGCTTTACCTCGGCTGTGTTATTCGCCATATATTTAAGCATTTCAAAGTTTCCATCTTTCATCAGTGTCTCGGCTTGTGGAGCGGATAGGAGCATTGAGAAAAGATTTACGGAGTGTATCCCGTGAAAATCACCCATAAATCCGTTCCTTGTGAGAGCCGGAATTACCTTGAGTTTAGGATAGAGATATTGGTCGGATATGTGGCGGTAGGTTTCGTTGTCCTTTCTTATCTCCATAGGAGAGCCGAAAGCGAAGCAGTCAAGATACCACCCCATTGTACGCTGTTTTGCAACAAGAGCGGTCTTTCCGTTTGGGGCAATCCAATACTGACCGATTTCCAGAAAAGCGGGGGAAGCCTTGAAGCCTTTGCGCATTTCCACTACCATAAGGAACATTCGCAGTAACTGATACTCTCCGCAGGTGTCTATGACATTGAGGTATGATTTCTGCTGACATTTGCGCACATAAGTTACCTTGACCTCAAGTTTCGCCTTGCAGTTGGGGCAGGTGCATTTTTCCGCATTATCCGACATCAGCCACGAATGTCCGCAGTCCATACACGTTGTGCGACCTTTCGGTAAGCAGTAGGCGTAATGGTTAATTGTATATCTGAACGCCCAACGGCGTGGAGCGGTGGCGAGTGGGCGAAGATGCCCACTCTGTGCGATTACCGCCTTTTCAAATTTCGTTCTCGGTTTCATAGTCGTAATGTGTTAGAGGTCAAACAGACTGGGTTGAACATCTTGTTCTTTCTTTTCAGTGGTCTTGGGTCGGCGTATTTTAGCCATTTCCTCGTCACGGAGTTTGTTGATGGCGTCCTGCCGTGCCTTCTCCTTTTCTTCCTCGGTGAGTTCAACAACGTGGTTCACCACCACTTGACAGTTGGGTATGTTGTCGCTTACCTCGATTTCCGGCTCATCCCAAAAGTGCATAGCCCAGCCGAAGATTTCATCGTCGGTAAAACCGCAGCAACCGCTTTTCTTCACTTCCCCTATTATATAGGCACAACACTGAGCCATTGTTTTAGAGGGATTTGCAAGTTTGACCGCTACCATAGAGTCTTTCTCTGCCCTTGCCATAAGGTATCGGGCGATTGTGTCTTGGAACGCCTGTGTTCCTTTCATTGTGTTCGTTGCCATAGTCGTAAATGTTTAGAGTGTCATTATCCAGTAGATTATTCCTATTGCGGTCAGGATTGATATGAGCCAGCCTATTCCCCTCAATATGGGTTTCGCTATCGCCCACAACAAAAGACCTATGACCGCTCCGATGATGACTGCCACCGCCTTTACCGCCTTGCTTATGCGGTAATGATAGGAGGATTGGCGAGCTTGCCTTGACCTATTATCTTTATGTTTTCTTGTGGCTTTCATATCGGCTGGAGCTTTTTTTTAACCTCATGCGTCCAAAGACAGTGTGGTTGTTTGAGTTGCTTGACACCTGAAAGGCGTGTGGCGGAAAAAGAGGGATGTTCGGGCCTTGACATAAAAAATACGAGCCAACGCAGGAGGTCTGGATATTTTTTATGCCAAAGCCAAAAGAATATCCCTTCGCCACACGTTAGGTTATGGCAAGCAACTTATACATGACCCACTTGGCATCTGTACGCATTGATTGAAATGGCTCCCCCGGATGAAAGCCCGTGAAAACATAAATCCTTGCCGACCTTTTGTGGCGGCAATGGTTTCTAAAGACTGATTATATAATGCGTGTCCAGCCCCGACAGGAAAGAAGTGTGTCGCAATACCGGAGACAATCAAGTCCCGATATTGCGACACTGTTCTTTCAGGTGGCTGCTGACAAGCGGTGAGTGGTGGAGAAGTCGTAAAATTCCTTGCCGGGCAATGCGTCCCGGAACACGGACAGGCGGCATTAAGTCTTATGGTGCAGGCAGCGTCCCCGATGCCATTCCATAAGGCGATGCCGGCTATCGGTGTTCAGCATTGCCCATAGGCGTGTTGCGGTCAATAGGTGTCAGTGGCCCGTCCACCGTCACTTATTGACGGCATGACGCCGCCAGCACTGCAAGACCGCCCCGCCTCTCACCGCTTTTTTACAATAAAAAAGAGACCTCTCTGCGAGATCTCATATTTGAAATATATTATCCTAATTTGTTTCTGAGTTTTCTGATTTCCGAGCCAACAAACCTGAATATTTCTTTTCCTAATAGAAATTGTTCAGTGGCAAATAAGGCAGGATTCCCATTATCCTGTCTGTAAAAATTAGTTTCTGTATTCCTTATTGCATCGTCTATTCGAGCGGGATCTTTTTGAAAATCAAATCCTCCCACAATAAGACTGTCCACAAAAGCCTTCATAGAAGGGTATTCTTTTACCATACCTTCATCGGGCAACGTACTGTAGAGATGATAATAAAGCCATATTTCAAAGCATGGATTACTTTGAGCTACATTCCATGCCTGATAGGGTTTCATTTCGCTATACTGCCTGGCAATAGAATCATTTTGACATGCACAAAACTCCCTGAGTGGTTGAATTTTGCCTTCTTTCTCCCATGAGTCAGTATCAATGGCGAACCAGATTTGATCTCCCTGCATGAAATCAAGGGAATACCTGCGTGTATCCGACAACAGGATACGATCTGCCAAAGCCATGAGCTTCAATGGGTCGGTGCCATCTTCCGGAGGGATAACAATCAACTCAAGATTGGAAGATAATCCTTCAAAAAAATTGAAATAGCCCTTCTCCGTTTCAGCACCTTCGCAGACAATATAAATTTTGCTGGCGTCCTTCGATGGCGCATGTTTGGTGTAATCCTTACGTCTTGTTATCATATCACCACTTTAAGTCAGATAGATTGGAAAGGAAAGGTATGCCTCCATAACGCCCTGTCAGGTATCCGTTCTCGATATTGGCAGTCTTATGGATATTATAATCACTCAAGGGATAGAGTTGGGTTGACTGATTCACATCCTTTTGAGCAAACCATATTTCGTCAGGGCGGAAGATGTTCTGGTCAAGCAGGCAGCTTTCATGTGTCGTGAATATAATCTGACCACGCGCATCCTTACTGTCAGAGATTTTTCGCATAATACTCTTGATCATTATCGGATGTATGCTCCTTTCAATCTCATCAATTACAAATACACCTCCCTTGCGAAGAACCGAATATAACAGAGGCATATACTCGACAAGTCGCCGGGTGCCGTCGGATTCCTCACGGATATTCATGCCAATCTCCTGTCCATCGGATTTTTTATGAACAGCAATCAAGGATTTGGCCATCACAACACCATCATACACGATTACGTTAAACGGATCAATTGCCTGAGGTTTCCCCGGATTGGCTTTGGCTGCATTATAGATGGTCTTGAGAGGAGTGTTGTCTTTAATATCGTCTTCGTTTATTACCATCGAGTTGACGCGCAGAGTGAATATGCCTGTATTCAGCTCCGGGATTATCTCGTTGACGAGCGCGGCAAAATCCGGGTCTTTCTCAAGAAAATAAGGCAATGCTTCTGCTGTCATTGAAGGTGCCACCACCTGAAGCCGCGAAAACCAATCGAATGCTTCTTTCACAACAGGCAACTCTTCCGGATAATAGCGCCCGAAGAAAGAGAGAACCAACATGTCTGGACGAATCACACGGCCTATCGCATCAAGGAAAACGTCAGCGGATTTTTCATTACTTCCTACCGTGAAAAACTCCTGCGAGACATGGATGCCCTTGTTGCTGCGTGTGAAAATCGGCATATCCTTTGTTTTCCCACTTATAGACAGTTCTTCCTGCCGTACTGTCATACCGGTGAATACGACATGATAATAAAAAATCCGGTCGTCGGTGAAAAACTCCACAGCCAGTTCTGACGGGCGAGAATGTCCGTCTCTGTCAAGTTTGAAATAAAGGTCATCCGGGATCTGGAGATCTCCGAGTTTCTCCGACATCACCATCGCCCTTAGCAGCGATATACATTTGAGCAGGTTGCTTTTTCCTGCGCCGTTTGCTCCATATATGGCAGACATACGCAGAGCGGTGGCATGATTGCATGTCACCTTATGCCAGTCGTGGCTATGGCTCTTGCTGGAAGGGAACGTATTGAACTCAACAGTGTCCCTGAATGACATTATATTTTCGGCTGCAAATCTTAGTAGCATTGCGTATAACGTTTGATTCTAACGGCAAAGTTACGATTATTTTCTGATTACAACAAGAAAATCGGCTGAATAGTTTGGCATGGCGTTAGAATCTAACGGAATCGACATCATCTCGACCGAAACCATGACCCGACGCTCGGTGTTGACACCTCTTGATACATCAGCATTCCAAAGCGGAACGTAAAGAGCCACCTCCTCCCGGCACAAGCCCTACTACTCATCCTCTGATATGGAAGATTACCACTCATCTTCTTTCGGGAATATTTTAGGGGTAAAAATATGTTTGTATTTTTGTTTGTATGCCCCGATTTGTTTGTATGGGAATATTCTGGACTGGCGTTTTATGGCCTCAAATAGCATAATATGTTTGTATTTAGGTCGGTTAATAAGGATTAAACAACTGAAACACAACGTTAAAACCATTCTTTGACGAGGAGGAATATTGATGTAAAGTCCGACCGATTTTAAGATTTGAGCGACAAATATACAGGCGGTTGACAAGCAATAAAATAAACTTGTCAATCGCTTTTTGTTTCATTTTACCTCACGGCGTGGTTATTGATATTCAGAAAGTTACAGATGGGTTTCAGGAGGAACTTGGCTAAAATACAATATGTATTCTGAGGTTCGTGAACATTTTTGACTTTTGACATCTACGATTTATTGGCATCTCGACCATATCGATAGTGCAATCCCATTCTCTCAGTCATGAAGAGGTAAGATTTCGACTAAATTATATTTATGTCTGGCATTATGATTCTCAGAAAAAATAATTAATTTTGTAATCAGATAATAGGCTATAATACTGTTCATGAGTGAAAAAAAATATATAATTCCGGTACTCCCCCTTTCTTTTGATGTGGAGACTAAGGCTGTAATGAAACAGACTACTCTTGCCAGTCGTAAACTTGGAGAACTCAATGGTATTGTAGAAAAAATCCCAAATCCTGAAATTTTGATTCGTACTCTTTCTTTACAGGAAGCAATGGATTCATCTTCAATCGAAAGTATAATTACCACTCATGATGAACTTTACAAAACTGAGATTGGTGCTAATAAATATTCCACGATTGCGGCTAATGAAGTGAGCACTTATGCCGATGCGCTTATGGAAGTGTTTGAGATTGTAAAACAACGTAATCTCATTACCGAGGGAATGATAAAAGAGATATATCGCCAGATTAAGCATAATGATGCCGGATATACCACAACCCCAGGAAAGAAGTTGATAAATGAAAAAACCAAAGAAAGCGTATATACTCCGCCTCAGACAATTGATGAGATTCAGCTACATATGTGTAACCTAGAGAAATTCATCAATGATGATACACTTTCAGACTTAGATCCTCTCGTAAAGATGGCTATAATCCATCATCAGTTTGAAAGCATCCATCCATTCGGTGATGGAAATGGTCGTGCCGGACGTGTGCTCAACATCCTATACCTTGTAGCCCAAGGCCTTTTAAATATGCCGATACTTTATCTGAGCCGTTATATCAACCAAAATAAAGGGGAGTATTACAGGCTGTTACAGGCTGTAAGAGACACTTTAATATGGGAGCCTTGGATCATTTTCATCCTTAAAGGCGTAGAACAAACCGCAGATGAGACTATTAAATTTATACGCGGAATCTCAGATATGATGTTGCAATACAAGCATCGTATCCGCAAAAATCTTCCGAACGTTTATTCACAAGATCTCATAAACAACCTTTTCCGTCACCCTTATACCAAAATAGAGTTTGTAGTTAAAGAGGTTGGAGTAAGCCGTCCAACGGCTATGTCGTATCTAAACCAATTAATTGATGAAGGGATATTGAGTAAACTTAAACTTGGTAGAGAAAACTATTATATCAATAATGGTCTTTTCAGCTTTATTCTTAATGCATTCCATTCTGAAGGAGATAAGCTGGCTGACCCTATTAATTCCAATATGGAAACGGAAGAGGATGTGTAAAGCCATTTTACACGTTGCCCCTAACATGTAAAATAAATCGCGTTTTTTTTACACATTGCCTCTCATGTGTAAAAAGAAAGACAAATGTTTTACTGATAGAGGAACTCTTAGTCGACTGGCAACTCGCCGAACTTCAGGAATAACTTGATGCACTCAGCGAGAAACGCGATAATGCTCAAAAGAATTTCCACGAGTTCACGGAAAAGAATCAGGAGCAGGTGCGCATGAGGCTGACCGATGCCGTTTTTGCCAGGATGGTTGTTGATGTCCGTTCTCTGTTGGACGCCATGCCGTCGGAACTGAAAGCCGATATTAACGGAAACTTTCTTACAGTAATCGCCGAGCAGCCCAACGAGATTTTGAAGTGTGCAATGTATCTATTCCTCGGCTATCTTGATGGCGCATCTCAATTCGCCCAGTCATGCGGCGGTGGTGGCGACAACTCGCTCCCTTGGGGCCGCAAAGAGGATGAAGATGACCGCCGCGTTGCCTACCGCTGCATGATGCAAGCCCACAAGATGCTGAAACAGTCTCAGCCGAAACGAAGTATAAATGGAAGAAGATGAAAGTTATTTCGTTTCTTATGATGGGTATATTCGCTGATCACTTCAATATCTTGAATGATGCAACGGTGCCATCATTATATATTAATCGCTCAATATAAAGACCATTGCATGGGGACTCGGATAATTGTCGGCCATCAAGAGAGAAGTATTGTATTGATTTTACAATCTTATTATCTGCCACAGGTTTTTCTATGCCAGAAGAATTACGGCTGTGTCCGAATATCCAATCAAGGCGTTCCGTTGTATAGCTCTGAATGCATGTTACTTCATGAGTCCAGCCTTCTTCAATGTCAAATTTTGTTATAGCACCACGAGCGTTTAACTCATCTATGAAATCTGATGCTGTTTCAACGCTCATAATTCGGTCTGATGTACCCATTACTGTATATACGGGAGTCGTTGCCACATTGGAGGCATCACACTTGGATGGATTGCCGGCGACAGGCATGGCTGCGGTGAACAAACGAGGATATGCAGACAGCATACTCCATGTTCCGGTTCCACCCATCGAACCGCCAAAAATATAGATATCGGTATTGTCTAACGATTCTGAGAGGACGTACCTGTCAATCAAAGCCTTCAGGACTCCAAGCATCGGACCGCCCCACGATTTGTCAGAAGGACATTGAGGAACAAGATAGACCGCATTGAGTTGTTTAAAGTCAAGATAGTTTGCGATGCTGTCAATGCCGGCTTCTTTCATTTGGGCATCATTGTCGTTTCCTTTACTTGAACCGCCATGCAGGTAAATCACAAGTACCTGATTGCTCATGCCGTTTGTATGTGCGACTCTATATGGCATTTCAATTCCTGATGCCACAATTTTTTCTGCTTCAAAAACCAAATTATTCTCTGATTTGCCTTCAGCCACGCAGAAAAGGATGCCGATTAAAGACATCCAGATCCGGAAGATTTTTCCAGCGTTCATGTTATTATCTATCTGCGATTTCTATGATTCTTTCGTTTGCCGTAGCCCCTACCCATTCTATCCAGGAGCTTTTTTTCAAGCTTATAAGCCTTGTCAATTTGCTGTTCGGAAAGGAACCCGCTGTAAATGTGATAGTATTTTTTTCGCAGGTCGAGAATTTTCTGGCTACGATCAAGGCGCTGCTCGGTGGTCAGCCCCTTACGTGGGCCAAGTGCCCAGATTTCGCGCTGGTACTGACAATATGTTTCCACATATTTATTGGTGGTTGATTCGTCAAGCGCAAGTTCATGTGCGATGTACTGTGCCTGCTTGGTAGCCAGTTCTTCACGCGACAATCGTTGACCGGTATTGTTCTGTGCTACGGCTGTTGCTCCACTTGCCACAATCATGATGGCAATAAGGATAACTCGGAATAACTGTTTCATAATTCGCTTGTTACTGTATTTGGTTTAGAAAAAAATCCTCGTGGTATATTTCGACAAGATATTCCTGGTCGGCTTCGCTGAGATTGCCGAATGCAAGGTCTATCTGTGTCAACGGGTCATTGTGAACTGCCGACAGGGGCTTTATCATCAACAATAATACGACACTTGCCGCTGCTGCGATCCCACCGATTGAACCCCATCGGAGAATCCGACGTTTACGCTTTGTTTGTCGGTCTTTATTCAGTGTCGCGAAGACTTTTGTCTCAATATCACCGAATGTCTCTGCCGGCATCGTGTATGGCATCCGTTTTCCAATATCGTTGAAATCAAATTTTTGAGCCATTATAATAATTTTTAAGCATTCATGTATCTGACTATCTTTTCCTTGGCAATATGATAGCTTGCCTTAACACTTGATGGAGTTGAACCGATTATGTTAGCAATCTCCTCATATTCCAGTTCGTCGTAATATCGCAGGTTGAATGTCAGTTGCTGTTTGGTCGGCAAAGAAAGGATTGCATTCTGCAGTTTCACAGCCTCGATATCCGTATAATTGACATATTCCTCATCTGCTATCGTTCTCGCCTCCGACGAATCGTTGTCTTCAAGAGAGATTATGTTATCACGCCGTTTACCAATCAACCTGAGAGCCTCATTGGTGGCAATACGATAAATCCATACATTAAGAGAACTGTCGCCCTTGAATTTATCGATTGAACGAAATATCCGGATGAATGTTTCCTGTGTAGCATCCTGTGCATCAGAATGATGTATCACCAGACGCCGGATATGCCAATACACAGTTTCCCATTTTTCTTTCATCAGGATACGGAAACCTAATTCGGAATCATGCCGGATTGCATTGATTAATTCAGCATCGTCAGTCATGAGTTTGCGCCAGGCATAATATAGAATTTCTTTTTACCTTCAACGATTGACAGGATAGGAATATTTCTATCCAGGACAAAGGCGTCAAGTTCTGCCTCTGCCGCATCCTTGTTGAGCGATGTTATTTTCGCATATTGCTTGACAGTGAGCCGTTGATTGTTGTTCAGATAGGCTAAAGCCATTGCCAACCGTTCTTTTTGGCTGAATCGGTTGCTGACATGTTTCGTAACCACATGGCGGTGTACCGGAGTTGGGATGACTACAACACACGCCGGGTGATGAATGTGATGACGATGAGGACGGCGAGCGTCTGCCTGACTGCAACCGGCTACCATCAGAGTCGCGATTGCCATTATTTTTAGTTTTGAGCTGATGTTCATGCTTTCATTTGTTTTAGCGTTCTATTTATATGACCCGCCCAAACATCAGCCGTCAAAAACAGGTCTCAAAAATTTCCAAATTATAGATTGATTATATTTCCTCTTTATGACTTTAGAGGAATTCCCCATTCTCCTCCAAAACTGCAATATAGAGGCCAAAATGCCATCGCATTTCATGTTTTTTTAGTGCAAAATACGCTTGTCTATCCTTGGCAATATGCGTGTAATCTACTGATTATTAATCATTAATTCATTCATCAACGAGGAGGAATATTAAGTCTTAAATCATATACAACATACTGACTACCAGCCATACAAGCAATAAAAACTTGTTTGTATGGCTGGTGTTTTATTATCTCAGATGGCATAATTTGTTTGTATAATTTGGTGATTTCGGGTCTTTATGTTTATATATAGTTCTTTAGCAATATTACTTTTTTGGAAGACGAATATCCTCTGATTTAAGATTTATTAATTTTGATATGTCATGTTTTTGCACACGTTGAGCCGTATCTTTGCGTATCAATAACTCCTCCATGATGAAACATCAGACCATACCTATACGCAACAACAATGGAACGGAAGTCATTGCACAGGCTCCTCTTATAATCTCGGCAAGCAGGGCTACCGACATTCCGGCGTTTTATGCCGACTGGTTTTTCCGCCGGCTTGACAAAGGCTACCTCAGGTGGCGGAATCCTTTCTCGGGGCAGGAGAGCTATGTATCGTTCAAGAATTCCCGCTTCATCGTTTTCTGGTCAAAGAATCCTGCGCCTCTGTTACCCTATTTGTACACGCTTAAAAAGCGGGGGATTGGGTGCTATATACAATATACTCTTAATGATTATGAGTACGAAGGACTTGAACCAAATGTTCCCACTTTAACCCAACGGATTGATACCTTCCGTCGACTCGTTGATGCTCTCGGCTTAGGAGCAGTAGTATGGCGTTTTGACCCGCTTATTCTTACAGACAGAATAAACATAGATACTTTACTTCAAAAGATTGCAAGTATCGCCGATGCCTTGGTCGGCCATACGGAAAAACTCGTTTTCAGTTTCGCCGACATTGAGTCATATAAAAAAGTTTCACGCAATCTTAGGCTTAAAAGCATCAATTACCATGAATGGGATGAAGAGTCTATGCGCGAATTTGCATTGGGCCTATCGATGTTGAACCGTGATAACTGGAATTTCAGGCTGGCGACGTGCGCCGAACGCATAGACCTTTCGGAATATGGCATTGTGCATAACCGCTGCATCGACCCAGACCTAATCAGCCGTCTTGCTCCCGATGATGCCGTTCTTCAAAACTTTCTTTATAACGCCAAGACCGACAATGGACAACGAAAGACTTGCGGCTGTATCCTCTCAAAAGACATCGGCGCATACAACACCTGTCCGCATGGATGTCTCTACTGCTATGCCAACACGTCTTCTACGTCGGCATTTGCAAATTATAAGAGAGCTATTGCTAATCCACTTGGCGACACAATAATCTAACTTATATGGTCGGTGAATGAGGATAAATCACATAACGACATAATAGTATGTGTGGGTCCCTATTATCAGGAGGCAACGCGAGGTAAGAGGATTAAAGAATTTGGCGACAAACTTCATGGTTATACGTTGGTATACAAATTAGAGAAGCATACCGATGATTGGGATAAACCATATAGCTGCCAGATATACATCTTTGTAAGTTCATACTATTGACATTTCGCGCTAAATATGTTTGTATTGGAATATTCCTGAATGGCGTTTTAAGGCCTCAAATGGCGAAATATGTTTGTATTTAGGTTGGTCAACAAAGGTTAAATAACGGAAAAACAGTATTAAAACTATTCTTCAACGAGGAGGAGTATTAAGCAGAAAAATTTAGCATAAATATCTGACAACCAATGGCCATGCAAATCATGATTTGCATGGCCATTGGTGTTTTATATTATAGCTTGTCTAAAATATCTATAAAAACCAGATAGTCACAAACCTTCTTATTAATAAATTCATCTAAAATTCAGGCTTTTATACTTAATATTCCGATATTTGTGAATATTGGAATAATGGCCTCTCATGTGTAATGCAACTGAGCCAGTCCGGCATCAAACTATAAAAAACTTTGTGGATTTTTTATAGTTTTATATAACCTTGTCTATTGTGCTGTCAAAATCTGCCCCTTTGATATATCCGCTTTTCTGCTTGTTCAGTTTAATTTCAGTTAAAAGGCCCGATTGAACTAACTCCGAAAGGTCTTTCTTTGCCGTCGGTTGCGTCACTAACATTCTGCCGGCAATATCTTTGGCAGTTACTATCAAGTCGGCATCTTTTATAAACAAGTGCAGTATTGAGGCCTGACGCCTTGTAATTCCTCCAATTTTTAGCAATTGTACTTCATCTTTTTTCTGAGCAGTCTTGCGTTCGATATATGCTTTAAGCTCGTCAAAGGCCTTTTCAAGTGCATTTAAATGATATGTAATAAAGTAACCGATATCATTACCATCGGCTTCAGACTGAAGAAATGATTTCTCATATGAAGCCTTTGACTTATATATGATTCTTGAAATCGAAAGGTATTCAGTAAGCCAATACCCTTCTTTCAGAAGATACCAATAGAAAATAGCCCTGGCCGTACGGCCATTACCGTCAACAAATGGGTGGAGGAAAGAGATAAAGAAATGCAGGATGGCTCCTTTGATTATAGGATGAATGAATACTGTTACTTCATTGGAATTGGCAAATTGACAGAACCAAGCAATAGCTCCCGGTATTTCTGTGAATGATGGCGGCCTATGAACAATCTCATTGGTAACAGAATTTGCCACAACCACATTGTCGTTCTGCCTGAATTGTCCTGCATCTTCCGGATTATCCATTGTGTTGTAAGTCATCAATGAATGTATTTGAAGAAGAAATTCGGGGGTCATTGGTTGGTCCAGATTTTCAGAGAGGAATTGGATGGTCTGGTAATTGTTGTAAATCATCCATTGTGACTTATCCTTGGGTGTAATCTTATTTCGAAGCATTTCCTTAGCCACCTTTCGAGTAGTTGAAGCTCCTTCCATTTGGCTTGAAGAAATGGCTTCATCAATCACAGAGTTCATCAAATATATTTTACGGCTATCGCGAGGTATGAGAGACTCACTACCCCAAGATCCGCCAAATTGCATGTCGAAATTATGACAGAGTCTAGCCATAGAATTTGTCATGCTGAAATGAATCCGGTAATTGGGATTCACTGTGATTTGATTACTCAAACGCAATTGTTTGAGCGCGTTCCAGATATCTTCCGAAGTATCAAAGCCATTGAGTTTCTTGTATTTTACCGTATTCCAGTAAGGGTACTCTTCCTGAAATTTACGAATTTCCTCCATCGATTCCGGAGTGAAAACTTCTGAAACTGACTTTGTGGCAGCGATATATTTGGGGGGTTGCTCTATCATACTCACATCATATTATGTATCCACAAAATTAGCAAAACTATAAAAATATTGCAACCATTTTCATGGTTTTTGATAGTTCGACCCATCGGCATTGCAAAAATAGCAAGTTCACCGAGCAAAAATCGCCCCAATAAGCGAAAGAGAATAGGTATTTGGGCATGGAGACATTCATATTGCGCTGATTAGCCGTACAACTGGTAGCAAATGTTTTGTTTGTGGCTGATGGTTTTATACTCGATGAAGGCGTATCATCCCCACATATCGCAAATTTTGTTTGTTTATAGGCCAGCCGCATCAACCCGATTTTTTCACTATCTTTACCGCAAAAAACGATGACACGACTCAACGACTTCATGGCGAGCCCCGAACTGGCGCCGATTTCCGAATTTTGCCTTGCTAACGGAACGTTGGCGAAATACTCCAAAGGGCAATCCTTTGTTGACGAAGGCTCGCTATGCCGGTATATCGCCGTCGTGAGGTCGGGATATTTCAAATTTTCGGTCATCGACAGTAAAGGCACTGAATGCACCACCGGATTCTCATTCGCAGGCGATATCGTGGCCGACTATGTGTACTCCTTTCTCAATTCACAACCATCGCCTACATCGATAATCGCCGGAGTTGATTCGGAAGTACTAAGAGTGCCGTTCGGCCAAATGAAGGCCGACATCGATAAAGCCGATCCTGAATATATTGCCCGGACAGCAAAACTGCTCCTGAAGGAGGCATACCGCCGTTATATCGACATGCACAGATTCTCACCCTACGAACGGTATATGAAACTCATCCGCCGCGTGTCCGACCTCCTGTCGCTTGTGCCGTTGCAGGAACTGGCGTCCTACCTGTCGGTTTCACGACGGCAATTTCAGCGCATCCGCGCGCAGGCGGGACATTTGTCCCACGACAAATGAAACTTACGCCGTAATTTTGAGGGCAACCTTAAAAACACGGATATGTTCAGAAAATTAGCGACTGGAGGCCTGCTTCTTGTGTTGGCCCTTTGCGCCCCGAATGCGGAAGCTGCCAAACTCTATCAACTGGCAGATGCAACAGTCTACCTTAAGGACGGCACAACCGACCAATACAGCGGAGCCACAAAACTGTCGATGCCCCATAAAAGCGACGCCCTTCAGAAAGTAGAAAACGCCTACACCAAAAAGCAGAAAAAAGCCGGCGAGATACCCTCGGCAACCGTCGACTCTGTGGTTATGTGGCTTCCGACGCAGCCCGACCGTCGCTATACATTCGTTTTCGTGCCCAAATACGGCTGGTGCGCACTCCTCGACAAAACGGCGCAAGCCACCGCCTGCCTCTATTCCGAAGGCGGATACCGCATCCGTCCCGACGGCGGCCTGTGGTTCTTCAATACCCAGAAACTGATAGTCGACCGCGACGGCAAGACCTCCGACCTGAAGAACCCCTACAAAATGAAGCCGGAAAAATTCGCCTCAGAATTAGCCGAAATATCGGGAGGCGACACCCGACTCGAAGCTCAGCTGACGCATCTTCTGGGGCGGGAACGCCCCGACAACTACGTGCGCGTAGTAAAAATGAACGGCGATACAATCTACGGCTATCTCCACAACGACGCCAAGACAGTAGCCAAAAACCTCTTCTCGAAATCAGGCACACTGCTGCAATACATCAACATCAGCGAAGAGCCCGACAGCAAGCGGACACGCTACTCAGCCGACGAAGTCAGCGAGATACGATGGTTCGACAACAACATCGCTCCCAATACGAGAGTATCCATGTCGGTAAACGCACCGCGCATGTTCAAAGCCAAGAACTATACACGTGGATTTACATGGCTGTGGGACAGACGTCCGTCAGGCAGCATCGTCAAATATGAAGTATGGGAAACCTCCGGCGGTCGAAACCCCATAAGCCGCCTCGTCCCGGTGGTGAGCGTATATTTCGAAGGCGCCAAAGGCGCGTTTATGCTCTACTCCAACAACTCCGTAAGTTTTGCCCTGCTTTACCATTATATGAAAGATGCCGCCCCCGAATTTCACAAAATGCTGAAAGAATACTACGGAGACAGCCCCGATGCGAAAGCCCACTGCAACGAACTTAAAGACAACCCGTCGCGCATCCTTGACCTTTACGACGAATACCTCAGGACCCACGATTACATCGACGACCGCCCCGACGTAAAAGTCACCGACTCCGAAAAATAGCATTCGATGAAAAATAACAATTAAGGCGTGCCGTCGGTACGCCTTACTGCTGCCCAAATGTTAAAGAGGTCGATGTTTGTCCCTGCTTCTCCCGGTATCACAATGCAATCAGCCGGCCATTCAGGGGCGCCTATGGAGGTTGTGGCGGAGGGTCTATACGGCAGATACCAGGTGCCGGCTTGCGAATTGATTTTTTTTCGTAACTTTACACTTTGAATCAGAAAGGAATCAGCTACCTGGTCCAAGCCACTTCATGCCGTCTGATATATTGACCAAAATACGAATTCTGTTTGCCGGAGGCGAATCCCGCACCCAGAAGCTCAAGAGCAACATCGTACTCTCCATTCTGCTCAAGGGGGTCAGTGTGCTTGTGACCTTTCTGCTTGTGCCTGCGACAATCGACTACGTCGACTCCGAGGTCTACGGCATCTGGCTCACTCTGTCGGCCATACTGATGATGTTTCAGATTCTCGACATCGGCATCGCCTCAGGGCTTAAAAACAAGCTCACCGAAGCTCTTGCCGCCGGCGACATGAAATCCGCCCGCTCGCTGGTCTCCACATCGTACGTCTCGATGGCGGCGATTTTCATTCCCATTGTCATAATCATATATGCGCTTGTGCCATATATCTCATGGTGTCCGCTTCTCAATGTAGATATTGCTTATGAGGGTACTATCGTGCAGACCATGAGGATTCTCGCCATTCTCCTGTTCGTGCAGATGATTGCCAACATCATCGTCTCGGTACTCGCCGCCTATCAGCGTGTTGCCCTATCGCTCTCCTTTCTGGTCATCGGCAACATCCTGGCCTACATCCTGATTCTCATTCTGGCCCGGACTGTTCCGGCCTCACTTCCCCTGCTTGCCCTCGTTCTTGGCGGGGCACCGATTCTTGTCACAATCATTGGCTCGGTGGTGTTGTTTCACGGCTTATGCCGCGAGGTCAGTCCTACATTCGGCAGTGTGGAAATGTGGCGCACCAAGGAATTGCTGTCGCTTGGAGCTAAATTCTTCATCATCAACATCCAGGCAGTTGTGGTCTACCAGAGCTCCAATTTCCTCATCTCCCACGTCTCATCACCCGAAATGGTAACGGCATACAACATCGCCTACAAATATCTCTCCCTGGCCCTGGTGGTCTACACCAACATCACAATGTCGCTCTGGACAGCCTATACGGACGCTTATGCACGCGGCGACCACCCCTGGATGATCGACATGCGCCGAAAGATGAACCGTCTCCTTATGCTGTGCATCGGCCTGTGTATTGTCTTCGCGGCCGTAGCCCCTCCGGTCTATTCCATATGGATTCAAGGAAAGGCGGAAGTACCCGCGGCCATGACCTGGTGGGTAGCTGCATATGTCTCCACTTTCTGTTTCATGACCCTCAACGGCACTTTCATTATCGGGACCGGCAAAGTACTACTCGAGACAATCGTTGTTGCCGTAGGTGCCATCGTATATATTCCTGTAGCGCTTATGGCCGCCCAATGGCTCCAGCAATATGGCATTCTCGCGGCTCTCGTAGCCGTCAACATAGTCTACGGCGTGATTTTCAGCAAACAAACCACTAAACTTCTCGACGGCACTGCCCGAGGTATTTGGATCAGATGATGAAGGACTTCAAGACGGCATTCAGGCGTATCTGGCGCAAATTGTTCTCCGTTTCCCGGTATCCCCGAAGTTCGTTCGGAGCTATCGGGAAGGGCACTGTAATCGGCGACCAGTGTGTCATCGTCCCCAGGTATATGTTCCTTGACGATTATGTGGCGATCCAGAACCACGTTCATTTCATCTCTGCAGGAGGCAAACTGGTGGTCAAAAAATTCTCCGTCATCTCGGCCCAGTGCGTCATCGTGCCCGGCACCCATATGCCCGTTCCCGGCATACCGTTCTATTTCCAGACCACAACCCACGCCGGCGACGAGCAGTCTACCATCACCATCGAGGAAGACTGCTGGATAGCGTCGGGATGTACCCTGCTGATGAAGAGCCATATAGGCCGGGGGGCCATCGTGGCCGCCGGCAGCGTGGTGACAAAGTCAGTGCCCCCATATGCCGTAGTCGCAGGAAGCCCGGCTAAGGTCATTGCCGTGAAGTTCTCCAAGGAAGACATTCTCCGTCATGAAGAGGCTCTCTACGAACCATCGGAAAGACTCACACCCGGGCAAATCGACGCTTTGTTCGCGGAGCATTACCGCGACGTGAAAGTGCTCCGACGTAAGGATCCCGCTGATGTCCCTGGCCATTATGACCGCACATCCGGACGCTTCATCGAGATGCTCAAGAGCTAAACCCACGAATTTCGAACCATGGCAATCGGACAAAAAATTCACTCCTTCCTCAGCAATCCACGCTGGACATTGCGTAGGGCCTGGTATTACTGCAACTGCAAGCCCAGATTCAAGCGCTACGTCTGGTCTGACTGGGTCGTTGACACGAGTGCCATAACCTGCTCGTGCGTCTCCCTCGGCGAACGCGTCTATATCGGGCCGAGATGCCGCATCATGGGAATTTACAGGTACCTGGACTCGACTTTCAATCCGGTCATAGAATTCGGCGACGGAGTATTCATAGTTCAAGACTTCTATCTCACATGCGCGTCCCGGGTAACAATCGGCGATAACACCGCAATAGCTGCTTTCGTGACGATAACCGACATCGATCATCCTTACACCGACCCTGACACTCCCATTGAGCAACAGCCCATTAAAGTTAAGGAGGTATCAATCGGCTCCGATTGCAAGATTTACAACGGTGCAGTAATTACGCTCGGCACCCGCATCGGGCGCCATTGTGTTGTCGGCGCGAATTCCGTGGTAAAGGGGGAATTCCCGGACTATTGCGTCATCGTCGGCAATCCGGCCCGAATCGTAAAACGCCTGAACCCCCTCACCGGCCAATGGGAACGAACTGATTCTGACGGAAACTTCATATAGAAACATCATAAAAAGCCTCATCATGTATAAAAAGATTCTGATTACCGGCGGAGCCGGTTTCATAGGCTCAAATCTCGCACTCAAGCTTCTCGAGAAAGGCTACGATGTGGTTGTTCTCGACAACCTCTCGCCACAGATTCACGGCGACGACCCCGACACCACCTCTCCCCTCTATATTTCTGTAAAAGACAAGGTCAAATTCATCCACGGCTCAGTTACATCGCGCGAAGACTGGGTGAAGGCCCTCGAAGGCGTGGAATGCGTAGTGCATCTCGCTGCCGAGACTGGCACCGGGCAGTCGATGTACGAGGTCGAGAAATATGTGGGTACCAACATTGGAGGAACCGCCCTTTTGCTCGACATTCTCGCCAATCAGAAGACCGACGTTAAGAGAGTTGTCGTGGCCGAATCCCGCGCCATCTACGGCGAGGGCCGCTACTATAGCCCCGACCTCGGCCGCTGCGTTTATCCCACCATGCGCGCCGCCGAGGATATGGAAAAGGGTGACTTCGAGGTAAAGTATCCCGGCTGCAGCAAGCCCCTCGAGCTTGTAGGCACCACAGAAGACTCCATGATCCATCCCACCTCGGTCTACGGAATCACGAAGCAGGTTCAGGGCCAGCTTGTCCACCTCGTCTGCCAGTCTATAGGCATCGACTCGGTTTCGTTCCGCTATCAGAATGTCTACGGCCCCGGCCAGTCGCTTTCCAACCCCTACACCGGTATTCTCTCAATATTCTCCACCCGCATCAAGAACGGCAAGGATATCAACATCTTTGAAGACGGCAAGGAAACCCGCGACTTCGTCTACATCGACGACGTGGTCGACGCTACCATCCGCGGCATCGAGGTGCCCGAGGCTAACGGCCATGTATTCAATGTCGGCACAGGCGAGCCTACCGACGTGCTCGCCGTGGCCAACACCCTCATGGAGAAATACAACAAAAAAGTAAACCTTTACGTATCGGGCAATTTCCGCATCGGCGATATCCGCCACAATTATGCCGACATAACCGCCGCCCGTGAGATTCTCGGATTCGAGCCAAAATGGAATTTCAGCGACGGTATCGCCCGGTTCACCAGTTGGGTCGACAGCCAGAAAGTCTGCGAGGACAAGTACGAGCAATCGCTCAAGGAAATGAAGGATAAGAACTTATTCAAGTGATTATGACAGACTGGAAAATCGGAATAGTGACGGTGATGTACAATAGTGCCGGAGTGCTCGAAGGCTTCTTTGACTCACTCGACCGCTCGACTTACCGCAACTTCGTGGTGTACGCCATTGACAACCAGTCGCCCGACGATAGCCTCCTCCTTGCCAGAGAACACTCCGCCCGGACCTCTTTCCCAACCGTAATAATCGAGGCGGAGGATAACGGCGGAGTGGCCAAGGGAAACAACATCGGTATCAGGCGAGCTTTGGCCGACGGCTGCGACCTTGTGCTCCTCGCCAACAACGACATCGAGTTCACTTCCGAATCAATCGCTCTGCTCGTCGAAGGCCTCGAAAAGTATGACTGCGACATGATCGTGCCTAAAATCTTCAACTACTTCACCGGCAAGCTCTGGGCCGCCGGAGGTGGGGAATACGGATTCTTAAATCCCACAACACATTTCGGATACGACCATGACGACGCGCCACAATACAATGAGCCACGGAGTCTTGAGTTCGCGCCTACGTGCTTCATGCTTATCAAGAAAGAGGTCTTCGATAAGATAGGCATCATGGACGAGAGATACTTTGCCTATTTCGACGATACCGACTTCGTGTGGCGTGCCGTCAGGCAAAACGGGCTAAAGCTGCATTATGAGCCCGAGGCAGTAGTCCAGCATAAGGCCGGCACATCGTCGGGAAGCAAGCCATCTCCCTTCGCCTTCTACCTCAACACACGCAACAGGGCATACTTCATGAACAAATATTACCCCTGGCACCAGCGCCTATGCGTCAATCTCTATAACTTCACATATTATTTCCTCTATTCTGTGAAACACCCTTCGCTTCCGTCAATTTTCAAGAATTTCGGCTACTACCGCGAGGGGCTGAAAATGTACCGGCAGTGGCTTGCCGAGCAGCAACCGAGATAGGGCCAAATTTGAATTCCTAAGTACGGACACCTTATAATAGTTCAAACTGTAGAACCCGCAATCGGCTGTGCTCCTGCGCCTAAGCGAAGCATCCAGCCGACGACCCAGATGGACTATTATGACACGCCCCCATTTTTTTTGAGGATGGCTGATTTGGGGGAGATGCAGGTGGGCGGGGCGATTGCAAGGCTTTCGCAATAGTAAGGTGGCCAGTAGTATGCAGCGGACAAAAGTGATAGAACAATAGATTTGATTTGGCGTTATATATTGTAGAACCCTCTAATGCCACTATGGACGATCTTTTGATAATCATCGCATTAATTCTTCTCAACGGGATATTTTCCATGTCGGAGGTCGCTCTTATTTCCGCACGCAAATCGAAACTCACCGCAGATGCGAAGAGCGGAAACCACAACGCCGCCACCGCTCTTAAACTACAGGGCGAGCCCGATCGCTTTCTTTCCACCATACAGATTGGAATCACTCTGATCGGCATTCTTACCGGTCTGTTCTCTGGCGCTACCTTAGCCACCGAGGTCGGGAATTATTTCGCAAATCTTGGCATTGAGCCGCATCTTGCACTTAATCTTTCCAGAATCATAATCGTAGGATCGGTAACCTATCTCTCGATTGTGGTAGGCGAACTTGTTCCGAAACGTATCGGTATGAGTAAGGCCGATACTATAGCCAAAATCGTGGCCGCCCCGATGAGACTGCTGTCGGTTATCACATATCCCGCCGTATGGCTACTCTCTTCCTCAACGGGGGTGCTGACAAGACTTCTCAACATCGGAGGCTCCACTACGAAAGTGACCGAAGAGGAAATAAAATCTCTTATTCGGGAAGGAACCGATTCAGGAGAGGTCAGAGCGGTAGAACAGGATATTATGGAACGGGCTCTGGTGATGGGCGACAGCCGCATCGATGCCATCATGACAAGCCGCAAAGATGTGACATCGCTCACCGTCGGCATGGACGTGGAAAGCATTCGCAAGGTGATTGCCGACGACTTGCATTCATCCTATCCGGTTTTCGACCGCGAAAGGAAGGAGATATGCGGTGTAGTATCGCTTAAACGGCTCATCATTACCCTCGACTCGCCCGGCTTCGCTATAGAGAAAGAACTTACATCCGGATTATGCCTACCGGATACCATGACGTTCTACGATGCGATGGAAACTCTCAGAAGTTCCGGCGAGCACTCCGCGCTCATATACGATGAATATGGAAATTTCCAGGGAATTGTTACCCTCCGCGACATTCTGGATGGCCTTACAGGCAATCTGGCCCAGAGTGGCGACAGCCCGTCAATTGTCAAGCGTGTCGACAGGGAGGAATGGCTCGTCGACGGGCAGTGTCCCGTATATGATTTTCTGGAATATTTCGATATGGAAGACCTGTATAAGCCGTCGGCTTACACAACAATTGGAGGTCTAATCATCGATACCATGCGGAAAGTGCCCAAAGAAGGCGACACGGTATCCTGGAACTGTTTCCGCTTCGAAGTAGCGGATATAGACCGAGCGCGTGTCGACAAGGTCGCAGTAGCCATAACGCCCCCCGATCATTGAGTCACCACGGAAAATGGGGATGATCAACGGTTATCAAGCAGCGGGAGATATTCGCCGTAGCCCTCGGCCTCCATTTCAGATGCGGGAATGAAGCGCAGGGAAGCGCTGTTGATGCAGTATCGCAATCCACCCCGCGAGCGCGGGCCGTCGGGAAATACGTGGCCCAGATGGGCATCGCCGATTACGCTGCGCACCTCCACGCGGCTCATGCCGTGTGAATTGTCAGCGCGCTCGGTCAGCAGTTCGGGCGAAATCGGCCGGCTGAACGCGGGCCATCCGCAGCCCGAATCAAACTTGTCGGCAGATGTGAAAAGCGGCTGCCCGGTAGTGACATCCACATATATTCCCGGCCTGAATTCCCGATCATAGGCATTCGCATACGGCCGCTCGGTAGCTCCATGCTGTGTCACGGCATACTGCTCGGCCGTAAGGCGCCGACGCAACTCTCCGTCGGAAGCCTTGCGGTAGCGCATGGCGCGGTTCGTATTCCTGCCACCTTCTTCCTGCACCCGAAGGCCACCGGTGGCCATCATTTCATCTTTCATATCTTTCTCTTTTTAGAAAATCATAGGTTTAACGCTGCTGTCCACCGCGCGGTTTGCCGCGCGGATGCGTTTTTAGCGCATAGGCCGAGGTTATGGCCGCGAGAATGCTTAAATTTGCGCCATGGAATGGCTTGAAAGTCTGTTTTTGGAGCATTCGGCGCTCCAGGCCGTGTGCGTGATTTCGGTGATAATCGCCATAGGGCTTGGCCTCGGCAAGCTACGCGTATGCGGAATCTCGCTGGGAGTTACGTTCGTATTTTTCACGGGTATACTCGCCGGCCATCTCGGCCTGTCGATCAACCCCGAGATTCTTAAATATGCCGAAGATTTCGGCCTGATGCTGTTCATCTACGAACTCGGTCTGAAAGTCGGCCCGGGATTCTTCAGTTCATTCCGCAGCGGCGGCATCAAACTCAATCTGCTCGGGCTGGGGCTGGTGGTGGCAGGCTCGCTCACGGCCATAGCACTCAGCTATCTCATGTCGATTCCGATGACCGATATGGTGGGCATACTCAGCGGCGCTACAACCAACACGCCCTCGCTCGGCGCGGCCCAGCAGGCTATAAGTCAGCTCGGACTGCCGGCCGAAGGAGCGGCCCTGAGCTGCGCGGTGACCTACCCGCTCGGCGTGGTAGGCGTGATTCTCGCCTTCGCCGTGGTAAGGAAGTTTGTAGCACGCAAATCCGACTACGAACCCCGGCGCCACCCCGAGGCGGACCACACCTACGTGGCGGAATTCCGCGTTACAAATCCCGCCGTACAAGGCCTGTCGCTCCGCGAAGTCAGTGCCCTAGGAGGCGCCCACTTCGTAGTATCGCGCATATGGCATGGCGGTCAGGCGGCCCTTCCGGGGCCCGATGCCGTACTCGCCGAGGACGACCGCGTTCTGGTTATTACCAACGAGGACGAAGTGGCCCGGCTCACCGTGCTCTTCGGCGAGAAAAGCGCCCGCGACTGGAACAAACCCGACATCAACTGGGACAAGCTCGACAAGAATCTCGTGTCGCGCACCATCGCCATAAGCAAGCCCCAACTCAACGGGCGACGCCTGGGCTCCCTCAACCTTCGCAAGCTCTATGGGGTGAACATATCGCGCGTGAGCCGTTCAGGCGTACGCCTCCTCGCCCGCCCCGACCTGATACTGCAGTTAGGTGACCGCCTCACCATCGTGGGCGAGCCCGACGCTATCGACAAGGTGGGCGCGCTCGTCGGCAACTCCGTCACCGACCTCAAGGACCCCAATCTGGCAGCCATATTCATCGGGCTTGTACTCTCGCTGATCGTCGGGTCGATACCCATAGCCATCCCCGGCATATCGGTACCCATCAGGCTCGGTCTGGCCGGAGGCCCCATAGTGGTGGGAATACTCATCGGGCGTTTCGGCCCTCAGTTCCACATGGTCACCTATACCACCCGGAGCGCCAACCTCATGCTCCGCGGCATAGGTCTCTCGCTGTTTCTGGCATGCCTCGGGCTTGAGTCCGGCGCCCAGTTCATCGACACCATCATGCGCGGCAACGGACTGACGTGGATCGCAGCCGGCTTCATCATCACCCTGCTTCCATCCCTGGCCATGACCGTAGCCGCCATGCGCTGGTGGAGCCTCGACTACGGCACCGCCGCAGGCATGGTGAGCGGCGCAATGGCCAACCCGATGTCGATGACCTATGCCGCAGGCTTCACACCCGGCGACACAGCCCCGGTTGCCTACGCCACCACCTACCCCCTGTCGATGTTCGCCCGCGTGGTTATTGCCCAACTGCTGGTGCTCTGCTTCGTATAGCAATGAAATAGCATACACACGACCCGACGGAGTGAAAGTCATACCTGTGGGATGTCTTAAAGATTAATGTCTATGCGACCGATGAGAAAAGCCTCAAGGAGGAAAGACCCGGAATGGGCGCTCGAAGTGTTCGACCGCGCACCTTATATTACCTTCAGTCTGACGCGCCCCGACGGGACGCCCTACGGCGTGCCGCTCTCGATGGCTCGCCGCGACGCCCGTACTTTCTATTTCCACTGCGCCCCCGAGGGTGAGAAACTCGACTGCATCCGAGCCAATCCGATAGTCGCCCTCTCGGCCGTGAGCCGCTGCTCTGCGCGCTACGAGGAAGAGAAAAACAATTTTACGGAATATTATCGCTCGGCAATGGCGGTAGGTCGCGCCGAAATCGTGGAAGATGCCGCCGAGAAAATCCAGGCGTTGCGCCTGATCTGCGAGCGCTTCCTCCCTGCCTATATGGCCCGCTTCGACGAAGCCGTAGCGCGCAGCCTCGCCCGCACCGCCATAGTGCGCATCACCCTTACCGAACCTCCGGTTGGGAAAAGCAAACCATAAGTATTTTGAACAGTTACTTAATACAGCATGAAAGAAATCAGGATTGACGTAACGAAACAAACCGCCGAAGAACTCGCGTTGGCCGACACCCATGCGCGGCTGCTCTTCGAATTTAACCATACTATGCCCGCAACGCCGGAATACGACGCGCTGATGCACCGCATTTTCTCATCGATGGGCGAAGGGAGTCGGATTGCCACGCCGCTCACCGCCGTGCGGCCCCATATGGTGAACATCGGCCGCAACGTTGTAGTGATGCCCGGCTGCCTGATGATGTCGGCCGGAGGAATCACTATTGCCGACGGAGCAATGATCGCCGCCAACGTGCAGCTGATATCCAACAACCATGACCTCTACGAGCGTCAGATAATCACCTGCCGGCCGGTGCACATCGGCCGCAACGCCTGGATCGGCGCCGGAGCGACGATATTGCCCGGCGTGACCGTTGGCGACAACGCCGTGGTGGGCGCCGGCAGCGTAGTGACGCGCTATGTCGAGGCCGACACCATTGTGGCAGGCAATCCAGCCAGATTCATCAGGCGCATAGATCCGCACCCCGAATGCTCCGCGACCGACGACATCGACGACACTACCGTTCAACTCGGCCTCGACAGCTGCGGCGACTGAAACAGCACCTCCCAAACCACTTTTGCCCGAACGTGGATGCGGATTTTTTCGTAACTTTACACTCTGAATGGAAAGTTTAACGACAATCGACGCCGTCGAAGCCATGAAACGGCGTCCCGACCGACTCAGGCGCATACTTTTCGTGTGTCTGGGCAATATATGCCGCTCCCCGGCCGCCGAAGGGGTGATGCGTGCCATAGTTGAGGAAAACGAAGGCCGCGGCGCAGCCGTAGAAAACGAATGGGAAATCGACCGCCCAGGCGCCCGCACGCGTTTCGTGATTGACTCGGCCGGCACGGGCGACTACCACATCGGCGACCTTCCCGACCGCCGCATGCGCATCCACGCCCAGCGCCGGGGATACAACCTCACCCACCGCGCACGTCAGGTCGGCGAAGCCGACTTCGACCGCTTCGACCTGATTGTGGGGATGGACGCCTCGAATCTTCGCAATCTGCGCTCCCTGGCACCCACGCCCGAGGCCGAGAAGAAGATAGTGCCGATGGCCGACTTTTTCCGGATAGCCACGCGCTACGACTATGTGCCAGACCCCTACTACGAGGGTGCCGAAGGATTCGAGCTGGTTCTCGACCTCCTCGAAGACGGCTGCCGCAACCTCTATGAACAGCTGAAATGAGACAGAACCGACTGAAACGCTATACCGTATGGCTGATGGGAGCGCTCGGCGCGATGCTCGTGCTCTGGGCCTCCTTCGGCTCGCGCGGCGATGCCACGGAGACCGTCGTCGCCCTTGAAAATGAAGATGTCGCTCCGGCCGAATCCACCCCGGCCTCCAGCCCGGAAACCAAGGCCGAACCGGAATCCGAGGCGAAGCCTGAGGCGCCGGCACAGAATGCCGCCGACGCCGAAGTTACTCCAAGCCGTCTGCTGGCTATGCTTCTCCCCTCCGACACTATTCGCGCGCGCAACCCATACGAAGCCCATTTCGACTCGATGCCACCCGGAGGCATAAAAATGCATATCAATGCTGTGGGAGGCACTCTCGGCCGGGTATTCAACGACTCCAACTACCTCCATATCGCCACAGCCGAGCGCATCGGCATCCGCCCCCTGCGCACACTACGCGACGCTTGGGATGGTGGCTCGCGCCTGGAGCGCATATCAAGCTGCGAGGCCTATTATCTCGACAATCTCACCCACTCGCTCCCCTATCTCGTGCCTCAGGCGCATAGACTGCTGAAAGACATCGGCATGGCCTTCCGCGACTCACTGCAGGCTCGCGGAGGAGGCAATTACCGCATCAAAGTTACTTCCGTGCTCCGCACACCGCGTCTGGTAAGTCGCCTGCGGCGCCGCAACCGCAACGCCGTCGATACTTCGGCACACCTCTACGGCACCACTTTCGACATCAGCTACGCCAAATTCATCTGCAATTCAACCCGCACACCGCGCACCCAGGAGGATATGAAAAACCTCCTTGCCGAGGTAGTCAACGACATGCGCTCCCGCGGCCGCTGCCACGTGAAATACGAACGCAAGCAGGCCTGCTTCCACATCACCGCCCGCTGATTCTCCACGCTTTCCTCAAGCCACGGAAACCGGAGACCCCTATTTAAAACCTTTATAATGCCTAAGGCAGTTCCTTAAAGTCCCTATGGACCAATTTCTTTTAAGATTCAAGAATCAACCGCTTAAAGCCTGATTACACCGCGCTTTATCGGTTGTTACAGCCGGTTTTTACATTTTGCCACTTGATTTTTACGCTTTGTTTTAGCAAGTAGCCGTATTCACGACTACTTTTGTTTCCGGCTCGGCGAAATAATCGCCGTTTCGCCCGCATTATACAATCCCCGCTCTTTATTTTCCAAATTCCCACGCCTTTATACCCCCTAAAAAAAGCCTCAGATTCCTACACTTAACCAACTCTCAGCCTTGAATCCATATACTTAACCAATTAATTATACATTTATGAAAACAAGACACTTTTTCGGCGCCATGACCCTTGCGCTCGCTTCGCTGACTCTCGCCTCCTGCTCCGGCGGCGGTTCCTCCGATTCCGGCCTCTTCGGCGCGCTCCCCGGCGAAATGACTCAGTATGAGAGCGAAATGAAAGCCCTCGAGGAGAAAGCCAAGGACATCAAGACCGAAGCCGACAAGAAGAAACTTATCGCAGAATCGCAGGAAATCCAGGAAAAATACACCACCAAAATCGAAGAAACTGCCAAGGCGCTCGACGGCACGGAGCTGAAGGTTACCGACGGTGAATTTGCCGTAGCCCAGCCCATTACCCTTACTTTCGACGGCTTCGCAAGCAAGAAGGAACTCACTCCGCGCTTCAAACTCGGCGGCGCGCTCTCCGTTCCCGCCGATTTCTCGCCCGCGGCTCCCCTGATCGGCGCCACCTATACCGTATATCTCGTAGGCTACGATGCAGAGGAGACCGCCATCTTCGCCAGCAAGGCAGGCTTCGTTGAGGCTGAAAACGTCGACGGCAAGGGTGTAGTGAAAGCCGGTGCCCCCGTCACCCTCGAAACGCTCACCTACAGCGACAAGTACAACGAAGTATACCCGAAGGTGAAATCGCTGAAATTCGTTGTCGACAAACCCCAGTCGCTCTGATTCTTATTCCTGAAAACTCATGAAAGAACTCCTTAGACTTATCGAGGCCAACAGGCGCATATGCCTCATCGCCGCTGCAGCCCTGATGTTCGTATTCTTCGCATTCTGTCCGGCCATCGACATCATGGGCAAAGCTACTGCTACGGGACTCAAAGTAGTATTCAAAGGCTCGGGTCTCGGCTTCAGCCGCCTGGTGTCGACCCTGATGCTCATCGCCCCTATCGTGGTGATCGTGGCCCAGTTCGTAAAAATCAAGACGCCGGCAGGGATGAACGTCACACTTGAAGATGCCTGTTTCATCGCCGGAATCGTATTGTTCATCCTTCTGGCCGTCGCCCTTCCGGAACATACAAGCCTCGCCCTTGGCAGCTATCTCTATTTCGTAGCCGCCATCCTCGGACTTGCGGCAGCCAACGCCGGTCGCATCTCCCCGCGCCTCTGAGATTCCACTCCAGTGCCACAGCAATGAAACCCTCGAAAGCAGTCCGCATTGCGCTGGCCACAGCAGCCACAATAACCGCAGCTATTGCAGCTGCGGTTATTTACGTTGTCTGCACCACGCCACGCCACTCCGAGCCCGACACCCGCGGGTGGCAGACGGGCTATATATTTTTCAGCGTAGGCGACTCCTGGAAGAGCTACGCCGTGCGCGGCCTCACGCGCGCCAGAGGAGAGGCTCTCACCGACTCCACCCCCTCCCACTGCGGCATGGTGGTTATGGACGGCCTGCGGCCGCTGCTGGTCCACGAGTCGACCTCCGAGGGTCATATAGTGGCCGAGTCGCCCCGGGAATATTTCGAGAAAAACGGCTCACGCTGCATCTACGCCCTCCCAGCCCCTGGAGCGGTCGATACACTGCGCCTGAAGGCCGACATAAGCGCGATGCTCGGGGCGCGCACACCATTCGACTTCGATTTCAACCATTCCGATTCGTCGGCACTCTACTGCAGCGAGCTGGTGGTGGCGCTGCTCGAACGCAACGGCAACCACACGCTTTCCTATCTGCGCGGCCGGAAATTCATCTATCCCCAGGATATCGCCGACCGCTGCCGACGTACACCCCGCCACTGATACATAAGCCTACGGTGCCCTATTTGCCTGTTTCGCAATTTTCAGCTAACTTTGCGGCCGAAAATCGCAGACCTACAGCAGATACACGTAAACGCATATATGTTTTTCGACGAATTGGACCTGAGCGACGACGTGCTCGACGCGCTCGACGCCATGAATTTCTCCGAGTGCACTCCCATCCAGGAGCAGGCCATCCCCATAGCCCTGACCGGCTCCGACCTCATAGCCATAGCGCAGACCGGCTCGGGCAAGACGGCCGCCTACCTGCTGCCGGTAATCGACCTCCTGGCCGACCTTCCCGCCCCGGAGAAGATTGTGAACTGCGTAGTGATGGCCCCCACGCGCGAGCTCGCCCAGCAGATCGAGCAACAGTTCGACGCGCTCAGCTACTATCTGCCCCTGTCGTGCATCGCCGTCTACGGCGGCACCGACGGCGCCACCTTCGCGCAGCAGCAGCGCTCCATGCGCGAGGGCGTCGATGTGGTGGTGGCAACCCCGGGCCGCATGATTGCACTGCTACAGACGGGCAACATCGACCTCTCGAAAGTGCGCCACCTGATTCTCGACGAGGCCGACCGAATGCTCGACATGGGTTTCTACGACGACATAATCCGTATCGAGAAACTTATGCCCAAGGAGCGCCAGACGCTGCTCTTCTCGGCCACGATGCCACCGAAAATCCGCAAGCTCGCCCAGACCATTCTCCGCAACCCCAAGGAGATACGCATCGCCGCCTCGAAACCGGCCGAAACCATCGCGCAGAGCGCACGCTTCGTGGAGTCGGACATGATGAAGGAGGATGTATTGCTCGACGTGCTCAAGGCCAACCGGGGCAAACGCATCATAGTGTTTGCCGGTGCCAAGCAGCGCGTGCGCGAGCTTACCCGCATCCTGCGCCGCAAGGGAGTGAAGGCTGCCGAAATCCACAGCGACCTCGACCAGAAGGAGCGCGACGCCACGGTCCACGACTTCCGCAACGGCACGGTCGAGGTGCTCGTGGCCACCGACCTGCTCGCCCGCGGCATCGACATCGACGAGGTGGCGCTGGTGGTGAATTTCGACGTGCCGCGCGAACCGGAATCGTACGTTCACCGTATCGGCCGCACCGGGCGCGCCGGCGATTCAGGCGAAGCACTCACGCTCGTCAGCCCGCGCGACCGCCGTGCATTCTCGGCCATAGAGTCGGTGCTGAAAATCAAGATACCCGTCGACGGGCGCGGCATCCCTGCGCGATCCGACCGACCTGACCGCAAGCCGCGAGCCGACCGCAAACAGAATCCCGACGACAAGCAGACTCCCGAAAAGCCACGCTCCAAGCGCAAATTCCACCGCCATTCCAGATCCAAAAAGGGGAATACCGCGCAGCATGGTGGCGCCGATTCCGCCAATTCTTCCAAAGCGCCCAAATCCCCCCAAAAACCCAAAGCGCCCAAAGCTCCCAGGCCACCCAAGGCCCCTGAAGCCTAACCGACCATAAATCACCGCGATATACCGAACTTTTTCGTAAAAAATACCCGCGTCGGCGCTTGCCGGTTCGGGATTTTTACGTATCTTTGCGCTTGCCTTTCGGGGCACGCCCTGCGCCCAACTCCCCTCCGGGGCTTCAGCGCCTGGCACTGAGACTTTTATAAATTATATTTATTAACCCAACTAACTAAATGACTGAAGAAGTTAAAAACTCTCCCATCGCTGATTTCGACTGGGAAGCCTACGAAAACGGCGACACCAAGAGCGACAAGAGCCGTGAGGAACTCACCAAGACCTACGACGAATCGCTCAACACCGTCAAGGACAAAGAGGTAATCGAAGGTACCATCATCGCCCTCAACAAGCGCGAGGCCGTGGTTAACATCGGTTATAAGAGCGACGGTATCATCCCCATGAACGAATTCCGCTACAACCCCGACATCAAGGTCGGCGACGTTGTGGAAGTCTTCATCGAGAACCAGGAAGACAAGAAGGGCCAGCTCATCCTTTCCCACCGCAAAGCCCGTGCAGCCCGCTCGTGGGACCGCGTCAATGCTGCCCTCGAAAACGACGAAATCATCAAGGGCTTCATCAAATGCCGCACCAAAGGCGGCATGATTGTCGACGTATTCGGCATCGAGGCCTTCCTCCCCGGCTCGCAGATTGACGTCAAGCCCATCCGCGACTACGATATCTTCGTTGGCAAGACCATGGAATTCAAGGTCGTTAAGATTAATCCCGAATTCCGCAACGTGGTTGTCAGCCACAAAGCCCTCATCGAGGCCGAGCTCGAGCAGCAGAAGCGCGAAATCATCGCCAAGCTCGAAAAAGGCCAGGTGCTCGAGGGTACCGTCAAGAACATCACCTCCTACGGCGTATTCATCGACCTGGGCGGCGTCGACGGTCTCATCCACATCACCGACCTTTCCTGGGGCCGCGTAAGCCATCCCGAAGAGGTTGTTCAGCTCGACCAGAAGCTCAACGTCGTTATCCTCGACTTCGACGACGAGAAGAAGCGTATCGCCCTCGGTCTCAAGCAGCTCCAGCCCCATCCCTGGGACGCTCTCGCTTCCGAAATCAAGGTCGGCGACAAAGTCAAGGGTAAAGTTGTCGTTATGGCCGACTACGGCGCATTCGTCGAAGTGGCTCCGGGCGTAGAAGGCCTGATCCACGTAAGCGAAATGAGCTGGAGCCAGCACCTCCGCAGCGCTCAGGACTTCATGAAGGTAGGCGACGAGGTTGAAGCCGTAGTTCTCACCCTCGACCGCGAGGAGCGCAAGATGAGCCTCGGTATCAAGCAGCTCAAGCAGGATCCCTGGGAAGACATCGAAATCAAATATCCCGTCGGCTCGAAGCACACCGCCAAAGTGCGCAACTTCACCAACTTCGGCGTATTCGTTGAAATCGAAGAGGGCGTAGACGGCCTGATCCACATCTCCGACCTCTCCTGGACCAAGAAAGTGAAACACCCCTCGGAATTCACCCAGATCGGCGCCGACATCGAAGTTGTCGTTCTCGAAATCGACAAGGACAACCGTCGCCTCTCGCTCGGCCACAAGCAGCTTGAGGAGAACCCCTGGGACGTGTTCGAGACCGTATTCACCGTTGGTTCCGTTCACCCCGGCACCATCGTCGAACTCCTCGACAAGGGCGCTGTGGTTCAGCTCCCCTACGGCGTGGAAGGTTTCGCTACCCCCAAACACCTCGTCAAGGAAGACGGCTCGCAGGCCAAGGTCGACGAAAAGCTCGACTTCAAGGTTATCGAGTTCAACAAAGACAGCAAGCGCATCATCCTGAGCCACAGCCGCATCTTCGAAGATGAGGCCAAGGCCGAGAAGGCAGAGGCCCGCAAGGCCAAACGCGCTCCCCGCAAGCAGGAAGAGGCTCCCGTGCTCTCCACCCCCGTTGAGAAAACCACTCTCGGCGACATCGAGGCTCTCGCAGCCCTCAAGGAGAAGCTCTCCGGCAAAGCCTGAGCCATAGCGCTTTCCTAAAAACCGCAAACACCAAGGCGGCGCATCCCCATCCGGATGCGCCGCCTTTCTTTTCCGATAGATATATAGGACCCATAGGGCTTATAGGCGCTATAAATCTTATATATCTTATAAAATTTAGAAGGCTTATTGGGCCTATAGGGCCTATAAACCCTTGGACATCCGCGTTTGTTATATTAGGGTAAGCAAACTAAAACACACACCACTATGAACGTACAGACCCACGAAGAGGTGGCACGCAACGCCGCCGAAATCAGCCAGGACGCCGCACGCGTCAGCACTTCGGCCGCCAAAGTGGCCGCCGACCAGGAATTTCAGGCCACCCGCGAGCGCGCTGCCGAGCTTGCCGCCGAAGCCAAGGCCAAAGGTACGGCTGCCTTCGAGCAGGCCAAGACCAAAGGCGCAGCCGCCCTCGATTCCGCCAAAGCCAACGCCGCCGAATATGCCGAGGTTGCCAAAGCCAAGGGCGCTGACGCGCTCAATTCGGCAAAAGCCAAAGGCGCCGAACTTCTCGACAAAGGCGCCGAAGTGCTTCATAATCTTGCCGACAAACTGAAATAACGGCTCAGCCACATCTAAACCTTATTCCGTTGCGGCCCGTTGCCCCGATTCACCCAAGGGCACGGGTCGTTTGCGGATATCCTTGAAATATTCGTATCTTTGTAATTCACAACACCAAAATCCTATGTCAGTCCGAAAAATAATTGCCGCCATCCTTGCGGCTGCCGCAATAGCCGCTGCACCCGCCGCATCGGCACAATTCAGCCTCTCGCGCGCACTGCAGGGACTCTCGAAAATCGTGCAGTCGTCGCAGATTTCCGACGAGCAGCTGGCAGCCTACGTGCGCCAGAGCGTCGACCAGATGGACCGCGAGAATCAGGTGGCCCCGGCATCAAGCCCCTACACGGTGCGCCTCACCCGCATGACCTCCGGGCTGACCGAAGTCGACGGTATACCGCTGAATTTCAAGGTTTATATCACCAAGGACATCAACGCCTTCGCCTGCGCCGACGGCTCCGTGCGCGTATATTCCGGCCTGATGGACCTCATGACCGACGACGAGGTGCTCGGCGTAGTAGGTCACGAAATAGGCCATGTGGCCCACCACGACACGAAAAATGCCTTCAAGAAAGCCCTGCGCACATCGGCGCTGAAGGATGTTCTCGCTTCCACCTCGGGCAAAGTTGCCGCGCTGACCGACTCCCAGCTCGGAGCCCTGGGCGAAACACTTGTCAACACAAAATACTCGCGCGACCAGGAGGAAAGTGCCGACAACTACGGATACGACTTCCTTAAATCCCATGGCAAAAACCCATGGGCGATGGCCCTCGCTTTCGAGAAGCTGCAGCAGATGGAGCAGCAGGGAGGCGCGGCTGCCAACTCCGCCATGGCCAAACTATTTTCCGACCATCCCGACACCGGCAAGCGCATCGCCAACATTGAGAAACGCTGCCGGGCCGACGGCTTCAGCCGTCCCACCGCCACACAGGCAGCCTCCGCTACCGGCTTCTCCAAAGCGGCGCCCTCGGCTAAGTCGATAAAGACGTCCGACGCCAAAAAGAAAACCTCCGACACCCCGGCGTTCACCCTCACCCCCTCGAGGCTCCCCGCCGGAGCGCTCCGGCCTCACTGATTGCCATAGCGAATCAACCTTGACAACCAATCGATTACCATGAAGATATTTTTTGCAGCAATCCTATTCGCCGCAGGCTCGCTCTGCGCCAGTGCCTCCCGTCCCACCGACTATGTAGATCCTCGCATCGGCTCCGAAGGACTCGGACGCGTATATATCGGTCCTACAACACCGTTCGGCATGGTGCGCCCCGGTCCGGACTGCACGCCAGGCCCCAACAGCGGCTGGCTCCCGATGCCCGTGCGCGTCGACGGTTTCGCCCAGACGCACGTGAGCGGCACGGGCGGAGGTCCCAAATACGGCAACATCCTCATCCAGCCCTTCTCCGGACCGCTCGACTCGGCCGAGCACCACGCCCAACGCCAGACTGAGACCATTCGCTGCGGCTACTACGCCACCACCTTCAGCGGCTCGGGCATCTCCACCGAGATCACCGCAACACCGCGCGCGGCCGTCTACCGCTTCGCCTATCCCGCCGGCTCCCGACCGGCGCTGATGGTCGACGCCGGATTCTTCCTCGGCGAGACCCCGAAGCCCGACGCCCGCGAGGCCCAGCAGTTCATCGGCAGTGAAGTGGCTATCGTGGGCTCCAACGCCGTGGAAGGCTATTCGCGCATTCGCGGCGGCTGGAACAACGGCCCCGCCTACACCGTATATTTCTACCTCGAGGCCGACCGCCCGTTCGCCTCGACGGCAACCTTCACTGCAAAACCCTTCTCGGAGGATCCGGCCGAAATATCCACGGCACGCGAGCAGTACGACCGCGGCCTCAAGACCGGTGCCCTACTTGGCTTCGCCGAGGGGACCGACACCCTCAACGTGCGCGTGGGCATCTCTTTCCTCTCCGAGCGAAAGGCACGCGAGAACCTGATGTCGCAGACCTCCGGACGCTCTTTCGAGCAGCTTTATGAGGCGAATCTCGCCGCATGGGATGATGCCATCGGCCGCATCTCGCTGGGCAAGTCGACCCCCGACAGCATCCGGCGGATGCTCTACACCGGCCTGTACCACACCATGCTGATGCCCTCCGACCGCACCGGCGAGAATCCGCTCTGGACCGACCCTGGCACACCCTACTACGATGACTTCTACGCCATCTGGGACACATATCGTACCTCCTCGCCGCTGCTCACCCTCATAGCGCCCGAGCGCCAGGCCGACATCGTCAACTCGCTGATCAACATCGGCCACCGCGACGGCTTTATGCCCGACGCCCGCAGCGGCAATGCCAACGGACGCACCCAGGGCGGCTCCAATGCCGACATCGTGCTCGCCGACGCATGCGTCAAGGGGCTCCCCGGCATCGACTATAACGCCGCCCTGCGCCAGATGCTCGTCGACGGCGAGGTCGACCCCGGCGCGCGCCACGAGGCCGAAGGCCGCGGCGGCCTTACCGACTACATCCGCCTGGGCTACGTGCCCCACGGCACCGACCGCGCCGGCAACCGCACCGTGGAGTATTCGCTCTGCGACTTCGCCATCGCCCAGGTGGCGCGCCATCTGGCCGCCAACGAGCCCAACGCCATCCGCGCCGACTCGCTGCGCGCCGTAGCCGACAAATACGATCTCCGCAGCCACAACTGGCAGAACCTCTGGCGTCCAGACGCCACTCAGGCCGGCGTGAGCGGCTTCATCATGCCGCGCGACGCCTCGGGCCGGTGGATCGACAGCATCCCCTTCGGTCACTCCGAGCTGCAGCATCCGCGCTTCGCCTACCATCCGCTCATGTTCGAGGGCCCATGGTACACCCCCTGGTGGTCGATGTTCTTCTACGAGGCCTCCTCCTGGGAATACTCGCTGAGTATGCCCCACGACGTGCCGCTGCTCATCGAGGCCTGCGGCGGTCCGGAGGCGTTCGAGAAGCGTCTCGACACCTTTTTCGACCGCGGTTTCTACAACGTAAACAATGAGCCGTCGTTTCTCACCCCCTCGCTCTACCACTGGATCGGCCGCGCCGACCGCAGTTCCGACCGCGCCCGCGAAATAGTGAAGGCGCACTTCAGCGACGCCCCCGACGGCCTCCCCGGCAACGACGACAGCGGCGCCATGTCGTCGTGGCTCGTATGCCATCTGCTCGGACTCTACCCCAATGCCGCTACCGACCTCTACCTTATTCACGCCCCGATGGTCGAGGAATCGGAAATCGACCTCGGCGCCGGCAAACGCCTGCGCATCGTGGCCGAAGGCTTCGCGCCCGAGGAGCGGCCCCACGTGGTGCGCGCCACGCTCAACGGCCGCGAGCTCTCCGACCATTTCCTCTCCCACGCCGACCTGATGCAGGGTGGCGAACTGCGCCTCACTATGGGACGCGTAGACCGTCCGCGGCCCGAAATCAGCGCCGAGCCGGTGGTGCGTCTCGACCCGATGCCCTCAAAAAAGGAATACAAGGGGAAGCCCACGATTGTGACCTCCACCTACCGTCTGCACGGCCAGCGCCGGCGCTTCCGCATGGAGTATCAGCCTCTTAAAAACGGCGGAATCCTGCTTACGTGGGGCATCGAGCGTAACCTCCGCTGGTGGCAGGGCTGCTACCTCATGACGCCCGAGGCCGTAGCCGAAGGCACCGTGCTCGACTACACCATGCCGGAAGACGGCAACCGCATCGCCCTCCCCGCCGACGCCACTTTCGGCATCCTCTCGCGCCGGCAGCTCGAGCAGCTGCGCGCCGGCGCCACCACCATCTCCGGCGTGGAATTCCGCCGGGTAGATGACAGCAGCCAAGGCTCGCCCAATGTGTCTGATGTGTCGAATGTGTCTGATGGCTCTGATTCCTCCCGGCGCTGCCCCTTCGGGCCGTTGATTGAGGCCGTCGACCCTGCCGAAGGCGCCCGCATCCTCGTGGTCGACCGCCCAGGCCTCCCCCTCATCTGGTCCATGACCTCCAACCCCCTCGAAATCGACTGGACCTGCTCCCCCGCCGAATAATTCCCCGGCAAAAATATCATGAATATCGAAATAGACGGCCGGGCCGTCCGGATTGATGGCCCGGAAGACGTACGCAAATCGCCCCGGGCAGACTTTCACGACTACTCGGGCGGAGATTATTTCGTAACAATTTGTACTCGCGATAAAATACATTTCTTCGGAGAAATATCTAATGGCGAGATAAGTTATTCAAACATAGGCAAATATTGCACGACGCAGATACAGCAACTGAATCTTCATTATCCCTATGTCGATGTTCCGATGTTTGTCGTTATGCCCAATCATTTGCATGCCATTATTTGTATTAAGCCTGATACCCGGACGCACGAACCGTACGTCCCTACACAGCGAACAGCCCTTTCCGTAGTGATTGGCGGCCTAAAACGGGCTGTAACGATGTACGCGCGAAGGAATGGGATAAAGTTTGGTTGGCAACCTCGCTATCATGACCATATTATCCGAGGGCCCCGCGACGGGAACAATATTGCCGAATATATAAAGAATAATGTTGCCCGGTGGGCAAACGATTGTTATAATTCATGATTCCAATAAGGTTCTTGACCACACACATCCTGCATTAGGGGGTCAAAAACATGGGGGTAAACATCAAAATGTAGGGACGCACGGCCCGTGCGTCCGAAGTCTCCATGAATGGCTCGGATGGAATCCGGAGGATGTTGCAGAACCAACTAACTTCGCCCCTCCAATTATTTGAAATTCAATCATTTTACTCGGACGCACGAACCGTGCGTCCCTACTTGCGAGGGTTATTTCAATAAGCTGCCCGCAAATTCGCTTGTAACAAACGCGTTTATTTTCGCGCAAATTCAGCCATTTAGCATAGTTTAACAAACCTTAACGAATGGGGGGGTAAAAGTGCTAATTTCTATTTAATTTTGCAGTAACTATATGCCGACGTAAGCCATCGGCCTATCGTCTGCTTGCCAATGGGTTAACAATCCGACATAACACAGTGACATTTGCCATCTTTTCTTCTCGAAATCCACTTTATCACACATAATTTATCATCAGGTATGAAAAAATTTCTACTTCTCTTAACCTTATTCCTATCATTGGCAGGAATAGCCAAGGGCGATACCAAGGAACAGGTAATGGCAGATCTTGGCTACTCAGATGCAGAAGCCGTCAGCTCATTTAAAGTTGGAGATGTCAATTTTGCTTTTTCAAATGCAAAGTACTATAACTCCGGAAAATCCTTACGAATGTATACGGGCTGCAATATTACAATTACGGCCCCAACCGGATATACCATCACAGGGGTGCAATTCGATGCCAACAGCTCAAGTGGCAACCCTATTCCCGCTAATACAAAAGTCTCTACCGGCACACTTTCTCTCAGTAATAAAATCACCACTTGGACTGGAAGCGTTGATGGAGCCACCGGAATCAAATTGACTTCACTTGCCGCCCAATACCGCGCCACTAAAATCAGTGTAACCTATACCGCTCCAAGCCGTGAGCTTGGCGACATCCAGGTATCCTACTCAGGAGGCGATGTGACGGCAAACTCAACTGTTACAGTTCCTAACGGTACCGTCTTCAACATCGCAGCCGACAACGCCACCTCCATCACCGTAAACGGCACCGCAACCAACGCTGCTACAGCCACATATACCGCAACAACGAGCGAAACGGTAAACGTCTCAGCTACTGACGGCACCAACACGAAGACATTCGCCTTCACCACCGACGTATTTACCGCTCCCGACGCTCCCACTTTCGCCGTTGAAGGTGTTTCGACCAGCGAAGCCAACGACTATTTCTACGGCGCCAAGCCCTCGATGACCGGCGCTGAAAGTATCTACTACACTACCGACGGCAACATCCCCACTGCCTCCAACGGCACAGCCTACAACGGAGCCATCACGCTTCCCGAAGGCACAACCACCTACAAGGCCATCGTAAACGACGGCAGCCACGACAGCGCCGTAACCTCGGCCACCTATACCGTTAAGAAACTAACAGCCGCATGGTCGGTTGCCGACGGCGCCGAAGTATATCCCGGCACTGAAATTACCGCAACCGCCAACGCCGAGGCTGCCAAAATCTTCATCAACGGCGCCGAGGCCACTTCCTACACCATCCCCGAAAACGCAGCAATCGGTTCCGAAATTACCCTCTCAGCCTACGCAACCGCATCCGACGGCACCACCACCGTAACCTCCGAAACCGCCATCATCACCGTCAAAGTTGTAGAGCAACCCACTGAGGTTGTTATCGATACAAAATTCTTTGGTACAATGACGGCGAGCTCCTATAAGGCCTATACCGCTGAAGACGATTTCGCCACCTACGCAACCGTGATGAATTATCAGAACAGCAAACTCTATTGGAAAACTTCAAGCAATAATGGATGTGGTCTTATAATCAATTGCAAACAGGGATATTATATTGAGTCAATCGATATGAGTTCTCCATCGGCATACGTAAATGTATTTACCTCCGAGAATGCCTATAACGCTACCACCGACCTTGCATTTGCCAATAGAGTAGGCCAAATAACTACAGCGTCTAATGCCGTATCATCTTATTCTTTCACTGGAACTCCCCAGTACGTAGGACTCCGTCCGAACGGAACTTCCAGCATGAATTTTGTCAGCATTACAATTCATTACAAAAAATTTGGCAGCGATAAACCCGCTATCAAGCTTGCATGGTCTGCATCGAATTTCACCACCGATATTGTCTCAAAGGATGTCGCCGATGATCCTGCCCTCACAGTAACAGCGCCCGATGGAATGGCCGAGGCTGACGCTAAGGCTCTCGTCAAATACGAATCCTCCAAACCTTCGGTTGCTACAATCGACGATAACGGCAATCTTGAAATCCTTGGACTCGGAGCCACTGATATCAAAGCATATATCGATGATACGGACTACCAGAGCGCAGAAGCAATCTACAAATTGGTAGTTATCGACCCGAATGCAGTTACAGCAACCGACCGCCTGAACCTTGAGGCCTTTGGATTCACCCAGAATACCTACGCAGCCCTTACATACACAAGCCCCAAAACAGGCATCCTGTATTCCGCATGCGGCATGAAAAACACCAATGCAAGCTATAGTGGCGGCATTTCCATCAACTCCAGCATGGCCGGCAGCAAAAGCGCATATCCTGGTATTGCAGTGACAACAAATGATACAGGTTGGAAAGTAAAAACCATCACCATCAAATGGTTCGGCTCAATCAATCCGAGCGTGCAGCTTCACATGATAAGCAGCAGCGACCACGGCTATGCCATGAACGAGGCAAATGCTAACGGTGAGCAGTTCGGCTTCCGCGAAGTCTGGACCAACGAGCAGCCTGCAACCAACGGCACACCGGTTCCCGTTCCAGAATCACTCTCCACTCCTGTAACTCTCACCTACGACCCCTATTCAGCCGAAGCAATCAGCTTCTTCGGCATCTTCGCTTCCGACCTCCACTCTATCGAATATATCGACATCGAATGGGTACGCGAAGCCACTCCCGAAGTGAAGATCCTATCGGAGGACGCCACGAGCATCACTGTAGGCGTCGAGCATGCCGACTACATCCTCCACTACAAGAAGATTCACAACAACAACTGGAACAACCACTGGGGTTCGGAGGCTGCAAATGCTCCCGCCCGTGTGGCTCAGGACACTACTGGCGAACCTCTTGCCGACAGCGAGGATTGGGTTTCCACCGGCACCAACACCATCACAATCGACAAGACCATAGCCGATCATCAGAACCGTCACTATAAGTTCACCGCCTTCCACAAGGATGACACCGCGCTGGCCAACGAGCTCAACCACGTGAACTTCCTCATCGACGGCGACGGTACGCTCACCGGCATCGAAGGCATCGGGGCTGAGGCCGGCGCCGACGCTCCCGCCGAGTACTACGACCTGCAGGGCCGCCGCGTGGCAAACCCCGTCAGCGGTCTCTACATCCGCCGCACAGGCTCGAAAGTCGAGAAAGTATTTGTGAAATAATCCCTGACACACCACCACATAACGGCGCCCCGACGTGAGCCGGGGCGCCGGAGTATCTCCCTCCAGAAATTATTTGGTTAAAGAAGCGGCGAGGCCCCGGCCCCGCCGCTTCTGTATGTTCCCAAAAAAGGGTAAGCTAACCACATCGCGCCGCTACAACCCCCTACCGTTGCTTCGATCAAGACCTGGCGGAGTTCAGGGGGAGCTGGCCGTGTAGCACTTACCCGCTGCAAAGTTACGAAATCCGCGCGACTCTGCAAATTTTTTGAAAATTTTCCATCCCACGGGGTTTCAAAACGCACTAAATGCGTTATCTTTGCTATGCAAACAATAGAAAAGGTAACCTTGAGAAAATGACGGATACCACCACATTTCATACCCTTCTTGCCGAAGCTGAGCAGAATGCTCTCGACGGGCGACCCGCATCGGTCGACCTATGCCTGCGGCTGGCCGAGGCATGCGCCGAGGCCGACACCCACAGCCCGGCCGACGCGCCCGAGACACTTTCGCCCGACCGCGAGGCCAATCTGCAGGCGCTCTGCGAGGCTGCCGACCGCATACGCCGCGCCCATTGCGGCGACCATTTCGACACATGCTCGATAATCAACGGCCGCTCTGGCCGCTGCTCCGAAAATTGCCGCTGGTGTGCCCAGGCAGCCGCCCACCATACCGGCTGCGCCGAATATCTCTTCGTCGACCCTGAGGAATTCCACGCCACCGTAGGCCGCAACGACGCCCGCGGCGTAGGCCGTTTCTCGATTGTATGCTCCGGCCGCAAGGTCGGCAAAGCCGACCTCAGGCGCTTCGCCGACATGTACCGCCAGGCTGCCGCAGAGTCGGATATGACCTTCTGCGCCTCGATGGGGCTGCTCGACGACGAGGAGATGGAAATCCTGCGCCAGGCCGGCGTTACCCGCTACCACTGCAACCTGGAGACGGCTGCGTCGCTCTTCCCCTCGCTCTGCTCCACCCACAGCCGCACCGACAAGCTGCGCACCATCCGTGCCGCACAGCGCGCGGGGATGCAGGTGTGCTCCGGAGGCATAATCGGCATGGGCGAGACCCTGCGCCAACGCCTGGAGCTGGCCGAAGAGATCAGGGAAACCGGAGCCACGTCGATGCCCGTCAACCTGCTCAATCCAATCCCCGGCACCCCGCTGGAGGGCACTCCGCTCATCTCCGAGCGCGAAGTGGTGCTCTCCTGCGCCCTGATGCGTCTGATAGCCCCGAAGCTAACCATACGGTTTGCCGGGGGGCGCGCCCGGATAAGCCCCGAGGCCACGGCCAGAATGCTCCGCGGAGGCGTCAACGGCGCCATCGTGGGCGACATGCTCACCACCGCCGGCAACGGCCTCGACTCCGATTTCGAGCTCTTCCGCTCGCTCGGCTACTCCACCGCCCGCACCAACGACTAACTCCCCGATTTCCCGCACCTCCCGAAATACCCTTAACCCCCCTATTGTCCATTCCGCCCATGGAAAACCTCGACAAAACGAAAAACTACGTGATAACCGTCGGACGCCAGTTCGGCAGCGGAGGCCGCGAACTCGGCCGGATGCTCGCCGACCGTTTCGGCATCGCCTACTACGACAAGCAGCTACTCGTGGAGGCCGCGCGCAAGGCCGGCATGTCGCCCGAAATCTTCGAGACCACCGACGAGCGCATGCCGCGCATGGCGGCCAGCTCCGTAGGCTTCTCGATGGGATTCGGACAGCTGCCGTGGTACAACGGCACGGCCCTGATCACCGACTCCGTCTATACATCGCTCGCCGACGTGATGGAGCATCTGGCCGCCACAGAGCCCTGCGTGATTGTGGGCCGATCGGCCGACTTCGTGCTCCGCGACAGCCCTACCCCCGTGGTAAGTCTTTTCGTACACGCTCCGATGGACGTGCGTGTGGCCCGCATCATCGCCCGCAACGACAAGACCTCCGAGCGCGATGCACGCACCCTGGCCGAGAAGACCGACAAGCTCCGCTCGAGCTACTACAACTTTTACACCGACAAGCGCTGGGGCGACTCCACGAGCTACGACCTGACGTTCAACTCCGCCGTACTCCCGATGGAGGATATGTGCGACATCATCGCCGAATACATACGCCGCCGCTTCAAAATCGAACCGATAAGAACAAAATAACGCAATCGCGCCGCCTCTGCATCAGCAAGGGCGGCGCAATTGTCATAAAATCTATGGCCCTATTAGGGCTTATGCGGCCTATTTTTATTTCTCGGCTTCTGAGGCCTCCTCGGCCTCGGGAGCGGCCGGCTTCGCAGGCTCGGGAGCTGGCGCCTCGGCGATGGCCTTCGGCGTTCCCGCACCTTTCGGTGCCTCATCTTTTGCAGGTTCTGCGGCCTCGCCCTCTTTCAAGCGCTTGGGCAGCCTGCGGGCCATCACGCTTACGCATATGCCGTTTACACCGAAAAGGATTGCTGAAATGCCCACCATAAGCAGCATCCACCGCTCGGCGCTGAGCTCGTGGAGCGCCGGCACACACAGCAATACCACCCCGGCGGCTATCAGAAGCACCGGCACCACATGGAGCCATCCCGGATAGTCGACCGGACGGTTTCGGTGCGACACCTGAAACTCCTGAAAGAGTCCACCGGCCACAAGGAGCGCCCCGAAAGGATAAAACAGCAGCGAGCGGAACACGTCGGGCATGAAAATAATACACAGGCCCAGCACCAGGCCGCCCACCCCGCAGATTATCTGTACCACACGCATCAGAGCCGACATGCGCTGAGCCTTACCGGATACGAACATCCCGAGAATCGACACCGCCGCCGGCACCACAAACGCAAGACCGCAGAGGAGCACTATCCACCGCGTAAAATGATCGTGGCCTGAAAACCAGCAGAATACCACACCATGCAGCAGAATAACGATTGAAACGAAGCAATTGCCTTTGTTAGTCATATAGTTGAAAACTTTTTTGATTTACCGGAGATACTGGTTCCTTAAGGTCTCTAAGGACTTTAAGGTCTCTAAGGTCTTTAGGGTCTTTAAAGTCGTTAGGGTCTCCCTAAGTTAGAATGTACAAATTTACTAAATTGTTGAGTCCAACCGCCACTTTCTACCGCTTATTATTTAACTTTGCATCGGCTTGGCGGGTTATATCTTCCCAAGCTCCTTTCACACACCAAAAATCCAGAAAATGATCTACGGAATAATAGTGGCCATGACCTCAGAGCTGGAAATGCTCATGAACGAGATGACCGAGGTCGAAGAGACCGCCGAACACGGCATGAAATTCTATACCGGCCGCATCGGCGGTTCGACGGTAACGGCCATGCAGTGCGGCATCGGCAAAGTAAACGCCGCCATAGGCGCCCAGACTCTTATCGACACATTCCGCCCCGATGCGGTGATCAACACCGGCATCGCCGGTGGCACAGGCCGCGGCGCAGGCATTCTCGACGTGGTAATCGCCGACCGCGTGGGCTACTACGACATATGGTGCGGCCCAGGTAATCCCGTGGGTCAGGTGCAGGGAATGCCCGACCTCTTCCCCTGCGCCACCGACCTCTGCGACGCCGGAACAGAGGGAGACCCCCACGTGCTCACAGGCCTCATCGCTTCGGGCGACCGCTTTATTTCCACTCCCGACGATCTCGCGCAAGTGCTCGCCGTTCGCCCCGAAGCACTCGCCGTAGATATGGAGAGCGGAGCCATAGCTCAGGTATGCTACCTGCGAGACATCCCGTTTCTCGCCATCCGCGTGGTAAGCGACACCCCTGGCGTCGACAACCATTTCGAGCAATACACCGACTTCTGGTCGCTCGCCCCGAAATCCACATTTTCCGTTCTTCGCCGTCTGATCGGCTGAAACCGCACCCTATGGAAAAGATAGCAAGCTTCCGTATCGACCATACGCGCCTGTTGCGCGGCATATATGTGAGCCGCCGCGACACTACCCCGTCGGGCGACGTCGTCACCACTTTCGACGTGCGCCTCACCGAACCCAACCGGCAGCCCGCTCTCGAGCCCCGCGCTCTCCACGCCATGGAGCATCTGGCCGCCACTTTTCTGCGCAACCACCCCGTGTGGGGCCCGAAAATCGTCTACTGGGGCCCGATGGGCTGCTGCACAGGCAACTACCTTATCGTGCAGGGCAACATCGAATCCGCCGACATACTCCCCCTCGTGCGCGAGGCCATGGAATTCATCGCCAACTTCGAGGGCGACATCCCAGGCGCCACACCGCGCGACTGCGGCAACTACTCCTTCATGGACCTTGACGGCGCCCGCACGGCCGCACGCACCTATCTCGACGAAGTCCTCGCCTGCCCCACCGCGGCCAACCTCGCCTATCCCGCCGATTTATAAAAATTTATAAAAACCGGTAAGCGATTATTTTGTAGGATTTTGTAATTTTGCGTGATAATCCGAAAACCACAGCCCCGAAATGGGATTGAACCTAACAATCGACCAAGGCAACAGCTCGGTGAAAGTAGCCATCTGGGATGGCACGCAACTCGTTGAGGAAGAAAACCTCAAGGAGCTCACACGCCAGCAGCTGGCCCGGATCGTCGACCGTTTCCGCCCAGGGCGCGCCCTCTGCTGCTCCGTGACGGGCAACGGACGCCGCTACGTGCAGTGGCTAAACGCCGCAGGCGTCGACGCCGCCGAAGTGAGTCTGGCCATGCCGCTGCCCCTGCAGTTCGACTACGCCACCCCCTCGACGCTCGGCGCCGACCGAATCGCCGCAGCCGCAGGCGCCTGGAGCCTGATGCCCGGCCGCAATATGCTCGTGGTCGACATGGGAACCGCCGTGACCTACGATTTCGTCAGCGCCGAAGGCCGCTTCAAAGGCGGCAACATCGCCCCCGGAATCGGCATGCGCCTGCGCTCGCTCCACAACTACACCGCACGCCTCCCCGAGGTGAACGGCTACGGCGAAATCCCCCTGCTCGGAGTCGACACCGCCTCGGCCATGCGCGCCGGTGCCGTACGCGGCGTGGTCGCCGAAATCTGCTACTACCGCTCCCAACTCCCGGAAGGCACCGAAGTGGTGCTCACCGGCGGATGGGCAAAGCATGTGGCGTCGTTCCTTCCCTTCGAGGCAACCATCGACAAATGCCTGGTCACCAAGGGACTGCTGAGCATTCTTCTGAATTATTGAAAAATGAAAATATCCAGACTCATCGCGGCCGCTGTCGGCCTGCTCGCCGCCGCCTCAGGCGCAATCGCCCAGAACAACACCATTAGCCCCTATTCGCGCTTCGGCTACGGTCTGCTCTCCGACCAGGCCAACACCGTGCAGAAATCTATGGGCGGCGTGGGCATCGCCATGCGTTCCGGCCGCCAGATCAACTTCATGAATCCGGCCAGCTACGCCGGCATGGACTCGCTCACCTTCCTGTTCGACATGGGCATCGACATCAAGACCCTCCGCACTACCGAGGGCAACGAGAGCGGAAAGAACTTCACCGGTGGCCTCAACTACATCACCATGCAGGTGCCCATCACCAAATGGCTCGGAGCCTCGGCCGGCCTCATCCCCTTCTCGCAGGTAGGCTACAGCTTCGGCGACGAAATCGTCAACGGCACCGACTCGCGCACAGGCTCAGGAGCTCTCAACCAGCTGTATTTCGGTCTGGGCGCACGCCCCGTGAAAGGCCTCTCGGTCGGCGTCAACGTGAGCTACCTCTTCGGCACGCTCATCAACGACACCTACGTCTACAGCGGCTCCACAACCTCGCTCTTCGAGCGCGTAATCGAGGTGCGCGACTACAACCTCCGCTTCGGCGCCCAATACGGCCGCTCCATAGCGCCGGGCCACTACCTCACCGTAGGCGCCGTCTACTCCCCTAAGAAATCCTTCCGCGGCAAGACCTACGGAGTGAAATACGACGTCAACGCCGACGAGGCGCCCGACACCATCGCCGACATCAGCCTGCGCGGCAACGCCCAGATGGCCGAGACCTGGGGCGTGGGCCTCAACTACCAGTGGGGCGGACGCCTCATGGCCGAAGTCGACTTCACCTACCAGCCCTGGAAAAAGGTGAAGTTCGCCGCAATCGACGGCTTCGACAATCCCGACAAATTCAACGACCGCTGGAAACTCGGCCTCGGCCTGCAGTGGGTTACGCGGCAGCGCGGAAGCTGGCTCCAGCGCGTAAACTACCGTCTTGGCGGCTACTACAGCAACGACTACATCAAGGTGGGCGACAACGGCGTGCGCGAATACGGACTGTCGCTCGGATTCGGACTGCCCGCGCCATCGTCGAAAACCATGGTGAACCTCAGTTTTGAATACCGCCACCGCCAGGCCCACCCGGCCCCGCTGGTGAAGGAAAACTACTTCGTGCTGACCCTCGGAGTGAACTTTAACGAACTCTGGTTCTTCCGCAACAAGCTGCGCTAAGCCCCGGCGCCACAATCCCACGTTTCCAACCGTCAAGATGGCTTCCGGACACAAAATGCACATGCGGCTTCTGCCGCTGCTCGCCATGATGGTGGCTGCCGCCGCAGCCGTCACCTCGGCTTGTTCCGACGATAAGCGCGAGACAATCTCCATCTCGGCCGACCCGGAGACATTCCCGACAATGCGCACCGTCAACGTCTCCACCCTCATCAGCGACTCCGGCTACACACGCTACCACATCACCACGCCGCTCTGGCTAATGTATGAGGAAGCCGCCGAGCCCCACTGGAACTTTCCCGGAGGCCTCTTCATCGTGCAGTTCAACGACTCCATGCAGGAAAGCGGAATCTTCACCGCCGACACCGCCACATACTTCAGCCTCAAGAAGATATGGCGCTTCGACCGCAACGTGCGCATGAAAAATGTCGACGGCGACCGCTTCCGCACCCAGCAGCTTTTCTGGGACCAGAACACGAGAAAAGTCTACTCCGATTCGTTCATACATATAGAGCGCGCCGACCGCACCATCGAGGGCTACGGCTTCATCTCCAACGAGAGCATGACCGACTACACCATCCGCCGTCCCTCGGGCATTTTCCCCACCAATGCCTTCATGGGCGGCGAGGGGCGCGACAACAACAACGACAACAACACACCCCAGCAGCAGTGATCGACACATCCTGGCTCATAATCACAATCATCTCCCTGGCATTCTCTGCCCTCTTCTCGGGCATCGAGATAGCCTTCGTCACCTCCGACCGCGTGCGCGTGGAGCTCGACATCCAGAAGGGAGGCTTCATCGGCCGAGTCTTCAACATATTCTACTCCCGGTCGGAATTCTTCATCTCCACCATTCTGGTGGGCAACAACATCATGCTCGTGGTCTACGGCATGGGCGCCGCCAAGATGATCGAGCCGTGGCTCGAAGGAATCTACCCCAACCAGGCCTTCGTGCTCATCTGCCAGACGCTCATCTCCACCGGCATCATCCTGCTCACCGGCGAGTTCCTCCCCAAATCCATATTCCGCATCAACCCCAACCGCTCGATGCGCGTGGTGGCACCGCTCACTGCCTCGTTCTATTTCATCCTCTATCCCATCTCGCTCTTCACCACCTGGCTCTCCAAGGCCCTGATGAAGATTTTCGGCATACGCAGTGAAAACGTCAAGCTCGGCGCCATATCCATCGGCGACCTCAACGAATACCTCGAGCAGACCATCGACGAGACCGCAGCCGAGCAGACCGAAGTCGAAAACGAGGTGAAGATTTTCCACAACGCTCTCGACTTCTCCGAGACCCATCTGCGCGACTGCATGATTCCGCGCAACGAAATCGTAGCCGTCGACATCGACGAAACCTCCCGCCAGCAGCTCAGCGAACTTTTCACCAGCTCCGGCCGTTCAAAAATCATAGTATACCGCGAGGATATCGACAACGTGCTCGGCTATATCCACGTCAGCGAGCTGTTCCAGCCCGAATGCGACTGGCGCGAACATCTCAAACCCGTGGTCTACGCCCCGGAGACCCTCATGGCCAACAAGATGATGCGCCGCCTCCTGGCCGAAAAGCGCTCCATAGCCATCATCGTCGACGAGTTCGGAGGAACCGCCGGTATGGTCACCCTCGAGGATCTCGTGGAGGAGATTTTCGGCGACATTCAGGACGAACACGACACCACACGCCTTGTAGAGCGCACCATAGCTCCCGACACCTACGAATTTTCCGGCCGCATAGAAATCGAATATCTCAACGACAAATACCACCTCGACATACCCGAGGACGACGAATACCAGACCCTTGCGGGCTACATTCTCTGCAAGACCGGCCAGATTCCCGCCGTCGGTGCCGTAGTGGAACTCGACAGTTTCCGCCTCGAGGTTGTCGAGAAATCGGCCAACCGCCTGGAGCTCATCCGCCTCACGGTAATCGACCGCCAGCCCAAAAATTGAATGAAAGAATTAGTAATCAGCAAAGAAACCACCGAACGCGCAGTGCTCGTGGGCCTCATTACCCAGCAGCAGAGCGAACAGAAGGTGAAGGAATATCTCGACGAACTTGAATTTCTCGCCGACACGGCCGGCGCGCAGGTTGTGGCACGCTTCACCCAGAAGGTGGAGAACCCCAATCCGCGCACGTTTGTCGGCCAGGGAAAACTGGCCGAAATCAAGGAGTTCGTGGAGAAAAACGAAATAGGAATGGCTATTTTCGACGACGATCTCTCGTCGAAGCAGGTGGCCAATATCGAAAAGGAGCTGCAGATCAAGATTCTCGACCGATCCAGCCTGATTCTCGACATTTTCGCCAAGCGCGCGCAGACCGCCACGGCCAAGACGCAGGTCGAACTGGCACAGTATCAATATCTTCTCCCGCGCCTCACGCGTATGTGGACCCACCTCGAGCGCCAGCGCGGAGGTATCGGCATGCGCGGTCCCGGCGAAACGCAGATCGAAACCGACCGACGCATAATCCTGCGACGCATCTCGCTGCTCAAGGAGGAGTTGCGCGACATCGACCGCCAGAAGACCCTCCAGCGCAAAAACCGCGGAAAACTCACCCGTGTAGCCCTCGTGGGCTACACCAACGTAGGTAAATCCACTCTGATGAACCTGCTGAGCAAGAGCGATGTATTCGCCGAAAACAAGCTTTTCGCCACGCTCGACACCACCGTGCGCAAAGTCACGATCGAAAATCTCCCATTCCTGCTCACCGACACCGTCGGCTTCATCCGCAAGCTCCCCACCCATCTGGTGGAGTCGTTCAAGTCGACCCTCGACGAGGTGCGCGACGCCGACCTGCTCGTCCATGTGGTCGACATAAGCCATCCGCAGTTCGAGGAGCAGATTGAGGTTGTAAACAAGACCCTCGCCGAGGTCTGCGGCTCGGCCGACAAACCGATGATTGTGGTTTTCAACAAGATAGACGCCTATTCTCACGTTCCCAAGGATGCCGACGACCTCACCCCGCGCACCCGCGAGAACATTCCGCTCGAAGAACTGAAAACCACCTGGATGAACCGCCTCGAGCAGGGCAACTGCGTGTTTGTCTCGGCCAAGAAGGGTATCAACATCGACGAACTCAAGGACGCCATCTACGCCAAAGCGCACGAAATCCACACCCAGCGCTTCCCCTACAACGATTTCCTCTACCAGAAATACGACGACCTCGCCCTCCCCGCTGATACATCCGATACCTCCGATACATCAGAAACGCCCCAATAACTCGCCTCCCTCCCGCTCATTATCGCCAATGGAATCAGAATCAACTAAATACGCCGCCAATGGCGACGCCATGCAGTGGCGTCGTCTGATTAGCGACCGCCGCTTCGGCATGGAGGACTACCACCGCACCGACGGTGGCAGCGGCACGCGCTCTGATTTCCAGCGCGATTTCGACCGGCTTGTGTTCTCCTCCCCCTTCCGCCGTCTGCAGAACAAGACGCAGGTATTCCCCCTTCCGGGCAGTATCTTCGTCCACAACCGCCTTACCCACAGCATGGAAGTCTCGTCGGTGGGCCGGTCGATGGCCAACGTGATAGCCGGCGCCCTGCGCCCGCACTATGCCGGCACGCCCGACGCCGTGGCTCTCGACTCCATCGGCGAAATTGTCGGTGCAGCCTGTCTGGCCCACGACCTCGGCAACCCTCCCTTCGGCCATTCAGGCGAGACGGCCATCTCCACCTTCTTCTCCGAAGGCGCCGGTGCCGACCTTCAGGCCGAGCTTACCCCCGAGCAATGGGCCGACCTGATCCATTTCGAAGGGAACGCCAACGCCCTGAGGCTGCTGACCCACCAGTTCAACGGCCGACGCAAGGGCGGTTTCGCCATGACCTACAGCATGCTGGCCTCCATCGTGAAATACCCCTTCAGTTCCACTATGGCCGGCTCGCGCAATAAGTTCGGATTCTTCACCACCGAGCGCGAAGCGTTCGGCCGCATCGCCGCGCATCTCGGGCTACTGCAGTCGGAACAGACGCCCCTCGGCGTGCGCTACGCCCGCCATCCGCTGGTCTACATCGTCGAGGCTGCCGACGACATCTGCTACGAGGTGATGGACATCGAGGACGCCCACAAGCTCAAGATTCTTCCCACTGCCGAGGTGAAGCAGCTGCTGCTCGATTTCTTCGACCAGGAGCGTCAGCGCCGCTGCCTGGAGGTGATGGCGATGATTTCCGACCCCAACGAGCAGATAGGCTACCTCCGTTCGGGCGTAATCGGGCTGCTCGTGGAGAGCTGCGCGAATGCCTTCGTGGAGCATGAACAGGAGATTCTTCGCGGACGCTTCCAGGGGCAGCTGCTCAAGCACGTGCCCGAGCGCGTGCGCCGAGCCTACGAAGCCTGCAACGCCCTGTCGTGGGAGCGGATATACCGCGCCCCCGACGTGGTCAACATCGAACTGGCAGGTAACCGCATCATCACTTTCCTGATGGAGAAGCTTATCCACGCCGTGCGCAATCCGCAGCTCAACTATTCGCGCCTGCTGCTCTCGCAGGTACCCCAGCAATACGACGTTCACGCCGACGACCTTTTCACCAAAATCCAGGCCGTGCTCGACCACATCTCGGGCATGACCGACGTCTACGCCCTCGACCTCTACCGCCGCCTCAACGGCCTGAGCCTCCCCGCCGTCTAACAAATCTGCCCTATGAACCGCCTTCTCTCATTTCTGTTTCTGCTGGTCTGCCTTCCCGCTGCGGCCCTAACAACCAAGGATATAGACAACGTACACGTTGCCGACCGCACGCGCTTCGTAAGCGATATGGCCGGCGCCATGAGCGCCTCTGCGCGCTCCCGGGCCGACTCCCTGCTCCAGTCGATATGGCGCCAGACCTCGGCCGAGCCGATTGTGGTAATCGTCCCCTCGCTCGACGGCGAGGATATCGACGACTTCGCCACCCGGCTATTCTCCGACTGGGGAATCGGCAAGGACGACCGCGACAACGGCGTGCTGATGCTCATCTCCATCGGCGACCGAAAGGCGGTGATCCGCACCGGTTACGGCACCGAGGGGATATTGCCCGACGTGGTCTGCGGCCGCATCATCCGCAATGAGATGGCCCCGCGCTTCCGCGAGGGCGACTACGACGGCGGTATTCTCGCCGCCCTGCAGACCATGCAGGCGGCAATGACCTCCGACGAGGCCCGCGCCGAACTGATGTCCGACAAAGCCAACGATGCCGCGGCCGACGATTTCGACGCCGACAAGGCGTTCGACATCTACTGGAAGATATGTGTGGCGCTCGGCTTTCTTGGACTCCTTGCCGTAATTATCGCCTATTTCGGTGTGCGCAAGCTCCCGACTTCACGGGCCTACGCCACATTCGAGAATACTCGTCTGGGGCTGCTCGTGGCCTCTTTCCTCTCGCTCGGCTGCCTCTTCCCCGCCTATTTCCTTATGCTTGCATTCCAGCGCCACATACGCCTCCACAAGCGGCTCTGCCCCCACTGCCACGCACGTATGCTGCGCGTCGACGAGGACAACGACAACGCCTATCTTACGGCCAGTCAGGACGCTGAGGAACGTCTCGACTCCGTAGACTACGACGTATGGCTCTGCCCCGACTGCGGCGAGACCGACATCATCCCCTATGTGAACCCCAAGAAAAACTATACGGAGTGCCCCTCCTGCCATGCGCGGGCATGCACCCTCGTAAATCGCCGCACGATTCTGGCGCCCACCACGCGCCGCGAGGGGCGTGGCATCGAGGAATACGTATGCCTCAACTGCCGCAGGCGCTACGAGAAGCCCTATACCATCGCCAAAGAGGTAGAAGCCCCCATAATCATCGGCGGAGGAGGCTTCGGCAGCGGCGGAGGAGGCGGATTCAGCGGCGGCTCCTTCGGCGGCGGCATGACCGGTGGCGGCGGCGCCTCCGGCGGCTGGTAATCCCCCCGTCTACAACCACTGAAGAACCCTTAAATCTAAAAATTATTATAAATTTGATATTGGCACAACCATGAAGAACATATTCAAAATAATGCTCGGCCTTGCACTTGCGCTGAGTTTAGTGAGTTGCGACGATGAAAAAGAGGATACATGGCTTCATTCTTATGTACCCTCAACCATGGTTATCGGTATTTTCGATAATGAAGGCAACAACCTGTTATCGGAAAGCGCCGAAGGTAACTGGCTGTACGCCCCTATCTCCATCACGATCAACGATTATCCCCAAAAAATAGACTGGGATTGCTTCCAACCTCAACAGACATTCCCATGGACAAATATTGACCCTGCGACAGGCAAAGAAAAAGCTGGCGTTAGGGGCTGGGCAGAAATCATCCGCACAGACTGGAGCACCCCCGTTATGCCCACAAAGGAAATGGTCGACAGTTACGCCTTTATGTTGTATGGACCGTTCTTCCCTAACGAAAAGAACGATATTTACGTAAACTTTCTTGAGCTGAATCAGGTGGTGCACATAGAATTCGGCAGCTATTTAGCCGATAGGAAATCGCCTGACGGCAAGAAATACTCTTGCTACGTCAACGGCATAGGAAATCCCGTCGACAAGGAAAACAATATAATCCCGGTGCGCATTGTGCTCCCCCACAGAGCCGCCCCATCTCCGACCGAATAGACGCACCCTTTCAGGCTACCGACTTGTAGTGATGCACCCTGGTGCATCCGAATATCAGCGAATTAGCTCTTGAAAATGGGCGAAAGCGTTGCAAAACCACTAAAATGTAGGACGTACGGTCTGTGCGTCCTAATATTATTTGATTTTCAGTTGATTACACGGGCGCACGAGCCGTGCGTCCCTACAATATGATCGAAGTTTGTTCGTTATACACCCCCTAATTGTTTATACTAAAAGCCAAGTTCGACTGCTGTTTAGTGGGATTGGCGCTGGGAGATGGTGACGCCGGAGGGGGTGGCTTCTACTATGGTCGGACAGCCGAAGAGAAGGGGGGCGTTGGCTTCGACGTGGCCCACGGGGAGGTCGTAGACTATGGGGATGTCGGGCATGCCGATGCTGCCGAAGAAGCGGTGCATCATGGTGTACATGTCGGGGTGGTCGGCGCTCGGACGATACTCTGTGAACTGGCCGATTAGCACGGCGCTCACGCGGCGGAACACGCCGCGAAGATGCAGCTGCCAGAGTATCCTCTCCACCTTATATATTGGCTCGGCGATATCCTCGATAAAGAGCATCGGCCGCGCGACGGCGCCGCTCTCCACGGCCTCGGCGGTGTAGACGCTCTCAAACGGGTCGTAGGGGGTACCGATCAGTCCGCCGAGCACTGCCAGATTTCCTCCGGTCACCACCCCTTCGGCGCATCCACATTGGTTAAATGGATGAACGTCGGCCATTATCTTCAGGTTTCCTCCGCGCAGCACTTCCATTTCGGTATCGTAATACGGAAACTCGCTGCCTCGCCCTATGTATTTGGCCATCGCTCCGTGGAGCGACGCGTAACCCTTGCGCGTCCATAGGCAGTGGAGCGCCGTAATATCGCTGAAGCCCACAAGCCATTTGTTGAAGCATTCCTCCGGGAGCCGGTCCAGCTGTTCAAGCAGATGGACAGCTCCGTAGCCGCCACGCGAGCAGACGATGGCTCCGACAGAGCGGTCGGCAAGCGCGTTTTCAAGGTCGGAGAGGCGTTCGGAGGCCAACCCGCTGAAGGAACCGTTGGCACCCTTGGCGTAAGGCATAACGACGCACTCAAAGCACTCGCTTTCAAGAGCCGCAGCGGCGCCGTCGACGAGCGCGGGGTCGATTTTCGATGCGGGCGACACGATGGCCACGCGGCTCCCGCGCTCTAAAGCCGGAGGGCACGCCAAGGCGCGCCCTCCCGATATTATTTCGTTGGTTTTCATCTGTTTTCAGTTTACCTGCACGGGGATTCCGGTAGCCTCGCTGATGCGCCGGCCTATGGCCTGAAGCTCGTCGAGCGGCACCTTGCGCAGCGTATTCGCCGGTGTGGGCCTGTCGAGCGAATAGAGCATTATCTCGCGCGGGCGGATACGCCGGTAGGCCTCGATAAGTGCCTCGACCTCAGCGTCGGTGGTGTTGTCGAACTCCTGACCCTCCCACTGGCCGCGCAGCATCATCGTCTGGATGATTCCGGTATCGGAGAAACGTTTCAGCCCCTCAACCACGCGGTCGACGGTGAAATCCGGCGCATTGGGGCGGTCGATTACGCGCATCGTGGCCTCCACGGCCGAGTCAAGCTTCAGGATATTGTTGTCGACGCGCTCCAGGGCGGCGCCCACCTCGGGGGTGAAGATTCGCGTGGAGTTGGTCAGCACGCTCACCTTGGCCTCCGGATAGTCGCGGTCGCGCAGGGCGAGCGTGTCGTCGATTATCCCGGCGAAATCGGGGTGGAGCGTCGGCTCGCCGTTGCCCGAGAAGGTTATCACGTCGAGTCGCTGTCCGGCCTCCTTCATCTGCCGCAGGCGCTGGTCGAGCTGCCGGGCCACTTCGGCGCGCGCAGGCAGCCCCGCCTTACCGGGACCCTGGGCGTTGAATCCGGCCTCGCAGTAGAGGCAGTCGAAGGTGCACGTCTTGCCGTCAACCGGGCTGAGGTTCACCCCCAGCGAGGTACCCAGCCGGCGCGAGTGAATCGGTCCGAACACCGTCTCATGAAACATTACGGTCTGCATGGCGTAGCTTTTACCCTTATGCCGGGCATATGGGAATCAGACAGTAAGGATTTCCTTCTCCTTTGTGGCGAAAATCTCGTCGATTTTCTTGAGATACTTGTCGTGGATTTTCTGGGCCGTGGTCTCGGCGTCCTTCTCCACATCCTCGGGCATACCCTGCTTCACAGCCTTCTTCAGGCCGTCGATGGCGTCGCGGCGGGCGTTGCGCACGCTCACCTTGGCCTGCTCGGCCTCGCCCTTACATTGCTTTACGAGCTGCTTGCGGCGCTCCTCGGTGAGCGGCGGAATGCCGAGGCGGATCACCTCGCCGTTGTTTTCGGGTGTGATGCCAAGTTCGGAATTGATGATAGCCTTTTCAATCTCCTTGAACATGGCTTTTTCCCAGGGAGTTATGGCGATGGTGCGCGCGTCGGGGGTCGACACGTTGGCCACATTCGAGATGGGCACCTGCGATCCATAGTATTCCACGCGGATTCCTTCCAGAATCTTCGGGTTAGCCTTGCCGGCACGGATACGCTGCAGGGTTTCGTCGAGATACATCACTGCCATCTCCATCTTCTCCTCTGCGGGGTCGAGATAAGTCTTGGGGTCGGTCATATCGTTATATTTTTTATTTGTTTCTAATTATTTCATTGCTACGAAAGTCCATCTTTGCTTCCATCCGGATGGCTGAGGGAGCTATCAAAATCAGTACACCAGCGTGCCGATGTTCTCTCCGGCCAGCACTTTGGCGAGGTTGCCGGGGGTGTCCATGTCGAAAACCACGATGGGGAGGCCGTTCTCCTTGCATAGCGCCGTGGCAGTGAGGTCCATCACCTTCAGGCCGCGGGTATACACCTCGTCGTAGCTGATTTCCTGGAATTTGGTGGCCGTGGGGTCTTTCTCGGGGTCGGCGGTGTAGATGCCGTCTACGCGGGTCCCCTTGAGCATCACGTCGGCCTCGACCTCAACTCCGCGCAGTGCGGCGCCGGTGTCGGTGGTGAAGAAGGGGTTGCCCGTACCGCCCGAAAGGATAGCGATTTTACCCTCGCGCATGGCTTCGATGGCCTTCCACTTGCTGTAGTACTCGCCGATAGGATACATATTGAGCGCTGTAAACACCTGGGCCGGCTGTCCGATCGACGTAAGAGCCGAGCTGAGCGCCAGCGAGTTGATTACCGTGGCGAGCATACCCATCTGGTCGCCCTTCACGCGGTCGAACCCTTTGGCCGCCCCCTGCATTCCGCGGAATATGTTGCCGCCGCCTATCACGATGGCGATTTCCACGCCGCTGCCGGCGGCCGCTTTGATCTGCTCGGCATACTGCCCCAGACGCACCGGGTCGATGCCGTAATGTTGTTCACCCATCAGCGATTCTCCGCTGAGCTTCAAAAGTATACGTTTGTAGTTCCTGCGCATGGCTTTCGGTTGCTTGAAAGTGATTCAAGAAAGTGGTTCAATAACTTCTCATTCAATTTTACAAAGATACATAAAAAAACCGTGAGATTTTTAGCTAACTTTGCAGAAAGTTTCCAAACGCTACAGTTTCCGCCCGATGGAGCAGATCAAACACGAGTGCGGCATCGCACTCATCCGGCTTCTCAAGCCTCTGAACTATTATAAAGAGAAATACGGTTCGGCCAGCTACGGCCTCAACAAGCTCTATCTCCTCATGGAGAAGCAGCACAACCGCGGCCAGGAAGCCGCCGGAGTGGGAGTGGTCAAGCTCAGGGCTCTTCCCGGCAGCGAATACCTCTATCGCGAGCGTGCGCTCGGGCCGAGTGCCATCGGCGACATTTTCAGCAAGATGCGCCACGCCATCGCCGATTTCGACCCCGCGGCCCACACCGCGCGCGAGGTCGAGGAGGAAGCTCCCTTCCTCGGCGAAATCTACATGGGCCATCTGCGCTACAGCACTACCGGCCGCTCGGGCATGAGCTACGTCCATCCCTTCCTGCGCCGCAACAACTGGCGCTCGCGCAATCTGATGCTCTGCGGCAACTTCAACATGACCAATGTCGACAGCCTTTTCGAGGCCATAGTGTCGCGCGGACAGCATCCGCGCATCTACAGCGACACCATCATGCTCCTCGAGCAACTCGGCTACGCCCTCGACAGCGAGCACTCACGGCTCTATCATGAGCTGCGCTCCACGCTGGAGGAACCCGAGCTGACCCGCGCCATCGAGTCGCAGCTCGACATTGAGCGCGTGCTGCGCTCCGAGGCCGCTGGTTGGGACGGCGGTTTCGTAATGTGCGGCTGCACCGGATCCGGCGACATGTTCGCCCTGCGCGACCGCCACGGCATCCGACCGGCCTTCTATTTCGCCGACGACGAGGTGATTGCCGTCGCCTCCGAGCGCCCCGTGCTCTCCACCGCCTTCAACATCCCCACCGACCATATCCGCGAGCTCGCCCCCGGCTCCGCCCTTATATCCGACAGCCGCGGCCGCTACCGCGTTTGCCCCATCCTGGAGCCGGGTCGTAATGCCCGCTGCTCGTTCGAGCGCGTATATTTCTCGCGCGGCAGCGACGCCGACATCTACCGCGAGCGCAAGCGCCTGGGGCGTAACCTCGTGCCTCAGCTGCTCCAGGCTATCGGAGGCGACACCGACTCCGCCGTTTTCTCCTTCATCCCCAACACCGCCGAGGTAGCCTTCATGGGCCTCCAACAGGCTCTGGAGGAGCATCTGGAAGATGAGAAGATGTGCGCCATCAACCGCGCGCAGAAAGCCGGCGATCTGAATCCCGTATCGCTTGCGCGCATCATGCGGCGCCATATCCGCGTGGAGAAAGTCGTCATCAAGGATATAAAGCTGCGCACATTCATAGCCGAAGGCTCCGAGCGCAACGACCTTGCCGCCCACGTCTACGACATCACCTACGGAACCATCCGCCCCGGCATCGACACCGTAGCCGTAATCGACGACTCGATAGTGCGCGGCACCACCCTCCGCCAGTCGATTCTCGCCATGCTCGGGCGCCTCAATCCGCGCCACATCGTAGTGCTCAGTTCATCGCCCCAGGTACGCTACCCCGACTGCTACGGCATCGACATGAGCCGTATGGCCGAGTTCATCGCCTTCCGCGCCGCCGTAGCCCTTCTGCGCGAATCGGGCCGCGAAAGCATTCTCGACGACACCTACGCCCGCTGCAAAGCCATGGCGAAAGCCCCCGACGCCGAACTGGAAAACTGTGTGAAGGCCGTCTACGCCCCCTTCACCGACCGCCAGATTTCGGAGAAAATCGCCGAAATGCTCCGTCCGGAAGGCTTCAAGCCGAACGTCACCATCATCTATCAGACACTCGAAGGGCTCCACGAGGCCATCCCAGGTCATCCCGGCGACTGGTATTTTTCGGGCGACTACCCCACCCCCGGCGCCATCCGCCTGGTCAACCAGGCATTCGTCAACTACTACGAAGGCCACGCCGACCGTCGCTGAATCCCCACTCAACCACCCATACCTAAATTTCATTAGAGCAGCGGATAGTCGGCCACCGTCCGCTACCCAATTGTGAGTATTTTTATGCGTGGGGGCGCGGTATGTTGGTAATTAATATTAATTTTGCGGCATCAATTCAAAACCAATAGCGACAATTAAACAACCGACAGCGCTTATCCGGATTTACGAAAGGGATCATCCCGCTGTCATTCAAAAAAACATCATGCTCATGAAGAAAACTTTACTTCTAAGTGCTCTCCTCTTCTCCGCGGCCGCAGCAAATGCCGCCGACGTAACGGCCACATATCAGGCAAGCGCATGGCTGAAATCCGCCAACATGTGTAACTTCGACGCCGTCGCTCCGGCAAACGCCACCGACTTCTACGTAGGCGGTACTTTCGACAACGGAACGGCCACCAAAACCGCCGAGGCGCTCTACTGGTCCGATACAGAAATCGTGGCCAAGGACAGCTACACCGGCTCGATAGTGAAGAATGTGCTCCTGGCACGCGCCGACGCGCAGTGCGCGCCGGTATGGACCATCGCCCCCGACTTCGCCCAGTGTGAGAACAACAGCGTATTTCTGACGCGTCTGCAAAGCGGCTCGGCCGTTTATGCCTTTAACCTGCGCGCATCCAATGCCGCCTCGGGCAAGGCTTTCTCCTTCACCGACAAGGCGGGCAAGAAAGTTGAAATCAGCGTAGCCCCGCAGGCTACGGCTACCAATACCAACTGCGGCCTGATTCTCTGCCTATCGCCCAACGGCGTCTACCAGTGGCACGTTGTCATCGAGGCTGACAACTTCACCGCCGAAGATACCTCGGTTGCAGCTCCCGTAACATTCACAGCAACATCGATTGTTGCCGACAGCCACGACAACGTATTTCTTGCCGGCAACTACGGTGGCGGATACCTTGATTTCGGCAACGGCGTGAAGGCTCCTGCTGCCGCCAACACCACCATCACCAACGGCAAAGCCGCCGGCGCCACTTCGTTTGTAGTGAAAATCAACCACGAGGGTAAAGCCACTTCAGTACTCACCGCTCTCGCCGGTGCAGGCGCCGGAGCAAAGGAAACACAGCAGGTGCTCGCCACCGATGGCTCACAGCTCGCTCTGGCCGAATATGCCGACGCAGCCGCCGGCAAATCAATCCGCTACTTCCGGCTTGACGGCACCCTCGATCTTGTAGCCGACCCAACGGAATATTCCATCGCCACAACCGGAACCGTGCAGCTTTCATCTGCTGCATTCCATTCCGGCGAACTACTGATCAACGGCAACTCCAACCAGGCTCTTACCCAGGATGATGAGAAAATCTTCACCCCGGCCGCAGCAGCCAAACTCGAGGGACTCACTATCCGCGCAAGCTTTACCCCGGGTGCTCCCTCCACCTGCTATGCCACCGGTGTCAACATCGGGCAGACCAACTACAGCTGGGTGAACGACGGCAAACTCCTCACCTACGGCTACTGCATGACCGGCAGCAAGGTGAACCTCAACGTATTCGACTACGCCACCGCCGAGCGCCTGCAGACCATCGACCTCGCCGTGGCAGGCACCACCAAATCCGCCTTCTTCAACGAAAACAACAACACCCTGTACGGCACAAGCTATGCCCGCTCAGCATCCTTCCCCGGCACTGATGTAAAATACACTGCGACTGCCTTCAACGGCATTCTCGGCGCATGGAATGTTGCCGGTCTCAGCGGCGCAATCAACTCCGTGGCCGACGACACCGTCGACGCCGACGCCCCCGTTGAATATTTCAACCTGCAGGGAATGCGTGTAGTCAACCCCTCGAAGGGTTCCCTCGTAATCCGCCGCCAGGGCACTAAGGTCGCCAAGGTGATTTTCTGATCGCCGCGGTCAGCATAAGGATAAACCACTTTTGATTTTTGAGTAACTTTTAGTTTTTACGTAAGCAAAGACGAAACAGGCCCCCGCGTGAGCAGGGGCCTTTTCATTTGCTATGGTATATACGTTACTTGCTGAATCTCAGCACCGTGAAGGAATATGGCGGGAGAGCAATCCGGGCGGGAACGGCGTCAAGGGCCGTCACCTCCGGGAGGGCGTCGGTCTGCGCGGGGGTCCCCTTCAGCGTGGTGCGCGAGATGGCCGAGGGGGTGAATCCGAGCGTGGAGGCAAAGTCGGTATCGAGCTGAACCTCAACGGGGAGCAGGTTGGCGAGCTTCACCACAGTGTCGCCGCCGGGGGTGCGTACGATGGAAACGCCCACGCGGCGCATTGCGTCGGCACCGGGATCGCCACCCTCATAGCTGACGGCGGAATTTACATAGGTCGTGCCGGAGTTGGCGCCGTAGAGCTGCTGTACATGATAGTCGACGGTAGGACGGACTTCCGTGTTGCTGAAATATATCAGGTCGGGGCGCCATTGCGTGTGGCCGTCTTTTGCAAGCAGGGGTGCGTAGGAGGCCATCTCCACCACGTCGGCGTTGCGCTCCACGGCGGTGAGATAGAGAGCTTCGGCCAGGGCGGTCTCCACGTTGCTGGGACGGCCGTCGAGATGGGCGGCCCATTCGCCGAGATAAACGTGGGGCTTGCTGCGGTCGTACGAATCGTAATAGTCCTGGTTGTGAATCATCCAGCCTGGCTGCACGTAGTAGTGTTCGTCGACCATCGGCACACCCTTCTCGGTGGCGAGCTGCCAGCCGAGTTCATAGTCGGTGCCTTCGTAGAAGGGGCCGACGGTGCCTATCACTTTCACTTCGGGGTGGGCGGCGGCCACGGCGTCGTAGATTTTGTTGAAGCGCTCGGTAAACACGGGAGTAATCATATCCTCGTTGCCGATGCCTATGTATTTGAGGTTGAACGGCTCGGGATGGCCGGACTCGGCGCGGAGCCGACCCCATCGGGTGGTGCGGGCGTCGCCGTTGGCATACTCTATCAGATCGAGCACATCCTGAACGTAGGCGTCCATCTCCTCCATCGGGATGCCGCACTGCTGGCCGTAGGAGGCTGTGAAGGTGTGGCAGTGGTGCGACGCGTCGCCAGAGTTCTGACAGGGGACGCCTGCTGCCACTACCGGCAGCGGCTCGGCGCCGATGTCCTCGCAGAAGAGGAAATATTCATGGTAGCCCAGGCCTCTGGTCTGATGGTAGCCCCAGAGATTGCTCAGCGGCTTGCGCGCCTCAAGCGGACCGATGGAGCCCTTCCAGTCGTAGATGTTGTCGACACCGTCGCCGTGGGCCACGCAGCCGCCGGGAAAGCGCACGAAACGCGGATGGAGGTCGGCGAGCGTCTGCGCCAGATCGGCGCGGAGGCCGTTGCGGCGCCCCTTGAAGGTATTGCGCGGGAAGAGCGAGATCAGGTCGAGATGCAGCTCGTCGGCAGCCGAGGGGATGAGCACAAGCCGGCCGCATGAGGTTGATTCCGAAGGGATAAGTGTTGCCTTGTACTCCTTCCAACCCTTCCCACGGGGCGAAAGCGTGGCCGAAGCGAGGACGTTGCCGAGCGTGTCGCGCAGCTCGACGCGGAGTTTCAGGGCCTTGGCCCCGGCGCCGAGGCGCGAACGCAGCGAAAGGTCGTATTTCTCACCCTTGCGGAGGGCGATGCCGTCGAAGCCGCTGTTGCTGAGCGTCTGCCCCTTGAGCACGGCGTAGTGGGGATTATTGGGGTGGATGGGATCGGCGGTGGCGATTACCGGACGTCCGGCGGCATCGTCGGTATGCCAGGAGGTAGTGGCCGACCACTTGCTGCGGTCCTTGGAGTTGTACTCAAAGTCGCGGTTCTGGATAAGTTCGGCATATAAGCCGCCGTCGGCTGCATAGTTGATATCCTCGAAGAAAATGCCCATCAGATTGGGGCTGATGGCCTTGGTGGAGTCGGGATAGACCGTGAGCGCCCCCTTCAGAGGCTTCAGTGAGGCGAAGCGCACGGCATCGCCGGCCATAGTCTGCGCATGGAGGGCGTCGCGGTAGGCGCGATGGTCGCCGTAGCGGCGCAGCGCCTCAACGAGCGAGTACGGCACCTTCTGCACCATCCCATCGCGTTCCTTAGATCCCACGCGGGCCTTGAGCGGCGTGGCCTTCGAGGCTACGGAAGCCGGAGCGGCGTCGGTGTAGGTCTGCGCGCCCCAGCGGATAAGGTCGGGGGACTCCACGCGTGCCCACCCCTTACCCTCGGGAGAGAGCTCCCAGGTAGCTACCCAGGTGCCGTCGGCAGTCTGCGCCAGCGAAGGGTGGAACATCTTCTTCATCCGTCCCCATGGCCCGAAATCGCTGTTGACTACGGAATTGCCGTTGTTGAGCTTCTGCCACGACGTCCCATCGGCGCTCCAGGCGAGCCTCAGGCCACCCTCACCATTGGCGTTGGCATACGAAAAGATATAGACGGAGTCGGGCTGATTGGCATCGGCCGCAGGCGCACCCACCGAAAGAGCCGCCACAGCTATTCCCATCCCGAGAATCATTTTCTTCATGGTTAGATTCAAATTCAAATAAACAGGTTATAAAAGATAGGTCTGTAAATATTTCCCCACAAATTTAGGGATTTCGCCCCACACCCGCAAACCGCCTGCCAATCCCCAAAACCACTACGCCCCGCTACGGAAGCATGGATCCTGAACATGCTTCCATAACGGGGCGAGGGCGGTTGGGCCTTAAATCAATGGATTCGGCCGGGCGCGGCGAGGCCTACCTCGCATACCCATTTCGCCGAGCCAAGGCTCGGCCACCAGGAACAAAAGCTTTTTGCGTGGCCGGAACGGCGAGCTGAAGCTCGCTCACAGAACCACCTTATGGAGGCTTTCGGGGGGAAAGCCTTCGGCTTGGAAACCTTCGGGCTTCCGCCCTCAGCACAGTATTGATGGGAAACTACGAGAACTTAGAGCGGCCGAGCTCGGCCGCCAACATCAATACCGGAGAGGGCGCAAACCACAAAGGAAACTCCTAAGGCTCCACTCTGGGGAGCCTCGCTAAAGCTCGGAGCAGGAACAAAAATTTTACCTGTTTCAAAGCTATAGCAAAGAGCCGAAAGGAGCGGTTCCGGATGGGGGGCGCCATTGACCGATAGGAACCTGGCAACAGCCCGCGGTCGGTCAATAGGGGGATGGAAGAATGTAAATGTACGCTTGCCATGCGGTTTAGCTTTGGGCTGCGGGGCATGACTTGCCGCTATATACATCGGTCGATGTCCACACCTCTGTGCAGGACGATGAAGGCCGATGACGGTTCAGGGATCGCTCTCAGCAGTTGCGAGAGGCAGGATCGGGGGCAGTGCGGTGCCGGGGAACTCTTTCCGACTACGGCGTGGCGCTGCTCGCGCAAGGTCATTTTAATATCTTCCTCGGAGGGGGCGGCACGCTCGCGGCGCGAGGTGTTGGTCTCGTTGCAGACCCACGGAGGGCGGGTGCAGAGGAAGTGGAGGATGAAGAGGCGGCCGGGAGACAGCTGGGGGATGAAGACGCGCGTGCAGCGGTCGTAGCGGTCGCGATGGAGGGTGAAGCGGCAGCGGGTGAAGACGATATGGTCGAAGTTGCAGCCGCGGTAGGAGTCGGGATGTTCAGGTGGAGGCTCGAAGAGGATTTCGGGGTAGTCGACGCCGGTGTAGTCGATGACCCACCGGAGATATTTTCGGAGCAGGGGGAGCGAGCCGGGACGGTCGGGGTGGTCGTGGACAATCCACGGAGAGCAGCGGCCCAGGCGGCGGTGGCGCTCAATGGGACCCAGCAGCTCGATGTCGGCGAGCGAGAGGCGGCGGCCGAGGGAACGCTGGAACTCAAACAGATATTTTTTTAATGCGGAGGTTCTCGTAATCATAATGGCGGAATTTACTCGGGCTGAAGCCCGAAGCGCAAACAAATTTGGCTCAAGCAGCGAAGGGATAGGAAATTGTTAGGAGCACGAGGGGAACAGAAGGGCGGATTTAGCCTCAGGCCATCCGGGAGGCTCGGAGCACAGAAGGGATTCCCGATTCAGCGAGATTTAACCCGAATAATCGAGATTAAGCCCGAAAGGGGCAATGCTGAAGAAAAAGGAGATGGATACATGGGGTTGGGAAATGATTGCGGATGCAAAGATACAACCGGAAAGAGAGGGTTACGAGCCTAAAAAATCCGCTTAACAATCATTAACGCGGAAATGAGCTGGAGATGAGGGGGATACATGATGAATTTTTTTGAAAAATTTTTCTTTGGTCGGAAAGAGCCTCGCTAAAGCTCGGCACAAGGAGAAATGAAAGCCGATGGCTTTCACCGGTCGCAAGCGCCCGGCACGAGGACAAAATATGATGGCGGAGACTCGAGGTGAAGCCCGAAGCGCAAACAAATTTGATTCGGGGGCGATTGGGGGATTTCTTCGGGCTTCCGCCCTCAGCACGGTGCTGAGGATGGAAACAAGGAGGGGCTATTTGCGGTTGCCGATGCAAAGATACAACGATGGTGGGCCACTCTACGGCACATCAAAATTAAATAAAGCTAAAATATGGGGGGTGATTTTAACACTTTGGCAACCGATGTCCAATAATAGACCTAATATTCAGCAAATTATAGACTACAAGCCGACACTCGATACAGACATTTATTATAAAGAGAAGGGTGGTGAGGTTTGAAGAATTTAAGAGCCGAACAAAAATACAACTTAAAAGTTGTATTATATAGAGATTGTACTTATCTTTGCGGAAAATGTTTACGATACTGCGATTTAGGAGGGTACAATGAAGACAAAAGAAGAAACGGTGGCAAGAATGGAGGAGCATCGAAGCGCGACGCCATCGAAATGGCGCGAAAAGGCCGAATGGAGGATGGCTAATAAATCCTGGCTGAGGGTTTCGCAGAAAATCGCCATGATGATGCTTGACAAAATGGAAGAACTTGGACTGACACAGAAGGCTGTGGCCGAAAGGATGGGCTGCTCCCAGCAATACGTCTCACGGGTACTGAAGGGAACGGAAAACCTTTCTATCGAGACAATCTCAAAGATTGAGAGAGCTCTGGATCTGGAGATTCTGGAACCGATTTGCATTCCCAGCTGACAGGTAGGGCAAGCAACTGAGGGAAATATGGCGGGAAAGTTGGATTTTTAAAAACGGGGGGAATTTTGTAATTTTGCGGATTAAATGCCGAAGGCGCATCCCTGCGCCTTCGGCGCTCCGACTTGATTTATAATTTGCAGACTGATATGACGAAGAACTTCAAACGTACGCTCGTTACGACCGCCCTCCCCTATGCAAACGGCCCTGTACACATCGGCCATCTGGCCGGCGTATATGTGCCCGCCGACATCTATACCCGTTTTCTGCGCCTGCGCGGCGAGGATGTGGTGATGATCGGAGGCTCCGACGAGCATGGTGTGCCCATCACGATCAAGGCCAAGAAGGAGGGTGTTACGCCCCAGGATATCGTTGACCGCTACCACAAAATCATCAAGGATTCGTTTGAGGGTCTCGGCATCAGTTTCGACATCTATTCGCGCACTACTTCCTCCATCCACGAGGCCACGGCGTCGGAGTTCTTCCGCCGTCTGTACGACAACGGGCAGTTTGTGGAGAAGACGTCGATGCAGCTTTTCGACGAGAAGGCCAACCAGTTTCTGGCCGACCGCTACGTGACGGGCGAATGCCCCCACTGCCACAATCTGAACGCCTACGGCGACCAGTGTGAGGCGTGCGGGTCGTCGCTCAACGCCACCGACCTGATCAATCCCAAGAGCGCCATCACGGGCAACACACCGGTGCTGAAGGAGACGAAGCACTGGTATCTGCCGCTCGACCGCTGGGAGGGTGCGCTGAGCCGCTGGATTCTCGAGGGGCACAAGGAATGGAAAACGAACGTCTACGGCCAGTGCAAGTCGTGGATCGATCTGGGACTGCAGCCGCGAGCCGTGAGCCGCGATCTCGACTGGGGCGTGCCCGTTCCGGTGGAAGGGGCCGACGGCAAGGTGCTCTACGTATGGTTCGACGCCCCGATCGGCTATATCTCCAACACCAAGGAGCTGCTGCCCGACTCATGGGAGAAATACTGGAAGGACCCCGAGACCCGCATCATAAACTTCATCGGCAAGGACAACATTGTGTTCCATTGCATCATCTTCCCGGCGATGCTCATGGCCTACGGCGACGGCTACCAGCTGCCCGACAACGTGCCTGCGATGGAATTCCTCAACCTCGAGGGCGACAAAATCTCTACCTCGCGCAACTGGGCCATCTGGCTCCACGAGTACCTGCAGGATTTCCCCGGCAAGCAGGACGTATTGCGCTACGTGCTGACGGCCAACGCCCCCGAGACGAAAGACAACGATTTCACCTGGCGCGACTTCCAGAACCGCAACAATTCGGAGCTTGTGGCCATATTCGGCAACTTCGTAAACCGCGCCGTGGTGCTCACCCACAAATATTTCGACGGCACCGTGCCGGCCGCCGGCACCCTCGAGGAGGCCGACAAGGCCGCACTGGCTGAAATCGCCGATACCTGCGGCCGCCTGACCGAAAACCTCGAGAACTTCCACTTCCGCGAAGCTCTGAAGGAGGCGATGAACATTGCCCGCACAGGCAACCGCTACCTGCAGGAGACCGAGCCATGGAAGGTAGCCAAGACCGACATGGCCCGCACGGCCACCATTCTCAACACGGCCCTGCAGATCTGCGCCAACCTGGCTGTCGCCTTCGAGCCGTTCCTCCCCTTCTCGGCCGGAAAACTGAGCCGGATGCTCGGTCTGACCGACCTGAAATGGGCCGACCTGGGCCGCGCCGACCTCATCGCCGCCGGGAGCACCATCGGGCAGCCCGAACTGCTCTTCGAGAAAATCGAGGACGACACCATCCAGGCGCAGCTCGACCGCCTGGCCCGCATAAAGGAGGAGAACAAGCTCAACAGCTGGAAGCCTGCGCCGCAGCTCCCCGACGTGGCTTTCGACGATTTCCTCAAGACCGACATCCGCGTAGGCACCGTGAAGGAATGCAAACGCGTGCCCAAGGCCGACAAACTCCTTCAGTTCCTCATCGACGACGGCATGGGCGACCGCACCATAGTGAGCGGAATCGCCAAATACTACAATCCTGAGGATCTGGTAGGCAAGCAGGTATGCTTCGTGGCCAATTTCGCTCCGCGCAAGCTCAAGGGAGTCGAAAGCCAGGGAATGATTCTCTCGGCCGAGAACCCCGACGGCTCGCTGACAGTAATCGGCCCGACAGGTGCCGTTCAGCCCGGAGCGCAGGTAAAATAGCGGAAAGGATATAGGGCTTATCAGACCCTATATAATAAGCGCTATGGGGCCTATAGGCCCTATATAATTTACGGATTCAAGTTTCTGATTTTTTGTAGTATTGGAAATGAGCGAAAAACGTCCGCGCATCCTTATAATCTATACCGGCGGTACGATAGGAATGATCGAGGACCCGGCCACGGGTACCCTCAAACCATTCGATTTCAACCACCTTATAGACAACGTGCCAAAAATCCGCATGCTCGACTACGACATCGAGCACATACAGTTCGAGCATCCCATCGACTCATCCGACATCAATCCGGCTCACTGGGAGCAGATCGCGAGGCATATCGGGCAGAACTACGAGAAGTTCGACGGATTCGTGGTACTCCACGGCACAGACACCATGGCCTTTACGGCCTCGGCACTCAGCTTCATGCTCGAAAATCTCAGCAAACCCGTGATAATCACCGGCTCGCAGCTCCCCATCGGCGAGGTGCGCACCGACGGCGAGGAAAACCTCATCACGGCTCTGCAGATTGCCGCCGAGCGCGACCCGGTCAACGGCGAGCCGATGGTGCAGGAGGTTGCCATACTTTTCGAGAATTATCTGTGGCGCGGCAACCGGTCGACCAAGATGAGCGCCGACAATTTCAATGCCTTCAAGAGCAACAATTACCCCTCTCTGGCAAAAATCGGTCTGTCGATACACTACAATCACGACGCACTCTGGCGCGTGCGCGACAAGCGTCCGCTTATTCTCCACACGGGGATGAAGTCCACCGTAATAGTAGTGTATGTGCATCCCGGCATCACTGAGGCATCGCTGCGCCAGCAGCTGGCCACGCCGGGCACACAGGGTGTGATTCTCCTGACCTACGGCGCCGGCAACGCTCCTACGGAGGAATGGTTCCAGCAGGCTGTGAAAGATGCGGTGGAAAGCGGCAAAGTGGTAATCAACGTGACGCAATGCCCCAACGGAAGCGTGCATCAGAAGCGCTACTATACAGGCAATATCCTGGAGCGCGCAGGGGTGATTTCAGGCCACGACCTCACCACCGAGGCCGCCCTTACAAAGCTTATGTTTCTTTTCGGCACGGGGATTTCTGCCGGCCAGGTGGCCCGCAGCATGAAGCATCCGCTCTGCGGCGAGATGACAATCTGACCCGATTGCTGCGGCACCGACAGGCCTTAATCGAGGTCCCGGCGCTTTGGATTGGCGGGGAACCATCCCTTGGCCACCCGCTCGCGCTGCTCGAAAATCTCCTTGATGGTCCAGAACGACGAGAAAGCAAGCACACCAAGAAGCGTCTGCCATATAATGGCCTCGACAAACAGCGACGCCACCACCGCCGCAAGGCCCAGAACAAGGAACCACCACCAGCAGCGGGTGCCGAACCAATAATAGAATTTCACTACCACAGGGTGGAAAATGCCGATTATCAGGAATGTGGCCATGCCAAGGAGCAGGCCGGTAAAATGCAGTCCGGAGAAATCCATCGAATATTACTTTAATCTACAATACGGTGGGAATTGACAACAAGGAGAGAATTTACAACAAAAGGAGGTGCGCTATCTGCGCGCCTCCTGATTTTTATATTTGCGGTAGGCCGAAGCCATACGCGTATGGTAGCCGCGCGCCTTGGCCTTGGGCCCGTTGTAGCGCAGGGCAAACTTAAGCCACTGATGCTGCCGGATAGGTTCGACCAGGCCGTTGCTCTCGATAAAGCGGGCGAACAGCTCAAGCTGGTCGCGCTCGGAGCGGCTCATGAGAGCGACGAATTCCTCGATATTGTCGCACCCGCATTTACGCCAGTTGAACCCTCCGATCTGAAACATCCCCCAGAAACAGCTCTCCACGCCCAGAGGCTTGCAGATTTTCGCGGCGGCCTCCAGACGCGCATACTGCGCACCCTGATAGGAGCCATATTTGGTCCGGTCGGGTTTGCGGAAAATTACCGGGGAGCTCTTGCGGGCCTTTTCGAGCGACACTCCGCGCCTGCGTGCAAACTGCTGGAACATCGAGAGGTCGAAGTTGATAAGCGGTTTGCCGGGCTTCCAGAAACCCTTGTGGGAGGGTCCCGCCTCGATATCGACTACGGCCTTGATGGCTGCCGTCTCCACGCCGAGCTCCTCGGCTATGGTGCGGTAGTCGTCGTCGGTGAGACGGAGATAGCGGCTGTCGGTGGCAGGATTGTGGAAATGGAACAATGCGGTATCCGCCCATGCCACAGGGTCGACATCGGGCACTTCCTCAACAATCGTGCGGAAAGGTAGCTCGACCTCCTCGAGGTCGGTGGTGTCGACGGCGGCCGCCAGCAGGGAGATTGCCGACTGGGCCGGGAGAGCGGCCTGCCGGGATTCCATGGAATCGGCCGGAGCGGCCGAAGGAGCGGGATGCGCGGATGCGCGGCGCGTGTCGGCATAAGAAGTGAAAATGCTCCCGGCCAGCAGAAGTGAGGCCGGGAACATTATGGATAGCGCAGCGCTGATTTTGTGGGACTTACCCATAAGCATCAGTGGTTAGGTTTAAGGTGGAGAAAGAGAGGCGAAGGCTGCCGACCGCTTATTTGCGTAGGTCGGCCACCTTCTCGATAGTGCGGCGGAGCTGACCCCAGAAGCGCTCTACGGCGGGAATGTGCATCCGCTCGGAGGGAGAATGCACGTCGCGCAGTGTCGGGCCGAACGATACCATGTCGAGGCCGGGATAGTTCTGCTGGAAGAGCGAGCACTCCAGGCCGGCGTGGATTGCCTTGATGGCGGGACGCTTGCCGTAAAGCTCCTCGTAGGCATCGGAAGCCAGACGCATCACGGTGGAATCGAGGTTGGGCGTCCATGCAGGGTAGCCTTCGCCATGCTCTACGGTAGCGCCGGCGAGAGTGAATACGGCCTCGACCTGGTCGGCGATGTCGAATTTACGCGAATCGACGCTGGAGCGCTGGGAGGTGGTGACGAGGATGCGGCCGCCGTCGGCCATCTTGACGGATGCGAGGTTGGTGGAAGTCTCTACGAGGCCTTCGATGTCGCGGCTCATGGAAACCACTCCGTGGGGGGCGCAGTAGAGCGCAAGGATGAGATTGCGCGAGGTGGCGCTGTCGACGGTGAAATCGGGCTTGTCGACGCTGTCGAGCGAAAGTTTGAGGGTCGTCTCCAGCCCCTTGTATTCCTTCTCTATGTCGGCCACATACTGATTGAAGGCGATGCGGACATCCTCCTTCTTCGAAGTGTGGACACCGAATACCACGTGGGCCGCACGCGGAATGGCGTTGCGGAGGTTGCCGCCGTCGATTTCGCAAATCTCGACTTCGCCTTTCTTCATGAGGTTGAAGAGGAAGCGGGCCACGAGCTTGTTGGCATTGGCGCGTCCGAGATGGATGTCGCCTCCGGAGTGGCCTCCGAGGCCGTCGCGCACGTCGAACTTGAAGTAATGGAAGTCGGCCGGGGCGAAGGAGCGGCTGTAGTGGAAAGTGGCCACGGTGTCGATGCCGCCGGCGCAGCCTACGAACACCTCGGCGTCGTCTTCGGAGTCGAGGTTGATGAGCATGGTGCCGGTGAGCTCGCCTTTCTCAAGATTGTTGGCGCCGGTCATGCCGGTCTCCTCGTCCATGGTGATGAGCACTTCGAGCGGACCGTGAACCAGGTCGGGATCGGTAAGAGCGGCCAGAGCGGCAGCCACGCCGATGCCGTTGTCGGCGCCGAGGGTAGTTCCGTCGGCGCGCACCCACTCGCCGTCGACGATGGTATGGATCGGTGTAGTGGTGAAGTCGAAACTCTTGTCGTTGCTCTCGCATACCATATCCATGTGGCCCTGGAGGATGAGCGTGGGAGCGTTCTCATGGCCGGGAGTGGCGGGTTTACGGAGAATCACGTTGCCGATGCGGTCGGCATGGGCATCGATGCCGTGGGTTTTGGCATAGTCGAGAATGAACTGACGTATTTTCTCCTCCTTCTTGGAGGGGCGGGGGATTTTGGTGATTTCATCGAAAATCCCGAAGACAGCCTTGGGCTGAAGGTCTTTTACTTGCATGTTCGGGTGGTGTTATAATGTTTTTTTGATGTGGCTGATGTAACTGATGTTGCGGATGTGGCTGATGTAATAAGCCAGAGAGCGTTTAAAATAAGTTTGAGAATGGAAAAATCTGTTAAAAGATATGCTTTCTCACCCCCTAAGTTACAAAATAAAATTTACTTATGGCGAAAAATCAAGCTATGTTTCCTATATTTGCGCAGTCAACGCGGCGGAGAGCCTTCCTTTTCCTCCGCAAAAGGAAGAAAACAGACCATACACGTATCCCACATTCTGAGCCCCGTGCATATGAAGCTCATAGCAATATCAATCGGATTGATAGCCTTGGCCGTGGTGCTGCTCGGCGTGAAGGCGCTCTTCGTAAGAGGCGGGAAGTTTCCGGAGGGTCATTCCCATGACCTGAAGGAGATAGCAAGGAAAAAGAAATAAAAAACAACACCATAAAAAACGCATGAAAAAAACAGCCTACGCTGCAGCCGCACTTGCAGCCGTAATGATTTCCGCATGCTCAGGCAATGAAAAGAAAGCCGATGCAGAAAAGACGGAAAAGAAAACGGTGAAGGTGGAATCCGAGTCGTTTGAACCCACCACCAATATCCGCTACTACAATATGGACTCAGTGATGGCCAACTACGAGCTTGTGAAGACCTTCAACGAAGCCAATCTGCGCACCATGACCGAGCTTCAGAACGCCCAGCGCTCGCGCGAAGGCGAACTCAACCGCCTTGCCGCCTCGATCCAGCAGAAGATGCAGAACAACGGCTACCTCTCGGAGGCATCGTACAACGCCGACGTGGCCGAGCTCAACAAAAAGCAGCAGGCCGCCCAGAACTACCTCGGTTCGCTCCAGCAGCGCGCTCAGGAAGACGCCCTGCGCCAGCAGGAAGAGTTTATCGACTCGCTCAATAATTTCCTTGCCGAATACAACAAGACCCGCCACTACGACGCCATCCTTCTCTACGCTCCGGGCGAGCTCTTCAACCCTGCGCTCGACATCACCAACGACATAATCGAGGGTCTGAACGCAAAATATAAGAAAGCGAATCCCGCCAAGGCCGAGGAAAAGGCCGACGACGCCACGAAAAAGTAAGCCGCTCCGAGGTGCCCCAAAGGGTCTGTTGTCATCATGGCCTCATTCCTTTCAGCCACCAGACGCTATAAGGTAGGGCGGCCGCCAGAGGCCGAATGAGGCTTTAAAGGCCACAGAAAGCCCCTTGAAACGCGGCTTCGGAAAGAAAATCCACGGATTTTTGAAAAAATTTCAGAAAATATTTTGCGGAATCGAAAAAGGTTACTAACTTTGCATCCGCAAACGGGAAGAAAGCCAAACCCCAACCGAGCCGAGCGAGGCCGGCGGCTTACAAAAACCTCCCGCCAAGCATCAAAATTCTTCTGGTGCGGTAGTTCAGTCGGTTAGAATACCGGCCTGTCACGCCGGGGGTCGCGAGTTCGAGTCTCGTCCGCACCGCAGGAGAGAGAGGAGAATGAGTAATTTATAAACTTCGGTTTATGGTTACTCATTCTTTTTTTGTATCCATACCGGAGTCGAGCGGGATAAAGCAGAGGAACTCCCAGGCACAGCCGGAGGAAATGAGCCGGGCTGAAGCCCGGAGCGCAAACAAATCAGAACCAGCCGTAAAAGAAGGCGCTTAAAAGAGAGGGTTGTTAAACAGAGGGATTGTTGCTGAGAGAATAAAAGAGGGGGATAAGCTGAGAGAATGGAAGTAGGGCTTTGCTCGAGAGATTGGAGAGAGGAGCTGGCTGAGAGATTGAAATCGGAAATCTGACTGAAGAGGGCGGAAAAGCGGGAAGAGTAAAAAAGTAGAGAATTAGGAGGGGTAAGAAAACATAAGAGGCAAAAAAGGATTGGATGGAAACATCTGGAAGAGAGATTTGTTAATGCTTTTGGTTAAACATGGTTAAACTCGCGGTAAATATGACAAAAATCATATTTCGTGATTTGAAAAGTGAGTAATTTTGCAATCGTTTAGATTGGGGGATGTTATGCGCGTGCGGATGCAGGTTGCCCGATGGATTTTTTCGGACAACGGCGGATGCCCCCGGGTGCATTCCTACAAGATGACGATAATCCCAGAGGGGAAGGGAGTCGGAAATCCTTCCAAAGTAGACTGACCGGCCAACTGAGAAATAAATATCAAGTTGACTGACTAACTGAGAAAATAAACTACAATAGGTAAAATAAATTAAACAAGCAGAAAATGATGAATTGCAAATTGCATTCGCTGGCCGCTTTCGCAGTGGTTTCCGCGACTTTCCTCACTTTCACATCGTGCGGCAAAAAAGACGCCCAGCAGATGGCCGGGGCCGGTGCGGCTCCCCAAATCGGCGTAATGACCGTAGAGCAGGGCGCTTCCGACCTCAACAGCGCCTATTCGGCCACCATCAAGGGTAAGACAGACATCGAGGTACGCCCGCTGGTATCGGGTTTCATCACAAAAGTACATGTTGACGAGGGTCAGCGCGTGAGCAAGGGTCAGACACTCTTCACGCTCGATCAGGTGCAGTATCAGGCTGCAGTGGAGCAGGCCCAGGCGGCCGTAGCCTCTGCAAAGACCGCTCTTGAGAGCGCCAAGCTGACGGCTGCCAACAAGCAGCGCCTTTTCGATAAAAATATAATCAGCGAATATGAGAACCAGCTGGCGAAGAACCAGCTCGCGCAGGCCGAGGCCTCGCTGAGCCAGGCTCAGGCAGCTCTCGTAACCGCCCGCAAGAATCTGAGCTACACGGTAGTTACCGCTCCCTCCGACGGCTTCGTAGGCTCGATTCCCAACCGCGAGGGCTCGCTCGCATCGCCCTCAATGGTAACGCCACTCACCACCGTGAGCGACAACAGCGACGTATACGCCTACTTCTCGCTTAACGAAAAGGACATTCTGGAAATGACCGACGGCGGCAAGATTGCACTCAACACAGCCATCGCCCAGATGCCCGCAGTGCAGCTCCAGCTTTCCGACGGCACGATTTATCCCGAAGCAGGCAAAGTAGCCACCGTAAGCGGTGTAATCGACAACTCGACCGGCGCAGCCAATGTGCGCGCCCGCTTCAAGAACATCAACGGAATGCTCCGCAGCGGCTCCACGGGCATGATTCTGATTCCCAATCATAAGGAAAACGTAATCCTCGTGCCTCAGAAGGCTACGTTCGAGGTTCAGGACCGCCGGTTCGTATACGTGGTCAACGATTCGAACAAAACCGTCAGCACGGCCATCACCGTGGCTCCGGAGAACGACGGCAAGCAGTTTATCGTTACCGGCGGCCTCGAGCCGGGTCAGCGCGTGGTAGTAGAGGGCGTAGGCACCAAGGTGCGCGACAACATGGAGATTGCTCCCGTCGACGCAGCCCAGGCAGCCGCCGCAGCGGCCGCACAGGGCCAGCAGCCCCAGCAGGGAAAATAATCCCCTCCCCTATCAACCGCAACACTCCAACAAAACAACATCATTCTGAATACCAACAATGAAACTGGATACCTTTATTAACCGTCCGGTGCTATCGACGGTTATCTCCATCTTCATAGTGCTGTTGGGTCTGATCGGACTGTCGTCGCTTCCTATCACGAAGTTCCCTGATATAGCGCCTCCTACAATCCGTGTATCGACCACCTACAACGGCGCCAACGCCCAGGCCGTGCTGAATTCGGTGATTGCCCCCCTCGAGGAGTCGATCAACGGAGCCGAAGGCATGACCTACATCGAATCGACCTCGACCAACGCAGGTTCAGCCGATATTTCCGTACACTTCGAGCAGGGTTTCGACCCCGATATGGCTGCCGTCGACGTGCAGAACCGCGTGTCGAAGGCACTCAACCTGCTGCCCGCCGAGGTTACGCAGGTGGGCGTGCAGACCCAGAAACGCCAGAGTTCGATGCTCGTGGGTATCGCCCTCTACAGCGATGTTCCCGAGTACGACGGAGAATTCCTTGACAACTACATGAAAATCAACGTCATCCCGGTGCTCCAGCGTGTGAGCGGTGTGGGCGACGTGATGAGCTTCGGCGGCGACTACTCCATGCGCATATGGATTAAGCCGGAGATCATGGCTCAGTATGGTCTGACCCCTTCGGACATTGCCACCGCATTGCGCGACCAGAATATCGAAGCCGCCCCCGGCTCGTTTGGCGCGCAGGGCAACCAGAGCTTCCAGTATACGCTGAAATACCGCGGACGCTACGAGACTCCGGAGGAGTTCGAGAACATCGTGGTACGCACCACCGCCAACGGCGACGTGCTCCGACTGAAGGATGTAGCCGACGTAGAACTCGGCAAAGTGACCTACGACTTCGAGAATACCCTCAACGGGAAGCCTGCAACGATGGCCATCGTATTCCAGACGGCCGGATCGAACGCCACACAGATTATCAAGGACTGTCTGGCGCAGGTCGACGAACTTGAGAAAGACCTTCCCACGGGACTGCACTTCGCAGTGCCGATGAACAACAACGACTTCCTTTTCGCCTCAATCCATAAGGTTATATCGACGCTTATCGAGGCGTTCATTCTGGTGTTCTTCGTGGTATACGTGTTCCTCAGCGATATCCGGAGCACGCTTATTCCTGCAATCGCCATTCCCGTGGCCCTGGTAGGTACATTCTTCTTCATGAACATCATCGGCTTCTCGGTGAACCTCATCACATTGTCGGCTCTTGTGCTTGCGATTGCAATCGTGGTCGACGACGCCATTGTGGTGGTGGAGGCGGTCCACGCCAAGCTCGACGCGGGCTATAAGAGCTCGCGCAAGGCTGCCATCGACGCCATGAGCGAAATCGGCACGGCCATCATCTCGATTACGCTCGTAATGATGCTGGTGTTCATCCCCGTATCGTTCATGCCGGGTACGGCCGGTATCTTCTACCGCCAGTTCGGCCTGACAATGGCGATAGCCATCGGCCTGTCGGCTCTTAACGCCCTGACGCTGTCGCCGGCGCTGTGTGCCGTGTTCCTCAAACCCCATCCCGCGGCCGACGGACATGAACCCTCGCTCAAAGAGCGTATGACGGACGCCTACAGCGCCGCCGGAAAAGCCTACGCCAGCAAGATGCAGACCCTCTGGATTCCTCTGGGCACGCTCTGCCTGCTGGTAGCTACCATCACCTTCATGGTGAAGGGATGGTTCGATTTCCCCACCGTGGCGCAGGGCATCATCGCCATCGTATGCGCCATCGCCACAGTCGCAGGCCTGTTCACCCAGGCGTTCAAGCGCGGCTTCGAGCGTGTGTTCGGCTTCATCCTCAAGCACTACAACAAGTGGACGGGGTTCTTCATCCGCCACAAGATCTCATGCGCCGGCATCGTGGCCGCCAGCATCGGCATCCTCGTATGGCTCATGAGCACCACCCCGTCGACTCTCGTACCCAACGAGGATACGGGCGTGCTCTTCTGCATGGTCGACATGCCCCCGGGCACCTCGCAGGAACGCACCATCGATGTGATGAACCAAGTCGACAAACTGCTGCAGAGCATTCCCGCTGTGGAATACTCGCAGAAAATCGCCGGTTACTCGTTTATCGCCGGCCAGGGTGCCTCCTACGGTACATTCATTGTGAAGCTCAAGGACTGGAGCCTGCGCGATAAGAAGACAGAGAGCGCCGACGCCGTACTGGGCCAGATTTACGCCATGACCGGGCAGTTCATCAAGGACGGCCGCGTGATGGCCTTCGCGCCACCCATGATCGACGGCTACTCCGTAACCAACGGCTTCGAACTGAAGATGCAGGACAAGACCGGCGGCGACATCAACCAGTTCTTCGCCGTAGTGCAGGGCTTCCTGGCCCAGCTCAACGCCCAGCCGGAAATCCAGATGGCGTACACTACCTTCAACCCCACATTCCCGCAGTATAAGATTGACATCGATGCAGCCAAGGCCCAGAAGGCCGGACTCTCGACCTCGGGTATCCTCTCGACACTCCAGGGTTACTACGGCTCGATGTATGTTTCGAACTTCAACCGTTTCGGTAAGATTTACCGCGTGATGATGCAGGCTCCGCCGGAATCGCGCATCTCGCCCGAGACCCTCAAGAACATCAAGATTCGCTCGACCAACGGCTCGATGGCCTCACTGGAGAACTTCGTGACTCTCGAGAAGGTCTACGGACCCGACCTGCTGAACCGATTCAACCTGTTCACCTCCATCTCCGTGACCGGTTCGCCCGCTCAGGGCTACTCGTCGGGCCAGGCCCTCGAAGCCATCGCCCGCGTTGCCCAGCAGACGCTGCCCCAGGGCTACGGCTACGAATATTCCGGCATGACGCGCGAGGAAGGCGAAAGCGGCTCGGGCAACACCACGGCCATAATCTTCGGCCTCTGCCTGCTGTTCGTCTACCTGCTTCTCTCAGCCCAGTATGAGAGCTACATCATCCCCTGGGCCGTTATCCTCTCGATTCCGTTCGGCCTCATGGGCTCGTTCGTGTTCGCCAAGATATTCGACGTGAACAACAACATCTACCTGCAGATCGCGCTGATCATGCTTATCGGTCTTCTGGCCAAGAACGCCATCCTTATCGTGGAATTCGCGCTCGAACGCCGCCGCACGGGCATGTCGGTTGTTAACGCCGCCATTGCCGGTGCCGAGGCCCGTCTGCGTCCTATCCTCATGACGTCGCTTGCACTGATTATCGGCCTTCTGCCCATGATGTTCGCCTCGGGCGTAGGCGCCAACGGCAACCGCGCCCTTGGTGTAGGCTCAATCGGCGGCATGCTCATAGGCATGATTCTGCAGATTCTCATCGTACCCGCCCTGTTTGTGGCCTTCCAGCTCATCCAGGAGAAGATTACCCCGCTGAAATGGGAGGATACCGACAATGCCGGCATCGAGAGCGAAATCGAGCAGTATTCGCGCTAACATTCAGGTTTAACCAATGAAGTCGTTTAAACTTTTTCTTAAAATGACTTCATACGACAAATTCTTCAAGAATTTGGCCTCTTTTTGGCTGATTTAGCCCTCATTTTCGGTCACGATGCCCGCATCGCTCCCTCAATTTCGTGTTAAATCCGCTCAAAAACAGTCTCAAATTCTTTTCGAAGAAAAAGTTTAAATGACTTCTATTCATTACCGACTAAATATCAAGATGAAAGCAACCACTATAATGCGCCTGGGCGCAGCCTCGCTGCTGGGAGCGGCCATGATGTCGTCGTGTCATATCTACAACAAGTTCGACATGCCGACCGACACCGACCTGACCCGCAGCTATGTCGAGGCCCGCGACGCCGAAGTAGACTCGGCCGCCCTGGGCAATCTGGGCTGGGAGAAGGTATTCACCGACCCCCTGCTCCAGGACTATATCAACCGTGCTCTTGCCAACAACACCAACCTTGAAAATGCCCGTCTGAACGTCGACGTGGCCCGCGCCAACATTCTGGGCGCCAAGCTGAGCTATCTCCCCTCCGTGGCTTTCACGCCCAACGGAGCCGGAGCCAGCTACGCCCACAGCCCGATGAGCTGGACCTACACGCTCCCCATCAGCATCAGCTGGGAAATCGACGTGTTCGGCAAGATTCTCAACAACAAGCGCTCGGCTCAGGCCGCGCTCGAACTCCAGCAGGACTACCATCAGGCCGTGCGCTCGCAGATAATCACGGGTGTGGCATCGTGCTACTACTCCATCGCCACCCTCAAGGCACAGCTCGAGCTCTCGCGCGAGACGGCCGACATCTGGGCCAAGAGCGTGCAGATCATGAAGGACTACAAGGAGGCCGGACGTGTAACGCAGGCCGCCGTGGTCCAGAGCGAGGCCCAGTACTGGAGCATCCTCGCCCAGATCACCGACCTCGAGACATCGCTTACGCAGGCCAACAACTCGCTCTCGCTGCTCCTCAATGAAGGTCCCGCCACCTGGGAGGTGCCTGCAGCCGCCCGGCTCGAGACGCCGCAGATACTTCGCGAGGGAATCGAGATGCGCGAGCTTGCACGCCGTCCCGACGTACGCGCCGCCGAGCAGCAGCTCGCCACGGCCTACTATGCCACCAACATAGCCCGCGCAGCCTTTTACCCCGGCATCACCATAAGCAGCAACGGCGGTTTCACCAATCTGCTGGGTTCGTTTATAAAAAATCCGGGCGACTGGTTCATCCAGCTGGCCGGACAGCTGACGGCGCCGCTGTTTGCACGCGGTCAGAACATCGCCCGTCTCAAGGGAGCGAAGCTGCAGCAGGAGCAGGCCATGAACTCGTTTGAGTACACTCTGCTCTCGGCGGCCTCCGAGGTAAACAACTACGTGACTGCCCTCGACAAGACGGCCGAGAAGTCGGCTTTCCTGGCCAAGCAGGTCGCCGACCTCGTGGAGGCCGTGGAAGCCACCAACCTGCTTCTGGCCTACGACGGCAAGACCACCTATCTCGAAGTGCTGAACGCCCAGAGTTCGCTTCTGAGCGCGCAGATGAGCCAACTCTCTACCGAGCTCGCCCGCGAGCAGGCGCTCATCAATCTGTACCAGGCTCTGGGCGGCGGCCGATAGCGTGCTTTAGCGGGCGTGTCATAACGGCCCGTCTGCGGCGTCGCCGAAGGGACTCGGACTCGGTCATTGACCTTAGTCAACTCCCTCGTCCTCACCCTCCGGCTCCTACCATCCGAACCGTTCTGACAGCACCCGCAGCCATCCGGATACGTCAACGACGTACTGACAAGCCCGCAGCCATCCGGTTACGACCGCTGCTGAAAAGCAGCGGAAATTCCGGCGTGGCGGTAAGACTAATCTGAAATTTAATTGTTACATTTGCGGGTGCGCTTTCCTGAGGTCCGCACGGCCCGACGGAGCGACACCCGCAATTACCATCCATCCTCAATACATACACCCACTACCATGATCAGCCCGTTAGCTTATGTCGACGCTTCGGCCAAAATCGGGGCCAACGTCACCATCCACCCGTTCGCCTATATCGACAAGGATGTCGTAATCGGCGACGGCTGCGAAATAAAGCCCTACGCATCGGTGCTCGCCGGCACCCGCATGGGCAAGAACAACCGCGTATATCAGGGCGCCATAATCGGAGCCGAACCTCAGGACTTCCGCTGGAAAGGGGAGCATACGGAATGTATTATCGGCGACGACAACGTGATCCGTGAAAACGTGATCATCAACCGAGGCATTCACCCCGAGGGAGGGACGCGCATCGGCGACGGCAATTTCCTGATGGCGAAATGCCATATCGGACATGATTCGGTAATCAAAGGGAAATGCGTGCTGGGCAACGGCGTGACCATGGCCGGCGACTGCACCGTCGACGAGTGCACCATCCTGTCGTCGAACGCCGTGGTCCACGAAAACTCGCACATAGGCAAGTGGGTGCTGGTGAAGGGCGGATGCCGCATCTCCGGCAATGTGCCGCCCTACATCATCGTAGCCCACAATCCGGTGGCCTACTACGGCGTAAACGCCTACATCATGCGTAAAAACGGCTACACCGAAGACCAAATCAGCGAAATAGCCAAAGCCTACCGCAACGTATATCAGAGCGGCATCTCGGTATACAACGCGCTGCAGCGTATCGAGGCCGACGTGGCTCCTTCGGAGACCAGAAGCTCCATCGTAGACTTTATCCGCGGCCACAATCTGCGTATCGTGGCCCTTCCGATCGATATGCTCGACTGACGGCGTCAGCGTCCCGCTCTCTTACCCGACTTTTACCCATCCCATCCGACCCAAGCTATCTTACACTCATTCCCATCATGGCAGAAATAAAGTGCATAGGCATCCTGACCTCCGGAGGCGACGCCCCCGGAATGAATGCCGCCATCCGCGCCGTGACCCGCTCGGCGATATTCAGCGGTTTCAAAGTGAAGGGTATCTACCGCGGCTATCGCGGTCTGATTACCGACGAGATCATCGACTTCACCACCTCCAATGTGTCGAACATCATACAGCGCGGCGGCACGATCCTCAAGACGGCACGCTGTAAGGAGTTCCAGACTCCGGAAGGACGCCAGCTGGCCTACGATACCCTCAAGCGCCACGGCATCGACGCCCTGGTGGTAATCGGCGGCGACGGCTCGCTGACGGGTGCCCGCATCTTCGCCAACGAGTTCAACTTCCCCATAATCGGTCTGCCCGGCACTATCGACAACGACCTCTACGGCACCGACTCGACCATAGGCTACGACACGGCGCTCAATACCATCATGGAATGCGTCGACAAAATCCGCGACACGGCCACGAGCCATGAGCGTCTATTCTTCATCGAGGTGATGGGCCGCGACGCCGGCTTCCTGGCGCTCAACGGCGCGATTGCCTCGGGCGCCGAGGCGGCGATCATCCCCGAAATCTCCACCGAGGTCGACCAGTTGGCCGAGCTGATTCAGAACGGCTTCCGCAAGAGCAAGAACTCATCGATCGTGCTCGTGGCCGAAAGCCCCGTCACCGGTGGAGCTATGGGCATCGCCAAGCGCGTGGAGGAGGAGTATCCGCAATACGACGTGCGTGTGTCGATTCTGGGCCACCTGCAGCGTGGCGGCTCGCCCACAGCCTACGACCGCATCCTGGCCTCGCGCATGGGAGCTGCCGCCATCGACGCCCTGCTCGACGACCAGCGCAACGTGATGATCGGCATCAAAAACGACGAAATCGTCTACGTGCCCTTCGTGAAGGCCATCAAAAACGACAAGCCCATCAACCGCGACCTGCTCAACACCCTCCGCCGCCTCTCCATCTGAGCCCCGCAACATTTTACCCTGACATACCAGCACCCCGAAGCCCCCTTTCTCCGGCGCCTCGGGGTGCCGTGCGTCTATGGGCTATTAGGATTTCCAAAATATAGGTAGTGTGGGAATTATGGGATTTTAGGGAGATTTGGGACTTGTGAAGGATGTTACGGATGTGGCGGATGTGGCGAAAATAGCCTGTAATTAACAGTTATTAGTTTTAATTAGGAATAATTTGGGGGGGTAATTATTGAAGTTTGTAACTTTGCGAGGCCTAAAAATAAGGGTTTTCTACCATCGTTTTTACTGTTTTTGGGTACATAGGTTTCCTCGGATTAAAGATTACAAGGGTTAGATTGAACACATTGCTATTTTATTTAAGGGTTTCTCCTTGATTCATTTCCGGGACTCTATCTGATTCATATAATTACTGGTTAAGGATAATTTACTGGTTAAGATATATTAAACTTCACACGCTTATGAGATTAAAACTACTCATCAACCGCTGCCTGCTGACGTGTGTGGCAGCCGTGGCCACCCTCAGTGCAAATGCCTATTATGATTTTGAGTCCAATGGCATATATTATGTGATTACAGATTCAGAGGCAAAAAATGTATACGTATACTATAATACGGATTCTAACTCCCAAAGAATTAATTATGCTGGCGACATCATAATTCCTAACAAAGTCTCTGATAAAGGAATTGAATACAATGTTGTTGGATTATATTCCACCGCATTCAAACAAACTCCTGAATTAACATCAATACAATTGCCCGAAGGGATTACATCAATAACGAGTGAATCCTTCAAAGGATGTACCGGCTTACAAACAATTCAGTTGCCGTCCACCTTAAACTTCATAGGTCAAGGAGCCTTTGAAGGTTGCTCAGCTCTGACTAACATTGAGCTGCCATCAAATTTGACAACGATTAGATCAAGTGTTTTCTATAATTGCAGTGCATTGGAGAGAATCATATGGCCCAAAAATATCACGACAATTCCAGCATTCACATTTCAAGGATGTGAATCATTAAAAGAAATAACCATACCTGAGGGTATTACTACAATCGAACAACACGCGTTTTGGGATTGCATATCGCTGCCATCTATTCAATTTCCCAGCACTCTTAAGGTTATAGGACAAGCTGCATTCCAAAACTGTCAGAGCCTTACACACCTATACATTCCAGACAATGTGACAACCATTGAGGACTATGCATTCAATACTTGTGAAAATCTGGAAACAGTAGAAATCGGGGCCGGTATTAAATCAATTGGATATTATGCATTCTTCCACGATTTAAAATTGAGCTTACTGACAATACACGCCACAGAGCCTCCATTGGCGAATCCGAGCCCATTCCAACCCAATGGACATCATTATAATTATACGGATTTAGCCGTGCCTTACGAAAGCATCGAGAAATATAGGACGGCGCCGGTATGGGAGAATTTCTTCCAGGACCGCTGGCCTCTGACGGGGATTGAAGGTGTGGAGGCCGAGGGCGACAACGAGGTTGTCGGCTGCTATGACCTTTACGGACGCACGGTAACGGAGGATTACCGCGGTGTGGTAATCGTGCGCTATGCCGACGGCACTACCTCAAAAGAGGTTCGCCGCTAAAAAATCAGCATTTTAGGCAATTATTAGATAGAGGATGGTGCTGAGAAAGCAGCCATCCGACGCTTCGGGCGGAGCCGGGTTGCGAAATCCGACTCCGCCTGCCGCATTAAGCGGCCCACAAGGCTTCCGGGAAAGACAATAAAGATATCAGGGCTTGCGGGACCTTAGGGACTCTAAGGACTTTAAGGACCATGGGGGCTTTAGGGTCCTTAGGGAGTTTAGAGGGTTGAGGTAAAGGGATTCAGGGGAGGTGGAGGAGGTCGCGGTAGATGTCGAGGGCGGCGGTCATGTCGGCGTCGGAGACGGGAGTGTCGACGCGGACGTCGCCATAGTCGGCCAGGAGTGCACAGGAGATTTCGGCGGTGGTGCGGTTTTTCTTGTCGTGGTGCATGTAGCCGAGAAGCTCGGGATAGTCGTCGCAGCTGAACTCGAACGCGCCGTAGGTGCGGTATACATAGTCGGCGTAGCGGTGAAGGTCGTCGGAGGGGAAGCCGAACTTGAGATGCGAGAGCACGAGGGCCACTACCATACCGAAGGCGACGGCATAGCCGTGGGGCACGGGCGAGGTGCGACGCAGGGCGAGCGCTTCGAAGGCATGGGCGGCTGTATGGCCGAAGTTGAGCGAACGGCGGATGCCGCGGTCGTCAAGGTCGCGGGCGACCACCCCGCGCTTCACCTCGATGCTCTCGCGCAGAAGCGACAGGAGCGAATCGGGCTCGTAGCCGGTAACGTCGTAGCGCAGGAGGCGGGCGGTCATCTCGCGCGAGGTTATGAAGCCGTGCTTGATCATCTCGGCATAGCCAGAGAGGAGCTCCTGCGACGTGAGAGTGCGGAAGAAGGTTGTCGAGATTATCACCACATCGGCCTGACGGATAACGCCTATCTCGTTTTTCAGGCCGTTGAAGTTTATGCCGGTCTTGCCTCCTACGGAAGCGTCGACGGCGCCGAGAAGCGTTGTGGGGATATTAATGAACGATATGCCGCGCTTGAAGGTGGCGGCAGCGAAGGCTCCGAGATCGGTTACGGTGCCACCGCCGACGTTGATTAGCACCGAGCGGCGCGTGGCGCCAGAGTCGCCGAGCTGCTTCCATACGGAGGCAAGCGTATCGAGATTCTTGAATGGCTCGCCGGCATGTGTGGTTATTACGGTGGCGGACGCCACGGCGCGCGACTGCTCGCGCAGACGCGGGAGCACGAATGAGGCTGTATTAACGTCGACTAATACGAACACAGAGGCGGGGGCGAGACGGTCGACAATAGAGTCGAGCTTCTCGGCGACTTTATTTGTGAATATGATTTCGCAATTCATCTCTGGAATTATATATATGGGGGCTATGGGGCTTTTAGGGCCTATAAGCTCAGATTTTACCGTTTGAGCAGGCGGTCAGGAGGGCCGGGAGAGCCCGGGCGAAGGCCGGCATGGATGGGAAAACGATGTCGGCACCGGCCTGCCACATCTCGCGCTCGGGAATGGGGCCGGTGGTGACGGCCACGGCAAACGCACGGGCGTCGGAGGCCGAGCGGACGCCCAGAGGGGCATTTTCCACGGCGATGCACTGCCACGGCTCGGCCTTGGCGAGCGCCATCCCCTTGAGGTAGGGCTCGGGGTGGGGCTTGCAATGGGCGACGTCGGCCGAAGTGATGCGCAGGCTTTCGGAGAAGCCTCCGGGGAAATCAGCGGCGAGCCGCTCGAGGTTGGAGTGCTGCCCCGAGCCGGTTACGAGCACGCGGGCAATGCCCCGCTCCATAAGCGTACGCACCATCTGCTGCGCGCCAGCCATTACCTCCGGACGCGGGAACTCATTGAAATAACCCGACTTCCGGGTATAAAGTTCACGCTTTTCGGTGTCGGTGGCCTCGCGGCCGAAAGTGCGCAGAAAGAGGCGGTTGATGGTCTCGGCGCCGGTCATCCCCTCGTAGAGGTAGAACTCCTCGCGGGAGCATGGGATGCCGAGTTCGGTAGCCATACGGTGCCACGAGGCGGTGTGGAGGCCCATTGAGTCGAGCAGGGTGCCATCCATATCGATAAGCGCGGCGCGCGGCGAGAGCCCGGCGAAACCGGTGCGCTCATGGTAGCGTGCGAGCGCCGCGACAATCTGAGAATCAATATTTTTATTATCCATATTCATTTCAAAAATAAAGAAGCCGGCCGCTCAGCCGGCGTTGTAGTGCCCGTTTTTAATACGATAAAGCGTCTCCTTGGTCAGCCCGAGGAAGGAGGCGATCTGGGTTGTGGAGGCGCACTCGGTGAGTCGCGGGAAACGGCTGAGAGCCCATGCATAGCGCTCGGAGGCGCTGAGGGTCTGCATCACGTCGACGCGCTCCTCAAGAAAATCGGTATAGTGCAGCAGGGCCGTATTGAGGAAGAGCAGGCCTTCGTTGGGGTCGACGGCGCCGCTCTCCTCAAGCTGATCGCGCACGGGCTGGTGAGGGATGAAAATCAGCGTGGAGGGCTCGAGAAACTGCACGGCGAGGGTATCGCCATAGCGGCGCGAGATATTGCGGGGCACCAGGGCGAACTGATCGGAAAAAGCGAAGGATATGGTGTGTTCGCGCCCCCGGTGCGTATAGAACAGACGCGCGGCTCCGCTAACGATGTAGAAGGCGTTGGCCGATAGAGTCTGCGACCCCTGGATTATGTAGCCTTTTGGGAAACGCTCCTGCCGCATCATGGCGCGGAGGCGGCGCTCCACTTCGGGCGCGAGCTTGGCGAACTGACGTATATGGTCGATAGGATGCATCTCAGCGAAGAATTACTACGGAATCTGGGGTTACGGCAACCGTATAAGGTACGCCCGACACCCTCGGACGGCGCGAGCCACGGAAATAATAGGTGCCCTGGCGGTCCCACGCGGGGAGGTCGACGCAGCGGGTTTCTCCCGCGGGTAGGTCGACTGCCACCGAGCAGCGTCGACGGTGAAGCTGGCGCCCCTGAAGGTCGAAATATTCGATATGAAATACCGCCCGGCTGACGTCGGCCGACATATGGTTGGTGATGAAAAGCGTCTCGCGCGAGGCGCGCAGAGGCTTGTCGTAGCCTGAGAACACGAGATCTCCCCGGCCGCAGGCGAGGGTATCGGCTCCCTCCGGAGCCGCAGCGGAAGCAGCAGGGAGCGCATGCAGACGCGGCGAGAGCGAGTTGCGGCGCTGTGCTGTTGCCAAAATGGCTACAGAGAGCAATGCTGCAAAAAATATTATGACGTTGCGAAGCATGGACATATCAGAGGTATCTTACGGCCACAGGATGGTCGGGGTCGGAGGGCCACAGCCGCACGTAGCCAGAAAGTTCGCGGGGAGTGTTGTCGGTTTGGCGCAGGGGGCGTCGGAACATGAACGGGAGCAACCCCGTGAGCACCACGCGCAGCCCCTTGCGGCGCCGGGTAAGCATCAGGCGGCCGTCGGCATGGCGGATGTCGAAGGTTTTGGGCCGGGAAAGGCGACCAGAGTCGAGGCGGGTGAACATACGCGCCTCGTAGTAGTCCTGGCGTGCGGTCGGGCTCATCCATCCCACCACCGTGCCGCAGCCCACACCTACCATCGGCGTATCTACGGCCACAATCAGCAGGGCGTTGCCGGCCGTTCCGGCCGCTCCGGGAGCAGCCGACCCCATCACGGCCACCACGGCACCGTCGGCAGGATCCGTCCACAAACCTTCGAGCTCATGGACCGGACGCGCCCCGAGGGCACGCCGCAGCGAGTCGGCCGAAAATCCGGCGATACGCCATCCCTCGCCGGCCTCGGAGCGCGGAGCCTTCAGAGGCGCCTGGGCGAAACCGGCAGCAACCGCGAGCGCCAGGCAAAGAATTATGGCATGGAGTCGGTACATCGGCGGGATAGCGGAAACCACACAGCCTCAGACGCGCGAGAACTTATAGGCGAAGCCGATGGAAAGAATTTCCTTGAGCTGCCATTTGTGCCAGCGGGTTTCGGCGATGCGCTCGGCGTCGCTCTGATAGCGCAGGTGAGCGAAAATGCGCGTGGTCAGGAACTTGTTGATATTGAAGTTAATGGTGTTCTCCCAGTCGCCCTGCACGTATTCGTAGTTCGTGAAGATGAACATCCGGGAGAAATACTCGATGTTGTAGGTGATTTTCCACCGGCAGGTGAGCTCGGCGCTCGAACCATACTGGCTGACGGAGCGCTTCCCTTCCTCGATGCCGAAAGCCGCAGGGTTGAGGCGGCTGTTGGTACACATCTTCAGATTATATGAGAGCGGCGAGAGGGCTGCGGTGAAGGTCAGGGTCTTTTTGGGGTTCTCATAACTGTAGGTCATACCGAGGCCGAGGTTGAGCTCGCCCGGCGAGAGGAAAGCGGCTGTGAGGTCCTCGGTGTTTACGCGGTAGTTGTTGAGCAGCTGGGTCTTGAACTGCACGTTGACCGAGTAGTACCATCTGCGGGCGGCTTTGAGGCCGAATTTGGAGTTGATCTGCAGAAGATCTTCGGATATGTTGTAGGCGTGTACGGTATCGTCGGGGGCATTGTTCACGCCGAGCTTATACTGCACCGAGGTGTCGAAAATGAGGTTCGGGTGGAATTTCTGGTTGAGGCTCACGTTGTAGAGCACATTGAGAATGGCATTGAGGTTGGAATTGCCGCCCTGATACCAGTTCTTCGAGACGTAGGCCTGCGAGAACTGGAGCGATGCGTCGAAATTGTGGAGCCAGTTGATGCGGTCGAGCTTCACGGGCTCCACCACCTGCTTCATTGCCGTCTCGTCGCGGGTAAACTCGCGCACGTTGATTTTGGCCAGCTCGGGATCGACCTCCATGACAAATTCGCGCGGGGGCCGGGGCATGGAGGCGAGATTATAGCGGATTATCTGGGGATAGGCCATCATGAATCCCTGCTCGAAGCGGGCGCGGCGGGCGTCGCGCGCGGTGGTGCGCTCAGACCAGTTCATCGTGGCCGGATCGGGGGCGGCGAATCCGAGCGAATCGGGCACGGCGCCACTGAGCTTCACAGAATATGTATTGAAAATCAGCGGCATGGCAGCATAATACGGGAGAATCAGACCCTCGACATCAATGGTCGAGTCGATCTGAAGCTCCTGCGGGCCGAAATTCTCAGGCTCGAGGAAGCGGCCTTCGGCATCGGTCATCTCCCAAAGAGGGTTATCGTGGCCGGCGCGCTTCATGGCGGCGCGTCGGGCGCGCTTGGCTCGCTCGGCGGCAAGCGAAAGGCGGCGCTGTTCGCGCTCGGAGAGCGGCCGAGCGGCCGAATCGGCATGAACGGTCTCGCCGTCGATTATCATTTCGTCGAAAAGTGATTGTGCCATAGAGGCAAAGGGGGCGGCAAGAGAGGCCGCCACGAGTGCAAATGCGACAAATATCCTATTCATACTGCAAATGTAACCATTTTTTTTCAGAATTTTGTAAATTTGCACTTTGGAAGCGAGCGTATCGCTCCACACCGCATAGAGAAGTCATTTAAACTTTTCTTCAAATGGCTTCACAAGATGTATTCTTCAAGAATTTGGCCTCTTTTTGGCTGATTTTACCCTCATTTTCGGTCACGATGCCCGCATCGCTCCCTCAATTTCGGGTTAAATCCGCTCAAAAACAGTCTCAAATTCTTTTCGAAGAAAAAGCTTAAATGACTTCAAAATCAGTTACACCGATGAATATATCTTACAATTGGTTAAAGGATTACCTTCCGATTGACCTCAGTCCGGAAAAGACCACGGAGGCGCTTACCTCGATAGGCCTGGAGACGGACGGCCTTGAGGAAGTGGAATCGATAAAGGGTGGCCTGAAAGGAGTTGTGATCGGCAAGGTGCTCACCTGCGTGGAGCATCCCAACAGCGACCACCTGCACATCACCACCGTGGACCTCGGCACCGGCGAGCCCACCCAGATCGTATGCGGCGCCCCCAACGTGGCCGCAGGGCAGACCGTAGTAGTGGCCACCGTGGGCACCACGCTCTACGACGGCGACAACGAATTTCAGATCAAGCGCTCGAAAATCCGCGGCGTGGAGTCGCTGGGCATGATATGCGCCGAGGATGAAATCGGCGTGGGCAGCTCCCACGACGGCATCATCGTGATTCCCGCAGACAAGGCTCCGGCACCCGGCACCCCCGCAGCCGAATACTACAACCTTACGAGCGACTACGTAATGGAGGTTGACCTGACCCCCAACCGCATCGACGCCGCCTCGCACTTCGGCGTGGCGCGCGACCTGGCCGCATATCTCGACTGCCATCTTGACCACAAGGAGGTGCGCCGCCCCGCCGTGGATGCCTTCCGCCCCGACCGCGCCGACGGCGCCATAGAAGTGGAGGTTGTCGACCTGCAGGGTGCTCCGCGCTACTCGGGTCTTACAATCCGCGGCGTGAAGGTGGCCCCGTCGCCTCAGTGGCTGCGCGACCGCCTGGAAACCATCGGCGTGCGCTCAATCAACAATATCGTAGACATTACCAACTACATACTCCACGGCATCGGCCAGCCCATGCACGCCTTCGACCTAAAGGCCATTGAGGGTGGACGCATAGTGGTGCGCACATGCCCGGAGGGAACGCCTTTCACCACGCTCGACGGCGTGGAGCGCAAGCTCAACGAGGCCGACCTGATGATCTGCGACGCCGTGAAGCCGATGTGCATCGCCGGAGTGTTCGGCGGCCTAAATTCGGGCGTGACCGAGCAGACCACCGACATATTCCTTGAAAGCGCATACTTCAACCCCACGCGCATACGCCGCTCGGCGCGCCGCCACGGTCTGAGCACCGACGCCTCGTTCCGCTACGAGCGCGGCCTCGACCCCAACGCCACACTCTACGCCCTGAAGCTCGCCGCCCTGATGGTGAAGGAGCTTGCCGGAGGCGAAATCTGCGGCGAACCCGTCGACATCTACTCCGAGCCGGTCGCACCCTTCAAAGTAGACCTCAGTCTCGACTACCTGCGGCGCCTCGTAGGCAAGGAGATTCCCGAAGAAACCGTGGCCGCGATACTGCGCTCGCTCGAAATCGAGACCACCGGCCGCGAGGGCGATACGCTCCACCTGCTCGTGCCGACCTATCGCGTGGACGTGCAGCGCCCATGCGACGTGGTCGAGGACATACTCCGCATCTACGGCTACAACAACGTGGAAATCAACGACACCGTTCACTCCGCGCTGCAGCTCACCACGATAGCCAACGAATCCGACGACCTCACGCGCCTGATCTCCGACCAGCTCACCGGCGCCGGATTCCACGAGATACTCAACAACTCGCTCACCGCCGAGGCCTACTACGCCGACCTCAAGGCATATCCCGCCGACCACTGCGTGAAGCTGCTCAACCCGCTGAGCAACGACCTCAATGTGATGCGGCAGACACTGCTCTTCGGCGGCCTCGAATCGATTGCCCACAACGTGAACCGCCGCGCCGACTCGCTGGCCTTCTACGAATTCGGCAACGTCTACTCGATGCGCCCCGATGTTGAGTCGACCGCCGAGGCTCCGCTGGCGCCCTACAGCGAGGGGGCTCGTCTGGCCCTCTGGCTCACCGGCAATGCCAACCGCGGCAACTGGAGCGTGGCCGCCCGCGAGGCCACATTCTTCGACCTCAAGGGGCACGTGGCCAACATCTTCGCCCGCCTCGGCATCTCGGAGCGCGAAATCACAATCGCCAAGGGCGAGGGTTGCGACATCTTCTCCGCGTATCTTACAATTGCCACGCGCTCGGGCAAACAGCTCGGCGAGATGGGTCTTGTATCCAAAGCCGTACTCGCCAAGGCCGACGTGCGTCAGCCCGTGGTCTACGCGCAGCTCGACTGGGATGCACTTGTGCGCCTGGCGCTCAAGAAAAAGGTGGAATTCACCCCGCTGTCCAAGACGCTCCCCGTGAAGCGCGACCTGGCCCTGCTGCTCGACAAGGGCGTCACGATGGCCCAGGTAGAGGCCACCGTGCGCGAAAGCGAGCGCAAGCTGCTCCGCTCGGTAGAGCTCTTCGACGTATACGAGGGGAAGAACCTCCCCGAGGGGAAAAAGTCGTACGCCATCTCTATGACCCTTCAGGACGACGAACGCACCCTCCAGGACAAGCAGATCGACGCCACCATGGCCAAGATCATCAAGAACCTGCAGACGCGCCTTGGCGCCGAACTCCGCTGACGGCCGACCGGACATCCCGTCACATCCATCAAACATACATCAGCTACATAAGTCACATCCGACACATCAGTAACAATACTCACAAATAAAAATACATAACCCCTATGGGACGCGCATTTGAATATCGCAAAGCAAGAAAGCTGAAACGCTGGGGCAATATGAGCCGCACGTTCACCCGCATCGGTAAGGAAATCACCATAGCCGTGAAGGCCGGCGGCCCCGACCCTTCGACCAACCCGCGCCTCCGCGCCCTGATGCAGAACGCAAAGGCAGAGAACATGCCCAAGGACACCGTGGAACGCGCCATCAAGAAAGCTACCGACAAGGACGCCAAGGATTATAAGGAAATCACCTACGAGGGATACGGCCCTCACGGTATCGCCATCTTCGTAGAAGCCGCCACCGACAACAATACACGCACCGTGGCCAACGTGCGCTCCTACTTCACCAAACACGGCGGCTCGCTCGGCACCCAGGGCTCGCTCACCTTCCTGTTCGACCACAAGGTGATGCTCAAAATCGCGCCCAAGGCCGACATGAGCCTCGAGGACCTCGAGCTCGAGCTGATCGACTACGGCGTTGACGAACTCGAAGCCGACGAGGATTCGATCGTGCTCTACGGCCCCTTCGAGGAGTACTCCAACATCCAGCAGTATCTCGAAGGCAACGGGTTTGAAATCCTCTCGACTGAATTCGTGCGCATCCCCAACGACGTGAAGGAGGTGACCGACGAACAGCGCGAAACCATCGACAAGCTCCTCGAAAAGCTTGAAGAGGACGAGGACGTTCAGAACGTGTTCCACAACATGGCCGAATAATCCACCCACACATTCTCCAGCCATGTTTTCCGGAATTGTTGAAGAAGCGGCCACGGTTGTGGCCGCCGTACGCCAGGACGGCAACGTGCACCTTACGCTGCGCGCCTCGTTTGTCGACGAGCTGAAAATCGACCAGTCGGTGGCCCACAACGGCGTGTGTCTCACGGTGGTATCCATCGCCGACGGCACCTATACCGTAACCGCCATCGAGGAGACCCTGCGCCGCAGCAACCTCGGGCTGCTGAAAGAGGGCGACCTGGTCAACGTGGAGCGCTGCATGCTGATGAACGGCCGTCTGGACGGCCACATCGTGCAGGGCCACGTGGACTGCACCGCCCGTTGCACCGACATCGAGGAGGTGGAGGGGAGCCGCTATTTCAAGTTCGAATACGAGGTGTCGCCCGAAATGGCGCGTCAGGGGTATCTCACCGTAGAAAAAGGCTCAGTATGCGTCAACGGCGTGAGCCTGACGGTATGCGACTCCACGCTTAATTCCTTCCGCGTGGCCATTATCCCCTACACCTTCGAGCACACCAACTTCGGCAAGATTGAGGTAGGCTCTACGGTCAACCTTGAGTTCGACATAATAGGCAAATATATAGCCCGCATCGCGGCTATCTGACCCTTATATCCCTTAATCATGCGGCTGCCCGGCCGGCAAACGCGCCGCCGAGGCAGCCGCATGGCTTTCCTCCTCTCCCCCCACCCGCTTACTTACATTCACTTCTTACCTTGTCCATCCGAACTATGACTTTTCTGAAAACCGCTCTCCTGGCGCTCGCTCTGCCCGCTTTTATGGCGGCATATGGCGCCGAAACCCACCCGAGCATCGCCGCCACCACGCCCGAAGGACGTGAAATTACGGTTACGGCCGTCACCGACAACATTCTGCGCATTGACAACCGGGCCAAGGCCGAAGCTCCGGCCCCGGCCTCGCGCACCCTTATCACCCCGGCCGCAACTCCCCGAGCCACCGTTTCCGACACTCCCTCCGGCCGGACTCTCGCCACTTCCACAGGACTTACCGCTACGCTCGACAAGGCAACCGGCGAACTGATAATCAACGGCTCGCGCGGCCGCGGCCTCTACGACGACGGCCGGCGCGGCTCCGATTCCCGTGGACGGCGCACAATGAACCTCATTCCGCTCGACGCCTCGCGCGCATTCTTCGGCGCGGGCGAGCGCGGCCACTCGCTCAACCTCGCCGGCGACACCTTAGTGATGTACAACCGCCAGAACTACGGCTACACTCAGGGCGACCCGCGCATCTCGCAGATGAACATCACCATGCCTCTGATCATCTCGCCCAAGGGCTATGCCGTGGTGATCGACGACTACGCCGAAGCCGAGATGGTGGCCGGGAATCCGGTGGAGTATGCCACCACAGCACCCTACCCTGTAAGCTACTATTTCGTAAGCTCTCCCGCAGGCTTCGAGGGGATTGCCGGCGAACTCACCGCGATAACCGGACGCCAGGACCTCGCACCGTTCTGGAGTCTGGGCTACATCACCTCGAAATACGGCTACAAGACCCAGGAGGAAACCGACTCGGTGGTCAACACGCTGAAATCCAAGGGGTATCCGCTCGACGGCATAGTGCTCGACCTCTACTGGTACGGCAAGGAGCAGGATATGGGCCGACTGGCCTGGGACAAAGAGCAGTGGCCCGACGCTACGGGGATGCTCCGCGGCCTTAAAAAGAAAGGCGTGAACCTCGTGGCAATCTCGCAGCCCTACGTGCTCCGCAACAGCCGCGGCATCGACAACTACCGCCATCTCGACTCGCGCCGGATGTTCGGGCTCGACAGCCTCGGCAACACCAAGGAGGTTAAAATATGGGTAGGCGAAGGGGGTATGCTCGACGTATCGAACCCGGAGACGCGCGCGTGGCTGCGCGGCCGCTACAAACAGCTTACCGACAGCGGAATAACCGGCTGGTGGGGCGATCTGGGCGAACCGGAGGTACACCCCGACGGGATGATCCACGCCAACGGCCTGAGCAACCGCCTCTACCATAACCTCTACGGCAACGACTGGAGCCGTATCGTCTACGATCTCTTCGCCGAGGAATATCCCGACACGCGCCTTATGACGATGATGCGCGGCGGCACGGTTGGCCTCCAGCGCTACAGCGTATACCCATGGAGCACCGACGTAAGCCGCTCGTGGGGCGGCCTGCAGCCGCAGGTCAAGATCATGCTCAACTCTTCGCTGAGCGGTCTGGGCTACATGAGCCACGACGTGGGCGGCTTCGCCATCGACGAGGCGCACCCCTACGACCCGGAGCTATACGTGCGCTGGCTACAGCTCGGCACCTTCTCACCCATACTGCGCACCCACGCCCAGAAATTCGCCGAGCCATACCTCTATCCCGATCAGGAGGCTATCATCCTGCCGCTGATACGCGAGCGCTACCGCTGGCTCCCCTATAACTATACCATCGCCTACGAGAACGCCGCCAAGGGGATGCCGCTCGTGCGTCCAATCGGGATGTATTCGTCTCAGCCCGAACGCTATGCCGACGTGGAGGATGAATACCTTTGGGGGCGCGACGTGCTGATTGCTCCTGTGATGGAAGCCGGCGCCACCTCGCGCAGTGTGCGCCTGCCCGAAGGGGTCTGGATTAACGCCAACAGCCCCGCCGACGGCGCCATAGAAGGGGACACCACGCTGACCGTGAGCGCGCCGCTCGCAGTGCTTCCGATGTTCGTGCGCGCCGGAGCGCTCATTCCCAAGGCCGACTACCCGATGGAGAACACCCTCGGCTACGACCCCTCGCACATCAGCGTGGACTACTACCCGTCCGAGGGAGTTGAACAGTCGGCATTTACGATGTTCGACGACGACCGCACCTCTACCCACACCATCGACCGCGGCCAGTATCAGCTCATCGACTTCGCCGCCGACCGCACTACCGATGCCATCCGCCTCGGCGCCTCGGTAAGCGGCAGCTACGACGGCGCTCCCGAGCGACGCACCATAAGCTATACCATCCACAACGTGGCCAACCCGCGCACCGTCAGCGCCTCCCAGGCCGCGCCGGGCAAGGAAGGCAAAACTCTGAAACTCAAGGCCACGCGCCGCTACGACGCCGCTACGCGCACCCTGCGCCTGACCGTCGCCAACTGGCAGAGCGCCACCGCGCTCACCATCGCCCTCCGCTACTAAACTTTTTACGACTTTCATAAGGCGGGACGCCCCCAAACGGGCGCCCCGCTTTTTTGCACCCATTCTTAAATTTCCACACCTGGCGCTAAGGTCCTTAAGAGCCCTAAAGACTTTAAGGGCCCTAAGGACCTTAAGGACTTTAAAGCCCCTAACGACCTCGGGAGTCCGTTTCCGCCCGGATGGCGGATGCTATCACAAGCCGACAAAAAGTGTTAAAATTGCACACGATTAACAAGCTTTAACGATTGGGAGGGGTAAAAGTGCTAATTTCTGTATAAATTTGCCGATAGTCAATGCCCTGTGCTGGGCGTTGCCAGAAGTATAATGTAAAAAAGTAGATAAAGTTAGCAAGACGAAGGGCGCTCCCTATAAAGCTGTGACTTAAGATTTTATATTGTCTGGATAAAACATGGCACCGGCCTGTGGGAACAGTCCGGACCGCTATGGCCCCCTCGCCGACTTGCTTACTTTCGCTACCCGAAATCCGACGCGCGCTCCCGCGCGACCACGGAATCAACCTTAGGACTTCCAATCAAATGATAACTAACAAATTATAATATCTTTTACCGAAAAATCTAACAATTGCCTAAAATGAAAAGACTCTACTTTCCATTGATTGCAATGACCATGGCAACGCCAACGCTTTGCCACGCCTACAACACCTGGGGCGGTGCCGACTACACCGACGAATATCTGGGTGTAACCTGGGACAAGACCTGGACCCGCGCCGGCGGACTGCAAGCCGCCACCACCGACAAGGCCGCCAGCTGGATGGCCGACCTCCCCGATAATATGTTTGTGGCCCACGTCTCCATCCCCGGCGCCCACGACTTCGCCACCGGCGAAGACAACTGGTTTCGAGCGTGGCCAACGGCCCGGCATCGTCAACCACTCAGGCCGTGTCGATGCGCGAGCAGATGGACCGCGGTATACGCGGCATCGACCTTCGCCCAGGCCTCTACAGCAATACGCTCTACTGCAACCATGGTCTGGCCCAGACAGAAAAGACCCTTGCGGCAGCTGTTGCCGACATGGTATACTTCCTTCAACAGCATCCATCGGAATTCTTCATCGTACACTTCTTCCGCGGCAATATCTACCGCTCCGGAGAAGCCCCGAGCCTAAGCGGTCTGATTGGAGCCTCCGACAGCTCGAGCGACCAGGCTAACTACAATGCCCTGATGAAGCAGCTGTTTGAAACCCAATACGGCCAATACGTCGTAGAGTTCAACCCGAACCTGACGGTAGAGCAGGCACGCGGGAAAATGGTGCTTTTCCTGCGCGACCGCATTGATTTCGTGCATCTCGACAAACAGGCACGCATCACCAACTGGGACACCAACTTCGTCGACGAGAAGAACCCGGCCATAATCACCAACGAGCTCAATGCCGAACTTTCGACCAAACTGCACGTTCAGGATATTTCGGAAGGCGACGACGCAGTACGCGACACAAAACTTGACCACTGCAAGAATCTGATCAACTTCTCGCAGGCGCAGAAAACACCCAACGAGGTAATGGAAGCTAAAGGCTACTTTAAATCGGAATGGGTGATGAATTTCACCTCAATCGACAATTCAGGCAGTTCGTCGACTTCCGACAACACCAACGGCCACAAGGGAGGCGCAAGCGTGATGAATCCGGAGATTCGCAAATACATTGACGCAAATCTCGGCCGTGGCCCTCTCGGCGTATTCTTCTCCGATTACGTACTTCGCACATCAACCAAGAAGCATAACTCCAGCGACCGCTACGATACAATCGAGGGCGACAAACTCGTCTATTCGATTATCGCCAACAACTTCACCGGCGGTGAAGAAGCCCCCGTAGTGCGTTATGCCATCGACGAGACCAAAGACTGGAATCCCGTGACTGACAACCCCTATAAAGGTCAGAAATTCTTCCTACGCAACGTCGGTGCCAGCGACGCATCCTCAATGTATCAGTACTTCGGCGGAGGTGCCAACTGGGGCGCTCACGCAGTGGCCAACTACGCAGGTCACGCAGTGGAATTTGAAGCTGCCGGCGGAACCGATGTCTATACCTTCAGCACTACATTCGGGAAACTGGAAGCAAAAGAGAAAGGGGGCGATACACCCTATGGACAGTATTATCTCGACGGAGCGGGAACCGCATTGCAGATGACATCGGGTTCTTACGAAGGCCGTACCGTATACTACTTCACCGACACTGACACAGGGAAAGCCCTGAAAGCCTTCAGCTACAATGGCTCAAGCGATTACTTCGACCGTCCGGAATATTGGGTTGACCCTGCTGACTACGACCAGAATGACACTTTCCAGATGTGGGAGCTCATAAGCTATGAAGAGCGTCTGGCCGAACTTGCCCAGAAGGGCAATCCCGACCGCGGAATGGATGCCACTTTCCTCGTTCCCGCCTATAGCTTCGGCAACGGCGATTCCGATAACAGCAAGTGGACAACATCCGGTGTAGGCAAGAATGCAAACACAGGGCAGACAGCAGTCTGGCAGGGAGGTATGTACCGCGTTTACAACGATCAAAAACCCAGTGGCATCTCCGGATGGGGATGGGGTGACGGCAGCACGACTAAGTTTACTGTAAACGGCTCGGTCACCGGCCTTCCTAAAGGAAAATACAAACTTTATTTCCAGGCATTGGCCTCCAACCAGGATGTAAGCTATTCAATCAACGACGGGACCACCAATCGTACAGGCTCAATTACTGGCTACACGCCCACCGGGATGACAACAGGTGCAAACGACGTAGAGAAAGCCGGCATTTATTTCCGTTCAAGCGCTGACAACGGCAAACAGGAATTTGACCTGACTGTGACAGACGCCGGGACAATTACACTGCAGTTCCAGCGTAATGATTCCAAAACCTCTCAGACATCTTTCTATCTCGACAACATCCGTCTGACATACTACGGCGACAATGCTCAACCGGAGACTATCAAGCTGAATTTCCCCAATGAATGGAACACCGCAATTCTTCCTTTCCAAGCAGAGGTTCCGACTGACCTTCACGCCTACGTTGCAACCGGATTCCACGATTATACAGCTGCTTCCGAAAAACGCGGCTCATACGATGTTCACATCATTGAATACGATGGGACTCCCTCTACTCAATTCCAGGCCAACGTTCCATATCTTGTAAACAACCCCAACGCCCCCAAGCCGCCGCACCAGAGTGAGGCCGAAGAAGTTGATAAAATTTACTCAGCACCCACTCCCCGCCGCGCGGCCACCCCGGCAGAGGAAGCCGCAGCCGCCAAGGTTTACGAGTTTACCGGATATCCCACAAACTACAAGAACCTCTACAATGACCCCAACGGCGTGCTGACAGGTACCATCGAAGGTGCTACGGCCGCTCCCGGCCACTACCACCTCGAGCAGACCGACTACGCGCAGCTGTTCCGTCTCAACGACAGCGACGCCACAATGACCGTTGCCGCCAACCGTGCCTATTTCAACAAAAATACCGGTGCAACACGTTCCGGGGTATATTTCGAGGAACAGAACGTGCTGACCGGGGTTGAGGATGTGGCTGCCGAGGAGCAGGGCATCACCGACGAGACGCCCGTAGATGTCTACACCACCGGCGGTGTGATGCTGCGCCATGGCGTAGCCAAGGGCGAGGCTCTCGACGAGCTGCCCCGCGGCATCTATATTCTCGCCGCAGGCGCTACGACCCTCAAAGTAGCGAAATAATCCATTAATCCAACCTTTGTAAAAGGCGATGCGCCCCTCCAGCCGGGTGCATCGCTTTTTTTGCGCCTAAATCGTCCTACCTCTGTAAGAGTCCTTAAAGGCCTTAGAGTCCTTAAAGACTTTAAAGACCTTAGAGACTTTAGAGACCTTATAACCCACCCACAAAGAAGGGTTTCCGAAATATAACCAGGCGAGGATTCACGAAAATCACAAATTTTATGATTTATGGAAGCGGGTATCGGAATTTTTCGTACCTTTGGGGCGACTAAGTTCACCGGGTGACCAAATCCCCATACGGGAGGAGGTTGAAAAGGGAACGGGGTGAGAATCCCCGACAGTCCCGCTGCTGTGTGCTTTGCCGCTGGCCGCGCCTGGCGCGGTGCCGCTCCGGAGGGAGCATGGCGCCGATGCCGCGCAATAAAATGGTCGGCGGACCCCGGTCCGGCTCAACCGCGAGGAGAGCCACTGGTGCCCCGTCTGAAAGAGGCGCCGGGAAGGCATTGCCGGACCGACGAAGGGAAGAAGCGAGTCAGAAGACCTGCCCGAAGATGAACCGCGAGGGCGACTGCACCAGCCGCAGCGCCACCGCAAGCCACGAAAAGAATGTCTTCGAGGATTGAGACAATGGCAAGCCGACATTTCCACCCATATCCAGCCCTGCGGCCGGAGGGCGCCTGTGAGCGCACCGCCAGCAGGGGATGAAGCCGAAGGATTTCTATCTTCCGGCCGCTTTGGTATACGGTTTCGGCAATCAAAATGTAGGGATGTACCCCGGTGCATCCGTCGTTTCAGAACGCCGCGTTCCATTAATTTAATCTGCGAGGATGTTGCAAAATACCACTTTCCGCCCATATTGTAGGGACGCACGGCTCGTGCGTCCGCGTAAGCGACAGGAAATCAAACATCATATCAGGACGCACAGACCGTGCGTCCCTACATTCAGGGGATTTTGCAACACCTCCTACAATCCGAGAACCCTCTTCTTTAACCATCATTGTCGGACCGAAATTTCTTTAACCCTAAATATTTATCAATGAAAAAATTATTTACCACATTGCTGATGTTGGCCGCGGCTGCCTCATGGACCGCCGCATGGGCCGATCCGGCAGAGGTGACTCATCCCAAGAAGGACAAGGACAGCAATCCGAACGCCTTCTACACCGTCGGGGATGAGGGCACCATCTACCACAGCATGGACTACCCCAAGAACGCCCCCTACAACTATTGCGGATGGGTGACGTTCGTTCCGGCCAACGAAGGTGATCCGCTCAACATCGAGTTCACCGAATTTACCGTGACATCGACCGACCAGACGGGGCCGTTCGTCTACATCTACGACGACGACACCATTCTGAAAAGCAATTTCACAAGTTATTCCGACCCTGCACCCGAAGGCTATATCGCCGCCATAACGGCTGAAAACGCCTCGGCGATGGTGACGTCCACTACCGGCAAACTGGCGGTGCTCTACGCTCCCAAGGCCAACAAATCGGGCTACACTTCCGTTACGGGCACCTACACCGCCAAAGTAACCTCAGCTCCGCCTACCGACATGGTATTCCAGGAGGCAACCCTCGAATCGGCCGCAGGGCTGATTGCCCGCGGAATGACCGATGTGCCCCTGGCATCGATAACCGTAAAGACCAAAGGTTCGCTCAATCCCCTGACGCTCGATGCTCTCAGCTTCGACCTGAGCGCCCTTACGGCCAGCGGTCTGGTGAGCAATCTGCGTATCTACGATACGGCAATCGACGAAGCCAACCTGCTGGCCACGCTTGCCGACGGAGCCACGACGCTAACCGCCTCGGGGGTTACACTTAAGGGGACAAGCAAATTCATTCTGGTAGCCGACGCATCGGCCTCGGGCTACGGAACGATTCCCGCGCCCACCCTCTCGGCTCTCACAATCGGCGGCACAAGCTACGATGCCGACGCCTCCGCGCTCACCGCGCATGAGCTCTCCAATGCCATCCTGATGCCCGACGGCGGCAAGCACGCCACCTTCACCATCGACGCCGACACGAAATTCTACGACGCCGGCGGCCCGGAGGGGAATATCCCCCTCAACGCCGAAGGCACGCTGACACTCGTTCCTGCCACGGCAGGCACAATCATAAAATTCGACCCGGCCTCGTGGACGCTTTTCGACACATCGAGCACGGGCTACAACGACATTTTCCGCGCCTACAGCGGCCGCGAGGTAGCCGACGATGCGCTCATTGCCGACCTCTGCGCCAAAGGGCGCATCCTCTATTCGACCGCTGCCGACGGCTCCATGACCATCTACTTCAAGTCGGTTCAGGGAAATACTTCCATGGCTAAAGCCGGATGGGAGGCCACGCTCAGCGCCATAACTCCCACCGACATGACAGTCGGCACCATCACCGCCCTGACGTCGCAGCCGGCCAAACCCGGCGCCGGCGCCAAAGTGGACAAACTGCTGCTATTCGACGTGCGCGCCGAAAACACCCTGAATCCGCTTGACCTTACCGCTCTCAGCTTCGCCCTCCCCGAAGGTGCGAAAGCCGTCACAGGCATAACCGTAAGCTATCTGGGCAGCGAAGCCGACAGCAAGACATCCACACCCTACGGCACAGCTGAAATCAGCGTCGACGGCACAGCTACCGTAAGCGGCAGCCTCACACTCAGCGAAGGCTCCAACATCTTCGCCGTAGCCGCCACAGTGGCCGGTACGGCCAACAACGGCGACATTGCAGGCATCCGCCTGACCGACATCACGGCCTCCGGCAAGACCACACCCGCCGAAGGCGTGGAAGCAACCGTGGAGGTTGAGAACGTATGCCGCCTGACCGAGGGGGAACACAGCCACACCATCTACGGCCCCTGGCAGTTCACCCACACCACCGCAAGCGAATACAGCTCGAAATATGCCGCATCGACCTCCGACCACACGGTGACGTTCACCCCCGCCGAGGCCGGAACGGTGGCCCAGCTCACATTCAAGGACTTCGACGTATATTACTCAACTTCGAGCTACGGCACAAAGGCTAAATTCGAGGTCTACAGCGGCACCGGGGCCGACCGCACCCTGCTATGGAGCCTTGCCGGCCATCCCGACAAAGCCGCTGAAGGCCCGGGCATGAAACTTCGCTCCACGGCAGCCGACGGCTCGCTCACAGTTGTGTTCAACCCCAACTCCTCATCGAGCTACTATACCGCCAACGGCTGGCATGCGACCGTAGAACCCTTCACCGACCATGCCGCCACCGTCAGCGCCACTGAAGTCGCCCAGGCATCGACCGACATCGTAGGTCCGGGCACCGCTGACGCCGAACTGATAAAATTCAGCGTGGAGACCGAAGGAACCATCTCGCCGCTTACGCTCAACGGCATCAACCTGACCGTGAAGGGGAAGGAAGCCCTCGACAATGTGAAGGTCTACACCACCACCGACGGCACCATGGCCAACGCCACCCTCTGGGGAAGCGCTGAGATGCCCGCCGAAGGCAACGCGCTGACAGTCGCCCCCGCCGACGAGAGCACCCTGCAGCCGCTTCCCGAAGCAAAGACACGCTTCATCATCGCGGCCGACGTGAAATCCGTAGTTGATTCCGACATCGCAGTCGACGCCGCCGTATCCTCTCTGAAATTCACCGACGGCTCGACCTACACCGTTGAAAACGGCGATCCCGAAGGAGAGCGCCTCACCAAAAACATCTACATTCTGGGCGAGGGCGCAACGCAGACCGTAATGGTAGGCTCGCCGATCGCTTTCTACGACAACGGCGGCCCCGACGGGAAATCAAGCCCCGTGGAATGCACCGTAACGTTCATCCCCACCGACCCCGAGGCCAAACTCGTGCTCGACACGCAGGAGTTCAGCATCGGCGGCGGCAAAATCCACGTGTTCAGCGGCCGTGAGGTCAACGAGGAAAACCGTCTCGGCAAAGCCACCGGCTATTTCACCACAACCGGTCCGGCCGAGCTGACAAGTAAAGCAGCCGACGGCTCCCTTACCCTGCAGATCAAGTTGATCGGCACCACCCTCGACGGCTTCGCGATGACGGTTACCCCCGTGCCGGGCGTAGCGATGCACGTAGCTGACGTGGCGCTGACCGACGCATCGGAAGTAGCTGCCACACGCGGTACTACCGACACCCCCGTAGGCCATGCCGTATTCTCTGTAGAAGGCAACAAGGATATCCTCTCGATAAGCGGAGTGAAGGCCAGCGTGGCCGGCTCCACTTCTATAACTGACATAACCTCCGTAGGTGTAGCCTACACAGCCCGTCTTGACCGCTTCAACAGCACTTCGATGGTCGGCAAAGCTGCTCCCGCAGCCGACGGCACCGTGGAAATCACCTTCGACCAGCCCGTTGAAATCGACGAGGCAGGCGACTACCACTTCTGGCTCACAGGCGACTTCACCGCTACAGCCGAGCCCGGCAACATCGTGGAAATCGCCCTCACCGACGTGGCTACCTCGGCAACCGAACCTGTAGAGATTGCCGAAGGCACCAAAGCGAGCCGTTCGCTCAAGGCCGGCATGGCCGGTTCCTACCGCATCGGCGCCTCCGACCAGGCCGACTTCGCTACCTTCGCCCTCGCCACCGAGGCGCTGGAGGGGGGCATCCAGGGGTCGGTAATCTTCCTGGTGGAAAGCGGCACCTACGCAGAGAACATCGTGATTGAGAACGTGGCAGGCACCTCGAAGGAGAATCCCCTGATCTTTATCTCTCAGAGTGGCAACGCCGAGGATGTGGTTATAGCCGGCAAGAGCTACGCCACCTCGAGCGACGACATGGTGCGCGTGGTCAACACCCCCTGGGTTGCCTTCCGCAACCTTACGTTCGCCCCCACATCGAGCGGCTACGGCAACGCCATCCACTTCCACAACTCCTCGCGCCACTGCACGGTGGAAAACTGCGTGATCACATCCGCAACGCTCGACAGCTCCACCGCCCAGTCGGGCACCAACCTGATCCGCTCCTCGGCCATGTCGGTCGACGAGACCCCTGACAAGAACTCCGAGAGCGTGGCCAACACCGAATGCGACTACCTGACCATCCGCAACAACACTCTCAGCGGCGGTTATCTCTCGCTCTATCTCTATGCCGCCGGATATGTCGGGATGCCCAAAGCCACGGGGATGCTCGTAGAGGGTAACACAATCTCAGAATACTGCTCGAAAGGCATATACCTGGCCGACCAGGCCGACTTCACCGTGAAGGGCAATACCGTCACGAAGACAGGCCTCAACAAGAGCAGCATCTACGCCATGGACGTTTACCGCGCCGAAGGCGAATTCTCGATTGAAGGCAACAAGCTGAGCACCACCTTCGTCAACGGCGTGGGCGCGAGCGTCAGCACCTCCGTAATCTACATGCGCGGCACATCGGGCCACGGCGGCCGCGACGCAGCCCACAAGGCCCGCATCGTGAACAACTCCATCGCCCTGCTCGGAGGTGCCCACTACACCAACTACGGCCTCTATCTGGCCAACGGCGGCAGCACTGCCAACGCCTACGGCAACATGATAATCGCCCACAACAGCATCCTGGTGAAATCGGCAAGCCCGACCGCCCGCGGCGGCTATGCCCTCTACATCAACCGCTCGAGCGAAGGATGCGGACTCGAGGTGCGTAACAACCTTCTCCAGGCCGTAAGCGCCTCGTCGCCCCTCAATATCTGGAACGACACAGAACTGACGAATGTAGCCTTCTCGGGCAATGCATTCTACGGCGGAAGCGGCAACGTGGACAACCAGTCGACTCCCCACACAATGGAGACCTACCGGGCAGCCTCGGGCGACGAGACCTCGGTATGGAAACAGGTTGAATTCCTCAGCGACAACGACCTTCGCCTCGCCGAGGCCGACGGCCTCGCCATGGACCGCGTGGATGGCGTCGATACCGACCTCGAAGGCACCGAACGCGGCGCCACCACCACTGCCGGCGCCTACGAATTCAAGCAGATTGTCTCGGAGACTCCGGTTATCGCCGATGGCTATCCCAAGATGGTCAAGACCACCGACACATCGGCCACAGTGGCTACCCGCTGGAGCGTCGGCGCTCAGGTTTACGCCATGGCCGTGAAAGCCGATGCCGAAGCTCCCACAGCCGAACAGCTCAAGGCCCAGCGCCCCACTGCCTGCGAAGCCGACATGGAGATTTCCACCACATTCAATTATCTCGACCAGCTCACGGCCTACCGCGCCTACTTCCTGGCCGTTGAACCCCTCGGCGGCGAGAGCGAAATCGCTACCGTCGACTTCACCACTCTCGAGACCATCGAGGAGCTTACGGCAGAGATAATGTGGCAGGAAGAGCCCTTCCAGGCCGGCGAGCAGATTGAACTGTACGCCGTGGCCGAAGGGGGCAAGGAACCCTACACCTACACCTGGACCGACCAGACCGGCACCGTGGATTCCGATACCGACATATATACCGAGGCCGCCACGCGCAGCCGCAGCTATACCCTCAAGGTGACTTCGGCCGACGGCCAGACGGCCTACGCCAAGGCCAATGTGCCCGTCGTGACCGAAACCCTCGCAATAGCCACATTCGAAGACCTTCCCCTCGAAGCCGAGAGCAGCTGGATGATGGACGAACACGCTACGGAAGACACCTACACCGATGCCTTCTTCAGCGGCTCGATGCAGTTCGGCAACTTCCCGATGGTTAACTGGGGCGCATGGAGCGGCTACGGCTTCGCCAACGAGACGTCGACGACCTTCACCGACTATCAGACCAGCCAGATGCGCAACTGCGTGGGCGGAGGAGCCGAAGGAACCACCAACTACGGTGTAGGCTACCTTTACGCAGGCACCGACGGAAGCATCGCCATCAATGTGCCCGAAACAGGCGTTGCTGTTCCCGGCATGTATGTCACAAACTCCGCATGGACCAACGACTATATTCTCCACGGCTCGCAGGGCTTCGGCTCGGCATTCGCCGACGGCGACTATCTCGAGCTGGTGGTCGAGGGCATGCTCGGCACCACCTCGACCGGCAGCGTCCGCGTCGCCCTGGCCGACTACCGCGCAGCAGCCGCCAATGCGGCCGTGGAAACGGAGACTGAGCCCTCGAAATTCCTCACCGCATGGAAATGGGTTGATCTCAGCGGTCTTGGCAACATCGACAAGCTGAAGCTCTCGATTACCGGTTCGGCCAACCAGATTAATAACGTGCCGACGTATGTGTGCGTCGACCAGATTGGCGCCGCCGATCCCTCGGGCGTAGGAAGCGCCAAGACCGACGCCTTCGACGGCGGCATACGCATCCTGCTCCCCACCCCGCGCACTCTTACCGTGACCGGTGTCGACGGAGCCTATACCCTGCGTCTCTACTCGGTCGACGGCATCTGCCGCGACACTCATAAACTTGAAGGAGCCGCGACGGTGAGCATCGACCGCCTCGCCCCAGGCACCTATGTGGCCGAAGTGACTACCGCCGACGGCGGCCGCCACACAGTCCGCATCCTCAAAAAGTAAACAGAAGGCCCCTCGGGGGGCCATCTGCGTTTGGGTTTTTTACAGTGAAATCGGCCGCGCTCCCAAGCGCGGCCGATTTTCATTTTCAAGATTCTTCTTTTTTAATTTCTACTCTTCCACTTTGCCTTCTCCTTGCGGAGGAACTTCCAATTCCTCGACAGCTTTCTTAATCGCCTCAATATCGATGGTGGAGTAATCACCTTTATCATAAATCGAAAGGAGATAGACTCTTCCCTCGCATTCGGCGACAACAACCGTATAGGTTATCACTCTCGCGCCGCCGGATTTTCCACGTCCTTTCGATGTGATTGCCATTCGGATTTTCCTGATTCCGGGAGTAAGCTCGTCTCCCTGAAAAGGATTCTCTTCGAGCGAGTCGATAAGCACGGCCAAATCGCTCCTGAGTGAGCGCTGGCGTTTGCCGATTGCCTTGGCTTCTTTCTCGAAACGAGGCACCGTAAGGACTTCAAAGCTCATCGAGGAAGGATTTTGCTGATTTAGCCGGGAGTTGGCCGGTTTCGATGAGCTTCACCTCGCGAAGAGCCTCGACGATATGAGGAGTGAGGTTATCCTCTTCCGTTACGGGAGTAATTTTGAAATTCCCATAACGAGAGGTCAGGATAACCGACTGGCCGCGCTTGGCGGCTGAAAGAAATCGACCCTGATTGGCCCGGAATTCCCGAGTGCTGACTATCTGCATAATACGTTTCTTTTTGGATTCTGATGCAAATATAACATCTGGCAACCGTAATGGCATCCAAATTAACATATTTTATTATATAGACTGCCATTAAAACTGCATTTCTACCCCAAGGACAACAAGCGGAGGCCATGGGGCGTTTTAAAAAGGGCGGACGATGGGCCGCATGATTTTACTAAATTTTACCGAGACGATGAAACGGATTGTATTGATGGGAGCCACGTCGGGCATAGGGCTGGCGCTGGCCGAACGGCTGGCAGCCGACGGCCACCGCATAGGCGTGGCCGGCAGGAAAACCGAAGTGATGCGCGAACTGCAGAAGCGCTATCCCGAGCAGATTGTCTACTCACGTATCGACGTGACGGACGCCGAGGTGCCGCGTAAACTCCACGACCTTATCGAAAGGCTCGGTGGGATGGACGTCTATTTCCACATTGCCGGAATCGGCTTCAGCAACGAAGCGCTCGAAACCGACAGGGAGCTGCTGACGATGCAGACCAACGTGGTAGGATTCACACGGATGGTCGACACGGCTTTCCGATACTTCCGCGACCACGGCGGCCGCGGCCATATCGGCGCAATCACATCGGTAGCCGGAACCAAAGGGATAGCCCAGATAGCGGCCTACAGCGCCTCCAAACGCTTTCAGCAGACATATCTTACGGCGCTCGAACAGCTCGCACGCCGGCAGCGGCTGCAGATACGCTTCACCGACATAAGGCCCGGATGGATCCGCACGCCGCTGCTCGATGCCGACCAGGAATATCCGATGTCGATGACATTGGGCTACGCCGTGCCGCGCATACACCGAGCCATGGTCCGCGGGCGCCGCGTGGCTACCGTCGACTGGCGCTGGCGGCTGCTCACGGCGGTGTGGCGGCTGATTCCCGGCGCGCTGTGGGTGCGCATGCGCATCCCTATCTCCACCATAGCCTCCGAAGCACAGACACGCCGCAACGAGACTGCCGCAGAAGCCCCTCTGGAGCGCCTGGAGGGCCCCGCACCGACTGCATCGCAGAAGGACTCCGACGCGAAACCCGCAGTAGCTACGGCCGACTCTACAGCAAAGCCAAAAGTTTAAGACATTTGAAAACTTTTGCTTAACTTTGCGGCAAATTAGCAACCGCTGCGATGAAAGAACAATTTGAAATGGTAGCCAAAACCTTCCAGGGACTGGAGGAGGTGCTGGCCGAGGAGTTGCGCGCACTCGGCGCGCTGAATGTCGAACCCGGGCGCCGCATGGTGCAGTTCGAGGGCGATCTTGAAATGCTCTACAAGGCCAACCTGTGCTGCCGCACGGCGTTGCGCATTCTCAAACCATTCTACAACTTTACAGCCCGCAACACCGACGAGCTCTACGACCGCGCCAAGGAGTTCGACTGGGGGTCGCTGATGTCGGTGGGAAGCACTTTCTCGATCGACACGGTTGCCTACAGCGACGACTTCACCCATTCGCGCTTCGTGACCTACCGCGTGAAAGACGCCATCGTCGACTGGTTCAAGGACCGCTACGGCGAGGACAAACGTCCGGGCGTACGCCTGCAGGGTGCCGACGTGATGATCAACGTGCACATCGCCGGCGGCAACGTGACGCTCTCGCTCGATTCGTCGGGCGAGTCGCTCCATAAGCGCGGCTACCGCGTGGCGCAGACCGAGGCGCCCATCAACGAGGTGCTCGCAGCCGGAATAATCCTGCGCAGCGGCTGGCGCGGAGACTGCCCGCTGGTCGACCCGATGTGCGGGTCGGGCACATTCCTGATCGAGGCCGCACTGATTGCCGCCAACATCAATCCGGGCGTTTACCGCAAACACTTCGCCTTCGAGAACTGGAAAGATTTCGACTCAGCGCTGTTCGACCGCCTCTACAACGACGACTCGGCCGAGCGCGAGTTCAAATATAAAATCTACGGCGCCGACATCTCGCCCAAGGCCGTGGAGATAGCCGACCGCAACATCCGCAGCGCAGGCGTGGGGCGCATGATCGACCTGCAGACCAAACCGCTCTCGGCATGGACCGAAGTCCCCGAGGGGGGTGTTCTCATCACCAATCCACCCTACGGCGAGCGCATCGGCTCCGACAACATGGAGGGCCTTTACGCCCTTATCGGCCAGAAACTGAAAAACGTATTCAAAGGCTACCACGCCTGGATTATCGCCGCTAAAAACGAATACATCTCGAAAATCGGCCTCTCCCCTTCGGAGAAGATACCCATCCTCAACGGCTCGATCGAGTGCGAGCTCCGCGAATACATTATCTTCGAAGGCGATTACAAGAGTTTCCGCCGCGACGGAGGACGCCTGCGCGACGTCGATGAAAAGAAAGCCGAGCGCCGCAGCGAGCGCCGCGAAAAGAAATTCGGACGCCTCAACGGCGAACGCCACGGCAACGGAAAATTCCACTCCGACCGCAAGGCTTTCCGCGACGAAAACCGCCAGGGGGGCCGCGACGGCCGTTCGCGCGAACGCGACTTCGCCGACAAGCGCCGCGAACGCCGCAGCGACAAGGCCGGCGAACCGCGCAACAAGCTCGAAGAGCGCTACAGCCCGCGCGGAGCTTTCCGGCCGGGACGCCCCGGCCAGGGACGTACATTCACCTCCGACCGGCCGCTCGATGCCGACCACCGCAAGCCCGACAGCGAGAATCCGCTGGCACTGCGCCGTAACGAGGATGCACTGAAGATGCTCTCCAACAAACAGCCGTCGCTGTCGCCATTCCGCAGCCGCCGCAAGAATTCCGACAACGACTGATTTCACCAACCATACTCACATTTCCGACAGATGAACATCCTACTGCTTGGCTCAGGCGGCCGCGAATCGGCTCTGGCCTGGAAATTAAGCTGCAGCCCTCTCACCCGCAAGCTATTCATCGCCCCCGGCAACGGCGGCACAGGCAATTTCGGCGTCAACGTGGCCATTTCGCCGCTCGATTTCATCGCCATCGAGGAATTCGTGAAAACCAATGCCATCGACCTCCTTGTGGTCGGCAACGAAGATCCCCTCGTGGCCGGTATAACCGACTATTTCCGCCACCGCCTCCCCTCGCTGCTTGTGGTCGGTCCTGAAAAGGCCGGGGCCATGCTCGAAGGGAGCAAGGATTTCGCCAAGCAGTTCATGGCCGAATTCGGAATCCCTACGGCCCGCTACCGCTCGTTCACCCGCGAGACGCTCCACGACGGCTACACCTTCCTCGAATCGCTCAAGGCGCCATATGTACTTAAGGCCGACGGCCTTGCCGCCGGAAAAGGAGTGCTGATACTCGACTCGCTCGACGAGGCAAAGTCCGAGCTGAAGGCAATGCTCAACGGCATGTTCGGAGCATCGAGCGCTACGGTCGTAATCGAGGAATTCCTCAAGGGGATTGAATGCTCCGTGTTCGTGCTCACCGACGGCCACGGAGGCTACCGCATCCTCCCCGTGGCGAAAGACTACAAGCGGGTGGGCGAGGGCGACACCGGCCTCAATACCGGCGGCATGGGTGCAGTAAGCCCCGTACCGTTTGCCGACGAGGCTTTCATGGCCAAGGTCGAGGAACGCATCGTGCGTCCCACCGTCGACGGCCTTCTGAGCCGTGGCATCGACTACCGCGGATTCATCTTCCTCGGCCTCATCAACGTGGAGGGCGAGCCGATGGTGATTGAATACAACGTGCGCATGGGCGACCCTGAGACCGAGGTCGTCATGCTGCGCATCGCCTCCGACCTCGTGCCGCTGCTCAAGGCCGCCGCCGAAGGCTCGCTGGGCGACATTCCGCTCGACAGCGATCCGCGCGCGGCAGCCACGGTGATGCTCGTATCGGGCGGTTATCCGGGCAGCTACGAGAAGGGGAAGGTTATCTCCGGACTCGATGCCGCCACCTCCTCGATTCTCTTCCATGCCGGCACGGCCCAGACGGCCACCGGCGACGTGATAACCTCCGGCGGACGCGTAATCGCCGTGAGCAGCTACGGCGACACCATCGCCGACGCTCTCGCCACGAGCTACGCCACGGCCGAAGGGATACTCTTCGACGGCAAGTACAACCGCCGCGACATCGGGCGCGACCTGATGAACCTCTGATTTTCGCCCTCTCCACCTCCTGATGAAAGCACGCGACATAACAGCATTCCTCCACGGCAAGTCGGCCACAATCGTGGCTGCTGTTTTCGCCTTCGTGAGCTGCGTTGTGGCGTGGCAGCGCGGTGCCGTCATCCCTATCGAAGGTGACCTTGGCGTAGGCTTCCCGTCGGCCAACATGTGGATTGCCTCCGCCCGAACATCGGCAATAGTCAATATGGCACTCACCGCCGTGGTGGCGCTCGCAATGCTGTATATCAACCGGGTATTCAACGTGTTGCGCTCGCTCACTTCGCTGGTGGCGACGATGTTTCTGGTGCTTCAGGCGGCTGTTCCGTCGGCGCTGGGGCAGTTCTACGGCGGCACGATTCTCGCGCTGCTCGTAATGATATGCTGCGGGCTGCTGTTCAGCGTGTTCGGGGAGCGCCTGGGCCAGCGCCACGTGTTTCTGGTATTCTTCCTCTTTGCCGGAGCGGCCTTCACCCAGGTGGGCTACCTTTTTTTCCTCCCCGCGCTCCTGCTGGGAGTGATGCAGATGCGCATCTTCTCGCTGAAATCCTTTCTGGCGGCCCTGCTGGGCACCATAACGCCTCCCTGGATACTTTTCGGGTTCGGGCTGGTGACGCCCGACCAACTTCAGTGGCCCGGAATGGCATTTGAACTATGGCACCTTTTCGAGAGCAACGACATGGTGCCCACGTTCGTCACCATCGGCGTGACGCTTCTCACGGGCATCGGTTTCACCGTGGCCAACCTGATGAAGATTCTCAGCTACAACTCGCGCGTACGCGCTTACAACGGCTTCCTGACGATGATGCTCATCTACACAAGCGCGCTGGTGGTGCTGAATTTCGGCAACTTCATGTTCTACGTTCCGCTGCTCAACTGCCTGGTGGCATATCAGATAGGGCATTTCTTCACCTACCGCCGCAACAACCGCAGCTATGTGGCCATCCTGGCTGTAGCGGCCGTCTACGTAGCCCTTTATATCTGGGCGGTTGCAGCCTGACGACTTATTTCCAGATGACAAAACGAATCGTAATCGAATCGCATATCCCGTTTGTAGGCAATCAGCTCGACGGGATAGCCGAGGTTGTACGCCTCGCTCCGGAAGAGATAACCCGCGAAGCCGTGGCCGACGCCGACGCGCTGATAGTACGCACGCGCACACGCTGCGACGCCTCGTTGCTCGAAGGCTCGCGCGTGGGCCTGGTGGCCACCGCCACCATCGGCACAGACCATATCGACAAGGAATACTGCCACTCCCGGGGCATCGAAGTAGTATCAGCACCAGGATGCAACGCCCCCGCCGTAGCGCAATACGTCTGGGCGTCTGTCCTGACCCTCCGGCCTCAGATTGAAGGGCTCACAATCGGCATCGTAGGCATGGGCCATGTGGGGACCATCGTGGCCGACTGGGCGCGCCGCCTCGGCGTGCGTGTGCTCCCATGCGACCCTCCGCGCGAGCGCGAGGAATCCCGCAGCGACTTCTGGAAGGGGCTGCCCGCAGTTCCCGAACCCTTCACTGACCTCGCCACGATAGCGCGCGAGGCCGACATAATCACATTCCATACACCCCACACCAAAGAAGGGCTCGACCCCACACATCATCTGGCCGACGAGAAGTTTTTCAACGCTCTGGAGCGCCGGCCCATCATAATCAACGCCGCGCGCGGTCCCATAGTGGCCACAGAAGCCATTTTAAAAGCCATAGAAACGAAGAAAATCAGCGAAGCGGTAATTGACTGCTGGGAGGGTGAACCGCGCATCAGCGAGCCTCTCCTGGCCTCGGCCGCCATAGCGACCCCACACATAGCCGGATACTCTATCGAAGGCAAACAGCGCGCCACCGCTGCCGCCCTCCGCGCCGCCCTCCGATACTTCGGCGCCCCGGCCGAGCGCATCGCCTCCATCACCGCCCCTCCCGCCTACCATTCCGACATCCGGATTACTCCCGAGGCAATTCTTGCCTCCTACACCCCCCTGGCGGACACAGCCACCCTCCGCGCCGACTTCACCGATGCCCGCTTCGAACAGCTCCGCAACACCTACCCCCTCCGCCACGAACTCCTCTAATCCCCACTTGGCGCATAGCGTCGGAGCGGATAGCGGGCGAGGCCGTCGAGGATAGTGCGCGGCTTTGTGTAAAGGAGGGGATATTCCTGCTCGGGAAGGAGCATCCAGGAGTCGAAATAGTCAATGCCGAAAACCCTGAAGAGATGGCTCTTGTCGGCGATTGCGTCGATGCTGCGGCGCTCGGTGAATGCTATTCCGCGCTCGCGAAACTGCTGGCGCATCGTCGGGGTCAGATTCACGGTCTCAATGGGCTTGCCGAGCGACTTCTGCGTTGTGAAAACGTAGTTAATATAATGGGTGTAGGCAAGACGCGAGGCGAGCGTCAAGGCGCCGGAAACAGCTCCGTTGGCGCATACAAGAAGAAATACGGCTGTTCGCAGAATCCGGTTCAGACGCGTCCGGCTCTTTTGTCCAAGTAGCGAGACTATTACCGGGATTATAAGAGCGAGCCAGAGAAAAGGGATGTATCTCGCCCACCAGGACTGCTCGAAGAGCAGGCTCATGGCAAAAACGAGGCCGTAGACGATCCACCACCGCTTCGACGGCCGGTTTATAATCATAAGGATTAGGCCGATAACGAGGCATGGGAACATCAACACCCCGAAGCCGTTAACGCTCATGTCGCCCACATAGGAGGCCTTCAGTCCTTCTGCCGTCACGTCGCCGCGAAGAAGTGCCCAGGACGTATCCGATAGGGAGAGCAACGATTTCGCAAAATATTCAAAGCGATTCCCTCCGGTAAACATCGCCGGAGTATTAGCGGTCATTATGTCAACGCCGTCGCCGCCGATGAGCGGGTAAAAGGGCGATAGATAGCCGGTTGTATTGGTGACGTACGGATTGAATCCTATAACTGCCACCCCCACCGCCAGCCCTGCGACAGCGACTACCAGGCAACGCCGGAACAGTGCAAACCTTTTAAAGCACAAAAGCCACACAGCAAAGACGATGCACTCCACACCGAGATAAAAGAAGTGGGTGAACTTGGTGTTGATGCCCAGACCGATGGCAAAAAACAGCACAAGCCACGCGAAAACATCGGTTTCATCACGATACAGGCGCAGAAAGGCGCAGATAAGCAGAATCGTCTCAAACCATATGCAGAAGTCATTGTAGAACGACAGCATTTGTCTGATTGCCACAGGATTCAAGGCAGCTATAACCACGAGTATTATCCTCCACTTGGCCGATATTTTCGGCCATATCATCCTGACAGTGCTCCACATCAGCGCCAGAGCCGCTGCGGCGAGGCAGAAATTCACGCATTTGGCGGTCTGGAGATTGCCCGTGAAGGCAAGAACGGTAGCGCCCGTCAGCTCCAGAAGCTTGGCATAATGCGCAGCCCACACCGAGCCGTTCGGTGGTGTTTCATTGATTGGATTCCAGCCGTCGGTCAGCATCACCGAAATATCGTAGTGATAGCCCATGCTGTCGAAAGTAGTATCGTAAACCGCCCGACAGACCGCAATCGCCGCCGCCATAAAAAGTACCCCTATTGCCGAGGCGGCGATGCCTCTGCGCCGGTCGGCCGAGAGCAGCGTATTACCGATAAGCGCCAACACAAGCGAGACGGGGAAAATCCACGGCTCAATCCGCCCTCCGGCCAAAAGCACGCTCCCCGCAATCACCGCATCGAACCATAGAGCCATAAGCAAAAACATGCCGAAAAGCGCCGCCCGACTTTCAGCATATTTCGTTATCGGCAGTTTGCTCTTACACTGATATTCAGTCTTTTGCTTTTCCATTATGTCTACAATAAATTCGGTATTACTGCGTCCTCGCAGCAGATGGCATCGGCCAGGGAGTTCATGGCCAGGCAGTTCCGACGGGTGAGGCTCTCGCCCATCCCGACATTCAGCCCGGCCGAGAGGATGAGCATCCGGCCTGACTCGCAGAGGTCGAAATCGTGGCCGACCGGCTTGTAGCGGTCGTCCATCCTGTCGGGGACAATCAGGATAAAGCGGCCATCGATGGCATCGGCCCGGTCGCGCACCGCCTTCTCGGCCGGCGAAATGAACGGCGAAACGAGCACACCGCCGTTTGAGGCGGTGTAAAGCCATTGTTCGAGATTGTTGCGGCGCCTCTCCTCGGAATCAGCGCGGTGCACCACAACCTGCTCCCGAAACGGGTTTTCGAGCAGCTGAAAATTCCCATAGGCCTGATAGACCTCCTTCCCTATCCTCAGCGAATTCGTGCGCCTGAAATACTCCGGAAATGCCCTCCGCACCGCCAGCCTCCTCGGATTCTCCCGTATATACCGATAGAGCGTATCGAGAGACCTCGATTTCTTGAGAATCTGGTCATTAAAGCCTTTTGCAAACATTCTTTCAATCCCTGCCTTATTATTAACCTCGACCTTAAATCTGGCAACAATTCTCCCCAGCTCTTCCCGAGTAGGATATTCTACAAAAAGCAGGATATGAACATGATCAGGCATTATCGAATATTGCAATATCCTGATATTCGGTTCTATTGTATAGAATCGGCGCAAAACTTCCTTGATTGCCCGGCCATTTTCAGATTCACTGACAAAAGATCCGCCCCTCTGCCCTACAGCAATTTGGAAATCGCCTTCAAGCGTTCCGAAGTTTTTTACTCCCGGAAACTTATTGAGAGTAACCATATAGATACATCTCTGCGTATAATCATGCCAGGGTGCGCGTAAAATACGATTCATTATTTATGGATTTTCGCTAAAGCTCAAAAGCATAAACAAAAATTTTTGTTCTTGCGCCGAGCTTCAGCGAGGCTTTAATTCAGTGGAAATCAATTAATGGAATTATAGGAATCTAACACCTCGGGGGCAGCCCGGGGGTTATTTCAGGCCCCAGGATGAGCGGTCGAGGTTGCGGTAGGAGACTGCCTCGTGCATGTGGATTGCAGAGATGGGGAAATCGGGGTCGGCGGCGGTGTTGGCAGGGTCGAGGTCGGCGATGGTGCGGGCAACCTTGAGAATGCGGTCGTAGGCGCGGGCACTCATGTCGAAGCGCGTCATGGTGGTTTCCAGCACGCGCATGGCCTCGTCGGCGGGGCGTGCCCAGCGGGCTATGAGACGTGGCGTCATCTGGGCGTTGCAGTGCACGCCCGGGGTGTCGGCAAACCGCTGGCTCTGGATTTCGCGCGCACGCACCACGCGCGCACGGATATCGGCCGATTTCTCGCCTGACGCCATCGACTGCAGCTCCATGAACGGCACGGGAAGTATTTCCACCTGGAGGTCGATGCGGTCGAGCAGCGGACCCGAAATACGGCTGAGATAGCGCTGTACCTGCACCTGCGAGCACTGGCATTCCTTGGTCGGATGGTTGTAGTAGCCGCACGGACAGGGGTTCATCGACGCCACAAGCATGAACCCGGCGGGGTAGTCGACGGCGTATTTGGCGCGAGATATGTTGATGTGACGGTCTTCGAGCGGCTGCCGGAGTACTTCGAGCACCGACCGGCTGAACTCCGGAAATTCGTCGAGAAAGAGCACTCCATTGTGAGCGAGCGAAATCTCGCCCGGAACGGGATTGGTACCTCCACCTACAAGTGCCACGGGCGAAATAGTATGATGGGGAGCCCGGAACGGACGGGTGGTCATAAGCATGGAGCCACCCTTGAGTTTGCCCGCCACGGAATGGATTTTGGTTGTCTCCAGCGCTTCGCCGAGCGTGAGAGGGGGCAAAATGGAGGGAAGCCGTTTGGCCATCATCGACTTGCCGGCTCCGGGAGGACCCACGAGCAGAATATTATGTCCGCCTGCACAGGCTACCTCGAAAGCCCTCTTTACGTTTTCCTGCCCTTTGACATCGGAAAAATCGAAATCGAACGAAGCATAGGCCCGGCTGAACTCCTCGCGGGTGTTCACCACCGTGGGCGCGGGATGCGTGTTGCCGGCGAGAAAATCGATTACCTCGGCGAGGCTTTCCATCCCATACACCTCCAGATTATTGACTACGGCGGCTTCGAGAGCGTTGGCCTTGGGCAGAATGATTCCTTTCAGTTTCCTGGCCCGCGCCATGATGGCCATGGGGAGCACCCCTTTTACGGGGAGCAGGGTGCCGTCGAGGCTCATTTCTCCCATTATCAGATAGTCGCCAAAGCAGTTGGCCCCGATCTGGCCGTCGGCGGCAAGCACGCCCAGCGCGATCGGGAGGTCGTAGGCCGGTCCTTCCTTCTTCACGTCGCCCGGAGCCAGGTTGACAACCACCTTTTTGCGCGGAAATTCGTAGCCGGCCTGCTGAATGGCTGATACGACGCGCTCGCCGCTCTCCTTCACGGCCGTATCGGGCAATCCGACCATCACGAACTGTATACCCGTGTCGGTAAGTACTTCTACGGTTACGGGGATGGCATCAATGCCCTGGATGGCAGCGGCTAAAATCTTTACGAGCATGGCGGCGGAAAAGGAATATTGATATTCTGAATTTTATATAATAAAGAAAGCCCCGAGGGGATCAGCAATCAGCGGCGCGGCTTTTTGCCTGTAAGGGCAATCGAACTCGCGGCTTTAGCCGACGGACCGAGGTAGAGCACCCTCATGGTGGAATCAGTCACCACAAACCAGGGCATACCGGCTACGGCAATATCGTCGAGTCCCATTATGGCAAACGGAGCAGGTGTCCATCCGCGCTTCACGCCCGGGAAACGTCCGATCGAATCGGTTTTGGCAATCTCGCGCAACGACGCGAGCCACGCGGCTGTATCCGGATCGGCCGAAATATCCACGATATTCACTTTGGGCGTCGAGGAGGCCGAAACGCTACGGAGCAACCCCACAACCGAATCGGAGGCACGGGAACCGGCGTCGGTGAACAGCAGCAGACTGCGGGCCGACGTGCGCGGGTCTACGGTAAGCATCTGCCCCTTGCGGTCGGCAATTGTAAAGGATTCGATTCTGACGGAATCGACGGGCACGGCCAGCCGCCGAGCGAGATCGGATATGCCGCGCAGCGATGCACATCGCGACACCTTGTCGCTGACACTCTCCACGAGTTCCAACGCCTGCGCTTCGTGGCCCGGGATGTAAAAATAATTTGCCAGAAGTGTACCCGACGCATAGCGGTCGGGATTATCGCGCACATATGCCGCCACGGCTGCGTTGAGAGAGTCGTGATTGCCCGACCGGACAGCATCTGCGTTGGCCTTCAGAAATTTAGCCACACCTTCGGCATCGTTATTCCCTTTAAGTTCCACCGACGTATGGTCGACGAGACTGAAGGTTCCCTCGATATTGTCGCCGGGGGCGGCATTGAAGGCGGCAAGCATACGGCCGTTGCCGGTATAAAGGCGTACCATTACCGGCGCTCCAGCGCGGGCATCGACGGCAAACTTGCCGTCGACAGCCGTGGCAGTGACGTTCTGCACGGCGCCGTTGTCGAAATATATCAGACGCAGATTGCCCGTGCCGAAATCCGTGATTTTACCATTGATACGAAAGGCTCCATCGTTGCCACACGAGGTGAACGTCAGGAGTGCCGCTACAGCCGTCAGCCACGCCGCAATTTTTATGAGAATCCTGTCCATTTCGCTGATTTCAGAAAAAGTTTCCCCATCCGGCGAACTTTCAGGCCGCCGACAAGGTATATATGAGAGGATGGGCCGCATCAGGACGACGTCCTGCCAGCCTTCCCCTACAAAGGTAGGCGTTTTCTGCCAATTTTGCCGAACATGGGATGATAAATTGAACTATCCCCGATGGCAAAAATCATCGGCAAATATCTTATCTTTGCAATCGTTAACAGTGATGCTTCTTAAATCGCTTCACAACACGTCTTCTATATGGGAGCCGAGAGAAAAGGACTGAATATTAGCCGACTGCTTGTATGGCTGCTGGTAGCAGCAGCCGTGTGCTGTGTCATACCTGCGAAAGCCCAGATTGTGACATTGCCCGACGAGAAAATGAACGTCGATTCGCTTCGGCGCGCATTTGCCGACACCCATTATTATTTCGGCCTCTACAAAGACAACTATTTCATCTTCGGGCCCCCGGTGGGTAAGAAACCCACCGCCGAGAACACCAACGTGAAATTCCAGATTTCCGTAGCCCAGAAACTTACCAAAAGCACGCTTCCCTGGGGCACATATCTCTATCTGTACTACACACAGAAGGTATTCTGGAACATTCTGGAAAACTCCATGCCGATGACCGATCTCAACTTCAATCCCGGTATCGGTCTGGCAAAGCCATGGTTCATCAAAAACCGCTTCGTAGGGCGCCTGAGCCTCCAGCTCGAGCATGAAAGCAACGGCCGCGACGGCGACGAATCGCGCTCGTGGAATAAAGTGTCGTTCGGCGGCAGCGTGATGGTTGATCCCAACTTCGTGGTGTTCGGCAAATACTGGATTCCCATCGTCGACGGCGTAAACAACAAGGACATCCTCCACTACTGCGGCATCTACCAGTTCGGCTTCCAGGTGCAGAGCGTAAACCGCAAGGTCTCAGCATCGCTCACTCTGGTAAAGCGCAAAGGCAACATATTCAACTACAACGTAATACTCGAAGGCGCATACCGCTTCTCGCGCCAAAGCAACCAGTATCTGTTCGCACAGTTTTATTCCGGCTACGGCGAAGGGCTCCTCGCCTATAAAGAGTATCACCAGCAGTTTCGCATCGGTATCGTCATCAAGCCAACTTTGTTCTCCGAATATTGACCCGACGTTGAAGACGTGTCATAACGGCCCATCTGCGGCGTCGCCGAAGGATGCGGGTTCTACCATCTGGACCGTTCCGCCAACACCTTCCCATCCGGACAAATACAAAGCGGTGTGTCAAAATGCTGAATTCTGACACACCGTTTCTGCTTTTTATCGGATGATTTTATTTCTTTTCGGCAGCCGGACGCTCGATGCCGTCGGCGTTGCAGCGTTCTGTCATACGCTTGATGCGCTCGGCCGTCTCGGGATGTGAAGAGAACATCTTGCTGATATAGCTTGCCTTCTGGCCTGAGCCGCCCTCCATGCTCTGGAGTTTCTCAAATGCCTGGACCATCCCCCAGGGGTTCTTGCCGTTCTTCTTAAGGAACTCATAGCCATAGTCGTCGGCTTCCTTTTCCTGTTTCTGCGAATATTTGGCGTTCAGAAGGCTCTGGCCGAGAGTTCCGAGCTGCGAATCGGTCAGGGCTGCGGCCTTTCCGTTCGACGACGCAATCGCATCCTTAAGCGCGCCCGTCAGGAGTTCCTGCTTGAAGGCTTTCTTGGAGTGGTGGAGACCAACGTGTCCGATTTCATGGCCGATTACACCGAGCAGCTCATCGTCGGTCATTATATCCATCAACGAGGAGAAAACGCGCACCGAACCGTCGGCACATGCGAAAGCGTTGACATCGATTACGTCGTAGACCTTGAAGTTCAGCGGCGTGCCGTCCACTTCCTTGAGGTCTCCGGTGAGTTTACGCAGACGGATAGTGTAGGCATTATTTTCGTCGGGCACGGGATTGTGCTCGTCCATCCAGTCGACGGATTCCTTGACGTATTCAGCCATCTGCTTGTCGGTGAGCGTGAAGGCTTTGGCGGCCTGCTTCCCGGCGCTGATGGCCTTCTTGAGGTTGAACTGGGCATTTACTGCCGGAGCTGCCACGGCTAGACAGAGCGCCATAGCGGCGATTTTGAAAAGATTGGTTTTCATATTCGGGATGCAAATAAGATTTTACGGAAATGCGAAATCGCGTGCAAAAGTAGTAAATTTGCCCCTCATAAAGCAAATATCTGTAATTTCAAAATCGTTGCTCAAAAATGGCAAAAGGGAATAAAAAGCATGTTGCCGGGCTTATAGCCATGGGATTAATCGTAGTAATCGTTGCCGGTCTGGCTATATTTATTTACGCCAACACCCTGGTTGCGTGGTGGCTACCGCTCTCCATATCGGGGGCCGCTGCCGCTGCCGCATGGTTGCCGATGAAAAGCGTGTGGCACAAATGGCTACACACTGAATCCTTGTGGGGCCCTCTGGCCGCGCATTTTGCGGCTATAATCCTCGTAGGTTCCACTCTTCTGTTGAGCGCCAACTACTTCTGCGCCGACGACTCGACGATTCATCGTGAGGATGCCACCGTGGTTAGTAAAGAGACTCACAAGCGCCATCACAGCCGCCGCGTAGGTCGCCGCCGCTACACCACAGGCGAACCCTACTATGTCTACGACCTCAATCTGCAGTTTGCCGACGGACGCACCAAATCGCTCCGCGTAGATGCCGCACGCTACAACCGCACACGCACCGGCGCCACACTCACGCTTCCGATGGAGAAGGGCTTACTGGGATGGCCTGTGATAATGCGCTCTATGCCGGAAAATATGCCCGAAAACGCACAGAAAGATACAACTGTGGAATGAAGTCGTTTAAACTTTTTCTTTTTTGGCTTGACGAGCCGTCTTCTTCATGCATTTGGCCTCTTTTTGGCTGATTTCACCCTCATTTTCGGTCACGATGCCCGCTCCCTCAAATTCGGTTTAAATCCGCTCAAAAACAGTCTCAAATTCTTTTCGAAGAAAAAGTTTAAATGACTTCAATAAGCCTTCACGAGAGACCGGAGGGTAAGGCGGAGGCGTTGCGGTGAAGCCCGGCGAGCTTCGCCCGCTTTACGGCTGAATGGCGGAAAATGGCGGAAAACGTCGGCTGATCCATCTGCATGATGTCGGCACGGCTCAGGCATCGCAGCGCGGGGCGCATACGGAATTCCTCGAGCGCAGTTTCCGGCACACCGACATTGTGGGGGCATACCTGCTGGCAGACATCGCATCCATAGACGCAATCGCCCATCAGAGGGCCAAGCGGGCGGCCGCCAACCTCGGCAGGGAGCTCACCGCGATGCTCAATGGTAAGATACGAGAGGCAGCGGCGCGCGTCGAAACCCGAGGAAGCACGCAGAGCGCCTCCGGGACAGGCTGCCACACAGCGGCCGCAGCCGTCGCACTGCCGTTCCATCGGCTCGTCGGGCGCGATTTCCAAATCAGTAAGTATTTCAGCCAAAAACACATAGCTTCCCCACCCCGGCACGATAAGCAACCGGTTGCGCCCCGTGAAGCCCACTCCGGCCTGCCGCGCCCAATATCGTTCGAAAAGCGGCGCCGTATCCACGCAGATTCGCTGCTGATGGCCCATACTGCCCAGAAGCTCCGCAACGGGCTGCAGACGGCTTCTGAGGACTTCGTGGTAGTCGTCGCCACGGGCATAGCGCGCCAGTTTCAGCCCGGCGCACTCGTCGGAATCATAATAGGGGAAAGCGCAGACCATGATGGTGCGTGCGCCGGGAAGCAGGAGCGCGGGATCGCGACGCACGTCGGGATAGCGCTCAAGATAGGCCATGGAGCCGTGACATCCCTCGCCTATCCATGATTCGTAGCTCCGGCACACTGCGGCGTCGACGGGCTCGCAGCGTGCGAAACCTGCCGCACAGGCGCCTGCGCTCATTGCGGCGGCGCGAAGGGTAGCCTTGAGGTCGGAGGGGGTCATTTCGAAGCAGTTGCGTCGTCGGGCTGCCCCGTAGGAATCCTGGCGAATGTATAGCCGCGCGCGAGCAACCATTCTATGGCCTGCGGAAGGACGGCTTTCATATTGCGCTCAGCCTTTAGCGAATCGTGAAACACGATGATCGAACCGTTACGGGCATAGCGGCGCACGTTGGCAAACACCTGCTCGGGCGTGAGCTTCTTGGAGTAGTCGCGAGTCACCAGGTCGTACATCACGATGTTGTAGCGGTCCTTGATGGCACGCGCCTGCTTCCAGCGCAGCAATCCGTGGGGAGGCCGGAAAAGATCGCTCCCTATCAGGTCGTTGGCCTCGGAAATGTCGTGCATATAGCGGTACGCCGTAACCTTCATGCCCTGCAGATGGTGCATCGTGTGGTTGCCCACACTGTGGCCGCGGCGACGCACCTCCTCGAGCAGCTGCGGATTGCGGGCCACATTGTCGCCTACCATGAAAAAGGTCGCCTTGATGCCGTAGCGGTCGAGGGTGTCGAGCACCCACGGCGTCACCTCTGGGATGGGGCCGTCGTCGAAGGTGAGGAACACGACCTTCCTGTCGTGGCGCTTGAGGCGCCAGATAGCCTCGGGAAAAAGGAGGCGGTAGAATAGCGGCGGTTGCTCTATCAGCATATCTGGGGCAGCGGATTGCGCGTTATTTCGACGGAAGGAAATTTTCGAGATCAGCAAGCGATATGCCGTTGGCAATCAGCTTCTCGCTAAGAGCGTCTGTATCGCCGTCGAACTCGGTATAGGTCTGAAGCAGCTGATACAGATAGGTGGGCACATAGCGGTCGGTAAGGCTCAGGCCGCTGAATCCACTTCCCGGAAGCGTGCGGCGCAGCTCCATGAAGTAGGGCAGATACTTGCCGTAGCGCATAATCTCGTCCTCAAGAATCTTCAGACCTTTTGCGCGCGCATTCTTGTCGCCGGTCTCGCGCGCAACGCGCAGATAGACGTCGGCCACGGAATATCCCGTCTGGATGCTGTAGGGCACGATGCGTGTGGGCAGCTTCTCGTCCATGAGGTCAAGCACCTTCACAGCCTTGGCATAGCGGTCGGCAGCATAGACCATATCAGGTTCGGGGGTAACGCCGGAAATCGAATCCGTAAGCGGACGTGCGGCATTGTATCCCTCCACGAAAAGTGCGTAGGCCAGATCGCTGATTGCCGTGCGGTGTGTGCTCACCATGCGGCGCACCGTCTCGTCAAGATAGATGTCGCCGCTGTCGCCGAGTGTGTCGAGGCCGCCCCAGCGGAATTTGTTGGTCACGACGTCGTACATCTTGTCGGTGGCCGTCCAGGTAGCCCGCTCGCCGTCGGGATTGTAAAGCGGCGAAACCTGATAGGCCAGACCCGTGTTGCGCAGGTAGGGCGAAAGCGAGAGATAATATTCGTCGGGCACGGTCATGGCGAAGTAGGCCGGGCGGTTCCATCCGTTTTTGGCCGAAGTGGCGATCATGTCGAGCGAGAGGGCCTGGCTCAGCGTAGCGCCTCCGGCGGGATTCGCGGGATCCTTGTAGAGACTTACGAGGATGGCGTCGTCGGCCGCGGGAGCCTCCGCCTCGCTTATCACGCCGGCTTTCACGGCGGCATCGATGTTGGAGGGGATATACATATTGGGATAACGCCACAGGCGCGAACCCTTCCATTGGGCATCCTTGTTGTGGTAGAGGTCGTCGATAGCGGCGAGGGCGTCGACGCGCTCAGCCTTCATGCTTTCGGGGTCGAAATAGTTGTAGGTGAGGCGGTCGAAGGCATAATCGGCCGGCGAAGCGCTGAAATCGATGGCGCGGGCGCCATCGGTGGCCACACGCATCTGGTTGGCATACCAGTCGGTGGTGAGATACGACAGGTTGACCACTCGCACGTCGGTGCGGTAGCCCTCTACCTCCTGGGCATACCAGAGCGGGAAGGTGTCGTTATCGCCGTTGGTGAAGATTATGGCGTTGGGGTCGAGGCTGGAGAGATAGTTCATGCCGAAATCGCGGGTGGTGTAGCGGCCGGAACGATCGTGGTCGTCCCACGTCTGGCTTACAACCTGCAGAGGCACGAAAATTCCCACGGCAAGCGTGCCGACGGCTACCCAGAGCGCCTTACGCTGGTCGCGGTGGGTTATGGTGCCATCCTCGTCGGCCTCATGGTTCTTTAGCAGATAGTTTATGAACGTCCAGAGTCCGGCTACACCCATGCCTACCCAGATGGCGAACGCATAGAATGAGCCGGCGAAAGCGTAGTCGCGCTCGCGTGGCTGCAGCGGCGGCTGGTTGAGGTAGAGCACTATGGCGATGCCAGTCATGAAAAAGAAGAAGAAAATCACCCAGAACTGCTCGATGCCGCGCTTGGAATGGAAAGCCTGCCATGTAAGGCCGATGATGCCCATTAAGAGCGGGAGCATGAAGAACACGTTGTGGCCTTTGTTTTCCTTGCCGTATTCGTCGGGCAGGAGGCTCTGGTCGCCCAGTCGAGGATTGTCGATGAAGGGGATTCCCGAAATCCAATTGCCACGGTTGGCCTCGCCGTTGCCGGCGATATCGTTCTGACGGCCGGCGAAATTCCACATGAAATAGCGCCAGTACATGTAGTTGAGCTGGTAGGTGAAGAAGTAGCGCATATTCTGCGCGAACGAGGGCTGCTGCAGCTGGGCAGTCTGCAGGGTATTGCCCTCGGTATCCACCAGCACCGGAGCATCCACCGTGGGGATGTCGGCCTCCTGAATGCCGGTCCACTCCATATACCCCGTAGGATGCGAGCCTGCAGAGCTATACATGCGCGGGAAGAGCATACGTGGTGTCATCACGTAGTTCTTGTCGCTGAGGTATTCGGCATAGCGGTCGGTACTGTCGGAAGCCGTCTTCACGGCTTTGGCATAGATGGTGGTGGCAGGATTTTTCTTATAACCGTAGTTGCCGGCCTTGTCGACCTCGAAAAGAACGGTCGACTTGAACGACGGCCCGTAGAGCAACGGAGTCTCGCCATACTGCTCGCGGCTGAGGTAGGAGCTGAGCGAGAACACGTTGTCGGGCGCGTTCTGGTTCATCGGCGGGTTGGCGTGGGAACGGATAAGGAGGAGCGCGTAGCTCGAGTAACCGATGAATATCACGAGGATGCTCAGGGCCACGAGCGTCAGCACCCTCACGGGGAGCCGCTTGGCGGCGAAGAGCCATACGGCGAGAGCACCCACGATAACCAGTGGAATCAGAAGCGAATGGCCGATAAAGGGAATGCCGCTAAGCAACACGGTGAGCAGAAACGAGATGCGGATGCGGTTGACGCTCTTCTGGCGGTAAAGCGTATGGATGCTCCATACGGCCACGGCCACAAAGAGGATGGCATATACAAGCACGCCCGTATTGAAGCTCCATCCGAGAGTATTTACAAAGAAAAGCTCGAAATACTGGCTGACCTCGATGAAGCCCGGCACGAGGCCGAAGAGTATCAGCGCCACGATGACGGCCGAGATGGCCAGGGCGATGAGCGAGCCGGTGGCGGTCGTGTTGCGGAACTTACGGTAGTAGACCACAAGTACAATGGCCGGAATGCAGAGAAGATTGAGCAGGTGAACGGCTATCGAAACGCCGATGATATAGGCGATGAGCACCAGATAGCGGTCGGCGTGGGGCTCGTCGGCACGGTTCTCCCATTTCAGTATAAGCCAGAATACCAGGGCTGTGCAGAAGCTCGAGAATGCGTAGACCTCGCCCTCTACGGCCGAGAACCAGAAGGTGTCGCTCCAGGCGTACATCAGGGCGCCGCATAAGCCAGAGCCGAACACCACGAGTGCCGACGTGAGGCTTATTTCGGTAGAAGAGTCCTTCACTATGAGGCGCTTCACCAGGTGGGTGATGGTCCAGAACAGCAGCAGAATTGTGGCGGCGGAGAGCAGCCCCGACATGGCATTGACCATCAGGGCAGCTTTGGTATAGTCGCCGAATGCGAAGTTTACGAAGAAACGGGCCGCGAGCATGAATATCGGGTTGCCCGGCGGGTGGCCAACCTCCAGTTTGGTGCCCTGGGCGATGAATTCCGGGCAGTCCCAGAAACTTGCCGTAGGCTCGAGCGTGCAAAGATAAGTCACAGCGGCGATTACAAAGCAAAGCCAGCCGAGAGCGTTGTTCAGCAGCCGGTAGCGGCCGAGAGATAATGTGCGTGAAGTCTGCATTTAAAATGTGGATAACGTGGTGGGCACGTATGCCCGCTTCAAGCTGCAAATTTACTCCAACCCCCTCATTTCCCCAAACTTTTCACTTTTTTTCGCACGCATAGCTCCCGATAGATACCCTGATTCCATTGATTTCCACCCCACTTGATGTAGCCACAAAAAAAAATTACTCGTCGTCACGACGAATAATCTTCTTACCTTAAATCTAATACCATGAAAAACTGATGCAAATATAGAGCTAATATGTTTTACAGCATAATTTTTGAGCAAAAAACTTTATTGCATTAACTCTATTTAACAATTATAGCCACCAAAAGCCCCGTTTTGCCGACAGAATGTCATCAAATGTGCCTTTTTATAAGCATGTTGCCGTTTTGTCAGCAACTTTGGCATCAGAGAGCTTTCTTCCGCTAATGAGTAAAAAAATCCGGACAGCGTCGCATATAGGGAAAATATACAGCGCTGTCCGTTGTAAGCAGCATAAATATAGCGTGATGGCTCAGACCTCCGGAATTGGGTGGCATTTCCACCTCCGAGCGCACCGCGTGGCCCAGACAGCGCAAAGAAAATAAACAGCCGCCAGGCCCCACAGCCAGAGATAAGGCTCGCTCTGAAGTGCCAGCGGCGACCCGTTGTTGTTGATGTTTATGAATCCCTCCACACCCCATGTGGCAGGAATCAGATTGCCGAGCCATATCCACGCGCTGTTCATGGCATAGCGCGGCCATGTCAGTCCGGAAAGGAAAAGGAACACTACAGAGGTGAAGACTACCACCACAAACGAGCTCTCGCGCTCGCTTACCATGCCCTGGATTGCCTGACCGAGGAATGCCGTGGCCACAAGCAGCGGAAGAATGAAGAGGAAGTAATCGTGAAGTTCGCCGATATGCGGGAAAGAGAACATCAGCGGAATGTAGTGGAGGGCATAGACGGCAAGAGGGAGATACAGCGCCACGTAGCAGAGCGACTTCCCCACCACGGTGGCCGATGCCGAAGCCGGATATGCAAGGGGATCCACCCCGCCGTTGCGGCGCCGGCGGTCTTTCGATGTCCCGGCGAGCATCGTGATACCCAGAAGCATACTCTGCTGAAGAATCAGCACCACGATACCCGGAATGATGAACGATGCGAAACCCTGCTGCGGATCGCCGAGGAAATAGGCTTCTGTACGTATCGACGAACTGTTGCTTACGGGCAATCCGAGGGTATTGATGGCCTCCTGACGCAGGTCGGAGTCGGTGGCCATCTGCAGCTCCGTGAGCGAAGAGAGGAAAGTGCGGTAGCGCAACAGCAGGCTGACGTCGCTGTAGAAATGCACGAGCCCCTGCTCGCCGCGCCCCACGCGCTCAGAATAGTCGGATGGAATATATATCACCCCGAAACATTTCTTTTCGGCCCACCAGCGTCTGGCCTCCTCGATATTGGAGGCGTAGCCGCATATCTTCATTGCCTGGGTGGCGTCGGCGTGGCGCACGAACTCGCGCGAGAGCGACGTACGGTCGGAATCGACAACCGCCACGGGCATGTCGCGCGTAACCTCCGGATTGTAGATCAGGGAGTATACGATGGGGTAAACCAGCGGAAGAGCGAAGAAAAACAGCATGATACCCGGGTCGCGGAACACCATACGGAATTCCCGCCAGAAAACATGGGCTGCGTCAGAAAACCATTTCATAAGCTGTTTCTTTGATAGTTAAGGCACATAGACCGGCTTGAGCAGATGGCGCTTCATCAGGGGCGTCAGGGCCACGGCCAGAATCGGGAACACCAGTAGCCCCACATAGTTAAACCGCGTGAAGAATACCGGGAGGCCGTTGAGCGCCACGTCGATATAAATCAGGAAATAATATCTTACGGGGAGCAGATAGGAGAAGATTCCCATCGCGCCATACATCGACTGCACCGGAAACGAGAAGGCGGCCAGCGAGAAAGCGAGAATGCCGCTCAGACAGCATATCGAGAGCGCCAGGCGCATATTCGGCACGGCGGCACACGCAATCACGGCGAAACTCTGGCAGGCAACCACAAACAGAAATGCCGCGAGGAGCATAGCCGGCAACGAGCCGTTCATCGGAAAATGATGCCAGCCGAACATCATCGACACCATACCGAATGCCAGCACGGTGAAAATCAGCGTCTGAGGCAGAAGCTTGCCGATAACAGCCGTCCAGATGTCGCCGCGGGCCGTGCGCAACCATTCAATTGAGCTGCCGCTTTTAATCTCGTGGGTGATGGCGTAAACGGTCATGATGAAAATCATCAGCTCGAGCAATCCGGGGAGAAACGACGTCGACAGATAGTAGGAGTAGTTGAGCCATGGATTGTTGAGCGGGTGCGACGCCACATCCATCGGCTGAAGAAATGTTCCCGCGAGCTTGGGCGAAATGCCGCGTTCAACCATCGACGTCTGCACCACGCGCCCCGAGGTAGTCACAGCCAAAGTCTTGAATCCCTTGAACACCAGGGTGCCCGGCACATAGTAGGTCAGATTGTTGTAGAACGTCAGCGTAGGAGCGTCGCCCGAAAGGGCGTCGCGCTCGAAATCGCGCGGAATCACGAAGAATCCGAATATTTCTCCGCGCTGCACGGCCCGGATGGCGTCGTTGTAGCTCTCCTCGGTCTGAACAATGTCCACCAGCTCCATGGCGTCGAGCGAACGCGTGGTCTGGCGCGACAGCGACGTGTGGTCGAGGTCGACTATGGCGGCAGGCACCTTCAGCGGCAACCCCTCGCTCAGCAGCGAGACGAAGAAAAAGGCGAAGCAAACGGGCACCACGGCTATTCCCACCAAATAGATGGGACGCGAGCACAGGCGTCGCCATTCGCGCTTTATTACGCTTAAAATACCCATATTCCTCTTTGCTTTTAATGTTTAGTTACTCACCTTACGGTGTAGGGACGCACGGCCCGTGCGTCAGTGCAACCGGCTGAAAAATCAAACATCTTGTCCGGACGCACAGACCGTGCGTCCCTACATTGCTGTGATTTTGCAGCACCCATACCTACAATGTCTGTGTTTACGGGGTAGAAACTGACCGGAGCCTTCAGTCCTTGTAGATTACGGTCATACCCGGGCGCAAATCGGGGAGCTGCTCGGTGGGCCGGGCCTTCACCTCGAAAGTCTTCGAATCCCAGTCGCCGGTAGTCTTGGTGGCGTGCCAGGTAGCGTAGCTGCCCAGATCGCGGATATAGTAGATCTTAGCCTTGGTCTCCTTGCGGCCGAGCGCCGGTATCATCACTTCGATTTCCTTGCCGAGAGTCATATCCTCGAGATACTCCTCGCGCACGTTGAAGGTAATCCACTTGTCCTGGATTTTGAGAAGGCTCATGATGGGTGCGCCGAGCGACACGAGCTCTCCTACATGGGGATAGACCACATCAATCTGGCCATCGCAGGGAGCGGTGAGATACTGGTCCTCCAGCAGAGCCTGCACTTCGCCAACGCCGCCTTTAGCCACGTCGACCATGGCTGCGGCCGATTCCTTATCCTCGCTCTGTGCGCCCTGCTTTGCCAGTTCATACTGGCTTTTGGCTGCCGAGGAAGCGGCTACAGCCGCATCGTAGGCGGCTTTGGCTTCGTCGCGTTTCTGCTCGCTCATCACGCCCTCGGAATAGAGGGTCTGCATGCGGTCGTAGGTCTTTTTGGTGATTGACTCGGCCGAACGGGCCTGCTGCCAGAGATCGTAGGCGCTCTGGATAATCTGTGAGCGCGTTCCGGCGTCGACCTTGCGGTTCATGGCCTTGGCGGCGGTCTCCATCCCCATGGCCTGCACCAGTTTGGCGTCGGCAAGGCTCGAATGGATGTGCACGAGGGTGTCGCCGGCCTTAACCATGTCGCCCTCCTCGACATAAAGATCCACCACGCGCCCGGGGAGCTTGCCCGAGATGCGCACGGCCGTGGCGTCGGCCTGCCCCTCGATTATCTCGTCGGGCTTGTTCAGGAAAAGGAATCCGACAATGGCCAGAAGAGCCACTACTACCACTACGATGGCAAACGCGCCCATCAGCGTTTTGTTCTCCTTTTTGGCTTCGGGAGTCAGCTGTTTGAAATCAGGCATATCGTATGTTGCTTTTTATGGTTTATAATCAGTTTGTTTTCAGAGTTTACGACACGGGGCTCAATAGCCCAGAGTGCCGAGAACCTTCGAAAGATAGACGTCGCAGAGTTTCACGTCGATCATCGCGTCGATATTCTCGCTGTGGGCCTTGAGCCAGGCGGTCTGGGCGGCCATCACGTCGTCGGTGGTTATTACCCCCTCGCGGAAGCCGAGGGTGGCCGTGCGCAGGTTTTCCTGAGCTTTGGCGAGATTCGATTCGGTGGCCAGATAGGTTTTCACAGCCTCCTGAGCCTTGTAGGCGGCCTGGCTGACCTGAAGGTCGATTTTCTCGCGCGCGTCGGCTACCTGGATTTTCGATATTGTCTCGGCCGAGCGTGCAGCGCGGTAGCCGTTGTAGTTGCCTCCCCAGTGCCAGAGGGGGATCTTCACCATCACCCCCACAGAGAATGCGCCGCCGAAGCGGTTCTTGAAGCCGTCGAACATATTGGGATTGGTAAAGGAATAACTGCAGATCAATGCTATGTTGGGAAGCATCTCGGAAAGAGCTACACGTTTCTGCTGCACGGTGGCCTCCGAGGCCATCTCGAGCGCGCGCAGGTCGGGGCGCCGGGAGTAGACCTCCTCCATATTGTAGCGTGTGGCTATTTCAGCCGATGGAATCGCCTGGGCCACCCCATCGTCGGCCACGTTGATGTCGGAATGCACCGGCAGCCCGCATATCTGGGCAAGCGCCATTCGGCTGAGCGAAAGGCCGTTTTCCACTTTCAGAAGGTCTACATTCGCCTCGTTGAGCCTCACGTCGACGCTCAGCAGATCGCTGCGGGTGGCCACTCCCTGGTCGAGCATGAGCTTCACGTTGCGGTCGAGCGTGTCGAGCAGGTTGACGTAGCTCTTGGCCAGGCGGTGCTTGGCGTTGAGCGACACCACGGTCCAGTAAGCGGCGTCGACGGCATAAATCACGTTCTGGCTCTCGTTTTCCTGAAGCATGCGGTTGGCCTCCTCCTGAATTTTTGCCAGACGGTTCATCGCCACGATCTTACCACCCATATAGATGGGCTGGGTGAGCGTCACGGCGCCAAAAAACACGTTGTGGATGTCGAACTCCATCGCCTCCTTGGGGATGAGCGCCACCTCCGACGGAATGGGGGTACCGTCAGGAGTGGTGACGGGCTGATGGGTAATGGGGTTTGTCACTACGTTGAACTCATAGCTCTGCGTAGCCAGGTTGAAGCTCTTGGTAGGCAGAAGCTGATCGGAGTCGAAGAGCGACAGCTTTTTCTGATTATAGGTATACCCTCCGGCGAAATCGAGTGCGGGCAGATAGGCCGCGAAGGCCTGCTTGCGCTGGTAGCCGGCCTGGCGCACGCGCTCGGCCTTAACCATCAGCTCCTTATTGTTGCTCAGGGCCATGGCGCGGCAGGAATCGAGCGAATATGTCTCGGCTGTGGATACAGGCGCCGATACGGCTCCGGCAAGGAAGACCCACAATGCTGCGGTTAGCTTTTTAGTGTATTCCATAAGTTGAAACGTTTTGGCATTGCAAAATTAGCTAAACAAAGCCACCCCCACAGCGGCCTTGTTCAGTAAAAACAAGCATTTTGCCCCAAATGTTGGAACTTATGTGAAATTAACGTTTCTGCCGGCTGCCTCAGATGCCGAGAATATTGCGCACAGGCATCCAGGCAAGGAGTATCGCCGCAAGCACAAGAAGTGCCGCCGGCGACGTGAGCCGGTCGGCCAGACGTTTCAACCGCCGAGAATCCGGCATGAGCCACGACAATAGCATCACGGCAAGATATGCCATCGCCAACGGAAGTATAAGGTTGGCCCGGAGGGCGGCCATGGGATGGCCGTGAAGGAGAGCCATGAACGCGCGCTGACTTCCGCACCCCGGGCAGTCCCACCCTGTGGCCCACTTCACGGGGCAGCGCGGCATGAAGCCTGTGGCGTTAACGATCCACAGATAAAAAGTGAAAAAGGCCGCCGCCATCAGGGCGACGGCGGCGGCTTTTATGAGTCGGGATCTGCTTACGCGTGGCATCAGAACATCCCCATGAAGGCTATCTGGAACGGCCAGCTGACCGCGCCAAGAACTATTGCGGCTATGATAAACCACTGGGCGAGCTCGCTGTAGCGCTTGGAACGCTCCAGGTCGCCGCGGTAGTAGGCGCTCTTGGTCATCGAGGAAAACACGATGGCCGGAATGCCCACGATTGTGCAGCAGAGCACGGTCACGATTACAGACCATGCGATGTAGGCCGGCGGACAGGGCTCCACAGCACTGACGGCCGCAGACGAGGGCGACTGTGCCGTCGGCGCGGGGGATATAGTTTCCTGGGCCGTAGTCTCGGCGACGGGGCGCACGGGCTCGGCTACAGGCGCCTCCACAACCTCGATTTCCACCTCGGCTTCGGCCGGAGTCTCAGCCCGAGGTTCGGGTTCCGGCTCGGCAGGGATGTCGGAAGCTGCAACTCCGACAGCTTCAATCGGTTCAGGAGCCGGAGCGGCAGAGCGGTTCTCAAGCATGGCGGCCAGTTCGGCGATTTCCGAGGCGGGAGTCCAGTCGGGCAGTCCCTCGGTCCATACGAGCGTTTCGGGCTGCAATCCGTTGTCCACAAGCTGGCGGCCGCTGTAGGGGCCGTCGTGATGGTCATCGACGATAATCCAGTAGTTCATCTGATTGGTTTTGCTTTGGTCGGTTTAGAAATACTTTGTCTCAGTACCCCAGATGGCCGAAAGGAGATTGTTGGCCAGCCCGGATGCGCCGATACGGAAGTATTCGTTGGTGAGCCACTGCTCGCCGAGCACTTCCTTGACGATGCAGTAGTAGGATACGGCCTCCTCGGGTGTGCGGACACCTCCCGCGGGCTTGAAACCTACCATGCGGCCGGTCTTCTCGTAGTACTCCTTGATGCACTGACACATCACGTATGCGGCCTGAAGGTCGGCGCCGGGATATTCCTTGCCGGTCGATGTCTTGATGAAGTCAGCGCCACTATACATGCTCAGAATCGAGGCGGCCTTGATGTTGGCGGCCGTCTTGAGAGCGCCGGCCTCCAGAATCACTTTCAGACGGGCTTCGCGGCAGGAGTGCTTGAGCTCGGAGATTTCGTCGCACACCTCTTCGTAGTCGCCGTCGAGGAAGTTGCCGAGATTGAGCACGATGTCGATTTCGTCGGCACCGCCCTCAACGGCCAGAGCGACCTCGGCCACCTTCACCTCGAGGAACGACTGCGATGAGGGGAAGCAGCCGGCCACGCAGGCTATGTCGACGTCGCTCACCTCGAGCACGGTGCGTACCACCTGCGAGAAGTTGGGATAAACGCAGATGGCGGCAACGTTTTTCATCTCAGGATGCTCGTTGTCGAAGTCGTTGACGCGCTCCACGAAATCTGCCACGCTGCGTGGCGAGTCGGTCGAGCGGAGGGTGGTAAGGTCTATGCAGTTGAAGAGGAATTTGTAGACCTCCTCGTTCATGTTTTCCTTGAGATTTTCGGCGAGGATTTTGTCGACGGCGGCCTTCACGGCGGCATCGTCTTCCGTCACCTTGCTTTCGGCTATAGCCTGATGATATTTGTCTTCCATAATGTCATTTTTTTGTTGTTAGTCTTTTATGGGTGGTTTAAAGTAAGGTCAGCCCTCGATTTTGTCGACCTCCAGGTCGCCGTTGAGGATTTCGTGCCAGGGGAGTCCCTGCACGGCCAGCTGCTCCAGGAATGGATCGGGATCGAACTCCTCCACGTTGTGTACGCCGGCTTTTTTCCATTTACCGGTGAGGAACATCATGGCGCCCACCATGGCGGGCACGCCGGTAGTGTAGCTCACGGCCTGCATGCCGGTCTCGAGATATGCCTCGTGGTGCGAGCAGTTGTTGTAGATATAATAGGTCATCGGCTTCCCGTCCTTGTCGAGGCCGTAGATGCGGCAGCCGATCGAGGTCTCGCCGGTGTAGTTCTCGCCGAGGTTCTGCGGGTCGGGCAGAACGGCCTTGAGAAACTGAAGGGGCACGATTTTCTGGCCGTTGTAGTCGATTTCGTCGATGCGGGCCATGCCGATGTCCTGGATTACGCGCAGGTGCGTGAGGTATTCCTGTCCGAAAGTCATCCAGAAGCGCGCGCGCTTTATGGTGGGGAAGTTCTGCACGAGGCTTTCAAGCTCCTCGTGGTAGAGAAGGTAGCTGTCGCGTGGGCCGATGTTCGGATAGTTGAGCGAAGCGTGGATTTCGAGCGGACCGGTGGTGATCCACTGGCCGTCGCGGTAGTAGCGGCCGTTCTGAGTAATCTCGCGGATGTTGATTTCAGGATTGAAGTTGGTGGCGAAAGCCTTGCCGTGGTTTCCGGCGTTGCAGTCCACGATGTCGAGGGTCTCCATAGCCGAGAAATAGTGCTTGGCGGCGTAGGCGGTGAATACACCGCTCACTCCCGGGTCGAAGCCGCAGCCGAGAATGGCCGTCAGACCGGCCTTCTCGAAGCGCTCGCGGTAGGCCCACTGCCAGGAATACTCGAAATGAGCCACGTCGCGCGGCTCGTAGTTGGCCGTGTCGAGATAGTTGACGCCGCACTCCAGACAGGCGTCCATTATCGTGAGGTCCTGATACGGCAGGGCGAGATTGATTACCATTTCGGGCTTATGGCGGCGGAAAAGCTCGCATAGCTGCTCCACGCTGTCGGCGTCGACACTGTCGGTCTCGATTTTCGGCAGGTTCGTCTGGCCGCGGCGGGCGGCCGCCTCGGTTATCGCCTTGGCAAGGGCGTCGCATTTCTTTCGTGTGCGCGAGGCAATCACGATTTCAGAGAACACTTCGGGATTCTGCGCGCACTTGTGGGCGCATACGCTGCCCACGCCTCCGGCGCCGATGATGATCACTTTTGCCATTCTTCTTTTGCTGGTAGTTGCGTTTTTAGTTTTTCGGTTGATGTCGCCTTCTTTGTAACAACTTTAAGGCGGTACTAATTTGCAAATATAGGCAAAAAAATGTTGTAGCGCGAGGCAATTCACCGCTTTTTTAGTATTTTTGTATGTAAATGGGCAAACACTCTAAGAACAAATCAGCCGAACTGCAGCAGAAACTCGCAATTCTACCCGAATCGCCCGGCGTCTACACCTACTACGACGCCGAGGGCACGGTGATCTACGTCGGCAAGGCCAAAAACCTGAAGCGCCGCGTATCGAGCTACTTCAACCGCACCCACGACGTGCTCCGCACCAACCTGCTCGTGCGCGCCATCGCCGACCTGAGCTACATAGTGGTGCCCACCGAGCAGGATGCCCTCAATCTCGAGAACTCGATGATCAAGGAGTACAAGCCACGCTACAACGTGCTGCTTAAGGACGACAAGTCGTACCCCTGGATCTGCATCACCCGCGAGACTTATCCGAGAGTGTTTCTCACCCGCCAGCGCCTGCGCGACGGTTCGAAATACTTCGGCCCCTACACCGAAGCCGGAGCAGCCCGGGCCGTGCTCGAACTCGCCCGCGAACTCTACCCTATCCGTACATGCCGCATCCCCATCACGCCCGATTCGATTGCCCGCGGCAAGGGGCGACTCTGTCTGGAATACCACATGCAGCGCTGCCTGGGATGTTGCGTGGGCCGCATCTCGCCCGAGGACTATGCACGCTACATCGACCACATACGCCTTATCCTCCGCGGCGAGACGGGCGAACTGATGAACTACCTCCGCACCGAGATGGAACGCCTCGCCGGCGAACTCCGCTTCGAGGAGGCTCAGGCGCTCAAGGAGAAGTACCAGCTCGTGGAGCGCTATCGCGCCAAGAGCGTCATCGTAAGCCAGACGCTCGATCAGGTCGACGTGTTCGGCATCGACGACGACGGAGGCAACGATGTGTATATCAACTATATGCACGTGCGCCGCGGCGCCGTGGTGCGCAGCGTCACGCTCCAGTACAAGCGCCGCCTCGACGAGGAGGGTCCGCAGATGCTCGCCTACGCCATGCAGGAGATTCGTTCGCGCTTCAACATTGATTTCGAGGAGGTTATCGTACCGTTTCACCCCGATGCCGACTTCGACGGCGCCGAGTTCACAATTCCTCAGCGCGGCGACAAGGCCAAACTACTCGACGTGAGCACGCGCAATGCACGCCAGGCCAAGATCGACGCCCTCAAGCAGATGGAGCGCACCGATCCCGAGCAGCGCACCAACCGCACACTCGAACGCATCAAGGCCGATTTCCGCCTCTCGGAACTGCCGCGCCATATCGAATGTTTCGACAACTCCAATATTCAGGGCACAAATCCCGTGGCGAGCTGCGTGGTGTTCCGCGACGCCAAACCGGCCAAACGTGACTACCGCCATTTCAACATCAAGACCGTTGTCGGCCCCGACGACTTCGCTTCGATGAAGGAGGTGCTGACGCGCCGCTATACGCGCCTTATGGAGGAGGCTCCCGACGACCTTCCCCAGCTCATCGTGGTCGACGGCGGCAAAGGTCAGCTCAGCGCGGCCGTCGAAGCTCTCGACGAAATCGGTCTGCGCGGCAAAATCGCCGTGGTCGGCATCGCCAAGCGTCTTGAAGAAATCTACTTCCCCGGCGACAGTTTCCCGCTCTACATCGACAAGAACTCGGAGTCGCTGCGCGTGGTGCAGCATCTGCGCGACGAAGCCCACCGCTTCGGCATCACCCACCATCGCAACCGCCGCTCGAAGTCGGCCATCGTGAGCGAACTTTCGGAAATCAAGGGAATCGGTCCCACCACGCAGGAAACCCTCCTGCGCCATTTCAAGAGCGTGAAGCGCGTCAGCGAAGCCTCGCTCGACGCCCTCGCCGAAGTAATCGGTCCGGCCAAAGCGCGCCTCGTCCGCTCCCACTTCACCGCTCCGCACCCCTGACCCCGCTCCGGGCGTACAGGTGCATGTTTAGGCTTTTACGATTTCAATAGATAGCGGGAAGGCGCACCAGAATCCAGCGGCCATCTTTCTTTACCTGGGCGGTACGACCGCCCGGCTCCACAAAGTAGGCGTTTTCGTACTCCAGGGGCACTGCTATGCGGCCTTGTCGGTCGACAAATCCCCATTTGCCGTTCTCTTTCACAGCCGCATAACCATCCTTGAAGTACTGGCTGGCTTCGTACCGGAATGGGATAACCACTTTCCCGGTCAGGTCAACGAATCCCCATTTGCCGCCTTTGCGGGCCTGAAACAGCCCCTCGTGCGGGAATTCCACATCGTCGTAAACGGGAAGCGCCAGCACCGTCCCGTCGTTTTTAACGAGACCGCATTTACCATCGTCAGACAGTCTGGCGCGGTCCGACACTTTTGCCACATCCTTTTCAACGCGGAGTACGTAATAGGGCGTGGTGCCGACCACTCGGCCCGACTTGTCGATAAACTTCCATCCGCCCTGATATACTGCCGCAACTCCCTGCGAAAATGGGCGGCTGTACTGGTAAACGGGCGCTATTACCAGCCGGTCGGAACTATCGATATATCCCCACGCGTCGTTTACGCATACCTGCGCCAGGCCGTCGCTAAAGCTTTCCACTTTGTCCCATTTGCTTCTGGGATAGGTTTTCCCTGGGAGATAAGTGCCCTGCACCGTCTCAGCCAGCTGTTCCAGATCCGCATCGGTCCAGTCGGAAGAGCCTTTGTTTTCTTCAATATAAGGATTGGGTATCCTGCGCCCTGTCGTGTCGATATAATAGCTTTCGCCGTTCTTCTCCACAAGGTTGCATTTTTTCTCCGGACTAAAAAGGAAGACCTTATCATATTGCAGCGGTATGACCAATTTGCCTTTCTTGTTAATGAAGCCCCATTTTCCGTCCTCGCAGACCGGGCAGAGTCCACAGCTGAAGATTTTGAACCCGTCGTAGCGGAACGGCGTCACCGCCGTGCCGTCAGCGATGTTTACGAAGCCCCATTTACCGACGGATTTCATCGCCCAGAGTCCTTCATCGAACTGTTTGGATGCAGATTCATAAGGAAACGCCTTTAGCAGTTTTCCGGATTTGTCAACCAGACTGTATTTTCCGTTTGCACGGATTCCGACAATGCTGTAGTCTTTATTGGCATCTATAACTTCCCCGTAAGGAAAGTCGGCCACGCGTTTCCCGCTCCTGTTAATGAAGAACCATTGGCCGTCTTTTTTTGCGAGCGCCTGACCTCCGTTGAAGGGGAATACGAAATCATAGACGGGCGGTATCACAAGCCGCCAGTATTTATCGACGAATCCCGCCTTGGCGTCCTTTTCAACAGCCGCAAGACCTTCTGAAAATTCTTTGTCGAAAGCATCCCAGTATTTCTCGGGATACACTTTGCCAACCTGCGCCGTAGATGTCTCCGCATTCTGCGCCGCAATAGCAGTAGGGACAGTAGCCATCAGAACGAAACACAGAGTCGCGAGAATGACCGTTTTCATCAGAAGTATTTTCATAGTCCAGGCGTTTGATTTTTAAAAGTTTACATATCCATCCGCAAATATAGTCAATAGTTATAATTTAATCGATTTTATATCACTCTACTTTTCTCAAAAATAAGTAACGACATACTGGAATGAGTAACGACATACTGGAATGAGTAACGACATGCTGGCCACAAAATTGTAGGGATGCCCCCTGGTGCATCCGAATTAAAAAACTTGGCTACGGCGATAGGCGGATGCACCAGGGGGCATCCCTGCAATCTAACAAATTTCGCCTTAGTTAGTATGTATTAAATTTCCGCAAAAAAAAGAAACGACGAAGGGACTTGCCATATGCAAGTCCCTTCGTCGTCTATATGCTTGATACTGTCCTTTCGGATACTCCGGATTTCGGATATTTAGCTTTCAGGATGCCGTGAGTCCGGATTTTCAGGACCACCTGAGGGAGGGGGCGCCGGGATCAGTATTTGATGAGGCTGGTGACTTCGGCGTCGGCGGGGAGGTTGGCGCGGCCGTTAAGGGCGGTCAGCTCGATGATGAAGTTAATGTAGATTTTCTTCGGATTCATGCTTTTCACCAGATTGTAGGCCGCGGCCATTGTGCCGCCGGTTGCGAGCACGTCGTCGTGGAGCACTACCACATCATCGGGTGTGATGGCATCGCGGTGAATCTCGATGGTGTCTTTGCCGTATTCCTTGTCGTAGGTAGCCTGCAGGGTGTCGGCGGGAAGTTTGCCGGGCTTACGCACGGGCACGAATCCGGCGCCGAGTTCGAAAGCCAGAATCGAACCGCCGATGAAACCGCGCGACTCGATGCCTACAACTTTCGTCACACCCTTGTCGCGGTAGGTCTGCGAGAGGTCCCATCCGATGATGTGGAGGGCGCGGGGATCCTTGAACACTGTGGTGAGATCTTTAAACACGATTCCCTTCTGGGGGAAATCAACCACGTCGCGAACTTTCGATTTGATGTATTCCATATCTGTCATTGTTGGTTTTATTTCTTGGTTGGGTTAATGTTCAGAATTTATGTTTTGGGCGTCTAACAGTCTGATGTTGTCGGAGTTTGGAATGTTCCACGTGAAACAACTCATCGTCCCGAAAGGAGTAGGAGTATATTGATGTCGGCCGGCGAAACGCCCGGGATTCGCGATGCCTGGGCGACAGTAGCCGGACGGATACGTTCGAGCTTCTGCCGGGCTTCGGTGGAGAGAGCGTTAATCGAGGCATAATCGAAGCGGTCGCCGAGCGCCACGCTTTCGAGTCGCTGAATCTTTTCGGCAATAAGCTGTTCACGCTTGATATATCCGTCGTACTTCAAAAGAACTTCCGCGGCCTCGACAATCTCCTCCCGACGGCCTTCGGGCAAAGCTTCTATCTGCGCGGCGAGTTCCGGGATATATCGCGCGAGCATCATTATATTGAGCTGTGGCCGGAGCACGAGTGCCTTCAGTCGGCAACCCTCCTTCAAGGGCGTAAGTTCAGCCTGAGTACCGGCATATCCATATTCCGTATTGATGGCTGCAAGGACATCATTGCCCTGCCCTACCCTTACGGGGAAATCCTCGACAAATGCAATCAGCTCATCGCGCAAACGCAGCTTTTCAAGCATGAGATTATGACGATGTTCGTCGGCAAGTCCGACGGCGTAGGCAAGCGGCGTGAGACGCATGTCGGCATCGTCCTGACGGAGGAGAATACGGTATTCGGCACGCGAGGTAAACATACGGTACGGTTCGTCGACGCCTTTCGTGACGAGATCGTCGATAAGAACGCCGATGTATGCCTGGTCGCGTCCGAGGGTAAACGGAGCCTTCCCTTGCACGGCAAGTGCGGCGTTTGCGCCAGCTATAAGCCCCTGCCCGGCGGCCTCCTCATAGCCTGTGGTCCCGTTAATCTGTCCCGCGAAAAAGAGGCGGTCCACAAGTTTGGTCTCGAGAGTATGGCGAAGTTGCGTAGGGTCGAAAAAGTCGTATTCTATGGCGTAGCCTGGACGGTAAATCTGCACATTGCGGAAGGCCGGAATAGTCTGCAAGGCGCGTATCTGCACATCCATCGGGAGCGATGAGGAGAACCCGTTGAGGTAAAATTCCTGTGTCGTTTCTCCCTCGGGCTCGAGAAACAGCTGATGCTCCGTCTTGTCGGCGAAAGTTACGATTTTCGTCTCGATCGACGGACAGTAACGCGGCCCGATACTCTGAATCTGGCCGTTATAGAGCGGCGAATCGGGCAACCCTTCGCGAAGTATATTGTGGGTTTCCTCGTTTGTAAAAACGTTGTAGCAGCGGCGCTGACGCAGTTCGCGCTTTACCTCCGGCAGATAGGAAAAATGGTGAAAATCCTCCTCTAATTCCTGGGGTATGGTCTGAGTCCAGTCGACTGTACGGCCGTCTATACGCACGGGCGTACCGGTCTTCATGCGTCCAACCTCAAAACCAAGCTCACGAAGCTGTTCGCTCACACCGTGTGAAGCAGGTTCGGCGCAACGACCACCCTCTATCATGGTACGACCCACGTGCATCAACCCATTGAGGAATGTGCCGTTGGTAAGCACAACAGCTTTAGCCCTGAAAGTGGCTCCGAGTGCAGTCTTAACGCCCACAACCCGCGGCCGGGAAAGCTTAGGACCCTCGTCGTCGGCCAAATTAGCTATCTTAGCGACTTTAGCTACATTAGCCTCAAATTGGCCATCCTCAAAGATCAGCTCAGGTACAGAATCCTGCCAGAGACTGAGATTTTCGGTATTTTCCAGTATGTGGCGCCACATCTCGGAGAAGCGCATACGGTCGCTCTGCGCGCGCGGGCTCCACATGGCCGGACCTTTCGAGCGGTTGAGCATGCGGAACTGGATGGCCGTGCGGTCCGTCACAATTCCCATCATTCCGCCGAGAGCATCTATTTCCCTGACAATCTGGCCTTTGGCTATACCGCCGACGGCCGGATTGCAACTCATCTGGGCAATTTTATTCAAGTCGATGGTAATCAGAAGGGTACGCGACCCCAGACGTGCCGCCGCCGAGGCAGCCTCACATCCGGCGTGACCGGCACCCACTACTATCACATCGTAGTCGATCGTCATTTTCCTATTGTTATCTTTTCTATAGTCTTAGAAAAAGTATGAATCTAAATTACTGAAAGTCAAATTATCAGGACAGCTCTGCAAGAAGTGCGAGCGCCTCGTTTTCGTTAGCTTCCATTATCTCGCGCTCTCCGGGACCCTTGTCGTTGATGCCGCAGAGATGGAGCACACCATGGACTATCACGCGCCTGAGTTCCTCGTCGTAGGTCGCGCCCTGGGCCACAGCGTTGGTAGCCACGGTTTCGAGCGAGAGGAACATATCGCCGCGAAGCAGGCGCCCGCGGCAATCGTCAAAGGTGATGATATCCGTAAAGTAGTCGTGATTAAGGAATTGCCGGTTTACCTCAAGTATTTTCGGGTCGTTGCAGAAGATATACGAAAGATTTCCCACAATGCGGTTGTGGCGCTCTGCAACAAGGGTAAGCCAACGCTGAATCAGCTCGTAATCAAGCTCGGGAAGGTCAATGCCGTCTGCGAGCCACTGGAATTTTTCGCTTTGCAACATTCCGGTATTCAAAGATTTAACAAGAAAAGTTGCAATCTGTCCATCGGTTCGAAACGGGCACGAGGCCTCGCGGCAACCATGGCAAAATTACTCACAAAGTTAGGCAAATATTCGCGAAATATCAATAGCTCTTATTTGAAGAAGAGGTAGGCGGCGAAGATGCCGGCAAGCGACCCGGCGATATCTGCCATAAGGGCATAGGTAACAGCGTAGCGGGTTTTCCGGATACCAACCGAGCCGAAATATACGGCCAGGACGTAGAACATCGTATCGGTCGACCCCTGGATGGAAGCCGAAACACGGCTCACGAAGGCATCGGCGCCATGAGCCGTCATAAGGTCGACCATAAGTCCGCGCGAGCCTGATCCGCTGAGCGGTTTCATCAGAGCAGTGGGCAGCGCCTCAACCCACTCTGTATCAAGGCCAACGGAGGCTACAGCCCAGGTGGTCCACTCGGTAAGAAGGTCCATCGCACCCGATGCTCGGAACATGCCGATTGCCACAAGTATGGCAACAAGGTAAGGAATTATCGTCACGGCAGTTTTAAAGCCCTCTCTCGCCCCTTCAATAAAGGATTCGTAGACATTTATTCTCTTCCACAGTCCGGAGCCGAGAAAGGCTATTATAACGCCAAAAAGGAGTGCGTTGGCTATAAAGCCTGAGTAGCGCGCAACACTCTCACCATCCATCCCCGAGAAAAACCAGACGATTCCGGCAATAATGGCAGCCATCCCGGCGAGCCACGAAAGCAGCACAGGGTCGGCCAGACGAATGCGCTGCCTGATGCACAACGCCACTATTCCGACCATCGTCGAGATGAACGTAGCCAGAAGAATCGGGAGGAACACGTCGGTCGGATTCGTGGCACCTGCCTGCGCACGATACATCATGATGCCTATAGGGATAAAGCAAAGCCCTGAAGCGTTTAGAATCAGGAACATTATCATGGCGTCGGTGGCGGTATCCTTCTCCTTGTTTAGCGTCTGGAGTTCCTGCATAGCCTTCAGGCCGAGCGGAGTTGCGGCGTTGTCGAGGCCGAGCATATTGGCCGAAACGTTCATGAAAATGGAACCCATGGCGGGGTGCCCTTTCGGCACGCCGGGGAAAAGGCGACAGAATAGCGGCGAAATCATCCTTCCGAAGAATCCAATCACTCCGGCGCGTTCGCCCACCTTCATCAGCCCGAGCCAGAGCGAGAGGATGCCGGTCAGACCAAGCGAAATCTCAAACGCCGTGGCGGCCGAGGTGAACGACGACGACATGATGGTTGACCACACCTCGAGATCGCCCTCGAAAATTGTCTTGAAGAGCGCAACCGCAAAAGCGATGATGAAAAACGCGAGCCAGATATAATTCAGTGCCACTGCCGAAGAAAATTTGATAACTTGTGAACGTGAGGAAGCGGATTAAGCACAAAAATACGAAATTTTGCCGGCATTCCTATAAAAGCGATTTTCTGCAAAAGTTTCACGTGAAACAAATTTTCATGTTCAAGCGATGATTATTAGCTGTTTAGAGGCCTAAACAGGCGATTTTAAGCCTTCGAGACTTAAAAATTCCATTTCTCCCGACCATCCGACCACGAAAATTAAAACCTGGGCGACGAAAAATTTACTATCTTTGTTGCGATGCGAAAATTCTTCAATAGAACAGAAATCAACATTGTGCTCTCGCCCGAGGGAAGCAAACGAGGATCGGTAATCGGTGCGGTTGCCCGCACGGGTCTGCCGGCTGATGCCCACATTATCTATGAAGGCTCGCGCAACCGGCTCGGCGTGGTCGACGGCGACATCAACGTAAAAGCATTCGGTCGTCCGCGCTTTCCCAACAATTTCGTCTACGGAAGCATCCGCAAAAGCAAAGCGCGCCGGAGCTTCGAGCACGCGCTCCGTCTGCGCACACTCGGTTTCACCACTCCCCTACCCTACGGCTATGCCGAAGAATTTTTTTCACCGGTGCCGGGAGTGAGGATTCTGCGACGGAGCTATTACTTCTGCCAACAGGTGGCACAGCCCAACATGCGGCTCTGGGAAAGCAACGGCCAGCTTGAACAGCTGATCGAGCAGTGGGGCGCTGAAATCGCACGCCTCCACAAGGCAGGAATCTGGATGAAGGACCACTCGGCCGGCAACGTGCTCCTCGACAAGGACGCCGACGGCAATTTCACCTTCGGATATGTAGATCTGAACCGCATCCGCTTCGACGTGACCGACGAGCGCAAGCTCATGAAGATGTTCAAGTCGGTAAGCACCTCCGGCCATTTCACATGCCTGCTCGCCCGCGCCTATGCCCGCGCCATGGGGAAAAACGAGGCCGAGGTATCGCGCCAGGCCCGCAAGATTTTCCGCCGTTTCAACCATATCAGATAAATCAATACAGCTATGAGCTCACGCATGAAAATCTACTGCAAGAACATTCACGAATATATCGATATAGAGGGTGGCGAGACCCTCCAGGAGATTGCCACCACCCTCGCCCCGCGCCTCGTCGGCCTCGAACCCATCTGCGCCGCTGTAAACAACAAGACGGAGCCTCTGCAGTATCAGCTCTTCGGACCGAAGCAGGTGGAGTTCCTTCCGCGCGAGTCGGCATCGGGGACACGCGTCTACGTGCGTTCGCTCTCTATGATGCTCTATTGCGCCGTACATCAGGAGATGCCCTCTACGCGTCTGCGCATCGAGCATTCCATAGCCGGAGGCTACTACTGCCTGCTGTTCGACGAGCAGAAGCTTGCGGACGGCACGACGGCCTTACAGCCCGTCTCCTCGGCTCGGATTCCGGCCATCGTAGAGCGTCTGCGCACACGCATGCGCGAGCTCTGCCAGCGTGATATCCCGTTCGAACGCAAAGAACGACTTACGGCCGACATCATCGAAAAATTCCGGGAGGCCGGACTCACCGACAAGGTGACGCTGCTACAGACCATCCGCGAGCTCTACACAACCTACTACCGTCTCGACGGGGTGGTCGACATCTACTACGGTGCTCTGGCCCCCTCCACCGGGTGCCTCTCGGTGTTTGATCTCATCCCCTACAAGGAGGGATTCCTCCTGATGGCTTTCGACCGCAACCATCCCGACTGCCCTGCCCCGGAAGTCGACCAGGAAAAGATGTACCGCGCCTTCGTGGAATACAGCCACTTCAATGAGGTGATAGGTGTGGCCAACGTAGGTCAGTTGAACCGCGTGGTGGAAGAAGGGAAAGCCGCCGACCTGATCAACGTGGCCGAAGCGATGCACGACAAGAAAATATCTTCGATAGCAGATGAAATCACCCGACGCTACCGCCTCGGAGGAGCGCGAATTGTGCTCATCGCCGGGCCGTCGTCGAGCGGCAAGACCACAACAACGAAACGTCTGGGCATATATCTGACCACCAATCTGCTCAAGCCCAAGATGATCTCGCTCGACAACTATTTCGTAGACCGCGACAAGACGCCGCGCGACGCCACGGGCGACTATGATTTCGAATCTCTCTACGCACTCGATCTCAAGGCCTTCAACGCCGACCTCAATGCACTTCTGCGCGGCGAGGAAGTGAGCCTTCCAACCTATAGTTTCGAGCAGGGTAAACGCATCTATAAGGGCAACAAACTGCGTCTGGAACCTAACTCCATCCTTCTTATCGAAGGGATTCACGGACTCAATCCGGCTCTGACCTCCGAGATTCCGGAGGAGATGAAATACCGCGTGTACGTCTCGGCGCTGACCACACTCTCAATCGACGACCATAACTGGATTCCCACCACCGACAACCGCCTGCTGCGCCGCATAATACGCGACTACAAATACCGCGGCTCGTCGGCCGAGGAGACCATACGCCGCTGGCCGAGCGTACGCCGCGGCGAGGAGAAATGGATTTTCCCCTTCCAGGAAAACGCCGATTCCACCTTCAATTCATCGCTGCTGTTTGAATTGGGAGTAATAAAAGACTATGCCGAGGCCGTGCTCCGCGAGGTTCCTAACGACGTGCCCGAATATGCCGAAGCCTACCGTCTGCGCCGCTTCTTAGGCTACTTCAAGCAAATCCACGAGCGCGGAGTTCCCTCCACCTCCCTCCTCCGCGAATTCCTCGGCGGCTCCTCCTTCCACTACTAACAAACCCCAGATCCTGATTCTACAGTACTTTTATGGAGGAGCTTCTCGAAACGGAGCTGGAGGAAATAGAGGGCCGGGAGCGAGATTGCCATGATGGTCAACTGGAGAATAAAATACCAATTATTGCTCATAAATGCGCTTAACTTGAAAAATGATATGACTTTCAGAACTATCAAGTGCCAACAATAGAACGGCATAGCGTTTTTCCCGACCCACGAGATAAGATTATCAAAATTGAAAAATATCCTACAGAGGTGGTTTATAACAACAATTCCAATCAAAGACATTGTAATCCATCCGATATAGCATCCTGATGTTATGGTATCGCTGCGCATGTCGACCATCTGCGGGAAAAAGCAGACCGAAGACATATAAACAAGCATGAAACTCATAAAGAGCAAAACAGAAGGCTTGAAATCCTTAAGCAGGAAGCCTAAGGTATAAAACGCAAGTCCGCTTAGAATGTTGCTACAATAAAATGGGAAATCAATATTCAAATTTCCCTTAAACAGATGAAATAGAATGGGCAAAGCGATTGTAAGCCATAGAGATTTTCTACTTACCCTGGTTTGTATTACGGCAAATAGAATCCTGACGACAAACAACGATAAAAGGAACCATAGAGCTAAATTCCCATACGCGGATCCCAACTCTATAATATCGCGGAATGATGAAATAATGGCTTGTGAAAATCTAAATGAACCATTCACAATCATTGGAAGCCACAAAAACACAGACCCGATAAGAGTGAATACAATATAGGGAATCATCAGCCTTTTCCAACCATCTTTTACTACCGTCATTATCTCTTTCCTGCGGTAGACCAGACCTCCTTTAAAGAAAAACCATGGCATACAGAAACTAAGACACCTCACCCAAAATACGTCCAACGGGAGGTTGGACCACATCCAGGTGTGATACACTATCACGTAAGTCAGCATGATACCAGCGGCCGTATCAAGATATATCACTCTGTGTCCCATTAAAAATAAGACAGGATTGGGTTTTATGATTCTGTAATCTTGAACCGGGAGGGGGTTATTTGAAGACCCAGGTGATGATGCCGGACTGGGTGGGGGAGCCTTCGAGAACGGAGAAGCGGCACTGACGGGTGCGCTCCACGCAGTTGCGGCGCATGGAGGCGTCGGAGGCTACGGTGCCGGAGCTGTGGGCGGCATCGTAGGTGACGGAGGTTACGTGGCCCTGGGCATCGACCTTAACGCGCACGGCTATCACGCCGAGTTTGGTAGAGGGCACGCGCGACCAATTTTCCATCGTACGGCCTTTCAGGCCGTTGCCCGGAGTGCCTGAGATGGCGCCTTTGTCGGAGTTGCCCTCCACGGAACCGGGTGTGCCCTTCCCTTTACCGCCGCCGAAGGCTTTGCTGGTGGCGTCGGCCACATTCTTCTTCGCCTGCTGTCGACGTGCTGCTTCCTGACGCTCTTTCTCACGCTGAAGTTCTTCCTTAGTTGGTCCTTCCTGCTCCTTCTTCACTTTGGCGGGCGAGGGGCGCTCGGAAGTGACCGTAGGCTTAGGTTCGGCCGCTTTCCCGGAATCTACGGCACCGGAGGCGTCCTGTGTAGGCTCGGGATTGTCGACGGCAGAGGGCGCGGGCTCGTCGACGGGAGCCAACGGATCGAGAATGTCGCCCGTACGCACAAATTCGCCTGAGGCATAGAGATCCTCGACCTGGTCGAAAACGATATTCTCCTCAGGCTCGGGAGGCCAGGGCGTCAGTTCATCGGGCGGGAACTTCAGGAAGGTGTGGAGAAACACCAGAAGCACCAGCAGATGGAACGCTATGGCTACGACAATGGCTATTATGCGGTCGGACTTTTTCAATCTTGCTGAGTGGATTGGTTAGGGGTGATCATATCGCCGGAGAGGTCGGTGGCTGGCACAGCGTCGGGCAGAATATCCTGCGCGTGGTTGGCCACGGGCTTGGTGGCGAGCACCATCTTGATATTGTTGGAGGCCCCGGCATTGAGCACCTCGACGATGCGGCCGTAGGGTACGTTTTCGTCGGCATAGAGGGCGATGAATCCGGTGGAATCCTGCTCGTGGGCCATCTTGAGGAAGGGCACGAGCGCATCGATCTGGAGCGGCTGCGGCTGCTCGTCGCCGGCCGAACCGTAGATATTTTTGTCGGCGTCGATATATATGCGTGTAGAGGGCTTGAGAGCGCTCTGCTCGGTGCTCTGCGGGAGGTTGACCTCAAGGCCGGTGGGGAACACGAAGGTCGAGGTCACCATAAAGAAGATGAGCAGGAGAAATATCACGTCGGTCATCGAGGCCATCGAGAAGGCCGACATCATGGAGTGTTGACGTTTGAGCATTGCAGGCTGATTGGGGAGTAATGGACGTGAGCCGCGGCGTCAGATGGCAGGCTCGTTGAGAAGGTCCATGAATTCCATTGATTTCGACTCGAGCATGTTCATCACCGAGTTGATGCGCGCCACCAGATAGTTGTAGGCGAACAGGGCGATTACGCCCACCACGAGGCCGGCCACGGTGGTTACGAGGGCTGTATAGATACCCGACGAGAAGGTGGCGATGTTGGCCGAATTACCCTCGGAGGCAATTGCGTAGAAGGCCTGCACCATGCCTACGACTGTACCTAGGAAGCCGAGCATAGGGGCGCCGGCGGCCGTAGTGGCGAGCCACGGAAGGCCTTTGGAGAGCGAGGCAATCTCGATGTTGCCGGTGTTCTCGACAGCTGCGAGGATATCGTTGACCGGACGGCCGATACGGCTGATTCCCTTGGCGATAAGGCGCGCATAGGGTGTTCCGGTCTTCTTGCAGAGATTGAAGGCGCTCTCTATTTCACCTTCGTGGATATAGTCGCGGATGCGCTTCATGAACGTATCGTCCTCGCGGGCGGCGCGGTTTATCACAATGGCGCGCTCCACAAAGATGTAGATGCACACCAGCGAGAGCAGGGCGAGCACAATCATGAGAGGGCCGCCGCGGAGGCAGAGGTCCCAGAGCGAGAGTTCAACTTGTTGGTTTACGGCGGCAGTTGCGGCCGGTGTGCCGGTGATGGCAGCGTCGAGCAAAATCATTATATTGGTTTATAGATTACGGGGTGACAGAAAGTGCTGCGGACGGCTCCGAGGAGTGCAGAGAGATTATTTCAGGCAGCCCTTGTACTGGCGGATGGTCTCCTCCAGGCCGAGGTAGAGCGCGTCGCAGATGAGAGCGTGGCCGATGGATACTTCGTTGATATGGGGCACGTTCTCCTTGAAATAGCGAAGATTTTTAAGGCTGAGATCGTGGCCGGCGTTGATGCCCAGTCCAGCCTTTCGGGCGGCGCGGGCGGCCTCCACGTAGGGTGCCACGGCGCGCTCGGGGTCGCGCTCGTAGAGGTCGGCGTAGGGTTTGGTATACAGCTCCACGCGGTCGGCTCCGGCTTTGGCGGCCAGTCGGATATTCTCCACGTCGGTATCCACGAAAATCGAGCTTCGTATGCCAGCCTCGCGCAGCGAGTCGATGATTCCGGTGAGGAAGTCCATGTTGGCACCGACATCCCATCCGGCCGACGAAGTGAGCGCGTCGGGTGCGTCGGGCACCAGAGTGACCTGCTCGGGTTTCACCATGAGCACGAGCTTCATGAACTCAGGCGAGGGGTATCCCTCGATATTGAATTCCGTCTTCACGAGCGGACGGAGGGTGAACACGTCGTCGCGGCGGATATGGCGCTCATCGGGACGCGGATGCACCGTGATTCCGTCGGCGCCGAAGCGCTCGCAGGCCTGGGCCACCTGGGCCAGGTCGGGATTATTTTCGCCACGCGCATTGCGCAAAGTGGCTATTTTATTTATATTTACGCTTAGATTGGTAGTCATTGCCATGTTGTTGAGTTGCAAATTTACCAAGAAATTTCAACACGCCGACCCGCCCTCGTGCGAAATCTTGCCGCATTAACAGAAATTTACACTCCGCTCTCGTCCTCCTTTATTATGAGAAGGGTATCGGCGGGGTGGAGCCGTCGGTGGCCGTTGGGCACGATATAGCGGTTGCCGCGGCGTATCATTATCACGAGCGAGCCGGCCGGGAGCTGCATCTCGCTCAGAGTGGAGGCCTTGGCCAGATGTTCGGGGGTGAGGGTGAGGGTCTGGAGAGAAGTGGGAAGCTCGTCGGCGAGTTCCACGCCGAAATCGTCGTCGCCATGACTGTCGGAATCCACAAGGTCGAGCCGACGGGCTGCCGATATGACGGTAGTTCCCTGAATGAGAAGAGAAAGGATTGTAATGAAGAATACTATATTGAATATCTGACCGGCTCCTTCTATGCCGGCCACCACCGGATAGGTGGCGAAGATGATGGGCACCGCGCCGCGCAGGCCCACCCACGAGATGAATGCCTTCGACTTAAGGCTGACCTTACGCATCGGCGCCAGCGAGAGGAACACACTGAGCGGACGCCCCACGAGAATCATGAATACGCCGATCAGGAGCGAGACAGGAGCCACGGAAATCATTTCATGCGGATTGACCAGCAAGCCAAGCATAAGAAAGACGACAATCTGGGCGAACCACGTCATTCCGTCGAGAATCTTCGCTATGCCGCGGTGATTGGGCAGCGGAGCATTGCCGATTACGATGCCGCAGATATATACGGCGAGATAGCCGTTGCCAGCAAGGGCGGTTGTACCGGCAAAAGTGAAGAATACCGCGCCAATCATGAGGATTGAAATCATGGATGCGGCCTGCCCGGCGTCCTCGCGGTTTGCCGACCGGGCGTCGATACGCCGGTATATCCCAATCAACCATAGCGTTATCTTTCCCATCACGAAGCCTCCGGCGATTCCTACACCGAACTGCAGCAGAAGCTCCACCACGAGGGCACCCGCCGAAAGCGAGCCACCTACGGTTATGGTCTCGATAAGAATTATCGTGAGCATATAGGCCATGGGGTCGTTCGAGCCGCTTTCAAGCTCGAGCATGGGGCGCAGGTTGTTGCGCAATCCCACTTTCTGGCTGCCGAGAATGCCGAATACGGAGGCCGAATCGGTCGACGACATAGTGGACGCCAGCAGAAGCGACGGCAACAGAGCGAAATGGATGTTGGTCCAGCTCATGCCGGAAAGCCACCAGATGAAAACACCGGTGAGAAGTGCGGTAAGGAGGACGCCCACGGTGGATAGCACCAGTCCCGGCAACACTACAGGGCGGATTGCCGCGATTTTGGTGCCCATGCCGCCCGAAAAGAGGATGATGCAGAGAGCTATCATACCGATGAACTGGGCGGTATGCATGTTGCTGAACTGGATGCCCACGCCGTCGGTGCCGAAAGCCATGCCGACCAGAAGGAAGATAAGCAGAAGCGGCAGGCCGAACCGGTAGCTCGACTTGCCGATGAGCACGCCCGCAATCAGCAGCGTGGAGCCGATAAGCAGAATGTTTTCAGTGGTGATATACTCCATAGGGGTTCATCAGAGGAAATATTCTATAATTACAGTGTCACAAAATTAACTTTTTTAACGCAATGAAAGAATGCCGAACGCAAAAAAGCAATCAGAATGCAATATTATAAGATTATAACGTCCAAAAACGCAAAACAACCTTAATTTTATAGAAATTTTCTTGCCAAAAGTACAAATTTCGCCTAATTTTGCACATAATAACCGAATCATTTTCAAAAATCAATCCGCGTAACGCAACTGGAAATCTCTCCACCCATTACTTCAGCGCAACAATTAACTTAATATTTATCACCAATCATCTCTAAAATGCAAAAAATCATTACATTAATGGGGGGGGGTAGCTATACTTCTTAATGCAAGCATAGCTTCTGCCGCTCCGCTCGCACCGCGTCCCGTAGAGGAACTGCTGGGCCTCCGCCACGGCACTACCGCCACACAATTCACATCGGCCGCACCTGTGAGCAACCATCAGGCGCCCGCACGCCGCTCCTACGCCACGACAACCGGCGAGACCGGCGCGGCAGCAGCCAAAATCAACGCAAGTGTAGTCTATCCCGACAACGTAGCCGGCATGTGGAGCTATTCCACAACGGAATGGAATCCCACCCGTCTTGCCACCGGAATCCTCGCCACCGGCGGAGGTTTCGCCGCGAAAGGCTACTACTACATCAACCGCTACATCGAGGTGATGGGTCTGGAGGAAATCAAGACCATCAACTACAACCTTTCCGACTGGAGCGAATACGACAGCTATACGGGCTACATCCAGTATGTAGCCACCACCATGGCCTACAATCCCCTCCGACACCGAACTCGCCGTCTATACCCTCGACAACCTCCGCGTAAACAGCTACGTGGAATACAACCTCACCGCCTCCAACATCTCGGCGCCTGCTGCCGCTGATGTCGACAAGCCTTTCGAAATCACCGCCACCGTAGCCAACACCGGCGACAACACCATCCGCAGCTTTACCGTTGAGCTATGGCGCAACGACGAGCCCGTCGACCACGTGGACTGCACGGCGCTCGAGCCTTCGCAGCTCAAGGAAGTAACCTTCGAGCAGACGCTCGACGTGACCGCAGGCGAATACGTAAGCTATAAAGCCGTAGTGGTATGCGACAACGACCTTAACGACGCCGACAATACCTCGGAGGAAATCTCCGTAGGCCTGGTGGCACCCACCGTTCCGGCAGTCAACGACCTGACCGCCACATCGGGTGCCGACGGAGCCGTACTCTCCTGGAGCGCGCCTGACGTTGCCAACGCACCAGGCGAACCCTTCACCGAGACATTCGACAACGCCGAGGCATGGAGCAACGTAGTGGCAGGCTGGAAATTCGTCGATGCCGACGGACTCCCCGTAGGTGGCACCAACGTGCCCGAATTCCCGTGCACCGGCCTCCAGTCGTGGTTTGTTGTCAACAACACTCTGAGCGGTATCCAGAGCGGAACTGATCCCACACGATGGAACGCCCACAGCGGCAACCAGTTCATATGCTCGGAATACGTGTCGCGCGGTGGCGTAAGCTACCAGAGCGACGACTGGGCTGTCACTCCGCTGCTCAACACCGTAGCCCAGGCATTCTCGTTCTACGCCAAGAGCTTCGACGCCAAGTATCCCGAAACCTTCGAGGTGCTTGCATCGGCTTCCACAACAAGTCCCGACGACTTCACATCCATCGGCAAGGTAATCGATGCACCCAATGCATGGATGCAGTATCGCTTCAAGCTCCCCGAAGGCACGAAATACGCCGCCATCCGGAGCCGTTCGACCGACAAGTATTTCCTCTTCATCGACGATGTGACCTTCATCCCCGCGGATGCCGCTCCTGCAGCAGTAACGCTCAAGGGCTACAACATCTACCGCAACGGAATGAAACTCAACTCCACGCTCCTTACCGAACCTGCCTACACCGACGCCACCACCCGCGAGGGGCGTAAATACTCCTACTTTGTCACAGCCGTCTACGACCGCGGCGAGTCGCGCCCGTCGAACACGGCCGACATCGACCTCAGCGGCGTAGCCAGCCTCTACGGTGATTCCGGAGTAGACATCCGCGCCATCGGCGGTGGAATCGTGGTGAAAGGCCTCACCCAGGGTAAGGTTACGGTAATCGCCACCGACGGCCGCACCGTAACTTCCGCCGAAGCCGCGCCGACAGTACGTATCAGCCTCCAGCCGGGTATCTACGTAGTGAATGCCGCCGGCCATATAGCGAAAGTAATCGTACGCTAATCCGAATTTCCCCCCGGTTTCACACTGAAACCGCCACAACCATCCATCTTTAAAGGCGATGTGTTCCTCCCCGAGGGCACATCGCCTTTAACATTCATACCCTATTTTTAACACCGCCGCTCCGCAGGGATTGCGGGATTTTCCATAAATTTGCAACCGACGGAAATTTTACCGACATCGAACAGTGGAATATGAGCGAACTGACGCAACGACTTCTCAGCGACTATCTTGCCGGCAACCTCTCGGCATCCGACAAGCTTGAGGCTCTTCTGCCCCAACATGCCGACGGATGCGAGCTGCTCGTGGCCTGTCGCCCCGAGGATTTCAGCGCCTCGGCCATAGCCCGCGCAGTGGAGGATTGCGACGCACGCCTGCTTGCGCTGACGGTGACGGCGATGCGTACGCCCGACGACCATCCGGTAGTACTCGTGCGCGCCGACACGCGCAATGCCGACGCGATAGCGCGCTCGCTGGCCCGCTACGGCTATCAAACGGTCGACACCTCGGCCCGCCTCACTCCCGAGCAGCAGTCGGAGGCTATGGCCCGCATAAACGAACTCCTCCACTATCTCGACCTCTGATTCCCCATCGGCCCCGCCCGGCGAGGTATTTTTCTTTAACCGACAACACACTTACAGCCATGAGAATAGCCATAAACGGCAACCGCCATCAGGAAGGATATTTCGAGCATATAGAGCAGCTCGTGGCCACGCTCATGCAACGCGGCGACGACGTAGTTCTCGCCGAACCGTTTCTCGACTACCTCACCACCCATCTCGGCGACAGATTCGCCGTGGGGCTCGACTATATGCCTCTCACGCGGCAGCCCCACGCCGACCTGGCCATAAGCGTGGGCGGCGACGGCGCATTTCTCAAGACGGCGCGATGGATCGGCGCCGAGGCCACGCCGATAGCCGGAATCAACACCGGCCATCTGGGCTATCTCTCGGCTTTCACCTTCGAGCAGGAGGGGGCGGTATACGCATCGCTGCTTCAGGGGCGCTACGCCGTGGAGCCTCGCTCGCTGCTCCAGGTTGAAATACTCGCGGGCGAAGGGAAACAGGCCGCCGCGACGCCGCTGACGGCACTCAACGAAGTGGCAATAACGCGCGGCGACAACGGCTCGATGCTCCGCATAAGCGCCCGGCTGGGCCACAGCTCGACTCTCAACTATATGGGCGACGGCCTGATTATCGCTACCCCTACAGGCTCCACTGCCTACAACCTTTCGGTAGGAGGCCCGATTCTCGCACCTGAACTGGAGGGATGGGTGCTCTCACCAATAGCGGCCCACTCGCTGTCGATGCGGCCGCTCGTGGTAAGCGACCGCTCCCCCATCGAAATCGGAGTGGAGACCCGCGGCAGCGGCTTCCGCCTGGCTGTCGACGGCAAATCGCAGACACTCCCGCTCGAAACCACCCTGAGGCTCAGCCGCGCCCCCTATTGCGTGAATCTGGTGGTCCAGCCATGCCACTCATTCACCGACACGCTGCGCGACAAACTCGGCATGAAGGGCTTTATCTGATAGACTGTCTGCAATTAAATCCCGACACTCCAAACCGGAATTCAGAACCCTACAGATGCCCGTAGCCGAAATCAACCATAGCGCTCTTGGAAAGGTCCTTGTAAACGTCAGGCGGAACACCCATCATATTTCCGCCCGCTGGAAGCAGGGACTTGTGAACGTAAGCGTGCCTCACGGAACGCCCGTAGAGCGCCTGCGCGACGCTCTCGACGGGTTCGCTCCGCGCCTGCTAGCCATGCGGCCCCAGGTAGCCTACCGCGACGGGCAGCATATGGAGTTCCCCTACGTCGACGTAATCATCCGCCGCCAGATGATCGACCCCAAGCGCATACTCTGTTCGGCGCGGGGCGCCACAATCGCCATAGAAGTGGGGCTGGGCTGGGACTTCGAGTCGGCCGACACTGTACGCGCCGTAAGCGACATGATGTGCAAGGGAGCCCGGAGGCTTGCCGCCGACCTTCTGCTGCCGCGCGCACGCCAGCTGGCGGCGCGTGTGGGGCGCCACCCCATAGGATGGACCATCTCACGCGGACACCGTGTGCTGGGCCGCTGCTCCTCGTCGGGAGTGATTTCCCTAAGCTATGTGCTGCTCTTCCTGCCGCAGGAGCTCTCTGACTACGTGATACTCCACGAACTGGCCCACCTGACGGAGATGAACCACTCACGGCGCTTCCACGCCCTCCTCGACGAATATCTCGACGGCCGCGAGGCCGAAACCGTAAAACTTCTGAAAACCTACCGCTGGCCCGTATTACGCAACTGAAGGCGTATCTTACCGGCAAATCCGCGGCGTAGCCGAATAAATGTGAGGCAATAAAGCGGCGCAGTAGGGCGTTATCCATTATATGAAAGTGTGTTTTCTCGTTCCGCCCGAGCCTTGCGCCGAAACACCGGCAGAACGCTCGGCCGGCTGCACAAGGGTGGTCTACCCGATGCCGAATCTCTACGAACTCACCGTGGCTGCACTCGTGGCCGAGAAGGGGTTCGAAGTGGAATATGCCGACCTTACGGCCGACGGCACGGCCTCGCTCGAGCAGTTTCTCGGCGCCGACACGAGCGACGCCTATCTGATCTGGACCGTGAATCTGAGCCGTGCCGCCGACCGCGACGCCCGCGACGCCATACTCCGGCTGCGGCCCGAAGCCACGACAGTGTTTCTCGGCCCCGGCGCCACGTTCTTCCCCGGCATCTACCTCTCGGGCAAACGGACGGCGATAGTGCGCGGAGAGCCCGAACTGACAGTGGTCGAACTGCTTGAGCATCTACGCGACGGGCAAGACATTTCCAATCTCAAGGGCCTGACCCTGCATAACCCCGACGGCACGATAAAACGCAACCCCGCGCGCGAACTGCTTACCGACCTCGACTCGCTCCCCTTCCCGGCTCGCCACCTGGCGGGCAAATACCGCTTCCACAACCCGAAGCTGAAAGTGGCACCCTACACCACGATGCTCACCTCGCGCAACTGCCCGTTCCACTGCATATACTGCGTGCCGAGCTCTCTCACTTTCGCCCGCGAGCTCGACTTCCGCGCCGACCACGGCCGCAAGCCGCCCATCTCCTTCCGCTCGGTTGAGAGCATCGGGCGCGAACTTGACGTCCTTGCCGCCGAGGGGTACCGCGCCATCGGCTTCGTCGACGACAACTTCATCTGGAACGAGGAGCGTACCGCCGGAATATGCCGCGAACTGAAGAAACACGGCATAGTGTGGGGCTGTCAGGCCCGCGTCGACGCCATCACCGAGCCGATAGCACGGATGCTCGGCGAGAGCGGCTGCACCTACGTTGACCTCGGTGTGGAATCGTTCAACGACGAGATTCTGCGCTTTATCCGCAAGGGCATCACCTCCGACCAGATAGTCAAGGCAATAGAACTGCTGAAGAAGTTCGGTGTACCCGTAAAACTCAACATACTGATAGGCACGTCGCCTCTCGAGACCAAGGAGACCCTGCGCGATACCCTCCGCAAGGCCATGGCCCTGAAGGTCGACCAGGTGATGTTCAACATCGTATCGCCATTCCCGGGCACGGAATTCTACCAGATGGCCAAAGAGAACGGTTGGATAAAGGGTGGTGAGTACTCGCCTACCAACGTGCAGCGCGATTCGATACTTTCCTACCCGCACCTCTCGGCCGAAGAGATGGAGCGTGCACTTTACCGCTTCAACCTGCGCTATTTCCTGTCGCCGCGCATAGTGTGGCACCATCTGCGCAAATTCCGCAGCTTCAGCGAGTTCCGTCTGGCCTTCAAGGCCTTGCGCGTGAAGCTTTTCGGACGCCAGTAACCAGACCTGCACGCCGATGGACCGCTCCCCCCTGCTCTCAGTTGTTGTAATCTGCTGGAACTCTCTCGAACGGCTGCGCCAGCTTCTCGATTCGGTTCCCGGCGCGCTCGCGGGGATTCCCCATGAGCTGATACTGATCGACAACGGCTCGACCGACGGAACAGCCGACTACATCGCCTCCTGCCACCCGGAAATCAGCTACCGCCGTCTCGGCAGCAACCGGGGTGTAGCCGCCGCGCGCAACCGGGGCATCGCCCTTGCAAAGGGAGACTACATCTGGCTGCTCGACGACGACACCGTAATCAACTCCGAAGCCGTCGGCGCGATGCTGCGCCATATGGAAGCCAATCCACAATGCGGCATCTGCGGCTGCGCCCTGCGCACGCCGGAAGGCGAACTGCAGCAGAGCTACAAGCCCTTCCCTTCGGTGGGCATAAAGCTGCGCAACGTGCTCGGAATAGGCAAAGCCGACCCGTATGCCGACGCCGTGGCGCTGGGTAAACCGTTTTCTCCCTTCTACATAATCGGAGCATGCCAGTTAATCAGGAGGAAGACCCTCGAAGAGGTCGGCCCGCTCGACGAGCGTATATTCTACGGCCCGGAGGATGCCGACTTCTGCCTGCGGGCCGCACGGCGCGGATGGTCGACCGTCTATCTTCCCGACGTGAGCATCACCCACCACTGGAAACGCATCACTACCCGTAGGCCGCTCTCGAAAATCGGACGCGCACACATACGCGGACTCCTTCATTTCTACCTCAAACACCGGCGTATATTCTAACTTAAGAATTGTAAGCTACGCAGATGTTACAAATATGGGGCAAAGCGGTGAAACGGCACTAAACGCGCCATAACGCTGTAACAATCCGGCGAAATGTTATAAATTGTAACCACAAAGGAGTTACAAATCAGTTGCCGCCTTGCAATCCAAGGCGGCTCTTCCTATCTTTGATACCGGAAAATAGACCACCGGCCGACTTAGCCCCCTTTGCGGAGGCCATAGCGGCTGCCAAGCCAATCTATATAGTAATATTATCACCCGGCTACCTCGCCCCTGCTAATGGCCGTGACTCCGGCATCAAGCCAATCACACGGCCCGTCGGCTCCGACCAGTGCAGCCCGATATCAACACCACGGCTATCAGTTGTATCCATGCTGACAAAGGATCCGACAAACAACCCCATAAATCAAGGCCGCATACTGGCAATCGACAGCGATTCGACCATATGCGAGATGATCCGCACCCATTTCGGGCCGGAAGGATTCTCCGTGGATTACTGCACAAGCTATGAGGATCTGTTCTCCATCAATGTAGGAGGATACGCACTGGTAATCATCAGTCTTGACCTTGACGATGCCGACTACGCCCTGAGCCTTGTGGAGCAGATTAAGCAACACAGCGCGTCGGCCCGCACAGGCATAATAACCTGCTCGTCGCAAATGTCGCCGGCCACAGTAATCGATTCGCTCAACGCCGGGGCCGACGACTATCTTCTGAAACCATACTCTCTCCGCGAGCTGATGGCCCGCGTGCGCGCCGTGCTCCGCCGGCAGATCTGAGTCGCGCGCCCTACCGCCCGGTTTCCTATCGTTTCCGACGGACCTATGCTATGGGTTCGCCGATTTTTTTGTATTTTTGCAATCCGACGGCCGCCAGAGCCTTCACCATCGCCGGCCGCATTCAATCCTATACGCAGTATTATCCTAATGAATAAGTTGCAGAATCTCGCCTCACGCCTCCGGATGATTCCGGGTCGGGTGGTCGCCGAAGTGCGCCGGCCGCAGTGGTGGGGCTTCTTCGTAAGTGTGGCGGCAATAGCCATCCTTTCCATCGCTTTCTTCTATCCCGACGCATCGCTCGGCAACGAGCTGCGGCAGCACGACATGCAGCAGGGAGCTGCCATAGGCTATGAGGCCACCGCCTACGCCGAAGCCACCGGCGAGGACCTCCCGCGCTGGACCAACTCGCTCTTCTCCGGCATGCCCACCTTCCAGATTTCGCCTTCCTATCCCTCCGACTCGCTTTTCGGATGGATCAACACGGTATATGGCGCAGGGCTCCCCTCCCCCTCCAATCTGCTTTTCATGATGATGTTCGGCTTCCTGATTCTGATGGCGGCCATGCGCGTGAGGTGGTACTACGGCCTCATCGGCGCCGTGGCCTGGGGCTTCTCCACCTACTTCATCATAATAATCGGAGCGGGCCACATCTGGAAGTTCGTCACGCTGGCCTACATCCCGCCCACAATCGCCGGCATCATCATGGCCTACCGCGGCCGGTGGTTTCTCGGCGCGGCGCTCGCGGCGCTGTTCGCCATGATGCAGATAAAGAACAACCACGTGCAGATGACCTACTACTTCCTCTTCGTGGTGGCGGCTATCATCATCGCTTTTCTGATCGATGCCTTCCGCAAGGGGGAGACCCGCCGCTGGCTAAAGGCCACGGGAGCTCTGCTCGTGGCCGGCGCACTGGCCGTAACGGCCAATATGCCGAACCTCTACAACACCTACCTGTACGCGGCTGAATCCATGCGCGGGGGCCACTCCGAACTTACATCGGCCAACGACGACGCCAACGCCACCTCCGGCCTCAACCGCGACTACATAACCCAATACAGCTACGGGCGCTCGGAGACCTTTTCACTGCTTATCCCCGACGTAAAGGGCGGCGCATCCGTACAGCCGGGCGGAGGAGGCCTTCAGCCAACATCGCTCACCGACGTCAAGGGAGCCGACGAGGCAATCGCCCGCGCCGGACTCAACGAGGGCGAATACCAGTATCTCGCCAACTACATCAGCCGCTACTTCGGCGAGCCGGAGGGTACGAACGGCCCGGTATATGTGGGAGCGATAATTTTCACGCTCTTCCTGCTGGGCTGCCTGATAGTGCGCGGGCCGCTTAAATGGGCCCTCCTGGTGATGACCGTGCTTTCGGTCGGCCTTGCGCTGGGCCGCAACATGCAGTGGCTCACCGACCTGTTCATCGATTATATGCCGATGTACTCGAAATTCCGGACCGTCGAGAGCATTCTGGTAGTGGCCGAATTCTGCATCCCTCTGCTGGCCGTTCTTGCACTGCAGAAACTGCTCACCGAGCCCGGGGCGCTCTCGCGATACCGCCGCGAAATCTATGCCGCGTTCGGTCTGACGGCGCTCTTCTGCGTGGCCGGCTGGCTCTTCCCGTCGGTCTACGGGCCGGCCATCACCGAGGGTGACATGCAGCTGTCCAACATGCTCTCCTATCAGCTTCAGCAAGCCGGCTATCCGGCCGAGGCCATCCGGATGTTCTCCATCAACAATCCGGCCATAGCAGGCGTAGTGGAAGAACTCCGCTACTCGCTGGTGAAAGCCGACTCGCTGCGCTCGCTCATATTCATTCTTTTGGCATTCGGGGCGCTGATGCTCTGCACATTCGGGAAAGTGAAACACTGGATGGCTGCCGCGATAATCGGGCTGCTGGTGTGTGTGGACCTCTACACCGTCAACAAGCGGTACCTGAACCACGAAAGCTTCTGCACTCCTGAAATTTCGAAGACGGACCCCTTCCCCCTCAGCGCCTCCGACAAAGCCATTCTGGCCGACACGGCGATGAACTACCGCGTGATGGATATTCCGCGCTTCTATCAGGCCGCCCCGTCGCGCTACCACAAAGCCGTAGGCGGCTACCATGCCGCCAAGCTTACGCGCTATCAGGACCTCATCGACCGCCATCTCTCGCATTTCCCCAACGGAACGCCCACAGAGGCCGACTTCCGCGTGCTCGACATGCTCAATGCCCGCTATATTGTGGGCAACGACGGTAATGCGCAGCTCAACCCCCAGGCGCTGGGCAACGCATGGTTCGTGGATGAAATATCCTACGTCGACAATGCCGACGCCGAGATGGACGCACTCTCCGCGCTCGATCCCGCCTCGCAGGCCGTGGCCGAACGCCGCTTCGCCCAAGCCCTCGGAAAAGCCATCCCTACAGCTCCATCCGACACTATTTTCGAGACCACATATGCCCCCGACAGGCTGACCTACGCAGCCCGGAGCGCCAACGGCGGTATCGCCGTATTCTCCGAAATCTACTTCCCATGGGGATGGGAGACCACAATCGACGGAAAACCCGCCGAACTGGGCCGCGTGAACTACGTGCTCCGCGCCCTGCGCATTCCTGCAGGAAACCACACCGTGGAGATGCGCTTCAATCCCGCCTCGGTGCGCAACACCGTAGCCGCCGCCCGCTTCGCCGTTGTCGCCATCTACCTCCTGCTCGCCCTGGCCATCGTCGTTTCTCTCCTCCCACCGCCCTCCAAACCCAAGGAGTCCGCAAAATAATTATACTCTCCAAAACATGACTAAACAAAAAAGTAATAAAGGGAATCGAACTGTACGGAAATATCGTACAGTTGAAAATCCCTGATACCAACGGAAATTTTTTCTGGGGGGAAGCGATACGGCCTTCATACAAAAATTCATAACTTTGCATTGTGGTAGTCAAGCGATTACCACAATGCATTTTTCCAGACAAGTTATTTACAATCATTACAAGAATTTAAATACACATTTTTTGCTTATGAAAAAAATCTACGCTATTCTGGTGGCAGCCTTGATTGCCACCGCATTTACAGCACACGCAGATGTGGAACTCCACCACGTCTTCCCTACCGCAAAGATGACAAAAAAAGTAAAGACGCCTGCGGCCAAAATCAGCCGTCACGCTTCGAAGGCTCCTTCGCGCGTGGCCCCCGCCAACGATCCTCTCAACCCCTCGCAGTGGGAAGACTGGGGCACAGGCACTTACACCGACGACATCCTGACCTCATTCAGCTTTACCGAAGGCATCGAGCCTTGCACATACGAGGTGCGAGTGCAGCGCGACCTGGCTAATCCCGGCGTATATCGTATTATCGATCCATGGGCCAACTACCCGCAGAAGGATGCCATCGAAGAGCAGGACATCGAGCTTACTCTCGGCGACGAGGTGTATATTACCCTCGACGCCCGCAAGCCTGAGTTCGTACGTCTGCTGCGCTCGCCGCTCGGCATGGCCGACTGGGGCGGACCCACAGAAGTTATCGGCTACAGCGAAGCCGAAGGCATCGACGAGGACATCGAGGAAGAACAGCTCGATTCCCACGGCACATTTACCGACGGCGTAATCCGCTTCACCGAGGTTCACTCAATCGGCATAATCCAGGCCGACGAGACGGAAGAAGACGGCGACTACATCTACAACGCCAACGACAACGGTGCTTTCGCCCTCTACCTTCCCGGCGCCGAGGCTCCCATCGACTATTCCAACATCACAATCTACAAAACGGAGCCTTTCTGCCCGGATGCCTCCGGCAAATATCATGTGGAGTTGGGAGGCGACAACCGCATCGCATCCCTCAAATATCTGATTGTGGAATCTATCGGCGACGATACGGTTGAAAAACTTGAAGCCGAAGGCACAGTAGCCCACATGGGCGACATCATTGAAATCGACGTGACCGGCACAAACCGCGTGGTCTATCTTGTAGTAGGCGCCTACGACGACAACGGCGAGATGCAATATGCCCTCTACGGCGAATACACTGCTCCCGACGGCGACTCCGAGGAATGGCAGCCAATCGGCCGGGCAAAGCTCACCGAAGGGTTCCTCTCCTGCCTCTCGCTCTCACCCTTCACCTCCGAGACATTCGAGGTCGAGGTCGAGGAAAACGTCTACCTCCACAACTACTACCGCATCAAGAACCCCTACGACAGTTGGGCACAGAGCGCACCCTATTCGGTAGGCCACGACCATAACCACTACATCTACATCAACGCCTACTATCCTGAGGATGTATATGTGGAATACAGCCCGGTAGGACTGGATGTAAGCGTGTTCGGCGAACTCGCCCTCTCCAGCGACTATTACACGATGGTTCAGGAATACGGCCACGACCTGCTCGCACAGTATGACATCCACAGCGGCGGCACGCTTGAAAACGGCGTGATTTCATTCAACCACCGCAACGACATCCGCGTGCTCTGCTACGGCGTCGGGAAATGGTTCTACACCAACCGCCTTGTCAACCCCGAGTACGACGAGGAGGAAGCCGCCGGCAACGACAATTACGACGTCGAGCCATACATTGCCGGACCCTTCCGGCTCGACCTACGCGGAACATCCGGCCTCTCTCTGGTCCGCACCGACGCCTCCGAAGAGCCTGAAACCTACTTTAACCTTCAGGGTCAGCCGATTGACCAGGCAAGCGCCAAAGGTCTCGTAATCCGCGTTCAAGGCACCCACGCCGAAAAGGTCGTTCTCCGCAGACACCGTTATTGAACTTTTTCTTCACAACCGGGCGGTGAGCCGGTTTACAATCCGACCCACCGCCCTTTCATCTACTTCCGCAATCTGACCTCAAAACTAAAATCTCTCTAAGCTATCTTGCTTACACAGATTTATTTCTATTTGTGTATGAACGATTTTATCCATATATTTGCATCTGAAAACCAATATCCAGATGCCAATGAAATAAAAAACTGACTCTCAGTTAAGCACCATAGAATAGGAAAAAGCGTTTTTGCTGAACATCTTGCACTTGAAACTTCGACAACTTCAAAGCAACCAAGAGTAAAGCGAAGATGCTCACGCCATAGGCGTGGGCTTTACTCGTTTATTTGGTTGTGTAGGTAGTCGAAGACCTCAAGTGCAGATAAACCGAGTATGTCCGCGCTTTTTTTGTGTCTTAACCTAACCGGGACCATTTATAAACCCTAATTTAATCCAATATGAAGAAATATATAGTTTTCCTCATAACTCTGGTCGTTTCCATATTATCAATCAAAGCTGACCAAGCATCCTGCAGTGGGAACGATGGTGTTTCTTACGTCACAGTAACAACCGAAAGCGCACCGTCGCCTGGAACCAATTTCATTGTTAAAGGTTACGGGCAATACACTAATGCTACGTGCTTTGTGACCTACAATGAAACAGGTTCAAACAAAGAGTATTCTTTAACCATCGATATTCGCGACGGACAAGGAAAAGGGTACACAAGTTGCCCCGAATACAAAGTATGCAATCTCAAAGTAGAAGTAGCAAGTTTCTGCAGATAAGAGATTAACCTTAACGTAAGGGCGTATCGGATAAATTATCTGATACGCTCCCTTTCCTTATTTAGGAATAATGGCACACCGAAAAACCTCAATTTCCATGCTAAAATTTATTACATCGAATGCGAGGCTTGGACGATGCCATGAACATTTCCTTGATTATAGAAATGGGGGATATGAAAATTTAACGGAGGCGAAAGGGATGTTTTAAGCGGAATGTCGTAAATTTGCATGTTATTGCGCTTTTGCGCATGCACATCGACCAGATTTCATGCCGCCAACGGCTCGCTGCCGGCGAGATGCGGCCGATGGTCTTCATCATTAGATGCCACCAATCTCTTGCGACGCTCTCAGTTATATATCATCCTGATATTCACCATATTTCTCTTCGCCGGAAAGCTTTTTTCGCGCGATGGGGTGCTGTCTGCGGCGCTACAGGAAGGAATAGCGGCCAGTAAGGCCGTAACGGCCGATTCTGCCACCGCGACCGACGCGATTCTCACCGCCGTCGACGGGCTGAAGGCAACGGCAGAATCGATTGCGGGCGTCCTCCCGTTGGATACGCTCCATGCTGAGGCTCCTGGTATTGTTGATCCTGACTCCATTTCTTCCGATTCCACCGCTCAAGCACCCGATTCCTTAGCGGCGGCTCCGATGAGGGCCGACACTACGGCAAAGCGCCCATCGCGCATCCGTCGCGAGAAGGTCGATCTCGACAACCAGGTAGTCTTCAACTCGAAAGACTCGATGGTGATGATCGGACGCAACACCGTCTACATGTATGGCGACGGCACCGTTGACTATGGCGACCTCAAACTTTCGGCGGCCGAAATCAAGCTGAATATGGACAGCAGCGAGGTCTACGCCGTAGGCCGTCAGGATTCCGTGGGCGAGATGGTAGGCACCCCCGTATTCGAGGAGGGCGGTTCAAGCTACGAGTCGGCAACGATGCGCTACAACTTCAAGAGCAAGCGTGGCTACATCACCAACGTAATTACCCAGCAGGGCGAAGGATACCTTACCGGCGGCAAGACCAAAAAGACCGAAGGCGAGGACTACTACCTGGAGAGCGGCCGCTACACCACCTGCGACGACCATGAGCATCCCCACTTCTGGCTGCAGCTCACGCGCGCCAAGGTGCGTCCGAAGAAAAACATCGTGACCGGGCCGGCCTACATGGTGCTCGCGGGCCTTCCGCTCCCGCTGGCAATCCCCTTCGGCTATTTCCCCTTCAGCGACAAATACGCCTCGGGCGTGATTGTTCCGACTTTCGGCGACGACTACAACCGCGGCTTCTACCTGAGCGACGGCGGCTACTACTTCGCCATCAACGACATGATCGACCTCGCCCTCACCGGCGAAATCTACACCAAGGGCTCGTGGGGCCTATCGGCACAGTCGACCTACCGCAAGCGCTACAAGTACAGCGGCTCGTTCAACATCAACTACCTCAAAACCATCTACGGCGAGAAGACCGACCCCGACTATTCGAAAGCCACCAACTTCCAGGTGGTCTGGAGCCATTCGCAGGATTCCAAGGCCAATCCCAACATGAGCCTTTCGGCGGCCGTGAACTTCACCACCTCGGGCTATACGCGCAACTCGCTCAACTCCTACTATACCAACGCATTCACCGAGAATACCAAATCCTCGACCATCAACATGAGCTACCGCTTCCCCAACTCGAAGTGGTCGCTTTCGACCTCGCTCAACATCTCGCAGCGCACGCAGGACTCCACTCTGGCCGTATCCTTCCCCAACCTCAACATCACCATGAGCCAGACCTACCCCTTCAAGCGCAAAAACGCCGTGGGGGCCGACCGGTGGTATGAGAAAATCCGCATGAGCTACACAGGTCAGTTCCAGAACTCCCTGACCTCCAAACAGGATGAATTCTTCAAGAAATCGCTGATAAAGGACTGGCGCAACGGCATGCGCCACAGCATCCCCATATCGGCCACGTTCCCGCTCTTCACCTACTTCAACATCACTCCCAACATCACCATAACCGACCGAATGTACACCCAGAAGGTGCGCCGCCAGTGGGACCCGCAGGCTTCGGCCGAGGTGATGGACACCACCTACTCTTTCTACAACGTCTGGGACTTCAACGCATCCGTTTCGCTCGATACGAAAATTTACGGCTTCTTCCAGCCACTCCCCTTCCTGGGCGATAAGGTGAAGATGATACGCCACGTGATGACGCCTACCATCTCCTTCTCGGCGTCGCCCGACTTCTCCTCCCCCTGGTTCGGCTACTACGGCCAGTATGAATACACCGACCGCCAGGGCCAGCGCCAGCAGAGGAAGTACTCGATGTTCCCCGGCGGCCTATTCGGCGTGCCCGGCCAGGGAAAAACCGGCATGGTGAGCTTCTCGCTGGCCAACAACGTGGAGATGAAGGTGAAATCCGACAACGACTCAATCGGCGAGAAGAAAATCTCGCTCATCGAGAATTTCACCGTAAGCCAGAGCTACAACTTCGCCGCCGACTCGCTGCGCTGGAGCAACATCAATACATCGCTGCTTCTGCGCCTCTCAAAGCAGTTCAACCTCAACCTCTCGGCCACGTGGGATGTCTACACCTACGCGCTCAACTCCTATGGAAATCCCGTGCGCGTCGACAAGCTCCGCCTCACCCACGGCAAGGGACTGGGACGCCTGTCGTCGACCGGAACATCCTTTTCCTATACATTCAACAACGACACCTTCCGCCGCAAGAAGAAAAACGGCGACAACCCGCCGGAAACCAACGGCAACCTCGGCAACAACCCGCGCGACGACGACTGGGACGACTCAGGCTATGGGCAGCCCGACCGGCTCTCCGACAAGGACGATTCCGAATCCGACCTCGACCTGACGCCTGAGGGCTACGTAAGGTGGGAAGTGCCGTGGAGCCTGTCGGTGAACTACTCCGTGAACTACGGCTACGGCGAGTTCGACAAGGAAAAGATGGAATACAAGGGGCGCATCACCCAGAACCTCAGCCTGTCGGGCAACATCCGGCCTACCAAAAACTGGGAATTCTCGGCATCGGCGTCGTACAACTTCGACACCCATAAAATCGCCTACATGAACCTCAACATAAGCCGCGACCTGCACTGCTTCATGATGAGAGCGAGCGTGATACCCGTCGGCCCCTACAAGAGCTACAACTTCCATATCTCCGTGAAGTCGGCCCTGCTGAGCGACCTGAAATACGACAAACGCTCGTCGACCAGCAACGGCGTGCAATGGTACTGACGCAATCCATCTCCAATCTTACCGATGCCATGGGAAAACTAAGCAGATTATTGAGCTATCCGGCGCGCTGGCGCCGCAGCAAGGGGTTCGGCGTGCATTCACCGTTTGCCTACAGCTTCATAACGGGCGTCCTCACCCAGACCGAGTGCGCCTACTATGCCTATGGTGAAATCGCGGCCTTCTGCCCGCGCGCACGCAAGGCCGGCTTCAACGAGATTTTCGCCGGGCGCGACATGAGCATAGCCGAGGCACACCTGGTATTCCGCATTCTCTGCCATTTCAATCCCACCCAGATAGTGGAGATGGGCCATGGACATGAAGTGACCAACACGCTTTTCCGCAACGCCGTTCCCCGCGCGCGTGTGCTTCACTGGGTGGAGGGGCGCAGCCTGGACCTGCAGCCGTCAGAGCGCAAGACTTTCGTGCTGGTCAACCAGCTCGTGGGCGACGAGCATACCGCAGCGGCCGAGGTTTTCGGCTCCATTCTCGCCGATGAAAACTGCGTGATTGTGGTGAGGAATCTCTCATGCTTCCCCCGGCAGCGCGAGGCATGGAACCGCATCGCGGCCTCCGACTATTCCGGAATGGGCTTCACCGACGGCCATATCGGTATTTTCGTGGCTAAGAAGGGCCTCCCCCACTGCATCTACGACCTCGTGCTGTAACCCTCGCCACGGCCATGCGCAGATTTCCCGACAACGAGACCATAGTGGAAGAGTTCCGCGGTCACCTCATGCTGGAGCGAGGCCTCTCGGCCAACACAGCCGAAGCCTATACGTTTGATCTCGGAAAACTATTGGCGTTCACATCGGCCGAAGGGCTCGGCATACCCGACATCGCCTACACCGATCTGGAGCAATTCGCTGCTTCGCTCTACGACCTCGGCATAGCCGAATCCACGCGCAAACGTATCGTAGCGGGTATCCGCACTTTCTTCCATTTCCTTGTAATCTCGGGCTATCTCGACGACGATCCCTCGCTCCTGCTCGAAACACCCGTCACCGGACTTCACCTCCCCGAAGTGCTCACAGTCGACGAAATCGACCGGATGATCGACACCATCGACCTTTCCACCCCCGAGGGGGTACGCAACCGCGCCATCGTCGAGACGCTCTACGGCTGCGGCCTGCGCGTGAGCGAGCTGGTGAATATGGAATTCTCGCAGATTATGGCCGACGAAGAATTCCTGCGCGTGCGCGGAAAGGGCGACAAAGAGCGGATGGTGCCCATGTCGCCCGTATCGCTGGAGCGCATAAGCGAGTATGTCGACGGCCCGCGTGCCGCTCTTACTCCGCCCGCGGCCGACGCCAACATCGTGTTTCTCAACCGGCGCGGCAAGCGCCTCACCCGCCAGATGATATTCACCATAGTGCGCCGTCTGGCCGAAGCCGCCGACATCCGCCGAACAATCTCGCCCCACACCCTCCGTCACTCCTTCGCCACCCATCTGCTCGAAGGGGGAGCCAACCTGCGCGCCATCCAGCAGATGATGGGCCACGAAAGCATCTCCACTACCGAAATCTACCTCAACATCGACACATCCCACCTCCGCGAGGAAATCCTCATCCACCATCCCCGCAACCGCCGCTGATCCCCGCACCATCCGAATCCCCATTCGCGCGAACCCTCTAAAAAGTGTGGTTTTTCTCGATTTGAACCCTCAGAAAAATGTGTTTTTTGCTTGCACGAACCCTCAGAAAAATGTAGATTTGCACAAATTTCATTAAGAATCAGATGGATAGAAAAGCCTACAAATCGCTGCTCAAATGGAAGCATTCGGAGTCGCGCAAACCGCTTCTGATTTTAGGGGCAAGGCAGACTGGAAAAACGTGGCTGATGCGCGAGTTCGGCAGGAAAGAGTATGCCAATACAGTCTACATAAACTGCGATTCTGAACCGCTTATGCAGACTCTTTTTACCACCGACTACGATATCGGCAGGCTAATTCTGGCCTTTCAGGCCATTTCCGGTCAAACTATATCCGACGATGGCTCAACCCTTATAATACTCGATGAGATTCAGGAAGCTCCACGCGCCATCCATTCGCTGAAATATTTCTGCGAAACCGCTCCTCAGTACCATATTATGGCTGCCGGCTCACTTTTAGGCGTGGCGTTGTCGCGTCAGGAATCGTTTCCTGTAGGCAAAGTCGATATGCTGCATATCTATCCGATGGATTTCGAGGAATTCATGCATGCCTGCGGAAAAGAGATGTTTTGCGAACTGCTTGCCAAGGCAGACTATTCTATGGTCGATTCCTTCGCCGAAAAATATATTGAGCTTTTGCGCCAGTACTATTATGTGGGTGGAATGCCCGAGGCTGTCGAAGTATTCGTGACAAGGCACGACCTCAACGAAGTGCGAACCATCCAGCAGAATATCCTCACTGCCTACGGCGCCGACATGTCGAAACACGCCTCTAAAACTGAGGCAGTGCGCATCTCGCAAGTATTCCAGAGCCTCCCCTCCCAACTGGCCAAGGAAAACCGAAAATTCATCTATGGAGTGGCGAAACCCGGCGCAAGAGCGGCTGATTTCGAGATGGCTATACAATGGCTCATCGACGCCGGAATCGTATACCGCATACCGAGAGTGAACAAGGTGGCATCGCCACTGAAATTTTATGAAGACATATCGGCTTTCAAACTCTTCCTGCTCGACGTAGGTCTGCTTGGATGTATGTCGTCGCTCCCACCGACAATTATTCTTGACAACCCGGTCGCCCTCTCGGAATATCGGGGAATGATAGCCGAACAATATGTAGCACAGCAGCTCTCATCGGCGGGAATCCCGCTTTTCTACTGGAGCAACGCCACTTCGCCGGCCGAAATCGACTTTCTCCTTCAGGGCGAACGCCACGTATGCGCCATAGAAGTAAAAGCATCGACCAACGTCAGGGGGAAATCAATCTCAATGCTAACCAAGGAAAAACCAGGGACTGTGGCCGGCATTAGATTCTCGCTTCTCCCCTTCTGCCGACAGGAAACCCTTACCAACTACCCACTCTACGCAGTTCCCTTTGTCGCACCATCCCTCTCCAACCTCTGACACGACTCCGTTACGATTCCATTTGGTGTTCCGGCAGTATTCAAATTTATAAAGGATTATGGCGACTGGGTGCGGAGAGGCTTTTATTTCGGGGAGGGGCGGAGTTTTAGGGGGGAATTTGCTATCTTTGCACTGCAACATTCTCTAAAACTTTCGCAATGGGAAAATACAACTTCGACGAGGTGATCGACCGCCACGGAAGCGGATGCATGAAAATCGACGACCTCCGCGCCCTCTACGGAAAAGACGACCTTACCCCTCTCTGGATCGCCGATATGGACTTCCGCGTCTGCCCGGAGATAACCGACGCGCTGACACGGCGTATCTCCCACCCGATCTACGGCTATTCGCGCCCCGCCGAAAGCTACTGGAACTCCATCGTCAACTGGCTCGACCGTCGCCACGGCTTCAAGGTGGAACGCCGGGAACTCACCTACGTGCCCGGAGTGGTGAAGGGAATCGCCTACGTGGTGAACTACTTCACTCGTCCTGGCGACAAGGTTGTAATCCAGCCGCCGGTCTACCACCCCTTCCGTATCGTTGTGGAGGGCAACGGCCGTGTTGTAGTGCCCAATCCGCTGGTTCCCGATGCCAACGGCGCCGGCTACTCGATGGATCTCGAAGGGCTTGAACGCGTGTTCGCCGAGCAACGCCCCGCGCTGATGATTCTATGCAATCCTCACAATCCGGTAGGCATACAGTGGGATCGCGCCACGCTCGCCGAAGTCGGACGTCTGGCGCGCATCTACGGCGTGACGGTTGTTTCCGACGAAATCCACGGCGACCTCATGCTCGGAGAGCGGCGCCACTACCCTTTCGCCGCATGCAGCGACGAATGCGCTTCGGTGGCAATCACTTTCGGCGCTCCTTCGAAGACGTTCAATATTCCCGGCCTTGTAAGCTCCTGGTGCGTGATAAAGAATCCCGCACTCCGCGAGCCGTTCTTCAACTGGCTTGAAGTCAACGAATTCAACGCTCCAACCTTCATATCGACCATCGGCACCGAGGCCGCCTACAGCTACGGAGAGCCGTGGCTCGAAGAAGTGCTCGACTACATCGAGGGCAACATCGCCTTCGTGCGACGCTATCTGGAGCAGAAGCTGCCGCAGATTTCGATGGTTACGCCGCAGGCCTCGTTTCTCATATGGATGGACTTCCGAAGTCTGAATCTCAGCCACGAGGAGCTTGTCGACCTGGTGGTGAACCATGCCGGTCTGGCCCTCAACGACGGCGAAATGTTCGGCCCGCAGGGCCACGGCTTCATGCGCGTCAACGTGGCTACGCCGCGCTGCGAGCTGGAGCGAGCTCTGGAAAAACTCCGCCTCGCCCTACAGGAGGGCGTGTCATAACGGCCCATCTGGGGCGTCGCTTGTGGGAAATTCGGTCTCGGTCATTGACCTACGTCAACTCCCGTCGACCTCACCCTCAAGCTCCTACCATCTGAACCGTTCTGACAGCGCCCTCCGCCATCCAGACGGTTTCCGACAAACCTAAGCCATAAAAAAGTAGGGATGCACCATGGTGCATCCCTACAAACGGGGAGCCATACTGATAAATACTAAAAATGCTTTACTCCATATTTCCACCTGAAGAGCTGGTTGAAGGCACCGCAGTGGCTCTTCCGCTCTCGAAAAGCATCTCGACGCGCTGTCTGGTGCTCGACGCGCTCACCGAGGGCGCTCCCGACAACAACGCCTCAATAGCCGTATGCGACGATACGGCCGTTATCGCCGACGCGCTCGCGGCCTGGCGCGGCGTCCCTGCGGGCACGGCGCTTACGCTCGATATGAAGGCTTCAGGAGCGTCACTGCGCTTCCTTACCGCGTTTTTCGCGGCCACACCCGGCGCCGACGTGACGCTAACGGGGATTCCCCGCCTGCTTGAACGTCCCATGGGGATTCTTGTCGACGCTCTGCGCGCATGCGGCGCCGAAATCGACTACACCGGCCGCGAGGGGTTCGCGCCACTTCACATTGTTGGCCGCCAGCTCGATGGGGGAGAGGTTACCGTCGACACCACCGTAAGCTCGCAGTTCATCTCGGCGCTCCTTATGGTCGCTCCGACCATGCGCCGGAATCTGACAATCAACTTCGAAGGTGAACCGGTGTCACTACCCTACATCCTGATGACGCTCGGGATGATGGAGCAGCGCGGTATAGCCGCCGAGCGTCAGCCCCTGCGCGTGGAGGTATCTCCTGGAGCCTATAAGCCATACGCACAGGACGCCGAAGGCGACTGGAGCGCCGCTGCCTTCTGGATGGAGATATGCGCCCTCTCGGCCGGATGGTACACCATGACAAACCTCCGCGCCGACACCCTGCAGGGCGACCGCCGTGCGGCCGAGTATTTCGGCCACCTCGGCGTCGACGCCGTAGCCTCCGAGGAGCATCCCGGCGGAATCGACCTCTCGCCATCGCCCGATGTGTTCGGACGTCTTGACCTGGACCTTTCCGACAACCCCGATCTCGCCCCCGCGCTTGCCGTAACAGCCACAATGATAGGCGTTCCCTTCAAACTGACGGGCCTCGCCAATCTCGGCGTGAAGGAATGCGACCGCCTGGAGGCCCTTTGCATCGAGATGGCCAAACTTGGCCGGCCGGTGGAGAAAATCCGCGACTTCGGCCTCGAATGGGACGGCCGCTCTCTTCCGGTAGGCTCCATGCCAGTTCTTTCTGCCCACGGCGACCACCGCATGGCCATGGCCCTGGCGCCTGTGAGCCTCTACATTCCCGGCATTCTTCTCGACGGGCCGGAATACGTAAGCAAGAGCTACCCCGAATTCTGGGAGCAGCTGCGCGCCGTAGGATTCCGGCTGGTGGAGGTGGAAATCGACGACGAAGGGGCCGTGAAGCGTATCGGAGGCGACGAGCTCCCTGCTCCCGTCGAATAAACCTGTAAATCAGAGAAAAATGATTGGTGCACTGATTATATTGGCGGCTCTGGTGCTGGTGGGAGGAATCCTTTACCTGCTGCATCTGCGCGACCTGCGCAGGGGCACCGCCGGAGAGCCCACACTCCCGCCCATGGCCGACCCACCCGTTCCGACCAACGCCGGCGACGACGATTCGCCCTGCTGCGGGATGCACATCACCTGCGAGCGCGACTCGCTGCTCGCCCATGTAAGCACGGAGATAGAATATTTCGACGACGAAGAGCTCGACCGTTTTGCCGGCCGCGAGCCTTCGGACTATTCCGACGCTGAAATCGAGGAATTCCGCGACGTGCTGCTCACACTGCTGCCCGACGACATAGCCCCATGGGCACGCTCCATACAGCTCCGAGGCATCAGGCTGCCCGACAGCGTGCGCGAGGAGCTGCTTCTCATCGTGGCCGAGGCCAGGGCCTCCCGCGGCCACTGACATTTATTTCAACCACTTAACGCACTGCGATGCACGATCTCCTGCAGTTTCAGTTCTTTACCAACGCCATCTGGGCGGTGATCATCATATCTGTGGCTTCGGCCATGATAGGCACCTACATCGTGGCGCGCAGACTTGTAGCCATCTCCGGAGGTGTTACCCACGCATGCTTCGGCGGTCTCGGACTCGGATGTTATCTCGGCGTCAGCCCGCTGCTCATGGCCGGTGTATTCGCTGTGGCCTCGGCGCTGGGCGTCCAGTGGATATCGGAGCGACACCGCGTGCGCGAGGATTCAGCCATAGCCGTGGTGTGGTCCACGGGTATGGCCATAGGCGTGCTGTTCGTGTTTCTCACGCCGGGCTTCGTGCCGGAGCTGAATGCTTTCCTTTTCGGAAATATACTCGACGTTACAACCGCCGACCTCATAGCCTTCGCCGTCTATACGCTGGCGTTGGGCGTCTTCTTCGCGTGGCGTTTCCGCGAGATAGTAATCTGTGCGTTCGACCGCGATTTCGCCCGTGTAGCCGGTCTGCCGGTAGCCATGGTGACCACGGTGATGACGGTCATGGTAGCCCTGTGCATCGTGCTGACAATCCGTCTGGTAGGCATCATGCTGCTGATGTCGATGATTTCTCTTCCGCAGATGACGGCTGAGGTGTTCACCCGACGCTTCCGTCCGCTTATGTTCCTCTCCATGGCCATCTCGGCCGCGGGATGCATGGCCGGACTCATACTGAGCGTATATATCGACGTTCCATGCTCGGCGCTGATCGTAATAGTGCTCGCGGCCCTCTTTGCCTCGGCCCGCATCGCCAGCATCGTGGCCAGCCGCCGGAGGAGGGGAGGACTATGAAGATACGGTATATGCTTGCAGCGGCCGCCATCGTAATTACAGGCGCGGCGGGATGGTGGGTGTGGAACCGGTGGTTCACCGAACGCGCCGACCCGTCGGCTGAAATCTATACCGTGCGCGGCATCGACATCTCGGCCCACAACGGCAATGTGGATTTCCAGGCCCTGCGCCGCCATGGCGTGGCCTTCGCCTATATAAAGGCTACCGAGGGGACCGACTTCATCGACCGCCGTTTCGTCGACAATGCCCGCGGCCTCCTTGCCGGCAATATTCCAGCCGGCGCATACCATTTCTTCCGCTTCGACACCGATGGCGAGATGCAGGCGTGGAACTTCATCCGCGCCATCGAAGGGCGCGGATTCAGCCTTCCGCCGGCTGTAGACCTCGAGGAGTGGGGCAACGACGAAACCATTCCTACAGCACGCGTCAGAACCTCCCTGCGAGCCTTTATGCGCGTGCTTTCCGAGGAAGGCTATCATCCGGTAATCTACACCAATAAGGACGGCTACAACCGCTTCGTAAGGCATCATTTCGACGAATATCCACTCTGGATATGCTCCTTCAGCGACCCCCCTCTGCCAGCCGACGCCGCAACCGACTCCATCGGCTGGCATATATGGCAGTTCTCCCACCGGGGTACCATCGACGGCATCGACGGCTATGTGGACCTCAACGCCATTCACCCCGCATCGCCCCTCCTGAAGTTATTAGCCATCCCTACTTTTTGATAGCCAACATGTATATTATTACGGAAATAAAAGCGGCGCTCCCGGAATTGGGGGCGCCGCTGCTAAATAATATTTATCTATGAATCAGAGAGCGACTTTGCTGACCTGGTTGCCCTGACGGCGGATGAAGATACCGCCCTCGGGGTTGAGGACACGCACACCCTGCAGGGTGAAGAATTCAACGGGGGCGTCGGCCGAAGCGTCGGTTGCGATTCCCTCCACACCGGTCATATCGAACTCTTCGGTCTGGTGAGTGATCATACCCACTTTGCGGAGATTCTCACCGCCTTTGGTAAGCTTCACTGTCACGGCATAGTAGTCGCCCGGAACGGCCTCATGGACGATGTTAGCAGTCTCGACGGCGTCGCCTGCGCGGTGGGCATAAAGGCTCTCATGCCATTCAGGATTATTGACATCGAATTTATAGGCGTTACCGCCGTTGGTAAGACGGGCGAAATCCTCTACCTCTCCGGCAGGAGTGAACACATTCTGCTGTTCGGCATAGCTTACGCGCCGACGGGGAGCGCCCTGTGGTTCGTCGGCTAACGGCACTTCCGAAGCCCAGCTGGAAATCACGAAGTGACCATTTCCGCTGCCGTTGTCGGCAAACCGGAGGTTTCCGAACATATAGATTCTTGTATTTTCATCTGTTTCGTCCTGCACTGCGACTGCCTTCTCATAGGAGCTCCATTCCCAGTCGTGGCTCTCTACTGAGCCGTCGCTGAGCTCACGGTAGAGGTTGCCGTGGATGTAGAGGGCATCAGGCAGTTCCTCTACTATCTGCTGGCCGCGCTCGGGGTCGAGCGTTATCTGGCCGGTATTGAAGTCGACTTCCACAAGATAGCTGCCTTTCTTGATCTTGAAGGAAGATTCCCAGGTGTTCCACATCACGAACGGACGGACTTCTTTGGTATCGATAGGAGTATTGATGGCTTCCGGGCCGAAACGCCATGCGTTGATATACTTGAAGTCTTCCTTGGTGAGATTATCTCCTTCGAGCACACGCGAAGTGAAGCTTATGTAGCCGTAGGTATGATCGCTCTCACTGTCACCATCGCCCTCAGCCTGAGAGGTTACGTTGATCACACCGGAATAGATGCCGCTGCCGGGGGTCGCCTCAAAGAGCTGCACACCCAGATTGGGAAGGAATGTCCAGCCGTCGAGATTGCCGAACACATAGAGCGATTCGGGCCATGCGGCCACAGCGTCGTCGGCTATGAAATATTTGCCGTTGGGCAACGGCTCGAGAACCGGCGTCTTCGTTTCGTTTTCCTTGCCGGGGTTCTGGCCATTATGGAATACGAAATGCTTCGCGTCGGCAGGAAGAACCACCTTAATCCATTCCTCGCCGTCGATGGTCACGGTGGGGTTATCAGTGATTTCCACGCCGGTGTTGCGGTCGCCGTAAGTAGTCTGACCCTGATACTTCTGGAACATTTCGGGTGTCCACTTGTAGTTGGTACCGTACATGTCGCTGGCCTCGTCGTAGGTTGTAAGGTAGATATGCTCCCAGCCCTTGGTATTGCGGAAATATACCGTATTGCCTTCGGAGATGGTGAGCGAGCGGTGAGCCTCGTTGGTGTCGATAGTGAAGGTGAGTTTGCCGCCTTGAGTAAATTTCCAGCTGCGGTCCTGACCATAGACGATGTCGGTTGTCGTCTCGTTGACTTTGGCTTCCGAACCGCCGGTCGAGGGGCCGTAGCGCGTTTCGTTATGCCAGCCACCTTTCGTCTCGGTGAAGGAGAAATAGTGGCCGTTGTCGGCCGTGACGTCGAGTGTGAGGGTGAATACACCGCTTCCGGGAGCGGTCTCGGTCATGGCCGGGGCATCGGTTTCGTTCCAGCCGCTGCCGAAGTTGTGGAGGAAGTAGAGTTCAGTAGCTTTGTGGCCGCCGGGCTGATCGCCACCCTGCAGCTCACTGAAGAGGCAAACATAGCCAGCGGGAGAATAGACGCCTCCGTCCTTGATGTTGTCGCCGGTGATATTGTCGGTCTGAGAACCGTTATCGTTGTTGTTGAAGATGATGCCTCCGTAAGCCTGCTTTTTAACGGTCACCTTATAGTAGGTCTTGCCGTCGGCACCGGTTACGGTCTCCGGAACCTGCTTGCCGGGCCAGTTTCCGCATTCCTCTGGATTGTAGGTATAGAAAGCTACGGGCGACCAGTTGTCGTCGTTACGGAAATAGAAGGTATAGACATCCTCTACCGGAGAGCCGGCCTTGGAGACGGTAAGCTCCTTGGCATCGAGATTGAAGGTGAATGTATATTCGCCTGCACCGAGGTTGAATTTGGCATTCTGATGGTCGCCGTTCTGCACCTTGAATGGAGTATCGAGCGAAATCTCGACAGGACCGCTGTTAGGCGCAGCATGCCAGGTGCCGTCGATTTTAATACCGAACTGGCCGTTGGTTTTTACTTCTTTAGTAAGGACGTAGGAGCCGTTGGTTTCCGTCAGCTCCACACTTTCCCAGCTTGGATTACCGAAAATGTCGGTATGGATTTCCACTTTAGCCGCCTGCCCAGAGGCGAAAGCGAAGAGCACCGCCAGAAATAGCAGATAAAACTTCTTCTTGTTCTTAGAATGTAAGTAATTAGTTATTAAGGTAAAAGATATTTTCGATGGTAGGATTTTACTGCAAAAAGATTGGGGCTGAATCATCTGCTGTCAGACAAGTCGCCCGCGCCTGTGCGCATTTTGTCAACACAATGATAGGGTGTTGTATATCAGATCATGCGATGCAAAGTTATGTAAATTTCAAAAGCATTGTTTTTTCATTTAACTCATTTTAACTAAAGGCTGGTAAATATCCGTATGACTTCAGTTAACTAATGTTAATATTGTCTTATTTTTCGACAATATGTCTTGAAATTTATTATTTTTGCAATAAAAACATTATGCAGCTGACCATAAGGCGTTGAACCCTGAATCTAACTGTCCACACACTCCCTGCGCGAAGATGCCTGTGCCGGCAATCCACACGGGAATGTCCATCTCTTAGTCTGTGAACTGATTATCTTAAATTTAACTATACCAACTACCATGAAACTAAAGCTTTACGCACTGCTGCTTGCGGCAGTGGCTTCGGTGTCGTCGGCCGGTCTGGCCAGCGCCGCCCCGGCGGTTCCCGACCGCCTTTACTTCCCCAATGACCGAGGAACCGGCTGGATCTACATTGACAATGACAACACACAGGTGCCGCGTTTCTCCAAAGACAAAATCGGCAACGTAACCTCCTTCTCGATGCACGCTTACAGCGAGACGGCGGGAAGCAAACTTTTCTTTTTTATCGCTAACTCCCAGAAGGATAGCTTCGGTGGATATACCGGTGCCTCCGATTGCCTTTATACCGTTAGCGGCGACAGCTGGGACGGCACCTCGAACAAAGTGCTTGCCGCTGGCAAATACACCGCCTACCGCTACGGCTCGCTGAAACACTGCCATGAGCTTCCCGCCGGGGAATATGCCATCGACATGGAATTCGATTCGAGCAGAAGCGACGACGGAATCTCTATGGAGATTTTCGACTGCAACGCCACCCCCGACAATCTTTATTTCACCGCAAATATGGGCAACGGATGGCATTATGCCGATGCCCCGGCCTTCACAAAGAGCGGCAAGGTGTTCACCTACACGGTCGAGGCCGACAAGCAGTTCTACTTCTTCATCAACCGCAAGCGCCGCTCGAGCTGGGAAGCCATGACCGAGGCTAACTCCAGCTCGGCCTACGGCATCAACGGCGACAAGCACCTCGGCGGAGACCGCACCATCGACGGAACGGAATTCGACATGTCGCTCTACGGCACGATGACCCGCTGCTTCACCATTACCTCGCCGGGTAAATACACCTTCAAGATGGATTTCACCAACGGACGTCCCCATCTTACAATCACAAAAGAAGGCGGCGACGACCCCATCCTGATGGATACGGCAATGCCCGCTAAATATACCGGCGTGATTCTCCAGGGTTTTTACTGGGATTCCTACGACGATACCGCATGGAAGAATCTCGAAAAACTGGCCTACGACTACTCCAACTATTTCGAACTCGTTTGGGTGCCCAACAGCGGCAAAGCTTCGGCCGAAAAGAGCATGGGCTACGACCCCGTATACTGGTATACCAACCACAACAGCGCTTTCGGCACCGAGGATGAACTGTTCTCGATGAACGGTCTATATAACGACCTCAACACCAACATGATTGAGGACGTGGTAGTGAACCACCGCGGTGGCGCAACCAACTGGATCGATTTCCCCGAAGAGGTTGACCACAACGGCACAACGTGGACCTGGGATCCCTCTCATATATGCAGTACCGACGAAGTGAAAGACCAGGCCGACCAGGCTAAACCCACAGGCAATCCCGATACCGGCGATGATTTCAACGCCTATCGCGATCTCGACCACACCAACACCTACGTGCAGGATGGCATCAAGGCCTACCTCAATACTCTCCACGAGAAATACGGCTACAACGGCTGGCGCTTCGACATGGTTAAGGGCTACGGTGCAAAATACGTAGGCGACTATGTGCGCTCGGCAGGAATGAAATATGCCGTCGGCGAATACTGGGATTCGTTCGATCCCATCGTAAACTGGATTACGGGCACGGGGCTTGCCTCGGCAGCCTTCGACTTCCCGTTCAAATTCGCCCTCAACGACGCCATGAACGGCAACGAGGACCTCACCAAGGTTTCCTGGACTTACGAAAAGAAAGCTCAGCCTGCCGGACTTATACATCACGAGGTCTACAAGCGCTACGGCGTTACGTTCGTCGACAACCATGACACCTACCGCAACAACAACCGCTTCAAGAACGAAAACCTTGTGGTGGCTGCCAACGCTCTGATGCTCTGCTCGCCCGGCACCCCCTGCGTATTCCTGCGCCATTATCTCGACCATATGGACGCCATCAACCGCCTTATCGACATCCGCAAGGCCGTCGGCATCCACAACCAGAGCGAGGTTGAAATGATCAAACTCGAAAGCAACTGCTACGTAGCCCGCGTAAAAGGTCTCTACGGCAGTCTCGTGGTGAAAGTAGGCTCCGACATGAGCTACAACTGCACCGATGCAGGCTATACTATGGTAGCCGCCGGAAACGCAGACGACAATAACTACTGCGTATGGGCCAACGTTCCCATCTACGACCATATCACCCTGACGCCCGACCACAAGCCCGGCGATTATAAGGTATCGTCACCCTTCAAGCTGAATTTCGAATATACCAACGTGCCCGAAGGCGCATACCTCGTCTACACCACCGACGGCAAATATCCTACGCCGAACTACGGCACACGCGTAAATCTCGCGGCCAACCGCCAGGCCAAGGCTCCCGCCCGCGTTAATCTCGCAGGAACGGCGGCTGCCAACGACGAACTCAACCTCTGGATCGACAAGCCCGAGAACCACGTGATGGCTGCCGTATTCACCAAGGACGACCGCCCATATTCGCCGCTCTTCGACGGCACGTATACCCTTCCCGGCGACCTTACGGGCATCAACGGTATCGACGCCGAGAGCGACGGCCTGAATGTGGCCTACAACGCCTCGACGCGCACCCTCGAAGGCTTCGATGCCGACCGCGCCCGCGTGGAAGTGTTCAGCACCATGGGCACGCTCGTAGCAACCACGCCTTCGCTCACCGAACTCCCCGCCGGCATCTACATATACCGCGTGATGCTCGACGGCAACACCGCCACCGGTCGGCTTCGCCTTTGAAGGCGCGTCATAACGGTCCATCTGGGTCGTCGCTTGAGGGAATTTCGGGCTCGGTCATTGACTTCAGTCAACTCCCATCGCCCTCACCCTCAAGCTCCTACCATCTGGACCATTCTGACATCGCCTTCAAATAATACCAACTTTAATAAAATCGGGGCACCCGGCATTCGGGCGCCCCGATTTATTTATAAGGCCTATAAGGCCTATAGGGCTTATAAGATTTATAAAACTTATAAGATTTAGCCTGATCTATTATTTCACCAGAACCGTGCGGGTGAAGTCGCGGACAACCACGAGGTAGAGACCCGGCGCTACGGCGATTTCGGTGGTGCCGCGGGCGATGGCGCCCGAATGGCGGAGCACGCCGTCCATCGAGTAGACCGAAGCCACGTCGGTGCCGTCCTCACGGCTCTCAAGCACGAGGCGACCGTTACGGCAGTAGGCGTCCCACGAATGGTATTCGGCCTCCATGGCCTCCTGGATACCGCTGGTGCGGCAGTCGGTGAGCGCGATGTCGTCGATAAGCGTGCGGGCGTTGGTCGACTGCTCCATCTTCATACGCAGCGAGCCACGGCGGTTGATGGTCACAGAATATTTGCGGTAGGCGGGCGAAGCGGCATCGTCGGCCGAGATAGTCACCTTGCCGACCTCTTCCCAGGTTGTTCCATGGTCGGAGGATACGCTCACGGTGATGTCGGCGGGATATTTCGACTTGTCGTTAGCCCATGTTTTAGCCTGGAAAGTAAGAACGCCCATGCCGTTGGCCTTGTCCTCAAGCATGGTGAAATGTCCTCCCTTATCCTTATTCATGCGGGCACAGATATTTCCGCTGGTAGCGGCATCGGAATTGTTTATATAGGCATCGGTCTGCCATTTGCAGGCAGTTCCCTGATATTCTTTGTCGGAATAGCTCGAAGCGACACCCTTTTCGAAATCCTCGATGAAGGTTGGTTCGATCACGGGTACGGCGATGGTACCGTCAACGTCGGTGAAGTCGTCCGTAAAGTCCTCTGCTTCGGCCAGCAGGGTAGTGGAGTATTCGCCCTCGGTGGAGCCGAACAGGCGCATATAGAAGCGGTCCTGACCCGGAGCAAGCACTATCTGCGTTTTCCAGTCGGCTTTGTCGAGGCTGAGCTGGAAGGGAGCGGTGACCGTCAGGGTGATGTCTCCGGGAATATTCTCTATATCGGCAAGAATCTCGGCTACCTCGGAAGGCTGACCGGGTTCGGCGAAGAACTCAAGGTCGCCGTCGAAGAGGAACTGGATGGAGGGGATGGGAGCCAGCGTGGTTACGGCTACGGGGTCGGAGGTAAGAGTGCCGTTGGATACGGTGTATGTGTAGGCCGTCTCAGGCTCGAGGTCGGTTACGGTATAGCTCTCGGCGCTGGCGCTTACACTCTTGGGGTAGCCTTCAACGGGCGAGCCGCCGCGGCTTACGGTGAGCGTATAGGTGGCATTCTCGGCGTCGATGTTGCTCCATACGGCGTCGAAGCTCGTATCGGATATATTCACTGCAGGCCCGGCGGGAATGCCGTCGACGGCCGATGCGGTGAGCGTCACAGCGCGCGTAATCGAGCCGGAACGCAGAATCAGCTGACCTCCGGCATTGCCGGTGGCTGTGGAACGGTAGCTTACGGTTACCTCAGTGCCCTTGTTGGCGTCGGCGGCAGAAACCGATGTCGGCGAAACACTGAAGCCCGAACCGGCCACGCTGAGCGAGAGGGCCTCGGTGAGCGATGCACCTTTCACGGCAACCTTACGGCTGCGCGTAACGCCTGTAGCCGTTGTGCCGACGGCCACAATCGTACCCTCGGCGGGGCTGACAATCTCGGGGTCTGCTGTAGCGTTGAGCGTCCAGTCGACGGTATTTTTCGTTCCCCAGATATATTCCACCAATTCTGGATGGTCGATATACGGGTTACGGTTCTTCTGATGCTTGTATACGCCCTCGTTACGGTCGATTTCTTTCTGACTGACGGGGTCCTGGCGGTGCCATTTCAGCAGAAGCTCGAGCGACCAGCTTTTGAATACCGGGAAAGAGTTGCCGGCGAAGAACTGGTTGCCGTTGCCCTGGGTCCAGCGGCCTATCTGCGAGTTGTAGGCCGTGGCCATGTAGAAATATGTGCGGGCAAGGTCTCCCTTGTATTCGTCGTCGGGCTCGAACACCGTGCCGCTGTAGCCGGGGAAGGTGCTGCTGCCAAGACGTCCGAGAGCGCGGATGTTGCCGTTGTTGGCCAGGCGTGAGCCGCCGGAGCATTCACCGTAGGGGAAATTGCTGCGCTGACCGTTCACCTTGCCGTCGGTAGGGTAGAGGTGGAAAGCGTCGGAATACTGGGTGCTTTTACCTTTGCCCCACCAGCTTTTGGGGAGCGAATGCTCACGGTTCACGCAGTCGCCGATAAGCTTGTAGTTGCCGCATTTGGTAAAGCTGGCTGGCCATGCTTTGGTAGTATATATATCCCAGAGCGTGCCGTCGGGACGCATGTCGGAATCCTTATAAACGTTCCACAGGCCGTCGTAGCCTACGTTGGTATGTGAGGCGATTTTTGAGCTGAGCGCCGAGAGCAGTGCCTGCCCGTGATAGCCCTCGCAGGAGGTATAGTAGCCTGTCGGCTCGGCGGCGTTGCCGGAGAGCATCCATATCGAGGCAAGAAACAGAGAAGCAAGTTTTCTCATTTCAATCAGATTGAGGTTAAATAAGAATAAGCAAAAGAAAAAGGATGAACGGCAAAAGTAGGCTTTTACAGCGAGAAAACCGACGCTGTTAACATTTTTAACGAAAAAGAGAGCCCAACACAAGGGTTGTCGGAGCGATTTTACTAACTTTGCATGGGGTGGAGGCGTTATAAGAACAGACAAACAATAAAAACGACTACATATATGGAATCAACCCGCCAGGCAAAGATTGCCCGCTTAATACAGAAAGAACTTTCGGAAATCCTGCGGCAGCAGACGGCCAAAACCAACGGCATACTGGTGTCGGTATCGGCCGTGCGCGTCAGTCCCGACCTCAGCATAGCTCGCGCCTATCTCTCGATTTTCCCCAGCGACAAGGCTAAAGATATTCTTGAGAACATAAACCGAAGCGCCCGCACAATCCGGTATGAACTCGGCCAGAAAGTGCGCTTCCAGCTGCGCAAGATTCCCGAACTGGCCTTCCATCTCGACGACTCGCTCGACTATATCGAGAATATCGACCATCTTCTCCACGAGGATAACGCATCGAAATAATTTGCAATTATAGGGATTATACGCCCTATAGGCCCTATAACCTAAATAAAGCAGTGCTGAAACTTCGGATTGCGCTACGCTATCTGCTCTCGCGCAAACAATTCGGAGCCGTAAACGTAATATCGGCCATTTCGGTGGCTGCTGTGGCTGTGGCTGCGGCGGCCATGATAATCGTGCTGTCGGTTTTCAACGGTTTCGAACGCCTCGCCCAGTCGAAACTCTCTGCGCTCGACCCCGACTATCTCGCCGTGCCGACTCAGGGAAAGCGAATCGAGGGAATCGGCTCGCTTGTTGATTTGCTGGAGGGGGTCGACGGAGTGAAAGCGGCCTGCCCGCAGATATCCGAACGCGCCTACGCCATGAACGCAGAGGCGCAGAGTGCCGTCGTAATGCTCGGACTTACCGAACGCGGACTGCAGGAATCCGGAATAGCGGACGTGATTATCGACGGGACCGACCGGCTGACGAACGACTCGACTGTTCTGACAAGCGTCGGCGTGGCTATGGCTCTCGGAGTGCGGCCTTACGAAGGTGCCGACAGCATGAGCCTGTTCGAACCGCGGCGCACGGGCGCCATAAATCCGGCCAATCCTATGGCCGCTTTCCGCAAAGCCGACCTCAGGGTGGCGGGTGTTTATCAGGTTGAACAGGAGGAATACGACCGCGACATGGTGATTGTGGCCTACTCGCTGGCCTCGCGGCTGCTCGGCTACGACGACGCGGCTACCTCCATAGCCATCCACACCGGCGGCTCACGGGCTCCCGAATCCGATCTGAGGCAGATTGCAGAGCAGCATGGCCTCACTGTTAAAGACCGCTATGAGCAGCAGGAGCATACCTACCGCATGATAGCAATAGAGAAATGGATTTCATTCCTGATGCTGGGCTTTATTCTTGTTATAGCCTCGGCTAATATAATCTCAACCCTCTCGATGCTTGTGCTCGACAAGGAGCCTTCGATGGCCATACTGCGCGCCATGGGCGCTACGCGTAGACTTATCCGCGGCGTATTCGCCACGCAGGGATGGCTGATAATATTGCTCGGAGGTCTGGCCGGAATTGCATGCGGTGTGCTTCTCGTGGCCGGACAGATGCGCTACGGCTGGGTGAAGCTCGGCGCATCCAATCCGGAACTTATGAGTATCACCAACTACCCCGTGGAGCTTCGTTGGGGCGACGTAGGATTCACGCTCGCAGCATTAACGGGCGTGGCATTGCTGCTCACGCCCGTTGTAGGGATGGTAGTGAAAGGTAGAGACGGCGATAATGACAGCCGTCAGGTCAGTCGGTGATTACGTCGGCCGCACGCCCGGCCGACTGCTCGCGTACTATAGCATTGGCCATCTCCACAGCCACGGAGATGTGGGGGCAGATATGGTCGGCTCCTATCATCCGGTCGATACCGGCGCGCAGAAGAGTTTCGCGCACATTTTCCTTGACACCGGAAAGCACGATGTGGATTCCGTCGGCCTGCGAGGATTCTATAAGAATCTCCAGGTTGTGGAGGGCGGTAGAGTCGATGAACGGCACCTTACGCATACGCACTATGCGAACCTTAGGCTTGTCGACAAGTGTGGAACGCATGAGCTCCTCAAATTTTGTGGCCACACCGAAGAAGAACGGTCCGTCGATTTCGTAGACCTCCACACCGGGAAGCACATCGAGCACCTCGTGGTGCGAAGCGTCCAGATCCGTACCCTCGGCCACGTCGAGCTGCGAGGAGTAAACCTTGATTTCTGTATTTTCCATAACGCGGCGCAGGAAGAGCACCACGGCAAGAAGCAGACCTATCTCGATGGCAATCGTCAGGTCGAATACCACCGTGAGAAGGAATGTCACCACCATTACCGAAACGTCGCTCTTGGGATTGCGGAGCATACCGCGGATGGTGCGCCATCCGCTCATGTTATACGACACCATGACGAGCACTGCGGCCAGACAGGCCATGGGCACGTAGCTGATCAGCGGCATCAGGAAGATGAAGATGAGCAGAAGCACCACTGCATGGACCACGCCGGCCACGGGAGTGCGGCCGCCGTTGGTGATATTGGTCATTGTACGGGCTATGGCGCCAGTAACGGGGATACCACCGAAGAATGGAACGACCACGTTGGCTATTCCCTGGCCGATAAGTTCGGTATTGGTCGAGGTGCGCGAGCCAGTCACACCGTCGGCCACCGTAGCCGAAAGCAGCGACTCAATCGCGCCGAGCACGGCGATAGTAAACGCCGAAGGGAGGAGCAGATTGATGTTTTCCATCGTAAGCGAGAAACTCTGCACTTCGGGAATGTCGGTCGACATGGCGCCGAACCGGTCGCCGATAGTGGAGATTTCAAGCCCCGGCATCATGGATTTGAGGAAAGCGACACCTGCCGTAACGATTACGATGGCAAGCAGCGCGCCGGGCAGACGTTTGGAAATCTTGGGCGTCAAGATGATAATTGCGAGAGAAAACAGAGCCACACAGAGTGTAGGGATGTCAATCTGGTCGAAATTCCGTAGATACACACCCCATTTGCCTGTGAAATCGCCGGGAAGATTCTTCAGGCCGAGGCCGAAGAAGTCGTTAATCTGCGTCGACAGAATGGTGAGGGCGATACCGGCCGTGAAACCTACCACGATAGGGTAGGGGATGAACTTGATTACTGTTCCGAGCTTGAACAGACCCATCAGAACGAGAATCAGACCCGCCATGAACGTGGCAACGGCGAGACCTTCAAGCCCGAAACGTGAGATAATTCCATAGACAATAACGATGAATGCTCCCGTAGGGCCTCCGATCTGCACTGAGTTGCCACCGAATGCTGAAACCATGAAACCGCCGATTATGGCGGTAATAAGGCCTACCGTGGGGCTCACACCGGAGGCAATACCGAAAGCGATGGCGAGGGGAAGGGCTACGATGCCCACAACGATACCGGCCACAACGTCGGCCTGGAGTTTTTTCGAGTCGTAGTGGCGCATTGCCGACCACAATTTGGGACGGAAGTCCACAGCTCCGCTGAAATTCATAATGTGAAGCTTTTTACCTTGAATAAATTAGTACCTGAAAAGGAATATATATCAGATAGTTGAAAACCAAAAATGAATGCCCTTACATTCAAAATCCGCTGCAAAGTTAAGAAATCCTAAAAAAATACGCAAACCCACTTCCCCGATTCGCCGCAACTCCCGGCCAATATCCACGATTTCTTAGCCCCCGATATCTTAGAGGCCCTAATTTCCTTAAATTTCTTATATTCTTTAGAATCTTCAGAGTCTTTAATGTCCTTAAGGTCCTTAGAGTCCTTAGAGTCTTTAAAGTCTTTAAGGTCACTTTTCTGGATGCTGTGTCTGCACCAGCCGGGACACAAAAAAAGCGGAGTCCGGTGGAACTCCGCTCTGTGGGAAGGTAGCCCATAGGAGAATCGAACTCCTCTTTCAAGAATGAAAATCTTGCGTCCTAGCCGATAGACGAATGGGCCGTTCAACCCACTGACTTTCGCAAGCTTGTGGGTGAAAAATTACGAGAACTATTATTCAATCATTTCACTTTTTCAGCAAATAGGATGGAGAGGGATGCTACTCAAACCAAAACCGGCATGAAAAAGCCGGGTGGAGAGAGCCCTGGATAAGGAGGCTATCAGGCGAGCTTGTTGATGTGAAGAGCAAGCTTGCTTTTGAGGTTCGAGGCCTTGTTCTTCGAGATCGTCTTCTTCGAAGCGAGGCGGTCGAGCATAGCTTCAATCTTTACATATGTTTCCTGAGCCTGAGCCTTATCGGTCATAGCACGGAGACGACGCACAGCGTTGCGGGCTGTTTTTGCGTAATAGCGGTTACGCAGGCGGCGGCTCTGAGTCTGGCGAATGCGCTTTAAAGCGGATTTATGGTTTGCCATTTTAGTAGAAAATGCTAATTCTTTGGATTATTGTTTAATGGTAGCCCATAGGAGAATCGAACTCCTCTTTCAAGAATGAAAATCTTGCGTCCTAGCCGATAGACGAATGGGCCATGATTTCCGATTTGCGGTGCAAAGTTAATATGAATTTCTCAATTGTGCAAATTTTATTATGATTAAAGTTGTAATTGAACGTGGCCAATCTGGCAATTACAGCATTTAAAAAATGATGATACAATGAAATAACATATAAAATCCGGATAGAAAAATTATTTAATAAATTTCTCTATCCGGAATTATTTCAAATAAATTCCATTCAGCGCGGATAATTAAGAGATGCAGCCACTCGCTCCAGAGTCTGACGCGACTCGAGCAGACGCGAATAGCATACACCTGAACTGCATTGAGCCGACAGTCGGGCGAGATATTCGGCATATGCTCCCCAGTCGTCGATGGGACGACGGCTCACTCCGCTTTCCATTGCGGCGCGGGCCACGGCCGGAGAGACAGTCTCGAGCAGGCGCGGATCCATCGGTTTGGGCAGGATATACTCGGGTCCGAAAGCCAGATCCGGCCGTCCGTAAGCCTCCCGGATTTCCGCAGGTACAGGCTGATGAGCGAGCGAGGCTATCGCACGTGTGGCGGCAAGTTTCATTTCCTCGTTGATTGCGGAGGCACCGCAGTCGAGTGCGCCGCGGAAAATATAGGGGAATCCGAGCACGTTGTTGATCTGATTCGGGAAATCCGAGCGGCCGGTTGCGAAAATCAGGTCGGGGCGCGACTCAACGGCCTTATCATATGCAATCTCCGGATCCGGGTTTGCAAGGGCGAAAACAATCGGCTTCGGAGCCATGGAGCGGAGCATTTCGGGGGTAACCACATCCTTTACGGAAAGACCGAGAAACACATCGGCTCCGCGCATGGCGTCGGCAAGGGTATGAATGTCGCGCGAAGTGGCGAACTCGGCCTTCTGCGGGTTGAGGCTACCGCGGTCATTACGAACCACTCCTTTGGAATCGCACATCACTATATTCTCCCTACGCACGCCGAGAGCCACATAAAGCCGCGTGCATGAAATGGCTGCGGCCCCCGCGCCGTTTACCACCAGCTTAACATCCTCTATATTCTTTCCCTGAATTTCGAGAGCGTTGAGAAGGGCGGCTCCGGAAATTATGGCCGTGCCGTGCTGGTCGTCGTGCATCACCGGGATATCACATTCCTCCTTAAGGCGAGTCTCTATCTTAAAACATTCAGGGGCCTTGATGTCTTCGAGATTGATGCCTCCGAATGTTGGCTGCAGAGCCTTTACAGTCTGGATGAACTTCTCGGGATCCTGCTCGTCTATTTCTATATCGTAGCAGTCGAGTCCGGCGAAAATCTTGAAAAGAAGTGCCTTCCCCTCCATTACCGGTTTGCCTGCGGAGGCGCCTATATTGCCGAGACCGAGAACGGCGGTGCCATTGGAGATTACGGCAACAAGATTCCCCTTATTGGTGTATTCCCACACCCGGCGAGGGTCATCCTTTATTTCAAGGCATGGGTAGGCCACTCCTGGCGAATATGCCAGTGCAAGGTCGGCTGGAGTATTATATGGTTTGGTGGGAATTGTCTCCATCTTGCCCGGGCGCGGTTCGCGATGGTAGGCAAGGGCCATTTTCTTAAGAAGATTTTCCATAGGGCTGTCAGTATAATAGAAAGGGAGGAGCTTTTGCCTGCCGGCGCGCTCCTCCAATTATAACATTTCAGAATATATTTTGCTCAGATATCTTTATTCCTTTTCTCCGTAGGCAAGGTCGCCGGCGTCGCCCAGTCCGGGCACAATATAGGAATGTTCGTTGATGTGGTCGTCTATGGCGCCGCACCATACGGTAGTCCGCTCGTCGGGGAAATGAGCCTTCACATAGTCGACGGCCTGCTGCGACGCAATAACCGATGCCACGTGAATCTGCGCCGGTTCCCCTTTGGTGAGCAGGGCGCGGTAGCTGAGATCCATCGACGCGCCGGTGGCGAGCATCGGATCGGCCAGAATGAGAACCTTGCCGTCCAGACGCGGAGAAGCGAGATATTCTATGCAGACGTCGAAATTCTCCTTTTCCTTATATTTACGGTAGGCCGATACAAAGGCATTTTCGGCATGGTCGAAATAATTGAGGAAACCCTGGTGGAAAGGAACTCCGGCACGGAAAATAGTGGCCAGCACCAGAGGCGACTCTATCACTTGCGTCTTCGCCACCGAAAGAGGAGTGAGCGTATCTATGGTCTTATATGCGAGAGTCTTGGAAATCTCGTAGGCCATAATCTCGCCGATGCGTTCGAGATTGCGGCGGAAACGAAGCATGTCCTTCTGTATGTTTACATCGCGTAGTTCGGTCATATACTGGGATATGAGCGAATTGTGGTCGGCAAAATTCACTACTTTCATAGGATCCTGATTTAAAATTTAATCGTTGGAGGCTATAAATAAGGTTTTCCCGTGGCCTCCAACCTACAAATTTAGTAAAATTAGTTGATAAATCAGTAAACGAGACCCATATTATCAACCCAGAGCGTAAGTCCCAGAGTACCTATATAAGCGGTACCGCTGCCGGCCGAGGCCATAACGAGAAGATGAGTGGGAGTGGCATCCGCATCATCCCATCCCACTTCTTTAACGGGCACCATCTTTCCCTTCGAGTTGCGCGCGTAGTAGCTTTTTTCCTCAGGAATAAGCCCCATGAAGGGCTTATAGTCGGAGCGCGAGGTGATGTCGCCGTACCATACGGGGATACGGTAGTCGTCAACCCAACCGTTGGTCGACTTGCCGAAATGGCGTCGGCCGGTACCTACGCGCTTGGCGAAAATATTACCGTCGGCATCCTCCCAGCGGCGCTGAAGAATTATGTAAACCTCGGCATTGTCGTGGCCAGGATATGTTTTTTTCTTTCCGAAGCCCGAGGAATAGGTGCGGTCGGAATTGGCCGGCATTTCCACCTTATAGTCGAACTGCAGAGCCTTGGGGCGGCGGGTGAACGGTATGCCCATTTCCATCTTCGAGTATGGCTCCTTGGTAGACTTCACCGGTTCGATGAATTTTCCGAGGAAAATGGAACCTGCTACCACTACATCCACATTGATCAGACCGAGAGCCTTGCAATGCTCCATCATAGTGGTAAGCTTGCATGCCCGGCCGTTCCCGCGCTTGTCGGGAAACACGGCGTTGCTCCCCTTGGTTATTCCTACCACCTTAGCCATCACATTGCTCGTGGCCCATGGCGACACTCCCTGATTGGTATAGGCTTTATCGCCGTTTACCACAGCATTCGGAGCAATTTCGTAGAGTTTCTTTGTATTACCCCCGATTATTTTGGATTCTGGTATGTTGCGGGTCACCCAATTTTCAAAATCCCCGTATTTTATAGGCTCGAATTTATCGGCCGACACCGTGAATGTGGAGCCGGCGCATGCCATGACCGCAGATATAATAAAGCAACGGCACGGGTGTGAAACCTTCCTGATATTCATATACCTTTATTCTTAGTTTTCGGATGCAAAGTTAAGAATTTAGTGTCTTACAATGCTAATAACAATCCAAACGGGCTAACAGTCAAGACATATAGCCCAAAAAACAAAGAATATTATCAACCCAGGCGCCGATGTTGATAACCATGTGGAAAACGGGTGGAAAGCGATGTGGAAAATAATAATGCCAAATTTTGGAAAATAAAAATTTACAGCGGAATAAGGGAGTGAAAGCAAACATCCAAATTAACCGGGAAAAGCTTATCGACGCACTTCAACCATAGATTTCAACAGAAACAGAGAGATTTTTTGAAGGAAAGTTATTAACTTTGCAACTTATCAACAGCATGTTAATAAAGTTTGCAAATATTTGATGTTCAGCTTAAATATATGTTGAATGTATGATGATAAAGTTTACTTGCACATCAATAACACTAAAAAGCAAGAAAAACAGAATAAAGTTATCATCGCTTTCAACATCCATTATTATTATTTGGGAAAAAGCTGAATTTTATAATTAATTTTTCAAACATTTTAAATAATAAGGAATGAATGTTGAAAACCCGCAGGAAGCAACCCGAAAGGAGCGCCCCGCCGACCTTCGCGAAGCCATCCTGCAGCTGAAAAAAAAGAAAGGAGCGGTAATCCTGGCCCACTACTACCAGAAAGGGGAAATTCAGGATTTAGCCGATTATATAGGAGATTCGCTCGCCCTGGCCCGTATAGCCGAAAAACTCGACAACCGTATCATAGTGATGTGCGGTGTTCACTTCATGGGAGAGACGGCCAAGATTCTCTGCCCCGACAAAAAGGTGCTCGTTCCCGACATGAATGCAGGCTGCTCGCTTGCCGACAGCTGCGACCCGGTGGAGTTCGAAGCCTTTATTAAGGAGCATCCCGGAAGCACAGTTGTAAGCTACGTCAACACCTCAGCCGCCGTAAAGGCGCTGACCGACGTTGTGGTCACCTCGTCGAACGCACGCCAGATAGTGGAGGCGCTCCCGGCCGATGCAAAGATAATATTCGGGCCCGACCGCAATCTCGGCAGCTATATAAGTTCCACCACCGGACGCGAGATGACCATATGGAACGGTGCATGCCACGTCCACGAGCAGTTCTCGCTTGAAAAGATTGTGGAATTGAAAAAAGATCATCCCCGGGCGAAGCTGCTTGTGCATCCCGAATGCCGCAAGAGCGTGGTTATCCTTGCCGATAAGGTAGGATCTACTGCCGCACTCCTTAAATATGCCCGGGAAAGCGACGCTAAGGAGTTCATTGTGGCTACAGAAAGCGGTATTCTACATGAGATGCAGAAAAGTTGTCCGGAAAAGGTGTTCATACCTGCTCCTCCCGAAGATTCAACCTGCGGATGCAACGACTGCAATTTCATGAAGCTTAATACCCTTGAAAAACTTTACGACTGCCTCCTCAGCGAATCTCCGGAGATAGAGGTAGATGCCGAACTTGCCTCCAAAGCCCGGAAACCGATAGAGCGTATGCTTGAGATGTCGGCGCAGCTGGGTATATAATTAATTATTATCGGGATTAATCGAGATAAATCAAGATTAATCCGGATTAATCCCGATAATTTTCCCGATAAATTCTGATAAATCCCGATAAAAATAAATGGAATACCGTCATAAAGAGATAGAAAAGCGCTGGCAGCAGCGATGGAAAGAGGATAAAACCTACCGCACGAAAACAGACAGCACCAAGCCTAAATTCTATGTGCTCGATATGTTCCCGTATCCCTCCGGAGCCGGGCTGCATGTGGGCCATCCTCTCGGCTATATTGCATCCGACATATTCGCCCGCTACAAACGTCTGCGTGGATTCAATGTGCTCCATCCTATGGGCTACGACGCCTACGGACTTCCTGCCGAGCAATATGCCATCCAGACGGGTCAGCATCCCGAAGTTACAACAAGTAACAACATAGCACGCTACCGCGAGCAACTCGACAACATAGGTTTCTGTTTCGACTGGGACCGCGAGATACGTACCTGCGACCCCGACTACTATAAATGGACCCAGTGGGCGTTCATAGAGATGTTCAACCATTACTACGACATCGACGCCGACAAGGCCATGCCGATTGCCGCTCTCGAGAAGCATTTCGAGAAATATGGATCGGAGGGAGTGAATGCTGCCGAAACCAAACCTCTGCACTTTACTGCCGAAGAGTGGAATTCCATGGACGATAAGACCAGGAGCGACACTCTGATGAACTATCGCATTGCCTATCTCGGCAATACGATGGTGAACTGGTGTCCTAAACTCGGCACCGTGCTCGCCAACGACGAAGTGAGCGAAGGAGTGAGCGTGCGCGGCGGTTATCCCGTAGAGCAGAAACTGATGTACCAGTGGTGTCTGCGCGTTAGCGCCTACGCTCCGCGTCTGCTCGACGATCTCGCAGGTGTTGAATGGTCAGACTCTATCAAGGAAACACAGCGCAACTGGATCGGGCGTTCCGAAGGAGCCGAGATGCAGTTCAAGGTAAAGGATTCCGACGTGGAGATGACCATATTCACCACGCGTGCCGACACTGTGTTCGGTGTAACCTTCATGGTGCTCGCTCCCGAGAGCAAATATGTGGATATGGTGACCACTCCCGCGCAGAAAGAGGCTGTGGCAGCCTACCGCGACGAAATCAAGCATAAGACCGAGCGCGAGCGCATGATCGACAAGAAGGTAAGCGGTGTATTTACCGGCGCCTACGCCATCAATCCTCTTTCCGGTAAGGAGATACCCATATATGTGAGCGACTACGTTCTGGCCGGCTACGGCACCGGCGCCATCATGGCAGTTCCGGCCCACGACAGCCGGGACTATGCATTCGCCCGACATTTCTCGTTGCCTGTCATCCCGCTGATAGAAGGTGCCGACGTGAGCGAGGAGAGTTTCGACGCCAAGGAAGGAAAAATGATAAACTCCTGCGGTCCGGAACTATCCCTCGATGGAATGGAGGTAAAGGATGCCATAGCCGCAACCAAGAAATTCATCGAACAGAAGGGGATTGGCAATGTGAAGGTAAACTACCGCCTTCGCGATGCCATATTCAGCCGCCAGCGCTATTGGGGCGAGCCTTTCCCGGTATATTACAAGGATGGTGTGCCCCACGTGCTTCCTCTCGACAAGCTACCTCTGCAGCTGCCGGAAATCGACAAATATCTTCCTACCGAGTCGGGTGAGCCTCCCCTGGGCCGCGCCGCCGACTGGAAGACTGAGGATGGCTATCAGCTCGAACTCAATACCATGCCAGGCTTCGCCGGTTCGTCGGCCTACTACCTGCGCTATATGGATCCTCACAACTCCGAAGCGCTCGTAAGTCCGGAGGCTAACAGCTACTGGCGCAATGTCGACCTGTATGTAGGCGGTACCGAGCATGCCACCGGTCACCTTATTTATTCTCGTTTCTGGAATAAATTCCTCTACGACCTCGGCAAGGTTTGCGAGAAGGAACCCTTCCGCAAACTCATCAATCAGGGTATGATTCAGGGGCGCAGTAACTTCGTTTACCGCATAAAGGATACAAACACTTTCGTGTCGGCCGGTCTGAAGGATAAATATGATGTGACGCCTATCCACGTAGATGTCAACATCGTGGCGAACGACGTGCTCGACCTCGACGCATTCCGCGCCTGGCGCCCTGACTACGCCGATGCCGAGTTCATACTCGAAGATGGAAAATACATCTGTGGCTGGGCTGTTGAGAAAATGTCTAAATCGATGTTCAACGTAGTGAATCCCGACGATATAGTGGAGCGCTACGGAGCCGACACACTGCGTCTCTACGAGATGTTCCTCGGTCCGGTAGAGCAGAGCAAGCCCTGGGATACCAACGGCATCGACGGAGTGAACCGCTTCATAAAGAAACTGTGGAATCTGTTCTACAAAGGCGACCAGTGGCTCGTAACCGATGAAAAGCCGTCGGCGGAGTCGCTGAAGTCCATCAACAAACTTATAAAGAAAGTCACGCAGGATATAGAGGCTTTCAGCTACAACACCTCTGTGAGCGCGTTCATGATATGTGTGAACGAACTCAGCCAGCAGAAATGCCACAGCGCCCAGGTACTGTCGCAGCTTATCGTGCTTCTGGCGCCGTTCGCTCCCCACGTGAGCGAGGAATTATGGCATGCCCTCGGTAATCAGACCACCGTATGCGACGCCGCGTGGCCCGAATGCGACGAGTCGACGCTCGTTGAGAAAAACGTGGTGTATCCTGTAAGTTTCAACGGCAAAGCCCGCTTCAACATAACCGTTCCCGCCGATATGCCCGCATCCGAAATAGAAAATACCGCGCTTGCCCACGAAAGCGCTGCCAAATGGATCGAGGGAAAGACGGTGAAGAAAATAATAGTGGTGCCTGGAAGAATAGTGAACATAGTGGTAGGCTGACCCATTGGTCGCAACGCAATAAACAGCCGTTCAGCAACGTTAATAGTGTGAGCAAAATAGGTGATTTTCTGTTTTGCTCACACTTTTGTAAAGAATAAACCATATAGATGAGACTTCCTGAAAAACTGGTATTTGCCACCAACAACACCCATAAGCTCGAGGAAGCCCGCGCAATAATAGGCGCACTTGCCAGCCGGACGGCTACTCAGTGCCGTTTACTTTCGCTTGATGAAATAGGCTGCCACGACGACGTGGAGGAAACCGCCGATACGCTTGAAGGCAACGCGCTTATAAAAGCACGCTGGATAGCGGAGCGCTACGGGCTCCCCTGTTTCGCCGACGATACCGGTCTGGAGGTGGATGCGCTCGGTGGGCTTCCGGGAGTCCATACGGCCAGATTCGCGGCCATGGATAATCCCGAGGCCGCAAGCCACGACTCCACAGCCAATATGCGGCTTTTGTTGAAGCGTCTTGAAGGAAAGTCAAATAGAAAAGCTGCCTTCCGTACGGCCATAGCCTTGATTATCGACGGCGAGGAACATCTGTTTGAAGGAAGGGTAGAAGGTACCATCGCCGAATCGCCCTGTGGTAAAGAAGGCTTCGGATATGATCCCGTATTTATTCCCGATGGATTTGAGGAAAGTTTCGCACAGATGAAGGCTGAAATGAAAAATTCGCTCAGCCACCGTGGACGCGCCCTTGCGGCGATGATGAAGAATTTCCAAACAAGCACTATATAAACCGACATGATAAAAAAACTAATATTCCTTTTTGTAGCGTCCGCGATTGCCATGATTGCTCCTGCCCAGACGGCTGTTGGGGCATGGAAACTTTATACACCGTTTTCGGGAGTATCGGATATGGCCGAAACCGATGCCTACGTATACTATCTTTCAGCCGGCTCGTGCTATCGTATTGACAAATCCACATTCGAGGTAGGCGCGCTGAACGTATCCAACAGCCTGCACGACGCGTCGGCCAACGGTATTTATGCCGACGCTACGGGCAAGAGTGTAGTTGTCACGTATGCCACCGGCAATATGGACCGACTCTACGATAACGGCAAAATAGTAAATATGAGCGATGTGAAAGATGCCATAAGCATGAATTCACGCAATATCAACGATATGGCGTTTGCTTCGGATCGTTTCTATGTAGCTACTGATTTCGGTCTGATTACCTACAGCAACTCGAAAAATGAGGTGATGGAGACGATGTTCACCGAATCGCCGGTGCTGTCTGTAGGAGCGTCCGCTGAGACAGTAGCCCTGGGTATGGACACTCGTTTGTTTGTTGCACCTGCTTCTCAGCGCATTAAAAAATTATCCGACCTCACTGAGATTACTTCGGTCCAGCAGCCGTACGGCACTTTGCATTCCATCGTCGTGCTTGGCGCCGATATGATTTTCATGGTTCAGAACAATTACATCAGCCGCGTGAAGCTTGCCGGCGACAATTATGCCGACAGCGAATACCTCAATTGGTTTGGCATTGAAGGATACGGTAAAAACCAGATTTTCGATGTTTACGCCAACAGAGTAAACAAGGTTGACGATAAACTCGGCTATTGCCTTAATGCCGACGGACTTTTTGAATTAGGCAGTGATGGAAGTATTAAAATGACAGGACTAACCAAGCCCGACAAAAATACCGATTATCTTTATCAGGGGTCGCTTGCCTCTGTATGGGAAGGATCCACGGCAGGCGTGCGTCAGATGGATTATACCGCAGCTACGCCTGCTGAAAAAGTAGGCTATATCACCGGCTCGGAAATCAGCATCCCTGAAATCCACGAGCTTCATGCCGGCCCCTCCGGCAAAATCTATATGAACATGGTCCGTTCCAACGGTATACTGGGACTGAGGGACTACGACATATACCCTTCTAAAGTTATGGCCTTGAAAGATGGTAAATTTGAGGATGTAACTGGATACGATGTGGAATACGGAAACAATCATAGAGGTGGACTTACAGCACCTTATGCCACTTATAATATATTCCGAGTAAAAGAAGATCCGCAAGATCCGGACGCTTATTTCGTAGGTACTTTTTATGAGGGAATATACCATATTAAGAATAATAAGCAGTTACATCACTATGGTCTTAAAGAAGCAGGATTCAATCATATTCAGAATTGGTCTTGTATTGTTTATGATTGTGATACAGATAAGTTTGGAAACTTATGGACCTACTGTCTTGGAGAGGCAGATACTCAGTGTCGAGTGTTTGTTCTCCCTGCAGACAAGCGTAATAAAAAAGAAACGACACCCGACGATTGGAGAGGTTTCGCATTGCCTGGTGTAAATAATGATGCATGGGTTAACAGTGTAATTGCTTGTAAACAATCCGACCGTGTAATTATTACACACGGACAGGACAGTAAAAAGATTTTCGTTGTTGACACTAAAGGTACCGCATCGGTTAATGACGACCAGGTAATCATCGTTGATAATGAAATAGACCAGGACGGCAAAGTATTGCCGAAGACTTTCGGATTCACGTGTGCCGTAGAAGATAAACTCGGTCGTGTATGGATTGGAACTGATGTTGGTTTGTTTGAGATTACCGACCCTGACAAGATTACGTCATCCACAATCTCAATACGTCGTCAGAAGGTGTCGCGCAACGATGGTACTAATCTCGCTGACTATCTTCTTGACAATACGATTATTACCGGGATTGCTGTAGATAGTTCCAACAGAAAATGGATTTCCACAAAAGGTTCAGGAGTTTATCTTGTTAGCCCAGATGGTGATACAATCCTTGAGCATTACACCACCGACAATTCCATTCTTCCCTCAAACAACGTGAATAGTGTGGCGTGCGATCCTTTATCCAATAAGGTCTATTTTGCAACCTCATATGGCCTGATTGAATACGCCTCAACATCGTCGCCCGGAGCTGAGAATTACGATGACGTATATGCTTTCCCGAATCCTGTGCGTCCTGACTACGGCGGCTGGATTACCGTTACCGGCCTTATGGAAAACTCTCTTGTCAAGATTGCCGACTCGGCCGGTAATATTGTCCACCAAGGCAAGAGCGACGGCGGAATGTTCGTATGGAACGGCAGCAATCCTTCAGGTGAGCGTGTACGCAGCGGAATCTACTATGTGCTTGCCTCGCAGAATGCCACCGGCAGCGCAGAGGCTTGTGTCACCAAGATTATGGTGATTAACTAACTGTAAAAATAACATACTCCTTTACTTAATTTAGCGATGGCTACTTTAAAATATAAGGACGACACAGACCGCGCTTATGGCCTCACGGGCATGAGCGTGTGTCTTTGCCTGATGGACAGTGAGCGGTTTCTGATGCATCTTGATCTCGACTCCGAGGCCGACCAGGGAATGGTGTTCACTCCTGATTTTTATCAGATTCAGAACCAGAAACTTTCTGCCAAAGCCGTATGGGCCGGAAATCTCAACCATTTCAAGTTACTTACCGGAATGATGATTTCCAATCTGATGTGTCGTGCTTTGGTCAGAGATGGCAAGGAGATTACTCGCGAACTTTCAGATCTTGTTCTGAGAAATCTTCAGACCGAGGGAGCTGCACTTTGCTCACTTGAGGCCGACGAGACCGGACGCCTCTATACAGAAAGCTATAATTTCTTCCATAGGGTTTTCTGTCATCCGCAAGTCGATACTCTTGTTGAGGCACTGGTAAGAGAACTGCAGCAGAAACGCCATGTAGAAGCCGAAACTGTCCTCCAGATTTTGCGTCCCCTATTGAATTGATTATTTCCAAAATCGATTATGTCTCATTTTCCGGATAATACAATCAGAGGGAACAATATCGAAAATAATTATTCGATAATAGCATTAGGTTTATATTTATTTATAAATCTGATATTTATTGTCAAATATGGGTTACGGGTAAGTCCACTTGTCGTTATTTTAGGAATTGTATTGTTCTTAACCCTTGTATTAGGGATATTTAAGCTATACAACAATCGGTTTGTAGATAAAAACATAGTCTGGCTGCTACTGATATTTGCTGTATTTAGTTATTGTCTGACGCTGTTTGTGCCATTGGAATCGCTTAATGTTGACAGATGGCAAATAATAACCTGCTTTTGTAATGCTGTTGAAAATGGAGAATATCCTTACCTATCGCATCCTGAAAATATACCGGAAAATCTTCCTGGACCATCGCCTTTTTATTTTGTACTCTCATACCCTTTTTATAAACTGAATTTTTTTGAAGGAATTCCGCTTGCGGCATCTTTTCTTTGGTATTTCTGTCTTCCTTTTAAATCGAGAAAGAACAGGGTTCTGACTACATTACTTCTACTCATTTCTCCTGTATATATTTATGAGATAATGGTAAGAAGCACAATAATTACCAATTCTCTTATTATTTTAATTTGGGCTACATATTTTGTAAGATTCGGCAGGTGGAATGCCAGTACAGTGTTTTTTAATGCCCTACTTTTCGGAATGTTGCTGAACACCAGAAACGTCTTTATAATTCCGGTCCTGATTTATGGAGTATATTATGTTTGCAGAAAACAGACACAGATGAAGATACTCTGGTGGTCGTTTGTTTCTATTATTTTTTTTCTGTCGTTATATGCTCTTTTGGCTGCGGTTTGGGGCGTAGAGAATGTATTGGAATATAATCCATTCCGGGTTCAGAGTGAAATGATTATTCCTGCATGGCTGAGCGTGACAATAGTCTTTATTGCGGTGGTAGCCGGAGCATTTGTAAAGAAATCTGAGAATATAGTTTTCTATAGCTGTTTGATTTTCTTTATATCAGCTTTCTCAACATATCTCTGGACGTCATTTCATGATGAAAGTTTTTCCTATGCTTATCTTGAGCATTTTGATATTACATACTTTCTTTTCTCATATACATTTGCACTTTATTTAATTAAGCCTGAAATATGTATAAAGGTAAGACTGTAACCGTTGTGATGCCTGCTTATAATGCAGAAAAAACACTCGAAATCACATACAACGAAATACCTCATCATATTGTGGATAATGTGATTTTGGTTGATGACTATAGCTCGGATAAGACTATAGAGGTGGCGAAATCTCTTAGAATTAACTATGTGATTCGCCATGAAAAAAACAAAGGTTACGGTGGTAATCAGAAAAGTTGCTATAAGAAAGCTCTTGAGATTGGTTCTGATATAATCATCATGCTTCATCCTGATTATCAGTATACTCCTAAGCTGATTGAGGCAATGGTTTCTCTTATAGGGAATAATGTATATCCAGTTGTCTTCGGTTCAAGAATCTTAGGCAACGGAAGTTTGAAAGGTGGAATGCCAATATATAAGTATATAAGTAACAGGTGGTTGACTTTCATTCAGAATGTGCTTATGAGACAAAAACTGTCTGAATACCATACCGGATACCGTGCTTTTTCTGCTGAAGTACTGAGAAATGTTGCATTTGATAAATGCGGCGATAACTTTATTTTCGACAATCAGATTATCGCACAGATTTTCCATAAGGGATATGAGATTGCTGAAATCACGTGTCCTACAAAATATTTCAAGGAAGCATCTTCTATCAATATCAAGCAGAGTACCATATATGGGCTTGGAGTGCTGAATGTTTCTTTCAGATACATGCTCCATCATCTCCATCTGCTTCGTTATCCTATTCTTTCTTGAAATGCCCCGTTATGAAATGCTTAAAAGATATTTTGCGACCTTTTTACAGACACTATCTGGCGTATAGGAACCGGGGGAACGACGTTACATGCAATATCCGCGGGCGAAGTTGCAAGCGGCTTCGGCCAATTTGACCATGTCAGGCAATACGGAACGGACTATTTCAGTCGGCTGGAAGCGTCCGGATTTACAGTCCGACGTATTAAATACGACAGCGAGATAGCTCTCAGGTATGGCTTTATCCCTGACGAGGAGATTATTGTTTGTATAAAACCTGAAAAACACGGCCGGGTAAATGTTGAAAACTGCTAATGGGCGTCGCAGAATAGCGTAATTTGAAAAATTTGCTTACCTTTGTAGGTTAAGAGACTGACGTTTGGCCGAGGGCGATAGCTTTTGGCTCTTTTGAGCGTCGGTTATCTGCCTGACAAAAAGCCATTTCCTTATATTCAGACCTGAAAATGAGAGTTAAAATCCACCGCGAAGGCACCAATATACTCGTGATAGCTGCGATTCTGTTGCTGCTTATCAATGTGCCGTTGTGGTTATTCTGCCCCTATGTATGGATTACGGCGATTCTGGCCGGTATTTCGGTGGTGTTCTATCTGCTTGTGGTGAACTTCTACCGCTCTCCGCGCCGCAATTTTCCGGGCAATCCTGTCAACGCCGTTGTGGCTTCTGCCGACGGAAAGGTTGTCGCTCTCGAAGAGACCTATGAGCCTGAATATCTGAAATGCCGTTGCATCCAGCTCAGTGTGTTCATGAGTCCGATGAATGTGCATGCCAACTGGTTTCCCGTCAACGGCGAGGTTATCTATTCCGTACACCATCCCGGCCGCTTCATGGCCGCCTACCTTCCCAAATCGAGCACCGAAAACGAGCGTAGCACCGTGGTGATACGTACGCCCGAGGGCCAGCTCGTGCTGATGCGTCAGGTAGCGGGTGCAATGGCACGTCGCGTCGTGACATACGCTCAGCCGGGCGACGAGGCATCGATTGAGGACCATATGGGATTCATCAAGCTCGGTTCGCGTGTCGACCTGTTCCTCCCGCTCGGCACAACCATTCAGGTCTCGCTCGGCGACGCCACTATCGGAGGTGTCACGCAGGTGGGCACACTCCACCCTTCCAGACAGGCAAGCGCAACTGCCGATTCGGATAAGTAACCGGTCGAACTTCTGGCGCCGGGATATACAAAATCTTTTAGAACAGTTTCTTATGTTCCGCAAAATCATAACTTCCGTTCCCAATACGCTTACGTGCTGCAATCTTCTTTGCGGTGCGCTGGCATGTATTTTCGCTTTCTCCGCCTACCGCGTATTTCCCGATTTATGGGGCCTCAACGGACGTCAGATTGTATGGATACTGATCGGAGCGGCCGCCTTCTTCGATTTTTTCGACGGAGCCGCTGCCCGCGCCCTTCACGCTCCGTCGCCTCTCGGCAAAGAGCTCGACTCGCTCGCCGACCTCATCAGCTTCGGTATGGCTCCCGCCATGCTGCTGTATAATATTCTGATTGTGTGGAGCGCCTCGTGGTGGATTCCCTACGTAAGCCTGATTATCCCAGTCATGGGTGGGTTGCGTCTGGCAAAGTTCAATCTCGACGATTCGCAGTCGACCATATTCAAGGGACTCCCGATTCCGGCCAACGCTATCTTCTGGATCGGCGCCACCGCCTGGATGCAGAGCCACGCCAAGGAGTGGATGGCCGAACATATCTATTGGGGCAATCTTATCGTCTCGCTGGCAATTGTCTTCGTGGCGCTGCTGATGGTAACCGATATGCGTATGTTCTCGTTGAAACTTAAAAACTTCCGTATCGGCGAGAATTTCCTGCGCTACATCCTCATCGTCGCCGCTATTGTATTTGTAGCCGTATTCGGTGTTGAGGGCTTTGCCTATACAATCATTCTCTACTTTATTCTCTCGGCATGCGCCCAGCGCAAACTGAGCCGGCCGGAATCCCACTGACCGGGATTAATCATTTGATTCGAAAATGTCGATATTCGGATTATTTCTCCTCATAGTATTCTTTTTATTCATTGTGCGCCCTATATATAAGGTATGGCGCACCTATAGCAAGATTCGCAAAGGCGATCTGTCGGGATTTGCCGATATTTTCGGGCAGCCCGGCTCGCAGAAGGGCGATTCCTCGCGCAATCCCGACGGCTCGCGCAAAGCCGGATGGACCCGACCGCGCATACGTAAGAAAAAAATCCCCTCCGGAATGGGCGAATACGTGAAATTCACGGAAATAGAGACGACCGAAACCGCCTCGACAGCCGAAACTGCCGAAGGCACTTCGCGGCAGACCGACTTCACAGTCGAGCAGCAGATTACCGATGTGGAATGGGAGGATGTGAAATGACCCGACGGAAAATGAACGACGGATATTACATGCCGCGCCTGTATGATTTTCTCAGCCGTCTGCGCGACAACAACTACCGCGAATGGTTCAAGGCCAACAAGGCGGAATACGACGACCTGCGCGCAGCCTGGATAGAGGATATCGACAGGATGATTGTCCTCATGGGGCGTTGGGAGCCGGCTATAGCTATGGCAAACTCCGGTAAAACCGCCTCCTACCGGATATATAGGGATACACGTTTTTCGCAGGATAAAACACCCTTCAAGACCTATTTCTCCGCTTCCGTAAGCACGCGCGGGCGCGCTCCGCACTATGGAGGTTATTACATCGAAGCGGGTCCCGGGTCGTTTGGCGGAAATGCCGATTCCGGGCTGTTCGGAGGCATGTGGTGTCCGGAACCTGCCGTTCTCAAGAAAATCCGCAAGGCTATCGTCGACAATATAGAGGAATTCGAGGGGATAATCTCCGCACCGGCGCTGCAGCGCGAATTTCCCGGATGGTGCGGATCGTCGCTGAAGACGGTCCCCAAAGGCTACGACCGAAACCATCCGCAGGCACATCTGCTTCGTCTCAAGGATTTCGGTAAATTCCATCCGTGCAGAGCCGATTTTTTCTTTGACCCTGCGTGGCCTGAGAAGAGCGCCGAGCTGTTCAGTCTACTTAAGCCACTTATCGACTTCCTCAATTATTCGGCCGAGGAGGAGGTTTGAACGGGCGTACCCCAGAGTTTTTTAACTGCGAAGAATTATCAGTCGATTAACTGAGATGTATCAGCCGCTCAACTGCATAGCATTGAGGATGGTGAGGCATTCCGACCGCCATAACATCCTCACAGCCTACGCGCGCCAGACCGGCCGGATAGCATTTCTGCTGCCGGCGGCCAATACGCCGCGCGCCCTGTCGATGCGTGCCCTGGCGGCTCCGATGAGCCGTTTCGACTGCATGGCGCAGATACGTCCCGGACGCGACCTCTTCAATATATCAGAAATGCGCCGACGGGGCGCCCTCCCGTCGGCATCGCCTGTGAAAAGTGCGATAGCGATGTTTGCCGCCGATGTGGCCAACGCGCTACTCCGCGAGCCTCAGACCGATACGAATCTTTTCGATTTCCTCGACGGGTGGAGTGCGCAGCTCGTGCCCTCTTCGCCGGATGCCACGGCCAACATGCATATCGCCTTCCTGATGGGAATGATGCATTTCATGGGCATTGAGCCCGACTGGAGCACATATACGCCCGGGTCGGTTTTCGACCTTTCCGACGGTATTTTCCGGCCTTCGGCTCCCCTCCACCGCATGTATCTCACATCGGGGGAATCTACGGCTGCATTTGCCCTACGTGGACTCCGAAGCCGTACGGCGCATCTGTTCCGCCTGAGCCGTACGGACCGTAACCGTATTCTCGACCTGATACTGCGGTACTACCAGGTGCATTTTCCTTCGATGGGGTCGCTCAATTCGATCGGTGTGCTCCGCACGCTCTTCGATTTCTGACGTAGAAAGGCAGTCTGTTGAGTGGCTGCCTGCCTGTCCGACGTATTTATTATGATTAAAGGCGGATGAATCTCCGCACACTATCCCCACAAAGTGGAAATTTCTAAAGAAAATGACTGTAACATCAGATTTTAAGGAAGTAAACGAAAGCTATACCTTAGCCGAAGCTGTGAAGGAGGCTCAGCGCTGCCTCCACTGTAAGGTGCCATCCTGCAGAAAAGGGTGTCCGATAAGCAACGACATTCCCGACTGGATAGCCGAGCTCGCCAAGGGCAATTTCGGCAACGCCATGCGCATAATCAACAACCGCAGCAATCTGCCGGCTGTCTGCGGTCGTGTCTGCGGCCATGAGCGCCAGTGCGAAGGCAATTGCGTGCTCGCAAAAAAGGGAGCCCATATCAATATCGGAAAGCTGGAGCGCTTTGTGGCCGACTTCGATTCCGACGCGGGGCTGACCCACGAGGCGATACCTGAAAAGAGTCGCGGGCGCGTGGCCGTGATTGGCAGCGGGCCGGCCGGTCTGACAATTGCCGGCGATCTCGCCCGTCAGGGCTTTGCCGTGGAGATTTTCGAGATGGAGACTGAGCCTGGAGGTGTGCTGATGTTCGGTATTCCTGAATACCGGTTGCCCAAGGAGGTAGTACGTCGCGAGATAAAGAAAATCGCCAACCTTGGAGTGGTTTTCCATCTCAATACCACCATCGGAAAGGACTTTACCGTAGACCAACTTTTCGACGATGGATTCGACGCCATATTCATGGGCACAGGTACGGGCGTTCCCAAGCGCCTCGATATTCCGGGTGCGAGCCATCCGGCGGTACGTCAGGCCATCCGCTTCCTGCGTCGCGTCAGCCTGAGCGAGAACGGCTATATCGACCGCGGGGAGGTGATAGTAGGCAACGGCGACCGCGTTTTTGTGGTAGGATGCGGCAATACGGCCATCGACGCCGCCCGCACGGCCCTGCGCATGGGTTCCGCTGAGGTTACTGTTGTCTACCATCGCACAATCGACCATATGAAGGCTCTGCGCGCCGAATACGACGATGCTGTGGCCGAGGGTGTGAAATTCCTTTGGAACACATCGATAACGCGTATAGAGGCGCTCGACGACAAGCATCTTAAATCCGTTACGCTTACCTCGACCGACGGTACGGAAGAGGTACGCCCGGCCGACCACGTTGTCATGGCCGTGGGAAGCGCTCCGGCATCACGCATCGTTGATTCTACGGATGGAATCGACGTTGACGACCATGGCTACGTGCTGACGCGCGAGAATCCCTACGGAATGACCTCGCGCAAGGGTGTGTTTGCCGGAGGCGACGTGTCTGGCCGTCCGGCCACTGTTGTCCACGCCATGCGCGACGCCAAGATGGTAGCCGAGGGGATAGCCCGCTATGTGGATGCCATCAAGCTCCTTGAGGCAATAGGCGGTGGAAAGCCCGATACAAAAGACTGAAAAGCCATATGGATAAAGCGGAAGCGGCGTGTCGATTTCGATTTGGACACGCCGCTTCTGTGTATGTAGCTTAAAAAGGAGGTTATTCTGCTTCGGTTGCGGGAGTTTCGGCAGCAGGTGCTTCAGTTGCAGCGGGAGCCTCGGTAGCTGCGGGAAGGGCTGCAGCGTCGGGATTGGCCTGCTGAACGGGGGTGTTGATCTCGGTACCGGCCACGGTGGGAATTTCGGTGACGGGCTTAACGCGGGCACCGCTCTGAATCATGTTGCGGGGCATTACGAAAACCGAGATGATGGAGAGAACGCCGATGATTCCGGCGAGAGTCCATGTGGCTTTCTCAATGAAGTCGTTGGTGCGACGCACGCCCATGAGCTGGTTGGAGCCTGCGAAAGTGGAGCTCAGACCGCCTCCTTTGGATTTCTGAACGAGAACCACTATGATAAGGAGAATCGATACAAGAACTGTAAGAATAATGATGAGTGTATACATTTTATGGTTTTGTGTTATTATTCGAGACGGAATTTTGCTGTCTGCGCAGGCGGTCGGCCACTATGAGTTTACGCAGAAACCGCAATTGGTCTGCAAAGTAAGCATTTTTTTCCGGTACTGCCAAACTTAAACGGTTAAGAATTTCGTATGCACGCTCATAGCGTCCGGTTTTTATGTAGATTTTTGCCAGACTCTCGCTCAGGAGCGAGTTTTCCGGAGGGGTAGGTGGAGTTTTCTTAGCCAGACGGGAGGGGGCGGGATTTGGTGGTATGGATGTTTCGCCTTTCGGATCCGGGCGGAGCACTTCGGCGGCTTCCTGCTCTGTGTCGGCCGGGGCAACTGCGTCAGTGGCGCCTTCTCCGGTGCTTTCTTTGGCACGCTGCGAGAGTATGAAGCGGTTTATGCGGTCGGCACGGTCGTCGCCGGTTGATTCGGCCGAGGGGGCGTCGGCTGCCTCCTGGCGTGCGAGCTGCTGCGAATAGTCGGCCACGGGATGGAAAATGAGCCGCTCGAGCACCGAGGTTTCCTCGGGGTTGTCTGTGCCGTAGTTTTCGAGGAATTTGGAGATGGCTCCTTCGGTCGAGGGTGTACGGCTCCCGGCTTTTGAGGGATAGAAATTGTCGAAGCGCGCCGCCTGGGGGTCGTCGGCGAGCCTGGCCGCGGCTTCGGTGTCGGGGAGCGAGAGGGCGAGGATTTCGTCGGCGCCGTCGGGGAGCGGCATCTCAGGGCTTTCGGCTATCTGCCTGAGCAGGTCGGCGAGTCTGGGCGTTTCGGACATGATTATGTTGTGGAAAGGTGAGAGAATTACCAGTTGCCGAGCGTGGCGTTGAAAATCAGGTCGATAAGCTCTTTGGAAATTTCGGAGCAGAGCTGTTCCTGCACGTCGGTGAGCATCTGCGAAGCGTCGAAATCGCGATAAGCAGAAAAACTCTGGTCGATGCTGTTGGCGTCGTTTTTCGTGTCGGTGTATTTCACGCGCACGGTGATGGTGAGGCGCGTTTTCGAAGCGTAGGCGTCTTCGGTCACGGCCTGCGGCGATAGGTTGTAGCCCGTGATTTCTCCTTCAAGCTCGAGGTCGGAGGCTCCGTCGACCACCTGCAGGCGCGTATTGCGTGTCACGTAGTCCATCAGCTCGTTTTCAAACGTCTGCTGCAGGGGCGCGTAGACAAGCGCCGCGCGGATCGGGAACTCGCCGATGTGGATTGTGCGGTAAACGGTATAGTCGATTGCAGCGCCGTTGAGTTTATAGCTTATGCGGCAGCTCTGGGGCACCATGGCGGCCATAGCCAGCAGCAGGGCCGTCAGGAGGGTCTTTATATGGAGATTTCGGAGCATTTGTATGGGGAAAGGGTCTATTCGAGTCCGTATTCTTTGATTTTGCGGTAGAGAGAGCGTTCGGAGATATTGAGTTCGAGGGCAGTGGCGCGGCGACGGCCGCCGTTGCGTTCGAGCGAGAGGCGGATGGTCTCGCGTTCGGTCTGCTCGAGGGTGGGTCGGTCGAGGTTCACCACCGAGTGGGTCACGTCGATAGGCTCGGCCACCGTGGGTGTCTGTTCGGCCGGTTTGGGTGTTTCGCCGAAGGGTCGGGCGAACATCGGATGGGTGGCCACGGGGTATTTCACCAGTGCCGCGCCGGGGTTGTCGATGCGCAGGCTGTCAGCGGATTCCCGGCTCTCGGATTGGGTGGCGTCGCCAATTTTGCGGCGCAGTGAGTCGATTTCGCCCTGGAGGGCGAATATCATATTGAAGAGCATTTCGCGTTCGCGCTCGTAGGAGTGGGTCTGCTGCGTGGCATCCGAAGAGAGCACGGGCGAATATCCCGACGTGATTTCCGGAAGATACCCCTTGAGTGTATCCTCGCCAACGGTCTCTCCGGAGTGGAAGAGAGCCACCTGTTCCACAACGTTCTTGAGCTGCCGCACGTTGCCAGGCCATCGGTAGGCCATCAGTGCATCGCGGCCTGAGTCGGAGATGTCGATGGGCTCCATGCGGTAGCGCTCGGCAAAATCGGCGGCGAATTTGCGTGCGAGCAGGGCGATGTCCGAGCCGCGGTCGCGCAGCGGCGGAACCTGAATCTGCACGGTGCTCAGGCGGTAGAACAGGTCCTCGCGGAAGCGGCCCTCGCGCACGGCCTTGAGCATGTCGACATTGGTAGCGGCTACCACGCGGATGTTGGTTTTCTGTACGGTCGACGAGCCCACTTTCATGAATTCGCCGCTTTCGAGCACACGCAGCAGGCGTGCCTGGGTGGTGAGCGGAAGTTCGGCCACTTCGTCGAGGAAGATGGTACCCCCGTCGGCCTCCTCGAAGTACCCCTTGCGGGTGGCTACGGCGCCGGTGAAGGCTCCCTTTTCGTGGCCGAACAGTTCGGAGTCGATGGTACCTTCGGGGATTGCGCCGCAGTTCACGGCTATATAGCGCGAATGCTTGCGCGGCGAGAATGCATGGATTATCTGCGGAAAGAATTCCTTGCCGCTGCCGCTTTCGCCGGTGACGAGCACCGACAGGTCGATGGGAGCCACGCGCAGGGCGCGGCTCACCGCCTCCGTAAGAGCCGGGGCGGTGCCTACGATGCCGAATCGGGCTTTGGCCTGTTGAACTGCCTGTGTCAATTCAAATAGGAATTATAAATGGTTTCGGTAGATGTGTTGACTGTTTGTGCCTCTGAGTCGGTTATTTTACCTTGCGCAGACGGTAGGTCTGCTCGCGCAGGAAGTCGGAGAATTCCTTCTCCGAGCCCATATGGGCCTGCTGCTCTTCGGGCGAGATGGGATTGCCGACGGTGATGTGGAAAGTTTTCCCCTTCTTGCGGAATACCTCGGCGGGATGGCGGAAAGTGCGCAGCTGCCAGCACGTTACGCCCAGCAGGTTGAAGAACCACGACTGCGATCCGTGGAAGAAAATCGGGATTACCGGCACTTTGGCCTTCTGAATCAGCTGGATAACGGTTGGCTGCCATTCGCGGTCGTGCAGGCGCCCTTTCCAGTCGATTTTGCCCACGGCGCCGGCGGGGAAGAACCCCACGGGGTCGCCCTGGCGCACCATCTTGATTACCTCGCGGATTCCGGCCATCGAGACGGCCTTCTTCTTGGGGTCGTTGCTGGCCTCCTGGTCGACGGCTATGAAGCTGGGGCGCATCGCCCAGATGTAATTTAGAAACATGTTGACCATCACCTTGTAGCGCGGACGGCGCGACCCTATCAGGTCGATGAGGATAATCCCGTCGAGAGCGCCGAAATGGTGGTTGCTGATAGTGATGAACGACCCTTCGGGCAGATTTTCAAGCACCTCGTTGTTGTCGATGCGAAGCTTGATGTTCAGGTCGTCGAGCAGACCGCGGCAGAATGCCGGACCCGGATGCGCGCAATTGTGGGCGTGAATCCAGTTCACCTTGTCCATCGATAGGAAGCGGATAAGGCGGTCTACGAGCTTGCGGTGCCCCCGGAGCTTCGGCACCATCTGCATGATGTCGTCGGCATCGAGCACGGTATCCTTGTGGGGCTTCCCGTTCTCGTCGAAGCGGGCAGAGCTGAAATCCACATCGGGTGGTGCGGGCACCGCCTCCGAAGCCGGCAGCGCCATTCCTCGGCTCATCACCTTAAGGTCCGCATCCCCCGCCTCGGAAATATTGAGAGTTGTATTGCTGTCTGTATTTGCCATAATAATCGGTAGAATTTTCTAATCCCTTCCCCACCATTCTAACCACAAATTTACAACAAAAACCGCAGATTATTACATCCCGGACCCACCCCCGCGTTAAAAATCTGAAATTGCTGAATACACAACGCCCCGATATGGAGCATGGATCCTGAACATGCTTCCATAGCGGGGCATCTGTTCTTTTCGCAGGCCGAAAAGAACCAAAAGGCCCAGAGGCTCGGAGAAAAGCTTTACGGCGAGGACGGCCGCGCTGCTGCTGAGCGGCAGAACTCGCTGCGCTCAGACACTGCCGCTCCCAGAAACCGCAGCTATGCAGCCACCTCGCCTGCTTTTCTCAGGGCGCCTGCCTTCCGGACGGGAACGGCGAGCTGAAGGTCGCTCTCAGAACTACCGAAATGTAGGGACGCACGGTCCGTGCGTCCGGATTTAATACCTGATTTTCAGTCATTAACGCGGACGCACGAGCCGTGCGTCCCTACGATTTGGTCGGAAAATTGTTGGTTAGGGATTCCCCAGCACTCCCTTAGGGAAAGTCTCGCTAAAGCTCGGAGCCGGGACAAAAATCTTACCTGCATAGAGGCCGGCAGCGGAGGCCCGGAGGGGAGGCGAGGCTTAGGAGGGAGTTAGCCGCTCCGTGGATTCTTAAATGCCAATGTAAGGGATGGGAGGATGGGGAGGAGGGAAAATGGGGAAAAGGGGAAGGGGAAGATGGGAAGACGGCCGGGGATGGTCAAAGGAGGGGGTGAGGAGGGCGGTGGCGAGGGAGGCGATGCCTTCGGAGCGGCCTGTGAAGCCGAGGTGCTCGGTGGTGGTGGCTTTTACGGAGACGCAGTCGATGGGGATGCGGAGGTCCTGAGCTACGTTGGCTCGCATCTGCTCGATGTAGGGGAGCATTTTGGGGGCCTGGGCGATGACGGTGATGTCGACGTTGGCTACGGCGTAGCCTTTTTCACCGACGAGGCGCAGGCACTGGCGCAGAAGTAGACGGGAGTCGGCGCCGCTGTAGCGCGGGTCGGTGTCGGGGAAGTGGTAGCCGATGTCGCGCAGGGCGGCTGCTCCGAGGATGGCGTCGGAGAGGGCATGAAGGGCTACGTCGGCATCGCTATGGCCGAGGAGCCCTTTCTCGTAGGGGATGTCGACGCCGCAGATGATGCAGGGGCGCCCCTCTACGAGGCGATGGACATCGAAGCCGTTGCCGATGCGGAATGGGAGGGGCATATGCTGCGTGGGGGTTCGGGTTTATTTGCGCGAGAAGAGGTTCTTGATTCCGTCCATGTCGAATGTGAGCGTGAAGCGGAGGGTCTGGTCGAGCGGGGAGCTCTGGGCGGTGGCGAGCATGTAGGATGCGTCGAGGCGCACTACGTTGAGCGAGAAGCCGGCGCCGAAGCCGAAGTACTGGCGGTTGCCTTTCCACTGGCTCTCGTGGTAGTAGCCGGCACGCACGAAGAACTGCTGGTTGTAGCTGTATTCGGCGCCAAGCGAGTAGTTGATTTCCTTGAGCTCTTCGCTGAAGCCGCCGGGGGCGTCGGTGAAGGATTTGAAGATGCCGGAGATGGGCGACATGTCCTGCCAGTCCTGATAGGCGCGCTGCCATTCTTCCTGGTCGGGCACTTCGACGCCGTCGACGACTTTCGTATAGTCCTTCTGGCGCGGGCGGGTGGGCACGAGCAGCTTGTTGAGGTCGAGCGAGATGGCGAGGTTATGGTAGTCGGCGAGGGGGAACATGAACATGGTTCCGAGGCGGAGGTTGGTGGGGAGGAACGCGGGATTGGCTCCGCGGTCGTAGCTCACTTTGGTACCGATATTGGATATATCGAAGCCCCAGGAGAACTGGCATTCGTTCTGGCCGATGATGGGGTAGGTGGTGTAGTAGCCGGAGATGTCGGCGGAGAAGGCCGATGCGCCGGTCTGGTTGTCGCCCACGTCGGAGGTTGAGTTATAACCCAGGTCGGAATAGATGTAGCGGAACACGATACCCATCGAGAATTTCTCGGAGAGTTTGCGCGAGTAGCCTACGTCGATAGCCATTTCGTAGGGGTTGATGCTGGAAGCGGCCTGATTGGCGGGGCTGGAGGTCGTCACCTCGCCGAGCGAGAAGTAGCGGAGCGAGGCGGAGATGGCCTGGTTGTCGTTGCTGCCGATTTTCCAGTAGCCTGCAAGGTTGGCCAGGAAGATGTCGTTGACGAGTTTGCGGAGCCATGGTGTATAGCTCAGCGAGACGGCTGCCTGCGAGTAGGCGAAGGCGTATTTCGAGGGGTTCCAGTATTGCGAGTTGGCATCGGGGTCGGTGGCCGCGCCGAGGTCGCCCATTGAGGCGCCACGGGCATCGGGAGCGATACTGAGCGATGTGACGCCCGTCTCGATGGGGTTGAAGTCTTCCTTGATGTCGTCGGCTGCGGCGCTGAACGCGCAGAAGGCGGCCGCGGCAACCAGGACAATATACGGGATTATTCTTTTCATTTTACGGTCAATCAGACTGAAAGCGTGTGGATTGGGTGGCGGGAACGGAGGCTCATAGGCCATTGGGATATATTTATTCCCACACAATATATAACTGAAAATAAGCCTGATTATTGTATTGAGAATGCAGAGCGCCCCGCCGGGAGGCATGATGGCCATCCGGCGGGGCGGGTATGGGGGTAGTGGTATTCAGTCAATCAGTCGCGGCTGGAGCCGAAGAAGCGGAGGAGGTAGAGGAAGAGGTTGATGAAATCGAGGTAGAGATTGAGGGCGCCGAGTGTGGCCAGACGTCCGTCGGCCATCGTGGGGTCGGCCATGGCCATGCGTTTGATTGTCTGGGTATCCCAGGCGGTGATTCCGATGAAGATTGCGACTCCGAGGAAGGAAACAATCCAGTCGAGCGTGGAATTGGCCCAGAAGATGTTGACTATCACGAGGATAATCAGTCCGAACAGGGCCATGTAGAGGAACGATCCGATGCGCGTAAGGTCGCGTGTGGTGAAGTATCCGTAGATGCTCATGGCGCCGAATACTCCGGCACATATCAGGAATGTCTTGAAGATCGACGGGAGGGAATAGGCCACGAAAATCAGCGAAAGCGTAAGACCGTTGACCACGGCGAAGAGGAAGAAGAGGCCTGTGGCCATTCCGGCGCTCATTTTGCGCAGCCCGGCCGAGATTGCGAGCACGAGGCCGAGTTCAACGAGAGCGAGCCCCCAGTAAAGCCAGCGGTTGGTAGCCAGATAGGCCAGGAAACTATGGTCGGACGAGGCGGTAGCAGCCACGAGCCATGCCACGAGGGCTGTGACAATCAGGCCGAGAAACATCTTGACGTAGACGCTCTTCATTACAGCCGAAACGCGCATGTCGAGGCTCTGTGGCTGCTGGAAGTTGTCGGTGGAGAAGTAGTTCATATTTTATTGCTTAAAATGATTTTATTTTGCGGTTAACAGGATGCAAATATAACAAATTAGAGCGGAAAAGCGCTCAAAAGTTTAATCGCAGGGAAGATAACCGCACGCGACCTTAAGGACTTTTTTAAAGACCTTAGGGTCCTTAGGGACTATAGGGACCTTAGAGAAGCTTTGGACGATTACATGCGCTCTGGGACGCGGATGCCCAGGAGCGACATGGCGGTGCGGACCACGCGCGAGGTGGCTTCGCAGAGGGCGAGGCGGAGGGAGCGCACGGCGGGGTCGGTCTCGCCGAGGATGGTGTAGTCGTGGTAGAATTGGTTGTACTGCTTTACGAGTTCGTAGGCGTAGTTGGCGATGAGGGCCGGCGAGAAGCTGCGCCCGGCTTCCTGAACGGTGGCGGGGAAGTCGGCCAGGGTCTGGATGAGGGCAATCTCCTTTTCGTTGGGGACAACGGCCGAGTAGTCGACAGAGGTGAGCTGCTTGTCCTGGGCTTTGCGGAGCACGGAGCGGATACGGGCGTAGGTGTACTGGATGAAGGGGCCGGTGTTGCCGTTGAAGTCGATGGATTCCTTGGGGTTGAAGAGCATGTTTTTGCGCGGGTCGACTTTCAGCAGGAAGTATTTCAAGGCGCCGAGGCCCACGGTCTCGCAGATTTCGGAGATTTCGGCGGGAGTGAGGCCGTCGAGCTTGTCGAGCTCGCCGCTCACCTGGCGTGCGCCCTCCACCATTTCCTCCATGAGGTCGTCGGCATCAACTACGGTGCCTTCGCGGCTCTTCATCTTGCCTTCGGGGAGTTCGACCATGCCGTAGCTGAAGTGCACGAGGTCTTTGCCCCAGCGGAAGCCGAGACGGTCGAGCAGCAGCGAGAGCACCTGGAAATGGTAGTTCTGCTCATTGCCGACCACGTAGATCATGCGGTCGATGGGGTAGTCCTGGAAGCGGAGTTTGGCGGTACCGATGTCCTGGGTCATGTAGACGGAGGTGCCGTCGCTGCGCAGAAGGAGCTTCTGGTCGAGGCCTGCGTCGGAGAGGTCGGCCCATACGGAACCGTCGTCCTTGCGGAACATGATGCCTTTTTCGAGGCCTTCGAGGACTTTCTGCTTCCCTTCGAGGTAGGTGTCGCTCTCGTAGTAGATTTTGTCGAAGTCGACGCCCATGCGGCGATAGGTCTGGTCGAAGCCGTTGTAGACCCACTGGTTCATCATCGCCCAGAGCGAGCGCACTTCGGGGTCTTTGGCTTCCCAGCGGCGGAGCATTTCGCGCGCTTCGGCCATGAGCGGCGAGAGCGCGGCGGCCTCTTCCTCACTTATTCCCTTTTCAGCGGCAATCTCCTTGATTTCAGCCTTGTAGTGCTTATCGAAGAGCACATAGAAATCGCCGATGAGGTGGTCGCCCTTCTTGCCGGCTTTCTCGGGGGTTACGCCGTCGCCCCATTTCTGCCACGCGAGCATCGACTTGCAGATGTGGATGCCGCGGTCGTTGACGATGTTGGTCTTTACCACGCGGTTGCCGCAGGCCTTGAGGATTTCGGCGAGCGAGTAGCCGAGTAGGTTATTGCGCACATGGCCCAGGTGGAGGGGCTTGTTGGTGTTGGGGGAGCTGTATTCCACCATTACCAGGGGCGATTCGGTGGTGGGCTCGACGGTGCCGAAATGGGGTGTGGAGAGCACGTGGGCGAGCACGGAGTTCCAGAACGTGGGCTCGATCACGAGGTTCAGGAAGCCTTTGATTACGTTGAAACGGTCTACGGCCGGCTCGTTGTCGACGAGCCACTGACCGATTTCGGCGCCAACGGCTTCGGGTGCTTTACGGGCGGCTTTTACCCAAGGGAAGACCACGATGGTGAGGTTGCCTTCGAATTCTTTCTTTGTGGTCTGGGGCACGATGGAAGCGGGGTCGCATTCCACTCTATAAAGATCTTTGACGGCGCGGGCCACGCCCTGCGCTATGATATTGTCGATTGACATCTGTTGGTTAGTATGGTGGGTTAAGAATTTGTTCAATAGTGGACTACGAGCTGTACAGGCTTTGCCGAGCCGTAGAGGCGGCCGGTGCGGATGTAGGCTTCGACAGTGTAGAGGCCGGCAGCTACGGCGTTGCCATCGGCGTCGGTGAGATTCCATACGTAGGGGAAGGATGGATTGTCGACGCGGACAATCGGGCGCCCCTGGGCGTCCTTAACCACGAGGTGGCCTTCCACGGGGTCGGTGACGTTGCAGTCAAGATTGATCGTGGCGGATTCGCGTACGGGATACTCTTCGACCGAGAGGGTTGCCTCAAGAGGCTGGGATACGACGGTGAAATCGATTGTCGAACGCGCCGTCAGGCCGGATGCGTTGCTGACGCGGAAAGTTACCGAATGATGGCCGTCGGTAAGGTTACTGAGCGGGAAAACGAGCGAGCCGGAGCCGTCGGGGGCTATCGAGAAGCTGTATTGTGCATATGGCACGGGGGTTCCTCCGTCGACTATCACGGCGGCCGACCGGCCGGCAGAACTGCTCTGGGCTATGAGGCCGAACGGATCGGCATCGACGCTGGCATAGAGTGTGGCCGAGGGGCCCTGAATCACGTCGCCCTGACAGAAATCCGGAGAATTGACATACATTGCGCTGATTACGGGAGCTGCAGCCCCCTCGATGTCGGGTGAGGCAGCCTCGGGCTGAAGTACGGAGAGGCCTTTCCAGCCGTCGCTTACTATGGTTTCGCCAGCGCGAGCGTAGAACTGCAGACGGTTGGTGGACTGGAAGCGTGGCGAGGGGACGAAGAATTCAGCGTGAAAGCGTCCGCCCTCCACCGTAGCCATCGTCTCCACGAGAAGCTCCTCGTCGAGCACGGATGAATCTCCCAGGCTCAGGTCGGTCTTGTCGCCGTTGATTACATCGAAAGAAATCGGAGAATCGTAGAGCGAGATGTGGAGAGTGCCGTTGAAATCTTTGATTTCATTGCCTTTGAGGTCGACAACGACGCCTTCGAGGCGAAGTGTGGTGTCGGCATTGACGCCTACCTCGGAGTCGGGGTCGACTTCGACGTCGTTTACGGCGGTGAGGCGCACGCCGTGGGTGCGCTGTATAATTGGAATTTCCGGGTCACCATACAGATTGTAGGCCAGGCGGTTGGCCATGGCGCGGTTGCGTGTGGTGCCCTGGTTGAGGTCGTCGATAAGGCCGTTGTGGGCGTCCATCATCACCGTGCCTGTTGTAGGATTCGGACGCTTGAGGTAGACTTTTTCCACGACCTCGCGTGCGAGATACTGATTGTAGTTCATGAATACCGAGCGGCAGGCTGCGATGACGCCTATGGCGCCACCGTTGCGTTCGGAGAGCATGGCTTCGGAAATCGAGTGTGAGGTCTGCGAGGGCTCGATGCCGTTGCAGGTGGCGAACATTACGAAGGGTGGTACCGTATAGCTGGTTGAAGCCACTTTGGAAACATCCCAGAGCGAGCCGGCGCCAAGTGCGAAAGTGCTGAGCGAATGGCCGTTGAAGGTGAAAAGGCCGATACCGCGCGTCAGGGCGTCGGTCATTTTGCCGGTCACCATGGCGGCCGTGCTGTTGACAAAGGGATAGATTGAGTTGTGGGCCTTGATGGCGGTCGTGCCGGGGGCGAGGGCCTCGACGTCGGTGGCGAGTTCGTCGGCCTGCTTCATATGGCCGTTGCTGTTGCCCCAGTCGGAACTTACGAGCACGGTATTGTATATTTCGGGAGAGGGGAGATTTGCGAGGTACTTCTCCACCTTATCGATGTAGGAGGCTACATAGCTGGCCGAAATGGCGGGAATGCGTCCTACGGAAATCTTCATGTCGGTATTGAACATGTCGAGGGTGGAGCTGTTGTAGTCGAGCATTCCGACGAAGGCGTCGGTCTTGTAGCTCTGGGGCCATGAGCCTACGGCGTCGCCGCGCTCACAGAGAAACATCGGCACGTAGTTGCGCCGGCATTCATCGGCGTTGTCGACGGTGATGTAGCGGTTGTCCCAGTGGGCGGCTCCGATTATGAGCACTGAGCGGAATTTCGCGGGGTCGCGCTCATAGAGCGAGGAGGCGAACGAACGCAGGGCCATAATCATAGGCGTGCCTGATGAAAATTCGTTGTAAACCTGCTCCTGAGTCACGACGGCCACGTCGAACCCGTTGTGGGCGTGGTGGATGTCGGCCAGGCGGGTGGCCTGGTCGAGGAATTCCGAAGCAGTGATAATAACCATGTCGGGCACGGGCATGGCGTGGAGATTCTGGTTGTCGACCTCGCCGGCGAATTCCACCTCGAGGAGTTCGCTTTCAGGATTGAACACGGCGATACGGGCAAACTGGCGCGGGAAGGCGTTGGAGGTGCTGAAGCTTCCGGGGGAACTCACCACTACGGAAGCGGTTCCTTCAACCCCTGAGGTGGTGAAAGCACGCGGAGCGGTGGATGTGGTCACATCCCATACCTCGAGGGGTTCGCCTTCGTTTCCCTCGAATGCCAGAAGGCTCGAGGAGGTGAGGTCGGATAGGGTGAAGACGGCCTGGGAACGGCCGTCGAGGGCGTTGCGTGTGGGATAGAGCGTGGAGATATAGTCGATGGTGAGACGGCCTCCGGGGAGCGTGTTGGTGAACTGCAGTGGGTAGACGTCGTTGTCGGCGCGCACTATGGGATGGTCGGTGGTGTTGTCGTGGAGCAGGCGCGACTGGCCGTAGAGCCACATCTCGGCGGAATTCTGCTTGGAGAGGTAAAGGCTGTTGGCGGCGAGATGTCCGCTGGGAAGAGTGATGGGGACATACTGCGACTGGCTGCTGGCGCAGTGGCCTACATACATCAGAATCTCGGCCTGACCGCCGTCGGGGTTGAAGCCCGGCATTTCGAGGGGGTAGGTGGCGGTTGAACCTTCGGGAATCAGTTCATCCCAGAGGCGTGCGCCGAGGTGCTTTTCGCTCTGAATTTCTTTCTCGTAGAGGCTCATTGCCTTGGATTCGGTGATGGCCTGGGAGGGGACGCCGCCGGAGGTGTCGGGTCCGCTGTAGGCTATGGCGGCGATTTCCTGCGCGGGCTGGGAGTCGGTGAGGAAATATGTACCGTAGTCGGCGTAATAGTTGCGTGACACGGAGGTGTATGTGCCGGTATCGTAGCCGGTGGGAAGGTTGCCGTTGAAAGCCTGGAGGTTTACGTCGGCCAGACCGAAGAAGATGATTTTGTCGTCGGCCACACGGCAGGGCACGGCCGGAAGGTCGTTGAGACGGTCGGCTGTGAGGTGGTATGAACTGAGCTCTACGGCGGGGAAGCCGAATATGCCGACTTTTGCCGGGTCGGAGAATCCCCATTGGCGTAGCTGGTCGAAAGTAATCTGATGTATGCCTGACTCGGTAAGCTTGATTTTAACCCATCGGCCGGAGGCAAGGCGCGAGGTAGCGGCCGTCGAGGCGTTTGCCTGGAATGCGACGGCGGCAACGGCGGCGAAGGTCATGGCAATGCGCGTAAGGCGGCAAAAGAGGCGATATGCGTTCATCGGGTCAAAGATAGAAGTAAACGGTTGATTCGTAAGGCATCGGCCTATCTGATTTTAAGCGAGAGCAGCGTGCCGTCGGCCGAGTCGGCCGTAAGGCGCGAGCCCACGGTTGGTGCCACTTCCGGTGGAAGATAGCAGGGGAGTATGAGGTCGCCCGTTTTCAGCGTCATGAATCTGCTGGCAAGGGCTATTGTTTCGTCGATATGAAAGTCGGCAGCATCGATGTGGAGGTCAATGCTTCCGCTGTCGAGCGAGGGATGTGTCAGCCGTATGTCGGCCGTGGAGGAGGGCCGACCGCTGATTTCCGGCCCGAGGGCGATGGCGCCGTCGAAAGCGGCGGAAATCCCTTGCAGTGGGGTGTCGGCCGACTGGGATGCCGGCATGAGCCTTGCGGCCATACGCCAGGAAGAGGTGTAGCGCGCGGCGAAACGCGGCTCGATGCTTTTCCCGAGCCGTTCGATTACGATTGCCGGATACAGCCGCAGAGTCCAGCCATCGGTGGCGAAATCAGGCACGAAGAGCGGTGTGGCGGGTCTGACCACCGCCGAATCGGCGATAAGCGTGGCCGGAATGGCCGAAGGGTCGGGCACGTCGGAATCCGCGAGCGCATCGGCCAGCGATTGCGGCCATCGGGAAGCCGGGCGGTTGAAAGCTATAATCTTCATGGCGGTCGGAGTGCGGATATGTCGGTCTAACGGTTTGCGTCGGCCTCCATGCGGTTGTACATCACGGCGAGATGGGCATAGATCGAAGTGTTCGAAATCACCACACCCTCAGGGGCGCAGATTCTGAAAGGCGTGAAGTTCCAGATAGCCTTCACTCCCGCCTCGATAAGGCGGTCGGCCATAGTCTGGGCATGCTCGGGTGGAACGGCCAGGATGCCTATTCCGGCGCGCAGACGGCGGCACTCGTCGGTGAGCGAGTCGATATGATAGACGGGGAGACCGTGTTTCACGGAGCCCACCAGCGCGGGGTCGACGTCGAAACCGGCCACAATCTCCAGTCCGTAGCGCGTAAGTCCGGAATCCTGCATCAGCGCGCCGCCGAGCGAGCCTGCTCCGACCATCACTGCGCGGTGGCGGCGCCGGAAGCCGAGAAACTCCTCGAGCTTGTGCTCGAGGAGCTTCACCTCGTAGCCTATGCGCGTTTTTCCCTTGATGTCGAGAAACGAAAGGTCCTTGGCTATCTGCGAGGAGTCGACTTTGAGTTCTCGCGAAATCTGTGTGGACGATACGTAGTCGACATGCCGCTCGCGCAGCATGCTCACATAAGCAAGGTACCAAGGCATGCGCCTCAGCGAGGGTTCGGGTATGAGGTCGTTTTTCGAATCTGTCATTATAGGAATTTGACGCTAAATGTGCGGCAGTGGTCGGTTTACGGAGTGCAAAGTTACAAACTTCCGCCGTAATAAGGAAACCGGAGGATGCGGGACGGAATGCCGCAGGGAATCAGATGCCTTTTACGGCGAGTTTTTTCGAAGCCGTCGACGATTTCTCGCCGCTGTCGGCGTCGGTGATTGTGGCGCGGTACACGTAGATTCCGCGCGGCACGCGTCGGCCGCCGCTGTCGAGCAGGTCCCAGCTTATCGCCATCGAGGTGAACATGTCGCTACGGCCCGATTCGGTGGCTGTCCAGAGGCGGCGGCCCATCAGGTCGTAGACGTCGATGGTCACGGTGACGGAGCGGTCGGGGCGGTCGTGAGTGACGTAGAATTTGGCTACGTCCTGTACGGGATTTGTCTCCGTATAGACGTCGTAGAGGTTGGGCGCCACGGCGTTGCTCACGAAGCATTCCACGGTGGCTGTGGCTGAATTGGGCTGGTTGTCCCACACCCGGAGTGTGAGCGAATGGTATCCTTCGCTTAGATTGGTCAGAGGATAGGCGATTGTGCCCCCGGGACGTCCGTCGGCAAACGGGGTGAAGAAGTCGGCCACGTCGGCAAAAGTCTTGTCGCCCTGGTCGAGTGAGATAGTCATGGCGTGGCCCACGCCGGCCTGACTGAGGTTTATGCCGAGATTGTCGGAAACGCGGGCAATCAGCACGGGGTTGGGATTTACTTCCTGCCCGTTCTCGAACGAGGGGTGGTTGAGGTAAATCTGCTCGACCACCGGGGGCTGATTGTCGGGACGTGCGTTTTCATCCTCACCGTAGACATAGAAGTCGCGGCAGAGCGATGCGGCTTCAGCGGTCTTGTTCGCAATGGTGCCCTGGGCGTAGAGGTTGAAAGCCGCACGGCGGTAGTTGTCGGCCACTTCGGCCGGCATGTTGATCTGCATGGTGAATTCACCGTTCACGATTTTGGCGCTCCCTACGAAGAGGCGTGATCCCTGGCGGTCGAAGGTTACGGGCGTTCCTTCCTTGCCGTTGCCGCGGGTGGTCACCGACTCCTCGGCGTCGTAGAGCACGGCGCTGAGCGTGCCGTTGAATCCGGTAAGTGTGGCTCCGGTGAGGGGGTCGACCACGCGGCCTTTGGCGGTGGTGGTCTGTCGGGCCATAAGGGTGGCCGGCTCCTCCTCGGCGTCGAGCGATACGACGGGGCGTCCGCCCATTTCGTCGAGCACGATGCGGTTGGAGGGGAAAATCATGCGCATGGCGGGGTCGCCGAGCAATACGTAGCGCAGCTTGTTGGCGTTGGATACGGGCGTACCTTCCGAGTTACGGTAGTCATTTTTCGAGAGGCGGTAGCCCTCGCCGAGAGGCACGATGAGGCCGCGGTCGTCGCGGGTGAACATATTGCGCCCCACGGCGGCGGAGAGTTCGCCGTTTTGCGAGATATAGGCCGGGCGCGTGGCGCTGATTGCACCTATCACGCCGCCGTTGGGATTGTTGAAAAGCATTTCGGCGCCGCTGCGGGTGGGGGAGTCCCATTTCATGAAATCGCAGGTGGCGGCATACATCACGGGCCAGTGGCGTAGGTCGAAGGAGTTGAGTTCCTGATAGGTGACCACCTGCTCGTGGGTGAGCGACGTGGGTGCGCCATGGCCCTGGAAGCTCCAGAAGGCCACTCCCTCGTCGAGCAGACGGAACAGCTGGGTCTTTGCCTCCGGATAGCGGTTGGCCACAAGCTCGAATTCATCGAGATAGACCTTGCGCAGGAAAATATCGGAGCCGGAATCTGAGCCTTCGAGAGCGGCTGCCATGGTGTTGGCCTGGGTCATGTGGTCGCCGTTGTCCTGGTCGTCGGCGAGAATCAGCAGGTTGTTTTTCCAGTTGCCTTTAGGCAGACGGGAAGAGTAGTAGGCAATCTTGTCGACGGCGGCCTTGGCCTCGGCGATTGATACGGCCGGGATACGGCCCACTGCTATGCTGAGTTTGTCGCGGCTCTGGTTCACGCCGGAGCCGTCTTCGAGAAATCCGAAAATGTCGTCGGTGGTATAGGCGTCGTTCTCGTTGAGGCCCGAGTCGGAGAACCATGCCGGGAGCATGGTGTAGCCGAGCGAGCGCACTACTTCGGTCTTCAGTCGGGGATCGAAGGTCGGACGGCTGAAAAACATGGCGTAGCGCAGGCGCTTGCCCGAGGGGGCAGACTGCCCGCGGTCGTAGAACATTTTCAGCACCTTGCGGAATGCCTGGGCGTCGGGCGAGCCCGAGGAGAATTCGTTGTAGACCTGGCGCGGGGTGAGCACGAGTACGTCAAGCGGGTCGGTGGCGTCGGTGCGGTGCATCTGTGCGAGCCTTTCGGCTTCCGTGCGCCATTCCGCGTGGGTGAAAATCACCATGTCGGGCACATCCTTTGCGTGGATATTCTGGCTGGCCACCTCTTCGACCATTTGTGGCGAGGGGAAGGAGCCGGAGGGCTCCCAGGCGGCATATCGGCGTGTGGCCCCGGCGTAGCTGCTCTGCCATCCGGCGAAACCGCCCGACACCTGATGGCGCACGGCAGTGGCTTCGAGCGGGTCGGTGACGTCCCAGATGCGGGTGGCGTCGGATGCGCCGCCGAGAGTGGGGCGCGCGTTGGCGATGGTGAAGTTCAGGCATTTGCCCGAGCCGAGCTGGAGCTTGCGCGCGTAGCTCACGCAGATATAATTGAGATTTGCGCGTGTCACGCTGCCGGAGGCGCTGAAGCGAATCTCCACGTTGAGGCGCGACCCCTTGAACTGAGCCTGCTTACGGGTAAGAATCTCACGTCCGAAGGTATGCACGTCGGTGACCTGAGTGAAGTTGTCGGATGCGGTCGACGGGAGCGTCGTGCCGTTTACCCCGACTGATATACGGCCGCCGGCGTTGACGGTATGGGCCACGAAACTTACCTCTACGAGAGCCGGCTGCGATTCGTCGGGGTTGGAGAGGTTGAGCGTGAAGGTCTGTGCGGGTTTATAGCGGAAGTCTTCGCCTGTCAGGAAGAAACCCACGTTGCCGGGTGAGTAGAGATCGACTTCATGGACGGCTCGGTCGTAGAATGTGGAGGGCGACTGCTCGGTCGGAGCGTAGGCAGAGCCGGATTCTCCGGGTGCGAGCCGCTGGTCGGAACCGCTGTCGGAGAGGTAATAATAGCCCAGATCGGTGAAGGGGTTGTTGACCGGCGTGGCGTAGTTGCCGTTGCGCAACGTGAATGTGCGCGGCCCCTCAGCGTAGAAAAATAGTCCGCGGCCACCCACATACTCCGACGGAGTCTGGGGAAGGTCGTCGAGATAGCCGGAATTAAGTTCCTCGGGAAGACGCCGTGCTCCGTATCCGTAAATTTTTGTTTTTGCGGGATTAAGCCCCCAGGCGCGTAGCGATTCGTCGGAAATCTTGTGCATTCCCGAGCCCGTTACCGACACCTTGATCCATCTCCCCGAAGCCAGGCGCGAGCTTGCGGCATAGGTATCGGCTGGAAGAGCCGATGCCGACGGCGCCGAGGCCAGGGCCATCAGCGCCAGAGCCGCCGCGGCGAGCGCCTTGCGCGCCCTGCCGAGACTGAGGATGCTTAAAGTTTTGTCAGCTATATTGTTGTAAAGATTTCTCATGAGTGTATTTTACCGCCTATATAACGTGAAAATCCCCCGATTATTGCGGTAAACGCACATGAATGAGTCCCCCTCCGATTCCAATCGCTAATTCCAATCGCTAATGGCAACTGCTATTGACCGAATCAACCATGAACTACAGATACGGCGGTAAGCATGGCAGCCGAAGAGGCGTCGGGCTGAAGCCCTCCCACAGGACTACCATCAGGTGGCTTTGCAGGCGCTATCTGCTGAGGATTAGAGGGGATTTTCCCGGTTATTCTGAAAAGGGAAGCCACCGCCGGGAAGGGGCGGTGGCTTCGTTAATATTGGCGACAATTCAACCGAGGGAGTGAAAAGTCGGAGATGATTGGCTGGTGAGTTATTCGGGGATGAATTGCTGCCATTCGTAGTCGATGCCAACGGGTTTGCCGGTGGCGTCGTAGTTGGCTCGCGGGATGAAGATTCTTATGTAATAGAGTGTGCCTCGGTATGTGCCTTCGACAATATAGCCTCCTTTTTCGTATAACAGCTTGAAATCGCTCCACTGGTCGGCTGCCGGAAGTTTCTTAATCTGATTTAATGATGATACATTTCCCACGCAGGCGATTTTCAGATTCTCACCGTAGTGGCCTGTGTTTATGCGTGAAAATCCGAGGTAGCTGCCTCTTATCCATGATTCGTTGGCTTCTCCCATTCCAGGGTCGGGAGATGCAGGAGGTGTAATCCAATCGAGCCACATTCCCATTTCGCAAAAGAGAATGCCGCCATAGTCTTTTGTCACGATGCTAAGATAGAGGTCGAAGTCGGTGGTGCCGGTCTCGACTTTATAGTCTGTCGTAGGGGTCGGGGGGATGTCGGGGTCGTCGCCATTGCCGCCACACGAGGCGAGCGGAAGAGTTGCTGCCGCGGCAAAAATGAGCAGCAGATGTCTTAGCAGTTTTTTCATAGCTTTAATCCTGTCGTTCCCATTCCCGGAGCCGACTTTTAAGTGTGATACGAAAAAAGCGTGGAATGATGTTCCTGCCTGTCTTCAAGGGGGCATCGCCAAACGCCGTACTACGAAACAGACAGTCCACTCCCACGCTTTATCGGATATCAAAGTCCACACATGGGAGCGGATATACGACAAGCATGAGCGCTTTTTCGACTGCTTTACCTTCGTAGTATTGAAAATTGGCGATTTCCCTTGAAAGGATAAGCAAAAAACGCTTTCAGATATGTAGCAGCCACGCTCGCGTGGAGCACGGCTATGCAAATCTACAAAATTAGTTTTAAATAAGTGAAGTTGTGCCGAAATTTTGCGGCGAAATTTACAAAGGTTCAGAGAGAAGGCTCAGAGATTTATTCATAGTAAATGCGGAACAGACAGACGAAGTGTGGATGAAACGACAGGTCGGATTAGCACTAGTAAATGCTCGAAATTGTACCGAGTGGCAGGATATTTGTTTCATGGCGGTATTTTTTCGTGCGCGCTGATGAATCGGTTTATGGAAAAATATAAGAAACTGATAATACGAATTTTTAACTATGTATAATTCGGTACATATGCTATTTCAAATATTCGTTCTTGTCAACAATTCGTCGGTCGCGACCGACGAATTAGAATCAATGAAAGGCCAACCTTTATAGAACAATCACATTTTCTTCTTCAGATGTGGAAAATGCCAAAAAGGCATAAAAAATCGGGTAATTTGATGTGCGGGCGCGGACGTTCGCGATATTTTTGCTACTTTCGTAGGTTATTTCGGGTCGTTTGTGTGTTATAATTTGAAAAGCACTTACGAAATTTAAATTTTAAAGATATGGAAACCATCAAGGTCAAGATAATCAATAAGTCGCATCATCCGCTTCCGGCGTATGCCACTCCCGGTTCGGCGGGGATGGACGTGCGCGCCTTCCTGCCCGACGGTGCCGTGACACTCGGTCCGCTCGAGCGGGCGCTCATTCCGACGGGGCTCTACATGCAGCTTCCCCACGGCTATGAATGCCAGATTCGTCCGCGCAGCGGCCTGGCCATAAAGCACGGCATCTCGCTGGTGAACACCCCCGGAACGGTCGACAGCGACTACCGTGGCGAAATCGGCGTAATTGTGGTGAATCTCAGCAACGAGCCTTTCACCATCGCCGACGGCGAGCGCGTATGCCAGATGGTTATCACACGCTACACGCGCGTGGACTGGGAGTCGACCGACCGCATCGACCAGACCGAGCGTGGCGACGGAGCGTTCGGCCATACCGGCACCAATTGACCACTCCATTCATCACTTCAGAAAATGATTAACTCCGCCCACCGACTTTTCCGACTTTTCGCCGTGGCAATGGCCGTGGCAGTGGTTGCCTCCGGCTTTATGGCCGACGGCAAGGGGAGCCGCAGCCATAAAAAGGCCGACTGGAGCGCTGAAGCCAACCGCCGCAAGGCCGACTACGTGTATATGGAGGCCATGCGCCAGAACGCTCTCGGCAACGATGATGCCTATTTTGAGCTTCTGACGCGAGCGCGCGACCTCGACCGCTCCGATACCGAAGGGTCGCTCTACCTTGGCTACTATCTGATGGCACTGGGGCAGACCGACTCCACCATGGCCGCCGAAGGCTATGCCATGATGCGCGATAATTTCAACGCTCATCCCGACAACTACTACGATGCCATATTCTACGGCATGGTGAACAACCAGTTGGGCAACAACAGGGAAAGCATCCGAGTATGGCAGACGCTCGACTCGCTCAATCCGTCGAAGCCTACCGTCGCGCTCAAATATGCCGAGGCTCTCCACGAGAGCCGCGACTCGGCCAATCTGCGGCGCGCTATCCAGGTGCTCGACCGCATAGAGCGTGCCGAAGGACCCGACATCGGACTGAGTTCACACAAGGTAGCCTCCCTGATAGCCCTGAACGATACTGCGGCCACACTTGCGGAAGTCCACCATCTGCTTGCCTCGTCGAAGGCAAGCGTACCAAATTCCATCTATGCCGGCGACGTTTTCATGGCCCTCGGTCGCCCCGATTCGGCCATAGCATACTACAACGCCGCCTGCGAAATCGACCCATCCAACGGTCTGCCGTACTATAAGCGTGCAGAGTTCTACCGAGCCACCGGCGATTCCATAGCCTACGACCGAGAGGTGGTGGAAGCCGTGCGTCAGGACGGTCTGGACCTCGACGTGAAGCTGCAGATGCTTTCCGGCTATATCCGGCAGGTAATTGCCGACACTATTCAGCGGCCTCGAATCGAGGCGCTTTTCGACACGCTGCTTATCAGCCATCCCCACGAGACGTCCATCCGCGACCTCTTCTCTTCATATCTCATAGCCGTCGACAATACCAAGGCTGCCGCCGAACAGCAGGAATACGCCCTCGACCTCGATCCCTCGAATTCCGACCGCTGGAAGTCGACTTCCGGACTCTACGGCCAGGCCGGAAACTACGAGAAGGCTCTTGAAATCGCCCGGAGGGGAATCCATTACCTTCCCGACGACCCGCTGCTGAAATTCTACGCGGCCAACTCACTGGGGATGCTCGGCCGCGGAGCAGAGGCGGTCGATTCCCTTCACAGCGCGCTGCGCGCCGCACCCGAGGCCGACACCGACCTGCGCTCCAACATCCTCTGCTCCATAGGCGACGAGCTCTACAAGGCCGGCGCGAAGGATTCGGCCTTCGTCTACTACGGCCGTGCCCTCGACTACAATCCCGAGAATATGCTCGCGCTGAACAACTGCGCCTACTTCATGGCCGAGGAGGGGATAGACCTCGACCGGGCAGAGCGCATGAGTGCCATAACCGTGCGCAACAATCCCGAAAACGACACGGCTCTCGACACCTATGCCTGGGTGCTCTTCAAGCAGAAAAACTACACCAAGGCCCGCGAGATTATAGACAAGGCACTCGTTTTAGAGGCTGACAATCCGCAGGCCGACGTGCTCCATCATGCCGGCGACATATATTATATGAACGGCGATCCGGACGAGGCTATCCGTCTATGGACGGAAGCCCTTAAACTCGACCCTGACAACGCCCTGCTTCGCAAAAAAGTGAAGAACCGCACGCATTATTATGAATAACCTTGCAATAAACCGCCTCCTCCGCTCCCGGCTGCTTATGCCGCTGGGGGCTGTGCTGATTCTCCTTGCATCGGGCTGCAGCACCGTGAAGAAGGCTCCCGCATATACCTCTACCGGTGCCTCGGGCGGCGCGCTCGCGCAAGTGGCTCCCGCCGTGCGCTTCGACTCGCTGACGACATCGTATGCCGACTGGGACGACGTGGCCCTCCCCGTCCGGCTGTCGATTACACGGCCGAAGGCATTCAGCGTCACGGCCCAGTGCACTATGAAACACAACCAATGGGTGCTGTTCTCCGTGCGGATGCTCGGATTCGAGGTGGCGAAGGTATGGCTTGACAACGATTCCGTCCATGCCGTCGACAAATACCACAAACGCTACCTCTCGGAGAGCCTCCAGCGCTTTCTGGGGAGCAACGACGTGACTATCGGCAACTTCCAGGACATGCTCCTGGGGCGCGCCTTCCTCACCGGCAAGTCGGGCGGAACGCTCACGCCGGCATCGTCGGGAGCCATCCGCATGATTCCCTCGCCCGAAGGGCTGATGATACTCCCGGCCGCCGAGCCGCAGGACTTCAACTACGGATTCATCCTCGACAATTCCGCCGACTGTCTGGCAGCGGCGTCCGTTACCATTGGCGAGTCGACCGCTGTCGTAATCAACTACGCTACATATTATTCCACTCCCGCCGGGGCTGTAAGCTCCGTGGCAGCCATGCAGACCATGAAGGGGAAGCCGGTCGACCTTTCGCTAACGTGGAATCTACAGTCGGCCAAATGGAACCGCGGAGTTACCCAGCAGTGGGCTACTCCGAAAGGATATACGCGTATGGCCACAGAGCAGCTTCTGAAGCTGCTGCAGTCGTTCTGAACCCCCTATTCCCCTCTGAAAACCAGTCGATACCTCCCATCACAGACCACAATCTCCGCAATGAAGAAAAAGCTTGCAGCATTTCTATCAGTAATCGTCATACTCTCAGGCGTCTCCATAGTCTCCGGAAGCGATTCCGCCTTTGCGGCTCCCACCGAACAGACCGCCTCGAAGGGTGGTAAGAAGAATACCTCGTCGAAAAAGAAGAAAAAGACCACTTCCGCCCCATCGGCCAACAAGAAAAAAAGCACATCTGCCGGAAAAACTAATGGGAAGCAGAGCGCCGGAAAGGGGAAGCAGACAAAACCGCGCACAGCCGCCGAAATCAAGAAGGCGCGCGAGCAGAATACCGCGGCTCTGCGTGAGACGCGCCGTAAGCTCAATCTCAACACCAAGGAGACCGAGCAGCGCCTCAACCAGCTCAATCTTCTTGAGGGAGAAATCGCCAACTGCAACGTGAATATCGGCACGCTCAGCCACAACATCGACTCCATAAACCGCGCCATCGGCTCGGCCACAGACTCCATCCAGGCACTCGACACACGCCTGAAGGCCATTACCGACCGTTATGTACGCGCCGTGCGTAAAACCCAGAGCGCCCGCCAGCAGAAGGGTGCGCTGGCCTTCATTTTCTCCTCCGAATCGTTCAGCCAGGCCTACCGCCGCATGCGCTCGCTCAAGCAGTTCTCTAAATGGCGCAAGCGCCGTTCGTCGGAAATCACCACGCTGCGCTCCGACATCGACAAGCGCAAGACGGCCCTGTCAGGTCTGCGCGAGTCGGCCTCGGCCACGCTCGGGCAGCTCAACGGCCAGAAGGCCCTTCTGGTGAAAAAACAAGGAGAGACATCTACGCTCGTCGACCGCCTCAAATCCGAGGGAGCCGAGCTGAACGCAATAATGGACCGCCGTCAGCGCGAGGCCCGTGCCCTCGACGCCGAGCTCGACCGCATCATTGCCGAGGAGGCAGCTCGCCAGGAGCGAATCCGCCGCGAGAAGGAGGCTGCCGAACGAAAAGCTGCCGCCGAAGCGCGCCGTAAGGCTGAAGCTGAGGCAGCCGCAAAAGCCGAGGCTGAGCGCGAGGCTGCTGAAAAGGCCGAGGCGGAACGGCTCGCCGCCGTGGAAGCTGAAAAGGCCCGGGCCGCCGCACGCGAGGCTCAGAAAGCCAAGGAGGCGGAGAAAGCAGCTCAGGCGCGTGCTGCCGAAGCAGAGCGCAAGGCTGCCGCCGAAGCCGACAAGGAGCAGCGCAAGCTTGCTGAAAAGAAGGCCAAACAGGAGCGTGCCGCCGCCAAGAAGGCCGAACAGGAACGCGTAAAGGCTGAGCGCGAAGCGGCAAAACGTCAGGCCGAGGCCGACAAGCAGGGCGCCCAGGCCAAGGCGCGTGCCGGCAAGCCTGTGAAACACAAGGGGAAGAACAATATGGGAGGCGCTGCGCTCCCGGCCTCGTCGTCGTCGACCACCGAAGCCGCCGCAACGCGACTGGCAGCACCTGTAGCCACCGGCGCGAGCGGAATCGCCGCTACTGCCGTCGAGGCCGATCTCGGTTCCGACTTCGAGAAGGCTCGTGGACGCCTGCCTTACCCCGTGAGCGGCCGATATACCATCGTGAAGGGATTCGGACGCCAGAAGCACCCGACGCTTCCCCATGTGGAGACCAATAACTCGGGCATAGACATGCAGACGGAGCCCGGCGCCACGGTGCGCTCGGTGTTCGACGGCGAAGTGTCGGCCGTGTTCCGCCCCGACGGCTACAATACCGTCGTGGTAATACGCCACGGCCGGTATATGACGGTCTACGCCAATCTCGGCGCAATCTCCGTGAGCAACGGCCAGAAAGTGAAGGCCGGTCAGGCCATCGGCACGGTATTCACCGATACGGCCGACGCCAACCGCTCGGTTCTTCACTTCGAAATCCGCAATCAGCGAGTCAAGGAAAATCCCACGGCATGGCTCAGGTAGTCGCCGCTTTATATCTTCATCCGCCCGAATTTAACAGATATTATTATAGGGTGCTGGATATTGTTGGCAGTATTTGCCTAACTTTGCAACGCTTTTAGGCGTTTACATCTATACATACCTAAATTGCAAACAACTAACAACCAAACGATGGACAACAACGAAAACAAATCCCTCGACCGCATAAGCTACGCGCTCGGTCTCAGCATGGGCAATAATTTCCGTGCCTCCGGCATCACCGAAATCAACGTTCAGGACTTTGCCGACGGCGTGGCTGCCGTGTTCTACGGCTCCACACCCAAGATGAGCTACGACGAGGCCAAGGCAGAGATTCAGGCATATTTCACCGAGATGGAGAAGAAGCAGCGTGCCGCCGCCGAAGAGCTCGGGAAGGCAAACGCAGCAGCCGGCGAGGCCTTCCTCGCAGAAAACGGCAAGCGCGTCGAAGTGAAGACCACCCCCTCCGGCCTGCAGTATGAAGTTCTTACCGAGGGCGACGGACCGCGCCCCGAGGCCAACGATCAGGTTGAGGTGCACTATACCGGCAAGCTTATCGACGGCACAGTGTTCGATTCGAGCGTTGACCGCGGTATGCCCGCTACTTTCGGCGTGACGCAGGTGATTCCCGGATGGGTTGAGGCTCTTCAGCTCATGAAGGCCGGATCGAAATGGCGCCTTTTCATCCCCTCGAATCTCGCTTACGGCCCCAACGGCGCTCCCGGCAGCCCCATCGGCCCGAACGCCACGCTGATTTTCGACGTCGAGCTTCTCAAGGTAATCGGCAAGTAAAGTCCGTAAAACCAATGCTCTCCAATACTCTACACCGTATAGGCGTTTCTGCCGCGACCCTCTTGGCCGCGGCAGCGACATGCATTCCTGTGCGCGTGGCAGCCGCCGAACCTGCGCCCGAAGTTTCCGCCACAACAGCCGATTCAGTAGCCGCGGCCTTCGCCACGGCAATGGCTCAGTATCTTAAACCGGAAATCCAGAAAAGCTTCACCGCTACGCCCGACAGCATTGCCGAATATATGCGCGGCGTGGCCCACGCATTCGACATCAAGAATGTCGACGCGCCCTATTATCTTGGTGTGCGTTCCGGCATGGCCATGCTCGACCGCGTGGAGCAGATGCAGCAGATGGGGTTTCCCATCACCAACGCCGCCTTCTGCGCTCAGCTTGGCTCCGCCCTCACAGGCTCGGCAATGGGCTTCGACGTGAAAAGCGCCGATGCTTTCCTGCAAATCTATATGCAGCGCCTTGTGCCTGAACCCGAACCGCTCTCGCCGCAGTCGCAGGCCGACTATCTGGCCGACCAGCGGGCACGCGAAGGGGTAATCGAGACTCCTTCGGGACTCCTCTTCGAGGTGATCACCGAGGGTGAGGGGGCTACTCCCACCGATGCCGACCGCGTGAGCGTGACTTACGCGGGGCGCCTTTCCGACGGCACTGTGTTCGATTCCACGGAGCGCCCTGTGCAGTTCCCGGTGGCCAACCTCGTGCCCGGCTTCACCGAAGGGCTCAAAATGATGAAGGCCGGCGGCGAATACCGTATCATAATCCCGGCGTCCCTGGGCTACGGCGACAAGGGAGCGGCAGGCGTGATTCCTCCCGGCGCGGTGCTTGACTTCACAATCCGTCTGCTCGATGTTGTGAGGCCGTAAAAAAGAATTCCGGCGTATCGTAATGAAACTTAGAAACAACAAACCATAATCAATTTGAAATGAAAAAAATCATTGTGACATTCGGAGTTGCCCTCGCTCTCGTGGGCGGCTTCTCCTCTTGCAACAAGGGTGCGAACAGCGCATCCGAGGCCGACAAGGCTTTCGGCGATTCCGTGGCTCAGGCTCTCGGCGAATTCGCCGGTGCGAACAGCGCCATGCAGCTCAACCGCATGAAGGAAATGAATCCCGAGCAGGCCGAGAAATTCAGCAAGGAGGCCTTCCTTAAAGGTCTTGAGGCAGTTCTCAACGCCGACACCACCCAGATGGCCTATTTCCAGGGCCTTCAGATGGGTCTTCAGCTCGTAAATCCCGTAATCGGCATCAACAACGAGGCAAAGATTCCGGTTGACAAGAAGGTGGTTCTCGACGCTTTCAAGAAAGTATATATGGCCGACTCCGTAGGCGAGATGGCCGAATACTACGGCCGCTACCAGGCGTTCATGACCGAAATCCAGGTGCGCATGAAGGCTCGCCACGACGAGGAAATCGCCAACAGCGACGAAGCCAAGGCCAACCTAAAGGAAGGTCAGGAATATATGGACAAAGTTCTTAAGGAAGGCTACGTGAAGGACAGCTGCGGCATCGCTTACAAAATCGAGAATCCCGGCGATCCCTCCGCAATGGTGAAGACCACCGACTGGGTGGCCGTTCAGTACAAGGGCACCAACGTGAAAGGCGAGGTTTTCGACACCAACGAAGGCAAGGTTGAGCCCATGCGTGCCGCAGGCTTTGTTCCCGGCTTCAAGCGCGCCCTCACCCTTCTCGGCAAGGGCGGTAAGATGACCGTCGTTATCCCCGCTGACCAGGCTTACGGCCTCGACGGTGCAGGCGAGAACATCGGCCCGAACCAGACCCTCGTATTCGAAATCGAGGTTCAGGACATCAACCCCCAGCGCTGATTACCTCCCAAAATCAATAAAAAAGGATGCAGCCCCAATCGGGTTGCATCCTTTTTTCTTCGAGATAAATCGAGATTTATCGGGATTAATCCGGATTATCGCGATTAATCGGGAATTAGCTCGATAAGCCGGATTATCAGGCTTTAAGCTCCGGAACTTTAAGCGGGCAACCATCGAGGCAACGGCCACACTTGAGGCAGTCGGGGTGAAGGAGCCCGTAAGGATCGTTGCGTACGCCATAGGGCTGCAGTTGCATGGGGCAGACGGCTGAGCAGAGGCGGCATTTGGTGGTGCATCGCTCGCCAACCACCACGCGACGATACCCCTCGGGGAGATTGCCGGCGCGCGGCGTCACCCACGATGAGAGCGTACCCATAGGGCAGAAAGAGCACCATGTGCGCGGCGCGAAGATGAAGGCAAGAGTGATGCCTACTATGGTGGTGATGAGGATAATCATCCAGAACACTCGGCCCATGGCGTTCCAGTCGCCCCAGGCGAGAGTCATCTGCACGCCGAACATCGTGAAGATGAACATCACCATGAAGATGCGGAAGACTCGGGTGCGAACAAATGCCGGAATCTCCTTGTGGGGCGAATATTTCGAGAGCACACGATCGTAGAAATTGCCTCGCGGACAGGCGTTGCCGCACCACCAGCGCCCCCGGCGCACGGCGAATGCCACCGGGGCAATCATGCAGATTACGGCGAGGAATCCCACCACGGGATAGAAAAAGCCGATTACGAGATATACAAGCAGAATCCAGAAGAGCGGGAAGCCCTTGCGCGGAATCGGGCGGTAGAAGGGTTTTCGGGCCATTGAAGTCAGTGCAATTTATTGGTTTTTTGATATGCCGCGGCAATGAGCTAAATTTGTGGAAAAATTAAGGTATTTATGATACAGGTCGACAGGAATACATGCCCACATAACCACGTTTGTCCGCTGATAGCCGCATGCCCCGTCGGGGCGATTTCGCAGAATGCCGAAGGCTATCCGGTTATCGACTACTCGCTCTGCATAGAGTGCGGAAAGTGCGTGCGCAAGTGCCCCAAGAAGGCTATGCGTCAGGTTGAAGACTGACGCCGCCGTCGTCGCCTTACTGCTGCTTCTCCTGCGGTGCGGCGGGGTGGGGATAGTCGAGCGAGAAGTGGAGTCCGCGGCTCTCGTGGCGCTCCTTGGCCTGACGCATGATCAGGTATCCCACATTTATGATATTTCGCAGCTCGCATATCTCGCGTGAGGCTTTCGAGCACTTGAAAAGGCGCTCGGTCTCCTCGTAGAGGATGTCGAGGCGGTTCCATGCGCGGTCAAGACGGAGATTCGAGCGCACGATGCCCACGTAGGTACCCATTATCTGGTTTACTTCGCGGATGCTCTGGGTGATGAGCACCATCTCTTCGGGGTGGCGCGTGCCCTCGTCGTTCCAGTCGGGCACGTCGTTGCGCAGCGAGATGTGGGCGATGGCTTCGGAGGCGTGACGCGCAGCCGCATCGGCATATACCACCGCCTCGATGAGCGAGTTGGAGGCCAGACGGTTGCCGCCATGGAGACCGGTGCACGAACATTCGCCCACAGCGTAGAGATGGCTGATCGACGACTCGCCGTTGGTGTCGACCTTAATGCCGCCGCAGAGATAGTGGGCCGCCGGAGCTACGGGGATGTAGTCCTTGGTTATGTCGATACCGAGCGAGAGGCATTTCTGGTAGATGTTGGGGAAATGGCGGCGCGTCTCCTCGGGGTCCTTGTGGGTGACGTCGAGAAATACGTGGTCGTCGCCCGTGAGCTTCATCTCGCTGTCGATGGCGCGTGCCACCACGTCGCGCGGAGCAAGCTCGAGGCGCTTGTCGTAGCGCTCCATGAAGCGCTCGCCGCGTTTGTTGCGCAGAATCCCTCCGTAGCCGCGCATCGCCTCGGTGATGAGAAACGAAGGGCGGTCGCCCGGATGGAAGAGCGCCGTGGGGTGGAACTGGATGAACTCCATATCCTTCACCGTGCCCTTGGCGCGGTATACCATGGCTATGCCGTCGCCGGTGGCTACAAGCGGGTTGGTGGTGGTCTGGTAGACGGCACCGCAACCGCCGGTGGCCATAAGTGTTACTTTGGCCAGATACTTGTCGACGCGCCCCTCGGGCGTGAGGATGTAGGCGCCGTAGCAGGTTATGTCGGGCGTGCGCCGCGTCACCACCTTGCCCAGATGGTGCTGGGTGATTATCTCGATGGCGAAATGGTTTTCGAGCACATCGATTTCGGGATGCTCGCGCACCGCGCGGATCAGGCTTTGCTGAATCTCGTAGCCCGTATTGTCGGCGTGGTGGAGAATTCGGAACTCCGAATGGCCACCCTCGCGATGGAGGTCGAACGAGCCGTCGGCCTTCTTGTCGAAATTCACGCCCCATTCTATGAGCTGCCGGATCTGGCCCGGAGCGCCCTCAACGACCTTGCGGACGGCCACCGGGTCGCTCAGGAAGTCGCCGGCCACCATTGTGTCGTGGATATGTTTCTCAAAATCGTCGACCTCGAGATTCGTCACCGAGGCCACACCACCCTGCGCAAGAGCCGTATTGGCTTCGTCGAGAGTGGATTTGCACACGAGGGCCACCTTGCCTTTGTTCGCCACCTTGAGGGCGAAACTCATACCGGCAATGCCCGATCCTATCACAAGGAAATCGTATTTCTTAGTCATGGCTTTCAGATTATAGGCTCGGGCGCGGGCAACGCGGGCGTCGTCTGTGCCTGGCACCGCCACAAAGTTAATGAATTTCGCGGAATTGACGGAGCAAACTTTTCGCTGACTTTGCAATCGGGGTGCGTCAAGTGCGGACGGCGTGAATGAAATAAAACGAGAAAAGGATGAAACTTATTAAGTTTCATCCTTTTATGGCAGTCGGGGTGAGAAGACTCGAACTTCCGACCTCCACGTCCCGAACGTGGCGCGCTGCCAACTGTGCTACACCCCGAAGCCTTGCGGGCTTATTTCAAGCGCACAAAGGTAAGCAAAATTTCTCTATTCCCCAAATCAAATTTTCATATTCGGAGTTTAGAAGCCTACTCTCAACTGGCAAGTGCAAAATTAGCGATTTGTCGGAAGAAAGCATTCTTCGGGGTATCAAAATCGAGTTTTTTACGTGGTCTTCGGTTGATTTTATGCTGAACTCTGCGAATGAAAGCGTCAGACAGTTCTGAAAAGTCCGTTCCTTTCGGGATATACTGGCGTATAAGTTTATTGGCATTCTCAATGGCACCTTTCTGCCATGAGGAATACGAATCGGCGAAGAACACCAGGTTGGGATTCTTTGTTCCCTTTGGAGCCAATGCCTTTGAAATCAACCGGTGAGCGCAAAACTCAGATCCGTTGTCCGTGGTAATGGTGCGTATGGTGGTTCTGTATGGGAAGAGCAGTCTGATGACGACTTTGGCCAGTGGCTCGGGATGTTTGCCTTCGGGCTGCTTCTCCATCAGTATCATGTTTGTGCTTCTTTCAGTGAGTGTGACAATGGCCCCCTTGCCATCTTTTCCCACGATGGTATCCATCTCCCAGTCAGCGAAACGAGTTCCGTCAGCCTCGGCAGGTCGTTGGTGTATGCTTACGCGGTCGGGGATATTCCTGACTTTGGTGGTGCGGTCGGGTCTGCCATGCCTGTTATATTTCATCTTATGTCGGCAGTGTGAGGTGAGTTCTCCGCTTTCATCGGCACGGATATGGCGGTATATGAGTTCGTGGGAGATATTCTTGCCGCGCCTTTTCATATCAGTCGAAATCTGTTCGGGCGACCAGTCTTCCTCTCTGAGCAGATCCAGGGCCTCCCAAAGGATCACCGGATCTTTTGCGTGGTTGGCCGTGGTGCGTCTCCTGCGTTCCATAGCCTTTGCATGAGCCTTGTCCCACAGATAGTTGCCTTTCTCCGTGGAATTGCGTTTAAGCTCCCGTCTGAGTGTTGACTGACTACACCCTACAAGGAGGGCGATTTCCTTTCTCTTTGTTTTCTTTTGGAGTAAGACGAAAATTTGCGACCTTTGCTCCGAGGTTAATTGATGGTACATAGGACAATACAAAATTAGTTAATCTCAGGGAGACTTCGGTCTCCTTTTTTGTGTTTTGTCAGTTATGAACCTGTTGGAGGTTCCGCTCTCGGGGGCGCACCAATGCGTCCCCGCCGCTGGGGCAACCCCTCCTCGGGAGAGTGTGGAGAATGCACTCGCTGCTACGAAGTTGCGCACTTCGGTTTGGAATCTTCGTCAAGTCTTGGATCAAGTCTTGGGGATTCAGTGGCGGAGGGAGAGGCGGAGGATGGGAGGGAAGTAGACGAGGAGGGCGTCCAATGGCACTCGGACGCAAAATTATCTGTTCAGACAAAACGACCGTGGAGTCGAGGACAACGAAATTTTTCTATTTCTTCATAGTATCTTGCGATGTCCTGGACGTAGATTCATACGAATCTTTCTACCACTCCTTAGACCGAGACGCAGCGAGATTGAAGGTGGTGATCATAACGACGGCACTATTCTGACTAAATATTGCTATTCTACATAGAGAAGAGATAAGTGGTTTTCAATACACTGCAACGTGCCAGCAAAAACTGAACAACAATAGTTTAAAATTCATGAAAACGTCGTGTATGTTTTTAACTTCCTATTTGGTTAACAATTCTGCAGAGAGAATGATCAGAAACCTCGAAAACATTCGGAATATTATTTATTACAGCTTAAACTATACGGCATGAAGTATCTGCAGCCTGTCAGAAGAATAGCGTGAGAATTATCAGTCAGGATTATTCATTATGTTTGGGCAAGATTCGTAGAATCTTATAAGGTTCAGTTGGGTCATTAGTTGTGAGCCCTAAGTCGATGCCTTTAGTTAAATTTTTCCCAACTCGTACTATAAGGGAATTCTGGTAATTCGGAGGTATTTGATTAGATTTTAATGTTATGTTGCAAGCGTTGTCGGAAATCTGCAGATCTCTAATAAACAGGGTGTCGTTACCAACGTTCTTGATAAAAAAACGAACTTCCTGATTTGAGGATGAATCGATTGTATAAGTTGATACAGGAATCAGTATGCGGGGTCTACTGTCTTTACGATTGAATTTTTCTACAAAAATAGCTTCAACTGGTATGGTTTTGCTGTTGCCTGCGGATTTAATTATTACATTAAACCTTTGAAGCCCCCAATAATTTTGAATTTCTGACAAATCTACCGTAACAACTAATCGTCCTATTTCCTTAGGCTCTATTTCATCCTCATAAAAGACACTTACGTAGGAGGGTGCATTTGGGATTTCAGCGGATAAATCAATTTTATGGTCAGAACTATTGAGTAAATTGATATATCCAGATTTTGAATCACCGATACTTACATTCCCCAAAATGATGAAGGGTATATTGGCTCTGAGATCTTTAGAAATTTTTACAGGGAATTCCTGTTGAATAACCTTCAGAGGCATTTCTCGCGTAGCTCGTAAGAAAATAGTGTACGGTTCTTGGCGCAGATTAGTATAGATATTGATATCCCTCTCGAAGAAATTATAATTAGCTCCCAGGTCTATTTCAACATCTAAAAAAGATGAAGATTCAGGTGGAATAATTCTGTCGGTTAATCGAACTTGAGTGCACCCGCAGCTTTTTTCAATACGAATAATCCGACAGGTGTCTGATGTATTGTTAAATATTTGAAAACGGTGATTGAGAATTGCAACAGAATCGGGTATGACTCCAAAATTATAATCGGCATCTTCGATTATGCAATCATCGGATTGATTGCAATAAGCTGATGGCTTACAAGCAATCAATCCGAATAATAGCAAAATGAAGAACACAAACCTGCTCATTATTACTGATTACTGAAAAACTAAAGAAGCTTTTTTAGTGACTGTTTTGTGATCAGGAGTTACTGCGGTAACAGTGCAAACATCTTTCACCCCAGTTTCGGCACCTGGAACGGATAAAATTGTAGTAATGGTTATTGTGTTGTCCACAATTTGTGATTTCTTAGCGTGGTAACCATCAGTTCCGATAATTTCCATCGTAATCTCAGTGCCAGCAGGAAGGCAATAGAGATCAGCTATTGCATTATAACTTACACCGCGCCCAGGCGCAGAGGGTTTTAAATTAAATTCATTTATTCCGGGCTCGCCCCCCCATTTAACGGTCATATATTGCAAGTTGCCGTCAGCTTTATAAATTTGAGCTGTGCCGATTATGCAGGACGGCATTGCATTGACAACAGGTATTAAAAGTAAAGGTGTATCCCAGGTATAGTTGATTTCACGGAGTGCTCCACACAAACCATCAACTAAATTTGGTGCTCCTTCCGGCAATTCCATATTTCCATTGACCAAAGCGCACCCTGCATCAAGCGCTGTTGATGTGACTTCGCATGCGACCAAGAAACCTGCGGCCACAGGAGCTGAAACGATGCCGCTTGCTAATGCTGCCGAGATTTGGAGGCACATGAATTGCTTAGCTCCGCTTCCAGGGGCTGTGAAAGCATTGAGGCCGCAAACCTTGCTAATGACATCGTTAATAGCATCGCAGTAGTCAGCAACATTATGATGAACATGGTAATTTTCAGGGAGCTGGAATTGATAATGTCCTTTGCTGACATATTTACAAGGGAAACTGCCTCTGAATCTTCCACGTCCTAATGACCCCGTCATCTCAGAATAATCATAGACTTTAACCCAACATTCCGCAGTGGATGGCGCGCCACATTGTTCAAGATAGACATCTCCTACTACGCCTCCACCACTTCGTGAAACAGCCGATAATTCAGACACAGGGGGCTCTGTTGTATGAGGGATAATGGACATAACCGCATCTCCGGTACGACGTGCGATGTTCCCACTCCGTGAGTTCGTAGTTTTCGTCGATACATCATTCGCTGTAAAATCGATTAGAGTGTTTAACTGCTCATTTGTATTCGGGTCTACTAAAGTAAGGGCTACCTTATCCTTCGAAATCCAATCAAATTTAAAACGGACCCCATTTGGGGCTATCATATCGCTAACCTGTTCATTCTCATCAAAGAACACTTCTGTGGGATTCTCCTCTTCAGGAATGGTGATGACCATTTGCTGTAACTTGTCAGCATGTCCGGTTTGGGTTTTTGTTCCCATTAAAACTATAGATTCTCCCTTATCGTTTGATATGTCTACTATGATAGGCTCATCGGGGTTTAAATTGGCGTAAGCTTCTAACGAACTTCTTTGGTTTTGAGTTTCTTCCTCACTTTCATTATTGTTATCGTTATTACACGAAGTTATGAAAGGCAGACAAGTTAGAAGAAGTAGATAATGAAATTTCTTCATAGCACAGAAGGGCTAGAACTCCGATTAGCTCGTAAAATGATTCTGAAGAGACGCGGAGTTGGTTGTTAATACTTTAAAAATAAGCTAACAAAATGAGAATGAAAACGGTTATGAAAGGTCTCATTTTGGTTGCTATTCAAAAGGGATAACATGTCGCCTCTTATAAAACTAATAATGTAATATGTTTAGTTATAGTATGTTTGCATACAAAGATAATCAAAAATTTTAAGTATCTAATATTTTCAGTAAAATTTCTGGAGATGGAACGTAAAACTATTAGCATATCTGGATTGGATTATATCAAAACTTATGGGGAAGGAGGGTTGTTTATCAGTGGATAGGGGAAATCAGTGGCTGAGGGAGAGGCGGAGAAGGGGAGGGAAGTAGGCGAGGAGGGCGCCGAGGCGGTTGCGCAGGCGGGTGCGTCGGCCGAAGAGTTCCTGGAAGCGGTACCGGCGTATGGCGTCGAGGCAGCGGCTCTTGATGGCGGTGCGTTCGGCGGGGCTGAGCATCCCCGCCGGGGCGTGGAGAAGCATCGAATAGGCGTTGCAGTGGGCGGCAAACCGGCGGCTTTCGGCGGCGCGGAGAGCCGCCGGGCATTCGCGCGCGATAAATTCGACCATGCGGTCGACAACGTCGAGCACGTCGAAGCGGGCGCGGCTGGCAATATGTATGTAACTGGCTTCGTGTTGACGGTAAAAATATACGTCAGCTGAAAGAAGTGCGATACGTTCGGCCCGGAGAATCAGTCGGTAAGCTATATCAAGGTCCTCAAAGCGTGTGGAGCAGAATGTCTGTCCGTCGAATAATTCTCGGCGGAAAAGGACTCCTGACATGGAAGTTGCCGTAATATGTTGGAATAATGCAAGATTCAGGCATTCTACATAGTCTACCACGCGGCTGGATGGATTTTCCTCTGCATCTGCCCGGAGCCACTTCGGGAGGAGGCGCGGGCCTTTGGCCATCCGGGCGATTACCATCGGAGCGTCGTGGCGTCGCGCGGCGGCAAGCATATGCTCAAGAGCGTGGGGGAGGAGGAGGTCGTCGGCGTCGACGAATGCGAGATAGCGGCCCCGTGCGGCGGCTATGGCGGTGTTACGGGCCGGGCCCGGGCCGGCGTTCGGCTGCCTGATCAGGCGCAGGCGAGGGTCGGCTTCTGCGAAACCGGCGACAATAGCAGCAGTGCCATCGGTCGAGCCGTCGTCGACCACGATTATCTCCAGGTTGCGCTCGGTCTGCGACCCGACAGATTCGAGGCACTCCGCAAGATACTTTTCGGCATTGTAGGCCGGTATGATTACGGACACTTCCGGAGCCGGCATCGCGGCGTCGGTTGAACGGATGGTATAATCCTCCATAATTTTAGGCAATCGTTATAGCTGGCCCTGCTCCACGGCCACGCATACGCGCTCTATGATGGCGTCGTTGGAGTTTTTTTCGGGTTGGAAATTTCCCTTGAGGTTCACGCCGAAAAGGCGCCCGAAACCCTGCCAGAATGTGGCGCGGAAGGAGCCGAGAAAGGCTTTCAGAATATCGTATCCGCTCTGGTTCGTTTCGCGCTGGATAAGTTTCACGAGCATGCGGGCCTGATTTTTCGAGAAGCGCATCAACACCGGTTTATACTGTTGGAAGATGGCACTTTCCATCTCCTTGAGATATTTTTCGCGTTGGGCCTGGGTGGGGAATGTCTCTACATATTCGTAGGTCTCGAGCAGGGTCTCGCAGATAAGTTTTGCGTATGGGAGGGTCTTTTTCACGTCGCGCACGGTGCGCCAGTAGAATTTTTCCTGCTTCTTGTTCTTGAATCTCAGCTTTGGGAATACGGTCACATCGTTGAGCACAAGCACCAATACCGTGTCGCCCTCTTCGGTAATCGTATGGTATTTGCCGCGGTAAACGCTCTGCATCCCCGTGCCGGGATGCTCGATGGTGCGTTTTTTCGATATGCGCACGGCATCGTCGGAGGCTTCCGAAGCACCGTCGAGCGGGCGGTTCTCCTGCGCCCTGAGGGTTTCGACTGCCTGCACCACCTGCCTTTCGTCGGCCCACGCGCGCGGCGCGCCGGAGGCAAAAGTCAATACCAGAAGCGATAGTAGTGAAATGATGCGTGTCATACTGTATAAACTGCTCCGCGGAGCTTATTATTGTGTGGCATTCGTGGGTGCCGATGTGCAAAATTAAGCGAAATTCCGTATATTAGCGTATTCTCCTTAAAAATAATACCGATGAAAACGATGAAAAGATGGATTTTCGCGGCTGCGGCCGCAGTTGCCGCACTTATGGCCGAAGGCACTTCGGTAGAATGGTATGAGAGCGCCGATGGAGATTATTTTCGTCAGAAGAAGGTAAAAACCGCAACTTCTGCTTCCGCAGGCCTTACCCTTCCGGCTATAACAGGCAGCGAGGAGGGCACACCCTTCGCCCATTGGGGCACGACATTCAACGAGCTTGACTGGGATGCCTTTCTCGCACTCGACCGTGCGGACCAGGACCGGCTGATGCACAGCCTTTTTGCTCCCGACGGCGATTTGCGCTTCACCCGAGGCCGTATCGGCATGAACTGCAACGACTACGGCCGCTCGTGGTTCAGCTGCGACGAGGTGCCCGGCGACCTCAATCTGCGCTATTTCAATATCGAGCGCGACAAGCGTGGGATTATTCCGCTCATCCGCGCCGCACAGCATTTCAATCCGTCGCTTACGTTCTGGGCGTCGCCCTGGTCGCCTCCGTCGTGGATGAAAATCAACGGCGACTATCCCGTGGTGAGCAGTCGCCACAACTCCGCCGATCCGCGCATCGACTACCTGCTTTTCGGAGCTACCGACAGTATCGACGAAGATGAGATGAAATTCCTCGGTCCGCGCGACGGTAAGTTCCCACGGCGCCTCGCCACAACCGACTATTTCATCCAGGATCCGCGCTATCTGCAGGCTTATGCCGACTATTTTTGCCGCTTTATCGAGGAATACGCCGCACAGGGAGTGCCTATCGATATGGTGATATATCAGAACGAAGCATATAGCTATACTCCCTATCCGGGCTGCGCCTGGACGGCCGAGGGCACCATCCGCTTCAACCGCGATTATCTCGGCCCGACATTGAAGCGGCGTCATCCCGAAGTAAAATTGTTCATCGGCACGTTCAACACCAACCGACTCGACCACGTGGAGCGCATCATGGCCGACTCTACGCTTCGCTCCATGCTCGCCGGAGCTGCCTTCCAGTGGGAAGGGCGCGAGATTCTGCCCGAAATCCGTCGGCAGTATCCCGCTTTGGAATATATCTGTTCGGAGAGCGAATGCGGCAACGGATCAATGGACTGGGCCGCTGCCGAGCACACGTTTTTTCTCATAGCCGACAATCTCGGCAACGGGTGCAGCGAGTGGTACAACTGGAATTTCCTGCTTCCGCGTGGTGGCGAGAGTCCCTGGGGATGGCGTCAGAACGCGCTTGTGGAGCTCGATGAAACTGCGCGCACAGTCCGCTATACACCTGAATTCCATGCAGTGAAGCATTTCTCACATTTCATCGCACCGGGAGCGCGCATCGTGGGCTATAGCAAAGGTGGCGCCGACTTGCCTGTGGTACTTGTGGCGCGGAACGCTGACGGCACGCATGTGGCAGTGGCCGCCAACAGGTCTGATGCCGTAGAGCCGCTTTCGCTCCACGTCAAAGGGCGCCATCTCGCCGTAGATCTCGCTCCACACTCCATGAGTACTTTCATCTTCAAGTAATTGGCAGTGAAAAGAGTTAGTGGATGTGAGTGGCTTGGGGCTTTGAGGCGAGGCGCCAGAGGTAGATGGCGGCTTCGGGGCCGAGGTTGAAAATCAGGTCGAGAATGGAGAGGTTGGGCTGGAAGCCGAGGCAGTCCATCCTCACCTGCCAGTAAGGCTCAATCAGGTCGGTAAATCTGGTGTCGGAATGCTCTATGCCGACCGCTTCGGCTGAGTCGGCTGAGTTTTTTGGCTCCGGAGCCTCAGGAAGGAAAAGGATGCGCCGCAGTTCGGCGTCGATGGCGCGGTCGAGCGCCGCAATCGAAGGGTAGCGCAGATGTGTGTCTGGCTGTAAGAACGGGCGCAGCCGGTCGATATAGAACTCAAAAAACGGAGTGCGGCCGTAGGCCGACTCAAGCGTGGTGAGGTGGATGTGCCACCACTGTCCGTGAGGGCTGACGGCCACGTCGTCCCAGGTGGCGCGGGATATGCCGTGGGGTTTGGCTACGGGCGCCGTGAGTTGTACGCGTCCGCGCGTGTCGGCTATCTCGCAGCGGTGCACGACCTTCTGACGCTTGTCGAAAAGTATAGAGCCGTCCATATAGGTGTCGCCGCCGTGGGCGGCCACGGCCAGATAATAGGCTATGTTGCCGAAATAGCGCGGAGGAAGAGCCGCGCGCGTACCGAAGAGGTTTGTATAGCCGCGAGGATTCACTTCGGTAGAGCGCTTATTTGTCGGGATTGGCGTCGCGGAGGATGCGGTTCCAGCGTATCTTGCCGTCGAAGAGACCCTTGTCTTTGTCGAACGATATGAGCACACGCCAGGGGGTGCCGACCACGTGGTCCTCGGGCACGAAGCCCCAGTAGCGCGAGTCGAGCGAGTTGTCGCGGTTGTCGCCCATCATGAAGTAGTAGTTCATGCGGAAGGTATAATAGTCCACGGGCTTTCCGTCGATCCACATCTTTCCGTCGCGCCACTCGGCGGTGGGATTGTTCTCGTAGACGCGGATGGCTCGGCCATAGATCTGCCAGGCTTTTTCGGTCATTTTCAGTGCGGTTCCTTTCTTGGGAATCCACAGGCCGTCGGCGCCGCCGTAGTCGGCGCGCGTCCAGTCAGCACTGATGTCCTGGGGGAAGAGGCGCACAATCTGTTCAGGCACAGCCGTCTGCTTCATCACGAAATGAATAAGCGGAGATGCCTCCATTTCCGCGACCATCTCCGATGTGAGCGGCGATACATAGATCGGGGGCACCGAGCCGTCGGGGTTCACCTTGAAGCCGAGCTGTTCCAGCGAGGGAATGTCGAGCGGAGTATATTCAAGCGTATAGCGGTCGTCTTTGGGGATGCCGAGCTCCTCAAACTGAGCGTCGGTCAGCCCTGCGTCGGATTCAGCCTGATAGTAATGGTTGAACTGCGCGTATTGCGGCATGGGGAATTTCTCGCCGTCGAGATAAATCTCGCCGTCGACGATGCGGATGCGCTGGCCGGGGAGACCCACACAGCGCTTCACGTAATTCTCGCGGCGGTCTACCGGGCGGTAGATGCGCTCGCCGAACGTGGCCTTGTCGGCCAGCAGGCGCTCGCGGCCGTGCATGGCCACCAGCGTATAGTAATCAGGATTCTGCACGCGGGTCATCACCGTGTCGCCGGCGGGGAAGTTGAACACCACGATGTCGCCCAGCTCCACGTCGCGCTGCCCTTTCAGGCGGTGGTATTCAAGCGAGGGCTTGTCGAGATAGCTCTTGCCCAGGCCGAAGGGGAGTTCGTTGTGTACCAGCGGGAAATAGACGGGTGTCATCGGCACGCGCGGGCCGTAGACGGTCTTGTTGACAAACAGATAGTCGCCCGTATAGAGCGTCTTCTCGAGCGACGACGACGGAATCTGGTAGTTCTGCCCCACGAAGGCGAATAGGAAATATACCAGCACCAGGGCGTAGACAATCGCGTCGACCCACGAGCCGACCGACCTTACTGCCGCGCTCTTAGATCTCTTCCAGAAGGTGAAGGGGATGTACCCCGTGATGTAGATGTCGAAAAGCAGTATCAGGCCCAGAGCCAGCCACCAGTTGCCCATCCAGGCCACCCATAGTAGGAATATCACCGCCACAATGGCGAAGCGCGTCCAGCGCGTGGGGCGAGTGGCGGCCAAGCGTGCGCGCAGCGTGCGCGCAGCGGCATTTGATTCAGGCTTTTGCTGAGGTGCTGTGCTGTTGTCTATATTTTGCGTCATTGCTTTTGAATAGTCGTGAATTTATGGTTCGGAGGCTGTCAGAAACCGAGGAAATCGGCCATGGACAGAAGTCCCGAGCGCTCGGGGTGGGCCGCCACCCATTCGGCCGCCAGAACAGCCCCCAGGGCGAAGCCGTCGCGCGAGAAGGCGCGGTGCTCAAGGGTTATTTCGTCGACGGGCGACGTCCAGCGCACGATGTGTGTACCGGGCACCTCGCCCGAGCGTTCGTGGGCTATGGCCACGATCCCTTCGGCATCGGCCGGAGCGAACGCCTCTGACTCCTGCCACTGCGTGAACTTTGGATTCGAATGCGTAATCCCTTCGGCCAGACTGATGGCTGTGCCCGACGGATGGTCGAGTTTATGGATATGGTGGATTTCCTTCATCGAGGGCCGGTATTGCGGGAATTTCGACATGAGCTGCGCCAGGTAGCTGTTTACGCGCATGGCAACGTTGACGCCGATACTGAAATTCGACGTCCACAGCAGCGTGGCCCCCTCCTGAGAAATAAGGTGGCGCACCGTCTCCATCTCTTTCGTCCAGCCTGTAGTGCCTGAAACCACCGGAACGTCCGCTGCAAACGCGCGTCGGTAGTTGGCCACGGCGGCGTCAGGCCGCGTGAATTCTATCGCTACATCGGAAGTGGCGAATTCCCGGGAATCGAATTTGTGTTCTTCGCCGGCATCGATGGTGCAGACCACCTCGTGGCCCCTCTCGAGCAGAAACCGCTCGATGGCATGGCCCATCTTGCCATATCCTATCAAAGTTACCTTCATGTAGAATGTCATTTAGTCTCACCCGCGTCGCGACGGAGTTCGCGGCGCACGGTGCGCGGAATAGCAATCGTAGTGAACACCAGGAGCACACCTCCTGCAAGGGTGAAGGCCCAGCTGTCGCGGCTCACCGAGCCGTTGTAGAAAAGGAAAAACGCCGCCACGCAGAAGAAAATCGCGCTCCACGACTCTATGCGGTAGAGCCTTCGGATGCGCGGATGCTCGCCGCGATAGGGCGAAAGAAGCTTGCCGGCAAGAAACAGGAGTGCGCCTGCGGCAAAGAGGTATTTCCACCACGTTCCGGCTGCGCCATACGTTATCAGCACGTTGAGAATCGGCATGAGCGTGGCTACCGCCACCGCCAGAAGTCCCACCGTCGCCATCACCACCTTCCAGGCAGCCGGCCTCGGGCCGAGCATCTGGTCGAGGGTATATTTGCGTTCTTTAGTCATATAGTCTATAAATTAAATAGTTATGTCCGAGGGCGTTGCGGAACCACCGAAACGTAGGGGACGCACGGTCTGGGCGTCCTGATGCAACATCCTCCGCAGTCTCGGCATTCAGTCAGTCAACAAGATAGACATCTTCGTTGGGCCGCTGCATATGGTAGCGCTCGCGCACTATGCGCTCCAGCGTGGCCGGGTCCGTGTCGAGATTATGGTTGAGCCGCAGGTAGTACTGCATCGTGTCGTTGTTCTCCTTGATTTCCGCACGCAGCTCGTCGATCTGGTTCTGCAGCTCGGCCGAGTGCGAATAGGAATTCTCGTTGAAGAAAAGCACGAACGCGGCATATACCACCGCCACAACCAGCGGGAGCGACACATAGCGGCGCGTCCACGAATATACCGACTGAACTTTCGAGTTAATCATTGCAATTTGCAAAGATAGTACAAAAAATTCATCCGCTAACCAATACTTTCACCCATTCCTCGGGTCTCGTTCATAAAAAATCTTTAAAAAACTACAGATTTAGCCCTTATCGTTGCGTAACCCGCCGAAAGTGCGTAACTTTGTGGAGCAGACCTGCCACAGGGCATGGCTGGCAACAACATGGGGATGACCGGTTTTGACAGCGTGTAGAGGTGGTGAGCAAGCATGCAGAGCAACGATGCCTACGCTCTTTAATCTGGGACATCAGCAATTTTAAATGGCGAAAACAACTACGCTCTTGCTGCCTGATCGAAGCATAGTAGATCACGCTTAATCTCCGCAACAGTTGCAGAGACAAGACATCGCCCGGCTGCCCTCTTCCCGAGGCGAGCCGAACCGGCGGTGCAGACAAATCGGGAATAGGAAGCTGAATGCCGCGCGAAGCTTCCGAGATTTTAGCGGATAAGGGTCGGCATTGGCGGTTTCAGGCCTGTGCCACCACGAAAACCAATCTGAAAATAAGCATGTAGAAAACTCATTAGTTCCACGTTTGGACGAGGGTTCAAACCCCTCCATCTCCACTAAGTGTTCCGGACACCTTCTGGACGACACAAGACAAAATCAAGACAAACCGCAGAATATCAATCGATTCTGCGGTTTTTTTCGTGCCTAAAAATGACGACTCAGGACCGTCATCGGACAGAAAAAAGACCGCCACGGACGGCTATTCGTTACTATGTTCTACATGGAATATCCGAGCAGTTCCAGAATCATCGGAGCGAGAAGAGCAGTGAAAAGACCGTTTAGTGTCAGCCCTATTGATGAAAATGCACCAAAGCGTTCGCTGCGTTCCATAGCTGCGGAGGTGCCTACAGCGTGGGCTGCCGTACCGATAGACAGGCCACCCGCAATGGGCGAATGGATATGGCTCATCTTTACAATTTTAAACCCTGTCATTCCTCCGAAAATCCCGGTGGTCACTACCACCGCAGCAGTGAGGGGCGCAATACCTCCCATGGCATTTGAGATCTCCATGGCTATGGGTGTAGTGACCGCTTTTGGAGCAAGAGAGATGACAACTTCACGAGTGGCACCGAATAACTCGGCGAGAAGAACAACGCTTACAATACCGGCAACACATCCTGCAAGTTCCGACAGCAGAAGCGGAAGAATTTGCCGTTTTATGGACGAAAGCTGCTTGTAGAGAGGTACACCGAGGGCAACCACGGCAGGCTTGAGCCAGAAGTCAATGTATTCTCCTCCCTTTTTGTAAGTATCGTAGTCGATATCACACATCAGAAGGAAAGCAATCATTGCAGCTATTGCAATAAGGATAGGATTGAGCAGCTTTATTCCGGTGCGTTTCTGAAGGAGCTGAGCGCCGAGGTAGAAGCCGAAAGTAAGGGCTATGAGAAAAAATTTGTTTTGCAGGAAATCCATTATTCAGCCTCCTTTGCGTATTTATGACTCAACTTGGAAGAAGCGGAGCGCACAACCTGGTGAACCCAACCTGTAACAGCAATGATTATGAATGTGCTTATGACAGTGGCGAAAACAATGGGAATCCATTGGTCGGCAATTATCCCCAGACAATTCATGAGACCGATACCTGCGGGCACAAAGAAGAATCCGAGATTATGAACAAGGAAACCGGATAGTCGTTCCACCCATCCCAGCTTCACAATTCCCAATTTGAGCGATGCGCACAAGAGCACCATGCCAATAATGCTTGACGGAATCGGAATGCCGGTGAGATTTACCAGAAATTCGCCAATGGCGAGAAATGCAAACAAAACACCGAATTGTATTATCATAATGTCAATCGAGTAGTTTCGGTGCAAATTTATATAATAATACTGAAACTTTAGGTCTGCAGAATAAAGAATCAGAAATCAGAAGCCACGCTCTAAGAACTTGTTCTTCGAATAATTCCGGCTATTCCACTCTATTGACATGACAATCTTGATCGGGCATCATATCATCAACAGGATTTTCGCCGTATTAATTATCGTTCTCTCCCATGATATGCATTAAAAGTAGATAACGTCTTTCTAATGCAAAATGAGTTGGGATTAACTGTCCATAATATACTATTGGTATATTGACGTATATAATTTTCAACTCAATAGTTTGACGGTACAAACTTTTTGATTAACTTTGCGGTTGATATTTCAAAGTGATAATCAACTATGAGTATAGCGACAACATCAAAAATCAACCGGCTTCTTACCGATGCAGTTCCCGGCGGACTTCTGTTTGCCGCTTGGCTTCGGAAAGAGGGATACTCCGCCCAGCTCATAAAGAGATACCGGGATTCAGGTTGGCTCGAAGGCTTGTCTCGAGGGGTTATGTATAGAAAGAATGATAGTCTTTCTGCGTTGGCGGCCGTTTATTGCTACAATCTTCAGACCGGAAACAAAGCGCGGATAGCGGCTCATTCCGCGCTTGAACTTTTCGGATTCAATCATTACGTGCCGATGGGTAAACCTCGGCTAATGGTCGCTTTTAAGAACGGTAACGTCGATGATTGGGTAAGATGTGAAAAGTACGACATGACGATAGTGCCGTTTCATACGGGTATCTTTAACAATCCGGCTACCCAATCCCTTGACAGAAACGGACTCTCCTTAATATTATCATCGCCTGAGCAGGCATTTCTGGAATGTCTGCATCTTGTGCCGGATCACTATAATTATATGGATCTGTACTATATAATGGAGCAGCTGACATCACTTGATCCTGACAAAGTACAGATCGCGCTTGAAAACACATCGAGCCAGCGGGTAAAAAGGATGTTTCTATATATGGCCGAGAAAGCCGGGCATTATTGGTTTGATATGCTCGACATGGATAAATTCGGTCTGACGACTTCCAAACTTCAGCTCGTTGACAATGGAGTTTACATTTCCAAGTATCGCATTACCGTCCCTAAAGAATTAAATGATTATGAATGACATATATCGCAGACAGGTTGCACTTTGATTGCTTTCTCTCTTACTGTTCTAATAAAAAACGCGCTCTTGACTTAACTTTAAGGTGAATTTATTTGTTGTATTGGAAAAGAGTTGTTAGCTTTGCGAAGTTAATCTTTAAGTTAAGTATGACACAGAAATATTCCATAGAACTGATTGAGGAGCATGACGCTGTGAATTTTTACAGCGTTCATCTTGGCGAGGAAGAACTCTCTGAACTTGAAAGGTTCTTTGAAAAGTTTCCTGAAGGCTGCGATTATGATGAAGACATTGACACCATAGTCGCATGGCTGGACAGAATTGGCGAGAGCGGAGCTTTAGAAAGATATTTCCGCTATGAAGGCAAGTTTGGTGATGGTGTCAGTGCGATACCCATTGAGACAAGCAATCTACGCCTTTACTGCATCCGGCTTTCAGATAAGATTCTTATCTTCGGCAACGGTGGAGTAAAGGACTGCGCCACATGGCAGGAAAGTGAATCTTTGTCAGATTATGTGGAGACGTTAGTTGATACAAGTCGGTTTATTTCATCTCGGCTGACAAACGGTACTCTCTATATTGTAGATAAAGAAATTATAGGAAATCTAAATTTTACCCGCGATGAAAAGAAGTAGTATCATAGAAGCTCGTCGGGATAAAGTTTCTCCCGAAGTCCGTCGGCGTGTTGATCTGTCTTTCCTTATAGTTGACAGGATTCACAGCATATTGGAGGAGAAGGGGCTTAAACAAAAAGACCTCGCCAATATGCTTGGCAAGAAAGAATCTGAAATCAGCAAATGGATGAGAGGAACCCACAACTTCACAATTGAGACAATTTCATCAATCGAGAATGTTCTGGGTATTCCAATTCTTCAAGTTGCCGGTGTATAAAGACTCCCGTTCATCAGGACTGATGGGAATAAGCCTTTCTCTAAATTTATTAAACTTCAGTTTATTCCCGGCACCGACGGTTGATATTAAGGAGCAGCCCGGGAGTAGGGTTGAATTAAGGAAAACTGAACATCCGCGCCGTTGAAACGTTGATGTTGTTAAGGCCGGGAGCATGAACTGGTCGGCCTTACTGTGTAATTATCTTTGGTTATGATAAACTTGTTGACTATTATTTTAACTCAATGATTGGCCATCAGGCTGTGGGGGAGAGCCAACATGTATATCGTCACCTTATTTTATTTGGAATAGCTGATGTAATTTTAATCCGATATTATGAATATGGCAGCATGGAGTAGAAGAATTGCAATCGCTTGTTGTATTGCCGCGTGTGGCGGCGTGTGGTTCACGGCCGACGGCTGTACGCGTGCGGTGTATCTCGGACCGGACGATATGGTCGTAACCGGACGTACGATGGACTGGAAAGAAGATCCTCAGTCCAACATATATTTTTTTCCGAGGGGGATTGAACGCCGCGGTGGATTGACAGACAATTCCGTGAAATGGAAGTCATTGTATGGCAGCGTGGTGACAGCGGGGTATGATATAGGCGTCTGCGACGGGATTAATGAGCGCGGCCTGGTGGCAAATCTGCTGTTTCTGGCTGAATCGGATTATCTCCGTCCCGGCGATACGCGGCCGGTTATGGGACTGAGCATCTGGACGCAATATGTACTCGACAATTTCGCTACCGTCGACGAGGCAGTGGCCGAACTGGGCAAGGAGACCTTTCGCATCGATAATCCCGACCTCCCCAATGGGGCTAAATCGACGCTTCATCTGTCCATTTCCGACTCGACCGGCAACAGTGCGATTTTCGAATACATCGACGGTAGCCTCGTGATTCATCATGGGCGCGACTGCCAGGTGATGACGAATTCACCTTCGTACGACCGTCAGCAGACCCTCGACGACTACTGGAATCAGATCGGTGGGCTCGTGATGCTTCCGGGAACCAACCGTGCGTCCGACCGCTTTGTACGCGCCTCGTTCTACATCAATGCGCTTCCTCAGACGGCCGACTACCGGCAGGCTGTGGCAGGGGTTTTCAGTGTAATGCGCAATGTGTCGGTGCCGCTCGGTATTTCAATACCTTCGCAGCCGAATATCGCATCCACCCGATGGCGCACGGTGGCCGACCAGAAGAATCTGGTATATTATTTTGAGTCGACTCTGAGCCCGGACATTTTCTGGATAGATCTCAAGAAGCTTGACTTCAGCCCCGGCGGGGCTGTCAGGAAACTCAACCTGACCGACGGGGAGATATATGCCGGCGATGCGGCCGCCAGCATGCGGCCTTCCGGACCGCTCAGGTTTCTGTTCGGAATATAACTGTTTGCCCCGTGCCGGCTCTGCGGATTACACGCGGTTATCGGATTCGTTCCCTGCTGTCAGTCGGCGAGGGGATAGTTCCTCACCATTTCCTCCACCTGAGGGAGGGTCATATTGAAGAAACGCGTCTCCTTGTTGAGGGAGCGCATGGTCTGCATTTCTCCGGCGGTAAGCTCGAAGTCGAAAATACCGATGTTCTCGTTGATGTAGTCGGGATTTGTAGCTCCCGGAATGGCCGACAGGCCTTCCTGGATATGCCATCGCAGGATAATCTGTGCGGGTGTCTTGCCATGCGCTTCAGCTATTTTCATGATTTCGGGGTCGCGGAGCAATGCTCCCTGGCTCATGGCTCCTCCGAGGGGGAACCAGGACGTAACATGTATGCCGTATGGTCTGACCTTCTCCCGCATTTCCACGCGCTGGGCGTAGGGATGGCATTCGATTTGCAGCACGGCAGGCTTTACCGTCGATTCCCGCATGATTCTCTGAAACACCTCGTCGTTGGCATCGAAATTGCTGATGCCGAGCGCGCGGACCTTTCCCATAGCCACAGCCTTTTCCATGTCTTTCCATGCACCCACGAAATCTCCCACTGGCTGATGGACATATAGCAGGTCGATATAATCCGTATTGAGCCGCTCAAGCATTCTGTCGATAGCAGCGAGAGTTTTTCCCTCGCCATATTCCGAAGGCCAGAGTTTGCTGGTAATCCAGATTTCATTACGCGGAATGCCGCTTTCTTTTACAGCCCGGCCTACGCCGCGCTCGTCGCCATAAGCGTGGGCTGTGTCGATATGCCGGTAGCCGGCTTTCAAAGCCGTGCTGACAGAGTTGTAGCATACCGAGTCGTTGGGCTGCAGAAAAGTCCCCAGTCCGAACCGGGGCATAAGGATGCCGTTGTTGAGCTGAACGTTAGGAACGTTGGCAGTGCCGACATACGGATTGGCGTCGGAGGCGGAAGCCTGGAATATGGATGCCAGAATTACTCCCAGAGAGAACAGGTATTTTTTCATCTCGATTTTTATTTACAAAATTACAGATAAGTGGAAATGAAGTCAATACACAAAATGCGGTCTTCCGGCCACATTTTGCAGTTCTTTCTCTGATAGGTAGCCGCTTTCAGACTGATATTTTTATTACGTGAATCCCGGTTATGTGAGAAATAATAAGTAGCTTTGCCGCGATTTTCAAACTCAGAATATTTTCAGCCTGTAGACCGACAATGTGGGCGCAACATAAAGACAGGCCTCAGTATTACTCAGAAATAATTGTAATCAACCGAGATGATACAGCAGATAGAATTCAGGATGCCGCCAATGAGGCGCGGCTGCCATCTTATAACGGGCGAAATCCTCCGCCGGCTTTCCGGTCAGCTTCCCCAATCCGGATTGCTGAACATTTTCGTGAAGCATACTTCCTGTGGTCTGACAATCAACGAGAATGCCGATCCGGATGTACGCACCGATATGGATAGGATTCTCGACCATATCGTGCCGGAGAACGAGCCGTATTACACCCATACGATGGAGGGCGCCGACGATATGCCGGCTCATGCGAAATCTTCATTAATGGGCGTTTCGCTGACGGTTCCCATCACCAACGGCCGTTTGAATCTCGGAACATGGCAGGGTATCTATCTTTGCGAATTCCGCGATTACGGCGGTTCGCGCTCCATCGTCCTTACCGTCTATAGCTGACAGAATACGTTCATCAGGGAGTTGCCAGATTCCTATAATGTTGGCGAAATTTGTCGGCTTCGCTACCAAAGCGATGCGCGTTAGCGACCCCTCGGGGCTCTCATCCTGCTTCCTTTATGAAAATAGGCTGCAAGTTGTTGACTTGCAGCCTATTTTTGCGGAAAGACAGGGATTCGAACCCTGGGTACCCGTAAGGGTACAACGGTTTTCGAGACCGTCCCGATCGACCACTCCGGCATCTTTCCTTGGGGTCGGTGAAAAATTGCGCGCGGGCGGACCGCAGAGTGCCGCTTGGGCGCATTTACGGGTGCAAAGTTACAAAACTTTTTGATATATCAAGCATTCCGGAAGCGTTTTTCTGAAAAAAGAATGCCGGGCAACGCCGCGTGAAACTTAACGCGGCATCTTCATCCGACACTTCCCGGAAACTTTGCGGCGGCGGCCGCTGTTATACATTTACTGCCGTGCGGAGATACGTGCGGCGCCGTTGCGGGTGTCCGGCGTGCCGGCCGCGATGTTTTTATCCTTATTCACTGTTTATTTTAATCTCTCAACGTTTCCTACTATGATGACTTGGTTAGTCGACACACTCCGTGAATACCCGTCGATTCCCATCTTTATTACTATAGGTCTGGGATTCTGGATAGGTAAGTTCAAGTGGAAGAGTTTTTCGCTCGGCACCGTGACATCGGTGCTTCTGGTAGGTGTGCTGGTCGGGCAGCTCAACATTCCGATTGGCGCTCCCATGAAGCAGGTATTCTTCCTGCTTTTCCTCTTTGCCATAGGCTATAAGTGTGGCCCCCAGTTTGTGGCCGCAATCCGTGGCAGTGGCATAAAACAGGTGATTTTCGCCGTAGTGGTATGTTTCCTTTGTCTGGGATGCACATGGGCCTGCGCGAAGCTGATGAATTATAACGCCGGCATAGCCGCCGGTCTGTTTGCCGGAGCGCAGACTATTTCAGCTGTAATCGGTATCGGTACCGACACAATCAGCGGGCTGCATATTCCCGACGACCAGAAGAAGGCCATGATAGATATGATTCCGGTATGCTATGCGGTAACATACGTATTCGGTACTATCGGTTCGGCATGGGTTCTGGGCAATCTCGGTCCGGCCATGCTCGGCGGCCTGAAGAAGGTACGCCAGCAGACGCGCGACCTTGAGGCTCAGCTCAATCATTCCACGCTTTCCTCCGACCCGGCATACATCAACGGCAACCGCCCCATTTCTTTCCGTGCCTATAAGGTAGCGGCCGACCATTTCGCCACCCCGCAGACTGTAGCGCAGATTGAGGAGCATTTCAGCAGCCTCGGCCACCGGCTCTTCGTGGAGCGCGTGCGTCAGGGCGACCAGATTCTTCCCCCCACTCCTTCGATGGAAATCCGTCAGGGCGACGAAATCGTGCTTTCCGGACGTCATGAATTCATCATTCAGGACGAAAGCTGGATCGGCCCGGAGGTCGACGATGCTCAGCTGCTCACTTTCAATGCCGAACACGTAAAGGTGCTCGTTACGAAAAAAACTGCCGGCCTCACCATCGATCAGTTGCGCGCCAAACCGTTCATGTATGGCGTTGCCATCAAGTCGTTCAGCCGTGCGGAAGTGCCGATGGCTGTCTATGCCCAGCAGAAGCTTGAGGCCGGCGATATGCTTGAAATCGTGGGCCTTCCCCAGGAGGTGGAGCTCGCCGGGCCGTCGATCGGTATTGTAGAGAAACCCACCAACGTAACCGATATGGTCTTCGTGGGTCTCTGCATCGCAATCGGCGCACTTATCGGCGCCATTACGCTGACGGTAAAGGATGTGCCCATCAGCCTTTCCACGTCGGGCGGTGCGCTTATCGCCGGTCTGTTCTTCGGCTGGCTGCGCACGAAGCATCCCTCGGCGGGAATCATTCCGAGTTCGTCGCTGTGGCTGATGAACAACCTCGGCCTCAACATGTTTATCGCCGTAATCGGTATCCAGTGCGGCCCGTCGTTTATCTCGGGCATAAAGGAGGTGGGCTTCGACCTCTTCCTGATGGGTATTGCCGCCACTACGGTGCCCTTGCTCATAGCCATGTTCCTCGGGGCGAAAGTATTCAAATTCCACCCCGCCATAAATCTCGGATGCTGCGCCGGTTCGCGAACCACCACGGCATCGCTCGGCGCGATTCAGGACTCCCTGCAGAGCTCGCTGCCTGCCATGGGCTATACCGTGACGTATGCCATCGGCAACACGCTGCTTATCCTCATGGGCGTGGCCATGGTGCTGATGTTCGTCTGACGCAACCGTGGTCTCCGTCTCTTTCCCGCTCATATAAAAATACTATTATCAACACACCCTCCGGCCGGCGCCCACCGGGCCACCGGCCGGAAATTACCAGCAACTCACAATGAACACTACAACCAAAAAGACAACGGACGAATGCGATGACCTCCGTAAAAACGAAAACAAGGCGTTTGAAAAAGCTTTGTCGGCCATGAGCCCGTTTGAAATCAAGAACACTCTGATTAATCTCGCCGAACTCGACGCTCGCTGCTCGACAGCAACATTCCTCAACGCCGGCCGTGGCAATCCCAACTGGATGCTGACCTTCCCGCGCGAGGCATTCTTCCTTCTGGGGCAGTTTGCGGTCAGCGAGACAAACCGCGTGAAATACGACGCGTCGCTCGGCATTACCCAGAGTCCGACCCAGGAAGGTGTGGCCGACCGCTTCAAGGCCTTCCTTGCCGACAACAAGGGCAGTGCGGGCGCCCACGTACTGAACCATGTCTACAACTACATGGTGACTACCTACGATGCGAATCCCGACGAACTGGTGTTTGAATGGGTCGACGGCATTCTGGGCGACCATTACCCCACACCGCCCCGAATCCTCAAATACACCGAGATGATTGTGCGCGATTACATGCGGTGGGCTATGGGCGGAGGCGACGACAAGACCGTCTACGACCTTTTCGCCACCGAGGGCTCCACGGCAGGAATGTGCTACGTGTTCGACTCCATGCAGGCCAACCATCTGCTCAACAAGGGCGATAAACTCGCAATCCTCACCCCGGCATTCTCCCCCTACATCGAAATCCCCAATCTCGACCGGTTCAGCTTCGACGTGGTTTACGTATCGGCCAACAAGGTTGAGAAGGACGGCTACCACGACTGGCAGTATCCGAAGGAGGAAATCGACAAACTGCGCGACCCCTCGGTGAAAGCCGTATGCGTTATCAACCCCTCGAATCCCCCCAGCTACGAGCTCGCTCCGTCGGTGCTCGACCAGCTTGTCGACGTCGTGAAAAAAGACAATCCCGAGATGATGGTGATTACCGACGATGTCTACGGCACTTTCATCAAGGGCTTCCGCTCGCTGATGTATGTGCTTCCCTACAACACCATCTGCCTGTATTCGTTCTCGAAATATTTCGGCGCCACGGGCTGGCGTCTCGCCGCCATGGCACTCCACGAGAAAAATATTTTCGACGATAAGATCCAGCGGCTTCCCGAAGCCGAGAAGGCCGACCTCCACCGCCGCTACTCATCGGTTGTGCTCGACCCCGACAAGATGAAGTTTATCGACCGTCTGGTGGCCGACAGCCGTCTGGTGGCCCTCAACCACACCGCCGGCCTGTCGACGCCTCAGCAGATTCAGATGAGCCTCTTCGCCGGCTTCGGTCTGCTCCACGCCAAGGAGTTGCAGCCCAAGCTTATCGACATGGTTCAGCGCCGTCTGGAAGCTTTCTGGAAGACAACCGGATTCACCCTGCAGCCCGATCCCTATCGCGCAGGCTACTATAGCGAAATCGACCTTATGGTATGGGCCTCGAAAATCTATGGCGACGACTTCGCCAAATGGCTCAACGACAACTACGAACCGCTCGACCTGGTAATCCGTCTGGCCGACGAGACCGCTGTGGTGCTCCTCAACGGCGATGGATTCGACGGCCCGAAGTGGTCGGTACGCGCTTCGCTGGCTAACCTCGACGAGCCGGCCTATCTTAAGATTGGTACGGCGCTGCGCAAGATTTTCGACGAATATCATACCCTCTATCTCTCGAATACTCCCGAGAAATAAGGCTGAAACTATCTTCCCTTCCCAGAGGTCCCCGCCGCCACTTACCGATGTGCGGCGGGGACTGCTGTTTAATTTATTATCCTCTTTTTATCCCGGTTCTGTCAGATTCGGCCTGTGCCGAAGCAGTTGAAACAAGTTTTTTTGCCGTTGCATGAAGGGCAATCTATCCAACTTTTAGATCCGCTTCCGGTATAATAGCCGGTATCGCGCCATTCTCCGCCTCGGCCACCGCATGATGTGCATACCCCTGAGCCATGGCAGATGGGGCAAGTGGAGTATGTGCTCGACGAACTGCTCGACGACGAGCCGACGGAGGACCCATAATTGTTATAATAATTGTTGGAGTTGTTGTATGTTCCTGTATTGTAGTTGGTTGAAGGTTGTGCAATCTGCACTTCTCCAGTCCCTTTACACCATGTGCACGCCACATGTCCGTTCCCTCCGCAAGCCATGCATGTAACCCATTCATAATATTGGGAGTAGGGTGGGTAGGTAAGGCATCTCCACTGCTGTGACCCTCCCGCGCCGTTGCACAGCAGGCATGTCATTATGCCGGAGCCCTGACATACGCCGCAGGTACCGGTCTGGGTCGAAGAGTGCCGGTGTGTTGAGGAGTGCCGCTGCGTCGATGAGCTTGAACGCCTTGTCGACGACGAAGATGTTGATGTACTGCTGCGTTTTGAAGAGCTTGAGCTTCCGGTAAGGCTGTACGTTCCCGCAAGTTTGCCGTCAAGCCATTTGCCGTCGTAATATATGTAAAGGTATACTTTGTATTCGTGTTTGCCGGGCTTTGGGGCAAGGCGATTGTGACGTATATATACCATTATGTTTTCCCATGTGGAATCATCATATGTGGCATTGACCTTGTAATGTGTTTTTACTATATCTCCCTGGCGGTTCTTGTGCCATTCCCCATTATCATCCTGCACTATTGCGACCAGGTCGAAGTCCTGCCCCTTGATTCCGCTGATATGCAGTTTGGCATGCGCTGCAATAGCTGGAACTCCCTTTTTTGTTTTGGTATCGAGGTCGAGCCATGTCTTTTCAAAGTTGATGCTTATTGCCGAAGCCATAATTGCCGTGAAAAGGCATATGGCTGTGATAATTGGTCGGAACATAATTGTTGCTAAAGAAGTTATATAAACTTTGTCTTCGAAATGTATACCTCATATGAAGCTATTTTAAGAAGAAGTTTAAACAACTTCATATGATTGATAAGGATTTCTGTGTCTGTGCAAATGTAGAGAAAAACCGGTAATTCTCCATATTTATTCGCGTAAATATATTACGCCGGCAGGGCGGTGCGGCCGGATGGGAGTCCGGTGGCACCGCCCTGCGGTTGGTTTGGGGTATTCTTTTAGCTGTGCGCTAAGCGTGGGTTAGCGGGCGTCGCTGTAGAATTTCTGGATTTTGTTCTCGACTTTCTTGTTGCCGAGGAGCACGGCGGGAAGCGTGCGCTGGAACGAGGCCACGCCTTCGCGCTGGTTGAACACCATGGCGTCGTTCTTGTAGTCGAATTCGCGCGAGGGTGCGGTGACGTCGGTCACTGTGAATACCACTACGCTCTGGTTGAGGGCTACCGGGCCTACGAGTTCGCCTTTCTTGGCAACGGCTACGTTGGCCTGCAGGGCGCTTTCATACATGGGGAAGTTGCGGACATAGGGCTGACCGAAGGTCACCTGCGTTGTATCGGCCTTCACCTGCATGGCGGCTGCGTATTCTGCTACCGATTTGCCCTTGCCGTTGTAGTCGGCAATCAGTTTCTCGGCTTTCTTGCGGTTCATCACTTTGTTGGTGAGGTAGTTGCGCACGGTCTCGTTGGTTGCGGGCACAAACTTGCCGTCGTAGACGTCGTTGACGGCTACGGCCAGCAGGCGTGAGTCGCGGTCGTTGTTGAATACGCCGCTTACCTGGTCTTTCTTGGCGTCGAGGGCCCATTTTGCGGCTCCGCGGCTCTCCTGAAGACCGTTGATGCTCAGGGTAGAGGGAGTTACAACAGCGCTCAGGGCCGAGTAACCGGCCTTGGTAGCCTCGCTTGTGAATTTGGCGGCGGTGGAATTGTCGGCGAGATATTTGCGGAGGTCGCCGTTGAGCTTCTGGATGGTGGCGTTGGAGGGTACGACATCGTAGGTTATCTCGGCCACGTCGTAGACGGCCACGGGAGCCTTACGCGAGCGAACGCGCATAGTCATGCCGTTCTGACCGCCCTCGGGCTTGAAGTAGCTGCCGGTTTCGGCTGTAGCGATCTGGTCCTTGAACTGGGCGATACCCGGGTCGAGAAGGGATACCCACATCGAATCCTGGCTCTGGGCGATGGCGTCGCCCATGTCGATTTTGCTTGCACCTGTGTTGAGACGGGCGATTACCGAGTCGGCGTCGGCGGTCTCGTTGATGAATGCCACGTCGACAAGCACGGAGTCGATCGAAGTGGTGACATCAAGAAGCTTTGCGATGGTATACTGGTTGTCGATGAACGAAATCATTGCCACCGAATCCTTTGCCATCGAGGGGACGGCCTTCTTCAGGGCCGGAGCGAGAGATGCTTCGGTTGCCGAAACGCGGTTCACGTAGAATTTGCCGTTGGAGGCCACGGCGTCGGTGCCTTCGTTCATGCGGAGGCCAACGATTGCGTCTTCCACTTCGCGCTGGGCTGCGGCGAGGTCGTCGGTCGAGGGAACTACATCAACGGCGATGTAGTTGATCACAACCTGCTTTTCGTTGATGCGGTAGCGGTTCTTCTCCTGATTGTAGAGGTCGTTGATTTCAGCGTCGGTAGGAGTGAAGTCAGCATCCTTGAGGGTGGAGAGGTCCTTCTTGGCGTATACGATGGTCGAGGTGGTGGCGTTGTCTTCGTAGAGAGCCTTGGCATCGAGCTTGTTGGCTGTAAGGGTACCGGCGAAGAGTGCCATGAATTTCTGCTGGAGCATCATTTCCTCGGTATTCTTCTCGAGTTCGGCCCAGGCCGACTGGAACTGGGGAGCTTGCTCGGGGGTAACACCGCTCTTGGTGGGATTGAAAGCAGCCTCGTAGAGGAGCTGCGCGGAGGGGATGCCCATGCTCTGTACCATCTGCTGCACGTAGGGCGACGGGGTGGCACCCAGCATTGCCTGCGAGAGCTCGTTGTCGGTCACGGTGAGGCCGAGACGCTCGAATTCCTTCTTGAGAAGCGATTCATTCACCATCTGCTGGAGCACGTACTCCTGCACCTGGGCTACATCGACGTTGGTATAGCCGCGCTGCTGCATCTGCTCCTGCTGCTGCTCTACGCGTTTCTGGAATTCAAGGTAGTCGATTTTCTCACCGTCTACTTTTGCCACGGTGTGGCTGTCGGTGAAGAGTTCACCCGGGCGGTCAACTGCCGTGAGGATGAAGAGAAGCAGAGCCACACCCAGAATCGAGATGATCAGGACGGGGCGCTGACGGATTTGTTCAAGTGTTGACATTTAATGCAAGTGGTTTATTTATTTTTTTTACTTTTCCGGAATGGTGGGAACGGACTCCTGCGTGAGGTCGGACGTTGGTCCGCATGCAGTAAGGCCGTTTCAAAAAGCCTCAGGGACGCTTTTAGCGCACAAAGATAAGCATTTTCCCTTTGCCGACAAAGCATTTACGCAATTTTCACCCCCGCTGCCTTAAAATCGCCACCGAGGGAAGCGCCACGGGAAGAGGGCAGTCGCCACTACTTGCTGACGCGCTCCGGGTTGCGGCTGATGAATTCCTTCCAGCTGCGCGGGCCGGCGGCTGCCTGCGGGCGTTGTGATTCGTAGAAATGGCATAGAGCCACGGCCAGGGCATCGGTGGCGTCGAGTTCTGGCAGCAGGTTCTCGCGGGGGATTGCGAGGATGCGCACCAGCATTTCCTGCACCTGCTCTTTCGAGGCGGCACCGTTGCCTGTTATTGCCATTTTTATTTTACGTGGTTCGTATTCGGTAATCGGAATATCGCGGCTCAAGGCCGCCGCCATGGCCACGCCCTGGGCACGTCCCAGTTTGAGCATCGACTGGACGTTTTTCCCGTAAAACGGCGCCTCGATGGCCAGCTCGTCGGGCAGATACTGGCCGATGAGCGAAAGTACCCGCTCGTGGATGCGGTGCAGCCGCATGTAGTGCGTCTCCATTTTGTTGAGTTTCAGCACTCCCATGGCCACAACCCGGGGCTTGCGCGATTCCACGGCAAGGATGCCGTAGCCCATCACGTTGGTGCCGGGGTCTATCCCTATGATAATGCGGTCGGGCGATGCGGGCTTATTCATCGAGGCTCAGGGTGATAAAAGATTTCAGAATGTCCATGCAGGTGGTGAAGAACAGCACGCGGCCGCCCCAGCGGGCTGCCAGGTCGTCGGCAAGCACGCGCCCCATATCCTCGAGGTAGCGCTCGGCATCGGCCTGCGTGCGGGCAAGCAGCTGCACGGCGATGTTCTCGCATCCGGGCTCTACGGTTGTCTTGATGAGCATTACCTGATATCCTCCGAAGCAACCTGAATCCATAGCCGAGGGGATGCAGACGCGGTCTACCCATTCAAGAAATTCCGGTTTGACGGCCGTGGGTACCACAAAAGTGGTATTCAGAGCCACGGTGCAGTTGATGGCTGATGCGGGATTCATTTGTCGGAGGTTTTGCGGCGCAGATAGCGGCCGAGGAATTTTATATGGCGTAGGGCTGTGGGCCAGAAGCCATAATAATAACACATTATGCGGAAGCGCTCGGCCAGGGAGCGTCGCCAGTTGCGCGTGGTGGTCCCTTCATTGAGGTAATCGGCAATGACTTCCGGCAGCAGCACGTTGCGGCGCGAATGCTGGAGCACGCGGATACACCATTCGTAGTCGGCGGAGAAACGCCAGCGCAGGTCGTAGGGTTCCGCTATTCTTCTGAGAGCCACAAACGCCTGGTGGCAGACCACCATCCCGTCGGCGAAGCTCCGGAGGGTAAGCGTGTCGGGCGCTGTCAGGTGTCGGGCGCCAAGCCGGCGGCGCTGCGAGTCCACGATATCTGTCTGACCGTATACCACCCCCGGATAGTCGTTTTCCATTATTGCGTCGGCCACATGCTGGAGCGTATGCGGCGAGTGGAGCGTATCTCCCGCGTTGAGAAACAGCACATAGTCGCCTGTGGCGTTGGCCAGACCCTTGTTCATGGCGTCGTATATGCCTCTGTCGGGAGCCGACCGGAACGAAAGGCGCGGATGCATCCGCCGGCGGATTATATCAATGGTCGAATCGGAGGAATTGCCGTCGATAATCAGGTGTTCATACAGATCGCACGTCTGCGCCGCCACGCTGTCGATTGTCGGAGCTATGGTCTGCTCGGCGTTGTATGTCACGGTGATAATCGAGAACAATGGCCTGGGGGCTTCCGGCTTGTTCGGGCGTAAATCGCTGGGAGTCATCTCGGAGAATGTGAGTTGGATTGCGGAGAGATTTCTTCGGCACTAAGTTAGCAAAAAACCTCCGCCTGCCCAAAATAATCTTCCTTCCGCGCCCGCCATCCGGGTGGAAACGGCGAGCCGAAGCTCGCCCACAGTGCCACCTTCGGGACTTGAGTGCTTGGACGGTAGGGCTCAGGCGTAGGAGTGAAGGCCGGGGAGGAGATAGTTCACGCCGAAATACGTAATGATGACGGATATGAAGGCGATGGAGAGATACAGCAGCAGGTTGCGGGGACGTCGGAACGCCGAAAGCCGGGCGAAGGAATGGAGCGGGAGGGCGTAGATCAGGAGGGTGATGAGGGCCCAGGTTTCCTTAGGGTCCCATCCCCAGTAGCGTCCCCACGATTGGTTGGCCCAGATGGCGCCGACGAAGATGCCGGCGGCAAGAAGCATGACGGCAGGGTAGAGTAGAGCAACGCATCGAAGAGCTGCGCGAACCCGGTCGGAATGCCCACGGAGAAGGGCGGTTGCGGCCAGGATGGCTATGATGGTGAAGAGGGTGTAGGCGCCCATTACGAGCAGCACATGAACTGAGAGAAGCGGAGAGGCGAGGACGGGCATCAGGGGGGAAACGGTTGATGCGCCGCGTCCCATTGTAGCTACAAAGAGCGAGACGGCAGCGGTGGCCATAGAGGCTGCCGCGAGGTTTTTCTGTCGTCTCCACGAAATTGCTACGGCGCTGATGGCGGTGGCGAGCCACGCCATGAAAAGCATTGTCTCGAAGCCGTTGGCCACGGGGATATGTCGGCCGATAATCCATCGGAGGGCCAAAAGGCCTGTAAGCCATGCGAAAAGGAGCCATCCAGCCGCAATTACCGCCACCCGCAGCTTCCGGTGGCTACCGAGGCATGTGGCTCCCGCCAGCGTCAGCGCCATGATGGCCGCCCACAGAGGGGAGCCGAAGCGGTTGTATAACAGCTCGGCACGGATGGCGCCCTCGGTTGGGAGCGACGCCTCAGGAGCGGCGGAATGCTGAAATTCGCTCAGAAGTGTCACCTCGTCGGCCGCATCGCGCCAGCGGCGGTCGGCCACGGCGCGGGCTATGCGGTCGAGCCATGTGGTCATGAAAATGTAATCGTCGGTCGACGACGATGCGGGAGTCGGGTCGGCCGGAGATAGCCATACGGTGGCTTCGCCGGCCTTCTCCGGGCAGACGGGAAACAGCTTCAGTGCCGAACCGGCACATACCATCGCCACCATGGCCACGCGTGTATCCGTGTCATGCAGTGGCCGGTCGGCGATATCGGTCTCCATAGCATCTGCAAGCCGGTATCCTCCGGGACCATAGAAATTCCGAAGTGCCACATGTGTGTTGCCGTACGCTCCGAGAAGTTCCCGCGCTTTTTTGCCGTCAACCTTTATAAAGGGCTCGCGTTTCCAGGCGTCGTAGTAGAAGATCCAGCCGCATACGGTCTGTTCGGCCGTCAGCCCGGGGTAGGAGGTTGATCCGTAGACTTTGGTACAGAAATCGCGGGCCATGGTCTGGAACGGTACGATACGGTCGCCCCAATATACGCATACCCGGCCGATTCTGTCGGCGAGAGGCCTGGGTATGGTAGGTGGCGTGGCGGCGGTTTCCGCGGCAAATGTCGGGACGGCTGCCGCAATCAGGGCGCATGCGGTCATCAGTTGCCTTACGGCTGTGTGCCAGCGCGAGCGGCGGGTGAAAAAGAAGGCCGTCATTGCCGCGAAAAGCAGAAAATATCCGGTATAGCTTACGGTGGTTCCCAAAGGATCGTAGGTGACGGTCAGACTTACGCCGTCGCTCCTCATGGAGGTCAGGAAAAACCGGTAGCCGTCGCGCGACAGCACGCGGTTCATCGACATGCGGCAGGTATCGGGTCGCTCCCCAGGTGCTTCCACAGCCACCTGGGCCACGAAATCGCTCGGAGAGGAGGTGCCCGGATAGAATTCGGAATGAAAATCTACGAGCGAAATGCAGAAAGGAAGCAGCCTCTCTTTACCCCACTCGTCGGCAACCGATTGCAGCGGCGCTTCCCCTGCTGTAAGTGTGATTTTGCCGCTTAGCGAATTAAGACGGGTAATGGCGGCTCCGGCGAGAATTATAAGAAGCGCGATGTGGAGCAGCGCGGTGGCAAATTTCAGTGTGTGGCGTCGAAGCCACAGGTACACGAGCGCGGCTACCGCGGCGAATGCCCATAATGCCGTCATCCAGGCGGCATCGTAGACGCCGGAATGCGCTTTCCCGCTTCCGGCCACGCCCTCGACCGCGGTAGCGACAATCAATGATGCGGTAATGAGGGCTGTGAGTCCGAAAGCGAGATTGCGGAAAAGTCGGGTGGTGGAGTTCATCTACGGAAAGTCCGCTGGAGATGCTGTTGTGTTATATATTATTATTGTGTATAGGGGTGCCGCGGGGGCAATCAGATTGCATCCAGGAAAGTGACGATGGCGTCGCGGTCGGCTTTCTTGAGTTGGCGGAAGCGCTCGATGCTGTAGCGGGCGTCGCTTTGCGGCGAATAGCCGTGCCACATTATGGCCTCCATGGTGGTGCGTGCGCGGCAGTCGTGCAGGCGGTCGGCCGTTGCGGCGCCGGTTACCTTCTGATGCAGTCCGCGGCCCCAGAGCGGAGTAGTGCGGCACCACCCGGTGCGGATGTCGTTGGCCATGTGGAGTTTGTGCTGCACCATGTCGGTGTAGGGCCAAATCGTCTGATAGGGATAGCGCGGGAGTTCGTCGCCGGCGAAGAAGCGGGCCGGATCGCGCACACGGTCGGCGCCGGTCTGCCACGAGGGGCGGTGGCAGTAAGCGCATCCTATTTCCTCGAAAATCTTTTTCCCGCGTGCCACCTCGGGGTTGTCGATGTCGCGCACGGCCGGAACGGCCAGTCCGCGGTGCCATACCATGAGGTCGGTATACTCATCGTCGGACATCTCGACATCCAGATTTTTAGAGGTGAGATAATTAAGGATGCGGGTTTCCATCGTGCCGTTCCACCATTCAGGATGTTTATGCTCCGGGTCGATGGCCGCAAGATATTTGTCGAATCCGGTCTGGACCTTGGGGTCGCGTGCCGAATAAGAGGCCCACGTCCCGGCGGCGTCGAGATAATGGTAGCGGCGGTCGGAGCGGGTTACGTTGGTGATGTTCCAGATCGCGTTGGCGCCTGCGGCATCCTGGAGCGGCCCGCGCGACAGGGCGTAGGTGAAACGACGGGGATATGGAGTGCCGTCGCCCTGCAGGGAGTTGGCATACTGACTCTTCCACTGCCCGTCGGCATAGAATGCCGGATTGAGGCCGTTGGGAAGAAGCCCGTCAGCTTCCTCAAGGCGGTATTGGGCAAGCAGGTCGGAGTCGTCGATGGCATCGAGGAGTCCGGTGCCGTAGATGCCGATTGTGCTTTCGAGTTTCACTTCATAGGGTTCGGGAAGGGTGTAGCCCTGGCGCACCACATATATGGCGTCTTCCGGCATCGTCACTTCCGGATACTGCAGTGCGTAGGTCTCTCCGTCGGGGAAGCGGTTGCCCCACTCGTCGGTGGCGTCGATCCAGCTGACGCGGATGCGGCTTTCGTCGACCGGTGCCGAGAATGGCGCTACGGCATGGCTCTGGGGCATACCGGCGAGCCAGCTCACATAGCCGTCGGTCTGTGGATTGTAGACCACGAGCAGACATCCGTTGCCTATCTCGTCGGTGCGGAAAGAGCCGGCCTCCACGCGTTTGCCGTGGCCGTAGCCGGGGTGGCAGTGGATGCAGGAGGTGCGGATATACACCGGCCCGAGGCCGGAGCGCACTCCCGAGGTGTTGGTCATGAACGGTTTCTCGAAAATTGCCTCGCCGTTTTTGAAGCTCTGGTAGAGTCCGGCTTCCTCTACGGCCGGCGCGGGCTGTTCGAGGGCGTTGGAGGTGGCGAGAAACGAGGTTCCGAGTTTTCCGCCGGCATAATACCATTCCGGCTTCTCCGAGGCGGAGGGAGTCTCATTGATGAGTTCTTCCTCCGTGTCGGTGCAGCCTGCAAGCAGCGGCAGAGCCGGAATAAGGGCGGCGATGATTCGCGTTTTCATTGTGGTGATGAAATTAGCGGGTTGATTACTGGCGGGCGAGTTCCGTCATCACTTTCTCGAGCGAGGTGGTCAGAGCGTTGGTGGCCGTTATCGCGGCGGCTGCCTCGGCGCCGCGTGCCGTCGATTCGAAAGGCTCGGGGATGGTGCCTATGGCCGCAATGGCACGGTCGATGGCGTCGCGCACTTCGGCGTCGAGCGGCTGGTTGACAGAAGCGATGTAGGCCGAAATAGAGGCGTCGCCCTGGCGGGAACCGCAGTAGGAGTTGCGTATCGAGCGGATATTGTCCTGGAAATCCTCGATGGAGTTAAGGCTGTAGGGCGACTCGATATAGTTGCGGTCGGCGAGCGACGTGCCGATATGCGGGCGTCCGATTTTTGTGTTGGCCACCTCGTCGGCGATGTCGATACAACCCTGGATGATCTCCTCGGCCACTTCCTGATAGGTTTTGTAGATGGAGCCTGCCTGACCGGCGTTGATCATCATCGCGCCGTGGTTCTTCCCCTTGTCGAGGTCGGCCTCGTCGAGTATCTCCTGCTTGCGGTCGCTGACGTTGGATGTTCCTGCCCAGCAGGCTTCGAGGCATACGCACTGGTTCCGCAGGTCTTCGGCCACCATGAGCATGTATTTAATCTCTTCGGGGGTATAGTTGAGCGAGTGGAGCCGCGACGACTGCTTGTCGGGTGTAAGCTCGAAGAGCATGTATTCTATGGAGTGGAACCCGAGGAGTCCGTAGGCGAAATTGTTGTCGATCGTATAGTCGGCGCCGTTGCGGATTTCAGTCAGCATGCGGTCCATCGCGTCCTTGTCGAGCGGCCATGAGTCGATGTGGGGGTCGATGTTGTGGTCGGCGGCCGGCCCGAAGAGGAAAGCTTCGGAAAGCTCCCAGTAGCGGCGCGACTCCTTCCAGGCGTCTGCAGCCTGGCGTATGTCGGATTCCGTAAGCTGGCCTGCGGAGTGGTGGTCGCTTATTGTCACGCAGTTGTCGTAGAGAGTTATGGCTGCGTCGGCCATCCCTTTGTAGGTTGGCTCGACGGTATGGGCTACGTAGGCCTCGGCGGCCTGCCGGAGCATCGTTTCCTTTTCGGAGCCGTTTTCAGGAGTATCCTCGCTGTCGGAGCAGGCGCTGAATGTCAGGGCGCCAAGCAGTAGGGCTAATGTGCGGAATGTAGTTTTGGCTGTCATGGATGTATGCATGTTTTGGTTTAAAAGACTTCGTTGTTTGTTCAATAAGGGTGATGGCTCAGAGAAACCATCCGGCGTAGGCTATGCCCAGCGATATGGCGGGTTCCCGGTTGTATTTGCTGTCGAGCAGGCCGATGGAGTATTCGCCTTTAACCACGATCTGCGGAATCGGGTAGTAGTTGATGCCTGCGGCCACGCGCTGGCGTCCGCACCATTCGTATTCCAGGTCGCCGCCGTCCATGCGCAGCATCGAGTCGTAGTAGTCGTAGCGCGCGAAGAGATAGAACTTCTGTTTCGACTCGCGGAGGCGCGGCGAAAGGCTGAAAAAGTCGTATCCGCCCTCGATGCCGGCGGCAATGGCGTCGGAGGCTACTTTCTGCTTTTTGGAAGGCGATTTCGACGACATCCCCATGTTGAAGGCCGTGATATGGCGGGCGTCGGAGAGGTGGCCGTAGTCGAAGTTGCCGCGGGCGAGCACACCGTGGCCTTCATAACGGAAGTCGAACGATCCGATTGCGACCGTACCCTTCACGCCATCGTTTTTTTCGCTCGCAGTCGGTGCCATCGTGTTGCGGAAGGAGTTGCCTACGTAGCCCGAAAGCGAGAGGCGGAGATCTTTTACCGAATAGTTGTCGATTCGTACGGCTCCGGCATAGGAGTTGGCGATCTTGAATTCGTAGGGTGAGGCCGATCCGTCGTGAATCCATCCCTGCGAGCCGAAGCGCTCGCTGTCGAGGCCGGGCATGAACATGGCTTCGTAGCGCCAGTCGCCGGCGCGGCCCCATATGGAGACGCCGATTTCGTGCCAAGTGCAGGGCATAATGGTGTTTTCACCTTCCGGGCGGTATACGCCGAAAAACTCGGTGGGCATATGGTGTGAGTTGGTGACCCCTACAGGCACTACCATCATACCGGCCCTTACATTGAGTTGCGGCATGAAGGATTTCTGCAGCCAGAACTGCTCGAGGGCAACTTCGCCCCCACGCTCTATCTCCTTCTCGTATTCGCCTCCTTCCTCGTTCTCGAATTCCACGGCGCTTTCGGTGCCTCCGTGCTCGAATTCGATTTCCGAACTGAACGACCACCCTTTGCCGAAGTCGTAGCCAAGAAAAATCACCGCGTGGGGAATGTCGAACCTCCCGTGGCTGCGGGCGTCGCGGTATGTTTCGGGTGTGACGTAGCGCAGATAGCTGTCGCTGTAGAAGTTGCGGCTGAAGGCCACTTCGCCGTAGCCGCCTACGTGGATGCGGCTGAGCCACGCGGGCCGGTCGGATGTTTTTTGTTCGGAGGAGGCGGTTTCCTCGCTGTGTGCCAGTGCGATAGGCGATGCAAGCATCATTGCGGCGACACAGGCCGCCAATGTGATGGATCTGGTCATGTTTTTTCCGTTGCAGTGGTTGTGTTGAAATTCCGCTGCAAAGTTATGGCCATAATTTTCCGCCCGCAATCGCTAAAATTTGGTAATTTTAACTATCGCAGGTGCTCTTATCCCGCTCCGGAAATACTCACTTTTAACTATTGGCATCGCCGCCCCGGCGTAGTGTCAGAGCGTCAGGCGGGCGCCCAGTGTGAGCTGGAGCCAGTCCGACGGCCGCAGATAGCTGTTGGAGACGGCGCTGAGGAAATAGATGTCGCATGTACCCAGTTCGTAGTATACCGACAGAGCTCTCGGTTTCCGTCGGCGCAGTGTTGCCGCCGCTCCGGGCAGATGCCATTCCAGACGCTGCCCCAGCGATAGATTGAGCCTTACTTTGGTCGGCAGCACATAATACCCCTTCTCGTATCGGTCGGGTTGCTTTACCCAGAATTTTTTGCTGACTACGGTCGTCAGATAGAAACTCGTGGTGAGCGGCCGCAGATAGATGTTTCCTTTCAGATGCACGTTCCATGGCACGAAATTCTCCTTCAGAGTGAGCGAAACTTTGGCTGCCGAGGAATCATAGCGCGGTACGTAGCCCACGAACAGCTCCGTCTCGAAGCGTTCCTTGGTGCCGTAGATCCACCCCGCTCCGGCCGACACGGCGCCCATCCCGCCTCCCGACTGCACGGCCACGCTGCGCGGCCGCAGGTCGATGGCAGCCGCACCTTGCGCTGCAAGAAGTACTGCTGCAAGCAACGCCTTAAAACTCCACGACTTGATATTCATAGCTTTCGTCCGCGTTGAGGGTGAACACAAGGTAGCTCCGCTTGGCAACCGTGGCACACTGGTAGTACATCACTCCGTCGCCGAAAAATTCGTCGGCGCTTACGTTGTGGCCGTGGCCGTAGACGCACATCTGCAGACCCGGCATCTCCCGGATGAGCGCCTGGAATTCTTCCGCCACGTTGTTGTTGAACTGCTCGCTGCCGGGGCACGCGTGCATCAGCACAACGGTCTTTTCTATTCCGGCGCCCCTGGCGTTTGCCACTTCGCGGCGTAGGAACCCGAAGTCTGGCACCGGCTCCGAGGAGTCGAACTCCAGCGCGTTGGTATTCAGGCATATAAAGCGGGTGTTGCCGGCCGTGAATGCGAAGTTCAGCTCGCCGAATACCGCCCGGTAGGCCTCCACCCCCGTGGCCAGGCAGTCGTGATTGCCGATTACGGCCACGTAGGGCATCGCCAGCCCGTTTAGAATGTCGCGTTGCCAGAGAAATTCCTTGGTGGCGCCGTAGTCGGTGAGGTCGCCTCCGTGGAGCAGGAAATCTATGTCGCCGCGCGCGTTGATTGCTTCCACGGCATCGGCGGTCTCGTCGTAGCATTTCTGGGTGTCGGAAATTACGGCGAAGCGCATCGACGTGCGCCCGCGCATGGCCTCGGTAATCAGGGCTATATTCTTCTCCGTTAGGTTCTTTTCTCCGGTCACGTGTACGTCGTATGGATGACTGACAAGCATGTCGCATGCCGGGAACAGCAGCAATGCTGCGGTTGCCGGAAGGACACAACGGACTATTCTTCGGATATTCATCGGAAGTGGCTGGGGTGTTGGGGGTAGCTGTAGGCTGCCTTTATTCGGGCTTATGGTTGCGGTAGGCCACGGGCGACAGTCCCGTATGGCGCTTTACGTATTTGCCGAAAAACGACAGGTTGGGAAATCCCATCGCGTCGGCAATCTCCTTCACTGATTTGTCCGAATGGCGGAGATGATGCTTTACGATTTCTATCGTGTGGTCGTTAATCCACGATGTCGCGGTGCGGCCGCTCACACTTTTCACTACATGTGATAGATATTTCGATGAGTAGCACAGCCGGTCGGCGTAGTAGCCGACCGAGCGGTGCGTTCCGTCGTCGGTGGCTACGGCTTTGATGAAGTTCTTGCATACAATAGTGGCGCGCCGCATTTCTCCGGAATTGCTGTGGCTCTCGGTAAGACGTCCGGCCATCTCGGTCATTATCTCGCAGAAAAAGGCGGCGAATATCCCCTGCATGATCTTTCTTTTGAAGCATCGGGCGGAGTCGGCGGCCTTGCGCGAGATTATGTTGCCGTAGAGCATCAGCACGTCTGAGTCAAGCTGGGTGGCCGATACCGATCGCAGTGGCGATTCACGCACATATTCCACAATGCTTTCAACCTTTCCTTCTCCCAAAAGGAGGCCCTCCATGAAGGCCGGCGAGAATCCGAACACTTTTACACGGTGGGTATTGCTGAGCATAGCGTCGCTTATTATCGAAGTTGGCAGGCACGTCAGCATGTCGCCGCGCTGCAGCCTGTAGACAACGTTGTTGACCGTTATCTCCAGCCGCCCTTCTGTGCAGAACACTATCAGGCAGAACGCCACACGGATGCATTCCTCGCCTCCCATTACGTCGGCCAGACTGTTGCCGCACATCACGTACTCGTCGACATAGTCTGCCATATATGCTTTCCCCTCTATATCCTTTATGGAGATGGTTTTTATCCGGCCGTCCGGATTATATGGTCGCTGAGAAGTTCCCATGGCGCTTTGTGATTTAGATGTTTAATGAATCCTTTTTTAGGAATGGCTTGAACAACCTTTTCTGCTGTCTGACTTTTTCATTGGCAAATTTCGCAAGAAAACATCACACGGCTTTTATCCGATACGCCGCGATATTGTCCCTTTTCGCCTTCCGGGTTGTCCGTTTTCTCCTTTGTAATGGTGAAATCCGGCAATCCTTTCCGTAATGGTGAAGTCCGGCAATCCCTGTTGCAACAATGAAATCCGGCAATCCCTGTTGCAACAATGAAATCCGGCAATCCCTTCCATAATGGTGAAGTCCGGCAATCCCCGTCGGCACCTGCAAATTTGTCTGTGCTCCGGGCTTCAGCTCTGGTCTTGTCTTGTGTCATGGCCGGGAAGCGCTGCGGCTCTCTTGTTTTATTGCCGGTTTTCGGGTGTCGATTTTCTGGCGGATTTTCTGAAGATTTTCTGGCGCTGCGAAATTTTTTTGAAAAAAAAGTTGTCGAAAAATTTGGAGGGGATTTAGGAAGTGCGTACCTTTGCACCC